>Ga0306914_100019_pt1 | contig 134206 bp, 129 predicted proteins | sample AntDeeMetagen681_FD_190413 | JGI IMG/M metagenome (GOLD analysis project Ga0306914, IMG submission 190413) | Saline lake microbial communities from Deep Lake, Antarctica - Metagenome #681 (v2) (version 2) | ecosystem: Environmental > Aquatic > Non-marine Saline and Alkaline > Saline | place... | reverse complement strand
CTTAAAGCCGTTTTCCATGTTTTTCTGGGCTTCATCGATCCAGCGCTCAACTTCGGACACGGTCAGATCATGCTGACGGGCAACCTCCGCTGCCGTGGTCTTACCCTTCATGATGTCCATGACGACGACCGTTTTACGCTTGGCAGTCCATCGTTTGACGTTCGGTTGATCGCTCATTTCTACCTCCTCTGAGCCGCACTATAGCTTGTGCAGCTGTGGAGGGGGTCAATTCAGGTTGCCCGTCAGAACGGGCTGACCCATGCCGGGTGCTGGGCGCACGCGCGGCGCAAGTTCGTCAAAGCGCGCAAGGTCCAGCCCAAGGGCAAGGCCGGCCAGGCGGATAAGGCGCTGAAGCTGATCCGTCGACTCTATACCGTCGAGCAGCAGGCCCGGACTATGAATGCCGATGAGCGCCTGGCGCTGCGTCAACGACAAAGCCAGCCGATCATCGACCGGCTCAAAGACTGGTTGGAGACCCAGCTGCATCGAGTGCCGCCGAAGACGGCGCTGGGTAAGGCGTTGCACTACCTGTCACAGCAGTGGCCCCGGCTGACCCGGTTCCTCGACGATGGGCAGATCCCGCTGGACAACAACCCGGCGGAAAACGCCATCCGCCCGTTCGTCATCGGGCGCAAGAACTGGCTGTTCAGTGACACCCCGAAAGGCGCCCATGCCAGCGCCCGGATCTACAGCCTGATCGAAACGGTCAAGGCCAACGGGCTCGAACCTTACGAGTATATGGTCAAGGTACTGAGCCAGCTGCCAACAGCCACCACCGATGAGCAGCTGGATCAGCTGCTGCCCTGGCGTCAGGAAGGGGCGGTTACTGCGTAGTTCGTGGACCGCTTACATGCGGGTATGGTTTTTGAGTCGTTTTTGCGATCTAGCTCATGAAACGGTTGATCGCAACCTTGGCTGGCGGCTGTGACGCGCTTGGGGGAACCAAGGTACGGTTTAGAAAGAACTTTTCAGGCAACTGGGTTGAGAACTACCGGAAGCGTCAGAATATATGATTGGCGATTCTTTGAGCTATAAAAAACACAAAAATTGATCCGATTATAATAGTCGAGACGCTTAAAAACATTACTTTGTTTCGAGTTTTTACCGATTGATTGGCCTTAAATCGTTCGATATACCTAAAGCGAAAAATATTGGTTGCGTAATTAACTAAGCTAAGGACGCCAAGCCATAATCTTGGCATAGGAAATCTTGTGGATTTTAATGCATTCATGCTTAGTGAACGAAAGCGAAGATTAGAAATGAACGAATTTTTTATAATTCCAATTCCGCTGCATTTGAGCCAGATGTGCCTTGCCCATGCAATGAATAAAGAAGCTGAGAAGAAAATAATATAAATAGTTATGATTGTCTCAAAATCTGCGTTGATGAGTTGCCGGACATATTCGTTCGTAGAGCTCTCTTGTGTTGCTGTAGCATTTTCGGGTGGGAGGCTTTTACTTGAGGACTTTTTGTTGATTGCAACAAGTAGCAAAGGGGTAAAAAAGACGAAGGCTAGATTTAAGGCTTTGATGAAACGCTCAAAAAACAAGCCGAAAAGATTTTTTTGGTCGTCAGCGTGTCTCTGTTGAGTAGTGAGCGATATTCCGCTGTTGTTAACGTATATTCGCTCTCGTTCGTACTCGTCGTCACTCAGTTCTCCTCTTTTTTGCAAGCTTGTCAGAAGAGAGTCTGTGTAGGCAGAGATCCCAGGCCCTTTAGGCCGTTGAGATTTACTTCGTTTTATATCGACTAAGGTCCTTTTTAAGTCATTAAGAACTTCTGGTGGAACCTTTTGTCCATCAGGAGATACATGGATGGTAGTGATGCTGTCAGCCCTATCATCGTGATGCGCATGGTGGTGCAGCATGTATTTTAAGTAATAGAATGAGATTCTGGATAATGCGTATTCTGTTTCTTTGCTAGGAGACGGAATAGCCGATAGTGAAAGATTTATCTGTGTAATTCCGTCACTGGATACTTTAAAATTTGTCGCGTAACTGTACTGAAATTTTTGCCCTTCGATTCTCTTATATATTGAGGGGATGGTTTTTTTGGGGCTCGTTTCTGCGTCGTCTTCAGATGAGAAGCTGATTAGATTTTCTTTTACCCGGTTTTGAAGTTCCTGGCTCTCTTGGTCGGGGGTCTCAGGGCGCCATAAGCTATTGTAATCTCTTTGAAGTGCGCTTAAATCCTGAGCGATCTGAGAATCAACTTTTTGATCTTCAGCCCAAAGAGGATAGTCCTCGTCGTTTTTGGGGGATCTGCCGCTATTCAGAAGGAATAGTTGTCCATATAAAGAGTTATTTTGTATGTCCAAACGCCCGGTAACGATTACACGAAATAGGCCGGTATCCCCCTGTGTGTCAGAATCCTGCCAATCGTAGACCGAACTCACCAGAATATGTTTTTCGGTGAAACATTCAGAGGTTGCGCTAATGTAGAAGGAATCATAGAGGGCTAATTCGGGGCAGATATAGCTGAATTGGAGTCGACCAGTGAGGCATGGAATCCAACCGAAATAGATGGAGCTATTAGTTAGGTGGTGCATGTTCCTTCCTAGAAATAAAAAAAGCCGTCCGGTGCTCGCGCACGGACGGCTTTAATTAACGTTTTATTCTTATGTTAGTTCAGCAAAGGCATGTTTGGATGGCTTTTTTTCAGGCTTAGCTTCTCCGGTTTTTGGGTCAATAACCGCTCCGTGCTCAACATATAGACCTGAATCTTGCTCTCGTACGTACCTATAAACCTTTCGTCTCCTGAAATAAAAAGTCAGGACTCCGGCGGCAGCACTCATCAATGTTATGACTAAGAACATCAGTAACAAATCAATAAATAAGGCAGTCATGTTATGCCCCTTAGTATGGAGATATGTTTTATCTCATTGTGGCTGACGCCCAAAACCGGCGCCATATTATAGGGCCGCAAGGCTAGGGCGTCAACTCTCAATCCCTGATCGACTGCTTTTACTCCGTCCATATATAGTACAACGTTTGGTCTGACGCAAGGGCAGACTGTCTTTGAGTCGTAGTTTGTGCGCTCAAGCACACTGGTGCGTGTTCTGGGCTCGGGGCTGGATTCTTGGTTAGGGGGGGCACGCGCACCAACTCGGCAAGGCTTAAGGTTTTTCAGAGCGACGGTTCGCTCTGGCTCGACTTTCCGGCTGATCGTTTGGGTGGGATGGATGAGCTGTAAGGCCAGGTGGCGGAGGTGCTACATGCCCTGAGAAAAAACCCTAGACTGTGGTTGTGACCCTGCCCCTCAATCCAAGCTCGGCGATTAGCATGGCAGGGAGATTCCTGGTGTAAAGCGGGCCACGGTCCAAATGTTGCTCGAGGCTGACGGCCATAATTTTCATGATCGATCGAAGAAACAAGCGAGCCGTGATCGGGCACGAGACCGCGAGCTGAAAAAGCTCGGTTATGAAGTGTTCCGATATACAGGCTCGGATATATGGAACGACCCTCTGGCATGCGCCACGGAAGCGATAAGCGTTATGACCCAGACAGCCTGGGAAACGTAAAACGTTTCCGTGCGGGTTCTCGTAATGTTCTCCAAGAGCGCTTGTCAGGAAATCCCGGTGAAACCCTGCTCCGGGGTCATCGCCAATTCAGCTGTTTTATTGATCTGATGCCTCGAACCTGGGTTGAGCCCATGAATGGCGTAAACATTAAGCGTCCCTCGGCCTGGATGCATTTCGATTGGCAGCCCCAGGTCCAGCATGTCTTGTTCGTCTATTGCCCGAAGAACTGCTACTAAGCCGTGGTTGACCAGCATATCGATCGCCTGGCGAATTTTGCGGCGGGGCATGTTTGTTCGTTTTTCAATCTGTCGGTAAGTGAATACGCTTAACTGTGATCGGCCCTTGAGAGCAGAGAGAAGCAGTAGATATAAGATCAAGGCGTGCATCGTGACTTCGCCTCGATTCGGCAAATGTGCCAACCGAGTAGGCTTGGATGAGTCTCTTATGCGGCGCTCGTAAAGATGGCCTTTCGGAATTCGTAAGAAGGCATCACTGCTCGGCATCTTCGTTAGCTCATAAACGATGGGTTTCCATTCCCAGCGCACTATCGCTCCCGTGGCTTCCAGGATGCGTAAGCCCCGGCTGATCATTGCCCGAGATAATTGCAGCGCCCCTTGGAGTTCATCATAGGTTGTTCGCACAACGTAGTTCGATCCAAAGCGCTTTCGATGCTTATCGTCGTCGGCCAACATCGCAAGCATCAGGAAAAGCTTTAGTGCCGCGATTACGCTCCCCGTAGTTGGGGATAAAGCCCTTACTAAACTTATATCCTCTGGTAGTTCTACAAACCAGTACTTTTCAGAGGTAATCGCCCACTTTCTCACTCTTTTGAGCTGATCATGGTGAACCCACCAAGCGGGCGCCATTGAGAATCGATACCTCTTGTCATTCGCCATTACTACGGTCCTCTTTTCGGCGTGAAGCCTCTAATGCCATTCGTGCGACACCAATTGCCACCCAGAGGGCAAACAAAGACACGGTCGTCATACCTACAATGGCCGCTGTTTCAGGTGGCGCTTTGCTGAGTTCCGTCAGAACTGGCTGGAAGATTGTTGAGAACATTGGGGTCTCCGCTTGTTTGGATTCTGGACCAGTATTCTCTGTGTGTACATTGATATCTAGATATTAGAATTCAGATTTGGATTTATAAATAGCGTAAAAACAGAATGTTAAATCACAAATGATAGTTCATGGGAAATACCGAAAAGGGGGTGTTTATGGGTGTTTGGTATTGATATAAATACAAAATGACCGGCATTTTCCGATAAAATGTATCCATATCAGTACAAAATGGCGAGTTTTAGGGTGCTTTTGTGTTAATATAGATACATTGTGCGATTTTTGTTTTCACTTAAATACACAACAAGGAGGCAAGCATTTATGACAGACATGTCTGAGATTGGTGCAAAGATACGGTCAGCCCGAAAAGCAAAGGGCTTTAGCCAAGAAGTGCTTGGGCAAAAGACTGGTGTAGCACGTTACCGAGTTTCGCAAATGGAAAACGGGTGTTATCAAGGACGTATCTCGGATTTCCTTAAGGTTCTTTCTGCGTTGCATCTAGATCTAGTGGTAGAGGATTGGATTCCTTTCTGACCCTTTGATCCGCCCCACTGATGAAAACGGGTTCTGGAAATTATTGATAATGGATCGGGCAGATGAAAACCGACACGATGAGTCTTCGATTTTGTTTCTGGGACCGCTTTATCATGATTTACGCCCTTTGTGAGGTTTGCCTACTGTCTGATTGATACCCCGTGCAACCGTTCCCACACATACTGAAACCAGGATCGCCCCCAGCACACTAATCCAGGCGGTTTGAGCGAATGCTCCAACCACAACCAACCCGATGCATTGCTGGGTGAGCTTAACTCCCGCTGTGAGTGCGTTCTCCCCGTTCATGGTATTTCCCATCGTTAGCCAACTGTCTGTGATCTATCGTACATATTTTTGTCTTATGTGAACCGCCCTGAACGATGTATGTACCTATAGGTACAAATCTGCTCATTACTCTTTCTACGGCGATGCGTGATTTCTATTAGCGGGATCCCGCCACCTCTGTTTCAGCGACCAACTGTCAGGTGAATACCATCACCACACACCCTGAAGAAGAGGCCAGGCGCCTGCACGCGGAAAACCGGCGGCCCACACCGCCGCGCATCACCCTTAACGCCTACCTGCTGGATACTGGCGATCACCGCATCCTGATCGACTCCGGCATCGGCGCCTTCGCCGGCGAGGGCGGTGCCGGTCTGATGGACAACCTGGGCGCTGGTTCCGGCCGGTGAACTCGACTACTGGCGCGGCGACATCCCGGAGGGCGCGTCCGAGGTCCTGACCTGTCAGTTCCAGGCCGCGCACCGTGAACTTCCGCCGGTTTGTAATATCCCTCGTACGCAAGCAATGTTTTGACTGTGTTTACAGGAAACACGTACTACCCTTTGTGGTGTTGTCTTTTTCTTGGAGCGGCGTATGTACCAAGTCAGGCGTATTGTGTTTCTGGCGGCCATAGTGGCTGTGGTTGGCTGCACAAATGATGAGGGACAGGCCCGCACCCTTCAGGCCATCAAGGAGGATGGGACACTGGAGGTGCTGACCCGTAACGCGCCGACCAGCTGGTATCTGGGGCGGGACGGCAAACCCACGGGACCCGAGTACGATATGGTCGAGGCCTTTGCATCGCATCTGGGTGTTGAAGTGTCATACAACATCAAGCCGTCGATCCGCTCCATCATCGAAGGCATTGCAAACGGCGAAGGGGATCTGGCCGCGGCTGGATTGACGATTACCCCCAAACGCCAGGAACGCTTTCGTTTCGGACCGCCCTACCAGGATGTGACCCAGCAGGTTGTGTGCCGTCGCGATAACGTCCAGCCCGAGTCTGTTGAGGAGCTGGTGGGGCTGGACATTAATGTGATCGCGGACAGCAGCTATGTGGAGCGACTGGAAACGCTTAAAGAAACCCATCCCGAGCTCGAGTGGCAAACCGTGGATAACGGCTCCACTGAGCAGCTCCTCTATGACGTCTGGCAGCGCGAGATCGACTGTACCATTGCCGACTCCAATATAGTTGATCACAACCGGCGTTATTTCCCGGAGCTGATCGCGCCGTTCAACCTCGGCCGTTCAGAGTCACTGGGCTGGATGATGGCGCCGTCGCGCAGGGACCTTGAGAGCGCCGTTGCGTCCTGGCTTGAAACGTTCCGCGAGAGCGGGCGTCTGGCGGTCGTGAAAGAGCGTTATTACGGTTACTTCAAAGTCTTTGATTACGTGGACACACGTCGTTTCATACGCACAATTGATAAGCGGTATCCGAAGTACCGGGGTTATTTCAAGACTGCCGCGGACCAATACGATCTTCCTTATATTCTGCTTTCCGCCCAGGGGTACCAGGAGTCACACTGGCGTGCCCGTGCCCGCAGCCCGACCGGAGTCCGGGGCATCATGATGCTGACGCTGAATACGGCAAAAGAAGTGGGGGTCGATAACCGGCTGGATCCCAAACAAAGCATTTTCGGAGGTGCAAAATACCTGGCGAAGCTTAGGAATGAGCGCTTCTCGGACGAGGTAGAAGAACCGGACCGCACCTGGCTGGCACTGGCCGCCTATAATGTTGGGCGTGGCCATCTGCATGATGCCCAACGGCTGGCGCGGGAACAGAACCTGGATCCGCACCGTTGGGGGGACGTCAAGCAGGTATTGCCCCTGCTTTCGAAGAAGTTCATTTACCAGAATCTCAAATACGGTTATGCGCGAGGTTACGAGCCGGTGCGTTATGTCCAGAGGATTCGCGAGTATCAGCATATCCTGGAAAACGAGATTGATGTGTTGGCAGTCGAGCCGCCGGCACCCGAATAATAGGGCATGATCCCGACCATGTTGGCGGGTTGATCGATGCCGACCCACCCCAGGCCGCCACCACCCGCCGCCGCATCATGGCCGAAGTGGCCGAAGTGGCCGAATTCCGGGAGTTGGTCGGCGCTTGCCTTAATTGTAGCCTTTGGGATACAGTTTGATTATGGAAATCAGGAAAACGGACTTTTTCGCAAGGTGGCTGGATGGCCTCCGTGATACCAGAGCCAGGGCCCGCGTTCAGGTCAGAATTGAACGTCTGGCTATGGGGAATCCGGGAGATGTTAAAGCTGTTGGAGAGGGTGTCTCGGAACTCAGGATTCAGTATGGGCCGGGCTACAGGGTTTACTTCAAGCAGCAGGGCAATGCCCTGATTCTGCTTCTGGCGGGTGGCGACAAGAGTACCCAGAAGAAAGACATTCAAACGGTTCTGGAGCTGGCGCGGAATCTGGAAGGAGTGGATTGATGGGACAGACAACGACAACACGTTACGACGTAGCAGACCATCTCCGCACTCCGGAAGAGATGGCGGCCTATCTGGAAGCATGCTTTGAGGAAGCGAATGGCGATGCGGCTTTCATTGCCAAGGCGCTGGGCGATATTGCAAGGGCCAAAGGGATGTCCCTGGTAGCAAGGGAGACCGGGTTGTCGCGGGAGAGCCTTTACAAGGCACTTTCCGGCGAGCGTACGCCCGGTTTTGATACGGTGCTTAAGGTAATGGCTGCCCTCGGTCTCCAGCTTCATGCTGAGCCATTGGTTTCCAGGGACCTCGCACCTGGCGTAGCGACGGACGAACAGGCTGCTCGAGGTACCTGATACCACAGGGTGCCTGTGGCTTTCCCGGGATCGGGGACGTGGCCGAGGACAGTTAACTTAAACAGCCTTGGTTGTATTTTCCTGACCGTCCCGGTGCGGTATCGATGAGCTTCAGGAGGTGTTTCATGAATCCAGGTATCAGAGACTTGCCCATAGACGAGCGCATTCAGCTCGTTGAGGACGTCTGGGACAGTATTGCTGAAGATCAGCAAAAGCTTGAGCTGACCCAGGCACAGCGTGAAGAGCTGGATCGCAGGTTGTTGGCCTATGAAAAGGATGGTGACGCCGGCAATGATGCCGGAACAGTTCTCGAAGAAATACGTCGGAGACTATGACTTACAACGTTCGGATTCGTCCGGACGCTGAATCGCATCAGTGAGAACCCTTCCCTTTACCCTGCCCGATGCCTAGATGGAAGCCGGCTTCGGTCTGGTCCAGTGAATCTCTGAAGACGCGGCCAGGCGCCTGCACGCTGAAAACCGCCGGCCCGGCAGTCGGGCATCAACCATGCACATGCAGACTTCTCCCGACCTGCTACGCTCAGACTGTGGTGTATCCAAGAAGGGGCATGTATGGCCGAGTCGCGTTTTACCGAATACAAAGTGGTTCATGTTGTTGAGGGGGGATGTGGAACCATCTTTCTTGGCTCTTCGGGGTTGCCCCTGCAAAAGATGGAAGCAGAGCTGAACCGGCTGGCTGCTGATGGCTGGCAGGTGGTGTTTCAGGTTGTGGAGCAGAAACGGTTCTGGATTTTCTGGAAGCGTGAAGCCGTGATCATGACGCTCGGGCGCTGACGTTTTGTTGAAGCTTCTGGCGCTACGCGCAATCAGATATTACCGCCGTACCGGCGGCGGGGCTCATTGGTTCGGAGTTGAGTGCAATTTTGAGCCGACGTGTTCCGACTACGCGCAAACGGCGATCAAGCGGTTCGGGCTATCGAAAAGCCTTTCCCTCACGTGGAACCGTTTGAGACGATGCCGGCAGCCCGACTGCATCTGCAAGTGCATTGAACCAGTACCCGGGGAGCAGGGCGATGCTGAAACAGGAAGAGGTTGAGCGCGAGGAGGAGCGGCTGCGAGCGCTTGCCCGCGAACTCTCTGATGAGGACCGGAAGGCGTTCTTCGAGGCATTCAGCAAGCGGGTCAAAGATCCTGATACTTACGCCGTGCTCAACTGGTTCTTCCCCGTTGGTATTCATCACTTCTATCTTGGGCGGTGGGCCCGGGGATTGGCGGATATTGGTCTGATGCTGGCCGGTATTGCGCTAATTGCGGGTGGGGCGATCCCTCTTGGTGTGCTTCTTATCGGAATGGTTGTTGTCTGGGAGCTCTGGGCACTGTTCAGGTCCCAGGTGATTGTCCAGGACTGGAATAACCGGACCTTCCGGGAGCTGCTCAAGCGTTACGGGCGTGGCATCCCTCGGTCGCACTGCCCCCATATTCCAGACGCTTGAGAGCTGCGCAGGGTCAGTGTAAAGAGCCTTAGCCCCAGACGGCACATTTTCTGTACACTGTCTTGGTCAAGTTCTGGAGTATTGACCCTTTGAAAAATGCCGGCGCACACGTGGGAATCTGGCTGATCCATCTGCTTGCGCTCCTGCCGCTACCAGTAGCGCACGCACTCGGTGGAGTCCTCGGGCGTATCCTCTGGTGGACCGGCAGCGATAGCGCACGTGTAGCCCGCATTAACCTCCGCATCTGCTTTCCTGAATTCACACCGGAACAGGTGGACCAGATGACCGGGGACTGTCTGGTTACCTACGGCAAGACCTGTGCCGAGATGGGTATGGCGTGGTGCTGGCCTATTCCGCTCTATCGGGCACCTGTCTGGCACCCAGTTCCCGCACTCCGGGGCCACGGTGATCTTCGGTTTTGGGTATATGTTTGGCCGCCCACCGTTCAACAGGCTTAACGCTGGTCAGCTCGTTCTCAGCCAGGAACTGGTCAATGTTCCGGGACGTCCTTCGCCGCTGGCTTTTCTCGAACAGAAAGAGCGTGGGTCTGTCCTCATACCGATCAAGGAACTCCTCCAAAAAAGGGCCGTCATAGTCATCTGAAAGAAATACCATCCAGGCGTCGATGCTATCGAAGAGATCAAATCGTTCCGGTCGGAAACTGGCGGGGTGATGGAAATGCTTGATGGTCACGTCATGGCACTTCAGTTCATGCCGGATCATGGCCGAATAGATGCGTGAATCGGAAAAAATACCCAGGCTCTTTCCTGCGGCAGGCGCGGCGCTGGCAACTCTGGTGTCAGGCTCCTGAGCGCCGGCTTCGGGGGTAGGAATCTGCGCGGCTTCACGCACCAGGGGCATGGTTTCGGTTTCCACCGATTCGCAAAGGCCATCGTCCTTAACGTCGTGCTTGTTGAAAATTCTGGCCAGTTCCAGCTCGGACACCGGTATGTATGAGGACAGGATGTCTTCCCTGAGTGCATCCTTCGCCCCCAGCTCCCAATCCTCGCCTTGCTCTTTCGCGAGGAAGGGGGCAGAGCTGCTTCGGCGGTGTCGTTGTTGAGCCTTTCCGAGGAAGCCGGACAGGGGAGAGATTGTTTTGGCGAGAATATCCGCAGTCATGGTGAAGTGTTCCGAGTTACCGTTTCCCTGGTACAGGCGTGGGGTGACTGCGTAACACCCGATGCCTGCTTATGAGTCCTTTCGCCGTGTTGGCGGCACCGCAAAGGCATGGATTGTGATCCGAGGCCTGTGCGCAGGTCCGCATGTTAGCTTCCTGGCTGCTGAAGGAACACCGGTATGGTTCCTGGTTTGTCGAATCTGTGACAAGTTGCACTTTACTGAATACAAGGTGGTTCACGTTGTCTGGGAGTTCTGGGCACCTTTCAGGTCGCTGAGTTCGTCAGCAAGCGTTCCCGTGCAGCGGACTCACCTGCGCCATGTAGCCAACGATGCTTTATCCCGCCCCGGGGCGCCCATCCCGGAGGCATTGTCTGATCGTTTTGTGACCTATGTGGATCAGAAAACCAGGGTGTACTTTTTTCTCATCACCCTGGTTGGGGCACTCGGTTACCTGTTATTTGGCGCTGTCGACGCCGCAAAGGTGCGTCGACTAACGTCCTTACTGCTGCCGCAACACTGCCCTGGCTCCTGATTTGTCAGATTTGTGACAGGTTGCACGAGCATTGCGGTAATTGGGCACAGCTGGAAGCAGGTTGGACAGGCACACACCACGTCAGTGAACGCGTAAGCGGATTCTTACCCACCCCGGAAACTGGTACCCTTCGCTTTTATTCCCGACAAGAGTCCAGGATGACCTACTCCATTGCAGTAATCGGCAGCGGCATGGCCGGGCTGGCGGCGGCCTATCGGGCGCGTCGTGCCGGCCACGCTGTCACCGTATTCGAGGCGCGTAACAGTCATGGGATGGACGCCCACGCCCTCAAGGCGGAAGGCGGCCTGGTGGATGTGCCCCTGCGCGTGATGAGCCCTGATGCCTGGCCCAGCGTACTCCAGCTTGCCAGAGAGGTGGGTGTGGGCACCTTTGAGGTACGCACCCATGCCTCCTGCAGCTGGACCAGTGGTCACACCTGGTTCCGCAGCGGGGAATTGCCGGTTCTGGGCTGGCCTTTTCTGGGCTCCTGGCGTTATTTGAACGGCCGCGGGCTGCGCATGGGGCTGGGCATCTGGCAACTGAAGCGCCTGACCCGCAAGCTTGAACGCGGGCACAATGATGCCACCCTGGGTGAAATCCTGGAACGCGCTGACTTTGATCCGCTGTTCTGGCGTGGGCTGGTGCTGCCCATGCTCACCACCATCTGCACCTGCGAGGAAGAACACCTGCTTAACTGGCCGGCGGCGCAGCTGCTCTCGCTGCTTCACGGCATTCTCCACAGTTCTTCACTCTACCGCCTCAAGGGCGGCACCCCGGCGCTGGTCCAGGGGCTGGCCAGGGAACTTCCCGTGTATTCCGGCAGCCCTGTAGCCCAGCTCGAAGAAGGCGACGAAGGGGTGACGGTCCATAACGAACGGGGCGAGGGTGGTGTGTTCGACCGGGTGATCGTCGCTACCCAGGCTAATCACCTGGGCTTTCTGGATGACGCGCAGTTTGGTGAAGAGCGGCAAGTGCTGGAAAACATCGGCTTCGACTCGGGTGAGCTCTGGGTCCACCAGGACCCACGCTTCATGCCCTCGAAGAAAGAGGACTGGACGGCGCTGAGCTTCCAGATGGACGAAGCGCTGGAAAAGCCCATGTTCACCGTCTGGGTCAACAAGGTGGAGCCCACGCTTAAGGACAGCGCGCCTGTGTTCCAGACCTGGAATCCGTTATTTGAACCCGACCCGGACACGGTGCTTGCCCGGGTGCCGCTGGAGCGCGCCGTCGTCCACCCCGGAACAGCCCGTGTCCACGAAGCCCTGGCCCAATGGCACCGCCAGCCCGGTCGGAAGGTCTTCTTCTGTGGAGCCTGGGCCTATGAAGGCGTACCGCTTCTGGAATCCGCCGTGCGTTCGGCCAGTGCTGTGGTGGACGCCATCAATCAGCCGTCGTCCCGCTCGTGATCCTGATCCCGGTGTGCTGGATCAGCGAGGGCTTGCCCCGCGCGAGGCGCCGGATAGGTGTTTTACCGCGGCATTAGCCGTATCCGTCCCGGAACGATCCGCCCCACCCACGGTCGCCCAGAGCGAATCGTGGCAGGCTTCCCCAGCGAAGAAGACGCGCTCCCCAACCGGTTCGCGCAACACACGGCGGAATGCATACGCGCCGGGTTCGGCGGACGCATAGGCCCCGTGAAAACGCGAATCCGCTCCCCAACCGGTTGCTGCGCCCTTGACGAAGTGGCGATCAACATCACTGCCGATCATCCCGCGCAACTTGCCCATTGCGAAATCAATGGCCGCGTCCTCGCCGGCCTTCTCGAGATCCCGGGCAAAGGAACCCCCGACGTCACAGTAGGCCAGACCACTGCCGCTGGCATTGGTGAGTGTGCCGATCGCCTCGTTGCTGCCGTCCACTTGGTGGAGCACGTACCCATCCTCTCCCATGCCGAAGATATCCTCCTTGAACTGCAGGGCAATGTGGTTGGAGTGACCCATGGAGACCCTGTTGAAGGCCTCCACCTTATCCGTTGAAAGTGCCGGCTCGAAGGTGATGCCGTCATTGGCGAGAACGCCGGTGGAGACCGTGACGATCACGGCCCGTGCCCGGATTTCCCCCTGGCTCGTATCGACTTTGACACCCGATCCCTTCCAGTCAATTTTGCGCACCCTGGTGTCGAGCGTGACGGGAATGTCGCCAAGATGATCGGCGACGAGGGTGCCGTAGCCCTGGGCACAGTACCAGTCATCCAGGTCCTCGCTGTGCCACCAGTCGAGACAGGAAAAACTATCCAGGTCCTTGGCCATGTCCCACGGACCGAGTAGGAAGCCGGCTGTGTTCCGCCACTCGCCACTCTCGGCAACGACGCTCGCGGGGGCGACATCCCGAGAGCTGTCCCCGGCCTCGCCGATGCGGCGCCGCATGTCGCCATAGGTCTGCCACAAAGCCTCGGTCTCGCTCGAGTTGGCCTCCCGCTCCTCCGTGAAGACCCGATACGCATCTGGTGCACGATAGAAGCGATAGTCGCTCTCCTTGCCGCGGGTGTAGTACGGGTTGAGTCTCGCCGAGCGGCTCGGCGTGCTGACCCAGTGGGCACCCACATCGAAGGGCACACCGAAGGTGCTGGTGTCCGTCCAGGCCCGGCCACCGACGTGCCCCCCGGCTTCCACCAGCGCAAAGGAGACACCGGCATCGCTGAGAGCCCGTGCTGCCGCAATTCCGGCGGCACCGGCACCGATAATCACCACGTCCGGCTCGCTTTCGACCGCGGCCCGCCCGGTCAGCGGCAACAACGGCAGGGCCGCCGTAAGTGCCATGAACTGGCGCCTGTTCATGCTGGTATGGGGTGCCGTGCTCCCTCGGTGAGTCTTTGATGTTTTCATATCGGAGATCCCACGGGGTTGGAGAGTTGACCTTCTTCCTGAGCATAGCAGATGCCGATCCCGGGCCATGGATTCCAGCACCAACCGCCGATAACCGGAAAAATCTCACCCTGGCCTCAGTAACCGACTGCGTGGCGAAACCGATTACGTCCGTTATACTGTCCCACATGGAACTGATCTGGGCTCTGAGACCAAACTTAAGCACCGCTCTTCAGCGTGGCCATTGAATGGCGTCGTCTCCTCGGGTGCCCCAGGGGGGCAATAATTGCGATGTCGATATCATCCAAGATGACTGCAGCGATTGTTGCTATGGGGCTGGCTTTGACGTTTGCGGTTTACCTCCTGCAATCCAACCTTGTCTCCACAGAATTCCGTAAACTGGAAGAAAACCAGGCCCGCACCGATCTGGGCCGTGTGCTGCAGCGCTTTGATGTATTACTTGAAACCATAGACGCCAACGTATACGACTGGGCTGCCTGGGATGACACCTACCAGTTTGCTGAAGACAACAACCTGCGTTTTATCGATTCCAATCTGTATCCGGAAACCTTCGAAAACTTTGGCACCGACGTGGTGGCCTTCGTTGATGATGATTTTGAGCCGCTCTGGGTCAAGGTTTTCGACTTTGCAGCCGATCCAGGTGAGCGGGATCTGATGGATACCCATCAGGACGCTGTTCTTGAAACCATGCGTGAGTTTGCACTACGGATCGACACTGGAACGTCGAGGGATGACCAGTATTACAGCGGTTTGTTCAGCCTGGGCGAGCAGCCGGTGATGTTCTCCATGCGTCCCATAATCCGCAGTGATGGCGGCGGTCCCGTTAACGGCTATCTATTGTTTGGCACCAGGCTCACACCTTCTTTGGTGGAGGACTACCGTGAACAGATTTCGGTCAACTTTGATATCGGTTCGCTGGCCTCACGTGACGCCCTCAAGAGTCAGGGGGATACGGCGATTGAAAACGCCAGCTCCGAGCTTATGGTTGCCCGCCGTCCCTACCTGGCAGGACAGGAGGGCGGGTTTCTGGTCACTGCCTACCTTCCCCGGCACATCACGCAAACCGGTGCCAGAACGCAGAATCGCGTTGTCGGTGTGTTTCTGCTTATCTGTCTGGTGATCGCTTTAATGACCTGGTGGATGTTGCGCCGGAATCTGGTAGCCCCCCTGCAGCAATTAAAATCCGAAGTGCTTTATATAAGACGCACAGGCGACTGGTCAGCACAGTCCGAGGTGCAGACACAGGATGAGATCGGTCTGCTGGCCAGTGAATTCAATGGAATGCTCAAGACGATAGACGAGGACCACAGTAAACTCACCCAGCTTAACGACGAGTTGAGTAAGGAGCAGGCGCGGTCATTGCACGCCCAGAAAGAACTCGAGCGCGCCAACTGGGAACTCAAGTCCCTGTCCGAAAAGGACGCAGTGACCGGTCTGTTCAACCGTCTGGCACTGGAGCGCAAACTCGACTGGGACTGGTCCACCCTTGGCCGCACCGGCCAACCTCTGTCGATGCTGTTTGTCGATATTGACCTGTTCAAGCAATACAACGACCACTACGGACACCAGGCCGGTGACGACTGCCTGCGCCGGGTGGCCATTGTTATGGAGTCGGTGGTCCGGCGGGACGCGGATATGGTGGCCCGATACGGCGGTGAGGAATTCATGATCCTGTTGCCCAACACCGGAAAGGACGAAGCCCATGCATTGGGTTGTCACCTGCTGGAAGTCATCAGGGATGAAGCCATCGAACACATCTACAGCCCCTACGACCAGAAGCTGACGGTCAGTATTGGCGTCGCCTCTGCCGTTCCCGCAAAAAACATATCGGTGCAGTGGCTGATCGAAACCGCGGACCGGGCGCTGTACCTTGCCAAACACAATGGCCGTGCGCGGGTTGAAGAAGCCTCCCTGGACTAGTCCTTCATCTCGTACTGATCCCGCAGGGCATAGGCATAGTTTTCCCAGACATGCTGCTGGCGGTCCTGGTCCACGGCCGGGCGCTGGATCATCCGCCGGGTGATCCGTTGCTGCAGCGCGGTTGCACTCGGCTTCTGGGCCAGTTCCAGGGCGTATTTGGAGAAGTCGCGTACCAGCACGTCAAAGATCTGGTCGACCAATGCATGGTCCAGTGACTGGATCTGGGCATTCTCGAGAATCAGCTGACCATAGACCACAAGGGTAAACAGCTCGCCCAGATTGAGCAGGAAATCAAAGTCCTTTTGCTGTTCCTTGTTGGGTTGGGCGGTCATCAGCATCAGCTTGAGCAACCGGATCTGTTTCTTCAGGCGGTTCACGTTGGGAAGGTCGAACTGGTTGTAGATCTTCCGGTAGTCGTGGAACCGGGTCTTACCCAGCCCCTTGGTGGCGCCCTGGTGAAAGAGGAAATCATCGTTGCGCGGTTCCCGCTGTGGTGGAACCTCGTCGAACTCGGCTGGATTGAAGAAGTAATTGGGCATGAACTTGAGAATCAGCGCCATGTTGACGTGAACCGTGCCCTCCAGCTTGGGCAGGGCTCGGATGTCCTTGGCGGCCGTCTCAAAGTACATGTTCTTCTCGAAGCCCTTGGCGGCAATCACGTCCCAGAGCTCGTTGATCACCTCTTCACCCTGGGTCGTCACCTTCATCTTGACCATGGGAGTAAACAGCAGGTATCGCCGATCCTCGGGGCTGGCAACGCGCACGTAGTCGGTGGCCCGCTCGGCAAACAGTTTCATGGCGGTGAGGCGGGTATAGGCCTCCGTGAAGAGCTGCTTGATGTGGACAAAATCCGTGACGTAATGGTCGAACAGCCAGCGGTGCGAGGCATGGTTGATGGCTTCGTAGTAGGCATGGGTGGAGATGCCGATAGAGGCCCAGCCGAGATTGAACTTGCCGATATTGACCGTGTTGAGGGCCATGTCCCAGGCGTCCTGGCCCGTAGCGAGGATATCCTCCTCGCGGATGGGGTAATCATTGAGCCGGAATTCAGCCACATAGTTCTGCGAGCTGACCACGTTCTTCACCAGTTCGTAATTGTCGTGCTGGGACTCAACAACGAAGAACATGTATTCGTTGGTGTCCGCCCGCCGACCGAAAACGGAGACCAGTGCCGCCTGATTCCCATTGCCGATGTAGTACTTGCCGCCGTTGGCGCGGAAGCTGCCGTCCTTCTGCGGCGTGAGGATCATGTCCGTGGCGTAGATGTCGGCGCCGTGCTCTTTTTCCGAAAGGCCGAAGGCAAAGATCCCTCCCTCCTTGAGCAGTTTGGCGGCACGCTTTTTGACGGCTTCGTTATCGCTGATCCAGATCGGGCCCAGGCCCAGGATTGAGACCTGCCAGGTGTACCAGTAGGCAAGCCCATAAAAGCCCAGAACCTCATTGAGGGCACAATTGCGGTAGGTGTCCCAGCGCGCGTCCTTGGGGCCGTATTCGCTGGGCGTCAGGAAGGTGGCGAAGAGTTTTTCCCTGGCCTGAAAATCCAGGAAATCCTGATACCAGGTGCGATTATGATCGTCTTCCTTGAGTTGCTGCTTGCCCCGTTCCTCGAAGAAATTAATGGTCTTTTTGATCAGCGAGCGCGAGCGGGCGTCGAGGTCGTCGTAGGTTTCAGTTCGGGGATTGAGGGGGACATGGTTGATGTCCCTGTTTGGCGCCTGCCCGACGGATGGTTTTCCAAGCACTTTCGCAAAGCGCACGTTATCGGGTAGCAGGTCGCCGGCCAGACCGCGAAAATCCTGGGTCAGATCAAGCAGCTTCATCACGCGTTTCCCTTTTGGTGGTGTTTTATGGTCGTGCTGGAGACCGGGCCTAATCTGACTGATCAGATGACACGATCCCCAGTTGCTTGTTCACCTCATCCCGGATCGCCCGGTATCGCTCGGGATTATTGATCAGCGTATCCAGGTCGTCCTCGGGGAACATCTCCTTGCGTTTCTGTTGCGCTTCTTCCGTCTCGCAGACGGATGGAAGCATTTGCTCAAGGCAGCGCAGCATCACCTCGGGCGAGACCGAGGCCCCGGGTGAAGCGCCCAGCAGGGTCCCGTAGGTCTTATCCTCGGACACAACAATCTCGGTCCCCATCTGCAGGTCGCCGTCCTTGATGATCTGCACCCGCTGGCCGGCCTGGATGGGCTTCCAGTCAAACTTCTTGCTCATGCCGGGCGCGAACTGATCCAGCTCCTCGAACATGCTCTGGGAGCCCTTGAAGGATTCGGAAAGCAGGTACTTCACCAGCGGGAAGTGCTCCATGGCCACGGATAGAAGGCTGGGGATGTCGTGCACACGCAGGGCACGCAGGTAATCGGTGAAGCCGCGGCCTTTCTCGAGAATGGGGTTGAAGGAGGCGAAGGGGCCAAACAACAGGTAGTGCCTGCCATCCACCACCCGCAGGTCCAGGTGCGGTACGGACATGGGCGGTGCGCCGACTTTGGCTTTGCCGTAGGTCTTGGCGGTGTAATGTTTAGCCTCTTCCTCACTGATCTCGGCCTGCAGGAATCGCCCCCCCACCGGGAACCCCGCGTAGCGGCTGCGGAACGGCAGGTGGCTCTTCTTCAGCAGCGGAAACGCGCCGCCGCCGGCGCCGACGAACAGCACATCGGCCTTGTACTGAACCGGCTCCCCGTGGCGAAACGCTTCGACAAGCCAGCTTCCGGACGGGCTGCGGTGAGCACGCTTGACGTGGATGCCGTCTTCGATGGTCACGCCCAGGTTGCGCACGAGATGCGTCGCGATCTGGCTGGTTAGTGCCCCGAAATTGATGTCTGTTCCGGTTTCCACAACGGTCGCCGCCATTTTTTCATGGCGGGGCCTTTCTTCCATGGTGTAGGGAATCCAGCGTTTGATTTCATCGAAGTCTTCCGAATAGCGCATCTGCTCAAAGAAATGATGCGCGGACATCTCCCGGTGGCGCAGCTTCAATAACTCAATGGCCTGGGACGGGACGATGGTGCAGTGCTTGGTCTGATTGATGAACGTCCTGGGGTCTTCGATGACGCCCTGTTTAACGAGGTAGGCCCAGTATTGCTTGGCAACATTGAACTGGGCGTGAATCTTCAGGGCCTTCTCGACCGAGATGACTTCTTCGTCGACAGGGGTGTAGTTGAGCTCGCAATTGGCTTCATGCCCGGTCCCGGCATTGTTGAAGGCGGACGAGTTCCCCTCTCCCACACTGTCCAGCCGCTCCAGGATGGTGATGTCGATGTCCGGGGCCATTTCCTTTGCCAGCGCGGCAAAAGTGGTCCCCATGATCCCCGCTCCGATGACGACTACGTTCATACTGTTTCCTCGTCGGTCTTTCTGGTGGAGGGCTGACGTATCAGGTTTTCAAAAATGAGATTAACACGGCCATGCTATGTCGTGAATGCAGGGTTTTTATACAACTGCAGACTGAGGGGGCAAGCTGATTATCGGCCAGTGAGTCCTTTCCTCTCGATGGGAACGGCGTTATCGTGAAACTTCAGGATAGGTTCAAGCTCGGGGAGAGCCTGACAGTTACGTAAAGGAATGCAGACCACATGGTATGGGAGCGCTTTCATCACATCTGCCGTCGATCCATCGCGCCTCTGCGCCCTGGTGAGTCGTTGGCAGTGCGGATCAAGGCAGCTGACGCCGACCCGGACACCGCTTTCTACGGAGCGCGGTTGAAGCCGGGAACGCTGCCTCGCCGGATTCTCGACAGGATCATTGCGCACTCGGGGCAGGACCGGGCCCGCCGAATGCTTGAATTCTACGCCAGTCTCAACCTGGAGAGAGAGACAACCCACTCCCTGCAGCTGAACCGCGTCGCCATCTATCTGGCCCGGGTGGCGGTGCTGTTTGTCGTGCTCTATGGCATCTACCGGTTCCTGATAACGCCTGAATTCCCCGCCCTGTTCGAGACCATCCAGGTCCAGACTCCCTCTCTCGTTGCGCTGTTCCGTGAATACGATTGGGCGTTCGCAATGCTTATTGTGCTCCTGCTGGCGTTGGCCCTGATGATGGGCCATGCCCTGAGGGCACTGGCGGACTGGCCGTCCAGTCGCGGCAGGAGCGGCCTTACCCGCTTCCTGGCATCGCCCGGGGCGCGTGCCGCTTACGCTGACCTGGACGCGGCCGTTCTCTTTCCCTTGGGGCCGGACGCAGTAGACGGAAAATCGAAAGTCACCTCGCACCTGTGGAAACTGGAGGAGGAGGGTGTCGACATCAGGGACGAGATAGCAGCGCTCGTCCGATGCCGGCACCGTACCCTGATTGAACTCTGTGAGAAGCAGATGTGCCTGATGTATACCTTCTGCGTTCTTCTGGTTGTGCTCATGATCGTGCTGTTTCTGGCCGGCGGCCATTCGCCGACCGCGGTGCTGCCCTGAGCAACAACCACACGAATCTTGTGACCGAACCGGGCGACACCCGGCGATTCCTGCGTTATCTTGTCGCATTCCCTGATCCGTTGATCGATTGTCCGTAGAGCGCCATGTATAACGATTTCTTCGGGTTCCGCGACGCGCCCTTCACCATCGCGCCCGATCCCAGGTACCTCTATCTCAGTGAGCGCCATAAGGAAGCGCTGGCCCATCTGCTGTATGGCATTTCGGGGCAGGGTGGGTTTGTGGTTCTGACGGGGGAGGTGGGAACCGGGAAAACCACCCTGTGTCGGCGTTTTCTGGAGGAGATTCCGGAGCACGTGGACATTGCCCTGGTGTTCAATCCCAAGGTCAGTGCCCGCGAGCTTCTGGCGACCATCTGCCGTGAGCTGGGCTTGCCCGAGGAGCGGGGGCTCTCGATCATGGAGATGAACAACCGGCTCAATGATTACCTGCTGGAGGCGCATGCCGAGGGTCGGCATACGCTGGTGGTGATTGATGAGGCCCAGAATCTCTCCGTAGAGGTGCTGGAGCAGGTGCGTCTGCTGACGAACCTGGAAACCTCGGAGAAGAAGCTGATGCAGATTGCACTGCTGGGCCAGCCGGAACTGGCGGACATGCTGGACAGTCCGAAGCTTCGCCAGCTTTCCCAGCGTGTTACGGCGCGCTACCACCTGGCTCGACTGAATCGTCAGGAGACTTTCGACTACATCCGCTATCGCCTGTCCGTGGCGGGTCAGAGGGGCGCGATTTTCAGCAGGCGCGCCATGGCAGCGGTTTATCGGCGCAGTCACGGCATCCCCAGGCTCATCAACCTGATCTGCGATCGCAGCCTGCTGGGAGCCTACACCCGCAATTCGATGACGGTTGATGCGGCCACCGTGCGTCGTGCGGCACGCGAAGTTCGCGGTGGCGGTGCCGATGGACGCTCTCGCCTGGGCCGCTTTCTGGGCCATAGGCCAATACTCGGCCTGGGGCTCGGGGTGTTTCTGTTCATGCTGACAGCGGGGATGCTGATGAGGGGCGGGACCGGCGAAGTGGGCGAGCCAGAATCCGCTTCGAGCGCTGCCGCTGGCGTTGTGGAACGGGGTTCCACGGTTCCGCTGCTGGACGAGGCTGAATCGCAATCAGCGCCAGAGCAGGCCCCCGGGGTTGAGAAAGCGCTCCCCCTGGGGTCGCTGAGCCCTGATTCCTCACGGACCCAGGCCTACCAAGCCCTTTTCGACATCTGGGGCTATGACTATCAGGGCGGCGAGGACGGCAAGGCCTGTGACTACGGTGAGACGCGTGGGCTCGGTTGTCTTCACCGCCAGGGCAACTGGACCCGCCTTGCGAAACTGGATCGGCCGGCGGTCCTGCAGCTGATCAATAAGCGCGGAGAGTCCGTGTCCGTGGCGTTGCTATCCCTGGAGGAGGACAGGGCGCAGCTGAAGATGGGTGACGAACTGCAGTGGCATTCCCGCGAAGCCATTGAGGCGGTCTGGTTTGGCGATTACTCTCTGCTCTGGCGCGTGCCGCCGTGGGAGTCCCGGCTGATTGATCCCGGCAGCACCCGGGATCGTGAGCTCTGGCTGCGCAGGGCCCTGAGCGAGGCGGAAAAGGCGCTGTCCCTGGAGTCGGCATCCTCGGGTGGTGATATTGAGTCACGGATTGTAGCCTTCCAACGCCAGGAAGGCTTGAGGACCGATGGAGTGGTTGGTCCGGTGACGCTTATCCGTCTTAATCATTACCTCGGCCGTTCGGCGCCGACCCTTTCATCATCTGACGCGTTATCTGGTTGAGGCCGTCCAATGTCCTATATCCTGGATGCCCTTAAGAAATCCGAGGCTGAGCGCTCCAACAGGGATCACCCTGAGTTTGCCCATCGGGTGCCCTTCGAACCCGCCCTCCGCAAAAAGCGCGAAATCTGGCCCTACCTGCTGGTGCTGGCACTGCTGGCGAACGCGCTGGTGGTTGTGTACGTAATGTGGCCCCAGCCCAATACGGGGGATGCTGCGGTCGTTTCCGGAGAACCGGCTGTGGTGGAGAGGCAAGGACCCGTGCAGCGGGAAGCTGCGGATAACGCCCCGGAACAGAGCGCACCAGAGGAAGCCGAAGCGTCCGCGCCATCCCGGGCAACTGAAGCATCCGAGGCCACCGAGGTGCCCGAAGTAAGTGGCGTATCAGAAACGTCCGAGGCACCGGCCCCGACAATCCCTGCAGACAGTCCGTCGCAGGCGTCCGCTGAAGCCTCGCCAAATGATTCTCCGGAGCCGCCGGATATTCGCGAGATGCCCCGTTCCGTTCAGCGACGCGTTCCCGAGATGACGTTCAACGCGCACCTCCACTCCTCCAATCCATCCTCCCGGAGTGTGATGATCAATAACCGGATGCTGCGCGAAGGGGATCGTGTTGGGGGACTGGTGATCAAGGAAATCACCCCCGCAGGCGTAGTCTTCCGACTGGATAAGCATGTTTTCCAGATCGATATTGTGCGGGATTGGCAGGGTGCGCTCTGAGGTGCACGATCGAGTCATTCGTCATCATCAGCGCCGGCGCATCAACCAGATAGGAGCAGAAACCATTGGCCTATTACCTCACCAAACTCGCCGTCACAGTGGTTCTTGTGGTTCTCATCTCGGAAGTTGCTAAACGCAGCTCCTTCATGGGCGCCGTGCTCGCGTCCGTCCCACTAACCTCTGTGCTGGCGATCGTCTGGATTTACTTTGAGACCGGCGATATCGGGCGGATCAGCGATCTGGCGACGAGTGTCTTCTGGCTGGTGCTGCCATCCCTGGTCCTGTTTATTGCGCTGCCGGTGCTTCTCGCGCAGGGCGTGCATTTCTACCTCAGCCTGGGATTGTCTATTGCCGCCACCGCCCTCAGTTATTGGTTGATGGTCATCATGCTTGGCCACTTCGGAGTCAGGCTGTAGATTGCGGTGAACGACCTGCTGAAATGAACGCTGAACAGAGGGAGTACGCCATGCGAATCGGCTTTATCGGAATCGGTGCCATGGGCACTCCCATGGCTCGAAACCTCATTGATGCAGGCTTTGATGTCACTATCTGGAACCGCACCGGCGATAAGTGCCAGCCATTGGTTTCTGCTGGTGCCAGTCAGGCCGGGTCGCCCACGGAGTGCGCCAGGGCTGATGTGCTCATTACCATGCTGGCCGATGACGCCGCGCTCGCTGCCGTGCTTCGCGAGTATGACCTGATTGACGCTATGGCGGCGGACACGGTGCATGTGAACATGGCCACGGTCTCCACGGCCAAAGCTGTTGAACTGGCCGAAAGCCACGCCGCAGCAGGGAAGGTCTATGTGGCGGCTCCGGTGCTTGGACGACCGGATCTGGCGGCTGCCGCCAAGCTGAATATCGTGGCGGCAGGCCCAGAGCAGGGTATTGAGCGGGCACGGCCAGCGCTGGAGACCATGGGCGCGAAAGTCTGGCCCTGCGGTGAAGAACCGGTGCGTGCCAACGCCATCAAACTGGCGACCAACACCATGCTGGTCTCGGCGGTAGAGTCCATGGCGGAAGCAGCCTCCATGACGGCGGCACACGGGATTGAACCCGGCGATTTCCTGGAGATCATCACCAACTCCATATTCAGCTGTCCCGCCTACCTGGGCTATGCCCCTGCCATGGAGAAACGCGACTACGACAATCCCCAGGGCTTCAAGCTGAAGCTCGGCGCCAAGGATATTGATCTGGCATTAACCGCAGCCCACGCGTGCAATGTGCCCATGCCCATGAGTGCCACGGCGCGCGAGCGGCTGGCTGAGGCCATGGCGGCCGGCGACGGGGGTAAGGATCTGTCGGCTCTGGCTGAGACGGCAAGGCGCAGGGCTCATCTCGACGACTAATGCGCGCTGCACGCCTCAATAATTGTTAAAGTATCGCACCAGAGTGCACACCCGCCTGATGCACCCCGCGCCCTGTTTCAGTCATCAATCCGGTACCATCCATGGAAATCAAGGTTAACTTCCTCGAAAATCGCCGACTCGAGGCGAAATTTAACGATTTCAGCGTCATCTCCGACCAGCCGATCCGCTACAAGGGGGATGGCTCCGCGCCCGGGCCCTTCGATTTTTTCCTGGCGTCCTCGGCGTTGTGCGCCGCCCACTTCATTCGGGTGTACTGTCTCGCCAGGGACATTCCCACCGAGAAGATCCGCCTGTCCCAGAACAACATTGTGGATCCGGAGAACCGCTACAACCATATCTTCAAAATCCAGGTTGAGTTGCCGGAGGATCTATCGGAGAAGGACCGCAAGGGCATTCTGCGCTCCGCCGAACGATGCACCGTGAAGCGGGTGGTGCAGAACGACCCGACCTTTGAGATCGAGGCCGTGGAAAACCTGGACGAGGACGCCCAGGCGCTGCTGACGATCCAGCCGGACGGCACCAGAACCCGGATTCCGGGCAAGGATCTGCCGCTGGAGGACACCATTTCCAACATGACCGGCATCCTTGAGGCGCTGGGCATGCAGATTGAAGTGGCCTCCTGGCGCAATATCGTGCCCCATGTGTGGTCGCTGCACCTGCGTGATGCAGCCTCGCCCATGTGCTTTACCAACGGCAAGGGGGCGACCAAGGAAAGCGCCCTTTGTTCGGCCCTGGGCGAGTTCATTGAACGGCTGAACTGCAACTTCTTCTATAACGACTTCTTCTGGGGCGAGCAAATCGCCAACAGTGACTTCGTGCATTACCCGAACGAGCGTTGGTTCCAGCCGGGGCCGGACGACGGGCTGCCGGAAGGCCTCCTGGATGAGCACTGCCGTGCTATCTATGACCCGGACGGCGAGCTGTGCGGCTCCCACCTGATCGATACCAATTCCGGCCGGCGTGACCGGGGGATTGCGGCGCTGCCCTACGCGCGTCACTCGGACGGCGAGGTGGTGTATTTCCCCTCGAACCTGGTCGAGAACCTGTTTCTCAGCAATGGCATGAGCGCGGGCAATACGCGGAACGAGGCGCAGGTGCAGTGCCTGTCCGAGATTTTTGAGCGGGCGGTGAAGAAGGAGATTATCGAAGGGGAAATGGCGCTGCCGGATATACCGCCAGAGGTGCTGGCAAAGTACCCCCACATCCAGGAAGGCATCGACGCGCTGGAGGCCCAGGGCTTTCCGGTGCTGGTCAAGGATGCCTCTCTGGGTGGCCGGTATCCGGTGGCCTGCGTCACGCTGATGAACCCGCAGACGTGTGGGGTCTTTGCCTCCTTTGGCGCGCATCCAAGCTTTGAGGTAGCACTGGAACGCAGCCTGACGGAACTGCTGCAGGGCCGCAGCCTGGAAGGTCTGAACGACCTGCCGTTGCCAACCTTCAATTCTCTGGCCGTGACCGAACCCAACAACTTTGTGGAACACTTCATCGATTCCACGGGCGTGGTGTCCTGGCGCTTTTTCAGTGCCCGGTCGGATTACGGGTTCTGCGAGTGGGATTTCTCCGGCACTAACGAGGAGGAAGCCGATTGTCTCTTCGGCATCCTCCGGGATCTGGGCAAGGAAGTGTATGTGGCCATGTACGAGGAGCTGGGGGCGCCGGCCTGTCGGATCCTCGTGCCCAATTATTCCGAGATCTACCCGGTGGAGGACCTGGTCTGGGACAACACCAACATGGCCCTGGATTTCCGGGAAGACATCCTGAACCTGCACCGGTTGAGCCATGAACAGCTGCGGTCACTGGTGGAGCGTCTGGATGACAGCGACATTGATAGCTACACGGGCATCAGCACCCTGATCGGTGTGATGTTCGACGAACAGTCCGTCTGGGGCGAGCTCACCGTCCTGGAGCTCAAGCTGCTGATCCACCTGGCACTTCAGGAGCACGACGAAGCGCTGGAGATGGTCGAGACCCTCCTTCAGTTCAACGACAACCATGTCACCCGCAACCTGTTTTTCCGTGCGGTCCAGGCGGTGCTGGAGATTACGCTTGATGATGAGCTGGCGCTGGAAGACTACCGGTACAACCTTGGGCGGATGTTTGGCGAGGAGACCATGGAGGCAGCGGTCGGTTCAGTGAACGCCACTATCCGCTTCCATGGCCTGACTCCCACGAACATGCAGCTTGAGGGCCTGGAGAAGCATCAGCGACTGCTCGAGAGCTACAAAAAGCTGCATGCGGCCCGGGCAGCTGTTACCTGACGTCAAAGGTCGTGGGTGGGAACACGGGGCAGAGCTCTCAGTTAATGGGTGCTGCCCAAGGCTGGCCATTGTCCTTCATGATGGCGGCAAAGCGACCATCGCGACGCATCGCCGCCAGCCCGTCATTGAATGCCCAGATGATTGCCTCGCCGCGGGGATTGGCGTGGCCGACGGCCACGTACAGGTCCATCGTGGAATAGGGCGCGTCGACGAACTCAATCTTGTCCATCAGCTCCGGGGCTTCTTCAGCGATCCGGTGGCGCGCCACGATCTCGTCCGCGATGGCCAGATCAATGCGCCCCCGGGCAAGTTTCCGGATGTTGGTGATCAGGTCAGCGACATCTTCCCGCCTGAAGTCTGCCTCGTAGAAGGCGTTTCCGTACGCGTAATCACGAACGATCCCGACGGTCTTACCCTTCAGGCTTTCCAGTCCCTGGTACTGGAAGTCATCCCCGGCGCGCTTGATGAACTTGAGCTCATGGACCATGTATGGATCACTGAACCTGAATACTTTGGTACGTGCGCGCGTATACCAGCTATCGGGAAGCACATCGAACGTTCCCTCCTGGACGCTGAGAATGGCCCTTGCCCAGGGCATGATGATGAGCTCCACCTGGTAACCGTGGCGGCCGAGTGCCTCGCGGATGACCTGGACGCCAACCCCGCCCTCCGGGTGCTTGTGGTTGATTAAGGGGGGCCAGGGGTCGGCTGCGAGTGTCACAATCTCCGCATAGGCCCGCGGCACTCCCAGCGACAGGGCAAAAAGCAGAGCAACCAGAAACTTCATGATTGGCCTCACGACGGTTGAAAAGGTTGATACAACTATAATAGTGCGATGCCTGGATGATTGCATTCTGCAAGTAGTAATAATGCTGCTGTTTGTCCGAATCAACAGTATCCAGCGAGTTCGATCGCTATGTGGAAGTCAAAGAGGGTGAGCCAGGGCATTGCCGCCACTACAAGGTTTCCGCCTGACAGGGCCGTTACGAGCTCGGGCGGTTCACCGCGTCTCTACTGGGTTGTGCGCGCGATCGTCATGGGTATGCTGGTGGCCTGCGACTCAGTGATTCAGGCACAGATTGAGGGAAACGATGACAAAAAAACGGATTGGATTGTTGGCAGTGTTTCTGCCGTTGGTACTCCTGGTGGCGTTGTACTGGCTGACCCCCGGGCTGTTCGTGCAGCCGCTGGTTCAGGCCAATCGGGCGCTGTCCGACCTCTCCGCCCATCAGGTCGAGGTGGGGGATCACACCATCCACTATCTTGAGGGCGGAAGCGGCGATGAGACGCTGGTGCTGCTGCACGGCATCTTTGCCGAGAAGGACCACTGGGTCGAGTTCGCCCGTCCGCTGAGTGAGGATTACCACCTGATCATTCCGGATATTCCCGGCTTCGGCGAGAGCACGCGTCTGCCTGAGGCGAGTTACCATTACGGCGATCAGGTGCAGCGGCTTCATGCCTTTCTGGAGAAGTTGGGGCAGGACCGGTTTCATCTGGCGGGCAATTCCATGGGCGGCGGCATCGCGGCCCGCTATGCGCTTCAGTATCCGGAGCAGATCCAGTCACTCGCGTTCATCGGCGCGCCCCATGGCATTGATTCGCCCATACAGAGTGAGATGGATCGTCTTCTTGCCAGCGGCGAGGAGGCCCCTTTGATTGTTAAGAGCCATGAGGACTTCGATGCCCTGATGGATTTCGTCTTTGTGGATGTGCCCTACGTTCCCTATCCGCTGTACCAGCATTTTTCAACGCATGCGGTGAGTCGCGCCGAAAGCAATGACCGGCTCTGGCACCGGCAGCAGGGTGATCCCTTCTATATGCAGGATCACCTTGACGTGCTGAAATCTCAGAATGTGCCGGTGCTGACGCTGTGGGGCGATCAGGACAAACTCTTTCACCGCTCTGGCGTAAAGGTTCTGGAAAAACATCTTCCGGAGGGGGAGCATCGGGTGATGGAAGACACGGGGCATCTCCCGATGATGGAACACCCCTGGCGGACCGCTGAGTTCTATCGGGCCTTTCTTGAATCCCAGTGACGGCCTCTAACGCCAGCTCCCCGAAGGTGCTGATCTTCAGAGCAATGCCTTCAGGAAACGAGCGAGAGCATCTGCGCGGAGGACATGGGGCGGTGATAGAAGTACCCCTGGATTTCGTCGCAGTGTTCCCTCAGCAGGAAGTCTCTCTGTGACTGTGTCTCCACCCCCTCTGCAATCACCGTCAGGCCAAGGGAATGGCCCAGTGCGATGATGGCCCTGACAATGGCGGCATCCTGATTGTTGATGGGGGCATTCGTAATGAAGGTCTGGTCGATCTTGAGTCGGTCCACGGGCATTGTTTTCAGTGACGCGAGACATGAATGACCGGTGCCGAAGTCATCAATCGCCAGCATGATGCCAAGCGCTTTGAGCGCCGCCAGTTCATTCATAAAGGCCTCGCCCCCCTGCAGGGCAGACTCTGTTATCTCCAGCTCAATCCACTCCGGGCCGATGTCGAATTCCTCAAACAGCTGCGCCATGATTTCCGCCAGCCCGGGCTTGAACAGGCTACGTGGCGAGAGATTGACAGAGATGCGTATTGGCTGACTGTAGAGCGCCTTCCAGGTGGCTGCCTGGGCGCAGGCAGTGCGCAGTGCGTATTCATCCAGGTCATTGATCAGGTTGCTTTCCCCGGCTGTCGGAATGAACTCCTTGGCCGCAACCAGCCGGTGTTCGTCGTTCTGCCACCGTAATAGCCCTTCCACGCCGGACATCCCGTTTCCAATCAATGATTGCTGCGGTTGATAGAACAAATGAAGCTGATCGTGTGACAAAGCCCGGCGCAGGCCCTGTTCCAGGTACCGGCGCTGCTGTGCTTTGTGGGTCAGCTCCGGCGTGTAGAATGAGTAGTGATTCCGGCCTTCCTGCTTGGCGCGATAGAGGGCTGCATCCGCGGCCTTGGTGAGTTCCTCGCTATTGTCGGCGTCATCCGGGTAGATGCTGATGCCAATGCTGGCCCCGGAGGCCAGTGTTTCGTCATTGAATTGAACGGGTTGGCTGATCAGGCTCAGGATTTTGTCCGCCACGGTGCCCGCTGCTTCGGGACTGGCGACATCATTGAGCAGAATAACGAACTCGTCGCCACCCAGACGTGCGACCAGGTCCTCTTCCCGCACAAAGCGTTTCAGACGATCCGCGATAACCAACAGAAGGTGGTCGCCGCTGGAGTGCCCGAGGGTGTCGTTGATCGTCTTGAAGTGGTCCAGGTCAATGAAAAAGAGTGCCAGTTGGGTCTGGTGCCGCTTGGCACGTTTGAGTGCCTGGTCCAGGCTTGAGTCAAGCAGGAGTCGGTTCGGGAGTCCCGTCAGGGCATCGTGATGGGCCAGGTGGTTCAGTTGGCTTTGAGCTTCCTTGAGACTGGAGATATCTGAGAAGACAAGTACATGGTGGGTCGGTCGCCTGGACGAATTCTGGACCGTGCTCAGTGTGCCCCAGGCCGAGAGGGTGGAGCCGTCACTGCGAGCGACGTTGAACTCGCCCTGCTGGTGGCCGCCCTGGCGCATTTCCTGGCGGAGACGGTTGAGCCTGTCGGACTGTTGTTCCTTGCCAATAACCAGGGAGAGGTCCTCGCCCAGCACCTCCTTCTCGTGATAACCCGTCATACGGGTAAACGCATCGTTTGTCTTGGTAATGCGGAAGGCGTTATCCGTGATCACGATGGCTTCAAGGGTACTTTCAAAAACGCGGGCAGCCTGTCGGAGTTGTTCTTCGGCCTCGTGTTCTTCCGTCACGTCCTGGAATGAGGTATGGAAGACCCGCTCGCCATTTTCGTGGCTGCAGTGGCTGTGAAGCCTGACCACTATAGTGGTCTGGTCACGGCACCGGAGTTTCAGGTCGAGCTCCAGTGGCTCATCCGTTGCTGTCAGTTGATTGATGTGAGACAGGAAGCGTCGGGTCTGGCCCTTTTCCATCACCGCACTCAGCGGAATCCCGACCAGGGCGTCCCGTTCATAGCCGAGTATGTCAGCGCCCGTCAGGTTGATGCGAGTGATGACGCCGCGTTCGTCGGTTGTGAGGTAGCCGTTCGGGGCGAAATCATACAGGCTTTCATAGTGGTTGCGGGCTTCTTCGAGCTCCCGTTGCGCTTCAATGAGATCCTGGTTCTGAACTTCCAGCTCGACCTGGTAGACCTGAACGTCATGCAGTAATGCCTTGACCGCCTCTGGGTCGAGTGGCGTTCCGTCCTGTTGCAGACGGTCAATCGAGCTGTGCAACTTATCTCTGCGCGAGTTCGCTGGGTTGTCCTGATTCGTCATCGAGTTTGCCGTTTGGGATTTGCCGTTCCTGTCCATGGAATGCGGTACTCGCTGATCAAAACACTCCGCACGCACTGATTATTAGATTACGCCTATATAACCTTAATGTAACCCGTTATGCATCACACTTGATCGATGTAATGTCAAAAAAGACCAGGACGACGCCGGTAACCTCGTCGTCCAGGTCCTTGTAGGGGCGTATTGAGATCGAGTAGACATTATTGTCCTCGTCGGGTGCTTCAATGGTCTGGGAGTCGTCCTGATCAATGACGGCGCAGATGATGTCCCTGAGATCCGGAAGATTGAGGTTCGGCCTGAGATCGCTGAAGGGGCGGCCCACGTCGGTATCGATCAGGTTCAGCAGGGGTTTTGCGAGCGATGTGAACTGGCGGACCTGAAGATCCCGATTCAGCATCAGCACCGGTAGCTGAACGCTGCTCAACAGGTTGCGCAGGTCGGCGTTAACCTGCGCCAGGTCGCTATTGCGCGCCTCAAGTTCGTCGTTGAGCGTCGCCAGCTCTTCGTTGGTCGACTGCAGCTCTTCCTGGGCGCTTTCCAGCTCCTCGTTGGTGCTCTGGAGTTCCTCGTTGGCGGACTGAATCTGTTCGTTGGCGTTCTGCAGCTCTTCGTTGGTGGCGACATGGTCGTTGATCACGGATTTGAGCTCGCGACGCGCGCGGTACAGCTCCGATTCCAGCTGCTTGATCCGTTGATTGTCCGATACTGGCTCTGCGCTGGTGTCACTGGCAGGCAGCGGCTCAGGGGCCAGGGAAGGCTCAGGGTGAGTGGCGGCAAACAGGATCAGATAGTAGCTGTCCTCGGAACTTTCCTGCGACAGCGGCAGCACAACAATCCGTGTGGTTTTCTGTTCCTGCTCCAGATTAAAGTGCACCTCGGGGGTATCGACCCGGTCCTGGGTCTCCTTTGCCCGGGCAAGGGCGTTGCGCAGATCCACTAGCAGGTCCCGCTGAGCCATTTTAAGCAGCTTGAGGCTCACTGAGCCTGGCGCTGGCTCAATAAAGGGGCCGGTATGACCAATGAAGCGGCAGATCGTCAGCTCAGCATCCACGATCACCCCGGGCGGGCCGAATTCATCGAGAATGATCTGTTCCGCCTGTTTCTGGATACTCTGTTCGCGTTTCATGGTCTCTGGAGGGCTCCCGGCCGGCACGTTATGGACGGATGGCATCTGGCGCAATGGGCGTGGAAGCTGACGCTTTCCGGCTTTCTTGGCGTAGATTTTCTGCTTCTGGTCAACAACCGAGAAGTAGCTGGCCCCGTTGGAGATGGACTCTGATTTGCCCAGCACGAGACGCCCCCAGGGATAGAGCGCGAAGTGGAAGAGGCCGAATAATCGCGACTGCAGTGACCCATCTAGATAAATCAGCAGGTTGCGGCAGCTTATAAGGTCGAGTCGGGCAAAGGGAGGGTCCTGCGTGACGTCCTGCTCCGAAAAGATGCAATAGCCGCGTATTTTTTTCTTGACCTGAAAGTGGCCCTGCGCCGTATTCACAAAATAACGGTGAAGCCGGGATCGGGTGAGCAGCGCGACCTGCTGTGTGGTATAGACGCCACCCCTGGCGGTGGCAATGGCCGCACCGTCCAGGTCCGTTGCAAAGATCTGGACCGGAACCTCCAGGTCGTTTTCTCCCAGGTACTCCGCAATAATAATAGCCAGTGAGTAGGCTTCCTCGCCGGTGGAACAGCCCGGGACCCAGACTCTCAGACCCTCGCCGTTCTCTTTGTGCTCAAGCAGGTGGGGCAGGACCTTGAGTTTGATTTCATCGAACACTTCCGGGTCACGAAACAGGGCCGTGACGTTGATCAGGAAGTCCTGTGCAAGGGTGGCGCGTTCGTTGGCGTCGTTGCGAAGCAGCTCGAGGTACTGCGAGTCCTTTTCAGTGTGCTTGAGCAGCATTCGGCGCCGAATTCGCCTCTCGATGGTGCTTTGCTTGTAGTGCGAGAAATCAAAACCGGAATGCTGCCAGAGCAGCTCCAGCATCGCTTGAATGGGGCGGCTATCGGTGGGTTCAACCCCCTCATCCTGGGCGAAAGGGTGATCCCGCAGCGCCACCAGTTTCTGTGCAATGGCGGCGGGCGCCAGAACCATGTCCACGCAGCCGGCATTGATGGCGTGGCTTGGCATCTGTGCGAACTCCGCGCTCTCGCTATCCTGGGCAAAGGTGATGCCGCCCGCCGACTTGATGTGCTTGAGGCCTTCCGTCCCATCGCTGCCTGACCCCGATAGAAGCACACCAACAGCACTCGGGCCCTGACTTTCGGCAACCGATACGAACAGGTCATCAATCCTCGCCTGGTGGGCGCTCTGGGAATCAAAGGGGTGGAGCACCATGCGCCCATCCTCCACAAGCGCCGTTCTTCCGGGTGGTACGACATGGATTTGATTGGGTTGTGGTGCGGCGCTGTCGGCCATCTCGACGACCGGCATCGCCGTGCGTGACTGCAGGAGAGGGACCAGCATCGTCTTGTGATCGGGCTTCAGGTGCTGCATAACCAGATAACTGTAACCGGTGTCCGCTGGCAGGTCTTCAAGCAGCTCGTAAATGGCCTTGAGCCCTCCGGCGGAGGCGCCAATAACAACAATCAGGGGCGGTTCTGGGGGTGCCACGGTAATCCTCTCAATATCCATGATCCTTGGGCCAGCCTTCAGCCGCGCGGGCCCCTCCGTTCTTACCGATAGTACACTGATAGACGTGTGTGAACTACGGAGGTATCCCGGTCGGGTGACGAAAAATTTCGTCATAGTTCTCATTGGAATTCGAATTGGAATACAGCCCGGGTCCGGCATTGAGGCGTTGGAGTTCACGGTCAATACTGATGAAGTCTGAGTCTCGATAGGGCTGAAGCATACTGACGGATTTGTGAGTACGATGCTCTGGGTAGAGTGGAGTGTTTTACTGATCAGGAGCCGTGAATGCATCCGCCACTGGGCATTATTGAAGGGTTTTACGGGGCGCTCTGGTCCTGGGAGGCGCGGCGGCGTGTGATGGAACGGCTGGCGCCCCATGGTTTTTCGTTCTATCTCTACGCGCCCAAGGGGGATCCCCTGCTTCGGGAGGAATGGTACAACCCTGTCCCGCCGGAGGTCCGCAAACAGCTGGGCGACTTTGCCGTGGCCTGCCGGGGGCAGGGCGTTCGTTTCGGCATTGGGCTGAGCCCGTTGGGGGCACTGGCGTCCTTTGATGAGGTGATCAAACAGGCGTTGCTACAGCGGCTGCGGTTTTTCGACGAGATTGGCGTCCAGGACCTGACCATCCAGTTTGATGACGCGCTCGCGGACCTTCCGGACCTGGCCGCCCGTCAGGCGGAGCTGGTGCACTGGGTGCGCGAGCATTGCGCTGTGGAGCGGATCATCCTGTGCCCGAGTTACTACTCGGAGGATCCGGTGCTGGATGTGCTTTTCGGGCTGCGTCCGGAGGGGTATCTGGAGACGCTGGGGCAGTCACTGGACAGCGATATCGAGGTCTTCTGGGCCGGCGAAGAGATCTGCGCCCGCCAGTGGTCACCGGGGCATCTGGAACGCGTCGCCGAGCGTCTTCAGCGCCGTCCCGTACTCTGGGACAACTACCCGGTAAACGACAACGATGCCATGGCCAACCACCTCCACCTGCGCGGTTTCACTGGCCGCCCGGCGAGCATCGGGCCACTCTGTTCCGCCCATGCGATCAACCCCGCCCTGCAGCCCACGCTCTCCTGCATTCCTGCGATCACCCTGGCGGACAGTTACCGCAAGGGCGATGCCTACGAGTACATGGAGTCCACCCTGGCGGCGATGGTAGAAGTTCTTGGGGAGTCTCTCGCAGCCCAGCTGTTCGCGGACCTGCCCGTGCTTCAGGACGCTGGCCTCCATGCCAGCGACTCGGAAAAACATCGCCTGCGTGCGGTCTATGCGGGCTGGGATCATCCTGCCGCGCGGGAGGTGGTGGCGTGGCTGGACGGCTATTAAGGTACTTGTTATTGAGTCAGCATTGCCCGGTAAGACTTTAGTGTGTCGGGATCTTCAGCCGAGTAGTCCGGCGCCATCGTCATGAGCTGGTCGGCGACAATCCGCGCGACAATGGCGCGCGCCGTCGGCTTGCTGTCACCGGGGATGATCAGCCAGGGCGCTTCCGGCGTATGGGTGGCGGCAATGGCTTCCTCGGCGTACTGTTCGAGTTCGTGACGTCGCTGCCAGCTTTCAATATCTGAAGGATCAAACTTCCAGCGCTTGTTGGGTTTATCGAGACGCTTCAGCAGGCGGCGGCGATGCTCCTCTTCCGACAGGTTCAGCCAGCATTTGATGATGGTGGTTCCCTCGCTAACCAGGTGATGCTCGAATTCACGCAGTGACCGGTAACGGTGCCGCCACTGGGAGGCGTCCATATTCCATATGGGCCAGGCCCTTTCGGCGATTACCGCTTCATGATGACTGCGATTGAACGCGGCCATTTCGCCCAGGCCTGGAAGATAGGGGGTTACCCGCCACAGGAAATCATGTCGGGTTTCATCCCCCACAGGTCGCCCGAAAGACCAGGCATGAAAACCCGCCGGATCCATATAGGTTGCCAGGGTGCGGATGAGACTGTCCTTGCCGCTGGCATCCAGCCCGTGAACGACCAGTAGAAGGGCTTTCTCGCGATTGGCCCAGAGTCGGCGCTGGTATTCGCCGATGTCCCTGAGGCTGGTTTCCAGCTCAGCGAGCGCGTCGGGGTTGGCGGCTTTCGTTGAATAATGCGGAAGCCTGGGATCTTCCGCCCGAAAGTGCCATGGGGTGTCCGGGAATCGGTTCGGATTAGGGGCCATTGCAGAGCTCCTTTGGGCTTCACGCTTCGCTTCAATATAGCGGTTACCTGCGCATCTGTCCTTGGTGTTTCCTGTTGTTTGCGGTTGGTGCCAGGAGCTGCTTGCGTTCGGGGGGGGGCAGGTTATTCGTTCTTTTGTAACGCTTCTATTGTGATGCTCTCGGAGGAAATGCCGGTCGCTTAGGCGGAGAATGAGGCGCTAGCAGGGCATTATTTGCGGGAACCGAATGCTCCGACTAATCTTAGAATCAGTTAAAACATTTTAATGGTAAGAATGCAGGAAGGACCTGATATGAAACGTAGCGCTTTGGTGGTTTTTCTATCGGTAGTCCTGGCTGGCTGTGCCTATCAGCCTTGGAATCCCTATGGCGATGACCCAGAGAGGGACCAGGCTCGTGATGAACCGGAGGAGCAGGAGGCTGAGGTTGCTGCTCAGGAGGGGGTAGGCGAGAGCGGTTCCGAAGCGGATGAACAGGCATCGTCTTCGTCGGCCGGAGAGGACGAAGTGCAGACGAGAGCCTCGGATTCAGGGGCTGACGCTCAGCAGGAGGAAGAAGCCGCTCAGCGCCGTCGCGAGGAACGCCGCCAGGCGGAGCGTCAGGCGGAACGGGAAGCAGAGCGCCGGGCTGAGCGTCAGGCGCAACGCGAGGCGGAGCGTGAAGCAGAGCGTCAGGCAGAACGTCAGGCAGAACGCGAAGCGCAGCGAGAGGCTGAGCAAGAGGCGCAGCGCCAGGCTGAGCAGCAGTCTACAAGCACTTCCCAGAGCAGTAGTTCCGAGGCGTCGGATACTTCATCACAGACAAGCGGAAGCTCGGGTTCCGGGATCAGCTATATTGACCAGTCAACAGGTCCCTATTCCGATCTTGCTCCCAAGGACCATCCGCCGCTGGATGCTGATGAATACCGTCGCATCCAGCAGGAACTCGATCGCCGTGCGCGCGCCGGAGAAGACCGGGGCAAGTACGAGACAGAAATTGAAGTTGGCCGCCGCGAGGGCGGTGTCATGGCGTGGTTCTATCGGCGCTGGATTTACTGAGGTAGGTGACTCCGGTCAGCGATTCGGAAACCTGCCAGAGCTGATCTGCTACCTTTGGATTGCGGGCGAGGCGACGAACATCCGCCTCTGCCGGCATGCCCCAGAATTCCATGAGCCCGTGGGGGCCGTAGTATCGGCCTGACTCCGCCTGCTCCGACGTTGCTGCAAAGACGCTCGGATAGGCGCCCTTCTCCTGGGACTGGGCCGTTACCGCATTAAAAAGCCTGTGCCCCGGTATGCCCTGCTGCAGGTTGGTGGCGGAATAGCCCGGGTGAACGGCCATCACTTTTACTGACGATCCTTCGTCTTTAAGTCGCCGTTCCAGCTCCAGGGCAAACATCAGGTTGGCAAGCTTACTCTGACCGTAGAACTGCCAGCGCCGGTACCATTTCTCGCCATTGAGGTTGTCGAAATAGATGTTGCCCATGCGGTGGGCCAGGCTGCTGACCACGACAATCCGCGGCTCCACCGCAGCTTCCAGTCTGTCCAGAAGATGTCCGGTCAGGGCGAAATGGCCAAGGTGGTTTGTCCCGAACTGAATCTCGAATCCATCCCGGGTATGCTGCAGCGGTGGCGCCATCAGGCCGGCATTGTTAATCAGGACATCGAGCCTGTCGTATTTCTGACGGAAGGTTTCGGCAAACCGGCGGACGGAATCCAGATCCGCCAGATCCAGCTCCATCAGCACCAGATCAGCGTCTGGATGCTGGGCACGTATATCGGCCATGGCCGCCTGTCCTTTTTGAGCATTACGGCAGGCCATAACCACAGTCGCACCGCGTCCGGCCAGCATGCGGGCCGACTCCAGCCCCAGTCCGCTGTTGGCGCCAGTGACCAGGATGGTTTTACCCGTCAGTTCCGGGATGTCGTCGGGTGTCCAGGCAAATGGTGTTTTCTTCATGGCGTGATCCTTGAGACGGTGTTTCCTGAAGGGGCTCTGGTAATCTACGGGACCAGAAATGTCGCATCAAATGCAATGGCTGAAGAAGGCTGCATCATGGGCGGAAAGGACATCGTACGGGAATGGTGAGTATGGAAGGGGACGAGCAGTTTTTTGTGGATCCGGTAACCGGTGACCGGTATTACACCATCAGCTATGCCTCGGATGAGGCGCCAGAATCCGACATTGTCCTGGTCCACGGATTGCTGACGAACCCGCGATTCTGGTGGTGGGACCAGATTGCCGGGATGCTTCCCTATGGCAATGTCCACTGCATCAGCCTGACAGGGCATTATCCGTCGGAGTTGAGCCAGCCGCTCCGGCGCCCGATTGATGAAGCCTTTATCGTGAACATGGTGGATCGCCAGCTGCACTTCCTGGGACTGACGGAGAGGCCAGTCATCCTGATCGGCCATTCCACGGGGGCCCTTGTATCACTGGTCTATGGGGTGCACATGCCCGAGCGGGTAAGGGCGCTCGGCGTGTTTTCAACCTTCTCCCATGGCGTTGAGGATGCCGGCATCTATGGGTTTTTTCAGTTCCTGGCCCGCCACTGTCGGAGCCCCGGCCGCTGGCTGTATAACCTGACCCTGAGGCTCAATGGGGCGAGTCAGCGCTTTCATCGTTTCCTGGTGGGGGATGTGGCCTACGACCGGAAGACGCTTTTTGCCTACCCGGGATTTGATCAATGGGTAGCCCGCTACTTTCCCCACATCAGGGCGCTGGATGCGCGCCAGACCCTTCCCTGGTTGCGGGATCTCTATGACGTTGATGTGACCCGACGACTCAGTGGCATCCGGGTTCCGGTACTGCTGCTTTACGGGGAAAACGATCCGTACGTGGACTGTCGCGGGGCGGAGAGGATGGAGGCACGGCTATCGGGTGCGACGGTCACCTGTCATGTGATTGAGCGCAGCGGGCATCTCTATATGTTTGAAGCCCCGGATGTCTTCCGTTCGGTTGTCCATAGCTGGCTGGAATCGGTTTGCTGACATAAAAAAACCCCGCTCGGAGGCGGGGCTTTTTCAATCCGGAAGTAACTCGGATTCAGATCGGTGTGATCTCAGAAGCCTGCGGGCCCTTCTCGCTTTGTGTAGCGGTGAAGGAAACGCGCTGGCCTTCGTTGAGGGTACGGAAACCGTCACCAACGATGCCGGAGAAATGAGCAAAGAGATCCTTGCCGCCGTCTTCCGGTGTAATAAAACCAAAACCTTTGCTTTCGTTAAACCACTTAACTGTACCTGTAGCCATAATAGCCGTTCCTTAAATAATTTTGATGAGCAATGCTCGGATACGCAATGAAGATCAAATCGGCGAAGCTGTATGGCTAGAAGTACCGCGGAAGGATGCTCGTTAAACCAGTGCTGCTCAAACTTGACGATCTTGCTGATGAGAAAGGTATGCTTAAATGGCGCTGACGTCAAACGCTTTTTTGATTTTTCTGGACGCAACATCAGGAGGTGTCCGCTACCCAGGCTTCAAAATCCCCGGGTGACAGGGGCTTGGACAGGGAAAAGCTCTGGGCCTCATCACAGCCGAAGTGCCTCAGGGTCTGAAGCATTTCCGACGTCGTGCAACCTTCCGCAACCGTTCTGTAGCCCAGTTCGCGGGCCAGATTGATAATGCCCTTAAGCAGCGTCTTCCGGTGCGCTTTGTCTTTTCGCCAGTTCATGAAAGTCCGGTCAATCTTGACCGCGCCAGCGGGAATGGTCATTAAATAGGAGAGGCTGCTGTAGCCGGTGCCGAAATCGTCGATCGCAATCGGAATACGCGCGTCCTCCAGTTGTTTCAGTTGCTTGCGAACCCTCTGGCGACTGCTGACCAGCGTGCTTTCGGTCAGTTCCAGCTCGATGGCGCTGGGTGGCAGATCCCAATCCCTCAGGTATTGCAACAGCTGGTCTGTAAAACCCACCTCTTCAAGATTTGAAGCCATGATGTTGATGGAAACCGGAAGCGTGAGTCCCCGGTCATGCCACCGGGCTGCCTGCCGGATCGCGGTCCGCATAACCCAGTTGGTGAGGCCTCGGGCCTGGGGCGTGTTCTCGATCAGGGGAATAAGTTCGCCGGGTGAGACATTGCCAAGTTCCGGATGCTGCCAGCGCAGTAATGCTTCCATCCCTACGCATTCACCGGAATCCAGCGCCACGCGAGGCTGGAAAACCAGATGAAGCTGGTCCGGTGCCTCCAGGGCCCGTTGCATATCGGTCACCAGCGTAGATCGCCGCTGATTGCCAGCATCGAGGGAGCGTGAGTACGTGGCCGCGGGCTTTTCCCGCTGACGTGCATCCTGGCAGGCACCATGGGTAAGACGCAGGACGTCTTCGGGCGCCGTCTGGCCGAGTAAAAAAGGGGCGATTCCAGCGGCCGGTTGCACGGTTGCGGGCATGGCCTCCTGCCGATTCAGGTTGCGAAGGTCGTCATGCATTTGGGTGGCATACTGCCGGACCTCCTCGCTGTTCCGGGCTTGCCGCAGGAAAAGGAACTGGCAGGGGCCTACAGAGTACAGCTTGTCCCCGCGCGTCATCTGCGACTGAAGCTGCTGGGTCCCCGCCCGGGCCAGGTCGTCCGCCACCCCGGGTCCCATAACGCGCGTCAGCGTCTTGATCTGGACGACATCGAGCAGCTCAATGAACAGCGCAAAGCGCTCCTCGCCCGGGAAGTCCCGCGAAAGGTCCTCAAGATCGTCATGCAGCTGGGCACTGTTGGGAAGTCCGGTTGCGGGGTCAATCCGCCCCAATGCCTGCTGGAGCTCGATCTGCGCCATGACCATGGCGCTGAGGTCCCGCAGCGTCTGGATTTCATCATAGGTTATGGAGCGTGGCTCATAGCCCAATACACACATGGTGCCCAGGGTATAGCGGTCCCGGGTCAGCAACGGGGCACCCGCGTAAAAGCGCAGTCCAAGCTGGGCCTGTGAGCTGTCACGGTAACAGTCGGATTCAAGAAGATCCTCGATGACCAGCACATCAGAGGTGGCGGAAATCTCGCTACAGGGCGACTTGTAGCGGGGCAGCTCCCGCACGTCGGTGCCGACCCGGGACTTGAACCATTGGCGGTTCTCGTCCGTCAGGGAGACGGCCGCAACAGGCAGGTCAAACAGCTGGCTGGCCATGCGGGTTATGCGGTCAAAACATTCGCTTGACGGTGTATCCAGCAGGTTGAGTTGTCGCAATGCATGCAGACGTTGCTGTTCATAATGGAACATGGGGCGATCCTTTCCACCGATGGGCCTTCTAATGGGAGTCACCATCTCATCAATCCATTCTGATTGTGCACGCATTAACCTTCCACGGGGATTGGATTAATGCAGGGATTTATTCCGTCGTGTTGTAGACGTAGGACGAGACGGTTCCATCTTGATTGAAGCGCACCACCAGGTCCGTGGTTTCGGCATCGTCGAACAGGGAGTAGCGGTACTTGCCATAGGACCAGGTGCGCTTGCCATCCTCAACGCCGGTGCGCCAGGGGTCTCCGAACATCGCCTGGATGTCGTCCCGGGTGGTTTCGCCAATCTCGATATCCTCCACATTGTGCGTGGCGAAATCCTTGCCCACTGTGGCACAGCCGGCCAGCAGCACAGAGCTCAGGAGGGCGATCACCAGGGAATGCGTCAGTCGGTTCATTGGTTTTCTCTGCGTTGTTGATGATAGCTCCATAATACGGGCAAGCGAGGATACACCCAATGACTTTAAGGGTTACGATAGCCATTACAGAAAGGACAGGATGGTCAGGATCCAGTTATGACGATGTTGGAATCGCAGTGGCGGACTGGGGCCTTCTGTCCCCTGGAGGTTCCCCGTTTTATTGCCGACGAAATGCTTCAGGGCGCAGGCCAGTGGCTCAGGGTGGCCGGTTACGACACGGCCCTGCCCGTCAATGGCACCCGGGATCGCCATATTCTGGAGAGGGCGGTCAACGAGGACCGCTGGCTGGTGACCCGTGACCGGGAACTGGCCCGGCATCGGTTGGCGCCACAGTACGTCATCCTCGTCAGCGGTAACAGTCTGGAAGCCAACCTGCGGGACCTGACCCGCCTGATTGATCTGGACTGGTTCCTGGCCCCGTTCTCCCGCTGCAAGCGCTGCAACTCCCTTCTCGGCAACGGTAATCCGCCGGGTACCGCTGCCGAGGCTCCCGTGGGTGCGAGTGAGGTTTCCCATTGTCCCTACTGCAACCAGGTCTATTGGCTGGGCAGTCATGTCCGGCGAATGCATGGCCAGCTGGTGCGGTTTAACCGCTGGCGTTGGTAACTTGGCGCCAGCCCGTTTACCATTCCGGATTTCGGGCGTGTCTCTGCACGCGGTCATGGGGTATTACGGAGCCTTGCTATGTTGTTTGTCATTCTCATCGGCGGCGGTATTGGTTATGCCTTCGGTGGCTTCCCGGGGTTCCTGATCGGGGCCATTGCAGGTGTGGGGCTGGTCCGGTGGGCAAAGTGGAAGATCCGCAAGCGGTTGCGTTCTGTCCAGTCCGAGTTCATGAAATCCGTCTTCGCCGTCATGGGTGCTGTTTGCAAGGCGGATGGTGTGGTGACCGATGATGAGATCAAGGTTGCCGAAGGGCTTTTTGAGAAGTTCCGTCTCAATGCGGAGCAGCGCCAGACCGCAAAGGCTGCATTCAACCGCGGTAAGTCGGACGACTTTGATCTGGACGCGGCGCTGGCCGAGTTCATGCGTGTCAGCCGTGGCCAGTCCGGGCTGCTGCAGATGTTCCTCCAGGTCCAGGTGGCGGCCGTGGCCGCCGATGGCGAAGTGCACCCGGCCGAGCACGAGATGCTGGTACGTGTGGCACGCGGTCTCGGCCTCTCCGAACAGCAGGTGGAGCAACTCGAAGCTCTGTTGCGTGGCGGCGCGGCCAGGGGTGGCGGTCCCACCCGTGAAAAGGAATTGGAGGACGCCTATAAGGTGTTGGGCGTGTCGTCCGATGTCAGTGATGCCGAACTGAAACGCGCGTACCGTAAGCTGATGAGCGAAAATCATCCGGACAAGCTGGCCGGGCGCGGCATGCCGGAAAGTATGCGGGAGATGGCGGAGGAGAAGACCCAGGAAATCTCCCACGCCTATGACCTGATCAAATCCGCCCGTGAGCAGGGAGCGACCAACTCATGAGCCTGATACTGCATCAGTTTCCGATTTCCCACTACTGTGAAAAGGTCCGGTGGGCTTTGGATTACAAGGGCCTGGAGTACCGTCTCCAGAACCATCTGCCGGGGCTTCACGTCAAGAAGATTCGCAAGGTCGCTGACAAAACCACGGTGCCTGTGCTCGAGCATGATGGAAAATACATCCAGGGTTCGGCGGCCATCATTTCCCACCTCGATGACCAGTTTCCCGACAAACCGCTTACCCCCACCGAGGTGACATTGCGCAGTCAGGTCCTGGAGTGGGAGCGTTTCTGCGACGCGGATATTGGTCCCCATGTGCGCCGCTTCTGCTATGACACCCTGCTCCGGCACCCAAAGCTCGTAGTGCCATTGCTGGCGCACGGTGGTCCCATTTGGGGCAAACCCTTCCTGCGCCTGATCTACCCCAAGCTGCAGAAAACCATGCGTCGCATCATGAAAATTCGGGAGCCGGAAGTCACCGAGTCCCGCGAGGCGCTGGAATCCGCGCTGGAGCGGCTGAATCAGGCCCTGGAGGGAAAGCAGTACCTGGTCGGCAACCGCTTCACCCGCGCCGACCTGGCCGCCGCCAGCCTGCTGGCCCCACTGTTCATGCCCGAGGGCTACGGCCTGGACTGGCCAAACGAAGTGCCGTCACCGCTGAAGGAATGGATCGATAACCACGAGGCCCAACTGGCCTGGCCGAAAAGGATGTACCAGTTGCACCGCTTATAAAGCGACCAGCGCGGTAAGCAGGGCCAGTTCCGTAAAAACCACACTGGCCCCGAGCGCATCCCCGGTATAACCACCGAGCGTGCGCTGAAGCTGCATGCCCCACAAAACACCCACGATTGCCGTCGCTACCACGAACGCCGTCATCAACTCTGGCAGCCACCAGCTCCCAACGCCCGCCAGAAGCACCGAAAACAACGTCGCCCCCCCAAGCCGCTGCCCCGAAAACGTATCCGCCACCGGCTTCGTCTTGCTCGCATCTGTATCCGTCACGTACGGCATCAACGCCATCAGAAACAAAGGCGCCAACCGCGCCAACGCCGGCGCCACCAACAAAACCGCCCAAACCGGCTCCACCTCCACCAGCAACGCCAGCTTCAACGCCAGCGCCCCGAACAACGCCACGGTCCCATAGGTCCCGATCCGACTATCCTTCATAATCGCCAGCCGCTTCTCAACGGTAAAACCGCCCCCCAGCGCATCCATGGCATCCGCCAACCCATCCTCATGAAAGGCCCCAGTAACCCACAGATGAAGAATCAGCACCCCCACCAGGCTCACAAGCTGGGGAAGAAACGCGACCAACACCGTGTACGCCAACGCATAGACCGCCCCTAGAACCAGCCCGGCAACTGGAAAATAAACACTGCTCTGGTTCATCAACTGCTGCGAATAATCAATCCGAACCGGAATAGGTATGCGACTGATAAACCCAAGACAAAGCCAAAAAGCCTGCCATTCACGCGCCAGGATTGTTTTCATCACTGATCCTTCTTGCTTTTTAGGTAAAGGAGTTGCAGCCGGGGAGTAGTGAAGCGTTTTTGTATCTTTATTCCAGCCAGCGTCCAGCATTTAAGTCAGAGTGCCGGGGTGGGGTGGTTCTTTCAGGGAGGCTCGATGACAGGATGTCATCGCGCCAGCGCCCAGGGATGGGTTCACAGCGGTCCCTGAAAGAACCACCCCACCCCGGCACCAGCACAACACGCCCAGTCCTGGTGTCAGTGAGCCTCATCCCAGTTCAGCCCCACACCAGCCTCAACCAACAGCGGCACACTCAATTCCGACGCCCCACTCATCAGTTCCTCGAGCAACGCCCGCAACTCCGAAACCTGCCCCTCATGCACCTCCACAATCAACTCATCGTGAACCTGCATCGTCATCCGCGCATCAAACCCGGAGCCAGCAATCCGATCCTCAACCATCACCATCGCCTTCTTGATGATGTCCGCCGCCGTCCCCTGCATGGGCGCATTGATCGCCGTGCGCTCCGCCCCCTGGCGCAGCTGCCCGTTACGGCTGTTGATCTCCGGCAGGTACAGCCGCCGCCCGAACAGCGTCTCCACATACCCCTGGTCATGGGCCGTCTTGCGGATCCGGTCCATGTACTCAAGCACGCCCGGGTAACGCTCGAAGTACCGGTCGATGTAGCGCTGGGCCTCATCCCGCGGAATGCCCAGCTGACGGCCAAGACCCCAGGCCGACATCCCGTAGATCAGGCCGAAGTTGATGGCCTTGGCATCCCGTCGCTGGGTGTCGCTCACCTTATTCCGCGCCACACCGAACACCTCCGAGGCCGTGGCCTTGTGGATGTCCTCGCCATGGGCAAAGGCGTTCAGCAGCCCCTGGTCACCGGACAGGTGCGCCATGATGCGCAGCTCAATCTGGGAGTAGTCCGCCGCAATCAGTCGGTAACCCTCGGGCGCAATAAAGGCCTGGCGAATGCGCCGGCCCTCCTCGGTGCGGATCGGGATGTTCTGAAGGTTCGGGTCCGATGAGGACAGTCGGCCGGTGGCCGTCACCGCCTGGTGGTAGGAAGTGTGGATGCGACCGGTTTCCGGGTTGATGACCTCCGGAAGCCGGTCCGTGTAGGTGGACTTGAGTTTGCTCAGGCTGCGGTGTTCCAGAATGACGCGTGGCAGCTCGTAGTCCACCGCCAGTTCCTGCAATACCGGCTCGGCCGTCGAGGGCGCCCCTTTGGGCGTTTTCTTCAGAACCGGCATGCCCAGCTTCTCGTAGAAGATTTTCTGCAGCTGCTGGGGAGAGCCCAGGTTGAACTCCTCGCCGGCGCTGTTCCAGGCCTGCTCCTCCAGAGCCTTCATACGATCGGCCAGTTCGCCGCTCTGGGTGGCCAACAGGTTGGCATCCACCAGGGTCCCACGGTATTCCATGTGGGCGAGCACCGGCACCAGTGGCAGTTCGATGTCACTGTAGACGCTGTTCAGGGCCTTGTCCTCAGTCAGCCTCGGCCGCAGCGTTTCGTGCAGCTGAAGGGTGATGTCGGCATCCTCGGCGGCGTAGTCACCGGCGATTTCCACTTCGATGTCGTCAAAGCGCTTCTGCTTGGCGCCCTTGCCGGCAATGCTCTGGAAGCTGGTGACATCCCGGTCCAGGTACCGCTTTGCCAGACTGCCCATATCGTGGCGCGAGGCCACGGCATTCAGCACATAGGACTGGAGCATGGTGTCCTCGATGGCGCCACGCAGCTCAATGCCATGGTTGGCCAGCACGTTGATGTCGTACTTCAGGTTCTGGCCGATCTTGGTTTTCTTCCGGTCCTCCAGAAGCGGGCGGAGCTGCTCCAGTATCTGCTCCCGGTCGAGCTGCTCCGGGGCACCCAGGTAACTGTGGGTGAGCGGTACATAGGCGGCCGTGCCGGCTTCAACGGCGAAAGAGACGCCAACAATACGCGCCTCCATATAGTTAAGGCTGGTGGTTTCCGTGTCGAAGGCAAAGCTGGAAGCCTGTTTCAGCTGCTCGAGCCAGGTACTGAATTCCGCGTCCGTCAGGATAATCCGGTAATCCGTTTCCGCCGGGGCTGAAGAGGGGGCGGTGTTGCCTGACGCGTCTTCATCGCTCCCGTTGCCCTGTTCGAGCTCCTGGATCCAGCCCCGGAACTCCATTTCCCTGAAGAGTTCAAGCAGACGGTCCTGGTCAATGGGTTCCGGGTCCAGTGCCTCAACGCTGTAGCCGAGATCGAGTTCGGTACGGATCCGGGTCAGGTCACGGCTCAGGGGAAGCTGGTCCAATGCGTTGCGCAGGTTCTCGCCGATCTTGCCGCCGATTTCGTCTGCGTGGGCCATCAGGTTATCCAGATCGCCGTACTGCTGGAGCCATTTGACGGCGGTCTTGGGGCCACACTTGGGGACGCCGGGGATGTTGTCCACGGTATCGCCGACCAGTGCCAGGTAATCCACGATCTGCTCGGGGCTGACGCCGAATTTGGCGCGAACGCCGTCGCGGTCCATGTAGGAGTTGTTCATGGTGTTGATCAACGAGACATGGTCACTGACCAGCTGGGCCATGTCCTTGTCGCCGGTGGAGATGATGACATCCACGCCCTTGTCGGTAGCTTCGTAGGCGAGGGTGCCGATGACATCGTCGGCTTCCATGCCTTCCTCGATCAGCAGCGGCAGGCCCATGGCCCGGATGATTCCGTGAATGGGCTGGATCTGGCAGGCGAGGTCCTCGGGCATTTGCGGCCGGTTGGCCTTGTAGTCCTCATACAGCTCATGGCGGAAGGTTTTGCCCCTGGGATCGAAAACCACGGCAATGGGCGAGCCGGGATAGTCCTGCTGCAGGCGGCGGATCATGCTGATAACACCCTTGACCGCGCCGGTTGGCTGGTTTTGGGAGGTCTCCAGGGGAGGCAGCGCGTGAAAGGCGCGGAATAGATAGGACGAGCCATCCACAAGGACAACGGGCTTGTCTTTGGAAAGTTCAATCATGGGTCTGTCGCTTCAGGGTATGGTGACGCGCAGTGTTTCAGAACGGGGGCTTTCCAGTCCAGTCGTATCGACGGTAAAAAATGGCGCCTGTTTACACCGTTAGTATGATTATTCTAATTAAACCCTCTAGAGTGCAAGGTGAAGTCGGATAAGACGCTCAGGCGTCGGAAGGACACACCAAACGGAGATTTACCATGAGCAAGATCAGAGATTATCAACAACAGGTTCAGGACGTGATTGAAAAAGGCATCAACACTGTCGAGAAGCAGCACAAGTCTCTCGCAGAGCGTCCTTTTGAGCTGGCGGAAAAGGCTGAGAAGCAGGCCAAGAGCTACAGCATCAAGTCTGTTCGCTCCAAGCACGATGACTACGCCAACACCGCTTACGAAACACTGCGGGTATGGAACAAGCGTATTGGCGACTACGCAACCAACGTCATCGGCCGTTTCGACAAGGAAGCTGGTACAGAGAGCAAGCAGTCCAGCAGTGCTTCCAAGCAGAGTGCCAGCAAGCAGGGCAGCACTGCGAAGAAGAGCACCGGTGGTGCCAAGAAGCAGGCAAGCAGCTCCCAGCAGGAAGCGTCCGCGTAATCACGCAGACGTCATCGGCTGAAACAGAAACGGGCAGCGGCGCCAACGTCGCTGCCCGTTTCTGTTTGCGGGCTCAGTCCTTGAGCTCTGAAAGCTGTTCGCGAGCTTCCTCTTCTTCGGGGACCGTCAGCGGCAGGGTTCTCTTCCTGTCCGTGATTTTTTCCAGTCGGTTGATCTGATCCCGGAACGCTTCGCGTGTCGTTTTCACCTCATTCAGTTCCTGCTGGATTTCGGTCATAACCTCGGACTTGTCAGCACGCAGGCGTTTCATTTTTTTCCGCAATGAGTCGGGAACCTCTTTCCCTGATCGCTCCATGTTCGCGGCCCGATTCCGTTCATCGGCGATCTGGCTGTTGAGACTGTTGATGTTGCCGAGTTTGAGCTTGATGGCGCTGAAACGTTCACGCAGCTTGCGATGCAGTGCCCTGGTGGCATCGTCCGGCGAGCTGTATTGGCGCAGCAGGCGCTTGTCGACTTTTTCCTGCCGCTTTTTCTGCTCCCTGCGTTTGCGTTCGAGCTCTTTCTGGCGCTTGCGTTCAGCGATTTCCTCTTCGGTCGGCGGGGGTGGCACCTTCTCGATAACACGACCGCTGTTGTTCAGGATCTCGTAACCCTTGGATCGCGCTTCCCGGGGTAGTGTGTTGCTGAGCACGGTCTGGCCCTGGTCGTCCTTGAAACGGTACATCTCTGCCATCACGGCAGGGGCAAGCGCCAGGCCCGCCGTTAGCAACAGAACCGGGCCAAGTGGCTTATTCAGTAAGCGCATCAATACAACTCCCATAGAGATGAATGCCAGTCAGCTGACGCCGTACTCTTCACGGTACTGGGCAACCCTTTCAGCGTAGTCGCCCATATCCGGGACTTCCCGCAGGTATTCCAGAATCTGGCCAAGGCTGATGATTTTCAGCACCGGGATCCCGAAGTCCGCCTCCACATCCTGGATGGCGGAACGCTCGTTCTGGCCCTTTTCTTCCCGGTCCAGTGCGACGAGCACGCCAGCCGGAGTGGCACCGGCCGCCTGGATGCGCTCAATGGATTCGCGGATCGCAGTGCCGGCGGTGATGACGTCATCGACAATCAGCACACGGCCCTCCAGGGGCGCCCCGACAATGTCACCGCCCTCGCCATGGTCCTTGTCTTCCTTGCGGTTAAAGGCCCAGGGCAGGTCGAGGCGGTGGTGGGAGGCGAGTGCCGTGGCCGTGGCCGTGGCCAGAGGGATACCCTTGTAGGCGGGCCCGAAGACCATGTCGCATTCAAGGTCGCTGCGGGTCAGCGCCTGGGCATAGGCCTGACCAAGGCGAGCAAGGTCGCTGCCACGCTGGAAAAGGCCCGTGTTGAAGAAGTAGGGGCTTTTGCGCCCGGATTTGAGCTCGAAGTCCCCGAAACGCAAGACTTTTCGGGCAATCGCAAATTCAATGAACTCTCGCTGGTAGGTTTCGATCATAATGCCTTTCGTCACCGGCTTATTTTGTCTTTGAGCTACCATGGGTATGATACACGGAAACGTTTTTCAGGGACATCTATGCGCGTCGTTACAGTCAGTGTCAATGGGTTGCGGCAGGCGATCAGCAATGGCTTCTTTGAGTGGCTTGAGGGGCGTGATGCTGATGTCGTAGCGGTGCAGGACCATCGCGTCAGTGTCCGGGAGATAGAGGATGATCCATCCCTGACGCCGGAGGGATACCAGGCGTGGTTCATCGATGGGGAAGATCCTGACACCGGGGGCGTGGGTCTCTACACCCGCTATTTCCCCAAGGCGGTGATCTACGGGTTCAACTATGGCCCGGCGGACCAGGAGGGGCGTTTCCTGCAGGCGGATTTCCAGAAGGTCAGCGTGGCATCCGTCCAGGCGCCCTTTGCTGGTGATGAAGCGGCTCAGCCGCACAAGGATGCCTTTATGGAGGCGTTTCTGAGGCATTGTGGCAAGACGGTTCGCAAGCGGCGCCAGTTTATTTTCTGTGCCAGTCTGCAGACGGCCCATCAGGATTCGGATGCGTCGAGTCGTTTTCATCGTCAACCGGTCTCGGGGTTTCTGCCCCATGAGCGGGCCTGGCTGGATGAGTTGTTCAATATTCAGGGGTTTGTGGATGCCTATCGGGAGGCCAATGGGGGGGGCAAGGCTTATACGTGGTGGCCGGAGTGGGCTCGGAATTGGCGGAAGTCGCCTGGGTGGCGGACGGATTATCAGATGGTGACGCCGGGGATTAGGGAGTCGATTCTGGATGGGTACGTTGATTCGGATGCTGGGTTTTCGGACCATGCGCCGGTGGTGGTGGATTACGATATTTTGCCGGAGTGAGTTGAGGGAGTGCCCTGATCAGAAGAATGTGGAGTATGGGGAGAGCGGGAACGGGGTACGTCTTCGGGAATCGCTGTGAATACATCCCTGTACGCTGACGCACGGGCATCCCTGCCCGTGAGTCTTCCCGAAGACGTACCCCGTCCCCGCTTTTCAGGTTACCGGGTATCGCCGTTCGTGGCTTAGCTTAGTCTGCCAGGGCTTGTTTCTGTGCCTCGAAAAGTTCGTTGATGCCCTTCCTTGCCAGTTCCAGCATGGAATCCAGTTCGGATTGTTCGAAGGGTTCGCCTTCGGCGGTGCCCTGGAGTTCGATGAAGCCGCCTTTGTCGGTCATTATGACGTTCATGTCGGTTTCGGCCGTGGAGTCTTCGGCGTAGTCGAGGTCGAGGACGGGGGTGCCGTTGTGGATGCCGACGGAGATGGCGCCGATCATCTGTTTGAGGGGGCTCTGTTTGAGGCGGCCTTCGGCGACGAGGCTGTTGAGGGCGTCGACGAGGGCGACGCAGCCGCCGGTGATGGCGGCGGTGCGGGTGCCGCCGTCGGCCTGGATGACGTCGCAGTCGATGACGACGCTGTGTTCGCCCAGGGCGCTGAGGTCGACGGCGGCGCGCAGGGAGCGGCCGATGAGGCGCTGGATTTCGATGGTGCGGCCGCCCTGTTTGCCGCGGCTGGCTTCGCGGCCCATGCGGTCGCCGGTGGAGCGGGGGAGCATGCCGTATTCGGCGGTGATCCAGCCCTGGCCCTTGCCTTTGAGGAAGGGTGGGACCTTGTTTTCCACGCTGGCGGTGCAGATGACCTTGGTGTCGCCGAATTCGACGAGCACGGCGCCTTCGGCGTGCTTGGTGTAATGTCGTGTCATCCGGATATCGCGAAGCTGGTCGGGGTTTCTGGCGCTTGGACGCATGGGCGCTCCTCTGGAAATAGCTGATTGTCTGTCGGGCGCAGAGTCTATCACGGTGTTGCCACCCTTTGAGGGGGCGGGCGTGAAAACGTCGGGGATGCTAGAATTCGCCTGCATGCGCCAGCAACGGGAACTCGGAATGACCACGGCACCGATCTACAGCATGACCGCTTTTGCGCGGCAGGAGCGTCGCGACCACTGGGGGGTTCTGACCTGCGAGTGCCGTAGTGTCAATCATCGCTATCTTGAGCCGGGCTTTCGTCTCCCAGAGGCCTTGCGGGAGCTGGAGATGGATTTCCGGGAACAGGTGCGCGAGCGGCTGGGTCGCGGCAAGGTGGATGTGCAGATGCGGCTGGAGTTGGCAGAAGCCTCGCTGCAGTCCATGGAGCCGGATGCCGCGGTGTTGCGTCGCTTGCGCAACGCGGTCCGGGTAGTGAATGAGGAAGTGGACAATCCTGCGCCGGTCAACCCCCTGGATGTGCTGCGCTGGCCCGGGGTTCTGGCCAGTGCGGAGCCCCCGGTGGAAGAGGCCAGGGAGGCGGCCCGGGCGTTGTTCACGGCGACGCTGGATGATCTGGTCGCGGCCCGCGAGCGGGAAGGGCAGCGGCTGATGCCGCTTTTCGAAGATCGACTCGACACCATCGACCAGCACGTCAGGGACCTCAAACAGCGGGCGCCTGAATGGTTGTCGCGCCAGCAGGCGTTGCTGCGGGAACGGTTGAAGGAGGCCGCAGGCAGCCTGGATGAGGACCGCCTGGCCCAGGAAATTGCCGTACTGGCGCAGAAGGCGGATGTCTCGGAGGAGCTGGACAGGCTGGATGCTCACGTCGGTGAGGTCCGAGCAGCGCTGGGGCGTAGCGGTCCGGTCGGACGCCGGCTGGATTTCCTGATGCAGGAACTCAATCGCGAGGCCAACACGCTTAGCAGTAAATCCAACGCCGCTGAGCTGACCCGCATTGCGGTGGAACTCAAAGTCCTCATCGAACAGATGCGGGAACAGATACAGAATGTGGAGTAACCCAATCATGAGCCAGGAACCCTTTCTGGGCACGCTTTTTGTTGTATCCGCGCCCTCGGGGGCGGGAAAAACCAGCCTGGTGGGCGCGGCCCTGGAGGCGGACCAGGATCTGACAGTGTCCGTTTCCCACACAACCCGACCCATGAGGCCCGGGGAAGAGGATGGGGTGAACTACCACTTCGTCACCGAGCAGCAGTTCCTGGCGCTCATGGGCGAGGGTGTTTTCCTGGAGCATGCGCAGGTTTTTGATAACTACTACGGCACCTCCGGTCGCTGGGTGGATGAGCAGCTCGAATCTGGCCGTGACGTGATCCTGGAGATCGACTGGCAGGGCGCGCAGCAGATCCGGCGGCTGCGACCGGATGCGGTTTCGGTCTTCATTGTGCCGCCTTCCCGTGAGGCGCTGCGCGAACGCCTGGTCGGGCGCGGCCAGGACAGTAACGATGTTATTGAGCGCCGGCTTCGCGAAGCCGCAGAGGAGTGCAGCCACGTGGCGGAATTTGACTATCTGGTGGTGAATGAGGATTTCGAGCGCGCCCTGCGGGAGCTGCTGTCGGTATTCCGGGCCCAGCGCCAGCGTATCACCCGCCAGAGCCAGCGCCATGGTGAGCTGCTTGCCGCGCTCTCCCGTGCGGATAAGTAATGGCCATGGCCGCCAGAAAGAATTACAATATACTGTTACTGACGATTATTCTGAAACCAGTGGCGAACACTGACGACAAGCAGGGGTTAATTCATGGCACGAGTCACCGTCGAAGACTGTCTTGAGCATGTGGACAATCGTTTCCAGCTCGTGATGCTTTCCACCAAGCGGGCCCGCCAGCTGGCCACGCTGGGCAAGGAACCGCTGGTTCCGCGCGAGAACGACAAGCCGACCGTCCTGGCACTGCGCGAGATTGCCTCGGGTCAGGTGTCCTTTGAGTCTGTTGAAGCGGATGAGAGGGAAGTGGGCGACACGGAGCCCTCCTCCAGTGAGCAACAGGAAAACAGCTGATTCCTCCGTGAAAACTGATTGTAAAAAACCGGGCTTGACCCGGTTTTTTTGTGTCACAAAGGCTATACTTGTTAAAGAATCAGGCAACAGGAGCATTCGGGTACACGATTAATGTCCACTATCGAAGCGCTGGCAGAACGACTGGGCGACTATCTCGACGAGCACAAGATCAATCAGGTCCGTCGAGCCTATTTCTATGCGGAACAGGCTCATGAGGGCCAGTATCGCCGTAGTGGCGAGAGCTATATCCACCATCCCCTGGCGGTTGCCAACATCCTGGCCCAGCTGCGGCTCGACCATCAGAGCCTGATGGCGGCCATGCTCCACGATGTGATCGAGGACACCGGCATTCCCAAGGATGCGCTTTCCGACCAGTTCGGCGCCTCTGTAGCGGAGCTTGTGGATGGGGTCAGCAAGCTGACCCAGATCGAGTTCCGCTCCCGGGCCGAGGCCCAGGCAGAGAACTTCCAGAAGATGACGCTGGCCATGGCCCGGGATATCCGGGTCATCCTGGTAAAGCTCGCGGACCGCCTGCACAACATGCGGACCCTGGGGCCGCTGAATCCCGAAAAGCGTCGCCGCATCGCCAATGAAACCCTGGATATCTACGCCCCCATCGCCCATCGCCTGGGTATGCACAGCCTCTGCGTGGAGCTGGAGGATCTGGGGTTTGCGGCCATGCATCCCATGCGTTCCAGCTACATCGCCAAAGCAGTCAAGAAGCTGCGCGGCAACCACCACGAGATCATCAATGAGATCCGGGCCAGCCTGGAGGGCAAGCTTGCCGAGCGGGAGCTGCGCGGGCGCATTATTGGCCGGGAGAAACATCTGTACTCCATCTACAACAAGATGAAGTTCAAGCATAAGTCCTTTGACGAGATCATGGACGTCTACGCCTTCCGCGTCGTCACGGACTCAACGGATAACTGCTATCGCATCCTGGGTGCCGTGCACAGTCTCTATAAGCCGCTGCCGGGGCGTTTCAAGGATTACATCGCCATGCCCAAGGCGAATGGCTACCAGTCCCTGCACACGACGCTCTTCGGCAAGCATGTGAACATCGAGATCCAGATCCGGACCGAGGAAATGGAGCAGATCGCCAACAACGGCATCGCCGCCCACTGGATGTACAAGGACGATTCGGACGTGGGCGAGGTGAACCAGAAGCGTGTCGACCAGTGGCTCCAGGGCCTGATGGAGATGCGCGAACGCGCCGACGACTCGCTGGAGTTCATCGAGCACGTCAAGGTGGATCTCTTCCCGGACGAGATCTATGTGTTCACGCCCAAGGGCCGCATCATGGAACTGCCGCGTGGAGCCACGCCGGTGGATTTCGCCTATACCATCCATACGGATATTGGCAACGCCTGTGTCGCCTGCCGTGTGGACAAGCAGCTCGCGTCCCTGAGTCAGCCGCTGTACAGCGGTCAGACCGTGGAGATCATTACCGCTCCCGGAGCGCGGCCGAGTCCGGTCTGGCTCAACTATGTGGTGACCGGCAAGGCGCGCAGCAGCATCCGCCACTTCCTCAAGACCCAGCAGCAGCGTGAGTCCGTGGAGCTGGGGCGCCAGCTGCTGAGCAAGTCGCTGACAGGGTTGGGCTATCGTCTCGCGGATATCAGCGACGAGCGCGTTGAGCGGGTACTGGAGCACAACCAGGCAGAAAATTTTGAGCGGCTTCTGGCGGATATCGGCATCGGTAACCGCATGGCCTACATCGTCGCACGTCAGCTGGCGCCGGCGGATGCCCAGGATGAAGAGAACGCCATGGCCCTGGAGGAAACCCAGGCCGGGCGCACCATGACCATTGCCGGCAGTGAAGGCTCTATCATCCATTTTGCCGATTGCTGTAAACCCATACCCGGAGATCCCATTGTCGGGCGCATGAGTTCCGGCAATGGCATGGTGATTCATTCCGAGCGTTGTGAGAGTGTGCGTCACCTGGGGGCGGATTCACCGCATCTGGTCTACCTGAGCTGGGCCAAGGATATAACGGACGAGTTCTCGGTGGAGCTGCGTGTTGAAATGGCCCGCAAGCGGGGCCTGATTGCCGAGCTGGCCAATACCGTCACTCTGGCAGAGGCCAACATTGAGCGGATCAACGTGGATGAGCATGATGCTCATCACAGCGTGATCACCATGATGCTTCACGTGAAGGGCCGGAAACAGCTCGCGCGCATCATGCGCCGCATCCGCAACCTGCGTGCGGTAGAGTCCGTGACCCGGGTGCGGCGCTGAAAGAACGTTGACAGCAGGCTCGCGGCGGGCGAGCATCGGGATAATTAACAAGGCCGTACGCGGCCTTTCTTTTTTTCAGGAGCAGAGGAAGTAACTGCGTCATGACCAATAAGTCCATCATCCAGACCGATAACGCACCCCAGGCCATCGGGACCTATTCCCAGGCCGTGAAGGCCGGCGATACCATCTATCTTTCCGGTCAGATCCCGCTGGACCCCGGGACCATGGAGATTGTCCCCGGCGGGATTGATGCCCAGATCAAGCGCGTCTTCGAGAACCTGAAGGCGGTCTGTGAAGCCTCCGGCGGCACTATTCAGGATATGGTCAAGCTGCATATCTACCTGACGGACATCAACCACTTTGCCAATGTTAATGAGGCCATGGCCACGGTTTACAAGGAACCCTATCCGGCGCGCGCCGCTATTGGGGTTGCTTCGCTTCCCAAGGGGGCCCAGGTGGAAATGGACGGGATCATGGTCTTGAAGTAAGACAGTCCCGAACCCGCGGCCCCGGGCTACCGTAGTGGTTCGCCCAGGCCAGGAACAGCTCCGCCGTTGCCAGGGCGTCTTCCAGGGCATTGTGGGCCTGGGTGTCAGGCAGTCCATAGCGCTCCCGGCATGTGTTGAGCCGCAGGGCATGGCGTGGCATGTTCTGTTCACGCTGGAAGAGGCGCTTTTTCTCCAGTTCCAGGGTGTCCGCGGTCGGGTGGAACCAGTCGAAGCCGAACTGCTCCTTCAGGGCCGAGCGAAGGAAGCCCGTATCCAGCGGTGAATGGTGCATCAGCGCGATCCGGCCATTGAGCGCGCGCGCCAGCATCCGCAGGGCGGCGGGCAGATCCACTCCCTCTGATCGGTCTGAATCGCGGATGTGGTGGATGGTTGCGCTGTCGCCGACCAGGTTGCGGCTGTCGATCAACAGGTGGCGGGCGGTATTGAGCCGGATGCGACCGCCCTCAATGGCGACCCAACCAATGCTGATGATGTACCCCGTCCGCGGATCCAGCCCGGTCATTTCCAGGTCAACGGCAAGCCAGCTGGCTTCGTCCCACGGCTGTTTGGCGGCCGGCCAGGGCATGTCCAGCAGCTTCTGGAGTACCGGCTCCGGGAAAGGGTGGCTCGCATAGCGGCGCCGGGCCCAGTGGCGCTGCAACCGTGTTAACCACATCAACGCATGCCCTGACGATAGGCCAGACGCACCGACTTCTGGGCACTGTCGACCAACTGGAAGGCATCGCGCATCTGTTCGCGCGCCAGTTTGGGCAGTTTCTGGGGATTGCAGTGGTTGCTCAGATCTTCCCCCTCGCGAATCTGGTCCGCCTGGATCTGGAGACGCACCTGCATCAGAAAGCGCAGGGCATCCTGCAGGTTGCGGCTGTCATAGCGGGTCATGCGTTTTGAACGGGCAAGCTCCTGCAGGCGCTCCAGCGTATTGATCCGGTCGATGCCCGCTGCCAGGGCGTTGAGTCGGGTGATTTCGATAATCGGGAGCAACCCGCGCTTTTTGATATTGAGCGTATCCTTGTGGTCGCCGTTGCGCTCAACCACCAGCCGTCGGAATATGCCAATGGGAGGGGTCGCCTCCAGCACGTTCTCCGCCAGTGCCGCCTGGAAGATGGAGTTGGCCTGCACTCGGTTCAGCATGTGACTCTGGACCTGGTGGGTCAGCTCGTCATCCCCGTTGACGGTGCGCAGATCGAACGCGATGCTGATTTCCATGACAGAATTCGGGTTGAAGCTCGATACCCAATGGTCCACCGCTTCATACCATCCCGAGAGTCGGCGGCGCCAGAACGGATTGGTGGCCATGACATTGCCGGGGCAGTAGACATAGCCGCAGTCGTTGAGACCGTCACTGACGCGATGAGCCAAGGCCTCGAACCACTCCATGTCCGCGTCCGTGGCTTCATTGCTGATGATGAGGCCATTATCCTGGTCGGCGTTGAGCAGTTGCTCCGCCCGGGCCTGGGAGCCGAAGCAGATCCAGGCATAGGGAACGGGGGCTGGTCCCAGTTCGCGGACCGCCATCTCGATCAGGCGGTTGGTCACCGCATCACTGATCGCCGTGAGGATATGGCTGACCTGCTCCGCGGGTACCCCGGCATCGTTCCAGCGCAGCAGAAATTGGGGAATATCGCGCAGCACCGCCTGCATGGAGCTGACGGACTCCTGGCGCGTCAGCCGCTGCACGATATAGACCGGATCATCCTGGCGGGCGCTGATCAGGTCCGAGGTGGTCAGTATGCCCACCGCCTTTTCGTCCCGGACCACGGGCAGATGATGCATGCCGTGTCGGGTCATCAGCAGGGTGGCATCGAAAATGGTTGCCTTTTCACTCAGATGCTCGGGGTCCGGCGTCATGATGTCCGCCACCGGTGTTTCCGGTGGCAGGCGCGCGGCCAGGACCCGCGTACGCAGGTCCCGGTCGGTAACAATGCCCACCAACCGTTCGTCATCGAGGACCAGTGCCGATGAAACCCGGCGCTTGGACATCAGCTCTGCGAGCTCGCAAACCGGTGTACCGGTCGTGGTCGTCACCAGATCCGTGGCCATCAGCGACGTGATCGGCACCAGCATGCTGTCCGGCGAGACCATGCTGCGGGTGGCGCGGAACAGCCGCCGGCTGCGCTGGCCGTGAAAGAACCGGTCGAAGGTCCGGTAATTACTGCGCAGCTGTTGGTAATCTTCCTGGGGCAGGAAATAGATCAGGCTGTCCTCGATCAGCACGGCCTGCACACCTGGCTCCTGCTGCAGCAGCCCGCTCAGGGCGAAGCTCTCGCCCTCGGCCAGGCGGTCCAGGAGCTCCCCGTCCTGGCTTCGGATTTCCACGGCGCCACTGCGCAGGATGCGTAATCCCTCCTCCCGCGTCTTCTCATTGAATACATGCCCGTTACGGAAGTAGCCAATCTCCATGTCGTGCACAATGCGGTCAATCTCGCCTTCGGGAAGGGCATTGAACGGCAGTGTCTGGCGGAGGAAATCCGCCACGGAGGCCAACTCGGGTGGCAGGGATTGGGTTTCGGTCATTGTCGGAAGTCCTCCCCGAAACTGGTTTCGTAATCAATGAATACCGTCGCCGTCTCACCGTAATAGCTGGTGCCGTCCGCCCGGGCCAGAACCCGCATACGGGCTTTGGTGCTGGCCTCGCCGGGAATGACACCCTGCCAGCGTTTGCGTCCTTCGCCCGCCAGCTCCAGCGCGGTCTGCTCGGCCTCGTCAGCGTCCGGGTTGACCCAACCCATGCTGACGCCTTCCAGGGGGTGGACGGATTCCAGCCGGACCGCCAGTTTCCCCTCGCCCGCGCGATCCACCTGGACGTCGAGCTCAAAGTTGCCATTACTCATGGTGCAGGTGCCGCTTTCGTAACGGCAGTTGGAATCCCCCAGAAGCTCATAGCCCAGGCCTTCTTTCGCCTTTTCTTTTTTCTCACCGAGCATGGTGTCGGCTGCATACCAGGCCATGATGGCCAGAAAGGGAGCAACCAGGAAGGCGATAATGAAATGGAAATTGCGGAACATGCAGAGCCTCTGTTCAGGGGAAAGCGGAATTGCCGGGGCAGCGTCCTCTGTGGACCTGGGCGCTCTCCCGGCACCTCCGTTCAGGGTAGCTGAAAAAGACAGTGCTGCCGAAGCAGCACTGTCTCAGGGTTGAACCGGTCTGGTTCAGTGCCCGCCGGAGGCGAGGGAAGCCCCCACCGGCACCCGCACGTCGTCCACGATGTGCTGGATGTTCTCCGGAGGCTCGGGTGTCACCTTGCACACCGCCAGGGCCACGATCAAGTTGACAATGGCGCCAACCGCACCGAAGGCGTTGGGCGAGATGCCGAAGAACCAGTTCGGATCGAGGCTGCCCAGGTAGGACGTGCTCTCGACGAACATGATGCCCTTATGCTGGAACACATAGAGCAGGTTCACGGTCAGGCCCGCCAGCATGCCGGCAATGGCGCCTTCCTTGTTCATCTTCTTGTAGAAGATGCCGAACATCAGGGCCGGGAACAGACTGGCCGCTGCAATACCGAAGGCCAGTGCCACTGTCCCCGCCGCAAAGCCGGGTGGATTGAAGCCCAGGTAACCGGCCACCGCAATCGAGCCGGCCATTGAGATCCGGCCCGCGAGCAACTCGTTCTTCTCCGAGATGTCCGGTTTGAACACCCCTTTCAGCAGGTCGTGGGAGACCGCCGAGGAGATGGCCAGCAACAGACCGGCTGCCGTGGACAGGGCGGCGGCGAGACCACCGGCGGCCACGATCGCGATCACCCAGTCGGGCAGCATGGCGATCTCGGGGTTGGCCAGAACGATGATGTCACGGTTGAGCTCGGTGACTTCGTTCTCCTCCTCGTTGGAGCTGTAGGTGATGGAGCCGTCGTTATCCTTGTCGGTGAACTCGATGAGACCGGTCTGCTCCCAGTTCTTAACCCACTGCGGCCGCTCCTCGTAAACCATCTCAGTGGCTTCCGTGGTGCCGAAGGTCTCCATCAGGTTCAGACGGGCCATGGCGCCGACGGCCGGGGCAGTGGTGTACAGAATGGCGATGAATACCAGCGCCCAGCCGGCGGAGGAACGCGCTGCCTTGACGGTCGGAACCGTGAAGAAGCGGATGATCACGTGCGGCAGGCCGGCGGTACCGATCATCAGGGAGAGGGTGTAGAAGAACATATTGATGCGGTTGTGCTCATTCACCGCCACGTACTCGGCAAAGCCCAGTTCACTCAGGACCTGATCAAGCCGGTCCAGCACATAGGTGCCGTGCTCGGTCATGGTCGCGCCCAGGCCGATCTGCGGCAGCGCCCAGCCGGTCATCTGCAGGGAGATGAAGATTGCCGGGATGGTATAGGCCAGGATCATCACGCAGTACTGGGCAATCTGGGTGTAGGTAATACCCTTCATGCCGCCCATGACCGCGTAGAAGAACACAATCAGCATGCCGATCGACAGGCCCATCTCATAGCTCACTTCCAGGAAGCGCGAGAAGGCAACGCCGGTACCGGTCATCTGGCCGATGACGTAGGTCAGCGAGGCCAGGATCAGGCAAATCACGCCGATGATGCGGGCCGTGTTGGAGTAGTACCGGTCGCCCAGGAACTCGGGCACCGTGAACTTGCCGAACTTCCGCAGGTAAGGGGCAAGCAGCATCGCCAGAAGCACGAAACCGCCGGTCCAGCCCATGAGGAAGACCGAGCCACCGTAGCCGAGGAAGGCAATAAGACCGGCCATGGAGATAAAGCTCGCCGCGGACATCCAGTCGGCTGCCGTGGCCATGCCGTTGGCAACCGGATGGACGCCCTTGGAAGCGACGTAGAATTCGCGGGTCGAGCCCGCCTTGCAGTAAACGGCAATGCCGAGATAGAGCGCGAAAGTGGCGCCCACGACAATATAGATCAGTGTCTGCTGGTCCATGGTGAGCCCCTTTACTTCGCGTCTTCAGTTTCCTGGACGCCGTATTTCCGGTCCAGCCGGTCCATGAGTTTCGCGTACACGAAGATCAGCACCACAAAGGTGACGATTGCTCCCTGTTGTGCGAACCAGAAACCAAGCGGGTAACCGCCGATGTGGATGGCGTTGAGCGCCTCGGCAAAGATGATGCCGCAGCCGAAGGACACAAAGGCCCAGACCGCGAGCAACCAGCCGATGATGCGCAGGTTGTCCCGCCAGTACTGCTTCTTGAGTGTTTCATTTTGGAATGCCATTAGCATTTCCCCCCATTATTGTTGTCAACGCGTGCACGGTTGGATCACCGCTACCTCACAGATTTATTACCTTATTGGTAATGTCTCCATACGACTTTGGTCTAAACCTATGCCCGGCGGCCGGTCACGGCCTGCAAAACCGGGGCTTGAGCCTGTTTAGACCATGGTCTAATACCCAGCACAGGTCAGCTTCCCGACACTGGGGTCGTAGAGATACCGATTCAGGATCCGCAAACAGTAATTGAAGGAGGCTGTGATGAGTGACGAGGCGGTTTACCCGGTCACGGATCATTTCCGGAACAAGGCCCTGGTGGACAGGGAGACCTACGAATCCATGTACCAGCGTTCCATTGAGGACCCGGAGGGGTTCTGGGCCGAGCAGGCCAAGCGCCTGGACTGGATCAAGCCATTCAGTCGGGTCAAGGACGTGTCCTTCGCCCGCAATGACGTGCACATCCGCTGGTTTGACGATGGCACCCTCAACGCGGCAGCCAACTGTATCGACCGTCACCTGGAGCAGCGCAGCGGCCAGCCGGCCATCATCTGGGAACCGGATGAGGAAGGTGGCGAGAACCGGATCATTACCTATGGCGAGTTGCACCGCGAGGTCTCGAAATTGGCCAATGGGCTTAAGTCCCTGGGCGTCGGCAAGGGCGATATCGTGACGCTCTACATGCCCATGGTTCCCGAGGCGGCCTACGCCATGCTGGCCTGTGCCCGCATCGGCGCCATTCACAGCGTTGTCTTTGGTGGCTTCTCGCCGGAAGCGTTGTCAGGGCGGATTGATGACGGTGGCTCACGTGTTGTGATCACTGCTGATGAGGCGCGTCGTGGCGGCAAGACGGTTCCTCTGAAACAGAACGTGGACGAAGCGGTCTCTCTGTGCCGCGAGTCGAAGGTTGAGAGCGTTGTCACGGTCAAGCACACTGGCGCGGATGTCAGCTTCGACGCAAATCGGGATTACTGGTACCACGATCTGGTCGGCCAGCAGTCCGAGGACTGCCCCGTGGAGGAGATGAATGCCGAGGATACGCTCTTCGTGCTCTACACATCAGGCTCCACCGGCAAGCCCAAGGGTGTGGTCCACACCACGGGTGGTTATCTGCTGCACGCCGCCATCACCCACGAATACGTGTTCGACTACCGCCCTGGTGAGGTCTTCTGGTGCACTGCCGACGTGGGCTGGATTACCGGCCACTCATACACGGTTTACGGGCCGCTCGCCAACGGCGGCACCACCATGATGTTCGAGGGCGTACCCAACTACCCGGACGTGGGCCGGCTGGGCCGGATCATCGACAAGTACAAGGTCGCGACCTTCTATACCGCGCCCACCGCCATCCGCTCGCTGATGGCTGAAGGGGACAAACCGGTTGCGGGCGCCGACCTGAGTTCCCTGAAGCTGCTGGGCACCGTGGGCGAGCCGATCAATCCGGAGGCCTGGCGCTGGTTCCACCAGAAATTCGGCAAGGGCCAGTGCCCGATCGTCGATACCTGGTGGCAAACTGAGACCGGCGGCATCCTGATTTCACCGCTGCCGGGTGCGACGGACCTGAAACCGGGCTCAGCCACCAGGCCATTCTTTGGCGTCAAGCCCGCGTTGATGGATGCCGATGGCAACGAACTGGAAGGCGTGAACTCCGGCGGTCTGGTGCTGAAGGACAGCTGGCCGGGGCAGATGCGGACCATCCTGCACAATCACGACCGCTTCGTGGAGACCTATTTCTCCACCTATGAAGGCACCTACTTCACGGGTGACGGCGCACGCCGTGACGAGGACGGCTATTACTGGATCACAGGCCGAGTGGACGACGTGCTTAACGTCTCCGGTCACCGCATGGGCACTGCCGAAGTGGAAAGCGCCCTGGTTGCCCATGATGCCGTTGCCGAGGCGGCCGTGGTGGGTTGCCCGCATGAGATCAAGGGGCAGGGTATCTATGTTTACGTGACCCTGAACCAGGACCGCTCCCCGAGCGATGAGCTGGCTAAGGAACTCAAGCAGTGGGTGCGCAAGGAGATCGGTCCCATCGCCACGCCGGACGTGATCCAGTGGGCGGACGGTCTGCCGAAGACCCGCTCGGGCAAGATCATGCGCCGCATCCTGCGCAAAATCGCCTCGGACGAAACGGATCAGTTGGGTGATACCTCCACACTGGCGGATCCGAACGTGGTTGATGACCTGATTGAAGGCCATCGTGTTGCCGCGGATAAAGACGGCTGAACACGCCCCCGGAATCTCCGGGAGCCGGCCTTCGCGCCGGCTTCCGGGTTCCCCGCCTCTGGATTGCATTCGTGCATAAAGCGGACTATGGTCAATGAGTTAAACCAACTCCACGAATCGCTTGAACGATGACTCCATGACAACCCTCATCATTGCTGATGACCATCCGCTGTTCCGCTCCGCACTCAAGGATGTGATTCGTCAGGTCTATCCCGAGGGCGTGCTGGAGGAGGCGTCCGACTTTGCGGAACTCCAGAACCGGATCGTGGCTACTCCGGATGCGGATCTGGTCCTTCTGGACCTGCATATGCCCGGAGCCCACGGGTTCAGCGCCCTGTTGTTCCTGACTGCCCATTACCCGGATACGTCTGTACTGATGATTTCCGCCAATGAGCGGGATGACATCGTCCGCCGCGCGGCGGACCATGGTGCGGCGGGATTCATTTCCAAGAGTGCCAGCATGGATGCGATTGGGGATGCCATTCGCGCCGTGGCGCGGGGCGACCTGCGCTTCCCGGATGGCATCGACCTGGCAGTGCCCGGTGTTACCAGCGAGGAGTCCGGCGTGGCCGACGCGCTTTCTGAGCTCACGCCACAGCAGTTCCGGGTCGCAACCATGATCAGCCAGGGCCTGCTCAACAAACAGATCGCTTACGAGCTAAGCGTCACCGAAGCCACAGTTAAGGCCCACGTCACCGAAATCTTCCGCAAGCTGGGCGTCCACTCACGTACCCAGGCGGCCCTGAAACTGGGGCAGCTGGATCTTGCTGACAGCTCAAAGGATGATGACTGAAACGCCATGTCGGATCGGTCAATGTCGTGCCGTTAATCTCTGATATGCTCCAGAGTAAAGCAGTGAGCCGGGCATAGGGATCGGGGAATGCTCGGAGGGAAACTCAATCGCCAGGGATGGCGATTGGTAGCCTACAGGGAGGTACTCGTGGCGGTTCCCGTAGAGCATTCCCCGATCCCGTAGCACCAAGTTCTCAGTCCTAGTGAAGTCGGAGTCGGAATGTCTGCAGCCATGAATGAACCTCTGGCCAGCCTTTCAAGAATCGCCCGCAATGCCCGCCAGCGCTTCCTGAATCCGGAAACCCTTGTCCAGGCGGAGCAGACCCCCTATGAGCTGATCTTCAGCGATGATCTGGTCAGCCTCCGCTATTACCCGCCGCTTCGGGATCATTACATCAAAGTGGGCGACGATGACGAACCCCTGGCGGTTGCGGAGGACGTCTATCCCATACCCCTGGTTCTGGTTGCGCCGCTGGCCGTCAACATGTCCATCTACGACCTGTTCCCCAACCGCAGCCTGGTGCGTTATCTGCGCGCCAAGGGGTTTGAGCTCTACCTGATTGACTGGGGCACGCCGGGTTGGGCGCACAACCACTACGACATCGCCACCTATTTCAGCGACTACCTCCCCCAGCTTTTGGACGAAGTTCAGGCTCACAGCGGGGCCGAGGAGGTGTCGCTCCATGGCTGGAGCTTTGGTGCCCTGTTCAGCTATTGCGCGGCGGCGCTGGATGACGGTCGGATCCGCAACCTGGTTCTGGTCGGCAGTCCCTGTGACTACCACGCCAACGGCGCCATCGGTAAACAGTACCAGCAGATCTCACGGACCCTGAACTGGCTGGAATCCGGGCTCGGATTCCGGGTGCATCAGACACGCCGGCGTTTCTGGCGTTCGCCGGGTTGGGCCAATGCCGCGGCCTTCAAGCTGACATCACCGATCAGCAGCCTCCAGAATTACATGGACCTGCTGAAGAACCTGCACTCCGAGGAATACATCACCCGCAATGCCACCCAGGGCGCGTTCCTCAACGATATGGTGGCATACCCGGGTGGGGTCATACAGGATACGGTGCAGTATCTCTGGGTCGATAACTGCACCGCCTATGGTGATCTGCCGATGCATGAGCCGCCCCGGACCCTGAAAGACGTCAAGGCCGATATCATGCTGGTCTACGGCGATAATGACCCGCTGGTCACGCCCGAGTGCAGCCGTGCGCTTGTTGATCAGGTGGGCAGTCGCGATATCGAACAGGCACTGGTCCCCGGTGGCCATATGGGCATTCTTGCGGGCAGCGCCGCGCCCAGCGCCATCTGGCCCCAGGTGGCGGACTGGCTGGAAAGGCGTTCCAGCTAGCGGGTCAGCGTCGCCGTCGCAGCAGCCGCCGCAGGGTGAGTCGCAGCGAGGCGGCGTCCACGGGTTTGGCCAGGAAACGGTATCCTGCCTTACGCACCGCACTCCGGATCGGGTTGCTGTCATCCGCGCTGATGATCAACACCGGAACCGTCGTGTGCCAGTTCAGCATCAAAGCCTGGGCAACAGCGATTCCCGTCTCCTGCTGGTCCAGGTGGTAGTCCGCAATCAGTAGATCCGGCGCCTTGTCCGGGCGTCGCTTCATGGCTTCGCTCAGCGAGGAGGCTGTAATCACCCGGCATCCGAACTGTCCAAGCAGGGCCTGCAGGCCGGCGAGCAGATGCGGTTCGTTATCGATGCAGATGAGTTCCAGCCCCTCGAGCTGGGGGTCGGAGGTCGTGGGCTTGTCCGCCCTGCTGGTCTCGGGTTCGCCCCGGGGCATGGTCAGCCCGAACATGGAGCCCTGTCCCGGTCTGGAGCGGCATTCCAGCGGGTGTTCGAGCAGTCGTGCAATGCGCATGGCAATGGGCAGGCCCAGGCCAAGGCCGTGCACATCCCGTGTGGCGTCGGTGTGCAGGCGCTCGAATTCATCGAAGATGCGCTTCTGGTCCGTCTCCGTGATTCCCGGCCCGGTGTCCCAGACCTGAATACTCACGGAGCCCTGACTGCGGCGGCAACCGACCAGAACCCGCCCTTTACGCGTGTAGTTGATGGCGTTGCTCAGGAAATTCTGGATGACGCGCCGCAGCAGGTGCGGGTCAGTCTGAACCCAGAGTGTAGTGGGTATGTAGTCCAGGCGTATGCCCTTGCGTTCCGCCGTCATCCGGAATTCATTCACCAGTTCCTCCAGGATGCTGGCAACGGAGACATTGCCGACACTGGGTTCGAGTCGCCCCGAATCCAGCCGCGAGATTTCCCGCAGATGGCTGATCAGTGTCTCGGCCGAGGCCAGAGCGCTGTCGATGTGCCTGAGCTCGGAGGGTGTCTCGGCGCCCTGGCGCCGGAGCAGCGTGGAGGAAAGCAGCCGCGCGGCGTTGATGGGCTGTAGCAGGTCATGGCTTGCACCCGCCAGGAAACGGCTCTTGCTGGTATGGACGTCGTGGAGCTCCTGCTCGATACGGGCCCGCAGCTCGTTTTCCCTCTGGAGCGACTCGTTGGCGTCGGACAGCTCGGCGGTCCGTTCCTGGACGCGGTCTTCCAGATTGGATTTGGCCTCTTCCAGCTCAGTCATGACCCGGTGGTACTCGGAGACGTCATTGTAAGCGGTCACGTAGCCGCCGGACGGAATGGGCTTGCCCCGGATCTCGATCACGCCGCCATCGGGCATGTGTCGTTCGAGCCGGTAGGGGCGGCCGCTTCGCAGCATCTGCAGGCGACGTTCCACCGCGGCGTTGATGTTGTTGTGGCGCACATCGGAGAGCAGCCCGCGTGCGGCGTTGTATTCGTAGATCCGTGAAATGGGACAGCCCACATAGAGCAGCCGCGGCGGATAGTCGAAGAGCTTTTCATACTGGCTGTTCCAGGCTACCAGCTGGAGGTTGCGGTCCACGACGCTGATGCCCTGGGGGATGTTCTCCAGGGTCGTCTGGAGCAGGTGACGGGAGAACTGCAGTTGTTCGGAGGTGCCGCCCATCAGGTCGGCGATGTCCTCCATCTGCAATGGGGTCTGGCGCTCCAGTAACCGAATGGCCCGATGCGCTGAAGCCGCGCCGATGACCGAGGCGAGACGCGACTCGGTAGCGCGCACGGTGTAGCGCGTTGCCCGGTCAAAGGGCAACAGCCGCTGTTCCTGCTCTCGCTCAAGCTCTGCCCAGAGACGCGATGACTCGTATGGGCCGAGCACAGGGCGGATCAGGCTGTAAAGCTGATGCAGGCTCACCTCGGTCGGGGTCAGATCCTCGTCGCTCAACGCCTGCCCCGCGGACGGTTCCATAAAGGCGCGAGCCTGGCGCTGATCCAGTTGGGTCATGCTTGAACGCCGGGACAGCACCACCAGACAGAGGATGTTGATGCCGAGACTCCAGAGCACCCCGTGGGTGAGTGGGTCCGTGAACTGGCCGGTGCCCATGAGGTTCTCGGGCGCGAGCCAGGCAAGCTGCCAGGGGCCGTCGTTGACCCATCCATTGCCGGACGGAATCAGAACCGGCAGAAGCAGTGTGTAGAACCACACCAGTGTGCCGCTGACCAGGCCGGTCAGCACCCCGTTGCGGTGGGCGCCGGACCAGTAGAGGCCGGCGACGATGGCGGGCATGAGCTGGGCGGAGGAGGTGAAGGCCAGAAGTCCCATGTAGGATAGGCCTTCCGTGAAGCGTGCCGTCTGTTCCAGAAGCCACCCGAGGAAGAGAATGCCCAGTATGGCGGTCTGGCGAACCTGCCTGAGGACGTTGCCGAGGTCGTTTCGTGGCCGGTTCATGCGATCCCTGACCTTCAGGTAGACCGGCATGAACAACTCGTTGGAGATCATCAGAGACAGAGCAATGGTGGCCACGAGAACCATTGCCGTGGCCGCCGACAGTGCGCCCACAAAGGCTACTGCAGTCAGCCATGAATGGCCGGTGACCGCGGGCAGCGCCAGCACATAACTGTCCCCGGGGATCGCCATCCCCGCCAGATGATGCCGTGCCGCTTCCACGAGCGGCAGCACCACGATTGCAAAGAGCGCAAGGTAGAGGGGAAACATCCAGCGTGCCCAGCGCGCGGACTGCTTGTCGTGGTATTCCACAACCAGCACATGGAACTGGCGCGGCAGGCAGACGATGGCGATGGCGCTGACCAGGAGCTGACTGTAGAAACCGGCGTTGCCGAAGGTGTCCATACGGAACGGCGAGGGGCGATCCGGGATCGTTCCTGTATCCCCGGCGAGCAGCCATAGAGCGAAAGCCCCCAGCACAAGAAAGGCCAGCAGCTTCACTGCGGACTCTGCGGCGACCACGGTCAGCAGCCCGCGATGACGGTTGGTACCGGCGATGATCCGGGTACCAAAGGTGATGGCGAACCAGGCCAGAAAGAGTGCGGCGAAAAAACTGACGTTGCTTCCAAGGCTGAAAGGCGCCTGCCAGTCCTGGGTGGTGGCGGAACTCCAGGCCAGGGCGATGCCCCTGAGCTGCAGGGCAATGTAAGGGAGGGTACCGATCAGGGCGACCATGGTCACGGCGGCCGCCAGTTTCTGGTCCTTGCCATAGCGTGAGCCAATGAAATCCGCGATGGAGGTGACCCGGTTGCGGCTTCCGGCCACGAGCAGCCGCTGGATGAAGGGCCAGGCGAACAGGAACAACAGGATCGGGCCCAGGTAGATGGGCAGGAAGGTCCAGCCGCTGGCGGCGGCGTTGCCCACCGCCCCGAGGAAGGTCCAGGAGCTGCAGTAGACCCCCAGGGACATGCCGTAAAGGATACCGCGCGCCCGGTGGGGCCATCTCTCGGACTGCTCGGCTGCCCAGGCCAGCACAATCAGAAGAAGAGCGTAGAGGCCACCGAAGAGGATAAGTTCATTACTCGCCATAACGGCTTACCCTGGCGCTATCGATGTCAGGCCTCACGAAACATGCTGGCATAACCTTCCCGGAAAGTTGGAAACAGGAACTGGTAACCGGCCTCCCGAAGACGCCGGTTATCCGCGCGTTTTGAGCCCACGCGGCTGTCCTGGCGCGCGTCCGGTTTCACGGGGTCGCAGGCTACGGTCTCGCGGACCCAGGACACAACATTACCCAGCCTGGCGGGTTCGCTGTCGCTGGCCAGGTAGCATGGTGCCAGCTCCATGCCCTCAAGAGCCTGATTGACCAGAAAACAGACACTGCCGACCGCGTCGTCCTCGTGGATACGGTTGGTATAGCCGCTGTCCGGGTTGGGCGCAATGCTGCCGTCAATCATTTTTGAAAGCATGCCGTCACGCCCGTTGCCGTAGATGCCGGAAAAGCGGATGACGGTGCCGGGAATCGGGCCGGCGGTCAGGCGCTGTTCCGCCTCCAGCAGGGCCTGGCCGTTATAACGGTTGGGTTCGGTAACACTGTCCTCGTTCACCCATTCGCCCTGGTTCTGGGAATAGACCGCCGTCGAGGATATGAAGAAGACCCGTTTCGGGGGCGTACCCTGGTTCCTGAGGGCATCAAGGAGGTTGGTCATGCCCTGGACGAAGGTGTTGTGGTAGCCGGCTTCGTCGTACTGGTCTGGGGTGAGGCAGACGATCACGGCGTCCACCTCAGGGAGCCGTTCGGCCAGGCTTTGCGGGTCCAGAAGATCAGCCTGGATCGGCGTCAGCGGCAGCGGGACCCGGCTCGCCTGTCGGCGCATGCCGAACACATGGTGGTTCTCCGCCAGTGCCCCGCCGATGCGCTGCCCCAGAGCGCCACAGCCGGCCATGAGAATGCGGGCATCTTGCATTGCGCTGTCCCCTTTCATTTCTTATGCTGCAATAGAAAAATTTAATCACGCTGGGCCCGGGAGCGGCCATGACACTTACGGAACTTCGTTACATTGTAACCCTGGCTCGCGAAAAGCATTTTGGCCACGCGGCCGAACGCTGCCACGTCAGCCAGCCTACACTGAGTGTTGCCGTCAGGAAACTCGAGGATGAACTGGGCGTTCCCCTTTTCGAGCGCAGCAAGAACAGCATTCAGGTCACCGAGATCGGTCGCCGGATTGTGGACCAGGCCCAGCGTGTTCTCGACCAGGCGGGCGTTATCCAGGACCTGGCGGAAGACGGCAAGAATCAGCTCAATTCACCACTGAAAGTGGGGGCCATCTACACCATCGGTCCCTACCTCTTCCCGCACCTGCTTCCGGAGCTGCGCCGGGAGGCGCCGGATATGCCGCTGTTCATCGAGGAAGGCTACACCGGTGAACTGCGCTTCAAGCTGCGCCATTCGGAGCTCGATGCCATCATCGTGGCGCTGCCTTTCGAGGAGCCCGAAGTGGTGACCCTGCCACTCTACGATGAGCCCTTTGTGGTCCTGATGCCCTCGGAACACCCCCTGGCCGCGAATGACACCATCAGCAGCGATCAGCTCGCGGACCAGCCGCTGTTGCTGCTGGGGCCCGGACACTGCTTCCGTGACCAGGTGCTGGAGTCGGTCCCGGAGCTGGTGGAAACCATCAATACCCGGCGCACGGAATCCGGGGGCATTGTCACGGAAGGCAGCTCCCTTGAGACCATACGGCACATGGTGGCCTCGGGCCTGGGGGTGACGGTGCTGCCCCTGTCGGCGGCCTCGGCGGTCAACTACCGGGAGGATATCCTGGCCGTGCGCCCCTTTGAGGCCCCCGTCCCCTCGCGGACCGTGGCGCTGGCGTGGCGCGTGACCTTTCCGCGGCCCAAGGCCATTGATGTGCTGGCCCGGGCGGCAGCCCAGTGCCGTTCCGTGACGGACGAGGACTCGGACAGCGCCCTGGCGTTACGACCCCCGACGCGGAGCTGATCCATGGCCGCACCCGAAGCCATTGATGTCACGGTCCTCAAGGGTGTCGGGGATAAATTGGCCCAGCGCCTGGCGCGGCTGGGCATCCACAACCTCCAGGATCTGTTGTTTCACCTGCCCATCCGCTACGAGGACCGCACCCGGATCATGCCCATTGGCCAGTTGCATGTGGGTGATGCGGGTGTTGTCGAAGGCGATGTGGTCAGCAGCGATGTGGTTACGGGACGTCGACGCAGCCTGCAGGTGACCCTGCGGGATAACACCGGTTTCCTGGCTCTGAGGTTTTTCCATTTCAGTGCGGCCCAGCAACGCCAGCTCGTTCCGGGTGCCCGTGTGCGCTGCTATGGCGAGGTGCGCCCGGGCAGGGCGGGGCTGGAACTCTACCATCCCGAATACCAGGTGAATCCCGGCCCACTTCCGACCGGAGCCCAGGCGACCCTGACACCGGTCTATCCGCTGACGGAGGGGGTGCAGCAGCCGCGAATGCGGGAACTGTGCCGCCAGGCCCTGGCCATGCTTGACCGTCACCCGATCCGGGAATGGCTTCCTCTTTCTCTTCTTCAGGGCTATCAACTTCCGGAAATCAATGACGCCCTGCGAACCCTTCATGCCCCGCCGGTCAGTGCCGACACCACGGCACTGCTGGAATACCGCCATCCGGCACGGCACCGGCTGGTCATGGAAGAGCTGCTGGCCCATCACCTGAGCCTGTTGAAGATCCGGGCCCAGGTGCAGTCCTGGCAGGCGCTGCCGTTGCTGCCGGGGCAGGCATCGCTGGAGCAGCAATTCCGGGATTCCCTGGCCTTCAAACTGACAGGGGCCCAGGAACGAGTCAGCCGCGAAATTCGCCAGGACCTGACCCAGCCCCTGCCCATGCTGCGTCTGGTCCAGGGTGACGTGGGTTCGGGGAAAACGGTGGTGGCGGCACTGGCCGCCCTGCAGGCGATCGAGGCCGGGACCCAGGTGGCGCTGATGGCGCCGACAGAGATTCTGGCGGAGCAGCATTACCTGACCTTCCAGCAGTGGCTGGCGCCACTTGGCCTGACTCCCGGCTGGCTTTCCGGGAAGACGCGCTCACGCCAGCGCCAGGAGGTGCTCGCCGGGCTGGCCAGCGGTGAGGTCCCTATGGTCATCGGGACCCATGCCCTCTTCCAGGAGGATGTGGTTTTCCAACGTCTGGCCCTGGTGATCATCGATGAGCAGCACCGTTTCGGTGTGCATCAACGCCTGGCGCTCAAGGAGAAGGGGGCGTCCGAAGGGGCGGTTCCCCATCAGCTGATCATGACGGCGACCCCCATCCCCAGGACCCTGGCAATGAGCGCCTATGCGGACCTGGATACGTCCGTGATTGACGAGTTGCCGCCGGGGCGCCAGCCCATTGAGACCATTGCACTGCCGGGGTCGCGGCGTGATGCGGTGGTGGAGCGCGTGCGACGCGCCTGTGCGCAGGGCCGCCAGGCCTATTGGGTCTGTACCCTGATCGAGGAGTCGGAAGCCATGCAGTGCCAGGCGGCCGAGGATACGGCCGCAAGGCTGCGCATTGAGCTGGAGGAGCTGCGGGTCGGACTGGTACACGGGCGCATGAAGGCCTCGGAGAAAGCGGAGGTGATGGGCGCTTTCAAGGACGGGAACCTGGACCTGCTCGTAGCCACCACGGTGATTGAGGTGGGCGTGGATGTGCCCGCGGCGTCTCTGATCATCATCGAGAACCCGGAGCGTCTTGGGCTGGCGCAGCTTCATCAGCTGCGTGGCCGAGTAGGGCGGGGCAGTCGGGACAGTTACTGCGTGCTGCTTTATAACCCCCCCCTGTCGGATAACGGCAAGGCGCGGCTCAAGGTTCTGCGCGAGAGCCAGGATGGATTCGAGATTGCCCAGCGGGATCTTGAAATCCGGGGCCCCGGGGAAGTGCTGGGGACCCGCCAGACGGGGCTGATGAACTTTCGTATTGCCGACTGGGAACGCGACCAGCAATGGTTGGAGGAGGTGCGACACATGGCTCCGGAGGTGATGCGCGAACCGGACCGTGTGGACGCACTTATTCGCCGGTGGCTGGGAGACCGCATCCGCTACGGTGATGTCTGACGTAGAATGGAGAGACGATTGAGCAGCCTGGCGATGCTAAGTACGGGTTAACGCCCCGCTACGCCGGGCCTGTTTGTCGGCATACATGGCTTCATCGGCACGGGCCAGCGTGATGTCGGGATCCACTCTGTCGCCCAAATGCCAGGTGATCATGCCCAGGCTTGGCCCCCCATAATCAATCCGGATCCCGTCTAGCTCATAACGACCGGAACTGGCGTGCCGAATTCGTTTCACTATGGCGTCACGCTCAGCAGAGGCATTCTCCGGGTTTTCACTCTTTCCGACGAACACGAACTCATCACCGCCGTAACGGGCGATCAGGTCTCCCTGCCTGGCCACTTGGCGGAGGCGTTCCCCGTATTGGCGCAGAAAGGCATCGCCGACGTCATGGCCATGCTGGTCATTAATGGCCTTGAAGTCGTCCAGGTCGATCAAGGCCACATGCACCGCGTCCTTACTCCGTTCTGCGCGGGCAAGCATGCGCTCCAGTTCGTCAATCAGGCTGCGTCGATTGGGAAGACCCGTGAGGGCATCATGCAGCGCCGAGTACTGGAGTTCGGCGTTGGCGGCTTCCAGGCGTTCGTGCACGAGCAGCCGGCTGGCAAGCAATGACAGTGAGTTGGCAATGGTGTTAAGGAGTTGGCGTTCGTCCGGATCACTGCTCATGTCACGGCTGGAGAGGATGAGCAGCCCGGCTTCCACCGCCTCCTCGGTGCTTACCACGAGCAGGGCCGCGTCCCCATGATCGCCCAGGTTGAGCCGACGGCGGTAGGCCTTGATCCAGTCCAGGTCTTCGGGTGGGAAAATCACGTGATCCTGATCCTGATAGACCATGCCGTCCAGGGCACCCGGGCTGGCCTTGATCAGTAGTGAGGCCAATCGCGCGGCTTCCGGGTCGCGTTCGCCGAGCGGGCCACGACGCCCCAGGCGCAGCCGCATGGGAACGACCTTTTCCCAGAACCCGGTCCGGCTGAGCCTCTCGGCGACGGTCAGGACGCTTTCCTCGACTGACGGCGCGTGGAGACAGTAGCGGCTGATGTCGGCAATCAGTGCCATGCGTTCAAGGCGTTGTTGGGCCTCGGTTGCCTGACGAGCGCTTTCACGCATGCTTAGTTCGCGCTCCACCTGCTTGGCAATCAGCTCTACGCACAGGGACAGAATCGACTCGGCATTGTCCGGTAGTTCAACCGTACTGCTGCTTGCGGCACAGAGGGTGCCGAAGAGCTCATTGTCGCCGACAAAGACCGGAAGCGTCAGGTAGCTCCTGATACCGAGTGCCCGAGCGGCGCTTGAGTCGCCCCAGCACGCTGGCACATCGTCCGTGAAGAAACGTCCCTCGTTGAGCGCCCGCCGGCAAAGGGTATCCTGCCAGGGAACCTCAAGGCCTTCCTGCATCTGAAGAGCCCCGGAATTGCGGGAATAGATGATCTTCTGAACGCCCTCGGTTTCATCAATGGCGGTCAGGTATACCGACTCCATACCCGTAACCTGTTGTCCCAGGTCCAGGAGGGGTCTTGTCAGGGTTTCGAGTGAGGCTGAACCTGAATAGGAGCGGGAGAGGCGCTCAAGCAGCTGATCCATCGTAAAGCTAACCTTTTTCTTTAAGTATAGCGCCTGGAGCGGCGGTGTCAGGGGTTGAGGGTGCTTTTTACAGGATCAACAGTCTGGGGTGTACCGGTACCCTGCTCGGGCGGTTTTTCATCGAATCGGTGGAAGCGGATGGCAACAGCGGCTTCCTGGATGCTGTCCGCGTATTCCGCCTCCAGCGCAAACCGTTCCTCGTCCAGCCGGCTGATCAGCTTGGGGTCCGCCTGGCGGCGGGACTCGTGGGTCGGCATGTGCTCGGTCTTCTCGTATAGGGTCTGAAAGACGTTATAGGGTTTCTGGGTCAGCAGCTCGGGGGCGACGTGATCGAGCAGCCCCTTGATCCGGATGCAGCCTTCGGAGGGCTCCACCTGCTCCTCTTCGATGGACCTGGCCAGGATCCGGATGCTTTTAATCATGCTGTCCCGACGCTGTTGCTGCAGCTGGCGCGTATGCTCCTGGGCCCTGCGGAACTGGTTCAGACGCCGCCAATGGCGCTGAATCACGTAGATAAGCACGGCGATGGCGACTACGCCGACAGCGATCAGGGTCCACTGCAGTGTTTGAGGAATCATGCTACTGGTTGCTCCTAAGGGTGTTCATTGGATGATACGAGCGACAGTATCCAAACTATCACTCGGACCGCGCCGGGGATACCGTCACACGTTGGCCATTGAGCACCGAGACCCCGGAGAGCGTATCCACCTGGCGATCACTGATCACGTCGTTGATACTGGCCCCTGGGTGGGCGCGTGCCACGGTCAGTTGAATACCATCGCGGCCGTGCCCCCAGCCATGGGGAATCGACACCACGCCTGGCATGACTACGTCCGTGGATTCAACCGGTAGGGTGATGGTGCCGGCCTCGCTCCTGACCCGGGCGTTGTGGCCATCGATCAGGCCCAGTCGCGCCAGGTCGCGCGGGTGCAGCTGCAGGGTGCAACGTGCCTTGCCCTTCACCAGACGCTGACTGTTGTGCATCCAGGAGTTGTTGCTGCGCAGCTGACGCCGGCCGATCAGGTAGAAGGAATTATCCAATTCCCGGCTGGCTTCGTGCGTGGCCTGGTGAAGCCGTGGCAGGTCATCCAGGTACAGCTCGGGCGCCAGGTTGGGGCGGCCGGAGCGGGTCTGCAACCGCCCGGGGAGTGTTGACTGGAGAGGGCCAAGGTCCACGCCATGAGGGTGGTGGCGCAGATGATCCAGACTCAGTCCCTTGGGGCGCCCCTTCCAGTGACTGTGGTTGGCGGTGTTCCTGAGCAGGGCGCGGAAGGGATTGCCTTCCGGCAACACTCGGTCTCCAAGGTCCGTCAGGGCCTTGAGGGCGGGTCTGAGTGGTTCGGGGGATGTGCCGTAGGGCCCGGCCCTGAGCATGAGATCCAGTAGACGGTCCGGTCCCAGCGTCTTCAGGGTGCGCCATCCGAGCTCACCACGCAGGCTGCTTCCCTTCTTGACGTGTTCAAGGCGATGGGCCAGCTCAATGAGGATATCCCAGTCACTGCGCGTATTCGGGGCCGGCGGGAACAGTGGGTCACTGAACTTGGCCACGTTGCGTACGGCCAGGGTGTTGAAGGCCAGGTCGTAGTGGCTGCGTTCCAGCGGCGCCGTCGGCGGCAGGATGATGTCCGCGTGCCGTGTGGTTTCGTTGATGTAGTAGTCGACCGAAACCATGAACTCAAGCCCTGACAGGGCCTCGTCCATGCGCTCGCCTGCCGGGCTGGAGAGCACCGGGTTGCCCGCCACCGTCATGAAGGCCCGGATCTGGCCCTCGCCCGGCGTCAGCATTTCCTCGGCCATGGTGCTGGCCGGAAACTCGCCGCCGAACTCGGGAAGCCCCCGAACCCGTGTGTGCCGCCGGCCATAGTGCCCGGTCTGGCCGCTGAGCGATCCCAGCGTCACCAGGTCTATGGCCGGCTCCGTGAAGCGCAGCCCCCCTTCGTGATCCAGCTTGCCGGTGAGTATGTTCAGGGCATAGACCAGCCATGTGGCAAGACCGCCGAACTGCTGGGTGCTGGTCCCGACGCGGCTGTAGAGCAGCGCCTTGGGTGTCCGGGCGAATTCCAGGGCCAGGTTGCGTATGGCATCGGCGTTGATCCCGGTTATGTCGGCGACGTCCTCGGGTGGATAGGGCATGGCCGCCAGCTGCAGGATGCGGGCATCGCGCTGGTGTTGCCTGCCTATCTCCGGGTCCAGGGCATCGGCTTCAAACAGCACGTTCAGCATGGCGAGCAGCAGCCAGGGGTCCGTTCCCGGTCGAATAAAGTGGAAATCATCCGCCTTGGCTGCCGTTTCGCTGCGCCTGGGATCAATAACGATGAAGCGGCCGCCCCGCTGCTGCAGTTTCTTCAGGCGCCCACGGAAATCCGGAACCGTCATCAGGCTGCCATTGGATGCCATGGGGTTGGCGCCCAGGCAGATGAACAGGTCCGTGTGGTCAATGTCCGGAATCGGGAAGAGCATGGCGTTGCCGAACATCTGGAGGTTGGCCAGCATGTGCGGGAGCTGGTCGTTGGACGTGGCGGAGAAACGGTTCTGGGTTCCGAGCGCACCGGTAAAAATGCCGTTGGCCATGAGAGCGCCGTGGTTGTGGACGTTGGGGTTGCCCAGATACAGGCCGACCGCGTTGCGCCCATGGGTGGCCTGGATGCCGGAAAGCCTGTCGGCAACCTCGCGAAAGGCCTGGTCCCAGCGGATGGTTTCCCACCCATCACTGGTGCGCCGCACGGGGTGTCGCAGCCGGTCCGGGTCCTCGTGGATGTCCTTGAGTCCCAGCGCCTTGGGGCAGATGTGGCCGCGACTGAATGGGTCCTGGTCGTCACCCTGGATGCGGGAGATGGCGCCGTCTTCAACCTCGATGGCGACGCCGCACATGGCCTCGCAGAGGTTGCAGGTGCGGTAATGGGTTCCGTTGTTCATGATTCTTCTCCCGCTATTGGCTGTGCTCCATCCCACGACTGTCGTGACTGGGTGAGCGTACCTCAAGCGACGTCCTGACGTCCTCGTGATCGCTGAATTCCAGCGTCAGTGGAATACGTTCGCCGGCTTTCAGAGGGGCTTTCAATCCCATCAACATCAGATGATAGCCCATCGGGGCCAGCGTTGCGGATTCCCCGGCTGGTATCCGGATGCCTCCCTCGACAGCCTCCATCCGCATCTGGCCGTCCGTTTCACGGGAGCGGTGAATCTCGACCTTTTCTGCCGCATCGGTCGCAGCGCCTGTCAATTGAACCGGTGTTTTCCCGCGATTGTGGATGTCCAGGTAGCCGGCGCCCCGGTCCAGACCGGGCGGAGTGGCCCGGGACCACGCATTGGTGATCTCGATGGTTTCACCCGCCAGGGCGGTACCGGCGAGGGACAGGCCCAGAACCGTGGCCATTAACAGAGCTTTGTTCCGCATGCTTGAGACTCCAGGGGATATTGATGGTTACTACGAAGAGAGGATGCCAGAGAGGCCAACCTGATCCCAGTCTGCTAGAGTGATCAAATGGTCTCTTCCTTGAGAGCCGTTGGATTATGGACTATATCTAAGCAGAGCAGAATGCCATCTAACGTCAGGAGAAACACAATGAGAAAACTGTCCATGGCCGTAGCGGTGTCCTCCATTGCACTGGCCGCACCTGGGCTCGCGGCAGCGGACACCTTTAATTACGCGTCCTTCAAGAGTGGTGTCAGCCAGATCCGGAATAACGGCTTTACAGTGGATGCCGGCACCGCGAATCAGACGGGCAGGGTTGAGACCCGGTACCACCATGGGTTCAACGCTGCGTTGGCGGTAGGGCGTCAGTACGATATTGACAGCAGCCTCAACATTCGGACGGATGTTGAGCTGGGCTACAGCAAGAATAAGGCGAAGTCCCATAAGCTCAGCGTCGTGGATCGCAGTAATCCCGATGTGCCTCAGACGGTCTCTGAATCCAGCCTTCCCAATCCACGTGGCGATCTCACCATGATAACCGGCTTTGTCAGCGTCTACGGGGAAAAGGAGCTTGAGGTCATACCGAACGCCAGCTTCATCTTCGGTGCCGGCGGTGGCGGTGCCCAGGTCAGCCTGGAAGAGTATTCAGGCGGTGGCCCCATCGTGATGGATGATGACGATGTGACCTACGGCTTTCATCTGACTACCGGATGGTCCTATTACTTGACGGACACAACCGCGCTGGAAGCCACCTATCGTTACATGTCGATTGAGGAAGTTGAGCTTGAGAGTGAGGATGGGTTCTCCGAGCGCCAGCGCATCGATTCCCACCACTTCATGGCGGGTGTGCGCGTGGGCTTCTGAGCCCTGATGGCTGGCAGCCCGCTCAGGCCTCGCAGGTCGGGCGGGTTTTCAGTCTCAGGTAGGCGCGGATCCGGCGTGAGAGTATATCCACCCCGATATTGAGCAGGGCCGTGATCAGGATCAGTACCATGGCCCGGTCCAGCCGGATTTCCTGAATGGCTCCTTCCACATAGAACCCCAGGGTCGTGATCCCCAGGATCCCGAGTATGGCGGTTTCCCGCATGATGATTTCCCAGCGATAGAACAGGAATGCCAGGAAGGGCGGATAGACCCGTGGTACGACTTCATAGGCGTAACGGTTGATGCCCACTGGCGCATTCGGGCGCATGGGTATCTCACCGCTCATGCGCCCGACCAGGTGACCGATGATCCCGCCGTTGTGCAACGCCAGCGCCACCACCGCCGGCAACATGGATGGGCCCCAGAGCTGCAGCAGGATATAGGCCAGCATGTACTCGGGCGTGGAGCGGGCAATCACCAGCAGCAGGTGACCGCCTGCCCGGCGCTTGGGCCCGAAGAAGTGGGGCGAGATCAACGGGAAGGCCAGCAGCGCCAGGATGCCCGTGGCCACCAGCGCGATCTGGGTCAGTATCAGCGTGTTCCAGATGCCGGGCAGTGCCTCGGTGGTCAGGATGTCCATCAGCCAGGGCTGCAGCCCTTCCCAGCCTTCGCCCTCCCTGAGGGGGCGGGGCACGATGTCCTGGGTGAAGAAACGGGTGACATTGCCCCACATGATGGGCAGCCCATCGCCCAGGAAGAAGGGGGCGCCGAGTACGTAGAGTGGGATCAGGCGCGGGCGGAGCCAGAATCGCATGGTGGCGATCAGCAGATAGAACAGGATGAGCAGCGCGCCAACCTGGGAGTAGTAGCCCTGTGAAAAGGCGGACTCCAGGTAGAAGCCAATCGTGGGCAGGCCGATAAACCCGAGCACGGCCGAGGAGCGCAGGCCGCACTCAAGGCGGTAGGCCGTGTAGGTGCGCAGGTGGGGCCAGGCCTCGGGAATCCGGGTGAAGCAATAACGCGCCAGGCGCCCGGTCCGCCATGGGAGCACGCGCGCGGACAGGGGATCCGATTCTTCGATGATTTCCGAGTAGACCTTGGCGAAGATGCCGGCGAAGGGGATGGCGATGGCCAGTACCCCGGAAAGCGGGTGGATGCCAAAGGCCTGCATGAAAATCAGTGCCCAAAAAATCTCATGGATGGCCCGTATGAAGGCGCAGAAGGTGCGAACCAGCCTGGAGCTGAATACCAGTGACAGGAAAAAGCCGGCAACGGCGCCCAGGGCAACCCCGGTAAAGGCGTAGGACAGGGTCCGCAGGAAGGCGGTACCAAGATCGTCCACGGCGGTGAAATCCGGTGTGAGGAAACCGCCCATCAGCCGGCGCAGCTCGGCCCAGGGATTCTGGGTGGTCACGGCGATGTCGGCAAAGACAAGGCATACCAGGGCTACAGCGACGAATAGGAGTGAGGTCCGGGCCGTGCGAGATGCCAGCATGGTCAGTAAAGGGGCTGGAGGTCGGCGGGGGACAGCCGGTTGCTGGGTTCATCCAGCGCGATAAGGCCATCACGGATACCGACCACGCGATCGGTGTATTGCAGCGCCAGATCCACGTCGTGAAGGGCGATGATGGCGGTTTCAAACCGGCCCACCAATGCCTGCATCACGCGATGGGCCTGGGGCTCGTCGAGGGCGGACACCGGCTCGTCCGCCAGCAGAATCCGGCCCTGCTGATACAGGGCCCGGCCCACGGCCGTTCTCTGGCGTTGCCCCCCGGAGAGTTCCCCGGCGGGCTCGCGGATCTTGTCGGCCAGCGACAGGGTTTCCAGTATGGAATGGATGTCCTGCGTTGGTCGCTTCATGGGGTGAATCAGGTTGGCCAGGTTATACCAGATGGAATGCTGGTCCAGCCGGCCCATGAACACGTTGTGGAAGACCGACAGGGTCTCCACCAGGCCCAGGTCCTGGGGCATGTAGACCCCAGTCTCCCTGGCCTCGTCGTAAAGCAGGCTCAGCAGCGTCGATTTGCCGGCGCCACTCTTGCCGACCAGTGCAACCCGCTCGCCGGTCTTAAGCGCCAGTGACAGGGGCCCCAGTACGGGCGTGTCACCGAAGCGCGCCGTGACGTTGTCCAGCGCCAGGGCTGTCATCAGTCCAGGATTCCAACGTCCTGCCCGACCTTGCGAATGGGCTCATAGTGCTCATTGCCGACGGGTACGAAACGCTCTCTTGGGAAGCTTTCCAGCAGCTCCGGGTCGTCCATGTCCAGCAGGGCCTTCTGGACGCGGTCCTTGAAGCCCTCACCAAAGCGCTCATCGACGTCACCCCGGATGCTCCACTGATAGTTGGGGAATGCCGGTGACTTCCAGATGACCCTGACCTTATCGGTATCAACACTGCCTTCATCAACCATCTTGTCCCAGACGGCAAAATTCAGTGCGCCCACCTGATAGGCACCGGATTCCACCAGTGAAATGGTGCGCGTGTGGTTGCCGCTGTAGCCAACGCGGGAGAATACCTCGTTCGGCGCCTGGCCGAAGCGCTCCCGGATGAAGTATTCCGGCATCAGCCGGCCGGAGGTGGAACCCTGGGAGCCGAAGGTGAAGGTCTTTCCACGTATTGCCTCGGGCAGTTCCTCCGCCCGTTCGATACCGGTTTCCGTATTGGCGATGAAATAGTTATGAAAAGCGCGATCCTCAACGCCCTGGGCGATCGCTTCGGCGCCTTCCACCCGGTCGCGGGCCTGGACGCCGGAGAGGCCACCGAACCACGCCAGCTGAACCTGATTGTTGCGGAAGGCCGTGATCGAGGCCGCGTAGGATTTGACCGGCACGAAGCGGACGTCCACGTCCAGTTCGTCAGCGAGATAGTCAGCGACTTTATTGAAGCGCTCCTCCAGGCGTGTCTCATCCTCGTCCGGTATGGCCGTGAAATACAGTGTTTCGGCATTCGCCTGGGTGAAGGCTGTCAGGGTGGCAAGTAGTGTAATCAGTATCCAGCGCATGGGTGTCATTCCTTTTTCGTTCCCTGGGTTTGTTGTAATGGGTTCAGGTTTTACGCTCTGATAGGCGCTTCCGTTCAATCAAATGATGCAATCACAACCGGAGGTATTCTGGTGCAAATTACCCTGGTAACACCAGCGGCCCGCGGATCGCGATCCGGCAACCGGGCAACGGCGGAGCGCTGGGCGCGACATCTGAGAGATCTGGGGCACCGGACCCGCATTATAACGGAATATGCAGGTGAACCCACGGACCTGATGGTTGCGCTGCACGCCTGGCGAAGCGCGGATGCCGTCCGGTGTTTCCGCGAAGCTCACCCCGGAACCCCCTTGATTGTGGCACTCACGGGCACTGATATATACCACTTCCAGCAGACCCACCCGAGGGAGATCTGTTACAGCATGACCGAAGCCGATGCGCTGATCGGGCTGCATGACCGCGTCGGAGATGATATCCCGGAAGCGTTCCACGGCAAGCTGTTCACCGTTTTCCAGTCGGCAGAACTGCTGCCCCGGCGCCAGAGTCCGGTGCGCTCCCGGTTCGACGTGGCCGTGATTGGCCACCTCCGGGAGGAAAAGGACTCCCTGCGCGCCGCCATGGCCGTGCGCGACCTGCCGGCCGAGTCCCGCCTCAACGTGATCCAGCTGGGGCGGGCGCACAACGATGAATGGCGCGAACTCGCCGAACAGGAACAAGCGCTCAACCCGCGTTTCCAGTGGAAGGGCGAGGTGCCGCGCTGGCAGGTGCGCCGCACCATGGCCCGGGTGCGGCTGATGGTGATCAGCTCGGTGATGGAGGGCGGCGCGAACGTGGTCTCCGAAGCCTGCGTCGCCGGCCTGCCCATGATCGCCTCGGACATTCCCGGCAACATCGGTCTTTTGGGGCCGGATTATCCGGGGTACTATCGAGTGCGGGACACGCAGGACCTGCGCGAACGGCTGCTGCGGGCAGAGCGCGACGCGGATTTCCTGGCTGATCTCCAGACCCACTGCGAGGCCAGGGCGCCCCTTTTTACACCTGAATCCGAGCAGCGTGCGTTGCAACGGGTAGTCAACGCGGTCTGCGGGTAATATTTTTAGACCTTGGAATAGCACGAACGCACGGAGTATTACTGATGAGCAAAGAAGGAGGCAGGCAGGTTTTTCCAGAACCGTCCGGAGCCATGGATGGCGGAGGCGAGCGTACAGGGAGGTATTCACAGCGTGTTCTGGAAAAACCTGCCTGCCTCCTTCTTTGCTCATCAGTAAGGTAAGGCACGGGAGTCATCACTATGCATGATCGAGACAGTCTCATCAGGGCCCTGCACCAGACCCGGGATCGCGTGAAGGATCTGGTCTGCTCCCTCGATGAAAAACAACTGAGCGTGCCCTACCATCCGGGCGTGAATCCCCCGGTCTGGGAAATGGGCCACTCCACCTTTTTCTACGAAGTCTTTGTCCTCAACTGGCTCGACGGCACCCCGAGTTATGACCCGTCCATGGACGAACTCTGGGATTCCTTCCACATGGACCACGAGGACCGCTGGTCGAAGGACCTGTTCCCCTCCCGCGAAGACACGCTCAAGTACATGGACACCATCGTCCAGCGCGTGGAGGACCGTATCCGCAACGAACCGCTGACCGACGAAGCCCTGTACCTGTACCGCTACGCGATCTATCACCAGAACATGCACGTGGAGTCCATGACCTGGTGCCGCCAGACCGTAGGCTACCCCGCACCCCCATTCTCGGACCCGGAGGGTTTCGGGCGCGAGGGCGTGGACGAGAATGCCCGTGGCGACGTGGAGATTCCAGCCGGGCGTTATCGCATTGGTCTGCCGGCGGGTTCTCCGGATTACGCCACCGAGGATTTCGGGTTCGATAACGAGAAGCCGGCGTTCGATGTGGATATACCGTCGTTTTCCATTTCCCGGACCCTGGTAACCAATGGCGAGTTCCAGAAGTTCGTGGAAGAGGGCGGCTATGAGCGCCCGGAATTCTGGAGCCAGGGCGGTCGCAAGTGGCTCAAACGCGAGCTGAACCTGAATTTCGGCTCAGGGGAGCCGCCGCTTTTCGGGACCATTCGCCACCCGTTCCATTGGCGTCAGCAGGAGGGGCGTTGGTTTGAGCGTGTGTTTAACCGCTGGCTGCCGCTCGAGCCCGGTCATCCGGTGAAGCAGATCAGTTACTGGGAGGCGGAGGCCTTCTGTAACTGGGCGGGCCGGCGTCTGCCCACGGAGTATGAGTGGGAAGTGGCAGCCCTCGCCAACACTCCGGATAAGCCGCGGCGGCGTTTCCCGTGGGGCAATGAGATGGATCCGGAGAAGGTAGATATGGACGCCCGCTATATGGGGCGTCTGCCGGTGACGGCGCTGGAGGCGGGTGAGAGTCCCTTTGGGTGTCGGCAGATGGTGGGCACAGCCTGGGAGTGGACGAGTAATCAGTTTCTGCCTTATGACGGGTTTGCGGTGGATATGTATCCGTTTATGTCGACGTTGCAGTTCGGGGATCACAAGGCTACCAAGGGGGGTGGGTGTGCGGCTTCTTCGATGTTGATTCGGGGGACCTATCGGCAGGCCTATCATCCGGATCGGTCGGATGTGTTTACTGGCTTTCGGACTTGTGCTTTGTAGCCTGTGAATTTCGGGGTGGAAGGCGGGCGGGTAGTCCTTGCCGGGAATCGCCACAAGTACATCCATGTAGGCTGCCCTCCGCCATCCATGGCTCCGGAGCTTCCCGGAAAGGACTACCCGCCCGCCTTCCTCTAACTCCATTGGAAAGCGAGGCCTTCCCTGGTTGCGCTCGCTTCGAGATTTGGGAAGAGGTGGTGGGGACGGTTGTCCGGGAAGCTCCGGAGCCATGGATGGCGGAGGGCAGCGTACATGGATGTATTCATAGCGGTTCCCGGACAACCGTCCCCACCACCTCTCAGACACCAAATTGGAATACTTCAATGACTGATTTTTACGAAACTAATGAACAGCTCGGGCAGTATATGGACTTCCATTTCGGACCTGAGCATTTTGGTGTGGCGAATTATCCAAGGGTGTGCGCCGAGCGGTGTCTTTCGGCAGCGAAGGCTCGGGGTAGCGCCCTGGATCTCGGTTGCGCCACCGGGCGCAGTACCCTGGAGCTGGCGCGTGGGTTTGAGTCGGTGGTGGGGGTGGATCTCTCGCATCGGTTCATCCAGGCCGCGGAAGCGCTTCAGGGTGATGGTGAGTTAGCCTACCCGTTGGTGGATGAAGGCGAGCTGAGGCATACCGAGACGGCCTCACTTGCAGCGCTTGGGCTGCAGGAGGCTGCCGGGAGGGTCAGCTTTGAGGAAGGGGATGCAGGTAACCTGGGGAGTCATCATCAGGGCTACGACCTGGTCTTTGCCGGTAATCTTATCGACCGCATGCCTGATCCTGGCGCGTTTCTGCGGGGGTTGCATGAGCTTCTGAGTGACCAGGGCGTGGTCGTGATCAGTTCTCCGTATACGCTGCTGGAGGCGTTCACGCCCCGGGAAAACTGGATTGGTGGCTATTACGCCAACGACCAGCCGGTAACCGTCCTGGATGGCATGAAACAGCGCCTTTCCGAGCACTTCCGTCTGGCCGGCTCGCCTGAGGATATCCCCTTCGTGATCCGTGAGACGCGGCGTAAGCACCAGCATACGCTGGCGCAGCTGACAGTCTGGGAGCGCAAGGGCTGAGCGGGTTCAGAACGGCCAGTTGGTGATTAGGAGGTAAAGGGCGCCGCAGGCGGCGAGCCAGGCGGCGATGATCAGGATTCCGTCCCGGGTGCTGATGCCGATGGCGGCGAGGGTGATCGCGAACGCGGGTGCGGCGGCCGCAAACGGGATCAGTTCCAGGGGGATCATGGCCAGCCCCGAAACCGCACACACCAGGCAGGTGATCTGGTTCGTCACGGGCCGGCTGAGCAGTAGTAGTCGGGGTGAGAACAGGCGGTCAATGCGGGTGGTGACGGGGCGGACGCGGTCGATGGCCCCGATCAGCTTTTCCCTGTGAATGCTGAGATCGCGCAGGCGGCCGGGCACCCAGGGGAAGGGGCGGCCGACGCTGCCCTGGATGGCGATCAGGAAAATCAGGATGCCGCAGATGCTGGGCACACCCGGTATGGCTCCGGTGGGCAGCAGCGCAAGCAGGGCCGGGGCCAGGAGCAGGGGGCCGAAGCCCCGGGATTCCAGTGCGGTTATGAGTGTGTCAACTGGCACCTGCTCCGTGTCTGTCTGCTCACGGACCTGCAGGAGAACGTCCGTGATCCCCATTGATTCGCGCATGCCGGCAACCGCTCTCTAGCTGTGAGTATCCTCTAATCCTACACGCTCTGGATCTCCGGAGCATGAGCAATCAATGACCGGTCACGGATTGAGAAGGATCGGCTCCAACGCCTCGCCCTGTTCCTTTACACGCCCGATGATCGTGGTTTCCGGGTAACCCAGCGCCTTGAGTGCGCTTACACAGGCCTCGGCCCGCTCCGCTGGCAAACTGGCGAGAAGACCGCCGGCGGTCTGTGGGTCGAATGCCAGGGGGTAGCGGGGGTGGTTCACTACCTCGTCCTGGTTGCGGATGGCGCGGCGCAGGCGCACGTTGGCGGGCTGCAGCGAACTCAGGATGCCGGAGGCGGCGGTTTCCGCGGCGCCGGGCAGGACCGGGATGGCGCTGAGGTCCAGTTCCGCGTCCACGCCCGAGGGGCGGGTCATTTCCACCAGGTGGCCGAGCAGTCCGAAGCCGGTGACGTCCGTGCAGGCCTTGGCGCCGTGCTCATGCAGGCAGCGGCCGGCAAGCTGGTTCGAGACGAGCATGGAGGCAATGGCCGAGTCGATCCAGCGGCCCTTGGCCTTCAGTCGTGGATGGGCGGCGAAGAGGGTGCCGGTACCCACGGGTTTGGTCAGGATCAGCACATCGCCGGGTTTCATGCCGCCCTTGCTCATGACGGTGTCCGGGTCGATGTAACCGTTGGCCGCGAAGCCAAGTGCCAGTTCCTGGCCCTCCCCGGTGTGGCCGCCGACCAGGGCGCAGCCGGCCTCGTTCAGCACCTCTACGGCACCGGACATCATCTGGTAGACCACGTCCTCCACCTTGGACTCCAGGCCATAGGGCACGGTGGCGATGGCCGTGGCGCTCTGGGCTTCGGCGCCCATGGCAAAAAGATCGCCCAGACTGTGGTTGGCCGCGACCTGGCCAAAGACATAGGGATCATCGAGAAAGGACCGGAAGAAGTCTACCGTATGGACCATGGCCATGCCTTCGGGTACGCGGACCACGGCTGCGTCGTCCGGGGCGTGCAGGCCGACCAGCACATCGTCCCGCTCAATGGGCTGCAGGGCGTTCAGCGCCCGGGACAGGACCGTGCTGCCCACCTTGGCCCCACAGCCGCCACAGCGCATGGCCACCGCCGAGATGGCCTGCTGGGCTTCCTCGTTATTGAGGGCCAGGCCCCGGGTGGGGTCGGAATCGCTGTCTTCTTCCATGGCCGGTAGTTCGTTGAATTTGGCCATGAAACGCCTGTCGATCCAGTCCTTCCAGCGCCAGACCCACTCCCCGGCAAAGCTCAGTCCGCCCTTTGAGGCCACGGCATACTGGTCGCCAGTGCTGATCAGCGCCAGCCATTGCTTCTGAGGGTGGTAGTCCTTCAACGGCTTGCCGTGGACGGCCAGGCGCAGGTTCTCGGCCAGGGGCTTGCTCTGGCGCACGGCAAAGACGCCGGCCTTTTCGCGCGGGTGATTCACCATGGTGGCAATATCACCGGCGGCAAAGATGTTGGGATCGGTTGTCGTCTGGAGTGTGTCCCGCACCTGGATGAATCCGGAATCGTCCAGATCAAGGCCCGTTGTGCTGAGCCACTCGGCGCCGCCGGCCTGAGTGACCCAGAGGATTTCGTCCGCTTCGAAGGTCTCTCCCGTGTTCGTTATAAGCCGGCGTCCGTCAACACGCTCCACCCGTGTGCGTTCGTGAACCCGGACCCCACGCTGGGTCAGGACCCGCTGAAATCGGCGTCTGACCCTGCGGCTGTGGGTCGGGAGCAGGTGTTCGCCGCTGTTGAACAGGTGAAAGGTCAGCCCGGAGTCGTCCCGCCCCTGCCGGCTGAGTTCGTTCTTCAGGCGGTACTGCATGGCAAGGGTCAGCTCCACACCGCCGGCGCCGCCACCGACCACAGCAACACTCAGCGGCCCTCTGTGGTGCTCCATGCGGTGCAGCAATGACTGCCACCGGCTGTTGAACCGGTTGATCGGCTTGACGGGGACGGAGTGGTTGGCGGCCCCTTCCACCTGATCCACGCGCGGCGTTGACCCGATGTTGATGGAGAGCAGGTCATAGGGTACGTCGGGACGGTTCCGGCACTGGATCCGTTGCTGACCGCGGTCGATGCCAACGACCTCATCCCGGTAGAACCGGGCCCCCGCAAATGCCGCCAGCTTGCTCAGGTCGATGTGAACGTCGTCATAGCTGTAATGGCCGGCAATGTAACCCGGGAGCATGCCGGAATAGGGAGTGTGCGTATCCCGACAGATCAGGTTCAGCCGTACCCCGGGGATCGGGTTCATGGCGAAGCTGCGCAGCACGCCGACATGGCTGTGGCCGCCGCCAACAAGTACGATATCCCGCAACACTGGCTGGGAGGGGTGATCCATGCATTACCTCGTGACTGTGCGAATGGGAGTAGGTCCATCACTCATGGGCACTGAACCGGGCATTACGTTACGAACTGCCTTGCCGGATCGCAAGCGGATTTGCGGCATTGTTAAGAGCGCCACGGAATCAGGCATTCCATTATGGTACTAATTGCGGTTCGCGATACAGGGACAAGGAGAGATCGCATGCCACAGGCTCTCGGGCTACCGACCCTGCTGATCCTGGCACTGGCAGCACCTGCTGCCATGGCTGACAGCTATTATCTGGGCGTCACTGGCGGTTATTCACAATTCCGGGACGCGCAGTTCGAAATCGGCGCGGACAGCGGGACCCGCGTCACCGGTAATTATGGTGGTGGCGATACGCTGTCGCTGACGCTCGGCCATGCCTCCGAGGGCAGCAGTACCTACAATGGCCGGGCGGAGTTTGAGTTCGGGTTCCAGCGGGATACCGTTGACAGCATGCGTTTCGACGACACCGCCGGGGATGAGGGCACTCGCAGCCGCATCCATGATGTGTCCGGGACCACGGATGTGGCCTATGGCTTCTACAACGCCATGGGCGACTTCAATCTGACCACCAACACCAACCTGACGGCGGGGTTCGGGTTTGGCCTCGGGCAGGTTACCTTTGAGCAACACAGTGCGCGCAGCAAAGGGCTGGTCATGGACGATGATGACATTACCTACGGCTACCAGCTGACGGCCGGGCTCAGCTATCGGTTGCTCAGTGCCCTGGATCTTGAACTGATTTACCGTTACCGGGCTTTTAATGATGTGTCCCTGGTGGCTGAGGACGGGGCCAAGTCCAAGTTGAGCCTTTCGAGCCATAATGCGCTGGCGGGCTTTCGGGTGCGGTTTTAATTGTCGGGAAAACTGCTAGGCTATGGATCATTCACCGGCTGAGGAATGCAGGAATGGTCTGGCTTAAAGCGTTTGTGGCGGGATTTCTCGCAACCCTGATCTTTCACCAGGGCCTTCTTGGCCTCATGCACCTGGGGGGTGCGGTGCCCATGGCGCCGTACAATCTGGAGTCGGTGCCTCCCCTGGGCGTGCCGGCCGTGCTGTCCCTGGCTTTCTTTGGTGGCCTCTGGGGCTTACCTGCCTGGGCCGTTATCGCGCGCCGGGGCCCGCTGGGTTACTGGGGGCTGGCCATTCTGTTCGGTGCCATAGCGCCCACAGCCGTTGCCATGCTGGTGGTCTTCCCGCTCAAGGGACTGCCCGTTTCGATGACCACCTGGGTTGGCGGTTTCCTGCTCAATGGCGCCTGGGGCCTGGGTGTCGCTCTCTTCATGTGGCTCATGGGCGGCCGCGGTAAGACCCTGGACGAATTCTAGCGCCCTCGTTATCCCGAGCACCGATAGGCGATCCCCCGGACTTCGGGGGTGATGCTGTCGTCGCCATGGCGCCAGACCAGGTGCGTGGCATTGCGCTCATAGGCGCGCTCAAGTGCCTGGTTGCGCGCACTCTGCATGGCTTCCCCCTGGGACCAGTGGAAACCCGAAGCACGGCCGTAGACCTCTCCGATGCGCTGACAGTCCCGCACTTCGTTCTCATGCGCCTCGTGAATCTTCTGGGCCTGCGGGCTGTATTGCGTCGCGCAACCGGCCAGCAGCATGATCAACAGAGTCGCGCAGAGCCTTCCGAGCATTGCTGGATGTCCTCATTCCGGGTCGAAAACACACAGTCTGCCCTGTAAGGGCTATCCTTGAAAGGAGGTGTGGATTATCGAGAGGAGCCGGGAATGAGTCATACGGGCGTTGTTCTGACCGGAGGCGGTGCCAGGGCGGCCTACCAGGTGGGCGTGCTGCGGGCGATGACCTGGAGAGCTGGAGCAATGGCCAGCGGGCGGGTGCGAAAGCGCAGTTGAGGTTGGATCACGTGATGGCGTCCTCGGCGATTCCGACGCTCTTCAAACCCGTGCAGATCAACCGGGAGTATTTCGGTGACGGGGTCACGCGCCAGATGGCGCACATCAGCCCCGCCATTCGCCTGGGGGCGGAGAAGATCCTGATCATTGGCGTGAGTTCCAACCGCACAATCTCGCCACACCGCCCAGAGCACCCGGGGATTCCGACCTTCGGGCAGATCATGAGTCATGTCTTCAACGGGCTCTTTCTGGACACGCTCGAATATGACATTGACCGGCTCAGGGTGATCAATGAGCTGGTTGAGCTTGGTTACCGCGATGCCCAGAACAAGAGCCGGGATATCGCCGAGTTCTTCCGAACAGAGCAGTAATCAATCGCTGTCTTTGGCGATCCCATCATAGCCCGTGATGCGGCCCCCGTGTTTGCTGGCGAAGATTTCGGCGTCACCCAGGTCGGAGAATCCGACGGGCGGGGTCTGTCCCTGACCATTGTCCCGGTCATGCCCGACCACGTACCAGGCGGTGTCCATGGCAACCCAATCGCCGGGATCCCGAGGATTCCAGTCCACGTCAGACAGGTCCCGGGTGAGGGTGGTGTGAACTTCCCGGTCGCTGTCCGCCTGCCAGTCCAGAAGATCCGACGTGCTGCAGAAGTAGAGCGGTTCCTCCTGGTCCGCGACGCAGGCCTGGGCCTGGGGTCCGGAGCATTCGTTCATGGTGAGGGCGCCGTCATGGGTCATGGCGTCGCCGGCGGTTGGTTCTGGCGCGCAGTAGTCTGGAACGTCCGGAGCGGGTTGTCCGCAGCCAGCGAGCAGCAGCGATGCTGAGGCGAGTATTGCAAGGTGGAGTGCGCGGGACAGGGCCATGGTCAGAATCCTGCAAGCTGTTGGTAGATACCGGGCAGCGCTTCACTCAAGTGCTCCGGGCGCTGCACGATGTGGTAGGCGCCACGCCCGAATACCCAAGGGAAATAGCGGCGCGCCTCATGGTCGATGGTGATGCCGAAGGTGCGGATGTCCTGACGGCGGGCCTCAAGTACGGCGCGGCGGGTGTCCTCCAGTGCATAGCGGCCTTCGTAGTAATCCGTATCGTTGGGCTTGCCATCGGTCAGCACCAGCAGCAGCCGGTTGCGGTTGCCCCGGGCGGCCAACTCCTTGGTGACATGGCGGGTGGCCGTGCCCATGCGGGTGTAGTGACCGGGTTTCAGGGCCTGGATCCGGCGCCGCACTTTCTCGTTCACATTCTCATCAAAGCCCTTGATGGTGTTCACCTCGACGCGGTGGCGCCGACGAGACGTGAAGCCGTGGATGCTGAAATCATCCCCACAGGCGGCCAGGCCATGGCAGAGCACCAGCAGTGCTTCCTTCTCCACGTCCAGGACCCGCCGATCCTCCAGCCAGGATTCGGTGGACAGGGAGGTGTCCACCAGCAGGCTGACGGCCAGATCGCGGCTCTGTGACAGCAGCGACTGGTAAATGCGTTCGGAGCCATTGCCGGTGGCCTGGACGTCGCAGCGGTTGCGGATCAGCGCATCCATGTCGAACTCATCCCCGTCGGGCTGTTCCCGGACCCAGCAGCGCTGGGGCTGCAGGGCCTCGAACTGGCGCTGGACACGCCGGATTCGTCGCTTTGTGCCCTGGTCCGGTGTCCAGTCATCACCTTCCGTGCTTTGAGTGGCCGCGTACACAAGGCACTGATCCTGGAGGTAGCGCCTCTTTTTGTAGTGCCATTCCGGGTAGGGTTCGGGGCCCTGGAGGCGGCCGATTTCCGGTTCGTCCGGGCTCAGGTCCAGCTCCAGCTTGAGCCGTGAGGCGGTCTTTTCCTTATGCGGGCTGAGGGTGATCTCCTCGATCTGTTCCGCCGCTTGCTTGGCGTGATCCTCTTCCTCATCCTCGACCGGCCGGTTAACGTTCACCATTTCTGTCCAGGAAAGCATCTTTTCGAAGATGTTCAGGGCCAGCGGGTCATCCCGCTCACTCTGATCCTGGTGGCGGCGCTCGGCCTTGCGCTTGCCGCCCTCTGCTTCGGGTGTGGCGCTCTCACGTGGGTCGTCTGGATCGTCCGGGCGCTTGGGCGTCGGGTTGGCGGTATCCAGGCGCCGCTGGCCCCAGATCGGAACCGGCAGCGGGGGACGATAGCCCGCTGGGCTGCTGTCGGGCAGCGGTGCCTCGGGGTTGTCCAGGATCTCGAGGAGGTCGCGTCGCTGTGGGGTTACAGGTTTCCGCGGCTCACCCAGGATCACGCGGATGCCGTGATCCACGGCATCTTCCCAGACAGGAAGACGCATTCGGGGACGCGCCTCCAGCAGCTGGTCACAAAGTTCCGCGTAACGCTCACTCAACCCCGGAAAGGTGTTCTGGGTGCTGGTGATCGCGCTACTGACACTGCGCAGCCAGGTCAGGTCTGCGGGTAATCCCTGCCGGACCGGTGATGGTTCCGGCAGCTGGGCCAGAAAGGCGACGAGCCAGGTGTAGGCATAGCGATTGAGCCGGTACTCCGGGAAGTAGTCCATCTGTGGCGGAAGCAGCAGATGTTCGTCGTCCACACAGGCGAGGTCGACACTTTCCCGGTCAAATCCCAGTTTCTGTCGGAAACTCAGCCGGTGGCCCGAGGGTCGGGGCTCAACGGCGGACAGGGTCAGGGCGCCGGAGCCACCCAGTGCCCGGAACAGCACGCCCAGGGAATTTTCCACGGAATTAAGTGGTACGCCTGCTTCGGGGTAGCGGGGATAGCTGACGGCTTTTGAGGCCCAGCGGTGCCAGAACTGGCCCGCGATTTCCTCGACTTCGAAGATCTGTGGCATAGCCGCCTTCTGTCAGCCTCCGAATGTGGCGCTGATGGTTTCCATCAGCCCATCCCTCACGTCCTCGTCGTCACTCAGCGGTTCCACCAGCGAAGCCCGTGCGGACTGGAGTATCGGCATCCCGGCCTGGATGAGTCGGCCGCAATAGACCAGCAGCCGGGTTGAGACGCCTTCCTCCAGGTCCTGGCCCTTGAGCTCGCGCAGGCGGTTGGCCAGGTTGACCAGGGCCGTGGCCCTTTCCCGTGGCAGTCCGCTCTCACGGACCAGAATCTTCAACTCCTGCTCCGGTGGCGGGAAGCCAAGCTCCAGCGCGATAAAGCGCTGGCGGGTACTGGGCTTCAGGGCCTTGAGCACGTGCTGGTAGCCCGGGTTGTAGGAGGCAACCAGCATGAAGTCGTCCGGTGCCTCCAGCAGTTCGCCGGTTCGCTCCAGTGGCAGTACGCGGCGGTCATCGGTGAGCGGGTGCATGACCACGGTCACGTCCTTACGAGCCTCCACCACCTCGTCCAGATAGCAGAGGCCACCCTCGCGTACGGCCCGGGTCAGCGGCCCATCGGACCACACCGTCTCCCCGCCCTGCAGCAGGAAGCGGCCGGTCAGGTCCGAGGCGGTCAGGTCATCATGGCAGGCGACGGTCTGCAGTGGCAGGCCGAGCCGCGCCGCCATGTGACTGACGAACCGGGTTTTGCCACAGCCCGTGGGCCCCTTCAGAAGCAGTGGCAGCTTCTGGTGGAAGGCGTACTCAAAGAGTTCGCATTCATGGCCGACCGGTTCGTAGTAGGGCGCTGTACTGTCCAGCATCAGGGGTTATTCCTTTTTCTGCTTGTCCTTCTCGGAATCGGGCACGTAGTTCGGGATCTGCTCCCTGGCCGGGCCGAATACCGAGATCAGGAAAAGCACCACGCCAAGCGCGACAACGCTGCCGGAGCCCAACCGCATCATGTAGAAGAGATCCAGCTGGCCCTGGACCTGCATGAAGTCTTCACCCAGCACGCGCTGCATGTGGGTCTGGACCACGCCGGCGAAGGTCAGGGTGAAGGTCATGAAGGCCATGCCACCGACCATGATCCAGAAGCTCCACATGTTCAGGACCTGGTTATAGGGCTGCAGGCGCCGGATCTGGGGCATGGCATAGGTGATGATCGCCAGGTTGAGCATGACGTAGGCACCGAAGAAGGCCATGTGGCCGTGGGCCGCGGTGATCTGGGTGCCGTGGGTGTAGTAGTTGATCCAGTGCAGGGTGTGCATGAAGCCCCAGACACCGGCACCGAAGAACGAGACCACTGCACAGCCCAGGGTCCAGAGCATGGCCGCCTTATTCGGGTGGTTCCGGTTGCCTTTCCAGAACATGGTGAAGGCGAAGATCACCATGGCGAAGAAGGGAATGACCTCCATGGTCGAGAAGATGCTGCCAATGGGCTGCCAGTAGCCCGGCGTACCCAGCCAGTAGTAGTGGTGGCCGGTCCCCAGCAGGCCGGAGAACAGCACCAGGCCGACGATCACATAGAGCCATTTCTCGATGATTTCCCGGTCCACCCCGGTCATCTTGATCAGCAGGTAGGCGAGGATGGAGGCCATGATCAGCTCCCAGACACCCTCAACCCAGACGTGGACGATCCACCACCACCAGAGCTTGTCTTGGGCCAGGTTGTCCGGCTCGTAGAAGGCGAAAAGCCAGAAGATGGCAGCAAGCCATAGGCCGAGAAGCAAGACAACGGAAACCGAGGTGCGGCGCCCCTTGATGACGGTCATGGTGCCGTTAAAGAGGAACATCAGGAAGGAGATGGTCAGCAGCACCTTTACGTAGACCGGCTGCTCCAGGTAGTGGCGTCCGCCGTGGATCTCGAACTGGTAGCCAATCAGGGCCGCGGCACCGGCGCCCGCAAAGATGGCCAGCTGCAGGTAGGCCAGTTTGGGGCTGTAGATCTCGGTTTCCGCCTCTTCCGGCAGGAGGAAGTAGGCGCAGCCGAAAAAGCCGATCAGCAGCCAGACCAGCAACAGGTTGGTATGGCTCATGCGCATGATGTGGAACGGCATGGCCTCGGACAGGAAGTCCGGCATGACGTAAACGGTGGCGGCAAGAGTGCCGAAGACAATCTGTAAGGCAAAAAGGGCCATGGCGACCGCGAAAAAGGGCAGCGCCACTTTCTGGGTTTCATACTTCATGAAGTCTCTCCCTGGATGGGCAGTGTCGGTTCAACTCGGCGCACGTGGGTTCAACCCGACTTATGCGGCGGCCAGTCGTGGGTTTCGATCCCGTCGACCCAGCGGAAGAAATCCACCAGGTGATCCAGGTTCTCGTCGCTGATGTTGAACTGGGGCATTTGCCGGCGACCCGGGGCACCTGTGGGCTGGGCCTTCATCCACCCCTTGATGCCGGCGCGTGCCGCCTGCGGATTCTCGCGTCCGCCATAGCGGTGCCAGACGTTGGAGAGTTCCGGAGCAAAGTAGGCGCCTTCACCCATGATGGTGTGGCAGTTGATGCAGGAGTGCTCTTCCCAGACTTCCTTGCCCTTGATCACCGACTCACTCAATTCATACTTGGCGGTCGATGTATTCGCCATATAGTAATTGGTGTGAAGCGTCAGGCCGGCAAAGATCAGGAAAAATATGGCGGAACCGCCATAGAAGATGTTTCTTGCAGCATTTCGGGTCAGTCCTTCAGACATGGCATAGGCTCCCCGCCGTTTCTTAACAGTTATTCATTCTCTCAGCGGGGAGGCTACCAGCCGGGCTTGGGGAAAACCATGATTCAAATCATGATTCAGAAAAAATCGATCAATTAAACCCGGAGTAATCCGGCGCCCGCTTTTCACGAAAGGCTGAAAATGCTTCTTTTGCCTCAGCCGATTCAAGGCGCTTGGCGAAGCGTTCACCTTCTCGGGTCATGGCCTGTTCCAGGCCTCCCCCATTGCCTTCGTTCATCAGTTCTTTGGTGGCCCGGATGGCGGCGGGTGGCAGGGCTGCAAGTTCCTGGCAGGCCTCGAGGGCGGCTTGTTCGGTGCTCTCGGGCGCGCAGACGCCATTGATCAGCCCGTAATGCGCGGCTTTTTCCGCATCGAAGGGGCGACCCAGCAGCAGGAGTTCACCGGCACGGACACGGCCCAGCCAGCGTGGCAGCAGGAGGCTGGAGCCGCCTTCGGCGCAGAGGCCGAGGTTGACGAAGGGCATGCGGAAGGTGGTGTTGGAGCCGGCCCAGGCGAGGTCGCAGTGCAGCAGCAGGGTGGTGCCGATGCCGACGGCGGGGCCGTTGACGGCGGCGACGATGGGTTTGCTGGCGCCGGCGAGGGCGAAGAGGAAACGCCCCACGGGGGTTGTCCTGAAGTCTTCGGGCATGCCGTTTTCGAATTCGGAGAGGTCGTTGCCGGCGGTGAAGCATTCGTTGTTGCCGGCGATGAGGATGACGCGGATGTCGGGGTCGTTGTGGGCTTCGGCGATGCCGTCGGCGAGGTCGGTGTACATGGCCTTGGTGAGGGCGTTTTTCTGGTCCGGGCGGTTGATGCGCAGGATCAGGATGCGGTCGTGTTTTTCCTGGAGGATGGGGGTGCTCACGGGGTGGCTCCTAATTCAGTCTTTGTGCGGCATGATCATTGGTGCCTTATTTTAAGACCTTCGAAAGGATGGCGGGGAGTGCTTTCCGGGAATCGCCACAAGTACGTCCCTGTAGGCTGCGCTTTGGCCATCCATGGCCAAAGAGCTTCCCGGAAAGCACTCCCCGCCATCCTTTCACCAATGTGTTCGAGCTTTCAGGGTGAACCAGAGTATAACGAGGCAAAGCGATTCTGTAACATCATGGTCCAGTGACTGTCCCATGCGTATAACCCCGTAAATGCAAGTGAGTTCAACAGGAAGAAGTAATGGATGATATCGTCGCACAGCCGCTGAGACTTCTGGATCCCCGCAAGTTCCGCGATCGCTGGACGACTGCGGATGGTGAGCCTCGGGCGAGCGTTCATCTTGTGAAGCTCGAGACGCTGTGGTTCTGCACGGGCACATTGTGCAACCTGACCTGTGAGCACTGCTACATCGAGTCCTCGCCCAGCAACGACAGCCTGGTCTACATCACCACGGACGAAGTGGTGGCCTACCTGGATGAGATCGAGAACGAGGCCTATGGCACCAGGACCATTGCCTTTACCGGCGGCGAGCCCTTCATGAACCCGGATATGATCCCGATCCTGCAGGTGGTGCTGGAGCGGGGCTACGACGCATTGGTGCTCACCAATGCCATGAAACCCATGATGAAGGTCAGCGAAGCGTTGCTGGAGCTGCAGCGCCAGTACGGCGACCGGCTGACGATGCGTATCTCCATCGACCATTACAGCAAGGATGTCCACGAGCAGGAACGGGGCAAACGTTCCTGGGATCCCGCCATCGGGGGCATGCAGTGGCTGAGTGAGCACGGCTTCCACATTGACATCGCCGGCCGGCTGTTCTCGGGCGAGACAGATGAGCAGATGCGTTCGGGGTTTGCCCGCCTTTTTGAACGCGAAGGCATCAACATGGACGCCTGGAACCGCCACCAGCTGACCCTTTTCCCGGAAATGGACGAAAGCCTGGACGTCCCGGAAATCACCACCGCCTGCTGGAACAAAGTCGGCACCAAACCCGACAACCAGATGTGCGCCACCTCCCGCATGGTCATCAAACGCAAAGGCGCCGACCACCCCGTGATCGTCCCCTGCACCCTGCTCCCATACCAACCCGAATTCGAACTCGGCCAGACCCTGAAAGAAAGCTTCCAGGAAGTCCCCCTCAACCACCCCCACTGCGCCAAGTTCTGCGTCCTGGGTGGCGCGAGTTGTTCCGGCTGATTAACTCCGAGTAAGCCTAAACCACCTGACGTTCAACTCGATGTTGGATCAAGGCTGGGTGGGGGATGCCTCGGAGGGAGGCTCGATGACAGGATGTCATCGCGCCAGCGCCCAGGGATGGGTTCACAGCGGTCCCGTAGAGGCATCCCCCACCCAGCCGCAGGCACCATAAGCCACAATCCAAAGGCCCCAAACAATAATGCCCGGCACAAGGCCGGGCATTTCAAAACCGGATTAGGAAGAACCGGTATCAGTCCAGATCAGCGCCGAACGCATCCTTGAACTGCTTAGCAAACTCATCCCGAGTCAGGGAATGGTTCTGCGGCCCAGTACTGGCCACCTTGATGGAACCCATCAGCGACGCCATGCGCCCGGCAGTCTTCCAGTCCTTGCCCTCGCTCAGACCCGTCAGCAGCGCCGCACGATACGCATCGCCACAGCCCGTTGGGTCCTTGATCGCCGCCGGCTTGACCGGCTCAATCTTCACTTCCTCATCGGCGTAGATCACGGAACCGTCACCCCCCAGGGTCACGATCAGCGCTTCCACCTGCGCACCGATCTGCTCACGGCTCAGGCCGGTCTTGTCTTCCAGCATGCTTGCCTCATAGTCGTTCACCGCCACCCAGGTGGCTTTCTCGATGAACCACTTCAGGTCATTGCCATCGAACATCGGCAGGCCCTGGCCCGGGTCAAACATGAACGGAATACCCGCGTCCGCGAACTGGCGCGCGTGCTCGATCATGCCGTCACGCCCGTCCGGAGCGATGATGCCCATCTTGATGCCTTCATCAGTCGGCACGGTCTGGGTGTGCGCATGGTTCATGGCGCCCGGATGGAAGGCCGTGATCTGGTTGTCTTCCATATCCGTGGTGATGTAGGCCTGTGCGCAGTACTCGGACTCGATGGTCTTCACGTACTTGTCGTTGATGTTGTGCTTCTTCAGCCACTCACGGTAGCCGCCGAAGTCCGCGCCAACGGTGCCCATGGCCAGGCCGTCGCCGCCCAGCAGTTTCATGTTGTAGATGATATTGCCGGCAGTGCCACCGTAGTTGCGCTGGAGCTCGGGCACCAGGAAGGCCACGTTGAGCATGTGGACACGGTCCGGCAGGATGTGGTCCTTGAACTTACCATCAAAAACCATAATTGTGTCGTAGGCGAAAGATCCGCAGATCAGTGCTGTCATCGAGATTCTCCTTACTTTATTACTGCCAACGTTTGCAGGGGCAGACAGAGGGCCTGCCATTGCGCTCGTCAGTCGAGGATGGGACCGCTTGGAAGCAGATTGGCCTGTGGCGGTTCGGGGCTTCCAGGCCCCATGGTCGACTAGCAGGCTACCTATGAAGTGGCTCTGTTTCAAATCGGAAACTCGGTGTAACCGAAGGGAAAATCGCCCAAGCAGCTGTCCGGCAAGGATTACTGGGGGTTTGCAGTTTTTTGGGGAGCGTGATGGTTCGAGAATTCTGGGTGTCCATAACGGCACTGCTGGTCCCCATTGCCGTGCTGAGGATGGGGCGGACACCGCCGGACTGGTTCAGCTCGTCTGATCCGTAAGCTGCTGCTGAGCTTCACTGTAGGAGAGTGTCTGGATGCCGGAACCCACCATGGAAGCCCTCAGCGAGTGCGCCAGTGCAAAGGCGTAGACGCGCTGGTAAAAGGGCATCTGGCCCTGGTAGCGGGGCAGGGCCTCTTCAATCGTTTCAGTCTCATCCATGGCTGTTTCGAACGCCTGCCAGCGCTGCTCAAGGAAGGCCATGAGCTTCGAATCGTTGGAGGCCTCCTCGCAGAGTTCCAGTGACCAGGTCATATCCTCATGGAGTTCACACTCGCCGATGTAGCGGCCATAGACTTCTTCGCGCCATTCATCCGGGCGGATGGGCGAGAGCCAGAAGCGGCCGTTTTTCTGGTAAAGCCAGTAGTTGCTGCCCCGGACGGGCTTGAACTTGAAATCGCTTTCCAGCACGAAGAGTGAGGTGAACAACTCCAGTGAAATCTGCTGGATCTGCTTGGGCTGGGCCATGACAGCCGGTGCGCGGCTTTCTTCCAGAAGTGCCAGCACCGGGCGAAGGCCCTTGCCCTGTGGGTTCGGATTCTCTGGCATAGGTCGATACTGTCTGAAATTTGGAAGCTAATCCTAACACGATCCGGGTCTGGTTACAGCTGGCCCGCCCCCCGGGGCAGGGGTCAGAAGCTGAGGCGCAGCCCCAGCAGGGCCTCCTCGTACTGCTCCGTGCTAAGCGCGGAATCATTCGTACGACCGTTGCGCCAGTTCAGACCAATGGTCGCGCGCCGGTGGAGGCGGTAGCGTATGTCCGCGTGCCACTCGTACTCAAGGGCCGCATCCGCATCACGATCATTACTGAGGTATCCCGGCATCAGGTCCGCCCCCGCGGACAACCGAAGCCGGTTGGTGGCAATGTAGGCAAGATCCAGGGTTACGCCAAGCCCGGCCCGATCAATGATCAGATCCGACTCATTGCGATAGCCATAGAGCCCGAAGCCGAACCCCTCACCGGTCTCGCGGTCGTGACCTTCGGAGTAGAGGCCCAGCCGGGTCGAACGGTACTGATTGTTGGGAAGCGGAGCGATGTCTGACGCGCCCGAGCGTATGCTGGCCCGCGACTCTGTCCTGAAATGGCCGAGGTACACATACCCCATGCCGTGATCAAGGGTGCCGCCAAGACCCAGCCTGACGTCATGAGTGTGGTCCCCATCCGAGTACGCCTGGACAATGAACTCGCCTTCAACATCAGTGGCGCTGTCGGCGTTTTGCGCCCATACTGGCACAGCGATGACGAGCATGGCCGTGAGCAGTTCTGTGAAGTGAAGCGCACTTCCTGTTGCTCGGTTTTGACGCCTTACCTTTTCCCTGCTACCTCTTTCTGGGTAGCAATATACGCCTTGGGAGCAAGGGGCAGCATTCGAGCCTGATGCTATGATGCAAATCAAAGACAGCATTTGATTACCGGGAAACAACGGTTATGAATCAGAGTATCGCCCTTGAACTGGAACCATCCCACGAAGTCGCCAAGGGTCTGAACCAGGGGTCCGGGCTGCTTATGCTGCGCCAGCATCCGCTGTTCCAGGCCCTGAGTCAAACAGACTTTGAATCCGTGGCCAGGGAGGTGCGACGCCGAGAATTGGGGCGGGGCGAAGTGCTTTATGAGCAGGATTCCGATGCCCATTATTTCTACTTCGTAGTCGCAGGGCGAGCCCGTCTTTACCGGCTGGATTCCACCGGCCATGAGCGGACACTGGACAGCCATGGCGCGGGCGAGTGCTTTGCGGACGTGATGATTTACGCGGAGCCGGCCCGTTATGCCTGTTACGCCGAGCCGCTCAGGCGCTCCCAGTTCCTGGCAATTCCAACCGAGATTTATCGTCAGGTGATTGCGCGGGATCCTGCGTACACAGAAATTCTGCTACGCCAGTACGCCCAGCGTATGTACAAACGCTTTCATGATCTGGAAGTCATGACCGTGCGCAGCGGCACAGAGCGGGTCGTACGGTACCTTCTGGATTTTATGCCGAAAGACCAGTGCTACGATATTGAGATTGAGTTGCCGCTGCCGCAATGCCAGATCGCGACCCGGTTATCCATGCAGCCCGAGACCCTGTCGCGGTTGTTGCGGGATCTGGCCTCCCAGGGCGTGTTCAGCCTCGAACGGGGCCGGCTGCACGTCAGTGACCGCCAGCTGCTTGAGGCCATGTGCCGGTGAAAAGCGGCGTCAGGCGGCGCCGATCTGGGTAATCAGGTCATCGCAGCTGCAGTCGATGATGCTGACGCTGGTGAAGCCCATACGCTCCAGGGCAGCAGCGGCCAGGGCGGCCCTGCCACCAGTGGCGCAGTGCAGGTAGATGGGGTGATCCGGGTCTGAGGTATAGTCGGTAATCTTCATCTCCAGAACGCCGCGGGGAATGTTGATGGTTCCCCGGGGCCGCTTGTCCGCCACCTCGCCGGGTTCGCGCACATCAATCACCAACGCGTCGCTGTTGCCGTCAAGTGCCTCCCTGGCTGTTTCCGGTGTCAGGCAGTGCAGGGAGTGCTTGGTTTCGGCTACGATTTCCTGAAGGGTCTTAAGGCTCATTGTAGGGGTGCTCCATGTTCTGGATGACTGAAAAGGCGCCGCGCAGATCGCCTGCCTGGTATCCCACTGCCTGGTCCCGGGGATATTCCTTTTCAAGTTGTTCACGGATTGCCGCGGGCTGCTGGTCTTTCGGGCCATGGCAGCCAAGGCATTGTGCCTTGACCTCGATGGCCCGCATGTAGCGGAAGTAACGGGTGTCACCTGCGTTTTCCACACCGGAGTATTCGAGGTCCTGCATATCAGCCCCTTCATCCAGCTGACGCTGGAAACGGGCCAATATTTCGGATTCGCGTCCGTCCGGCATGCCGAGCAGGGGGTTGCGTACCCGCGTGCCCACCCGGCTGATCTTCCACCCGGTTTCCCGGGACAGGCGTGACTTGATTGCCGGTGCCCGATCACGGCAGACCCGGATGGCTGCTTTCGGTCCACCTTCCTTCATGGCGGCCTTGAGTTCCGAGGACAGCTCGTTGAAAAGCGTTTCAGTCACTTCCCTGGCGCCAGCTCTGCGCTGCTCCAGTGTGGCCTCGTCCTGTCCGCTGGCGCCTGCTGCGTGCGAGGCTGCGGGCAGAAGAAGCATGATGCTCATCAGGTACGCCGGGATGCGGGGCATGGGGACACCTCTTTTTGACGGTTTACACTTTAGAATAATCTAAATTAAAAGATGAGCCGAATCAATCAAAAAGCGCCTCCGAAGAGGCGCTCAGGGAAATTCCGCAACAGGGCAGTGGCTCAGAGGATGTGCGCCTTGCCGTCTTCTTCAACCAGCGGATTGTTGAATGCCGAGTCTTCCCTCTGGAGTTGGGCGTCCGGGTGGTTGCTCGCCATCAGCTCCTTCATGCGTTGTTCATCCTTTTTGCGCACATCCACCATTACGAGGTGCTGGCCGTTTTCGATGGCGTCATGGAAACGGCGTATGCGGTAGTTCTCCACGCCGATGCCTCCGAAGCCCGCCAGCCATGCACCTGCTGCTGTCAGGAAAACGAAGAGAGCGATCCAGGCAATTGCCGGCAATGCCAGCGCACCAGTAAGCGTGGCGGCCACGATAAAGGTCGCGGCGAACAGGGCGCCGGCGATGGCGCCGCGTTCCGTGTAGCGCGCCAGATCAGTGCGGTCGAAAATGCTGGCACTGTGCAGCTTGCGCGTGAAAAGCCCCGCTTCATCCCTGCTCAGAACGTGGAACCGCCAGTCGGTGATTCCTTCCTTGTGCAGATCTTCCGAAATGGACTCGACGCTGTCCATCTGGTCCACCAGGTAGAAAAGGCGTTTCATAGGGCACCTCCTCGTGATTGCCTGTGCGGGTTAGCCCGCCTTTTGTCTTGACGCCTGACAGCAGCACGGCGTCAAATTTTGGAATCTGTACAAAAAATGTACGCCCTGAGCGGGGAATCTGCAAGCGCCATGGTCAATCCTCAGATTGCGGAGCGCAGTAGAGTTCATAGAGACGGGACATGAGGTCGACGATCCTGGGATCACTGATGCGGTAGTGCACGGTCTGCCCTTCCTTTCGCGACGTGACAAGATTCTCCGCCCTGAGCCGGGCCAGATGCTGGGATAGGGCGGACTGGCTGAGCGGGACCTGGTCGTTGATCGCGCTTACCGTCATCTCACCTTCGATCAGTGAGCACAGGATCATCAGGCGATTCGGGTTGGCGATGGATTTCAGGACCTCAGCGGCTTCTTCCGCATGGCCGGCCATCTCCTCGGACGTGAGCATTGTTAAGGTGCTTTGCTGAACCCCTTGGGATGACATTTTTCGTTTCCTCGATCGGTTTCGTTCGGCTACTATATTAGTATAATCTAAAGTTCTGAATATGAAAGAAGGAGCCTACCATGACTGTAAATGATGCGCTCAGATTGATCGCGGGGTTTTTTGTACTGCTTTCGATACTGCTTGCTTACTTTTTTCACCCGGCATGGCTGCTGTTCACGGGCTTCGTGGCCCTGAATCTGATGCAGTCCGCCTTTACCAAGTGGTGTCCGATGATCGCGATTCTGCGCAAAGCGGGGATGAAGGATGGGTGACGCTGAACACAGGTAAGCCCGAAACAGATCACGGAAATCGATAGTTGGATCTTTTATCCTTCGCCCATCGATTCAGGCAAAGGATAGGGATGTGTTACGTGACCATTTGATCAGACTGGGCGTCGCCGACGCGCTGGATAAGTTTGCGGAGAAATACTTCCAGGTCGAGTTCCTTAACGAAGGTCGGCTCCCCGGCTCTAAAGACGGGCCGGTTCTGCTGGTGATGAACCATACGGCCTTTTTTGGCCTGGAAGCGTATTTGCTGGGCAGCCGGCTTTTCAGTCGTGACCCGGACTTTGACTATCGGACCCTGGTCTGGAAAGGCTTTTCCGAAGGTGCCGCCGGCCCCTGGTTCCGCGCCATGGGTTGCGAAACCATCTCCATTGAGCGGGGCTCAACGCTGCTTAAACAGGGTAAGAATGTGCTGGTGCTGCCCGAAGGCGTGGGTGCCACGGACGTACGCAATCGCTTCAATGCGTTCCGCACAGGGTACCTGCGAATCCTTAAAGAAGAGCCGGTTCCCATCATCCCAATAGGTTTCTCCGGTGTGGATGAAGCCATCCCCTGGTGGGTGTTGCGCAATCGGTTCCTGGCGGACACCTTCATGAAGCCTGTTGATTCGTCGTTCGATTTCTTCCTGGTACCGAAGGTTCCGATTCCGAGACCGACCAAGGTTGTTCTCAGCGTCGGCGAGCCGATCCATCTCTCGGCGGAGGATCTAAGTAGCGAAGAGGGTATCCAGACCCAGAACGAGGCGATCAAGTCCGTTGTGACCAGCCTTGCGGATGAGGCGGAAGCACACCGCCAGGCCACCATTGAAGGCTCAACTCTCAATCGCTGGTGGCATAAGCTGGCGGCGGGGCGGATTCAGCAGTTGCCGTTTTAGGAGGCTGTGCCCCTGGACGCCAGGCTGTAACCCGCCGAACTCAATCGCTCTGCCAGGGCTTTGATGTGGGCGGGCCCAACCTCGCAGCAGCCGCCAACGATGGTTGCCCCCTTTTGCACCCATTGGAGCACGTGTTCGGCGTAGGCGGAGGGGTCCAGATCCTTGCGGGCTTCCAGTACATCGACGGTGCCGCCCGGTTCCAGTGCGGCTACGGATGTGAAGGCGTTGGCGTAGCCGCCGAAAGGTACGCCCAAGCCAGCAAGCTCGTCCATTGCAGTCGTTACCGCCTCAGGGACGGCACAATTGACCAGCACGGCATTTGCGCCGGCGGCCACGACATCCCGGGCCGCCTCAACCAGCGACTCGCCGGAGCGCAGCCGGGTACCGTCGGCATCATCCACCGTGAAAGACGTCCATACCGGCAGGCCGCTTTCCACTGCCGCCTTCGTCGCCGCACGCGCCTCGCGGGCAATGGACATGGTTTCACAGAGGAAGAGATCGACGCCTCCAGCCTTCTGGGCCCCCACCATCTGACGATATTCACGGAGGCAGGTCGCCTCGTCGTGCGCAACCTCCGGGCGATAACTCGCCACCAGCGGCGGCAGGCAGCCCGCGATCTGCACGTTCTGACCGCTTTCTTTGCACGCCTTGCGGGCGGCGTTCAACGCGGCAGTGTGTAGCGGCTCAAACCAGTCGGGCTGGCCGTCGCGGGCCAGCCGTGTCGGGGTCGCGCTGTAGGTGTTGAGAGTGATGACGCGGGCGCCCGCATCGATGAAGTCGCGATGGGCGCCGACGACCAGCTCGGGTTCATCAAGCATCACCTGAGCGGACCAGAGTGGTGAGGCCGGCTGATTACTGCGCCGTTGGAGCTCCTGGCCCATACCGCCGTCCAGCATTACTATTGGGTCTCTTTCAGAGGTCATTGTGCTGGTATCCTTATTGCTGGTTCTAATCCATTGGACCCTAGCCTTTTCTGCGGACAGGCTCAAGCTACCGGATCACTTCCCTTCAGCACCGAGAGCACATGACACTCACCTAACAACGAGGTAAAACGAATGGCACGAATCCCCTACGCCGAAAAAGGCCTGGAAGCGGAAGGCGCGACACCGGTCTACCAGCAGATGGAACAGGGTCTGGGCCTGGTTCCGAACCTGGTTAAGCTGCTTGGCCATTCCGGCCCCGCAACCCAGGGTATCGGCACATTGCTGGACATCTATTTCGGACAGCTTTCCATCAGCAACCGGCTGCGCGAGATCGCCTACCTGACGGTAGCGCGCCTTAACGGCTGTGATTACTGCCAGGGGCATCACGTACCGGCCGGCAAGCAGGCTGGACTGCTGGATATGCAGATCGATGAGCTGGACGAGGCCGGTTTTGACAGTGGCGAGTTCTCGGAGCCCGAGCGGGCAGTCATCCGCTTCGCGTACGAAAGCACCCGCGACGTGAAAGCGTCCGATGAAGCGATGGCGGATCTGAAAACGCACTTTTCCAATCAGGCGATCGCGGAAATCACCTTTGTGGTGGCATCCGGTAACTTCATTCAGCGTGTCGGGAAAAACCTCGGCGTTGAACTGGAAGGCTGAGAGCCGGGGGCAGGGTCATAACGTGTGAGGGCACCCAAGTGTCTAGAGTATCGGGGGCTTGCCAGTTCTGGTGGATGTCGCCACAAATGCGCAGGGTTTTAGCGCCCGACTAGCCCGGCCGGAATTGAATCAAGGTGGATTGATCGACCGGAAGCCCGCCTGAAGCGCGCTATAGGCGGCGAAGGCCAGCATTCCCAGGCCCATTGCGCCCAGCAAGTATTTGCCGTAGCTGTGAGTGCGCAACCAGTCCAGGGCGCCCTCGAGTCCCTGCACCTCGTCCGGGGTCACGTTCCAGCCGGCCAGAACCAGAAGATAGCCAATAATGAGGAAGGCAATCCCGCGTGCGTAAAGACCCGCGCGGCAGACGGGGGAAGTCCAGCGCTTCTTGTCGGCGGGAATTTGCAGGAACCGGTCGTATTGCTTCTGATATCCCTTGACCAGATGCGCCAGCCCTGCACCGATGATCACAATACCAATGACCGCCACCGCCCAGCGGCCCGCGGGTTGCGACATCAGCCAACCAAGCCAGGATTGTGAGTCGTTGCCGCCACTGTTGTCACTGACCAGGACGTTCAGGCCGAAGACAATGCCGCACATGACGACCGCCAGCAACAGGTGCATGAGGCAACTGGCCATCAGCCCCGCGCGCTGCGCCTCAACCGGCTCAGCTCAGCGACGGCAAACCCGACCAGCAACCAGAACCCGCCTACCAAGAACCCGGCGGCCACGTCGCTGGCGTAGTGAACGCTCAGCAGCATGCGGCTAAAGCCGATGAGCACTATCAGCACTGCCGACCAGAATACGATCTCGAAGCGTCGCCTGACCGTGACCGCTTCGCGCGAGATCACGTAGGCAATGAAGCCGTAGACGGCAATCGCGCTGGTGGCGTGGCCGCTGGGAAACGAAGGCGTGGTGGCCATGATTTCGGTCACAAATTCCGGGCGCTCGCGGCCAAAGCCGTATTTGCCGGCGTAGGTCGTCACCTGCGAGCCCAGCACCACTACCCACAATGGCAGTACAAGGTAGCCATGGCCAAGTGCCGTCAACAGGCCGGTGGTCACGCCCGCCACGGCAACAACGGCCGAAGTATTGGCCCATTCGGTGATAAAGGCAAAGACACGCACGACTTCTTCCGTACGGAATGCGCCCAGGGCGTCGTTGATACCCTTATCCATTTGGATCAGTTCGTCGGCCTCGCGCAATTCGTCGATCAGGCCGCCGAGCAAGGCGGCGATATAGACGGCAGCCAGCACCATCAACGTAAGCCCGAGCCCGGTGAACTTTGTCGGCGTCAGACGCGCTTCGACAAAGGCCGTGGTACGGGGAAACCTCTTTCCTAGATGGGCGCGTGTCGAGCGGAAAAGTTGACCCGGCCGTCCCGTGGTGGCCACTACGCTGGCTCGCGCAAACAGATGATGGGTGCCCTTGAGCGACAACCAGGCCAGCCAGCGGATGAAGACCAGGATGACAAACAGCGTGGTCAAAAAAATCAGGTTTGTATTCATATCCCGCTCCGGTGATGATGAATTGCTTTACACCGTGTGCTTGGGCACCTTGTCGGGAGTCCTAGCTCGGCGCGTCTTCCACGCCCGCACCAATCCTTTGGACCCTAGCCTTTTCTGCAGACAGGCTCAAGCGCATGCCCCCAGCTGGAGTTTTTATGGAAAATATCAGCGATCCCGTTGGTTTCGGTGCTCTGATCATCGGCGACCAACCCGAGCGCTTATCCCAAACCCCGTGAATCAGGTACCCGGTTTCCGCGAGAGCCATGCGATTTTAAGTGAAGCCGATCCGCGTGCCATTGGCCATCATTTCCGCCTGGGTTGGCGCATGGCCCTCAACACCAATCATCTCGTCACCGCACTGGTCACTCCAGGTCAGTATGCCGTGCTTCAGGCCAATACTGGCAAGCAGTTCCCGCAGCTTACCGGTGCCGTGAAACGTGAGTGTCCGGCCCTGATCGTCACTGAGCTGCGTTGTGTTGCTGTCATCATCGTGGATGCGCACGGTGTAGACGCCATCCATGGACTGCACTTCGACCAGGGGCGACAGGCCCTGGTGGATCGCATGGGAGAGCTGCTTCAGGGTGGCGTGATCGCCGAGGTGGTAGGCTTGGATTGACATGGCGGTGCCTCTCTTCTGGGGTATCTTCGTTAAGAGTATGACTAGCTCTGTTGTCTGGCAATTACTGATTACTGAAGTGGACTCCGATTTTTGGACAGGCCGCTAAGCTATGGTTCATCCTCGCCACGTATTCAATTCAAAGGTCGCACTGGCGGCGCTCAAGAGGGCCCCCAAGTTGTCCAGACGAAAGGGTCCACCTCAGTTGACGCTGAATTGGTTTGCTAAGGCGCCACGCGGAATCAAGGTAAGGAGGCATTTTGACTGACAGAAAGATCAGTGAGGAAGAGGCTCGGGAAGAGCTTGAAACCAAGTCGCAGAAGGTGGGCTCGGACGATGTTCAGAAAGTTCTCAGCCGCAAAGAAGACATCGAGGCCAGGTTCGAGAAGAGTGGTTATCTGAATCGGTTCATCAATGAGCTGAAGCTGATGTTCTCCATGGTTCAGGATTACTGGAACGGTGATTACCGGGAAGTGCCCTGGATGACCATTGCAGCGGTTGTTGCTGCGTTGCTTTACGTGCTGAGCCCGGTTGATCTGATTCCGGATTTCATTCCTGGTATCGGCCTGATTGACGACGCTGCCGTTGTTGTCGCGTGCCTGAACCTGATTCAGTCCGACTTTGAAGCCTATAAGGCCTGGAAGGGCAGTAACTTACTGAATTAAATGGTGGGCCTGTGCGGACCCGCATGCAGGGTGTTGTGGGAGCTGGGGGTTAGATACCCCCGGCTACCCGATTATGCGGCTGATTCGTCCTCGACATCCCAACCAGGAAATACAAGGACGGCAGGGTCACTGTCATCGGCGCTTCGAACGCCGGACCCAGGCGCTCGTAGCGAGCCAAAGCCGGCACCTCGCGAAACACATTGAAACAGTGGTCAGGCGCGACATTTGCTATCCTCGCGTTAACGTGGATTATGGCACCCTTCAACTTAAGGACGAGAGAAGCATAAGGGGCAAGCTGTCTTGGGTATAGCCGCGTGGAATGATGGTTTGCCTCGCTTTGTTGAGATAACAGGCCCTGTTCCCAGAAGGGCAAATCTCAACTGAGGAGTGGTCTCAACCTTAGCCGGAGCCTGATGCATGTACCCTCTCCGCTTCACAGATGCCTCCACGTCTTTTGAACTCGCCTATACCGGAAGCTATTCGGTACCTCTCGTCATCCTCTCAGTGTTCATTGCTATCCTGGCTGCCTTTGCCAGTATCAGCCACGTCGATCTCATGCGCGCCACCCAGTCGGCCTCGGTACGCTTTCGATGGCACCTGATTGGCGCGGTGGCCATGGGGGCCGGGGTCTGGACGATGCATTTTCTCGGCATGGTGGCTTTCCAACTGCCGCTGGATGTTTATTTCGACCCCGGAATGACGCTGGTCTCGGTATTCCCGGCTATCGCCGCCGGTTATATCGCGTTGAGTGTACTGTACAGCCACAAACCTGGTGCTGCTGCCATCGTGGCGGGAGGTGCCTTGATGGGGCTGGGGATTGGTGTCATGCACTACCTCGGCATGAGCGGAATGCGTATTGAGGCACGCATGCTCTATCAGCCCGGGTTATTCATACTGTCCATCATTGTTGCCGTTGTCATGGCGAGTGCCGCTCTGTCCGCACCTCGACTGATGGTGGTGATGCTGGGAGAAAGCCATTCCCGCCGTTATGGCTTTTTATTCAAGCTCATGAGTGCTTCGCTTATGGGGCTCGCAATATCCAGTCTGCATTACGTGGCCATGGCCGCAACCGTTTTCTTACCCTTAGAGGAAGCGTCCCCACTGGCTCCAACGCAGACACTGGATAAGACGCTAATCGCAGCATTGGCTGTCGTTGCCAGTGTCTTCATCCTGGTGGTTTCGACCATTAGCGTGGTATTCCGATTCCGTATTATCGCCGCCGACGAGATCGCCGAGACATCAACAAAAGCAGCTAGGAAACTCGAAGACCGTTTCAGCAAACTTGTATCCCGTCTGCCGGGTATGGTGTATCAGTTTCAGATGGACCCGGACGGTCATATGTTCTTCCCATACGCCAGCGAAGCCATCCAGTCCGTTTATGGTGTCACCCCGGATCAGGTGAAGGATGACGCCACTGCAATCTTCAAGCTCGTTCACCCGGATGATCTGGAAGACGTCATGGCGTCCATCCGTGAATCGGCCGCAACCCTCAATGTCTGGCGGCATGAATACCGGGTTTGTTTAACTCAGGGAGAACGTTGGCTTCAAAGCAACGCCATGCCGGATCAGCTGGCGGATGGAGGCGTACTCTGGAATGGTTTTATCACGGATGTGAGCGAACAAAAACAAGCCGAGGCACAGATCCATAATTTAGCGTTTTACGACAACTTGACCGGACTGCCAAATCGTCGTCTATTCGAAGACCGTATGGAACTGGCGTTGGCGGCTGCTCACCGACATCATCAATACGGTGCTCTGCTGTTTCTCGATCTTGACGATTTCAAGAGCCTCAACGATACCCTGGGTCATTCTTTTGGTGATGAGTTGCTCAAGATCCTGGCCCACACCCTCACGACACGCCTTCGGGCTCTTGATACCGTTGCTCGTCTCGGCGGCGACGAATTTGTCATCATCATCGGAGATATAGGAGCAGATGAAGAACAGGCGGCACAGCACGCCAAGTGTCTTGCTGAAGAGTTGCTCAAACTCATGACCGAACCGGTAAACCTGAACGGCTATCAGTATCGATGTGCAGCAAGTATCGGTATAACCCTGTTCAACGGTGCCGGACAATCCCGTGAAGAGCTCTTGAGACGGGCGGACACCGCCATGTACGAGGCCAAATCTGCGGGCCGCAGCATGATTCGTTTTCACGATCCACACACCCAGTCCATCCTGACACAACGCTTTCGCCTGGAAAGCGCACTCAGACAGGCTATGGAACGGGACGAACTGTATCTCGTCTATCAAAAACAGGTCGGTCAGAGCGGGATTTGCGTGGGGGTGGAGGCTCTGCTGCGCTGGCAGCACCCCGAGCGAGGCTTGATCTCCCCGCAGGATTTCATCCCGATCGCCGAGGATAACGGTCTGATCATTCCACTGGGGCAATGGGTCATGGAGACGGCATGCAACCAACTCGCGATCTGGCAGACCCAACCGCCCACCCGAAACCTGACAGTCTCCATCAACGTTAGTCCTAAACAATTCCATGGATCCGATTTTGTTGAACAGATTATGGACACTATCAGGCAATCCGGCGCCCGACCGGAAGGACTGTGCCTGGAACTGACCGAATCTGTGGTACTGGCAGACCTTGATGACGCTTTGCTGAAGATGCAGGCCTTCAGGGCGCAGGGCATTCAGTTTTCCATGGATGACTTCGGGACCGGTTACTCCTCCATGGCCTACCTTTGTCGGCTCCCCTTCGACGAGGTCAAGATCGATAAATCATTCGTTCATCAGACCGGGGAGAATAACTCTGGCAACGAGTGGATCATTATCGAGGCAATTATCAATATGGCGCACAACCTTGGCATGCGGGTGGTGGCCGAGGGAGTGGAAACGGAGCACCAGCATCGCTTTCTGGATCAGCTGGGGTGCGACTGTTTTCAGGGCTATTACCTGGGGCGACCCGCTGAGCTGCAAGCCCTGGATCTATCCATTTCAAGGAAACTTCCAGCCGTAAATGGGGGTAAGTGATATAGAGGCGTCGCCTCAGTGGCGATTAAAGGCGAGGCTTAGGAGCCATCGGTTCCCGCGTTCAATTTTTGATACGGAATGCTGGTGAAGGTCTGGCCGGAAGAGAATCAGCCGCCCGAACAGGTTGAAGATGTTTCTTTCGCAGAAAAACTCTCCGCCTGACCGGGGTTTAACCAGCACACAATTGAACTTATAGAGCTTGCCTTCCGACACCATGTCCAAATGGGGAGCGATCTTGTGGCCCTCGGGGTAACGGACCAGATACAGACTCAACCATTTCGAGTGGAACAGAATTCGGTTTTTTACCTTTGCTGGCATTTCGCGCATTTCGTATCCATGGGTGAGTTACGATTTCATTATGGCAGTCCAGCTGGTCAGCCCTCCTTGGCCTGATCCCGCCCATTGTCAACACCTGTTTTCTTTGCGTCAGTGTAACGCTGTTAGGTGTCTACTGTATCGCGGGCTTGCCAATAGGTCCGTTGGATTGAGTGAAGTGACGTCCGGTGTCTGAAAACTCGTCGTCTTAAAAGAACAGATCCGGTAAAAAGGTGGCGATTGAGGGAAACACCATGATGATCGCCACCCCGATGATCTCTACAATGACAAATGGAACAACCGAGCGGTAAATGTCCTTCATTGTGATGCCTTCCGGTACGATTCCCTTAAGGTAAAAGAGGTTGAAGCCGAAAGGTGGGGTCATGTAGCCGATCTCCATATTGATCATGAATAGAATTCCAAACCAGACCGGATCGAACCCCATAGACTCAACAATTGGGGTGAACACTGGCAGGGTGATCAGCATGATGCCAACCGGATCCAGAACCATTGCCAGCAGGAACACGATCAGCATCATAGCGATGATGACGCCCCAGTCCCCGAAGGGGGTCATGGCCATAAGGCTCTCGATCAGCTCCTGGGCGTTCATGCTCTGGTAGGCAGCACTGAACGCGTGCGCGGCAAACAGGATCCACATAATCATGCCGGTAAGCTTGAAGGTGCGGATGGCCGCCCCATAAAGCACGGGCCAGGTGAACTGCCGGTATACGGCGGCTGAAATTAGCGCGCCCAGCACCCCCATAGCCGCCGCTTCGGTTGGCGTAGTGAGGCCACCGAGTATTGAGCCCAGGACCATGACTACGACCCCTATCGGTAGTAGTACGGCGCGCAGGGCGCGGAACTTTTCAGGCCAGGTGCCACGCTGGTCCCTGGGCAGCGCTGGGGCGAGCTCGGGCTGCAGGTGGCAGCGTACGACTATGTAGATGGCGGTCAGCACCATAAGCAGAATGCCGGGAAGGATGCCGGCTGCGAACATCTCACCTACGGACACGTCTGTAATCATCGCGTAGAGGATCATCATGATGCTGGGCGGGATCAGAATCCCCCAACCGCCCCCGGTGTTGATCACCCCAAGGGCCATCTCCCGATCGTAACCACGCTCGAGCATCGACGGTAGTGCGATCGTCCCCATAGCCACCACCGCGGCGCCGCTGATCCCGACCATGGCGGCGAAAACTGCGCAGATGCCAAGGGTGCCGAGCGCCAGCCCGCCCTTCAGCCCGCCGCACCACAGGTGCATCATCCGGTACAGGTCGCGCGCGACGCCCGTTCGCTCAAGGATCATCGCCATGAATACGAACAACGGTATGGCCACGAGCGTGAAACTGCCCATGGTGCTCCAGATCTGCGAGACCACCATGAAGAAGGAGTCGAAGCCCCAGGTGAAGTAGAGGAAGATCACGGACACGCCGCCGAGCACGAATGCCAGCGGCAGCCCCAGGAGCAGCAGGAACATCAGTGTCCCGAAGAAGAGAAGTGTCAGGAGTTCAATGCTCACGGCTGATCTCCTTGGTTGTCGGTTGCGTCCGCGCCGTGCCCGTTGAGGTTGAAGGCCACCGTGATGTCCTGCAGAAGCTTGGCCAGCCCCTGCAGCACCAGCAGCGCGGTGCCAACGGGGATGGCCAGCTTGACCGGCCAGATGGGCGGATTCCAGGCAGAGTAGGAGGTCTCCCAATCGGATATGGAGTTCCAAGCCATTTCAATGCCGAACCACAGCAGCGTCAGGGTGAAGATGAAGAACACCACCGAAGTGACTATATCCAGACCGGCTCGCTTACGGGGGGCGAGGTTCGAATGAATGAGATCGACATTGACATGCCCATCGTGGGCAAGGACGTAGGCGCCGGACATGACGGCATAAACCCCGAACAGCATCTGAGTGAGCTCGTTCGTCCATACAGTTGGGGCGTTCAATAGATAGCGGAAGCCCACCTCCAGCAGAAGGAAGATGAACATTGCGAAAATGATGAGCGCGACCGCGCGCCCGACAGCATCATTGAGTCGGGTGACCCCGGCCGTGAATGCGTTAATGGCCCACATGGTTTACTCCGAAGTCACGGGCGATGGTTGGGCGGGAGACTAGTGCGGTCCCCGGCCCAGCCGATTTTGGTCAGCGAAATTTAGAGATAGCCAAGTTCTCTGAGGTAGTCCTTGAGCTTTTTCAGGGCCTTTTTGGCCTTGTCGCTACGCTCGCCTTCCTTCTCCCATAGCTCCTGGGCCGTTTCTGTCAGCTTGTTTTGGACGTCATCCGGAAGCGTATTGATCTCGACGCCGAGCTCCTTCTGGGCCTTGGCCAGGATCAAGCGTTCCTTGTACTGGTACTCATTGGTTCGGACCCAGAACTGCTCATCGAGCGCATTCTTGACCACTTTCTGCATCTCATCCGGCAGTTCGCCCAGTGCCTTCTGGCTAACAATGATCACATCAGTGCCCGCGATGTTGAGCGCCGGGCGTACGTGGTACTTGGCAACTTCGTAAAGACCCATGCTATAGGCGCCTTGCGCTGCCCCCCAGTGAGCCCCATCCACCACGCCTGAATCGAGCGCCGAGTAGAGCTCACTGCCTGGAATATAGGAGGCGGACGCGCCGGCCTCGGTCAGGAAGGACTGCAGGGTACCGGAGGAGCGGATCTTCATACTGGTGAAATCATCCCAGCTCTCGATCGGCTCCTTCACCACCATCTCGGTCGGAAAGACCTTGTCGGTCGCCCAGTAGACGTCATGTTGGGCGGCTTCCTCGCGCAGCATCTGCTCAAAACCAAGGTTCTTGTGGAAATAGGCCACTTCCCAGACATTGCGGAAGGCAAAAGGAAGCCCGGAAGCAATGCCGGCCAGCGACATCTCGTTCTGCGCGTATTGCGGCGCGATGGTTCCCATCTCCAGGACCCCACGGCTGACCGCCTCAAAGGTTTCCTTGCCGTCAAACAGTGAACCTGCCTCGTGGAGTTCCAGTTGCAGGCGCCCATCAGTCCGTTCTTCAAGGACACCCTTGAGGCGCTTCAGGCTGTCCGTATACGAACTGCTCGAGCTGGGCCAGTGTGATTGGACCTTCCAGGTCCAGGTTTCCTCTGAATCGTCCTGAGCAACCACCGGAGTGGCGGCCAGTGCGACTGATACGCCAATCGTCAGTGCAGAGGCGTAAAGGGTCAGTGTGTGGCAGGCACGCGAAAACAGGTTCATAAGAGACCTCGTTCGTTGTTGTGTTGGTGCTAATGTTTTGCTAAGCGGAATCATAGATTGCACAATGAATCCTACTAAACGAAATTAGCACAAGACTCTGTCCATCAAAACCCTAAAGCTATTTCAGGAGTACCCGTATGATCGAAGTAACCCGCGAAGGGGGATTTGTTCACATGACGATCCGCCGACCGGACAAGAAGAACGCGTTGACACCGGCGATGTACAACACGCTTGCGGAAACAGTGGATGAGGCTGGCATGGATGCGAGTGTTCATGCCGTGGTGATTACCGGCTGCGAGGGCATTTTTACCGCCGGTAACGACATTGAGGATTTCCGGGCGCGAGCCCTTGAAGACAGCCCTGGGCCTTCTGCCGGTCTGGCTTTCATTGAAAGCCTGATTCACTGCAATACCCCGGTGATCGCGGGTGTGGAAGGCCCAGCTATCGGCATTGGGACAACGTTACTGCTGCATTGCGATGTGGTCATCAGCGGCGAGTCGGCGATGTACCGGACTCCATTCACGGATATCGGGGTGACGCCCGAGGCCGCCTCAACCGTTATGGGGCCGCTCTGGATGGGGTTCCGTCGAGCGACGCAGCTGCTGGTGCTCGGTGAGGCCCTGAGCGCGAAAGAGGCCGTTAACGCTGGGCTGGTTACGCACCGTGTCGCAGACGGAGAAGCTGAGGCGCGGGCACTGGCAGAGGCGCGCAAACTGACCACCCAGTCTCGCGATGCCCTGCGTGCCGCGAAGCAGCTTATGCTCGCGCCCTGGAGGGAGCAGGCCCTGACGGCACTGGCCCGAGAGCGGGAGGTATTTGCCGAGCGTCTGCAATCGTATGAGGTTCGACGCCATTTGGGCGTGGAATGATGGCAAGCCGAAGGGTCGTTGTTACCCAATATCTAAATTCTGCATAGCAAAATTAGGTTTTACAAACGTTGACGCATTCTAATTTTTCGTGACAGTTTAGCGATAAAGCCTCACTGAACATGCCGGGGATGAAAGTCTGATGTCCGATGCAACAAGCAGTACCCAGGTCGTGGTCGAAGAGTCCGACGTTGCGGGATTCCACAGCGTTCTCGGCTACCGGCAGACAGACTGGGAAGACGGCCGCTCTGTTCTCACCGTTGAGCTGCAGCCCCACCACATGAACCTGGCCGGCGTGATCCACGGTGGCGTCCTGAGCTCACTCCTGGATATCGCGATGGCCCAAGCCGGGACCTATTGCCCCTACCCAGGGCGCATGCGCAAGGCCCTTACCCTGTCGCTCACCACAACGTTCACCGGCCAGTGCCGCGGAGGAGTCATCACCGTTACTGGCATCAAGCGGGCCGGCGGCAGCCGCGTCTTCAACGCCACGGGTGAGGTTCATGATGCCGCGGGACAGCTGCTGGCCATGGGCGAGGGTGTATTCCGGATCCGTTCCGGCAGCGAAGGGCTTGAAGGCGTTCCGATTCCCGGCACGGAGGAGGCCGGTGCGTAAAGGCGTGCGGCCATTGGGCCGACAGTACACAACAAAGAGGCATAACGATGTTTGAACTTTCCGAGAAGGCGGACAAACTGCGCGATCAGCTGCTGGCGTTCATGGATGAGCACATCTACCCCAACGAGGCGCGCCATCAGGAAGCGATCGCCAACGCCGATAACCGATGGGCGCCGAGTCCGGTGGTGGAAGAGCTGAAGGCGAAAGCCAGGGCCCAGGGGCTGTGGAACCTGTTCCTGCCGGACAGTGACTATGGTGCGGGGCTCAGCAACTTCGACTACGCCCAGCTGTGCGAGATCATGGGCCGCTCCCACATGGCCCCGGAGGTGTTCAACTGCTCCGCTCCGGATACCGGCAACATGGAGACCCTGGCCCGCTACGGCTCGCCGGAACAGCAACGCCAGTGGCTTCAGCCGCTGCTCGACGGCGAGATCCGCTCCTGCTTCTCGATGACCGAACCGGATGTGGCCTCGTCCGATGCGACCAACATCGGGTGCCAGATCCGGCGCGAAGGCGATGAATACGTCATCAACGGCCGCAAGTGGTGGTCCTCGGGAGCTATGACCACCAACTGCCGGATCGCCATCGTGATGGGTAAGACCGACCCGGAGGCGGACAAGCACAAACAGCAGTCGATGATCCTGGTCCCCATGGACACGCCCGGGGTTGAGATCATCCGCCCGCTGACGGTCTTCGGCTACGACCATGCACCCCACGGGCATGCCGAGATCCATTACAACAACGTCCGAGTCCCGGCTGACAACATTCTGCTCGGGGAGGGGCGGGGCTTCGAGATCGCCCAGGGGCGACTCGGCCCCGGGCGCATCCATCATTGCATGCGCACCATTGGGGTTGCCGAGCGGGCCCTGGAGGTGCTGTGCCAGCGTATCCACGAGCGTGAGGCCTTTGGTCAGCCGCTGGCAATGTTCGATTCCATCCGCAAAGACATTGCCCGTTCCCGTCTCGATATTGAGCAGGCCCGACTGCTGACGCTCAAAGCCGCGCACATGATGGATACCGTCGGCAATAAGGTAGCGCGTCAGGAGATCGCCATGATTAAGGTGGCGGCGCCTCGGATGGCGCTCGAGGTGCTGGACCGGGCAATCCAGGCCCATGGTGCGCTCGGGGTGTCCCAGGACAGTTTCCTGGCGGCGGCCTGGGCGAACGTCCGTACGTTGCGCTTGGCTGATGGGCCGGATGAGGTTCATCTCGATACCATCGCCAAGCTTGAGCTGCGTGATTATTCAAAGAACTATTAGATGAGGCTCGAACAATGACAAACCCACTCTTTGATATGGCAGGCAAGGTGGCCCTGATCACCGGCTCGACCAAGGGCATCGGCCGATCGATTGCTGAGGAGATGGCGCGTTGTGGCGCGAAGGTCGTTATTTCCAGCCGCAAAGCGGATGCCTGTGAGCAGGTGGCGGGGGAGCTGAAAGAGCAGGGCTTCGAGGCCATCGCCGTGCCCTGCCACGTGGGCCGCAAGGACGACCTGCAGAATCTGGTGGACCAGACCCTCGCCACCTGGGGCCGCATCGACACGCTGGTCTGCAACGCCGCGACCAACCCGGTTTACGGCACCACCCAGGAGATGACCGACGAGGCCTGGGATAAGATCATGGATACCAACGTCAAGGGCACCTTCTGGCTGACGCAGATGGCGCTGCCGCACCTCGCCGAGCACGGTGACGGCCAGGTGGTGTTGCTGTCGAGCATTGCAGGCATCCGTGGCAACAGCGTTATCGGCACCTACGGGGTCTCCAAGGCGGCGGAGGCGGCCCTGGCCCGGAACCTGGCCGTGGAATGGGGGCCCAGCGGGGTCCGGGTAAACGCCATTGCGCCGGGGCTGGTGCGGACCGATTTTGCCAAGGCCTTGGTTGAGGATCCCGAGCGGGTAAAGAGCGCCGAGCAGAAGACGCCGCTGCGCCGCATCGGGGAGCCGATCGATATCGCCGGGGTGGCGGTTTTCCTGTCGACGCCAGCCAGCGCCTACATCACCGGCCAGGTGATCGTGGCGGACGGCGGCGAGACCGTGGGGTAGGCGTATGTCACCCACGACCGACACCCTCGATCCCCAGCTGGTGGATGTGCTCGACGCCCATCGTTTCGATGAGCACGCGCTCCAGGCATGGCTGGATGAAACCCTGCCCGAGGTCGGCCAGTGCCGGAAGATCCACCAGTTCCAGGGCGGGCAGTCGAATCCCACCTTCCTGCTGGAAACCGGCACGGGACTCTATGTGCTGCGCAAGAAGCCGCCAGGCCAGACTCTGCCCTCGGCCCATAGGGTCGAGCGCGAATACCGGGTGATCCGGGCGCTGTCCGACCACACCGGGGTGCCAGTGCCAGGGGCCAAGGGTCTGTGTGAGGACCCGGCGGTTATCGGTACGCCCTTCTACATTATGGACTTCATGCCCGGGCGCGTGGTGAGCCATCCCGCGCTGCGAGAACTTGAACACGGCGAACGCCGGTCGGTGCATGATGCCGCCATGGATACCCTTGCCCAGCTACACGCGGTCGATATCCAGCAGGTGGGGCTCACGGACTTCGGTAGGCCCCAGGGGTACGTGGCGCGCCAGGTTGAACGCTGGGGCATGCAGTACCAGGCCTCGAAGACTGGCGAGATGCCTGCCATGGACCGGCTCATGGCCTGGCTGCCGGATCACCTGCCCGCGACCGATGAGTGCGCCATTGCCCATGGTGACTACCGCGTCGGCAACCTGATGCTGGCCCCGGATTGCCCGGAGGTGACCGCGATTCTCGACTGGGAGCTGGCCACCCTGGGGCACCCGTTGGCGGACTTGGCTTACTATTGCCTGCCGCATCACCTGCCCATGGAACTGGAAGGCTCGCGGGGGCTCGTTGGTGAGGATCTAGCGGCACTCAACCTGCCCACCGAGCAGCAGTTGATCGAGCGCTACTGTCGCCAGTCCGGCCGGGAACGGATTGAGGACTGGCATGTGTTTGTCGCTTTCTCGCTGTTCCGTCTCGCCGCCATTCTCCAGGGCGTCTACGCGCGTGCGCTCCAGGGTAACGCCAGTAATACAGATGCCCTCGATGTCGGCAAGCGCGCCAGTGCCCTGGCAGAGGCGGGCTGGCGTGTGGCCCAGAACGGGGCCAGGGGAGGCGCGGTATGAAGGAACCGCTGGTACGGCGGGTGCTGGTTACCAACGACGATGGCATCCGGGCTCCGGGGCTAGCGGTCCTTGAGCGTATTGCCCACAGCCTGGCCGAGGAGGTCTGGGTGGTGGCGCCGGAGCACGATCGCAGCGGCGCCGGGCAGAGCATTTCCATGCACCTGCCGCTCCGGGTCTATGCCCAGGACGACAGCGAGCGCCGTTTCGCTCTGTCCGGCACGCCCGCCGACTGCGTGCTGTTTGCCCTGGCGCAGTGGTTCGGCGAAACCCCGCCGGACCTGGTGCTTTCCGGAGTGAACTGCGGCGCCAATGTCAGTGATTCGGTGCAGTACTCCGGCACCGTGGGGGCCGTGTTGAGCGCCGAGCATATGGGAATTCCAGCGATGGCACTGAGTCAGGCCTTTCTGGACCCCGAAGGCGTCGACTGGTCGCCCGTGACGGAACTGGGCGAAGGCGTGATCCGGGCCCTCTGGGATCCGGGGGCAGAGCCGGTTCCCTGTTGGAACATCAACTTCCCCGCTTGCGTGGCGGAGGAGGTCCGCGAGCTTCGCCAGACGCACGAGTCCCGCGGTTCCATCCAGCGGTCCCGGTTGCAGCCCGGTCGGGATGGCCGTGGCCTGCCGTACTGGTGGCTCGGTTTTGAGCGCAGCTCCCGTCACATCACCGAATTGGGTATGGACGTCTCGGTGTTGCGGAACCAGTCGATCGCGGCCACACCACTGCGCCGCGCGGCCGGTTCCTCCAACGGCATCGACGCCCTCCCGATCGGGGAACTCTAACACCATCAATGATCCGGCATTGGGCCGGAAAGGAGTAAAACAACAATGTTTACACGACACCACGGGGTCTGGCCCAAGGAACTTCCGAAAACCATGACGCTACCGCAGACCAGTGTGTTCACCAACCTGGCCATTGCGGCACTGCGTTACCCCGAACATCCGGCGATCATCTTCTACGACCGGGTGATGACGTACCGGCAACTGCTGGATGAGGTCGAAGCGCTGGCGGGTTACCTCCAAGCCAGGGACGTCAGCAAAGGGGATCGTGTGCTGCTCTATATGCAGAACGCGGCGCAGTACGTCATCGGTTACTACGCCATCCTGCGCGCGGACGCGGCGGTTATTCCCGTCAACCCGATGAACCGTGCCGCTGAGCTGGAGCACTACATCAGTGATACCGAGTCACGGATCTGCCTGGCTGGGCAAGAGCTGGCTGGGTTCATCGCTCCGCTGCTGGACACCACCCAGCTTGAGGAGGTGGTGGTCACTGCCTACAGCGATTACATCAACCCCGACACGGATCTGGAACTGCCACCGGAAGTGGCGGCGGACGGGGTGGCCCTGGAGAAGCCGGGGCTGGTGAGCTGGAACGAGGCGATCCGGGCTGGACATGTCCCATCGGCCCATACCGCCGGGCCCGATGACATTGCCGTGATTCCCTTTAGCTCCGGCACAACCGGGGCGCCCAAGGGCTGCACCCATGTGCACCGGGGCGTGATGGCCACCGCTGTGCACCGCGCCTTCTGGAACCTGAGCACGGCTGACACGGTTCAGCTGTCGACGCTGCCCTTTTTTCATGTCACGGGCATGAGCGGCTCCATGAACAGCCCCATCTTCAGTGGCTCTACCTCCGTCATCATGACCCGCTGGGATCGCACTACTGCCGCCAAACTGATCGAGCGCTATCAGGTCAGTGGCTGGACCAACATTGTCACCATGGCAGTGGATTTCCTGTCCAATCCGGATCTCGATCAGTACGACATCAGCAGCCTCAGGACCATTGGCGGCGGTGGTGCCGCCATGCCCGCGGCGATTTCCGAGAAACTCAAAAGCCGTACCGGCCTCGACTACATCGAGGGTTATGGTCTGTCCGAAACCATGGCGGCGACCCATATCAACCCACCGGATGCGCCCAAGTCGCAGTGCCTGGGAGTGCCTGTTTTCGATGTGGATTCGCGCATCATTGATCTCGAGACGCTGGCGGAGAAGGGCCCCGGTGAGGTGGGCGAGATCATCAGTCACGGGCCACAAGTGACGATTGGCTACTGGAACCGGCCGGATGAAACCCGCAACGCCTTCGTCGAAATCGACGGCAAGTCCTTTTTCCGAACCGGGGATCTTGGCTACTTCGACGAGGATGGCTACTTCTTCATGGTTGACCGGGTGAAGCGAATGATCAATGCGTCCGGCTTCAAGGTCTGGCCCTCGGAAGTGGAGAGCCTGATGTACCGTCATCCGGCGATCCACGAGTGCTGCATCATCTCAACGCCCGACCCCAAGCGGGGCGAGAGCGTGAAGGCGTGCATCGTGCCCACGGAAGAGGCCTGGGCGACGATTGCGGCCGATGACATCCGTAACTGGTGCCGGGAGATGATGGCTGCCTACAAGCTGCCGAATGAGATCGAGTTCGTGGACGAGCTGCCAAAGTCTCAGACCGGCAAGGTTATGTGGCGGTCGCTGCAGGAACAGGAATGGAAGGACTCGTCCTGACCGGCAACTGTCACGGGGTCAGAGATGGGACAAAGAAGTTCCATCTTACTACTCAAGAACCGCACTGCGGAATTAGGTTCTGTATATTGACAGAAGATTCTCTTAAAGTACGCTTGGGTAGAGAGGAGCGAAAAAGCAAAAAAGCAAAAAACCGAGCGGGGTAACCGGATAAAACATCTGTAGGTAACAGACAACCTGCGGCATCCAATAACAATTATCTGCCAAGAGGGGAACAACTTGAATATTCTGCTTCAGAATCTGATCAATGGTCTGACGCTGGGGAGCATTTACAGCCTTGTTGCGCTCGGGCTTACGTTGGTGTACGGCATACTGCACATCCCCAACTTCGCCCATGGCGCGCTCTATATGGTGGGGGCGTTCATGACCTATTTCTTCATGGTCGATCTGGGGGCTCATTACTGGATCGCCATGCTCGGCTCGGGAGCCGTGGTGGCACTGTTGGCGGTGCTGTGCGAGCGTCTGGTTTTTCACCAGCTCCGTCACTCACCGCCGATCCACGATAAGATAGCCGCGATCGGCATCCTGTTGTTCCTCGAGGCGCTGGTGCAGATGCTCTGGGGGGCGGACTTCCGCCGTATGTCATCACCGTTCACCGGTGTCATGAATATCCAGGGCCTGATCATCCCGGAACAGCGAGCACTGATTATTGCCGGCGCGGCCGTTCTGGTGGTCGGGTTGCAGCTTTTCCTTCGCAGGACCATGACGGGATCCACCATCCTGGCCATGGCCCAGAACCGTGAAGGGGCCTTTCTGGTGGGCATCGACGCCAACCGGGTCGCCATGATGACCTTTGCGATCTCCGGCATGCTGGCCGCCTTTGCCGCCACCCTGTATGCCCCGATCAACCTTGTCTATCCGGCAATGGGGCACCTGGTGATCATGAAGGCCTTCGTGATCATCATCATCGGTGGCATGGGCAGCATTCCCGGTGCCGTGATCGGCGGCATGATCATCGGCTTCACCGAGGCCCTCGGCGGGTTCTATCTCTCGAACGACTATAAGGATGTAATGGCTTTCGCTCTCCTTGTCGTGATCCTTTCCATCCGTCCGCAAGGGCTCTTCACGAAGGGGGCGCATTAACCATGTGGTTGAAACTGGCAGCTTTACTGACCCGACCTGCGACCAAGTATCTGTTCATTGCCCTGGCGCTGGTGTTTCCCCTGGTGGCCCAGAACGAGTATCAGATCTACGTTATGGCGTCTGCCTTCGTCTGGGCCATTGCCGTCTACGGGCTCAATATCATTACCGGTTACTGCGGTCAGCTGAACCTGGCTCATGGCGGCTTCTTCGCCCTTGGGGCCTACACGCTGGGGCTACTGACGGCGGATTACAGCTGGAGCTACTGGCCGGCGTTCGTTGCGGCTCTGGCGATGACCGCAGTCGTGGGTTTCTTCGTGGGCATTGTCTCACTGCGTCTCAAGGAGCACTACTTCGCCATCTTCACCCTCTGTGTCGGCTTTATCATGTACTTGTTGATGGACAAGTGGGAGGAGCTGACTCACGGGCCGGTGGGCGTGCGAAACATCGCCCCGCCCGACGGCTTCGGGCTGGTCGACTTCACCGAGACCACACCGGTCTATTACCTGACGCTGGTGTTCCTGGTGCTGTCGATGTGGTTCATCGGCAGGCTCTCGCGCTCGCTGCTGGGGCGTACCCTGATCGCCATCCGCAACGGGGACGAGCTTGCCCAGTCACTCGGGATCAACCTGATGCGCAACAAAGTGCTGGCGTTCGTTCTCTCGACCACCTTCGCCGGACTGGCGGGCGCCCTGTACGCTGGGATGGTGCGTTTCATCGGCCCCGAGGATGCCAACATCCTGCACACCTTCGACATGATCACCTACCTCCTTGTCGGTGGCATCGGCACGCTGTCCGGCCCCCTTGTCGGGACCATGGGCATCGTGTGGCTGACCCAGTCGCTGCAGTTCATGGAGGAATACCGGATGATCCTGTTCGGTCCGTTGCTGGTGTTGCTGGTGATTTTCTTCCCACGGGGCATCGTCGGCTCCTTTCTGGGCTGGCTGCATCGCCGTACCCAGGGCGAGGCCGAGGCAGCCGCCAAGACACAGCAGAGTCGGGATATTACCGGCCGGGAGGTCAACAACAATGCTTAAAATCGAGAACCTGACCAAGATGTTCGGTGGTCTGGCGGCGGTTAAGGATGTTTCCGTCGAGTTCGAGGCCAACCAGGTCAACGCGATCATCGGCCCCAACGGGGCCGGCAAGAGCACCTTTTTCAACCTGGTGGGCGGTGCGCAGAAGCCCAGCTCCGGGCGGATCATCCTCGACGGGGAGGACATCACGACGCTGCGCTGCGACCACATCGCCAAGCGGGGGGTTGGCCGCACCTTCCAGACCACTAACCTGTTCGATCAGGCGTCCGTTCTGGATAACCTGATCGTGGGGCATCGGCTGCGGACCCGTTCCGGCCTTTGGGACGTACTGACCAACTCCCGGCGATTGCAGCGGGAGGAAAAGCTCAGCCGCGACAGGGCACGCGAGGCGCTGGATTTCGTGGGGCTGTCGCACGTGGAGAACCGCTTTATCGCGGACATCACCCAAGAGGAGAGCAAGCGGGTGGCTTTCGCCCTGGCACTGGCGACGGAGCCCAAGATCCTGCTCCTCGACGAGCCGGCAGCTGGAGTCAACCCCGAGGAGACGGAGGGGCTGGCTCGGCTGATACGCAAGATGGTGGACCATGGTCTGACGGTATGCCTGATCGAACACAAGATGGACATGATCATGGGCATAGCCGACAAGATCATGGTGCTGGATCACGGCGAGAAAATTGCCGAGGGCGCGCCGCAGGCGGTCCGCGAGGACCCGGCCGTTATCGAAGCCTACCTGGGGAGTGACGACGATGCTGCAGCTTAACAACGTCGATGTCTGCTACGGCAGCTTCAAGGCCATCAGTGGTGTCTCGATGACGGTGGAATCAGGGGAGCTGGTGGTTCTGCTCGGCGCCAATGGTGCCGGCAAGAGTTCCCTGTTCAATGCCATCAGCGGCCTGAACCGGCCCAGTGCCGGGCAGATCGACTTCGAGGATCAGAGGTTGAGCGGCCTCAAACCCCACGGGATCGTCTCCGCGGGCGTGGTCCAGTGTGCTGAGGGTCGCAAGCTGTTCCCGCAGATGAGCGTGATGCAGAACCTGATGATGGGCGCCTACGTCCATCGTCGGGACAAGGCGGGTAACCGCCAGCATCTCGAGGAAGTGTTTGAGCTCTTTCCGGTCCTTCGAGAGAAGTCGGGTGAGTTAGCTAGCGCCCTTTCCGGGGGGCAGCAGCAGATGGTGGCCATCGGGCGTGCCCTGATGAGCCGGCCACGCCTGCTGATGCTCGATGAGCCCTCGCTGGGACTGGCGCCGCTGGTCGTGCGCCAGATGTTTGAAGCCATCCAGAAGATCAACCGTCTCGGCACCACGGTGCTGCTGGCGGAACAGAATGCCTATGCGGCGCTCAAGATTGCTTCTCGGGCCTATGTCATGGAAGGCGGGCAGTTGGTCATGGAAGGAGATCGCGAGACCATGCTTGGTAATGACGAGGTGCGCAAGGCGTATATCGGGGCGTGAGGCGTATCCACAACCTGATGCAGTAGTAATCGAACAACAACACTAAGGCAACACTAAGGAGACAACAATGAAAACACTCAAAGCACTTACCCGCGCATTCACAGTGGCCGTTATGGGTGTCGGGCTGTCCGCCGGCGCCTTGGCCGAGGGCACGATCAGCATTGGGTTCTCGGGACCCTTGAGCGGCGGCGCCGCCGTGTATGGGGAGAACGTCCTTTCCGGACTCGAGATGGCAGCCGATGAGATCAACGAAAATGGGGGTGTCGAGATTGACGGTGAAACCCATACGATCAATCTGGAATCCCTGGATGACATGTATTCGCCCTCCGAAACGGCCACCAACGCCAAGCGCCTGACCCAACAGTCGGACGTGTCGGCGATCTTCGTCCCCCATACCGGTGGCATATTCGCCCTTCAGGATTTCAACGTTAAAGACAGCTTCCTGATCATGGCCTATACGAGTACGCCGTCGGTCACCCAACAGGGCAATCCGCTGACTGTTCGAATCCCGCCGACCTTTGATGGCTACGTGAGGGTCTTTACTGAGTACGCCATGAAGGAGTACGGCAACAAGCTGGGCATGGCCGGGGCAACTCATGAGTACGCCAAAATCTGGGCCAAGATGCTGGAGAAGGAGTGGACGGATCAGGGCGGTGAAGTGGTGGCGAAGAACCCCATGGGCTACAACAAATCCGCCGATTTTTACACCGGTGTGAGCCGGACCCTGTCCGCAAAGCCGGATGTGCTGTTTGTTGGGGGTGCCTCGGAGCCAACGGGGCTGGTGGTACAGCAGGCCAACCAGCTGGGCTTCAAGGGTGGCTACATCGTGATGGACCAGGCCAAGCTAGATGAGGTGGCCGAGGTTACCGGCGGTCTCGCGCCGTTGAACGGCGCTGTCGGGGTAACGCCGCTGTCGATCTATGAGTCCGAGTCGGCGAAGGCCTTCATCAAGCGCTACCAGGACCGGTATGACGACATGCCCGGCTCGGAAGCGGCCTACAACTACCTGGCGCTGCACGGGCTGGTGAAGGCAATGCAGCTTGCAGGCACCACCGATGCCAAAGCCGCGCGGGCCCATATCGAAGAAGCCATGGGTAAACTGGACAAGCGCTTCAACCCCTACGATGTCACCGAGGTTACCGACGATGGCGGCTTTGTCACCGAGCTCACCATGACCGTGGTTGAGGATGGTGAGATGGTCCAGAAAGACGTGGACTAGGACGGGGATACCGGAAAGGGGCCTCAGGGCCCCTTTTGTTGATGGAATCGGTGCCGTTCAGCCGAGGTACATGGCCAGGTTCTCGGCCACGCAGGCGGGTCTGTCTTCCCCCTGAATTTCGATCCGGGTTGAGAAGGTGGCGAGCGTGCGTTGATGGTCAACGGTGGATACGTCTTCAAGCGTGACGCGCGAACGGATGGCCGAGCCGGCCCTGACTGCTGCCGGGAACCGCAGCTTGTTCATCCCGTAGTTAATACTGGCGGAGGTGCCGGTGACCTGGAAGATGGCCTGGTTCAGGACCGGGATGAGCGAGACCGTGAGGAAGCCGTGTGCCACCGTGCTGTGCCAGGGGGTGTCGCGACGGGCTCGTTCTCCGTCAACGTGGATCCACTGGTGGTCCCCGGTGGCATCGGCAAAGGCTTGGATCATGTCCTGCGAGACCGTCTTCCAGGGGCTGTGGCCGAGCAGTGCTCCCACATGGTCGGGAAGCGCTTCCAGGGGAATATCGTTCATGATCTTCTCCGGATAAAAGAAATTAAATTCCGCTTAAAGAAATCGGGTTCCATAATAATTCTGGCCCAGGGGGGCGTGACGTGCAACCACGGGCGCCGATCCCTGACCACAGAGGAGAAACCCAATGCCACAGAATGACCAGGTGATTCTGGCCGAACGCCCCACGGGGATGCCGGATGAAACCAATCTTGTGCTCCAGGCTGGGCCTATGCCCGAGGCGGCGGACGGGGAGGTTGTGCTCAAGACGCTCTATCTGTCGCTGGACCCCTACATGCGCGGGCGGATGAACAGTGGCGCGTCCTACGCCAGCCCCGTTGAGGTGGGGCAGGTGATGCAAGGGGCGACCGTCAGCGAGGTGGTTGAAAGCCGCTTCGACGGCCTGGCACCCGGCGACATTGTCCTGGGGTATGGCGGCTGGCAACGCTATGCTGCCGCCCCCGGTAAGGCCCTGCGCCGGCTGGATCCCGGCGAGGCGCCCATCACGACCGCCCTTGGCGTCATGGGGATGCCGGGCTTTACCGCCTATGTGGGCCTGCTGGATCTGGGTCAGCCGCGCGCTGGTGAGACCGTAGTTGTTTCCGCAGCCGCGGGTGCCGTCGGCCAGGTGGTCGGGCAGCTGGCCGGAATTCAGGGGTGTCGGGTTGTCGGCGTGGCCGGAGCCGACGATAAGTGCCGCCAGGTCACCGGAACCTACGGTTTTGATGCCTGCATCAACCACAAGTCGGATGAGTTCGAGCAGCAGCTCGATGCAGCCTGTCCGGACGGCATTGATGTGTATTTCGAGAGCGTCGGTGGAAAGGTCTTTGATGCCGTCATGAAACGCGTCAATGACTTCGCTCGGATTCCGGTCTGCGGCCGTATCGCTCATTACAATCAGACGGAGTTGCCTGAGGGGAAGGACCGGTTGATCCCGTTTATGGGCAAGGTTCTGGTCAAGCGTCTGATGTTGCGCGGGTTTATTCAGTCCGATCACCTTGAGCGCCAGCCTGACTTTCTCAAAGACATGGGGGAGTGGCTTCGCCACGGAAAGATCTACTATCAGGAGGACATCGTGGATGGCCTGGAGAATGCGGTCAGTGCCTTTCAGGGGCTATTACGAGGCGATAATCGCGGCAAGCTGATAATACGGGTGGCTCCGGACTCTCCTGCCTAGGGACTGAGGTCGGGGTGGTTTCACGCCACCCCGACGCCCGGTGTCAGCCGGCCTCGAGCAGGCTGACGTACCGGTCCAGGTGGAAATCCTCATCACCCAGCTGGTGGTTGATCATGATCAACCGTTTGGCGTAATGGCTCAGGCTGTACTCCCAGGTCATGCCAATACCACCATGGAGCTGGATGGCCTGTTCCGCGATGAACTGGCTGGACCGGCCGATCACATTCTTTGCCGCCGACAGTGTGCGGTCACGCTCGGCACTGGCTTCGTCGTCGGCCACATTGGCCGCCAGGATCGTCATGGAGCGGGCCTGTTCCAGCTCCGAGTTCATGTCCACCATGCGGTGCTGCAGCACCTGGAAACGGCCGATGGGCACCCCGAACTGCTTGCGCGTCTTGAGGTACTCGAGCGTCAGGTTGATCGCCTCTTCCATGGCGCCGATGGCCTCGGCGCAGAGTGCCGCGATGGCCCGGCCAGACTGGTACTGAATGACCTCGCCGGCAGCGCCTTCGGCGCCAATGCGCAAGTCCGCGCCGACCCGGACATTGTTGAGGAAGAGATCACAGCCCTTCGCGCCATCCATCGTGCGGTAGACGCGGCGCTCGATACCGGCTGCCTCCGGATCCAGGGCAAACAGGGACAACCCGCTGTTGTCACGGGCGTCGCCACTGGTGCGTGCGGACACAATGATCAGGTCTGCGGCATGACCGCCGATCAGTACGCTTTTGCGGCCATTGAGCACGTAGCCGTCGCCCGAGGCTTCGGCACGGGTTTCGACATCATCGAGGTTATAGTGGCTCTGGGGTTCCTGAAGGCCCACAGCGACTTTGAGTTCACCAGTGGCGATGCGGCTCAACCAGTTGTCTTTTTGGCTATCGCTGCCGGCCTGGGCAATAAGACCGCCGCCCAGTATCACAGTCTGGCGATAGGGTTCCAGGCACAGCCCCCGACCCATTTCCGTCATAACCGATTGCACATCGACTCCAGAGCCGTTGAATCCGCCCATATCCTCCGGGAAGGGCACGGCACAGAGGCCGAGCTCGCCGAGCTGATTCCAGAATGCTTCGCTGAAGCCGAGATCGGTCTCGCAAAGTTCCAGCCGTTTCTGGAAGTCGTATTCACCACGAACCAAGCGAGACATCGTGTCCCGTAGCATCTGTTGATCTTCGTTGAGCATGAAATCCATGGGGTCCTCCCTCAGAGCCCGAGAATCATTTTACTGACGATGTTCTTCTGGATCTCGTTGGATCCGCCAAAGATCGAAAGCTTGCGCATGTTGAAATAGTGCGGTGTAACGCCAGCGCCGTGGGGGTCCGCGAGGTGATCGCCTCCGTAACTTTGATCGAGCTCTTCCTCGACAAAAGGCTGAGCATAAGGGCCTAAGGCGCGACGGGCGAGATCTGTGATCGCCTGTCGGATCTCGGTGCCGCGAACTTTAAGCATGGAACTCTCCGCGCCCGGGGCGCCGCCTCCTTCGACGGAGGCGATGATGCGTAGGTTACTGATCGAGGCGGCCTGGAGGTCGATCTCAATCTGGGCAACGCGTGCCGCAAAGGTGGGGTCCTCGATCAGGGGCCGACCGTTTTTGCGCTGGCGCGCGGCAATGCCCTTGAGGTGGCCCAGGGCAGCTTTGGAGTTTCCTATCCCAGCCAGACCGGTGCGCTCATAGGTGAGCAGGTACTTGGCGTAGGTCCACCCCTTGTCTTCCTCTCCCACGAGGTTCTCCACCGGCACCTTCACGTCGTCGAAGAAGACCTCGTTGACTTCGTGCTCGCCGTCGAGCGTGATGATCGGGCGCACCGTGACGCCCGGGGCGTCCATGTCCATAAGCAGGAATGAGATACCTTCCTGAGGTTTGACCTCGGTGTTGGTCCGCACGAGGCAGAAGATCTTGTTCGCATGCTGACCGAGCGTGGTCCAGGTCTTCTGCCCGTTGACGATGTAGTGATCGCCGTCACGCACGGCGCGGGTTTTGACCGACGCCAGGTCTGACCCCGCGCCTGGCTCCGAGTACCCCTGGCACCACCAGTCCTCGCCGCTGAGTATGCGCGGCAGATAATACTGGCGCTGCTCTTCAGAGCCGAATTTGGTAATGACCGGAGCGACCATATTGACCCCGAACGGGATCACACGCGGAGCACCATAGTGGTTGGATTCCTCATCCCAGATGTGCTTTTGTACAGCGGACCACTCCACTCCGCCGTATTCCCGCGGCCAGTGAGTGGCGTACCAGCCCTGCTTGTTCAGGATCTGCTGCCAGCGCTCGTGGTCCTCGCGACTCATTCGACGGCCACTTTTGACTTTGGCTGCAATGTCGGCCGGTAACTTCTCGTCAAGGAAGCTCCGTACCTCGTCTCGGAAGGCCAACTCATCGGCCGTGTAGTTCATATTCATCGGTCATCCTCTCCTCGATCCATGCTTATCTCACTCAAGATTCATTACCTTCGCATACTTCGTCTCTAAGCGGAATCACATACCGCAATGCAGAATTTTACAAAGGATATATGTCAGATTAAGTGTATTCAAGTGCATTAGTTAGCCATTGAATCTGTATCGGAAACCGCTTGTCAGAATCTAGTTCTGAAATCTTGTGTGACGTAATTGTGTTCGCTATATTCAATTCTACGGAAATTGGTACTGCAGTGCATTATTCACATTTTGCAAGGCGAAATAAAAAATTTAAATATGCCGATATCCGTGTCACAGCAAAACATAGCGCGATAAAAATGCCGTTCTGGGCGATCAAGCGTTGACTCGTGGTTGCGCTGCCCGTAAAGGACCTTTTAATGACAACAAGACGTAAGACGAGGTTTGCAATGACAACAACAAAGCCGTTCAAGACGCATCCGTTCACACGCGCCTGTGCTCTGGCCAGCTTTTCACTGACCGGGGCCCTGGCAACGCCGGCCCTGGCCCAAGAGGCGCAGGGTGATGTCGAAGAACTCCGCAAGCAGGTTCAGGAACTGCAACAGCGGCTGGACAGCGCAGTCGGACAGGCACCGGAGCCGGATCGTGGGGATCGCTATCTCGTGCGTGACGGTGATGGCATCAAGATCGGGGCAACGACTATCTCCTTTGATGGCTTCATCAAAGCCGACGCAATATTCGGGTCCGGAGGTGATGGGACGCGCAATGCCTACTCGGTCGGGTTGCCCAGGACCTTTGCGACCGCTGCGAGCAGCGGAAAGAGTGATTGGAAGACTGGTTTCACAGCCCGTGAAAGCCGGCTGGCCATCGGTTCCAAGACCGAAGATGTCGCCGGTCATACCCTGCGTACCTACCTGGAGATGGACTTCAACCAGGGCGCTAATGCCCCCGGTAACGAGGTCGTTTCCAACAGCTACGCACCACGGCTGCGTCAGGCCTATGGCGACTGGAACGGCTGGACCGCTGGCCAGACCTACACCACCTTCAGCGATCTGGCGGCATTGCCGGATATCCTTAACCAGGGGTACATGGCAGCGTTCATCTATACGACACAGCCCCAGCTCCGTTATACGATGGCGGCTCCCGGCGGGAAGTTCATGGTGGCGCTTGAGAATCCGGAAGATGGTTTCGGTAATACATCCTATGATGACCAGTCCTATCCGGACCTGACGGCACGCTATCAGCTGCGGAACCGGTACGGTATTTATTCCGTTTCCGGGGTTCTGCGGAACATGGAACACGACAATCCCGATGGTGAGGATGATGAGAAACTTGGCGGCGCAGTGTCAGTAAGTGCCCGGATCCCCACCATCGGTCGTGACGACCTTCGGCTTCAGTACAACTATGGTCATCTCGGTCGCTATATGGGGCTGTTCACCTATCCGGACGTAGATCTTGGAGAGCAGGCTGCGGGCGAGGTTGATCCGCTGACGACCTATGGGGCAACCGCTGCGTACCGGCACTACTGGAGCCAGACCTGGCGTTCCAGCCTGGTTCTTTCCCAGACGGAAATTGTTGAAGACCTGGCTTTCAGTCCCTCAGGCGCACTGGGTGATTTCGACAAATCAGCGTCTGTTCACGCGAATCTGATCTGGCAGGCCCATGAGAATTTCCAGGTTGGGCTTGAATACGCTCACTGGGATTTCCAGGCCATTTCCGACGACAGCAACCGCCAGTACGAGCAGGTCATGGCATCGGCGGAGTACTCGTTCTGACGGGAACATCCCGGCGGGTCAGGGCATCCTGCCCATGATCTCTTTAACAGAAAAACCCCGGCGGGAGGCCGGGGTTTTTTGTGGACGAGGCCCAGAGGTCAGCTGAAGGCCTGGAGGCCAGTCTGGCCACGGCCCAGGATCAGCGCATGGATGTCATGGGTACCCTCGTAGGTGTTGACTGCCTCGAGGTTCATGGCGTGGCGGATGACGTGGTACTCGTCGGAGATGCCGTTGCCACCATGCATGTCCCGGGCAGTCCGGGCGATATCCAGGGCCTTGCCGCAGTTGTTGCGTTTCAGCAGCGATACGGCGTCCGGCGTGACCGTGCCGTCGTCCATCATGCGGCCGAGCTGAAGCACGGACTGCAGGCCCAGCGTAATCTCGGTCTGCATATCCACGAGCTTTTTCTGGATCAGCTGGTTGCTGGCCAGAGGTTTGCCGAACTGCTTGCGCTCCAGAGTATAGTCACGCGCGGCATGCCAGCAGAATTCCGCAGCCCCGAGCGCCCCCCAGCAGATGCCGAAACGGGCCTTGTTCAGGCAGCTGAATGGTCCCTTGAGCCCTTCCACATCGAGCCTGTTCTCCTCCGGAACAAAGACCTCATCCATGAAGATGGAACCGGTCTCGGACGCCCGCAGGGAGAACTTGCCTTCGAGTTTGGGTGTATCCAGCCCCTGGGCGCCACGCTCCAGAACAAATCCGGTGACCGTCCCTTCAAGCTTGGCCCAAATGACGAAGACATCGGCGATGGGCGAGTTGGTAATCCAGGTCTTGGAGCCGCTGACGCGATAGCCGCCGTCGACCTTCTGCGCCTTGGTTTCCATACTGCCGGGATCGGAGCCGTGGTCGGGTTCGGTCAGGCCGAAGCAGCCAACTTTCTCGCCCGAGGCCAGTTGCGG
>Ga0306914_100004_pt1 | contig 248740 bp, 251 predicted proteins | sample AntDeeMetagen681_FD_190413 | JGI IMG/M metagenome (GOLD analysis project Ga0306914, IMG submission 190413) | Saline lake microbial communities from Deep Lake, Antarctica - Metagenome #681 (v2) (version 2) | ecosystem: Environmental > Aquatic > Non-marine Saline and Alkaline > Saline | place... | reverse complement strand
ATGAAGAAGAGGTAGATGAAGAAGAGGTAGAGGAAGAGGAGGCAGATGAAGAAGGGGCAGAGGAAGAAGAGGCAGATGAAGAAGAGGCAGAGGAAGAAGAGGCAGATGAAGAAGAGGCAGAGGAAGAGGAGGCAGATGAAGAAGAGGCAGATGAAGAAGAGGCAGATGAAGAAGAGGTAGATGAAGAAGAGGAAGAGGAATAAAGTAGGACGAGGATACCGGTGAATAACGTTCACCATCACAGTGGCTGAACCATTCGCTATTCTTCTCGAAAGAGATTCTCACAGATGGTGTCGCCTCAGGGAACACGATTGTAAGCAGAAACGGGTTCTCCTCTTCGTGGTCGTTCAGTCGACTCCTACTACTGCCACGGCAGCGTTAGTCGTCGACTCCTTCGGCTGCGAGGTCGCCATCGAACTCGTGGGTAACTGCGCCGGTCAGCAGTAGTTCACCCCGGTCAGTCGCCGAGATACGGAGTTCGCCACCGGGAAGCGAGATGTCGACCGGCGCGGCCGATTCGATCAGACCGATCCGGCTGGCGGCCGCGGCAATCGCCACCGAACCGGTGGCACAGGCCTGTGTTTCGCCTTCGATACCGCGCTCGTAGCTTCGCTGGCGGAACCGCGGGACCCCCTCTCGGCGGGAATCTGTTCGCTCGGCAAACGTGACGTTTGTCCCGGCGGGGAACACGTCTGCATGCCGGACGGCGGGGGCAGCCGATTCGATGTCGACCGACTCAATGTCGTCGACGAAGGCGACCGCTTGTGGGACGCCGGTGTTGACCGTCGTCACAGTGAGTCCCTCGACGGACTCTTCGATGAGTGGCTCTGTTCGGTTGCCGGCGAGCGGAAGCCGGTCGGGAGCGAACGTCGGCTCGCCCATCTCGACGGCGATCCCGTCGTCGACGCGAGTCGCGCGGCGCGTGCCCGCCTGTGTGTCGATCATGACCGAGTCGGCATCGGTTCGGTCCATCGCCCAGACGGCCGCACACCGTGCCCCGTTGCCACAGATCGGGGCCACCGACCCATCGGGCTGGACGAGCGTCATAATGATTCGTGGCGGCGAAAACCGATCTTCGAGCTGTAAGAAGAGAACTCCATCAGCGCCGGTCTGTCCGTCGGTGTCGCTTCCGACGCCCGTCGACCGGTCGCAGTGGGTGGTCGCGAATGCGCTCCGGTCGGGGACCGGATCGGTTGCGTCTACAATAAGGAACTCGTTGCCGGTGCCGTGGTATTTCTCGAAGGCGACTGCAGTGGTAAGCGTACTCATGGATTCAACTGCTGCGTGACGGACACACTGTCGTGTGGGCTCCCTCCAACTGGATGCATTGGCGCAGTAGGGAACACCTATCGGCCGGACAGCCCGCTGCCGTGTGTCGTGCCGCACACGGGCAGTCCGTCGACGGGTTGGTAGTCGTTACCTAACCAACGACATACATACACATATGTCCACCGGATGCAACAGCAGTTGCCACGCAAATTGACATTCTGAAAAAACGACCGTCGACGGGAGGGCACGCAGTGGTAGGTGGTCCCTACTCGCGCAGTGCGTCTTCCTGCTGGGTTGCTTCGAGTGTCTCTGCTTCGACGCTGGTGGCGACGACGGCCGGTTTGTAGGCCCCGCCATCGAACAGCTCGTGGTCGCTGACCGAGGACTCCACGTAGCGGGTGAACGCTCGTCGCTCCGATGGGAGATGGCCGTAGATGACCTCTTCGTCGACGAGATCGTACACCGGAATGCGCGGTGTGAGAAGCGTGTTTTCGCCGACAATGGAGTTCTCGCCGATCTTGAACCCGGAGGTGACGCGACAGCCAGCGCCGAGCGAGACGCCGTCCTCGATGATGACCGGTGCGCCCTCGACCGGTTCAAGCACGCCGCCGATCAGCGTGTTCGCGCCGAGTTTGACATTCTCGCCAAGTTGGGCACAGGAGCCGACCGTATCACAGGAGTCGACCAGCGTGCCGTCGCCGATGTAGGCCCCGATGTTGACGAACGAGGGGCTCATCATGATGCAGTCTTCACCGAGGTAGGCTCCGCGGCGGATCGTGGTGCCGTCGGGCGTGTTGCGGGTGCCGCGGTCGTTGAGATCTGCGGTCTGGCGGAGTGGGAGGACGTCGTGGTAGTCGACGCCGCCGTGGCTGCGGACCTGTGTGTTGCGGAGGCCGAAGTTGAGGAGGATGCCCTGTTTGACCCACGCGTTGGCCTCCCACGAGGTGACATCGTCGCCGGTTTTTTCGGCCGAGCGGATCTCACCGGCTTCGAGTGCTTCGAGGAAGACATCGAGCGTGGCGAGGTCCTCGTCGGTTGCGTCGGCAGCGGTGAGGCCGTCGTCGTAGCGGTTCCAGAGGGTTTGGATTTCGGATTCGAGTGTCGACATTCGTGTGAATTCGGCTTTCTCGGCCACCCCATAAGACCCATCGGTTGCGGGTCGAGGAGTGCCGAATGGAATCGCCTCCGCGATAAATCAGCGGTCACTGTCGGTCGACATGCCAGATCACTGCCAAAGAAGAGTCTCATCAAACGGGTTAAATAGAGACATCTACCAGTTTCAGTCAATATCGATGGGGTTACAATCCTATTTCAATCTCAGTGAACACGGAACAGACGTCGAAACAGAACTCGTTGCAGGGCTGACAACGTTTTTCGCGATGGCGTATATCATCGTCGTCAACCCGGCGATTCTGTCACAGGCGATTCAAATCGAGGGCTATACTGACACGGAAGTATTCCAAATGATTGCGATTGTGACAATTGTTACATCCGCAATCGCGATGGTTGTAATGGGGCTGTACGCCAACCGGCCGTTTGGCCTCGCTCCCGGACTCGGCCTCAACGCCTACTTCACGTTCACAGTCGTGTTGGGACTCGGTATCCCGTGGGAAACCGCACTTGCAGCGGTCTTTGTCGAAGGAGTGATCTTCATCATCCTCACGGCAACTGGTGCCCGGGAGTTCATCATCAACATCTTCCCCGAGCCAGTGAAGTTCGCCGTCGGAGCGGGGATTGGTGTGTTCTTACTGTTGATCGGTCTCCAAGAACTGCAGGTCGTCGTGGCCGACGAAGCGACCCTCGTCACGCTCGGTGAGATCGGATCGAATCCGATTGCGCTCCTCGGTGCGTTGGGCGCAGCACTCATTTTGATTTTGTGGGCCCGTGGCACGACCGGGGCGATCCTGATCGGGGTGCTTGCAACCGCGATTGCTGGCTATGTACTGACGCTCGCTGGACTCGTCGAGCCGGGTGTCCTCGTCGACCGAGCCGTCCTCACCCAAGTGAGCGAGGATGGACTCGTCTCGATGGTTACCGGCATCCAGTACGATATCACGCCGCTTGCGGGTGCGTTTCTCGATGGGTTCCGAACCTCCGACCCAGTAACCTTCGGGCTCGTCGTCATGACGTTCTTCTTCGTGGACTTCTTCGATACGGCTGGTGCGTTGATCGGTATCGGTCAGTACGGGGACTTCCTCGATGAAGACGGGCAACTCCCGGAGATAAGCAAACCGCTGATGGCTGACGGTATCGGGACAACTATCGGAGCCATGCTCGGAACGTCGACGATAACGACGTTCATCGAATCCTCGGCCGGTGTGGAAGCAGGCGGGAAAACCGGATTGACCGCACTCACTATCGCTGGGCTGTTCGTCTTGATGATCCCACTCGTGCCGCTTGCCGCAGCGATCCCGACGTATGCCTCGTTCAGTGCGTTAGTTGTTGTCGGGATTGTGATGTTCAAGGGGGTTGCAGATATCGATTGGAACGATCCGTCGTGGTCAGTTCCTGCTGCGCTTACCGTCACCGTCACCCCGTTGACGTACTCGATTGCCAACGGAATCGCGGTCGGCATTATCAGCTATCCCGTGATCAAGACCATGGTCGACGGACACAGAACCGTCACTGTTGGCCACTGGGCGATGGCAGCGACACTGACCGTCTACTTTTATATCCAGACCAGCGGGTTGCTGCTATGATAGCTAACTCCTCTGCACCAGTAACGCCAACTGACTACTCGCGTCGACGCTGTTCGATCTCGTCGGCCTGCCGCTGAATCCGCGTAATCTCGCGGTTGGCCTCCTCACGACCGCCCTCGGTTCCGTACCGGACGGACCAGTCGAGTTGGGAGGGGACGAATCGGCCGTCGTTTTTGTTGTCTTCGTCGCTCGTGAAGCGATTGAGAAACCGCGCCAGCAGTGTCGTCGGCATATCGTGTTGTTCCGGTAGACGCAATATAAATGTTCAGTAATAAAACACGAACGGTCGTGGCGAGATTGTAGATTAGTCTTCGATAACCTCGAAGAAATCGTACCAGCCAGCCTCGCGTTCGGCGAGCCACTCGGCAGCATCCAGCGCACCGTCGGCGAAGATGCTCCGGTCGCCAGCCCGATGGGTCAGCGACAGCGTCTCGTTGCTCCCACCGAGCAGCACCTCGTGTTCACCTGCGATGTCGCCGGCCCGGCGAGCATGAACTCCGATTTCGTCGGTCGACCGCGGAGCTTCACCCTCCCGGCCATGCACGCGCTCGCTGAGATCCTCGCGGACTCCCTCGATATCGTCGAGCAACGTCTTCGCGGTCCCGCTGGGGGCGTCACGTTTGGCGTTGTGGTGGGTTTCGGTGAGTTCGATATCCGCATCGGGCAGCGCGGCAGTTGCTTCTTGGACCGCCAACCGGAGCGCCGCAACTCCTCGCGAAAAGTTCGAGGCTTTGAGTACGGCCGTCGACTCGCTGGCGAATTTCAACTCCGCGATTCCCTCATCATCGAAACCGGTCGTTCCGGTAACGAAGCCGACACCGGTCTCGGCGCAGGCCTCGCTGTACTCGATGGCGGATTCGGGCCCAGTAAAGTCGACGACGACATCCGGCTGGTAGTCGTCCAGCAGCGCCTCGAAGTTGTCAGTCGACTCGATGACAACACCCGAAATCGGCTCGTCGACCGAGGTTCGGTTGACCGCGAAGTCGACCTCGCAGTTTTCGCGGTCGGCGGCCGCAGCAAGCACCTCACGACCCATGCGTCCGGCCGCGCCGGTAACTGCGATCCGGACCATCAGTCCGACGCCTCCCCGGCGGCCTCGGGGGTGGCTGGCTCGCCGTCGAGTTCGGCCAGCCGGGCAGCCAACTCCTCGCGGTGCTCAGCCGAGAGCTCAGTCAGCGGTGACCGAATGCGACCGGAGCCGTGGCCACGGATCTCCATGGCAGCTTTGACTGGGATCGGATTCGTCTCGACGAACAGCTGGCGAGTGAGCGGGCCGAGTTCGTGATGGATCGCCCGCGCGAAGGCGTAGTCGTCTTCGAGCGCCGCGCCGACCATCGCACAGGCACGCTCCGGTTCGACGTTGGCGACGACGCTGATCGCGCCGTGGCCGCCAACCGACAGCGTCGGCAGCGTCAGCCCGTCGTCGCCCGACAGAACCGCAAAGTCCTGATCACGGGTCCGTTCGATAACCTCCGAGACCCGGTTGAGATCACCCGAGGCGGCTTTGTAGCCGCGAATATTGTCGTGGTCAGCGAGCCGAACAGCAGTGTCGACCTCGATATTTCGTCCCGTGCGGCTCGGCACATTGTAGACGATCTGTGGGATGTCGACCGCATCAGCGACTGCTTTGTAGTGTTCGTACATCCCCTCTGGTTCGGGTTTGTTGTAGTAGGGAGAAATCAGAAGGAGGGCATCCGCGCCCGCGTCGGCGGCCTGCTGTGAGAGGTCGAGGGCTTCGTCCGTGTTGTTCGAGCCGGTGCCCGCGATGACCGGCACGTCCTCGACGGCGTCGACGACGGCCTCGATGACCTCGACGTGTTCGGCATGGCTCAGCGTCGCGCTCTCGCCGGTCGAGCCGACCGGGACGAGTCCGTCGACGCCCGCTGTTTCGAGCCGCTGGGCGTCTTCTCGGAGTGTTTCGGTGTCGATCTCGTTGGCTTCGGTAAAGGGGGTCACCATCGCCGGGAAAACCCCGCTGAAGTCGATGTTTGTCATGGGTTAGTGGATTGGTTGTCTGTTGTCGTCGGCTACTGTATAGTCGTCGGACTCTGCGAGATGAATAAAAACACCCGAAACGGGACGCCACGCCCGCGACGAGCAGTCAGTAGAAACGCTTCTTTGGGCGCTTCGGACGCACTGCTGTCGAGACGCTGGCCGTGCGGTCGACACCAGTACGAATCACACCGAACAGTGTGGGGTAACTGAACTTATACGTTGTGCATTTGCCGAGGCGGCTCGTCGAAGCGTCGAAGCCCAGATACTGTCGACACACCGGATCACAAAACATACATTCTCGTTACGTGTATGATCTGTACTGCGTTACCCTGTCGACGCTCGGCGATCAGTATGGACCCAACCCAACACACCCCGAATCGGGCCGTTCGCACGCGCTTGCGTCAGCTCTGGGATCGGCTTGGGCCGCTCCGAGGTCGGATTCGCTCGCGGTTCGCGGTCGACACGCGTGCGCTGGCGGCGGTGCGTATCACCCTCGGGCTCACGCTGCTTGTCGACCTCCTGCATCGGGCCGGAAGCATGTCGCTGTTTTACACCGATCAGGGAGTGTACCCGCTGTCGGTGTACGAGGTCACGTGGGGGTTCTACAACTTCTCGATCCATGCACTCTCGGGTGAACTCTGGTTCCAACAGTTCATGTTCCTGCTGGCCGGACTGTTTGCCCTCGCGTTCATCTTTGGCTACCGAACCCGGCTGGTCGGACTCGGCTGCCTGATCTTGCTGTTTTCCTTGCACGCCCGCAACCCCGGCGTGCTCAACGGTGGGGACCGACTGCTCCGCGTGATTCTGCTAGTCGCCCTCGTCACGCCGCTCGGCGAGCGATGGTCGATTGATGCCCTTCGCCGCGGGGCGGCTCGCTCTTCGGTCGCCAGCTTCGGTACTGCAGCACTCCTGGTACAACCGCTCATTGTCTTCGGCTCGAATGCGATTTTGAAACACCGAGGAGAGCACTGGTATGCCGGTGAGGCCCTCGAAATCGCCTTCCACAACGATGTGATGGCGGTGTATCTCGGCAACGTTGTCGTCGACTATCCCACGCTTCTGACGGTGCTCAACTACGCGTGGGTGACCCTGCTTGCTGGCTCGGTACTGTTCCTGTTGGTGCCTGTCGGTCGGCTTCGAGCAGTCGCCGCGCTGGCCTACATCGGAGCGTTCGCTGGCATGGTGGTAACGATGAGCGTCGGGGTGTTCCCGCTCGGGTTGATCGCCTCGGTGATTCCGTTTCTGACGGCTCCGTTCTAGGATACCCTCTCGCGTCGCGTCCCGGCCCACTGGGTCGACCGACTGCCGACTGCTACGGCCCTCGGCCCGTTCAGTCGACCGCCCGTCGAGCGTCGACTGCTAGACACGCTTCGGGAGCGCGACCACGAGTTCGCGGCCTCCTACGCGGTCTCGTATGCCCAGTCGCTGCTGACGGTACTCGGGGTGTTGTTACTGATTTGGATGCTGATGTTCGCGGCCGAAGATGTCTCGGAGTTCAGTGTTCCTGACGAGATCGACTACTCGCACGTCGACCAGCAAAGTTGGGGACTGTACGCTCCTGATCCGTCGGATGCCTACAGTTGGTACGTCGCCGAAGCCGAGATGGGCAACGAAACCGTGATTGCTGATCTCGGTGGGACCGCCGACAGCTTCGAGCATCCGCCAGATGCATCTCAATCATACGATACGTTCCGTCACCGGAAGTATATGCAGAAAGTCCGGCGTTCCGGCGAGGACGATACCACCGATGCGGTTGCCGAGCGGTACGCCGAGTGGGCCTGTCAGGAGGTTTCGACCGCCCGCGGCCAGCCAGTCGACACGATGACGATCTACCGGATGTACCAACCCAGCCCGCTTGACGGAGACTACGATGGGTTACGGAAGCTGACGGTCATCGAGTGGGACTGCGCTGCCAGCTAAGGTCGCTTGTCAGCGGTTGTGTTTCGTTCGGGAGGCCACGAGCGAGATTGAGGCGCTGTCGACTGCATGTAGACGTAAGCGACCAGCAAACAGAGTGTTCATATCCGCGGAGCGAGAGTCACTGCTGTGGGCACTACGCGGCTATCGTCGTATCGAGCGACGGTTCGAGCAAAGTTCGAAGCGGCCTTCGGAGCCGACCATCCGCCGAAAGAGATCGCACTGAGCTTTTCGGGTGCCCTTTTTATTGCCGCGCTCCCGAACTTCGGCCTCGCGCTCGTCCTGTTTGCGGCGCTCGCTCGGTACGTCGACCGCGTAAGCAGTCTCGCGCTGGTCGCCGCAATCGTTGTGATGAACCCGCCGGTGAAGTGGGCGATCTATGCGGCTGGCTTCTGGCTCGGCTCGTGGCTTCTCGGCCCGGTCCCCGGCGTCTCAGTGACCGAATTTTCGCTGGCTGACCTCTCGCTGTCGACCGGTCCCGAGGTGTTCGGTCGCGTGTTCCTCGGCAGTTTCATCATCGCCGCCATCTGTGGCGGCGTGGGCTATGTCGCGGCACTCCGATTCATCCGTGAACTCAAAAAGCGGGAGATCGATCCGGTCGACCACCTCCCCGAGTTGCTCTCGGAGTAGTCGCTGCCTGCTCCGAGTGCGTGGTGAGTGAGATGTGTGGTGTCGACACGTCTCCAACCGTCTCTATAGGCTCTAGCGTGCTAGGTCCCAGCATGTCGACGCAAGCAATAGGACCGCCGCGGGTTTCGGACCCTCATATATCCAGTGGCATGAACTCAAGCGTCTAGAGCCCTATCTGTGTGTATGGAGCTACGCAAAACCATCACCGAAAACGGGAGCCTCGTTCGCATTGCGTCGACTGCTGCGCTGGCAATCATTGCTGTTCGGTCCTTTGTAAAGGGCAAGCGACTGCGAGGGCTGGTAGCGGCCGGTGGTGCGGTCGCTGTCGGTTCTACGGTGTCGACGCTCGAACCGACCGAGTTGGACGTGATGAGCGAAACCGAAGAGCCAGTGACTGAGTCGACTCTCGACGAGGGAGCCATGCAGTGTGCGATCTGTAGTGATCCGATTGTTCCGGGGCAGTCGCGTCGACCGAACGAGAACGATAAAATCGTTCACGAGGCTTGTTTAGTATAATTCTATTTATTTCCGTGCCGTAAGAAAGTCTGGGTGTTTGTTCAGTCGACTCTTTGGGTCGACAGTAAGAGGTGCCACCTCCCGGATTTGAACCTCAGTCGTTTCGTTCGCTGACGCTCACTTCACTCCGTGCTTCAAATCCGCTCAGGAACCAGATTCGCGGCCGACAGCTCACTCGCTCCGCTCGTTCGTGTTGTCGGCCACAGAAGTATGCCGCCTCCCGGATTTGAACCAGGGACAGCTCGATCTTCAGTCGAGTGCTCTCCCAGTCTGAGCTAAGGCGGCGCACTCGGAGTGAGGGTGATAGCAGTAAAAAGGATTTCGAAGACGGCGCGGCGAGAGCCTCCCTCACACACCCGTCGACCTACTTGTCATCCAAATACTCCCACCAATGGTGCTCCTCGTCGACGTCTGACCCCGTCTCATCGCCACTATCTGCCCCATCTGCACCCGACTCACCGTCGCCCGCACTCGATTCGCCATCAGTCTCACCCGACTCGCCATCATCCGCGTTGACTGTGTCGACGTCTTGGTCCGTCCCACCGTCCGACTCCGCGGAGGGTGGCTCGCCGAGCGCTCGCGTAACGAGCAGCGACAGGGCCCCGCCCCCAGCGCCGATCCCAGCCACCCACCCCCACCACGGCAGCCCGTCAGCCATGACCGTGGTCGGCTCAGCGTCGACAGCCGGCTGGCGAGCCTCGACCGATCCCCCGGTGGCTTCGACCGGCTCCGGCGGCACCTCGGGCGGCCCACGAAGCGGCTCGCCGGTGTCGGACGCGAGCACCGTCGCCGAGGAACTCACCGCCTCGGCCTCGCTCTCGGCGACTGCTGGCGGCTCACCGTCGCTGCCCAGCGTCGACCCCCCGCCATCGCCTCCCTGATCAACTGCCACCGGCTGTGGGACTGTCTCACAGTCGTTGATCGAGGGGTTGACGCGGAGGAAAACGGCGTCACGGCCGGGGAGTTCACAGATCACGCTGGCGATCACCTTTCCGGCGTGGTCGTCGACGCCCGAAAACACTGCTGGCGTCTCGAAAGCAGTGGCCTCGGGGTTCCGACTCCCGAACACCTGATCGCTGCCGTCGGTGAAGACGAGTTGGATTCGGTTGATCGCCCCCGACGCTGGGCCGAACTCCGCGTCGGTGAGCCTGACTGCCTGACAGTCGAAGGTGATCCCCTCGTCGCCGGGTGCTGGCTGGCAGTCAGTCGACGGATTCGATAGCCACAACCCCTGCTCGACGAGATGGATCCCCTCAAGCAGTCGACCCGGCGAGCCGAACTGGACGGCTCCTGACTGCTCGCGCTCAAACCAGTCGAACGATCCATCCGCGTAGTAGAGTCGACTGTCGACTGTCGTCCCGGTGAACTCGACGCCCGAACAGCTGAACTGGACTCCAGAGACCGCGGGATCGGTGGCCTCGACGACAGTCTCGAACTGGCTGTCTCCCCGTTCGACCACACAGCGCTCAATCGGCCCGTGAAACGTCTCGAACGTTCGGTTTTCCGGCCCATCCCACAGCGCCTCGACACCGACGTAACCGAACTGATTTTCGCCGCTGAACTCGCCTTCGAACGTTTCGGTGGTGCCATCGCCGAACCCACAGACGACACGGTCGTAGGACGGCGCGTCGACGGTCACCGAATACTGCGACACCGAAACTGACGGCTCGAACCCCGTTGCTTGGGCACACTCCTCGACAGTGGGATTCACGAGTTGGAAGACGATATCGCCACCCAACTTTTCGATTACCACTGATTCGATGATGTTGCCGGCGTTGTCGTCGGTTCCGGCGAACGTTTCGGGAGCCGTGAAATTTGGCCCGGTGCCGCGCTGGCCGAACGTCTGGCTGGTCCCGTCGACGAAGTCCAGTCGAATCCGCTCGAAGGTCGGCTCGGCGGCGAACTCCTCGGGACCGACTGTCACCTCGATACAGTCGAAGACGGTAGCGTACGCGCCCGACGAACAGTTCGGCGTCGGGCTCTCCACGGTGATGTCGACGCTTTCCTCGGAAATCGTCTCGATGACACGGCCGGGTGAGCCGAACTGCGTCTGATCGGTGGCTGGCGGGTCCCACTGCTTTGAGGAGCCGTCGACGAACGTCAGCCGAACATCGTCGGCTTGGCCGTGTTGGGCGGAATCACAGTTGAACGCGAGATCGCCGAACACACAGGGCCCCGAGTTCGTGGCTGTCTCGGTGGCGGTGCCGTTCGTGACGGTGACCCGCGCTATCGGCCCGTGAAACTCCTCGACAGTCGTCTCGGCGCTCGGATCGAGTCGCCCGTCACCGCTGAAGCCGAACTGCGTGGTGCCGCTGTAGCCCGCAGTAAACGCTTCGATGGTTCCGTCGGCAAATACGAGGTCGACGCTGTCGTAACCCTCGGCGTCGACGCGAGCCACATAACAGTCGAGATCGATTGCTGGATCGAACGCTGGTGGCTCAGTAGTGGGTGGATCGGTCTCGTTGCCCGCGGTCTCGTTGTTCTGGTTGCCGGTCTGCTGTGCGGCGGCAGTCCCCTGGAAGCCCGTCACAGCCAGCCCACTCGCAACGAGAACGGCCCGTCGACTGAGTGCCGGGGGGCGTGACATGATATCCATCCAACGGGTGCCGCCACCGTAGCCCTTCGTTACACTTTGTGACCGAATACATACGTCTCTGGGTGCGTTTGATTTCGTTTGAGTGCCTTTCGAGATGTCGACGGGCTCTATGGTTGTTTATAAGTAATTGATCAGCGTCGACGTGTTGGCTCTGGTTTATTTATACGGGCTCGGGCGGAGTCGAACCTCAGTCGTTCCGCTTCGCTTCACTCCCTGGTTTGACTCCGTGTCGCCACTCCTGCCGACACGGACGACTCGCTACGCTCGTCGTATTCTGTCGGCAGAAGTGGGCTCGGGCGGAGTCGAACCACCGATCTCAGCCTTGTAAAGGCCGCGTCATAACCACTAGACCACGAGCCCGCATTCGAAACCACTTCCTACGCGTGAATAACGTTTTCCTTCCGCGTCGGAACCAATATACTGCTCCACAGGTGAGATAGCCACATGGCTGCTCGCTCGAACTGGCTCCCGATCTTGGCCGTCTGCTGTCTGCTCGCCGTCAGCGGCTGTGTCGCGCTCAGCGACCCACCTGCAGATAGCGCCTACAACTGGACCACCGTCACTGCCGTCGACTCCGACACCGACGAAGACCTCGCTACCGTCGACGTCCGGATCGCAGACACTGACTCGAAACGCTATACTGGCCTCAGTAACACCAGCTCGCTCGGTGAGAACGAAGGAATGCTGTTCATCCACGACTCCGAGGGCAGATACGGCTATGTCATGCGAGATATGGCCTTCCCAATCGATATCGTCCACATCGATGCCGACGGTGAAATCACGATGATCAGCCACGCCCAACCCGACGACGACCAGACGTTTCGTGGCACCGCCAAATACGTCCTCGAAGTCCCCTACGAGTACACCACCGAAAATGGAATCGAGGAAGGCGACCGCATCGAGATCCCCGAGCAGTACCGCTGAGCCACGCCAGGAAGCCAACCCTCTTTGGCACTCCCCCGCTACCACAGCCAATGAGTGGCGTTGAGGCGGGCAGCGACGAGTCGGACGAAGACGATCCGTTTGCCGAGCAACGGGAGCGCGTCGACGACCCAATGCGTCGACTCGTCGGCGAGTACGGTCGCCCCTACTGGCTCTCGGTCGCCGTCGGCATCGCTGCCAGCCTCGGGGCTCGACTCCTCGACCTCCTGCCGACGATCCTGCTGGGGATCGCCATCGACAGCCTCTTTCAGGGCGTCGAACCCTTCTCGCTCCCGCTGGTGCCGGGAGCGTGGCTCCCGAGCGCCGAAGTCGACCAGTTTTTCCTCGTCATCGGACTGATCACCGGTTCGTTCGTTGTGGGAGCGGGGTTCCACTGGCTCCGCAACTGGGGATTCAACTCGTTCGCCCAAGACATCCAACACGACGTCCGAACCGACAGCTACGACACGATGCAGCGGCTGAATATGTCGTTTTTCGCCGACAAACAGACCGGCGAGCTAATGAGTATCCTCTCGAACGACGTCAATCAGCTCGAACGATTCCTGAATGACGGGCTCAACTCCGCGTTCCGGCTGGTCGTCATGGTCGTCGCCATCGCTGGCTACCTGCTCTATCTCAATCCGCAACTCGCTCTCGTCGCGCTCTCACCAGTCCCTCTCATTGCGGTTTTTACGTACATCTTTATCAAAAAGATCCAACCCAAGTACGCCGCCGTCCGCTCCAGTGTCGGCACGGTGAACTCCCGGCTCGAAAACAATCTCGGCGGGATTCAGGTCATTAAATCCTCAAATACGGAAAGCTTCGAGTCGGGCCGCGTCGATGACGTCTCTCGGGATTACTACGAAACCAACTGGGGTGCGATTACGATCCGAATTCGGTTCTTCCCCGGCTTGCAGCTCATCTCAGGAGCAGGGTTCATCCTCACGTTCCTCGTCGGTGGCTTTTGGGTCTTTTCGGGCTCGGCCCCCGGTCCCTTCACCGGCACCCTCTCCACAGGCGAGTTCGTCGTCTTTATTCTCTTTACCCAACAGCTCGTCTGGCCGATGGCCCAGTTCGGACAGATCATCAACATGTACCAGCGCGCCGAGGCCTCCGCCGAGCGCATCTTCGGGCTGATGGACGAGACCGCCCTTCTGGAGTCCGACTCGGAGACCGACGAACTGGCCGTTTCCGAGGGCCGCGTCGACTACGATAATGTGAGTTTCAGCTACGAAAACGACCAGCCGATTCTCGATGATATCGATTTCACCGTCGACGGCGGCGAGACGCTCGCCCTTGTTGGCCCAACCGGGGCCGGAAAGTCGACCGTCCTGAAACTCCTGCTTCGGCTCTATGATGTCGACGAGGGTGCGGTCCGAATCGACGATCAGGATATCCGGGAAGTCAGCCGGACCTCGCTCCGGCAGTCGATTGGCTACGTGGGTCAGGAGTCGTATCTGTTCTACGGGACGGTCAAGGACAACATCGCCTACGGGAGTTTCGATGCCAGCGACGAGGAGATCCGCGAGGCCGCCGAGGCTGCCGAGGCCCACACGTTCATCCAGAATCTGCCGGAAGGGTACGACACGATGGTCGGCGAGCGCGGCGTCAAACTCTCGGGCGGCCAGCGCCAGCGGCTCTGTATCGCCCGTGCGATGCTCGAAGACCCCGATATTCTCATCCTCGATGAGGCGACGTCGGATGTCGACACCGAGACCGAGATGCTGATCCAGCGAAGCCTTGACGAACTGACGGCTGATCGAACCACGTTCGCTATCGCCCATCGACTGTCGACGATCAAAGACGCCGACCAGATCGTCGTCCTCGAAGACGGGCGCATTGTCGAACGCGGCAGTCACGAGGAACTAATCGGCTCTGATGGACTGTACGCCCATCTCTGGGGCGTGCAGGCCGGCGAGATCGACTCGCTGCCCGAGGAGTTCATCGAGCGCGCCTCGCGTCGACAAGCCAGAACCGAGGCCGCCGAAGATTAGTTAGAACGATTGGGTATCGTCGGCTTCCGAGTCGACCCCACGATCACTGTAGCCAGTCTCGCCGACGGCCCCGTTGCCGACCATACTCAGCACGGCCTGTCGGACCTCCTCGGCGTCGTTGAACTGCTGGTCGGGCTCTTCGGTATAGGGGTTGAGTACCTCCCGAAACGACTCTTCGCCGTTCGGCAGTTCGAGTTCGTGGTCGCCGTACTCCTCGACCAGCGTGTCGACGCGCGTCGGATACTCGTGGGCTTCGAGTTCGTCGTCCAACTCGCCGAACTCGACGCCGAGTTCCCGACTCCCTTGGTCGGTTTCTTCGACCTCAATGTTGTCCTCGTCGTCAGTGCCTGTATTAGCCATACCCCTAAGATGACGCTCGGCACCCACAAACAGGTTTGGAGCCGTCGAACCGTCGACCAGTCGACTAACCGGAGTTTAAATATCTCTCCGACCCACCACGCAACATGCACCTCTCGGAGGTAGCGTGGCCCGAAGTCCGTGATCTCGACACTGATCTCGCGGTCGTCCCGGTCGGTAGCACCGAACAACACGGCCCCCACGCACCGCTCGGAACTGACATGCTCACTGCCGAAGGTGTCGCTACGGCGGGCGTTGAGGCGTACAAAAACGAAACTGGCGTCGACATCCCAATCACACCCACCATCCCGGTCGGCATCGCCGAGGAACACGCCGCCTTCGACGGCACGCTGTGGGTCTCGCCCGACACCTTCCGGGACTATGTCCGGGAAACCGTCGCGAGCCTCGCCCACCACGGATTTGATCGTGTGGTGATCGTCAATGGTCACGGCGGCAACACCGACGCGCTCCGAGAAGTCACGGGCGAAATCTCCCGCCACGATGACGCCTACGCGGTCGCATTTACGTGGTTCGACAGCGTCGACAGCGAACTCTCGATGGGCCACGGCGGCCCGCGCGAGACGGCGGTTCTCCGGCATATTCGACCGGATCTGATAAACGAAGACGAGATCGACACGGCCAGCGAGGGCGCAAGCGATCACTGGGGCGAGTGGGTCGCGGGCGTCAATCTGGCTCACGACTCGGTGGAGTTCACCGAGAATGGGGTTGTTGGCGATCCAACCGAGGGAACCGCCGAACTCGGCGAAGCATTGATCGACGACGCGGCCGACGCGCTGTGTGACCTGTTGGGGGCTGTCGCTGTGCGGGATCGATCCCCGTAGTGAGCGTTACTCGGCTTTTTCGCCTTCCTCGGTAGCCTCTGTTTCGGCAGCGTCGACAGACTCCTCACTGTCGGCGTCGGCGGCCTCGGCAGCCTCGTGGGCATCCGCGAGATCACCGCGCAGGGCCGGAATCGTGGCCGTCAGTTCGCTTACTTCGTCGCTGGCGCTGTCGACGGTCTCAAGAAGCTCTTCGACGGTTTCGATCTCTGCTTGAAGCTCCTCTGGATTCTCGAAGGCATCCGCCCGCGAGCCGAGGGTGAACCACTTTTTGGCCTGCCGGAGATGGTCGGCGGCCTCGCCCACGTCGAGGGCGGATTTGAGTCCGTTGAGAACGCCCAGCACGTTGTCGGCGCTGGTCTCCCAGATCGAATCAGGCGTTGGCAGTTCCGCGCGGGCCTCCGCGAGATGCTGTTCGACGTCGTCGCTCATCTCTTCGGCGGCCTCGCCGAACAGGTCGTCGTCATCGAAGCTGGTTTGGCTCATAAATAGTGATTGATTCCCGTTGGTATAAAAACACGCCCGAAAGTGAAAGTGAAACTGCCCCTTTCGCCGGGTGAGGCCGCGTATTACTCGTCGACCGAAACGAGCTTCATCAGCGGGTAGCCATCTTCCATATCCATCCGCGTGCGAGCAGTGACGCCCTCGTAGGCGATTCGCATCTCGACGGTCATTAGGCTCCCAGTAAGCTCCGTGTAGCCGTTTTCGTGGTCGATAGCCGCCCTGACGAGTTCGTCGTCGATTGCGACGTCGACCGACTCGCAGAACGGCTGATTCTCGATGGCCTCGGCCATCGCGGCTTCGAGGCTGCGGGTGCTATCGGGGCTGACCGGGGTGCCAGCGAACTGGTGGTAGAGGGAGCCGAATTTGATTCCGGCCTCGAAACAGGCCTGCTGGGCGTCGGTAACCATATTCAATCCTTCGGCTAGGCCACCTAAGGGCTGTCGACTCTCCGTGCGTAGTTGTCACTGAGACACAACCACATGATTGACGGGACGGAACCGCGCGATACTTAGGCATCGTACACGCTTTGCCGAATGAATGGCGAGATCTGTCCTCCTGACCGGGGCTGGCGGACGTGTCGGGCAAGCCATCCTTCGGGATCTGGGTGATGCTCACGATTGGCGACTGCTGGATCGTGAACCGCTCCCCCGAGGGAAGCTTCCGGACGGCATTGATAACAGCGATGTGTACGTCACCGACGTGACTGACAAGCAGGCGGTCAAAAACGCGGCCGAAGGCTGTGAGGTCATCATCCACCTTGCGGGTGATCCACGACCCAACGCCCCGTGGGAGAGCGTCCTGCGCAACAACATCGACGGCACCCAAACCGTCCTTGATGCCGCCGTCGAGGTCGGCGTCGACAAAGTCGCCTTCGCCTCTTCGAACCACACGGTCGGCTTCTATGAGGACGAGCGCAAACCCGATATCTACCGCGATCACGATGACTATCGACTCGACGGCACCGAACTCCCCCGACCGAGCAACCTCTACGGCGTCTCGAAGGTCGCCGGCGAAACGCTCGGTCGCTACTACCACGACGAACACGGCCTTTCTGTGGTCTGTGTCCGGATCGGCAATCTGACCGAATCTCACCCGCCGCGAAACTACGAGCGCGGCCAAGCGATGTGGCTCTCCTACACGGACTGTGCGCATCTGTTCGACTGCTGTGTCACTGCCGACTACGGCTTTGAAATCGTCTACGGCATTTCCGACAACAATCGCAAATACTACGACATCGAGCCGACCCGCGATATTTTGGGCTACGATCCACAGGACAACTCCGCGGAGTATCATCTCGACGGCACGCCGAAAGACGAGTCGACCGACGTCGAAACCGAGTAACGAATCACCTGCTGGTTGCGCTGTTCTATTCGAGATTCCGCTTCCGGTATAAGAGCCCGATACCGGCGAGCGCTGTGACGACCACTCCGACGAAGAGCGCTCCGAGTGGTGACTCTCCATCTCCGGTGGCATCACTGACGGTCGACTCCCGGTCAGTCGACCCTTGGTCGGCCGACCCCTCGCCAGCGGTCGACGCGCCATCGCCGACGACAACCGTCCCGGCGTTGGTCGTCCCGATTCGCAGCTCGTAGACGCCGGCCTCGTCGAAGCTGGTTTCGAGCGTAATCGTCTCGGAGTCACCGGCCGCGACTGTCACTGGCTCCGAGGCGGTCGTGGCGTTGTTGGCGAGCAACTCGATAGACCCAGTCGCGTTCCAGCGCCCAGTGTTTTCGACAGTCGCCGAGACGGCAATCGGCGCTCCGACGTCGACTGACGACCGTGTGGCGCTGGCTCCGTTGACCGAGAGCAGATCCGCCTCTTGGAGCCCGACCGCGAACATCGAGAAGCCGGGTGTCTCCGCGCGAAGCTGGTAGGACTCCGCGTCTCGGTCGACGACATCCGTCTTGAGCGGTTGCCACGCGCCGTCGTGGTGGCGGTAGACGGTTGCGTCGTCGGCGTCGACTTCGATCTCGTCGAGCCGACTGGCCGAGACGGTGAACTCGAAGGTCGCCGAAGCGACCTCGGAATCCTCGCCCGCCGCGTCGGCCTCACTCGCCTCGTCACCCGCTTCGGTGTCGCCCGCCGCCGAGCCGTGGTCGACACGCGTGAAGCCGACTGCTCGGCCCTCGAACGCCGGTGTGTCATCGAAGCCATCGGAGTCGACGGCCACACTGAGCGTGTAGTCCGACTGCACCCGACTCGAAAGCCCGAGCGAACGGAGGGTCAGCGACTCGCTTCGGCTGCTGTTGCCGAGCGGCACGTCGACGCGGTCCGAGGAGGGGTTTTGGACGATGATGTTCGTCGACCCCGAACTGTCTTCGGTTACAGTCACTTTCGTTGACGGGCTCGATGAGGAACTGCTGGAGACAGCACCGCCGCCTCCGCCGCCTCCGCCGTCTCCACCGCCATCTCCGCCATCGCCGCCATCGCCGCCGTCACCACCGCCACCGCTGGTGTCGACGGTCACTGATCCGAGTTCGATATCGGTTTTATTGTCACCGTTGGTGTCGACTGCCTCGGTGAGATTCGCCGTGTAGCTGCCGTCGGTTCCGGCGTCGTAGCTCGCGGTGTACCGGCTCCCCGACTGGCTGAAGTTCGACTCGTTGAGTGTGGCCGACTCGGGGCCGCTGATCGTGACATTGAGCGTCGAGAGGACTGTCGAACTGTCGAAAGCGATGTCGACGGTTTGGCCGCTTGGATTCGAGACGTCGGTGTTGGAGATTACCGGATCGTCGACCGAGACGGCCACGCTTCCGGTTTCGTCGCTTGCGCCGTCGTTTTCGGCGTCGTCAGTGGCGGCGGTGAGCGTTGCGGTGTAGCTCCCGTCGGTGCTCCCGGTGTACTCAATCTCGTAGACGCCACCAACTGCGGTCGGGTTGCTGACGACCAGTGTCGCGTTTTCGGCTCCTGAAATCGCGACCGTCGCACTCGAAAGCGACTCGGAACTCTCGAAGGCGAGTCGGACCTGTCGACCGGTTGGGTTCGTCACCGAGACGTTCGAGATCGTCGGCGCGGTCGTGTCGATTGTGTTCGTTACCGACTCGTTGCTCGCGCCATCATTGCCAGCCCCGTCGGCGACCGTCACCGCCGTCACGGTGTAGGTGCCGTCGGTGTTCGAGGTCGTCGTTCGGTCGTAGCTGAACAGCCCGTTCTGGGAAGCGGTTTCGGTGAAATCGCTCCGGTCGAGCGTTTCGTTGACCGCCCCCGAGACGTTGATCTCGGCGGTCGACACGGATTCGTCGGTGTCGAAGCTGATCGAGAGCTCTTGTGCAGTCGGGTTCGTCACCGAGAGGTTCGACAGCGCCGGTGGCGTCGTGTCGACGCTGACCGAGGCGGATTCACTGCCCGCCCCGTCGTTGCCAGCGAGGTCGACCGCGCTGGTGAGCGTCGGCTCGTAGATCCCGTCGGCGTTGACTGTCACTGTCGCGTTGTACTCGTAGTTGCTGCCGGAGTCGGTTTCAGTGAGATCGCTCAGCGAGAGCGTCGTGCTCGCGTTCGGGATGTCGACCGCGACCGAGCCGAGTTGTTCGCTTGCGTTGAACGACACCGTCAGCATTTGGCCGGTCGGGTTCGCCGCGCTGAAATCGCTGATCGTCGGCGACGTGGAGTCGACTGTGAACGTCTCGCTCGTATTCGAACCGACGTTGCCGGCGGTGTCGGTAGCATTGATCCGAACGCGGACGGTTTCGGAATCCTCGTTCGGGACAGTCCACGAGTAGGGGTCGTCATTTGCGGTTGCGCTCTCGACTGTCTCCCAGTTCGACCCGCCGGTGGTGTACTCGATAGTGATGCTATCGGTTGCAACGTCGACCACGTCGGTCGCCGTCCAGTTGATCGCCACTATCTCACCACCGCGGAACAGATCATCGCCGTCAGGGTCCTCGACGGTGACCGCCGGAGCCACCGTGTCGACGGTAACATTGTAACTGATCGTGTTCTGGTTGGCTTCAGTGTCGGTTGCGATGACTATCACCTCGACGTCACCGTCGGCGAACGTGCCGTCAGCGGTGAGCGCAGCCGGATCGAGACTGAGTGTCGTTCCGGTGTAGGAGACCCCTGCATCCGAGTCGGTCGCGTTCTGGACGACCGTGCCGTCGGCGTCAGTGACCGTGATGTCGAGACTCTCGTTGTCGACGCTCGTGGTAGTGTCCGTGATGGTCAGATTGATCGTCGACTCGTTGTCGGCGGTGATCGAGCCGACTGCGGGATCGAAGCCGCTGAACGTCGGCGCGGTCGTGTCGACCGTCACCGAGTCAGTCTCGCTGGCCGCGCCGTCGTTGCCAGCACCGTCGGCGGCCGTCTGCAGTGTTGCTGTGTAGTCCCCATCGCTCCCGACGCTTTCGGTCGCGGTGTACACCTCCACTCCGTCGACTGATTCGCTGTCGAAATCGCTGAGTGAGAGCGTCGGATTCTCCGGACTATTGGTGAAGCTGACATCGACGGTCGACAGCGGCTGACTCGCGTTGAACGAGACGTTGATATCCTGATTTCCAGTGTGTGAGGCGTTGAAATCGGTGATTGTGGGCGTAACCGTGTCGACCTCGAAGGTGGTCGAGGTGTTTTCGGTCATACTGTTGCCGAGTTTGTCTTGGCCCTCGTCGACCGAGACTGTCGCCGTGGCCTCCTCGTTGTTGTCTATCGGTCTGAAAGTACCAGTCCACTCCGTCCCGCTGTCGAAGCTCCCACTGACATCGTAGCTCCGGTTGAGCCCCTCGATGGTCACGTTCAGGTCGACGCTCTGGTTCATCGGCTCGTCAAACTCGACTGTCACCGATTGGTTGGTGCCGGTCTGTGAGTCATCGATCAGCGTCGGCACCGAGACAACCGACACGTTCGGCTGGATGGTGTCTTTCGTGACCAGCGTTTCGGCAGTGAACCCCTCGCTGTTGTCGTACTCGCCGACAAACGCGCGGGCGGTAACGCTGATCTCGCCCTCTGCGAGCAGTTCGGTATCGATGCCGGAGACCGTCACCGTCGTGCTCCCGACCGTCTCGTTTTTGGTGACGATATTGCCGTTCTCGTCTTCCAGTTTGACTTGGACCTTCTCGGCTGACTCGTCGACGAGGCCGACCGTGACTGCGTAATCGTTGACGTTCCCGTTTGCCAGCGAGATGTTTGTCGCCGTCGTCGACTCTGGTTTGGGTGGCCCGCGGGTGTCGACCTCGAAGCTGTTCGAGTCGTCGGCGGTCATGACGTTACCGAACGAATCGGCAGCCTCGGAGACGTTGATCCTCGCGGTCGCCTGCTCGTTGTCGTCGACGATGGTCACCGTCCCCGTCCATGTGCTACCAGTGAAACTCTGCTTGGTGACATTGTAGCTCCGGTTGAGATTGGTCCCTTCAATAGTCACGTTCGGGTCGACGGTCGTGTCCATCGAGTCGTTGAAATTCACCGTCACCGTCTGTTCGACGCCGGCGTCGAACGTACCGATTGAGGCGTTCGTGATCCCAGCGTCCGAGACGCCCGGCGGATTCGTATCTTTCTGGATGGTCCCGATACCGCTTATCGCCGTGTTATCGCCGTCGTCGGTGAGCGACGCGTCGACGGGGACGTCTCCATCCGAAAGCCCGGAGACATCGAGATTTTCGAACACCACGTCCGTGCTCCCGCCTGCATCGACGTACTGGCTTGCTGTTACCGTCCCACCGTTCGAGAGGTCGACTTTGACGGTCCCGGCTTCGTGGTCGGATTCGAGTTGGACCGTTAGATTGTATGCGCCTGCGGTAGTCGCGTTGATCCGTTCGGCGGTGAGGTCAGTGGGTGCTGCCGGTTTGATAGTATCCCGTAGCTTGACTGCGTCGGGTAGGGCTGGATTGTCGAACCTGTCGGTTACCCGGCCGTCGACCGGTGCGATGGTGTCGTTACCGAGACCGGTCCGTGACACTGCGGCGTCGAGCGTGACTGTTGCCGTATCGGATTCGGCGGTGTGGTCGATGGCGGTGATTGTTCCCGCACCATCACCGCTTTCGTTTGTGTAACTCAGGTCCTCTGGGGACAGTCCCTCGTCGGTGCTGTTGACGACCGATTCGTTGAACGTCACCTTGACCGTATTGCTGCCAACTTCGGCCTCGACCGAGGTGATTTCCACCGGGGTGGTTTCAACGGTCACCGAATCGCTCAGTCCCTCCGTCTGATTGCCGGCGGCGTCGTTGCCGACCGCGTCCTCGGCTTTCGTGATCTCAACCGTGTAGTCACCGTCGCTACTGCCGGTGTAGGTCGTGTTGTACTGGTAGCTGCCGTCGACGGTTTGGGTATCGAGATCCGATTTGGTGTATGTTTCAACCGTCGTCGACGAGCGTGTGAGTTCGACGGTCGCGCTTTCGAGTTGCTCGCTCGAATTAAATGAGATGTTGAGGTCTTGGTCGACTGGGTTCGTGAGATTGGGATTGGTAATGAAGGGTGTGGTGCCATCAACTATCAATGATTGTTTAAATTCGGTTGGTAGTGAGTCATTTTCGGAAAGTGAGTTAGTTTCGATAGCATACACATCGTACGTGTCGTTTTTTCCATCCAAGAACTCTGTTTTGCTACTAGGAAACGTACCTTCCCCGAAATTTGTCACTTCATCTTTTAAATCCCCATCAGAATAGTTTCCATCACCATCAACATCAATAACGACGTATGCTGTTTGGTCATTGTCAAGAAGGTAATCAAACGAATCGCCCGCACCGATTTTGTCCTCCGTAACGGAGAAATACGTTACACTGTGGCTTGATGCGGCCACGAACGGGATCACACAACCGCTTAAGACAATAACAAACAGCACACCAAAAATTATGATTCGGTTATTTGATATATTAACTGACATGTGTGGTCTGTGATAAAATTGGATTTAGTGATCCTTAACGGGACTATCCAATATTTATGTACAATCTAAAATCAAATGTCTAATATCCTCTCTTCAAAATATCACTATTGAAATTTAACGAAAATCGGTTCACACTGTTTCCGATCTGCCTCACTGTAGGCGGTGTTCATTGATGTTGACCTCCGACAAACGCCGGATGTTTCCACACAGTTTCGAAAGAATCTGATCCGTCGAACCCAACGTCCATGCTACTTGTATGCGCACTCAAACTGATTCGGAGAGAAGATAGTTATACTCCTCTCACCTATCAGTCTCAGAATAACTATGTTAGGGATGAACAAATCGGGAGACGACCAACCCGAGGACAGTCGACGGCGCGTCCTCACCTACGCGGCGCTCGCGGCACTCGGCGGAACAGGTATCGCCGGGGCGTGGACGCTCTCACAACCCGACGCGCCGTCGGACCCAGCCCCGGCACCGCCGGAGGCGATCCCCGAGTCGGTGCCCGAACTGGTCGCCCGCCACGCGCCGGATCTCTACTTCGGAGCTCTCGAAAAATGGTTCCCGACCGATCCCCAACAGTACGCCATCGAGACGGTCGGTGGCTCGGTCGTCGACGGCTACACCGCACTCAACGGGTATACGACGGCGTTCAACAACGCCGGAACCCCACCTGACCCAGTGGTATTTTACCGTGTCGTCGAGGCCGCCGAGGGCGTCGACGCGATCCAGTACTGGATGTACTCGGTGTTCGATCAGTTCACCGTGAACTTCCACTGGCACGACTGGGAACTCCTGCAGGTCTTTGTCGACCGCGAGACCGGCACACCGCTTCTCCTGTCGGCGAGTGCCCACTCGCGGGCGAGCCCCAACAACGAGTTCCTCGATCCCGATCTCTCGGGCGACCGCCGGCCCGCGATTCTCGCCGAGGTCGGTTCCCATTCGAGCGCCAGCGAACTCAACGACCGACTCCCGAGTTTCGAGCGCCTTCCGACCGACGACTGGCGTTCGGACGTGACCAACGACCTCCTCGATATCTCGCAGTCGCTGTCGACGCCGTTCGCCTACGGGCTTCCCCGCGACGAGGGCGCGCGACTCCCGTTCGTGATGCCGGAACTCGACGGCTACCGACTTGACCAGCACCCCTCGCTGTCGGTCGACCGCGAGGATTTCATCGATGAACGCGTTACCGTCGACTCCTGGCGCGGCTTGCCGCGACCGCCGACCGACCTCCCGCTCCGCGAGCCGGGGCTCGTGATTACCTCATCGGACAGCCCGACCGAGTCGGATGCGACCTACCGCCTCCTGCCGATGGCAAGCGTTCGGGAGACGGTCGACGACTTTGTCGGCCCACAGTTGGGCTTCGAGTTCGCGATACCCGGCTTCGCCGAGGAGCTGTACGCCAGCCATATCACCTCGGTCGGCATCCCGTGGGAACAGCCACGCTATACCGACCCGCTTGCCGATGTCACCGATCCCGCCCACCGGCAGCGAATCGATGGCGAACGCCCCGCAGGACTTCTCAATCGCGTCGTCGGTAGCGTTCGGTATCTCGGATCGGGTTCTGATGGAGCCCTCAATGGCGTCCCAGCGGCGCCCCGCGAGGCCCTCGACGGACTGGTCGACGTCTCGCTCTACGATCTCCCGACCGAGGTCGCCGTCCGGCTGGCCAGCGATCCAGAGGCGACGGTGACACGAAATGGCGTCTTTGGCCTCCTGCACGTCGACTCCGGCGAGCATCAGTTGGTCGTTAACGGTCCCGGCTTCGCCCCACTCGCACAGCGCTTTGTCCACGAGGGCGGGCTGTTTCAGGCTGGAGCAGGCGGCGAGTTGACGCTGATCGCTACCGAGGACGCCGGGTGGATTCGCGGCGATGGCCGAGAGACCAATGGCATCGCTCACATCCGCGTGGTCGAGGACTACGCTGGCGTCGTCTACGACGGTCGACCGGCCGAAGACGACCGGTTTGCGGTGGCGGTCCACCGTGCCGGGCGCTATACGGTCGAAATCGAAGATACGGATGGTCGACTGGGTGCCTACCGGGTCGGTCCCGACAGTTTCGACGAGGAGGGCAATACGATCCGCGAGGGCATCGACACCGGCAAGCAGTCGCTTATAACCACGCTCGTCGACGAACTCCGCGGTGGACGCGAGTTGGCACGCAGTCTTGCAGATGGCGAGGAAAACGAGATTCTCAATCGACTCTCACGCGCTCAGGAGGAGGCGGCCGCCGCAGCTACGGCTGCCGAGCGTGGCGATGGTCGAACGGCGGATCGACAGCTGTCGACCGTCAGTTCGCTGCTGATGGAGGCCCTCGAAATTTTGTCGAGCGAGGACCAGCGGGCCTACAGCGATGCCGCCGTGGCAGCGCTCGAACCGCGGTTCCAAGCGCTGATCGACCGCGCCGAATCGGCGGCCGACACGGAACTCAGTCCGTAGCTATCCAGTTTTAAAAAGCCTCGGCACTCATAGGGCTCATCGTCGACAGGAGCCACCCCGTCTCAGAGCGGTGCGTTCGTCATCGGCCAGTCGACTCAATGGGTGAACTACAAAAGACGGTTTCCATCGGGTCGACGGGCCCCTTTTAATTCCGGAGTCCCTCACACCCAGCATGCCAACCGTCGAAGAGACGTTTATCGAAAACCGCCATCGCGTCCAGCCCAACCACACCAACAACTACGAGACGGCCCACGGGGGAATCGTCATGAAGTGGATGGACGAGGTCGGCGCGATGGCGGCAATGCGATTTGCGGGCGAGACCTGTGTGACCGCGAGCATCGACCAGATGAACTTCCGTCGACCGATCCCACAGGGCGATACGGCCTTCATCCAAGCCTACGTCTTCGACCACGGCGAGACGAGTATCAAAGTTCGACTCCGGGCGTTCCGCGAGCAGCCCCGATCCGGCGAGCGAACCCTCACGACCGAGAGCGTGTTCGTCTTCGTCGCGCTGGGCGATGACGGGAAGCCGACGGAAGTTCCGGAACTGACCGTCGACTCTGAACTCGATGCCGATCTCCAATCCGACGCCCTCGAATGGGTCGAAAACGAGTAGTCTCTCGGGCCCTGAACTGTTCCAATGACTCGTCTCACTGCCCTCCTCTGTTCGCTGTTGCTCCTCACTGCCGGGGTCGGATCGGCGGCTGTGGCCGCCGAGCCGTCGACAGCCACATCTGGGACGCTATCGACGTCTCAGCCCCAACTCGACCAGAGCGCGCCGGTCGGCTGTGTCGACGGGATCTGCTACGACGACGACCTCCCGTTCGACGAGGCGACGGACCTCACTGACGACGAACTCGACATACTGGTCGACCGAACGATGGCCAGAGTCGAGCAACTCCGCGGCCAGAAGTTCGACTCCGAGGTCCCAGTCGAGGTCCAGAGCCGCGCGGAGTTCCGCGAGGACAACCTCGTCACCAACACCAGCACCGACGAGACGTTCGAGCGCTGGAACGATGGGGTCTGGAAAGGGCTGTTCATCATCGGCGACGACCAGCGGTCGGCCGCCGCCATCGACGGCACCATCGGTGAGGCAGTCAGCGGCTTCTACGTCCCGAGCGAAAACCGAATCGTCATCGTCTCGTCGACGCCCGACTCGCCGACAGTCAACGAACAGACGCTGCTGCACGAACTCGGCCACGCGATGCAGGACCAGTATCATGACCTGTCAGAACCTACCTATCGCGGTGTGACCCAAGACCGCGACCTCGCGGTCGACGGCGCTGTCGAGGGTGAGGCTGCCTATCTCGGCTCGCTGTACAGCGAACGCTGTTCCAGCGGCCAGTGGGACTGTTTCGACACCACCCAAGCGTCCGGTGGCAGCAGTGGCGGGAGCGGTGAGTCGACCAGCAATCCGGGCGTCCTGTTTCTCCTGCTCCAGCCGTATTCCGATGGCCCGGCCTACATCCACGAGATCAGAGAAACGGACGGCTGGGAGGGCGTCAGCGAGCACATCGAATCACCACCGACGACGACCACCGAAATCATCCACCAGCAACCCATGAACGCTCCGTCGCTCGACGTGCCCGACGAGTCGACCGACGGTTGGGAACGCTACCCCGAGCAGGGCGGCGGCGCGGAGGTAACCGGCGAGGCCTCGATCTACGTCATGTTCTGGTATCAGGCCCGCGAGTACGGCGCTGATACCATCGACCCTCAGTCGTTCACCAACACCGACCAGCCCTACGACCGGTACGACTACGTCTCCGAGCCCTCCGAGGGATGGGCTGGTGACGAACTCTACCCCTACAAACGCGGCGACGACGACGGCTACGTCTGGAGCCTCGAATGGGACTCCACCGCGGATGCCACCGAGTTCGCAGAGGCCTACGGCGAGATTCTGACAGCCCACGACGCCGCCGAAACCGATTCCGGAGCCTACGTCGTCTCGAACGGCTCCTTTAGCGGGACCTATGGCGTTGAGGTCGACGGGACGCGCGTCACAATCGTCCACGCACCCACCGAGGCAGGGCTGTTCGAACTCCGGCCATCTCTTGAGCCGACGCCGGTCGTCGACGATGGGTCACGACTGTTCCAAGATGATGTTCCCGGCTTCGGCGTGGCGGCCGCGGTGGCTGCACTGCTCGCGGTCGTGATCGCGGGTCGACTCGACTGAACCGACAGCCCACCTCTTTTTGAGACGGCCACACCAACACCGCGTATGACCGATCTCCCGTTCGATATCGTCTCGCCTGAAGCGATCCGAGAGGGGCGGGCAACCGACGCCTACTTCGAGCGAACCGAGTCGACGCTCCGAGCCGCTGACAAAAACCCACACGTCGCCGCCGAGGTAACTGCCGACCAGTTCCCCGACGGCGAGTTCGAACTCTTGGCGGGTATCAAAGACGCCGCCGCCCTGCTGTCGGGCCATGATCTCGACGTCGACGCGATCCCGCCGGGTCGACTGTTCGACGGCGGCCCCGTGCTCCGCATCGAAGGACCGTATCTCGAATTCGCCCGCCTCGAAACCTCCCTGCTCGGACTGCTCTCGCATGCCTCCGGTATTGCGACCGCCGCCCTAGAGGCTCGACGCGCCGCCCCTGACTCCTCGGTGCTCTCGTTTGGCGCGCGCCACGTCCATCCCTCGATTGCGGCGGTCGTCGAGCGAAGCGCACTGTTGGGCGGTGTCGATGGGTTTTCACACGTGGCCGCAGGCGACGTGATCGGCCGGGAGGCCAGTGGAACGATGCCCCACGCGCTGATCATCTGTTTCGGCAACGGCCATCAAGAGGATGCGTGGCAAGCCTTCGACGAGAGCGTTCCCGAGGATGTCCCCCGGATCGCGCTCTGTGACACCTTCAGCGACGAGAAAGACGAAGTGATCCGCGCCGCCGAGGCCCTCGGCGACCGACTCGATGGCGTCCGGATCGACACCACCGGCTCCCGGCGTGGTGATTTCCGCCACATCATCCGCGAGGTGCGGTGGGAACTCGATGCCCGCGGCCGCGAAGACGTCGACATCTTTCTCAGCGGCGGGCTGGGACCACAACAACTGCGCGAACTCCGAGATATCGCTGACGGCTTCGGTGTCGGAAGCTACATTTCGAACGCCGAGCCAGTCGATTTCGCCCTTGATATCGTCGCCATTGACAATGAACCAGTGTCGAAACGTGGCAAACTCTCAGGGATCAAAGCAGCCTACAGAACCGCCGACGGCGAACACCATATCGGTCTCCGTGGTACTGAGGCACCTCCCGACAGCGAAGCACTGCTGGAGCCACTCATCCGGAACGGATCCGTCATCGACAGTTTCGACTACTCACTTGAGACTGCTATCGAACGGGCCGCACGAGATGCGTCGTTGGTCGACTTCTAAAGCGATTCGACGCTGCCGCCGTCAGGTCGCTCGCGGTAGACCTGTCCCTCAAACAGCGTAATCATGGTGTCGTCGTCCTGCCATGCGACCGGCGAGATACCGGCCTTTTTGCAGACCAAGGAGAGATACTTTTCTTTGCTCCAGTTCTGCTCGACCGGCAGTGTGGGGTAGAGCCACGCGTGTTTGTCGCCCTGATCGATCGCAACGCCGTGGGTTCCGAGTTCCAGATCCTCCAGCGGATCGTTCGTGAGAAGGGTATTGCTGACGACACAGACCGAAATCGAGAGATCGTCCAACTCCTTGGAGCCGATCTCCGATCCCGCCGAGTCGGCCGACGAGGCCTGAATGGCGGCGTCGACGATTGCGTGACCGAGCTGATCCGAGCCGTGATAGGCTCCCGCACAGCCCCGAAGTCGTCCTCGTCCGCGTGTCGACTGAATGCGGACGAACGCTCCGGTTCTCGCATAGAAGGCATCCCGCATACTGCCGGGATGCTCTCGCTGTCCATGGAGGACATACGATTCGACTGCTTCTCGTGCGAGTTCGACTGCTCGTGCGCCGTCATCATAACTCAGCTGAACGGTCTGTGCCTCGGACATAACAATATACAAGAAGAGCAATGACTTGAATTCTTCCCATTTGTTTGGAACAGAGTTAGGGAGTGCCTTCGGCTGACCGAACGTCTTATCTGAGCCGTAGCCATAGACTAACAGGGTAGAGAGAGCCCGATTCCCGTGGCCCGGCGCACACTGACTCCAGTTCGGAGCAGTTTCGTCGGCCATGAGGAAAGTCCCCCCACCGTTCGGACAGGTGACCGGGCACAAGCCCGGAGTCGGAGACGACTGGCTCTGAAACAGAAACGAGACCACCTGCCCCGACCAATGAAGCGCGTGCGGCCGCCGCTGGTGGCCGACGTCGCCCGCGGCCTCGCCGCGAGCGAGCGAACCAACCCGTAAGGGAAGGGAGTTAACCCGCAGAGGGAGCGTGGTGCGTAGCACCATGATTATAATATTGACGGGCAGGAACGGATGGAACGGTGAATCCTCACCGGTGCAAGTCCGCGTCAGACGGTCGGTCCCCGTCCGCAGCAGGTGGATGGTCGACCGTCGAGGTAGTCCGAACACGACGACGGACGCTCAGCCGAATGTCGGGTCGAAACAGAAGGGGGCTTACTCCTCTCAGCCCAGTTTTTCCAGCAGGAGCGACCGCACCGCCAAACGGACGCGCTTTTAGGTACCCGGCATCTAACTACGGGATATGATTTTCGAGAACCTTCCGACGACACCTCGGTCGGAGGAACTCATCGACAAGGCCTTTTCACGGGCCGCTCGCTCGGGCAAGGCCAAAGGCGGCCTCGAAGCCCAGCAGTCGATGCTGACGATTGCGGTTAACATCACCTCCGACAATCTGGAGAACGTTGTCAAAGCGTGGCCGGATTTCGAATACATCGATCCCTTTTATTACGAACTGGCCGACGCCATCGTCGACGTCGACGAACTCCGACAGTCGCTGTCGAAAGTAACGTGGGCGAGTCGACAGATCGAAGACCTCGGCCGGGAGTATCAGCCGAAGCTCCGCAAAACCGACCCCGAAGTCGCCCGCAAACATCGCAAGCAGGCGTTTGCACGGATCGCGGACATTATGGAGCAGATCTCCAACGAGCTGTTGGCAATCGGTCAGGCCCGCGATGCCCTGAAGAACCTCCCCGACATCCGACCCGACGAGCCAGCCATCGTTATCGCCGGCTACCCGAACGTCGGTAAATCCTCGTTCGTCAACCACGTCACCCGTGCCTCGAACGAAATCGCTGAATACCCCTTCACCACGAGAGACGTCCAGATCGGTCACGTCGAACGCGACCACATCCGGTATCAGCTTATCGACACACCGGGGTTGCTTGACCGCCCCGAAGACGAGCGAAACGATATCGAGCGACAGGCCGCTGGCGCAATCGAGCATCTCGCAGACACGGTTCTGTTCTTCGTCGACGCCTCCGGTAACTGTGGCTACCCCCTTGACGTCCAGTTGGAGCTTCGCGACTCGGTGGCTGCTCGGTTCGAAGACCGTGATATTCCCGTGTTGACGATCTGCAATAAGAGCGACCAGTCGACCGCTGTCGAAGCAGACGCGTACATGAGTGTCAAAAACAACGAGGGTGTAGACGAGGTACTCGATCTCGCCATCGACGCGGTCGACTTCGAGCCCGAACTCCCCTCCCGCGGCGAGTAACCTGTTGGGACGCTCGTCACGCGACCCAACAGACAAGCTGTGCTTACTTGCTCTCGGTCGGAATCCCCCTGAGAGACCGCTTGATGGTAACTGTTGGATGTGTCTGGTAGCGAATCACTGACAGTCCCAAAAGCCTCTGTGCAGAACGACGATTCAGGCTCCTGCTTTGTTGACACTCACTCCACGCGGTATCTCAAATCACGTGCTAACAAAATACGCAGGTCGACAAGGTAGCTTGCCGTGATTCACATGTTCGAGATACACACCCCAGTCACCCGCGCAGTTCACGACGAACAGCTCAGTCGTGCAATCAATATCGGAGGTGACCGCCGATGACGAGTACGGTGACGGTTGCACAGACGGTTCCATCGTGGCTCCAAGAGACGATTGCGACGACGCTCGCGTTCGTCCCGCGGCTGATCGGTGCGATTGTTATTCTGCTGGTCGGGTGGATCGTCGGCCGGGCTGTGGCCAAAGTCGTCGGTCGACTGGCCGATGCGGTCGAACTCGATCAGGCTGTCCTCAGCACTCCGCTTGGCGAGATGTTGGGTGGGACCGAACAGTCCGTGTCGAACGCCTTCGGCACGCTTGCGGCGTGGTTCGTCTACGCAATCGCCGTGCTGGCGGCCGCCAACGCGCTGGCCATCGAGACGCTGTCGACGTGGGTCGCAACCGCGGTCTCCTATCTGCCGGCGTTCATCGCTGGCCTGTTAGTGATCGTCTTCGGCTTCGTCGTCGCCGACTTCCTCGGCGATGCGATCAAACGAACCCAAGCAGCAACCCAAAGCGCCTACGCAGGGGCGTTTTCCGCCGGAACGAAGCTGTTCCTCTACTTCATGGCCATCGTCATCGGCCTCGACACGATGGGCATCGACGTCGGGATTCTGTACATCTTCGCTCGCGCGCTGGCATGGGGAATCGCCGCCGCCATCGCCATCGGCGCTGGTGTCGCAATCGGACTCGGCGGTCGGGAGTACGTCGAAGAGAATATCGCTCGCTGGATGGGCTCTGCTCGTGAGGCTGCTCCAGCCTACGGCAACCGACAGTCGGGCCCCGAGGGGTCGACGGCCGACGACGACTAACCGACCTTGATTCAGTCCCCCCCAAACGCCGATTTTTAAGCGGCTGTTTCGACCTGGACGAACTGCACTTCGACCGAGACCTCGTGGCCCAGTGCTTCGAGGACTGCATCTTGGATCGGTTCGGCAATCGCTGGGAGGGGGTGGCCCGTCGGCACTGAGATCCTGACAACCACGTGGTCGACTTGGCTGAAGAGGATCCCGTCAGTACGGCTCACGGTTATCTCGTCGACTCGTGTGGTATCGTAGCGTGGCTCGGAGAGCACGTCGGCAACCGCGTTTTCGACGGCCTGTTCTTCGACGGATGTGGTGTAGGAATCGTAGGTGATCCCACCCAGAAACAGCGAGAGGATCAGAATAGAGACAACGAGGATCACGATACGTTTGAACACCGCGCTACGGACGTCGGAGACGCGGAACCATGCTTCGGGACGGTAGCCGGAGTACCACAGGACGAGCAGTGCTGCGAGATTGATCGACAACACGTTGACGAGGACGAACACGCCAGAGCCCAGCGTCAGCGATGGAATCCCGTAGGCGATACCGATACCCATGGCGGCCGCTGGCGGGATCAGCGCGACGGCGATCATCACGCCGACGAGTGAGACCGAGACACCGGTCATGAGGCTGAGAATCCCCGCGACCCCCGAACCGAGTGCAATCGCAAGCGCGAGGATGTTCGGGGCAAGTCGCTCGCGGACCTCGCCGATAGTCAGTGGATCAAGCCCTGGTGGGACGAGATTTCCAAAGCGGAGGACAGCCGCAAAGACGGCTGCACTGCCGACTGCCACCATCATTCCGGTGATCTGGAGTCTGACTCCCCGCACGAACAATGCGTGGTCGTCGACCACCGTGCCGACGCTGGCCGCAAGCGCGGGGCCGATCAGCGGCGCGATCACCATCGAGCCGACGACGGTCGCTGCCGAATCCAACAATAGCCCAGCCGTTGCGACCACTGAGCTGATGACCGTCATCGTCAGATAGGTCTGCGTCCCAGAGACCAGATTCTTCGCGTCGGTCTGGATCTCCTCGCGGGCGATCTTGTTTTCGCCCGATTCCTTCTCTTTGTACTCCTCGGTGAGTTCGTCGAAATGATGGGAGATAACCGTTTCAGCCTCCACAACGACAGTATAGGTCCCCTCGTCGATCCCGACCTCACGCAAATCCGCGAGGACGGACTCGACCGCGTTGGTCGGGAGTGGAAAGGTAACGATGGCGCTAAACTCGCGGCTGCTGATTTCGTCGGTCACGACGTAGTCGACGTTGGCATCGTCGAGGGTCTCGGTCACGTTCTGTTGGCTCCCAGCCGGAACCCGCACCTGAACGAGTCGCACGACTCATCCCTCCATGCGGTCGACTAAAGAACTCAGTACAGCCTCGATTTGGTGATCCTCTAGCGATCAAAAACGAATCGCCTAGCAGGCTAGGGTTGCAGTCGACCTAACACTGGAATGGCCTCGATTGTCTCGCTGTCGAGATCCTCCCAGTAGAGTCCCTCGGGTCGACGCCCACTCGACTCGGTGTCGATGGTCTGGGTCGGCGTCACGATCAGATCCAGCGGCACGTCGTGACGATCCGTCTCGATTTCGTCGACGAGTTGGCAGTCATGGACGGTCGTCGCAACCGTGGTCGACTGGTCGACGCGGTCGAATCCCCGCAAGACGGCGAACTCCAAGTCGCTGTACCCTTCGCCTTTGCCGACGCGGCCACCTGTCTCGTCGACCGCGACGCTCCCGGCGATGATGAGATCGATGTGGGGCATTTCCTCGGGGTCGACCGGAACGCCGTGTTTCGAACTGCCAGAAACCGTTGTTGCGTCGTCGATGTCGTCGACCTCGTCGGGGGCAAGTCGGAGAAACGGCTTCTCGTCGCGGAGCCGCGGCACCGCCATGTAGACGGTTTTCCCGTCGCGGAGCGCCCGTCGACGGACCGGAAGCTGTGGCGCATCCGGATTGCATTTGAGCGTGTCTGCCTGCTTCCACGCCTCGGTGTCGGCCAGCCGGTCGGCGGCCTCGCGGGCGTTTTCGAAGTTCGGAATCCGGCCATGGGGTGGGAACGGAAACCGAGCTATCCCCTCGGTTTCGAGATGGTCCCAGATTCGCTCGCGGAGGTCATCTTTGGTCATATTGAGTGACTGGTTGGCTCGCCGAAAACGGTGTCTGTCGACTGCCGTTTCGTTCATCAAGGCGGCCTCACTGGCTAGTAGCCACTGCCTACCGAGAGCTATTGAGCAGTATATAATCTCTGAGCGGAATAGCAAAGAGGCACCCACCCGAAATCAAGCTATGTCGACAAAGATTGCGTTCGTCTGTGTCCAAAACGCCGGTCGAAGTCAGATGGCAACCGCCTTCGCCGAACTGGCTCGCGCCGAACACGGCGCTGAAGACGACATCGAGATCGTTACTGGCGGCACCGACCCTGCCGACCATGTTCACCCTGAAGTCGTCGAGGTGATGAAAGAAAAGGGGGTCGACCTCTCGGATCGCGTTCCGAAGGAAGTCACCCCCGACGATCTGCGGGCGATGGATCTCGTGATTACGATGGGCTGTTCGGCCGAGGGCGTCTGTCCCGCGGCGTGGAACGGCGAGAGCCGCGACTGGGATCTCGACGATCCCGATGGACAGGGACTCGATAGCGTCCGGGCGATCCGTGACGATATCGAACGCCGCGTCGACGCGCTGTTCGAGGAACTGCTGGCGACTCAGTGATGTCCACCGCAACCGACGGTCGCGCCTGCGTGGCCGAGACAACCGCCAGCGCGAAACTGCTGTACACCGTGCTCTGCCACGAGGGTGGACGGACACAGTCGGCTCTTGTCCAAGAGACGGGACTCAACCGCGAGACGATCCAGCGGTCGGTGTCGAAGCTTGTCGACTGTGGAGTCGTGACTGAATCACCCGATCCGACCGACGCTCGCCGGAAGCGCTACGAACCGATCACGTGTCACTGCTGAGTAGCAGAGACACCGGTCACACGCAAGCCGTTTACCCGCTGACCACCCTACCGACTGTATGTTCGAAGATCGCCCCGCCCGCGACAACGAGATCGTTCTCGTCGGCCGGTCGAACGTCGGTAAGTCGACGATTATGCGGGAGCTAACCGGCCACGCAGTGCCGACAGGCAAGAAACCCGGCGTCACACGCAAACCCAACCATTTCGACTGGTCGGGCGAGAGCTTCATGTTTACCGACCTCCCCGGCTTCGGCTTCATGTCCGGCGTCGAAGGCGAACACCAAGAGACGATCCAGACCGATATCGTCCATTATCTGGAGGACAACGCCGAGGGGATTCTGGCAGCCGTGCTCGTGGTCGACGGCAAGAGCGTGATCGATATCATCGACCGCCACAGCGAGCGCGGGAACATCCCCCACGACGTCGAGATGTTCCATTTCCTCGAAGAGCTTGATATTCCGGTCGTCGTCGCGGTCAATAAGATGGACAAAGTCGACGACAAAGACCAGCGGCTCAACGACCTCTGTGATCGGCTCGGTCTCTTTCCGCCGTGGCAGCAGTGGCAGGACGATACGATAGCGCCAATCACCGCGAAAAAGGGTCGGATCAACTCGCTCCGCGAGGCGCTCTCACATCACCTCCACGAGGCCAAGCGCGACGATCTCCTCCAGTTCGTCAAAAAGTAGGCACCGACTACTGATACTCAGTCGACCGTGACGGTACTGATTCTGAAGGGCGTGGCGACACGACCGGGTGTATGGCTCGCAACACGACCGCAGGCTGGTCGCTGATCAGCTCAGGTATCGTCACGCTCATGTTGAAGGCGCTTCCCGGTGACTCGCTGTGGTGGGGGGTAGGACTGCTCGTAGTTGGGATTCTCGTTATGATGAAGACGTGAAATCACTGCGCTGTTTGGCGTCCAATTGAAAACGTGTCTCTGCAGCGAGCAGACTGTTTTAGGTTCCCTTTTGACCCTCTGTTTGAAACAGCATGCTATGTCCGAACCGTGGCAGATACTACTGCCGCCTCAGATCGACCCCGAAGGGCCATCGTCGATCAGCGACTTCGCGGAGTGTACCGGGATGGACGAGTACGACAGCGTCGACGCTGCCCTCGATGATATTGCAACATATGACGCCGTGATCGTCAGGGTTGCCGAACTCGACGCCGCGGTCATCGACCGCGCCGAGAACCTCAAGGTGATCGCCAAACACGGCAGCGGGCTGGATAACGTCGACATCGACGCGGCCTCGCAGAACGGGATCGTCGTCTGCAACACGCCGGGTGTCAACTCCCGGTCGGTGGCCGAACACGCTATCGCGTTGCAGTTCGGCGTCCAACGAAACCTCGCAGCTGCGGACCGCCACGTTCGCGACGGTGGCTGGGATCGGGCCGCCTACACCGGCCACGAGCTACAGGGCAACAGCCTCGGACTGATGGGGTTCGGTGCAATCGCCCAAGAGACTGCCACAATCGCCCGCGGCATCGGTCAAGACGTCATCGTCTACGATCCGTACGTTTCGGCCGACGATGTTCCGGCCGGCATCGAGCAAGTTGCGGACCTCACCGAGTTGTTCGCCCGCTCGGATGCCGTCAGCATTCACGTGCCGCTGGTCGACGGCACGCGACACGCCGTCTCGACGGCCGAATTCGAGGCCCTCGGTGAGACGGGGATTCTCCTCAACACGGCCCGCGGTGGCATCGTCGACGAGGGGGCACTCCTCGACGCACTCGATGCGGGCGTCATCGGCGGAGCCGGACTCGACAACTTCGAACAGGAGCCACCGGATGAAGCCAATCCACTGCTGGATCGTGACGACGTGCTTCTCACGCCCCACGTCGGCGGCGTCACACACGACGCATTAGCGCGAATGAGCCGCGGGGCCGCAGCGAATATCCGGACAGTTTACGAGGGTGGCCTGCCGGAGTCGACGGTCAACCGTGAAGCACTCGATAGAGCAGTTACTCAATAAGCGAGGCGTTGCTCACGTCTCGCGAGCGAGTTACTGGATGCCTCCCTTGGAGCGTGTCCCGTCGACGGCGTCTTGGACCGCTACCAACTCGAACTCCTCGTCATCCTCCTCAGCGACGCCTGTTGTGGGGTTGAGGTTGCCAACTGCAAACAGCGAGTAGACGCCGCCGTTCTGGAGCAACAGGTCCCTCTCTGCAAGCGCCCCTCCCGATTCAGCAGTGCCGTTGGGAGGTTGCTGTTGGTCTGCCGGGAAGACCCCGAGCGTTTGTCTGCCGGATGACAGCTCGATGGATGCTGCCTCACCGAAACCCAGCGCCTCACTGCGCGGTGATCCGTTCGTATTGGGGCCGAGTGATTCAGTAACACGGAGCTTGATCGGTGGCGCGTCCGGCGAGGCATGAAAGAGCCGGACGCGGGCTGTTCCGTCAGCCGGCTGGCTGAGGTCGTCTTCGAGCCGGTCGACCGCGACCGTGCTGTTCGTGCCGGTCGTCTCAGTGTAGACCACAACAGTCGTGACACTGCCGGCGGTCGCTGTGATCTCCTCGGCAGCTAACTGTTGCTCCCGGTCGTTTTCCTCAGTGACCTCCATTCGGTACTCTCCCGGCTCAACAGTGAAATACGGACTCACATCACCGAAGTTCATATCCGTGACGCTACTGCTGTCGTCGACGTAGACGTCGATATCCGGTGCAGCCGGTGCGGCATGCACGACACGGTACACGGCGGATTCGTCGGACGCTGCTGGCGGCTGGTCGTCCTGTGCGGCTGTTTCAGTGCCGTTCTGTTGGGTATAGCCAGTGAGGTTTCCAAGTACTGCTACTGACCCGACCGCTCTGAGAACCGCTCTGCGTTGTGAGCGTGGCATGCTAATCAGCAACAAGTTCTCCCCGTGGAACTGTAACGTCTTTTCCGTGTGTTACTGACTCTCATCGGCGGGTGTGTGTTGGGACCTATGAAAGAAGCGGTCTCTGGTGGGTCGCTACGGTAGTCGACCGGCCTCGTCATGAAGCACTCCGGATCGTGTATATAGAACCTCTGTGTGGAAAGTAGTTGGTGGCTCAGGGTAAGTCCTCGTCACAAAGGGCTCGGAGGGGGTAACTGTCGTCACTGCCACCGGCCACTGTTCGAACTCCCTGAGTAAGTAATCCACGCATCCGCCGCCACGCTGCGGCATGGTTAGCGGTCGACCTCACCCATAATCGTATCCAGACTCCCGAGGGTGGCGATTAGATCGGGCACGTACTCGCCTTCGGCCATCTCCGGTAGCGCCTGTAGGTTGGAAAACGACGGCCCGCGGATCTTGAACCGCGCCGGCGTCTCGGTGCCGTCGGACCGAATGTAGATACCCAACTCGCCCTTGGCCGCTTCGACGGCGCGATAGATCTCGCTGTCGGCGTCGGGTTTGATCGTCCGCGGGACGTTCGACTGGATCGTCCGCTCGTCGTCGGGCCAGTCATCCAGCAGGTCGACACACTGGCCGATGATCTTCGCGGACTCCTCGACTTCCCGCAGGCGAACCAGTAGCCGGGCGTAGTTGTCGCCGTCGGGTTCGGTGATCACGTCCCAGTCGAGATGCTCGTAGTAGCCATAGGGGTCGTCTCGCCGGAGGTCGTAGTCGACGCCCGACCCGCGAGCCACGGGGCCGGTACAGCCGTAGTCCTTGGCCGTTTCGGCGTCGATCACACCCGTGCCGACCGTTCGCGTCTGGATGATCTCGTTGCCGGTCAAGAGGTTATGGAAGTCGGTGAGTCGTTCGGGGAGGCCGTCGACGAACTCCCGAACGTCCTCAAAAAAGTCCTCGCGCGGCTCGGGGAGGTCCCAGACGACCCCGCCGAGCCGGAAGTAGTTGAACATGAGTCGCTGGCCGGTCAGGTCTTCGAGAATGTTCTGAACGCGTTCCCGTTCTTGGATCGCGTACATGAACGTCGCCGTGAAATCCCCACAGACGTCGAGCGCGTAGGCCCCGATGGCGAGCATATGCGAGAGGATCCGGCTGAACTCGGCGGCCATCGTCCGGATCACTTGGGCGTACTCCGGCACCCCGATGTCGGCCAGATCCTCGGCGGCCCGCGCGTAGGCCCACTCGTTGAGCAGGCCGCCACCGCCCCAGTCCCAGCGGTCGGGGTAGGGCATGATCTGGTAGCGATACGTCCCCTGTTGGCACATCTGTTCCTCACAGCGGTGGATGTAGCCGATGTCGGGGTCGACGGCCGCGACCTGCTCTCCGTCGAGGCTGAGTTTGAGGTGCATTACCCCGTGGGTAGCGGGATGGTGGGGGCCGATGTTGAGGAACATCGTGCCCTCGCCGGCTTGGGCAACACGGTCGTGGAGACTCCCGTCTTGCTCGCGGAGCGGGACGATCTGGGACTGGTCGTCGTTGTAGTCCAGCGACAGCGGGTGACCCTGCCACGTCTCGGGCAGGAGAATCCGCCGCAGGTCGGGGTGGTCGTCGTACTCGATTCCAACGAGGTCGTAGGCCTCGCGTTCGTGCCACGCGGCGGTCTCGAATACCTCTGCGGCGGAGGTCGACCGCGGCTCCCCGCTAGGGGTCGGAACGACGATGCTGGCCTCCTGCGTGGGGTCGTCGTAGTCCCGCAGGTGGTAGATCGTCTCGTAGCGGTCGGGGTACTGCTGGGCGGTAACACAGGCCAGATGGTCCAACCCGGCCTCGGTTTTCAGCGTGCTGAGTACCTCCGGCACGTCCTGCGGAGCGACCCGCCCGGCGGGGGCGTTTCGGTGCTGCTCCCGACCCTGTAGCCGGTCGACAACTGGCCCGAGAACGGCTGGAACATCCGACTCCGCCACAGACTGGCTCGCGGCATGGCTCGACATACTCGATGAACTCCCGGCCGTCTACCCGACAGTTCTGCCTCACCCAGCCGGTTATTTATAAGCAGATGGAAAACGCCCGGTGTGAACTACCTCGACCTCAGGCTCCGGTTCGCTCCCGAGGTGCGGCATCCGATCCACCAGTTCATCGACGCCTCCGACGCGGTCGACCGGGACGTGCTCGTTCACGGCAACACCCTCGGCGACGAGGACACCTTCCTGTTCTACGTCGTCGGCGACCGCAACCCCTACGCCGCCGCGCTTGCGGCCGCCGAGAGTGTCATCGACTTCGAGATCACCGAGATCGACGACCGGAGTTTTTATACCTTTTTGAAGCAGCAGCGGCCGGACGTCGACGAGGCGATGTTCGCCGCGTTCCAGCGAACCGGCGTGATCGTCGTCCCGCCGATCCAGTTTTTGCCTGACGGCGTAGCGACGCTGACCGTTGTCGGCGAGGCAGAAGCCCTCCAGTCGACGCTCCAGTCGCTGCCGGCCGCGGTCGACGTCACCGTCGAACGCGTCGGCGACTATGACTGGCGGCAGTCGCTGTTCGATCCCGGCCTGACCGACCGCCAGCGCGAGGCGGTTCGGGCCGCCGTCGACGCCGACTACTACGCGGTCCCCCGCGAAGGCAGTATCGAGGCTGTCGCCGACACACTGGACTGCTCGACGAGCACGGCCGCAGAACACCTCCGCAAAGCCGAAGCGGCGGTGATGGCCGCGTTCTGTCGACTCCGCGACTACGAGTAATCCTTTCAGAGATCGTCGACCCAGTCGGCGTTCGACCGATGTTGGGCCGCCACCACCGAGATGCCACGCTGATCGAGCAGGCCGTCCTCGGTCAACACGCCGGTCACGAGATCGCCCGGCGTCAGATCGAAAACCGGATTCCGGACCGTGATCGCTTCACCCCCGTCGTAGACCGCCGTCTCCGGTCCCTGCTCGGGATGGAACGTGTCGTCGGTGGCGACCTTATCGCGTGCTGCAACCACATACACCGGGAGATCAGCGCGCTCGGCGGCCAACGCGAGCGCTCGCGTGCCGACCTTGTTGACGATATCACCGTTTGGGAGGATGGTGTCCGCACCGACGAGGACAGCTTCGAACTCTCGATCCGACAACACTGCAGGGAGCGCCGCATCGGTCGTCACCGTCACGTCGAGGCCCTTCCGGGCGAGGGATTCGGCGATCTCGATTCCCTCGCGGTTGGGTCGGGATTCGGCAACCGTAACGGGCGCACCGAGTTCGGTGAGTGCATCCTCGACGGTGCCGGACCACGAGAGCGTCGCAATCGGTCCCTCGATGCGGTTGGCGGCGGTTTCGGCCGCGGTCGCATCGGCATCGAGTGCCGCACCGATCTCTTCGATGGCCCGGTCGTGGACCGCGCTTGTCGACTGCTCGGCGGTGGTCATCACGCGATTGAGCCGGTTTTCCAACACCGCCATACTCGGCCGAGCATCTTGGAGTTCGAGTGCCGTTTCGACCAACTCTCTCCAGTCGCTGGCGACCGCCGCCCGGTCTCGAACCACCTCTAAGGCCCGAATCGACAGCGTGGCCGCCCCATGGATCGTATCGGCCCCAATCGTCGTCGGCGAGGGTGCGACCTGCTCGTAGGCCTCCCATAACCCGGCCACTGTCTCGCGTTCGAGCATCGCCGTCGGCGACACCCATTCGACGGTTTCGACACCCTCGACCGCCCCGATATCACGGCCCGGCGAATCGAACAGGACCGGGTGAATCGTTCGCTCGCGGCCCGCCTCCCGCGCGGTGAACGACTCGCCCGCGTAGGCTAAGGTTACCGACGACAGCCCGGTCGCCGACAGCACGAGTCGACGGGCCGCGTCGACGGCGCTGGTACCTTCGTCGATCCGCGCGGAGATCCCATCCCAGTGGCCGGGCGCGATGTCGACGTCGCCCCCACGCCGTGTCAGCAGCACCTCTCCACGGTTCCGGATGAACGCAATGACGATCTCTGTCATCGTTCTACTGTTGTCGCCGACCGATACCATGGTTTCCATTGTTCTAGTATCTTATACATCTGTGAGGTCAGTATTCGAGACGGAGCGTTGTCGCCGACACCGGTTCGACCGGCCCCTATCGTCGGCCTTTTTGAGTCGACAGTTCAAACACATGCCATGGAACTATTCGCTGTCGCCGATATCCCGGAAGTAACGCCGGGCGATGATCTCGCTTCGCTCATCCGCGAGCGGGTCGACCTCCGACCCGATGACGTCGTCTGTGTCGCCAGCACGGTCGTCTCGAAGGCCGAAGGCCGGATCGCCGACCTCGACGACTACCCTGCCGGACCACGCGCCCGTGAGATCGCCGACCATCTTTCTGATCTCGAAGACCGCGAGAAAGATCCACGATTTGCGCAGGCAGTGCTCGAAGAGAGCGTCGAGATCATCATGGAGTCGCCGTTTTTGCTCACCGAAACGCGGTTCGGTCACGTCGGCGTCAACGCGGGTATCGACCGCTCGAACGTGCCGGACGGCGACCTGCTTCTCCTCCCCAAGCGGCCCAGCGAAAGCGCGGCGCGAATCCAGACCGAACTGCCGGCCGACCAAGTGATCGTCACCGACACCTGTGGTCGACCGTTCCGCTACGGCCAGCGCGGGGTCGCCATCGGCTGGGACGGCATGCCTGCAAGCCGCGACTGGCGCGGACAGGTCGACCGCGACGGCCGCGAAATGGGTGTGACGGTCCAGAACGTCATCGACGAACTCGCCGCCGCCGCCAACCTCGTCGCCGGTGAGGGCAACGGTGGCACGCCGGTTGTCGTCGTCCGAGGGTTCGAGTTCGGCGACCTGCCGGGGAGTCAGAACCACTTCCGTGATCTGGATGGCGACTACGTTCGCCAAGCCTTGCGTGGCTGGTCCCACAGCCCAACGGAAGGTGAAGCCTAATGTTCGGGATCGAACTCACGCCCGAACACCCAATCGAGCGACTCACTGATCTCGGGGTTCGGGCCGAGGACGCTGGCTACGACACCCTGTTTTCCTCGTGTCACTACAACAACCGCGATGCGTTCGCCGCGCTCCACCACATCGGCGCAGCCACTGACGAACTTCGTGTCGGACCGGGTGTCGCCAACCCCTTTGAGATCCATCCCGTCACGCTGGCTTCGAAAGTTGCCACCATCGACGAGGCGACCGAGGGACGAGCTGTCTTCGGCATCGGACCGGGCGATCCGTCGACGCTCTCAAACCTCGGTTACGCCGACGACCGCGGCCTTCGCCCGGTGCTTGAGGCGTTTAAAACCGCCCAGAAACTCTGGGCCGGCGAGCGCGTCAACAACGACGGCACCTTCGAGGCAACCGACGCCGGACTCAACTACGAACCACCGAGCGGCAGCGACATTCCAGTGTACGTCGGCGGCGAGGGCCCGCATATGTGCCGGATGGCCGCCAAACACGCCGGTGGACTGCTGTTTAACGGTTCCCACGAGGCCGACCTCGCGTGGGCCCGCGACCAAGTTGAAAAGGGACTCGCCGACCGCCCGGACTCCCGCGGCGAGTTCGATCTCGCGGCCTACGCGAGTGTGAGCGTCGACGAAGACCGAAAAGCCGCCCGCGAGGCCGCCCGGCCGCCGGTCGCCTTTATTACGGCCGGGGCGGCTCCGCCGGTCCTAGATCGGCACAACGTCGACAAGCAGACCGCAAACGAAATCGGCGACAACATCAGTGCCGGAGAGTTCTCCGAGGCCTTCGAACTGGTCACCCCGGGGATGATCGATGCCTTCTGTATGGCCGGAACGGTCGATGCGGTCAGCGACCGGATGGCCGCTGTCCTCGATCACGCCGATAGCATCGTTGTCGGCTCACCGCTTGGGCCGGATCTGGAGAACGCCATCGACCTCGCAGCCGAAGCCTACGACCGCGTCGACTAACTGGGCGTAGAGACTGTTTACCGATCGTAGGTGCCGAATAACGAACTTCTGTCGTTTTATTGCGGTGTGAGTCATGGCTATTGGTTTTGTGTACCATCTGATACCGTTTGATACTGTTCAGTACCAATAGATTCCACAGAGAACCAGCTGTGGCCGTTACTCGATTCGGTCGCCGGGACCCCGACCGAGATTCGGCAGCGGGATGCCGAGCGCGCCGAGGGCGCTGTATCCCAGCACGCCGACCGAAAGCAGGATGAAGACGGTTCCGGTGGCGACGATTACCGCCGACAGGGGGCTTCGAAGCGCGACCTCGCCGAGCAGCCCCGGCATCTGGATCGCATCAGTGAGCAGGCGGACGATGAAGTCGACGAACACATTCATAGCTCCTGTTTTGAACTCCCGGTATATGTGTGTTCAGGTATCACCGACCAGTCGAGACCCGAACCGCTTTCCTGTTAGGGAAACCAAGCAATGGCAATGAGTACCCTACTCTGGATTCTCACTGGGATTTTGGCCTACTCGGTCATTGCGGTCCTCCTCGATAGACGGGGGGTGTTGCCCGACTCCTTCAAGGTGTCTGGCCCGCTGATGACGATCCACACCGGCCGCGGCCGTGCCTTTCTCAACTGGTTGTCGACCCCGAAACGCGCTTGGCGAGCGCTTGCGAACATCGGCGTCGGGATCGCGCTGGTGACGATGGTCGGCACGTTCTTCATGCTGATCGTCCAGAGCGTCTCGATCCTGCAGTCGCCGCCCGCCGAGACCGTCCTCCAGAACCCACGTAACGCGCTGGTCATCCCCGGCGTCAACGAGTTCCTCCCGCTGTCTGTCGCGCCCGAAATCATCATCGGGCTCCTCGTCGGGCTGGTCGTCCACGAGGGTGGCCACGGACTGCTCTGTCGCGTCGAGAACATCGATATCGACTCGATGGGGGTCGTGCTGTTCGCCCTGCTGCCCATCGGTGCGTTCGTCGAACCCGACGAGAAGAGTGCCGGCGAGGCAAATCGCGGGGCCCGAACCCGCATGTTCGCCGCGGGCGTGCTGAACAACTTGTTGATCACCGCGCTCGTGTTCGCACTGCTTTTCGGCCCGGTCGGGAGTGCGATTGCGGTCGCTCCGGGTGCGGGCGTCGGCGGAGTCTTCCCGAACAGTGCGGCCGAGTTTGCCGACATCGAGCAAGGAGATCGGATCGTTGCCGTCGACGGAGTCACCGTCGATTCGAACGCAGATCTGTCGACGGTGCTCGACGAGACCACCGCCGAGACGCTGTCGGTCGAACTGGCTGACGGTCGGACAGTGACTGTCGAACGGTCGGCGTTCGTCACCGGACTATCCGAGGATTCACCGTTTGCTGGCGAGACGGGACTCTCGGTCAACGATACGATTACCGCGGTCAACGAGACGCCCGTCTCGACCGAACGCGGGATCAAGGCGGCGGCCGCAAATGAGTCAGTCGTCACCCTTACCTACAGTAACAGTACCTCCGGCGAAGAGCGGACGACTACCGGCCCGCTGGGTGTGTTGACACAGGTCTCGGATGGTGGACCACTGGACTCCGACGGCGCACCGACCGGCGAGCGCATTGTGATAACCAGTATCGATGGCGAGCGAATCCTTGATTTCGAGGACGTCACAGCGGTACTCGATGATCGAGAGCCCGGCGAGACTGTCTCGGTCGTCGCCTACGTCGACGGCGAGCGGGACCAATACAGTGCCGAGCTCGCCAGCGAACCCGACGGCTGGGTTGAGTCCACTGTCGAGTTTTTCACTGGTGAGTCCGACGACGACGACCGGGCCATCGTTGGGATTCTCGGCGGTGCGTCGCTGAGCGGGGTCGGCGTCGACGGGTTCGGTATTCAGTCATACCCCGCCGATCAGTTCCTCGCTGTGCTCTCCGGAGATATCGGTGACGGGCTGGCAATCTCGCTGTTGTTCCTGCTGATCTTGCCGTTTGCCTCGATTGTCGACCCAGCGTTCGGCTTTAATTTCGCTGGCTTCGTCGACGCCAACGCCGCCTTCTACGAGGTCGTCGGTCCGCTGTCGGTACTCGGCGAGGGCGGGGTGTTCCTGCTGGCCAATATCCTGTTTTGGACCGGCTGGATCAACGTCAACCTCGCGCTGTTCAACTGCATTCCGGCGTTCCCGCTCGACGGGGGTCGGATTCTGCGAACGTCGACCGAATCGATTGTCTCGCGGCTCCCGATTGACTCCAAACCCGCCTTCACGCGGGCGATCACCACTAGCGTCGGTCTGATTATGCTGGTCAGCCTCGTGCTCATGATCTTCGGGCCGCGGCTGTTGAACTGATTCCTCGGGACCGTCGCTTTTTGGGTCGGCTCGACACGCAAAACCCATACTTCCAGCGAGAGAAGGGTTAGCTATGCCCGAAGCTCCACAGACAGAGGAAGGCTGGTACGTGCTGCACGATTTTCGGACGATTGATTGGGACGCGTGGCGCGAAACCCCCGACGCAGAGCGACAGCGCGCGATCAGCGAGGGCGTCGACTACTTCGAGCGCCACGAGGCGGTCGACGAGGAAGCCTCGGCGGTGTTCTCTATCCTCGGTCACAAAGCCGACCTGCTGATTTTGCATCTCCGACCCACGCTCGATGCGGTCTCGCGTGCCGAACGCCAGTTCGAAACCACTGCCCTTGCAGGCGTCACCGATCAGTCGACGTCCTACGTTTCGGTCACCGAGGTCTCGGGCTACGTTTCGGACGACTACTTCACCGAGGGCGGCGAGGTCGACACGGGCCTCAAACGATACATCGAGGGGAAACTCGAACCCGAGATCCCGGACGACGAGTACGTCTCGTTTTACCCGATGAGTAAGCGTCGCGGCGAGGAGTACAACTGGTACGACCTCTCGTTCGACGACCGCGCCGAACTGATGAGCGGCCACGGCGAGACCGGCAAAGGGTACGCCGGCAAGATCAAACAGGTCATCTCTTCGTCGGTCGGTTTCGACGACCACGAGTGGGGCGTGACGCTGTTTGCGGCCGAGCCGACTGATATCAAGGATATCGTCTACGAGATGCGGTTCGACGAGGCAACCTCGAAGTACGGCGAGTTCGGCTCCTTCTACATCGGTCGACGCTTCCCGCCGAGCGATCTGGGAGCGTATCTCGCTGGCGAGACGGTCCCGACGGGCGAGGCCGACCAGTCGGGAGGCCACCCACACGGGGAGACTGCGGGCCACGGTGAGGGCCATGCACACGGTGACTCCCACGATCATGACGAGGACCATGCTCACGGTCATGACGAAGATCACGCCCACAGTCATGACGAAGATCACGCCCACAGTCACGACGAGTCGACCGCCGACAGCGAGGACCCAGCAGACGAGGAGTCGATCCGCGGCGAGTTGGCCGATCTCGACATCTATGCGGGCAAACCCCACGGCGAGGACGTGTATGCGACGGTGCTCTACTCGAAGGCCGACCGAACCGAGCTGTTCGAGGAGGTCGACGGACTCAGAAAGAACTTCGATCACTACGATACCCACGTCAAAACCGCTGTCTACGGCGCGAAAGACGACAGCCGAAACGCGGTCGTCTCCATCTGGGAAACCGCCAGCGCCGCCGACACCGCCGCGGGCTTCCTCTCGGAACTCCCCGACATCGTCGAGCGGGCAGGCGAGGAATCGGGCTTCGGCACGATGGGGATGTTCTACACCGTCAAACCCGATTCCCGCGAGGACTTTGTCGACAAGTTCGACACCGTCGGCGAGGTGCTCGCCGAGACGGAGGGCCACATTGAGACGGATCTCATGGTGAACCACGAGGACGAAAACGATATGTTCATCGCCAGTCAGTGGAACTCCCAACAGGATGCGATGGGCTTCTTCGGCTCCGAGGAGTTCCGCGACACCGTCGAGTGGGGCCGTGATGTACTGGCCGACCGGCCGCGACACGTCTTCTTGGCCTGATCGTCACTCCGACTACCGATTTCGGACCGTCATTTCTTCGTCGACCGGTTCGTGATTCGCTATTTCAGCTGCCCGCTCTTCGGTTTCCAACAACCGTTCGAGCCGCCGCTCGAACGTTTCCTCGTCAATCTCACCGGTTGCGTACCGACGCTTGAGCAGGTCGAACGGCGTTTCGGCGTCGGCTCGTTCCTCGCTGGCCTCGGTCGACGCGTCCCCGGAGCCGGGTCGACCGTACCGCTCATACAGGAGGTAGCAGGCCAGCACGATCATCGGTCCCATCGTGACCAACGTCGCCATCGAAACCCATAGCGGAACCGTCGGTATGATGAACGTCGGCATGACCAAAAACAGCGTCACCGCAGTTCCCGTCCAGAACGGTGAGTGGAGGAGCCGTCGACCGTCAGCTTTGATCCGTGACGCAATCGACATGTTAGATCTGTCGTGAGACAGTCACTTACAGATTGTGTCTCTCCCGCCATTGGCCACAGATTCAGTTGACCTGTTGTTCGCGGACAGCTTTTATGCCTCGGAGTGAAAGTGGTTACAGACGATCTACCACCGCTGCTGTCCTGCGGTTTCAAGCGGAACCAGAGGGGAAGCCGTCGACGTGAACTACCGATCCAACAGGTAGCCCGCGACGCCGAGGAGACCGAAAACGAACGTAAGCGGAATCCAGATTCCGGCCTCGCGGTCGGTCAGTCGACTGTGGATGACCACGCCCACCGCGAGGATCGCGTGGGTCACGGTCGTCAGTTTCAGGACCGCCGTCAGTCGTCGCCGCACTGCCAGTCGACCCATCGTTAGTCGCCGGCTACTTTTCGGGCGAGCCCAGCGTCTCGGAGATCCTCCCCGTCGACCGAGGACCGAAGGCTGTCCATCCCATCGAAGCGGTCGATGTCGAAGTTCGTCTCGTAGAGGTCGTCGACGCGGTCGACTTCCCCATCCGTGAGCGGAACCTCCGAGGCACCGGCCCACTCGGTGATGTCGGCTTTCGTCCGGAACGTCGGGGTCACCGTCGCCACGTCCTCGTGGCTCAGCAGGTAGGCGATGGCGGCCTGACCCATCGTTCGTTCTGGAACGCCATCCTTGCTGCCCTCAAGGAACCGAAGCGTTTCGAGCTTCTCCCAGCCCGTCTCGTACCACTCGTCGGGTCGGAAGCCGCGATGGTCGCCCTCGCCGAGTTCGGTTTCGGGGGTGACCTGCTCGTTGAGCAGTCCCGAGGAGTGGGGGACTCGCGGGATCAGACTCGTCGACGACCCTGTCTTTTCGATGGTCTCCAGGAAATGGTTGCCGACCTCCTGTTCGAAGACGTTCCAGACCAACTGGAGACAGTCGAATTCCTCGGCAATCGCCATATCGCCCTCGGCGAGCCAGCCAATCGAGGGACCGAGCGCCCAGCCGGTTGCCTCGATTGTGCCCTCTGCTTTGAGTTCGTCAAACACTTCGAGGATATCTTCGTCGACCTCCTCAACGTTGGCGTTGTGGAGTTGGAGCACGTCGACTGAGTCGACGCCGAGTCGGTCGAGGCTCTTTTCGGTGGCCTCGCGGACGTACTCAGGAGTGATCTCCTTGGGAAGCTCACCGTGGCCAGCCTGTGGATTGTTGTAGAAATCGTAGCCGACCTTGGTGGCGAGCGTGACCTCGTCGCGGCGGTCGACGAGTGCCTCGCCAAGGACTTGTTCGGAGTTGCCGTGGCCGTAGACATCGCCCGTATCGAAGTAGGTGATCCCCTCATCGATAGCGTGGTGGATCATCTCGATAGCCTCGTCTTTCGACCGGTCGCCCCACCAGTCGGTGCCGACGACCCATGCACCGAAGCCGACCTCGCTGACCTCAACACCGGACTCGCCGAGTTCTCGCTGTTGCATACTCCTCCGTAGGAAGCCGGGCCACTTAGCGAAACTGGTTCGTTTTCACTCAGTGGGAACGGTTAGTCGTCGTTGCCCCGCCACTCGTCGGGGTCTCGGCTCCCGTGGCCAGATTCGAGATTTCGGGCTTCGGTCAACAGTTCGCCGTGGTTTCTGACGATATCCGACATCGTCAGCATGCCGACGAGATCGAACCCAGAGACTACCGGGAGCTTTTTGACTCCCTGTTTTTCCATACGACCGATTGCCGTCTGGATGGTTTTGCTCGGCTCGATTGTGACCAGCGGTCGACTCATCACTTTCCAAACGGGCACGTTCTCGAAGGGTCGGTTAGTGCCGTAACCGACACGCAGCGCGTCCATCTCGGTGATGATTCCGGCGGGCGTCCCGTCGTTCATCACGATGACACTGCCGACACCGTTGTGGAGCATCTGCCCGGCAGCCCCCTTCATCGTTGCTCCCGATGGAACTGTCACAATATCAGCACTCATCAGTTCCTTGACGCGCATTCGAACAACTCCGCACTCAAACTATATTGATTTTTCGGGGACAATAGGCGCGATGGCTGGACAGACCGAATGCACAACCGAATTCCTTTACATACTCGCCGCCAACGAGAGGCAATGACGAAGCGACACGTGTCACTGCCTGCGGATGCCGCCGTGGGGGTCCGAGGATTCATCGACGAGGTGGATGAACGCCTGTCCTCGGATGAAGAAACCTGCAAGGTCGTCGAAGACGTTCTCGTCGACCTGTTTGGCGACCGAGAGGCCTACGAAGCCTGGCAGGCCGGAGAGTCTGTCTCGCCGGCGACACGCGTCCGACTGCAGGGGTACGATCCCTGTAACACGACTGTCGAGGCGGAGTACTACGCCGAAAAAGACGAACAGAAGTTCGAACGCTCGAAGCATCTCCAGTGGCTCTGGCGACAGTTCGACGCGACACCGATGGCCGACAACGTCGAGTTCGCCCTCCAGTTCCGCCGCATGCTCGCCGACCACCTCTTCGAGGAGTGTGGCGACAACTGCCGATTCTTCAAGGGTATCAGTTTCACCTACGGCCACAACATCACCGTTGGCGACAACACGGTCGTCCACGACGACGTCCATCTCGACGACCGCGGCAAACTCACTATTGGCGATCAGGTTTCGATCTCCGATGGGGTTCATATCTACAGCCACGACCACGACATCGTCGACCAGACCTCCGTGCGAAACTACCACACGATCATCGAGGACGATGCCCGCGTCACCTACGACTCGATGGTTCGGGCCGGCTGTCGGATCGGCGCAAACTCTATCGTCGGCGCGCGTGCGGTGGTCCAAGGCGACGTGCCGGCTCACCACATTGTCGTCGGGATGCCAGCCAAGAGCGTCAAAATCAAACCCGGCTGGGAATCGGTTGCCGACCCCATCGATGACGGTCGACTCGACACCAACCAGACCGACCGCGAAATCGAATACGAGATCGACAACGAGATTGAAATCTTCGACGAGTTCCAGCGGACGCTGTCGCCGCCGGATGCCAAGCAACCTCCGGAACACCCCGACGCTGCTGACCTGCCGGACGCAGGGCAGCCTGACGCCCAGTAGTCGACCGTGTGGCCCGAAGCATCGCGATCAACGTCGCCGCCAACACCAACCTCCCGGGGTTTCGCGGCCCGATCTATCCCGACGGCAGGTTCGTTTATATACCGATTCCGGAACGCGAGCCGACAACGACTGCGGTGCCGACGTACGCCGACCTGCTTGATCGACTCGATCCACTTCCGTTTGTGGTCGACGATGAGATCCGACAGCTTCCGGTTCATCTCGATCCCGAGTTCGCGGGCTATCCCACCTGTTCGCAGTACACCTATGGTGATGAACACGGCGTCAAAGCCGGACCGCTGTCCGAACTCCAGCCCGGTGATTCGCTCTACTTCTATGCCACGCTGAGCTACCACGAGCCACCCGACTCGCTAAACACTGGCCCGGCAGTCGACTGGGTCGCCCCCGACTGGGGTGCATACATAATTGGCGAGTTCCGGGTCGACCGCGTGTTCGATGCCGAGGCCTGCGCGAGCCTCTCGGAGACCGACCGTGAACGCCTCGCCAGCAACGCCCACTGCAAGCGCGACCCCTTTGACGCGAAGGTGCTCGTGGTCGGTGATTCGGACTCACAGCTCTTTGACCGGGCCGTCCCGCTCAGTTCGGTCGACAGTGGGTCGACGGCCAACCGACTCGTCACCCAGCTCTCGAACGATTCGGGCAAGGGACCGTGGTGGCGTCGACGGCTCTGGTTCGACGAGGCGGCGACCGAACAGCTCAGAGAGATCGTGGATAGTAAACAGCCATATAACTGACCAAAGAGTCTCTGCGGTTCGTGCTGAATGGTCGGTATGCATAGTAGTCAGTGGCTACCGTCGACGGTGACACCAGCAGTTTGGGGAGGCCCATCCCATGACGAGTGACGAACTGCTCTCCCGTCCGGTTGTCCCGATTTCGGGACCCGAGGATGCCGAGGCGACCTACAACGCCTTGGTGGCCCACACCGATCCAGCGGACTGCCGACCGCTCGTGTTGCATGTGATCGTCGACACCGAGGGTAGCGACAGCATCAACGCCCAATACCAGCACGCCAACGACGCCTGCGAGCAGTTCAAATCACGGGCCGCTGCTGATGGGATGATAGTCGGGACCGAAATCAGGTACGGAAAACCGGTCTCCGAGACGATTATCGACGTCGCCGAGGAGTACAATGGGTCCTCAATTGTCTTTTGTTCCCGCGACGATGGTGCGTGGTTCGATCTGCTTTTAGGTGGCGTTCGGACCGCACTCATCACCAAAAGCAAGCGGCCAGTTGTGATGCTCCCGGTCGACGAGGACTACTGATCGACGTTCTGTCCCAGTCACTCGGAGTCGCTGATCGGTGGCTCGGTCATGCTCCCCTCGGTTTTGAGGCGAAGATACAGATAGGCGAAAAAGACGATTGGCGGGAGGATTAGGACGCCAACCGCCCATATCGCAGCGACGATGATTGATTTTCCACGGCGGAGAGCATCACGGAACAGCCACACTGCGACGGCAATCGTCACGAGGTAGATCACGGCTAAAATCGGCTGGTCAAGGAAGACTGAGACAACCAGTGGTGCAGTGGTTGTGAGTGGTGACATAGCTACTCCTTTTCCGAGAGACGAAAGAAGCCAGCGGTTTAGCCTTTAGTAGTCGGTGGCTATTCCCACGGCTGAGATGCTTCAGTAATCTCTCCAGCGAGCGAGCGACCCATCGCCTCGCCCGGCGCGCTGAGATTCGCCAGTGCCCACATGAGTTTGACTTTCGCCGTGCCGGGGAGCGTATCACCGGCTTCGATAACACCCGCATCGATGAGGTCACGACCGGTGTCGTACACTCGATCACAGACGCGGCCTTCGAGACACTGGCTGGTCATGGCAACAACGGTTCCGTTGTCGACCAACTCCTCGATCCGTGGAATCAGGTCCGTATGCACGTGGCCGAGGCCGGTGCCCTCGATGATGACGCCCGCCTTGTCATCAAGGTAGTCCCACGCCGCGGGGTCCATACCGGGGGTGAACTTGACGAGTTCGACCGAAGAGTCGAGGTCGTCGTCGAGTGCGAGGTCGACTGCGCCGCGTTCGGTGTACTCCCGACGGAACTCGAAGGCATCGGCGGCGACGTCGCCGTCCGCGCCATCGTCTTGGGCGGCTGCGTACTCGATTTGGGCCAGTGGCTTGTTGCCGATGGTTTCGAACGCATCCCGGCGAGAGGTGTGATTCTTCCGGACGCGGGTGCCGCGGTGGAGCGCACAGTGATCGTCGCTGGCCGAATCGTGCATACAGAGGAGGATCTCAGCGCAGTCGGCTTTGGCGGCTTCGACCGCACAGACCGCGTTCATCACGTTGTCGGAGGACGGCCGGTCGGCCGAACGCTGGCTCCCTGTGAAGACGATTGGGACGGGGGTATCGAGCATGAACGAGAGCACCGAGGCCGAATACTGCATCGTGTCGGTGCCGTGCATGACGACGACACCGTCGGCTCCGGCCTCGATCTCTTCATGGACAGCCTGAGCGAGCTGCTGCCAGATCGAGGGGTCCATATTCTCGCTGAGGATGTTGGCGACGACACGGCCCCGATAGTTGGCGCGCCCGGCGAGTTCGGGGACGGCCCGAAGCACGTCTTCGGCGGTGAACTGGGCGGTGACCGCGCCGGTTCGGTAGTCGACCGTCGAGGCAATCGTCCCGCCGGTCGAAATAAGCGAGATCGTCGGCAGGTCGTCGTCGAACTCGATCTCCGAGACGCTGCCGTCGTCCGGTTCGTCCTCATCGCCGACATCGTACACGTCGGTTTCGAGGACCTCGACGGTCGCGTCTTCGCGGTCGATACCGATGTTGTAGCCCCCATCGAGTTTGAGCACGAGATGGTCGGCAGTCGAGGAGGGCATCAGGACGCCCTCGTTGTCGACGCCGCCGGCCTCAATGCGGATGCGGTCGCCTGGATTCATACCGCAGGGTTGCCCAGCGGCTGACTTGAAACCATGCTTTCGGACCGAGCGCCGGCGCTCCGTGGTGAAGCGAACAACGCCACAACATCCATACCTCGGGCTTCCAATACTGGGGTATGGCGCGTTCCGACGAGGAGATAGTCGACGAAATCGTCAGCGACGAGGTGGCACCCGACGAGTCAACTACTGGCTCGGCAGCCACCAACACCAGCGATGACGGCTCGACTGGTCGACTTGCAGGACTGTTTTCGCTCAAAGCGTTCTTGTTGTCGGCGGCGCTGATCGGCGTCGGTGTCGTTGGCGGCGGCGCGATCCCGCTTGTGGGAACCCTCGGCTCACTGGGTGGGCTATTTGTTGCCACGTTCATCATCGGCCTCATAGCCAGCGAACGACGGTATCTCGAAACAGCGCTTGCTGGCGGCGGGATCGTGGGCGCGAGCTTCGCAGTAAGTCTGCTGTCGACCGGCGTCCTGCCGGTCGGCATGGACTTTTTCAGGGAGTACGGCCTCGCCTTCGGAGGCGTCGGTGTCGCTCTCGGCGTGGTCGTCGGCCTCCTTGGCCACTACTTCGGCCGAGATCTTCGCGATGGATTGACCCAAGAGGTCTAACTGGTCAGGCGTCCAGCGACCCGATCTGCCAGCAGTTGCCATCGTATTCGATGACATCGGCACGTTCGAGCCGGGAGAGAGAGTCTTCGATAACGTCGCTGGACGCAGTCAGCTGGTCGGCGACCGCCTCAGTCGATCCATCAGTTTCGACGATTGCGGCCAGTATCTTGGCGTAAAACCGGCAGTCGGCATCGATGCCGGTTCGACTGGTCAGCTCCTCGAGCGTCTCGGTGAGTCGACCGTGAACCCAGCGCTGGGCCAACGACAGCTCCCGATCCAGTGATTGGAGTCGACCGAATTCGGCCGCAAGCTCCTCGATGTCGCCCCGGTCGCCCTCCGTGTGGTCGCTGTCCCCATCGTCATGTCCGTTTTTCGCCGTCTCTTCGAGCGAGAGATGTGGACACCGACCGGACATATCCAGCGTCGAACTGGCTGGATAGGCGCTTTTCGCACCGAAACTGTGTGGCGAGACGTCGACCTCCAGTCGGAGGCTTCGGGTAATGTGGAAATATTTCCGGCGCTGGTCGTCGGTTCGGCTCTCGATCAGCCCCGCTTCTTCGAGCTTGCGGAGGTGGTCGATGACAGCTTTCGGACTCACGTCGATATATTCGCTAATCTCGGTGACATAACAGGGCTTCTGTGAGAGCAGCCGGAGGATCCGTCGACGGTTCTCGTTGCCGAGGAGATCCAAGAGTACCGCCGAATCCATACCGGATAATACGTGAGCGCGAATAAAACGTTGTCTACCACGCTGATGAGTCCCTGTCACACATTGTCAGATCGCTGTACGGGATGGTGATGTCCTGCTTAGCCGTCAGCAAGCGGCTCAAACTGCCATGCGGCTAGTGCGACGACCCCGACCGAGAGACTGACCGTTACTACTGGTAACACGACCCCCGGTTCGTACCGAAGCGGTGGATGGAGGCCGACCCCGTAGTCGACCAAATCATTGACAACGAGTAACAGAAGCGACACGCCGAGCGCCCCGCGTGTCGTCCGGCCGTAGTGGAGCACTGCGAACGCGAGCACGACAAACAGCAGATGTGTGCCGATAATAAACCAGTAGTCGTAGACTGCCGTCCCGCTGAACCCGAAATACAGCGCGGGTCGAAGGTTCAGCGCAATCGCGGTCCACAGACCGTATTTGATGAGCCAGACGAATGCCAACGTGTGGAGATAGGCCAGCGGTCGATTGCTCGGGGCCGAGCGCAGTCGACGCCCCACATTCGGCAACAGCGTTGCCAGCGACAGTGTCACTAGGGCAATGGCGGTCGGTGAGTCCGCATACAGCGGCCACAGCAGGGTCGGCACGTCCGGCATTGTGTCGACATAGAACCGAATCCCGACCAGAAACGCCGTCGCGGTGACGACAAGCAAGGCGACCAAACTCGGGCCGTCGGAGAGATACGACTCGGCGTATTGCTCGGGGAGCGGTCGACGGAGCGTCGGCGACTGGCCCTCGGAGCCTACCATTGACAGTTGGTTCGTGATGCCGACTCAAACCGGTTTCTCTCCCGGACAGTCGACCGAATGAAGCAAAGCGTAATTAGTTCCGGCGGGAGAACATTCACGCATGCGAGGCGCACTCATCGTACTCGACGGCTGGGGACTCGGCGATCACGACCATCTCGACGCCGTCCGTGCGGCCGACACCCCGAACTTCGATAGACTCCGCGAAACCGGCGCGTTTGGGACGCTCCAAACCCACAGTCGACCAGTTGGCCTCCCCGACGGACAGATGGGCAACAGCGAGGTCGGCCATCTCAACATCGGCGCAGGCCGGGTCGTTAAACAGTCCTTTACGCGTATTCAGGACTCCATTGAAGACGGGAGCTTCCGTGAAAACGAGGCGATTAACTCCGCCCTTGACTATGCGACCGACCACAACGGAAAGGTACACCTGATGGGCTTGGTCAGCGACGGCGGCGTCCACTCCGACATCAGCCATCTCGAAGCGCTGATCGAACTCGCGGGTGACCGCGACGTTGAGGCGGTCACCCACGCCTTTACCGATGGGCGGGATACAGCCCCGAAATCCGGCGCTGGCTATCTCGCCGAAGTCGAAGCAATGATCGACGACCACGAGACTGGCGATGTTGCCACTGTCTCGGGTCGCTACCACGCAATGGATCGGGATCAAAACTGGGAGCGAACCAACAAAGCCTACGATGCAATTGTCAACCGCAAGGCCGAGTATACGGCCCCAACAGCGGTCGAGGCTATCGAGAACAGCTACGAGCGCGGCGACACTGACGAGTTCATCGAGCCGACCCTGATCGACGATCAGCCCGCACTCGATGATGGCGATTCAGTGCTCTTCTTCAACTTCCGTGCGGACCGCGCCCGCCAGATCGTTCGGATGCTGGCGAACATCGACCCCGCCTGGGAGATTGATACCGCTTCCCCGGACATCAGACTCGTTACGCTGACACAGTACGACAAAACGTTCGGCCTGCCGGTGGCCTACCCGCCTGAACAGCCCGAAAACACTATCGGCGAGATCGTCTCGGATGCCGGGCTGAAACAGCTCCGGCTGGCCGAATCCGAAAAGTATGCACACGTTACGTACTTCCTCAACGGGGGCCGGGAGGTCGAATTCGAGGGCGAGCGCCGAGAGATCGTCAAAAGCCCCGACGTGCCGACCTACGACCTCCAGCCGGAGATGAACGCCGCAAAAGTGACCGACACCGCCCTCTCGGTGATTGACTCCGACAATCCTGACTTCCTCGTGATCAACTACGCGAATCCGGATATGGTGGGCCACACCGGCGACTACGAGGCCGCTATCACGGCTGTCGAGGCCGTCGACGAACAACTCGGTCGACTCGTCGAGTCGATCCAGAACGCTGGCGGCCACGCACTGATCACCGCCGACCACGGCAACGCCGACGATATGGGCACGGTCGACGACCCCCACACGGCCCACACGTTCAATCCGGCCCCGGTAATCTACCTCACGCCCGATGGCGATAACGGCGGTCGAACCGTCCGCTCGGGCGGTGCGCTCTGTGATCTGGCCCCGACCCTGCTCGAACTGATGGAGCTAGAGCCCTCCGCGGAGATGACCGGCGAGTCGTTGCTGGAGTAACCGTTCGGGGAGTAGGCGCGGCCTACTCGGTCGACGGCAGTTCCATCGACTGCTCAGTCGACAGCAGTCGGTAGCAAGGGCCAGCCAGCAACAGAACAGCCACGGCGGTCATCCCAGCCAGCAGCCACGGATCGACCGCCCCCGAGAGCTCACCGGTGGTGAGATGGTCGACCGACCGGCCGACGATAACGCCGAGAATCGCCCACGGGAGCTCACCCAGAGCAGTCCCGGCGAGGTATGGACGAAGTCGAACACCCACAGCCCCCGCTGCAACCGACACCGCATCCGATGGGAGGGGAAACAGGCGGGCGGCGGTCATTCCACGAACGCCACCGGTCTCGGCCAGCAGTGTTTGTCCCGCGGTCGTGAGTCGACCGTCTCCGGTAGTCGAGGCTCCAAACCAGTACGGCGGGAGGCTCGTAATCACGAGCGCGGTCAGCGCAAGCGGAAGGCCAGCGAGCCCGTAGGCATAGCCTACGCCGATTGATAACAGGAGCGTTGGCCATGCACACACCGGGCGGACGATGGCAACCGCAAGCACCACGGCCCCAAACAACAGCGGCCTGCTTGCGAGCGCCTCGAACCGGGCGAGCGCGACCGCGGGTGAGACGAACCACGCCATGAGGCAGACACCCAACAGTGTCAGACCGCCAATCCCGAGGCGTGTTCGTCGCTGCATACCTGTCGGCTTTCAGGCACTGACATACGCTTTGTGTTCGACGCCAAACGAACGATTATGTAACCCGGCGTGAAATCACCGCGTGTGACAGAGATGCCGGGCGACGAAGACGGGACAATACCAACTAGCCGACAGTCGAAAATAGAGCTCGGCGTCGACCTGCTGGCCCACCTCGAAACCGAGGCACTCGACCTTGCCGAGGCTATCGACCGGCTCGAGTGCGTCACCACAAACCCCACGCTCACGCGGGAGATCTTGGATACGGCCGATAAACGGGGAATCATCGACCGCGAGGACGGACGGCTTCGGACCCGGCGTGGTGGTACCTTCGTTCGGTTCGAGAGTCAGGTGACCGTGCGTGAGGGCGAGTTCGAGTGTCGACGCTGTGGATCTGGGCTGTCGACGGGCCATTTCATCGAGTTCGAATCGGGCGAACTCGGACCGTTCGGCTCGTCGTGTATTCGGAAAGTTCTCGGCCGCGAGGAGTAATCCTACCGGCCGCGGCGGAGTTCTTCGATGAGAGTCTCAAGAAGCTCGGCCTGCCGGGCGAGCTGGCGTTCCTGCTGGTCGACGCGTTCGGTGAGCGCGGCGATCTGGGCCGAGAGATCCTCCTCGTCGACTGGGCCAGCCGATTCGAACGGCGAACCCTCGAAAGCATCGACCGTCTCGGCTTCTGCTGGCTCCGATTCGGGTGTCGATTCGATGATGGCCTCTGTCTGCTCAGTCGACTGGGCTGTGTCGGCCGGTCCCGTCTGGTCGGGTGACTGAGCCTGATCGACCGACTGAGACTGATTAGTCGCTTGCGCCGTGTCGGTCGACTGTGTATCGGTCTCCTCGAGTGAGGCAGCCAGCTCCTCGTCGGTTGTCGTGTCGGTTGCGGCTGTCTGTGTCGAGTTCGTCGGTGTGTCTTCGAGTTCTCCCGGTTCGGCGCTCAGTGGATCGGGACCGTCGCCGAAATCGAGTCGGTCGACGGGTTCGGCATCACCCTCACCCTGACCGGCCATCGCCCGGCGGAGTTCGTCGATGCTCGTCACGCCGTGGAACTCACAGACCGCCTCGACGATGGCTTCGCGGACCGCTCTGGCGTCGTCGTTTGGGGTTTTAAATCGGTTCTGTCGACCGTTGTGGGTGAGGACAATCGAGGTCGCAACGCTTCCTTCCTCGAAGTCGACGTCGGTCAGTCCGCTGTACTCGAAGGCTTCGAAATCGGTGTCCCAGACCGCCGAGCCGATGTGTTTGATGACGCGCTTGCTCGTGACGATCAGCGTGAGATCGCTGAAACGGAACGTTTTGTGAACCGTTTCGCCGGCCTCGGTGATTCCTGCGGCGCTGATAACGCCTGCCAAAATGGGATGCAGCACCTTTTCCACGCGCTTGGCCGGAAACCCGAGCGTTTCGGACCCGTCAAGCCCGTAATCTAAGGAGAGTTTGGCCTTCCGTCGACCAACTGAGAGATCGAGCCGTTCGGCATCGTGCGGGTAGCTCTCGATTGATTCGTCCGACAGCAGTCCGTCCGCGCGGTAGACCACTGTCCGGCTCGGGGTGACGACTAACACGTCTTCCCCGCCGAGTTGGACCTGTGCAACAGATGGTTCACCGTCCAGGGCGGACTCGAGTAGCTCGGGCAGGCTCATTGTGAGGGAGTACCGTCCGTGGCTGATAAATCCGCGGGTCTGAACATTAGTATTTCTGATCTGTTCGCTGGGTTGGGACTGTCGACTGACCGTCGTCTGTGACTGACTCACAGAGAGTGACCTGATCGCATGCCACGAAGCCGGTGGAGATGAGAAGCTTAAAGAGTGCAATCGGGTTATAGGAAGGTGAGGCCGGGTGGCTTAGCTGGACATAGCGCCGCACTCATAGGGTTACTGAGATTCGGTGCGGTAATCGCCTTGGAAGCGTCCGCCCCATTGAGGCCTGCCGAGCCTCGTACCTGGGTTATGCGGAGATCGTGGGTTCGGAGCCCACCCCGGCCACTTTTTGTCCGACACGTCACAACGTCTAAGTGATACGTCTGTCTTTGCTATCTTCACACTGAGAACTACAGTAGAGACCATTTACGCCGTAGTAGTAACTCTCTAACCGAGTCACGGCTCGCCGACACGATGACTAACCGAGTCACGGCTCGCCGACACGATGACTAACCGAGACAAACAGTTGGTTTCAGACCGAGCGGCCGGGTTCGCTAGTACCGAACAGATAGGTGCCGATAGTCAACAGCACTGATGCAGCCACCAACGAGGCGAGGATAGGTCCACTGGTGCTGACTCCAGCACCGGGGATGAAAAGCAGCGTCCCGATGACGATCAGTCCGATGCCGAGGCCTGCTTGGTTCGGTACGTCTACCATACATTGTCGACACAAGCGGACGATATTGAGCGTTTTCCTTCAGTCGACTCGGAGTGTCGACCGATTCACACAGGTATTACTCGTCGACGATTGCTTCGGGTGGCTTCTTTTCGCCGGCCGGAACGACGACCTCAAGCCAGTTTTCCTCCGGCGGAAGCGGGCAGGCGAACGTCTCGGCGTAGGCACAGAAAGGGTTGTAGGCGAGATTGAAGTCGAGGGTCACCACATCGCCGTTGACGAGATCGTCGTCCGGTTCCATCTCCATGTATCGACCGCGGTGGTAGGTCTGCTGGCTGGTCGTCTTGTCGCGGAACGGAATAAATATCGTCCGGTCATCGTCGCTTTCCTGCCGGTAGCCGGCCATCTGAATCCGCTCGCCGCGGAGTTCGAACTCGAAGATCACCGAGCGGAGATACCGAATCGGCGAACCGGCGGTCACATCGAGTTCGATTGGATCGGGGTTGCCGTACACGCGAACGCGGGCCGGAACCCGAAACTCCGGGTCCGGTTCGAAGTAGTCCAATCCTTCGAACGCATCGCGGTAGTCAGGATCGATTGGCGACTGTGGATGGTCGGTGAAGAACTCGTCCTTGTCGGCGCGCATCTGCCGGATTTCCGTCATCCAGCGGTCGACATCCTCGAGCGTCTCATCGTCAGTCTCAGTCATAGTTCCCACTCCGTCCCGAGGGAACCTAACCCCATTGGAATGGAACTCTCTTACCGTGCCAACCGCCTGTTCGCTCACCGAAAGCCCGGTCCGTCTCAGTGGCACGGTTTCAAGCGACATGACTTCCTCTCAGAACTCGAGGAGACCAAAACTAGGCGTCAGTGAGAAAAGCCGAAACGATGGATTAGCGATGGTAGGAGTGGCCAACGACCAGTGCAACGATGTTAATAACGAGGAGGACGACGAACGTCTCCAGGGAGAGCTGGACCATCTCAAGGCCGAACATCGGCAAATAGCCGAACGGAAGGGCAATCGCAGTCCAGAACGCGATACCACGGGCTGAGGCAAGCAAATAGCCACTGGAGAGCGGGAAACTGTGCAGTAAGCGACCGAGACGGCTAATGGAAGGCGGGAGCGACATCTGTGGGACCACTAAGAACGAAACGGTTGGCCAACCACAAATACCCCGCAGAGCGTTTGCACTGCTTGAGACCGTTGCGACAACAGTAGGAACTACATACTATTACTATGGGTACAGTTGCTGGTCACAATCAATCGGAAGCTGGAACGTAATCAGCAGTCGAAACCGTCGACGTTTATTCGAGCCGACGCCAACGCCCTCGTATGGCGGATCTCAACCCGATTGCAAAGCGGATTCACAATCTGACGCCGAAACCGATTCGGCTCACACTCGACGACGGCACCGAGGCAGTTTTTCAGATGTCGTCGACCCAGTTTTTCCAACAGGAGTTTCAGGCCGAAGCGACCCGCGAAGACGACGACGCCGACTACCGACTCGTTTCAAGCGAGGACAACGAGTCAATTTTGGTCGGCCGCAGTGGCGCAGATGAGGACGGGTGGTCGATGATCGGCTCGGTCATCGAGGCCGAAGCCGCCGAGTAGTCGGTGGCTACTGCCTGTGGGAGCCGGATATCACGAACACAAACAGTGGCTGAGGTGGGTCGGTTCCAGTCAGTGTTTGTTGACGGCTTCGACGAGGTTGAACGCACAGGTGATCTTCTTCTGTGCGGTCGACAAATGGTCGTTGAGCAGGGTTTCGGAGATACCAAGCAGTTCCGACGCCGTTGTGCTGTCGACGCCCGAGATCCGACAGAGAGCGTATGCCTCTTCCTGTCTCAGCGTGAGGATGCGAACGTCCCGAAACGAGGCGACGTTCCGGAGGAACTCGCCGAGTTGGTTCAGTGTCCACACACTGCCGTCACGTTCGGTTCGGTGAATGTACTCGCCGACAGTCTCCTCGGAGAGCCGGTAGGTTTCGGCGTCGTCCGGCGCGGTCTCCGGCGCCTCGGTTTCGATGATCAGGTTCTTCGGGACGTACCAGTAGACCTCCCTTTCGTTTTGCGAGCCGATCCGGAGTGCGCCCGCAAACTCGCCACTCTCGATCCGTTCTGGAGCCGATAGCTCGGGGCCTCGCTCAGCCATACGACAACCAATAGACAATCAGATTATAAATATGTATCATACATTCGTGCAACGAGAAACTACTCCGATTGGGCGTCGACGACGGCCATACCGGCGATATTCGCCGTAGGTCCCATCGAGAATGTCCTCGACGACAGCCTTGGCGGTGTCCTGTAGGCCTGATCCGGGTCGACGGCGATATCCCGACAGGGAGCACCGACGCCCGGCGAGTAGGCGAGGCTCAGATCCCGCTGGGTGTTCGTCGGTTTCGTGGTTGCTATCTCGATCTTGCCGGGCGGATCACGTGATACTCCCGTGTATCGTCATCAAAACTCATACCAAGCGGTGCGGAAGGTAGTTGAAAAAGTTATGTGTGGTTCATCGGTTCGATGACTGTCGACTCCGGTGGGCTACACCGACGATGTCGACGCTGGTGCGGTACTGTCCTCGCTGGAGTCCGGAAGGAGTCGGAGGTCCTCGTCGGCGGCCCCAAGCACCGACAGTTCATAGCTGAAGACGTAGGTGAGCACGACGATGTTGATCGGCAGGAATAACACGAACATCGCAAGCAGCGTTAGCGCCACGAGCAAGCCGATTGCAACGAGCCCGGCCGTCGACGCGAGTGTCGCGCCGAGTCCCCCGAAGATGCCGACGACCAGTAGCAGGCCGATGAGTCCGCCAACCGTGCCAACGATGCCGAGGATGATGACAGCGAGGATCGACTGTCCGATTGAGATCGCCAACAGCAACAGAAAATGAACGACGACGTAGACGCCGAACTGGGCCAGATTTCCTCGAAGCACCGGCCAGAATTGCCGCCATGCGTCGAGCACACCGCTGTCGGTCAGCACCATTATCGGCGCGACGAACTCGTTTGTGGCCCGATTGATGACAAGATAGGCGATGAACGACAGTATGCCGATGACTGCCGCAAGCAGTGCTCCGACGATGAGTGCTGGTCCACCGCCGAGGTCGAAGCCGGTCAGTGCAATGGTCGCGCCGATCACCACAAACGGGATCGCGAAGGCGGCACTGACTCCCAATTTAAACCCGAACAGTCGAACGGCCTGTCCAAACCGTCGACGGAATGGCTTCCGAAGCCGAACGGTTTGGGTGCGGAGAGCATCATACAGAACGAGTCGGAGCGTCTCCGACAGCAGTGTCAGCGCAAGGATGAAAAGGAACACGACCCCCACGATAGCAGCAATCACGGCCGGGTCAGTCGGGACGAGATCCGGCATTTGTTCGGCTGGTGCCCCCGCAGACGGCTGTGTGGCGGGGTCAGAAGGGGTCTCCGAGGGAACACCACCCAGATTTGACACTGAGGAGATGCCGCCGCCACCTACCCCGACGAAGATCGAGATTAGGGCCAGTTTCAGCCACGTGGAGAGCTCAACGGGGAACAGGAACGACCGAGTGGCTTCGATAGCGTCGTCGACGCTTTCGATAGCATACCATGACATAGCTCACTGTTTTCGTTCAACTGAAAAATAAGTTACTAGTTCGTAATGAGGCGTCGACCTCACACCGACAGCGGTGCGGGACGCTGGAGGGTGAGATCACTCCCAACCGACTCGACAGCCGACACCGACCGCGTCGGCCACGAGTCGGTCAGCGTCAACGGTTCGATTTCGTCGGCGGTCACCAACACCGTTCCCTCGCTTTTGGCCCCCTGAACGGTTGGATTCCACGCATACCCCTGTGGTTCGACCACGCGCGCCGAGTGGGTAGGTGTCGCGATCCACTCCCGGCCCGCGAACCCTGCCGCCCCACCCTGATGATGCTGTTTCCATTCGTCGGGCCACCCAACCGCGTCGTAGGCTCGCTGGATCGCCCCGAACACATCGCCAGCTGTCGACTCCTCGTGGGCGGCCCGTTGGGTGGCCGCCAACGCGCTTACTTCGACCTTCGCGGCCGCCTCGAACCGCTCTGTAAGCCACTCCGGCGCGTCGAAGTCGACTGTTCGGGTTGTACTTGCATACAGCCCACCGCGCTGGGCCGTGACAGAGACGAGTGCGTAGTCGCCCAACTCCGCGGTCGTCGGCGTGTAGTGCCGGTACTGTTGGGCGCGCTCGTCGCCGCCGACGAGCACGACCGGGGCTTCGATCCCGCGTGCTTCGAGTGCGGCCCGAACGTCGACCGCCGCCGCCCGTTCGGTTTGGGTCGACGAGAGCTCTCGGCAGACGGATTCGACGGCGGTAGCGGTCTCCTCGCCGAGCGCGCGGTATCGGTCTATGTCGAACTCGGCCAGTGGTTGTCTGAGGTGTGAGAAATCCGGCTGGGCGAGTCCCGGAACATCGAAGTCGGCAGCCGCAGGTGTTGGTGACTCCGCGGCAACCAAATCCGCCAGCGACCCCGAGTACCAGTCGGCGGCCGTCAGGGTAAACCCCTCAGGAAGTGCCTCGTCTCGCAGTCGGGGTGCTTCAATCGTGTTTGTGAGAACCTGAAATCCCGCGTCTCGACTGTAGCCAGCCGCCGCGACACCAATCGGCGAATCACGGTCGACGACGTTGGATGCTCCAGTTAGCCACGCAAAGTTGGCCGGTCGGGCAAGCCACAGCGCGTCGAGACCGTGATCGTCGAGAAACGCTGTGATGTGAGTTCGGCGCTCCGCTGACTCCGAGGAACGATGTGAGTTGGACATACGTCCACTACAGGCGCAGGCTACTTCAATCCGAACCGACCCGTACTGCGATCTTATTCACAGCCGAGATCCGCCGTAAACGGCGTATATTGCTGATTAATCACTCTCTACTATCAGTAAGAGGTTCCTACTCACGCGTGGTCGTGACGAATATAACAGCCGATATTAGCAACGATTCGCAACGGATTATAAACAGGTTTGCGTGTGAGTTTTTCAGCCATTATCCATATTTCTCACCGACTAACAATACACGGCTACACAGTATATCACCTGTATGACTCAGATATTCGAACTGACCGGCTTCCAGCGCGACCTCCTGTACGTGATCGCAGGCTCCGACAAGCCCTCGGGCCAGACAATCCGCCGTGAGATGGAACAGCATGTCGACAACGTCAACCACGGTCGACTGTATCCGAACCTCGATGCGCTCGTCGAACACGACCTCGTCGAGAAAGGCAGTCAAGACCAGCGAACCAACTACTACGAACTCACCGAGAAGGGCGACGAGCTGATCGAAGACCGGCGTCGATGGGAACGACAGTACGTCTCACCCACGCAGGAAGCACAGCAGTAAGCACTCCCTCCTCGCTGCAGTTGGATAACGATAAGTAGCCTGCGGCCCGACAGACAACCAATGACCGACCGCCTCGATTGGCTGTCTTTTCGTCGGTTCGCGGCGTTTACAACCGCACTCACACTGTCGTTGATCACGCTCGGTGTGTACACCGCAGCGACCGGCTCCGGACTCGCATGTCAGGCCCAATGGCCGCTGTGTTCGGACCAACTGATTCCGGCACTGACGATCAATCCGGACTTCATCGAATGGTTCCACCGTGTCGTCGCGATGATTACCGGCTTTTTCATCCTCGGCACGGCTGGCTGGGCGTGGACACGCGGTAACCGGCAGACAAAGTTCTCGGCAACGCTCGCAGTTGTCCTGCTGCCGCTCCAGATCACAGTCGGCGCGATTACGGTGACGATTGGTGGTCTCGTCCCCGGCGGCTACTCGCCGCCGACACACGCGGCCCATCTCATCGTCGCGCTGTCGATCTTCACGCTCCTGACGATGACGACCCTGTTTGCCTATCGAGACCACCACCGTCGACCGCCACGAAGTCGGAGTCGACTCGCTGTCGGTGTCGCCCTCGGCGCGCTGCTCGTCAGTGGGCTGTTCAGCCGTGGCGTCCCACTGCTGAGCTACTCGCCGGGGGCACAGGCTTGGTTTTATGCCATCTCGTTGCTCGCAGTCGCCGCATTGCTTGCGACAGTTGTCTGGCTTCAGTCAGTCGACCGGCGCGGGGCGTGGCTGGCCGGCAGCGCACTCGCGGTGCTGTTCGTCTCGATGCTCCTCGGACGCGATCTGATACTTTACACCACCACCGTCCAATCGATCAACTTCGGCCTCTATCTCCTCACTGTTGGTCTCGTAGTCGCTACCCAGCTCCGGCTCCGAAGCGAGGCTCCGAGAGTTGCGATACGCCAGTCGACACAAAGCGAGTAACCTACTCCCAGTTGTCGAACCGATCACGCACAGTAACGGTCGTGTTGCAGTTGGGACAGAGATACACGTCGCTGTCGGGTTTCCGGTGGATGATCCACGGCCCGTCGGGTGGCCCCTGATACTCACAGCCTCGACAGAAGAGGACTGTTTTCCGCCGCGTTGGCGTCTGTTTTGTGGAGGGCTGTCCGTTCATGCGCGAAACTAGGGTCTCGACGGTCATAACCCTGTTTGCGATGATTGTTACTGAGGTTCATACCACTGCGTTGATATGTGGTGGGTAGTCGGGTTGTATCTGAAAGTTGGCTCCGTCGACTGGGTTCTGTGCTCTGTTTTCGATGAATCAACCGAGCAAAAACGGGGTGGACGCGATTTGAACACTCACTCGCTCACTGCGTTCGCTCGCTGCGTTCAAATCACTGTAACCGCGTTGCTCCTCACGAGAGTGTTCGGAGCAAAAGCGGGCTGGACGCGATTTGAACACGCGACCGACGGATTAAGAGTCCGTCGCTCTGCCAAACTGAGCTACCAGCCCTCACTCCCTTCTATCCGACACCACCTAAAAGGCGTTTCCTTCTGCGGCCGTCAGTCGGCCAACTGGCTGTCTTCCCAGATCCGCCGTTCGTCGACTGCCGTTCTGGCACTCTCGGTCAACGTGTAGAGATTCGTCCGTCTGTCTTTTGCCCGTTTCTCTACGTATCCCTTTTCGACGAGCGTATCGAGGTTCGGATACAGTCGACCGTGGTTGACCTCTTCGTTACGATACTGTTGGAGGGCTTCTTTAATGGCTAACCCGTATGGCTCCTCAGTTCCGCTGATTGTGTAAATCAGATCCCGCTGGAACCCGGTTAGATCGTACATCCGCTGTATATTTCTCCCTCTGTTTGTTATAGCATTTGGTATTTAATGTATAAATTTAAATCACATTATAATGTATTATGAATTTCAGACGAGGGATTGCGTCTCTCAGTTCGGTCGACAGATATCCACAAAACGAACACAGTTTTACCTACTGGCTCCTGACACCACGGTAATGCCACCCAGCGCGGATATCTGTGTTCTCCTGCCGACCCTCGACGAGTCCGCAACAATTGTCGACGTGATCGAGGCCTATCAGGGGGTTGGGCTTCGGAATATCCTCGTCGTCGACGGCGGTTCGGGTGACGACACGTGCGAACTCGCACGCGAGGCCGGTGCAACCGTGATAAAACAGTCGGGGACCGGCAAGGGCCAGGCAATCCGCGAGGCCGTCGCGCGGATCGACGCCGAGTACGTACTGATGGCCGATGCAGACATGACCTACCGGGCCGAAGACGCCGAGCGGATGCTCGAACCCCTGCTCGTCGGTGATTTCGAGCACGTTATCGGCAACCGATTCGCGGATATGGAATCCGGCGCGATGACGAAGCTCAACCGGGTCGGCAACCGGATGATCAATCGCGGGTTTACGTTCATTCACGGCGAAAATTACCGCGACATCCTCTCGGGGTACCGTGCGTTTCGGACCGACTCGTTCAGACAGCTCACGCTGTCGGCCGACGGATTCGGCATCGAGACCGAGATGGCCGTCGAATGTGCGAAAAACGGGGTCAAAACCGAGGTCGTCCCTGTCACCTACCGCCAGCGACCCGATGGTTCCTCGACGAACCTTCACCCGGTCAAGGACGGGGGCATCATCTTTCTGGAGCTCTACCGGAAGGCCAAAACGAGCAATCCGTTGTTCTACTTCGGAAGTGTCGGTCTCGCCTCGACGATCACCGGTCTCGGCCTGGCCGCCTTCGTCATCTTTCGCTGGATCGTCGACGGCATCGGTCATGAGATCATCGCGGTCGGTGCCACCGCATCGCTCCTCTTTGGCGTCCAACTGCTGATGTTCGGCGTACTCGCGGATCTAATTCTGTCACTGCACCGCGAACAGCTTACCCGGATCGACCGCCTCGAATCCGATAACTTCGAGGACTCGCCGTCTCAGCCTCGCGAGTCGACCGAGACTGAGACGGATTCGCCACCGCAGAAACCGGAGTAACCGGAGTAACCAGAGTAATCAGAGTAATGAAGTCAGTTCTGTTCAGAACGGCAGCAGTGTCCGAAGCCGACCGAAAATGCTGTCTCCAGCCTGCTTTCGGTACTCCTCGAACACCGGGTGCAACATATCGAGGAGCGCCGATTCGTTGTCGAAGCGGTCCTGTGGAAGCCGCTGGAGCGCCGTCTCCAACTCCATGGTGTTGCCCGCTCCGTCGACCGGTATCGCGGTGTCGTCGACCGCTGCACAGAGTTCGCTGCTCGTTGCCGGAAACTCGACAGCTGCCTCATCAAGCCGTGCAGAAAGCGCGGCAATACCGAACTCGATTACTTCGGGCTCCGAGCTATCGTTCTGCGGCGGTCTGGCTCCCATCAGTTTGTATTCGAACTCACGGAGTAAAAAGCCAGCCACATCGGCAGTACGTCACTGACTGAAACGACAAAAACACGTATTTTATTCAGCGTGCCAACCGTTGGGTCGATATGGCCGACTATACCACGGTTTCGATCCCAAAAGATCTCGCCGAACGTGTCGACGAGACAATCGAGGGGACGAGTTTCACCTCGACGAGTGATCTGGTTCGATTCCTGCTGCGAAGTATCGTGATCCAACACCAACAGGATGTGGATGAAGCCGACGGCAAACTCACCGAAGACCAGTTCACCGAAATCACCGATCAGCTTCGTGATCTTGGTTATCTAGAGTAACGTTAGTCGATTGTTTCGACCGGTGGCTCCGCATCGAGCTGCACGAGGTTCAGTCGATTCCCACTCCGGTCGAAGGCGGCGACTGTCTCGGTCTCCCACGGCGGAACCGCAACCAGCATGATTCCCGCCAGATCGTCCGTTTTCGTCACTGCCTGTGGCCCGGTTGGATGAGAAACGAACCGTGCCTGTGCACCCCCCGACGGCGTCCCCAGATCCATCCCGAAGACGGCGTTGACCGAGCCGGCGGCATCGGGTAAATAAAAGTGAGTAAGCACCGGCGTCTCCGGATCTAACCCCGACAGGTGGCCGTCGACTCCCTCCAGTTCACCGGCGGGCGTGGCAGCAATGGGCACGTTTGCCTCCTGTGGCTCCCGGTCTTCGGCGAACTCGATGAGGACTTCGATGAGTCCCTCAGTAGCGTAAACGGCCACTACTACCCCAGTAGGAACTGCTTAACGGTTTTTCCATACAGTGAGGCCGCATCCCGTGTCGAGGTCGACAGGGCTGTATCCAGCGCGCTCGCGGCATCCGTGAGCACGCCATCGCCGTGACCGACGAGAATTCGGTCGGGACTATATCGGTCGAGCGCGTCTCGTGGCGGACTCAGCCGGAGCATGGGATGGACGCCGAGTCGTTCGCCATCAGTGAGGAAGTAGTCGGCTGTGCCGACCGACTCGGGGACGACGAGCGTTCCGGTGTCGGGGTTGTGGAGTCCAGCCTCCTGCCACGGCGGGAGCGACGAGGTGCGGATCTCGAATAGTTCGTAGCCGGACTCGCCGAGTTCTCCGGTGAACCGCTCGATGGGGGCGTCTATCTTCGAGGCGACGCCGCTCATCCACGTCGGGAGGTGGACCGCAACATCGTGTCGACGGGCTATTTTGGCGGCATCGCGCTTGTGGCGATCCAGACAGACGACGACGCCAGCGACGTCGCCGAACTCCGCCAGCAGGTCGTCGAGACCGTCGGCGTCGACCGGGTCGACGAGCCAGAGGCCGTCGTCGGTGGCAAGGGCGTGACTCGCGCGTTCCATCGCCTCATCGGGGTAGGCGATCCATCCCACGCCACCCTCGAAGCGGTCTATCTCGCGAAGCGCTGTCGACCCGTTTCCTTTCATCGGCATACCGGATACAGGTGCCGAACAGGCTTAAAAACCGGGCAAGCGGCGGTCGAGTCGGCTACAATCGGTCGGTATTGATCTGTATCTCCGCCGGCGTGACGACCAGAAACTCTCGGAAATGCATGAGTTCGCCGCCCATATCCTTGACCTCACGGGCGAAGCCGGAGGCCAGTGTGTTGAGATCACCCTCCACCGAGAGGACGAGGATGTTGCCCTGTGTGACCGCCTGAATCCACTCCTCGGAGGATGTCTCGCCGTTGAGTACGCCCAGCACTACCTGATCGCTCGGGAGGTCGCCGAGTTCCGCCTCTGCGTCCCGCAGATCGAGATCGAAATCGGTCATACCCGTTCGTTATCACCGGAGACGAAAAGCGTTCGGACGCAGGGACCTATTTGAACGGCTGACTGCTGGCCTCGGTCGACCGTCTCTCTCCATCTCGTGGCCCGAACAGTGGACTCGTACTGTCGAGAGCTGTATATAAATGTACGATTGGGAACCGTTTCGACGATCAGTCCGTGGTCGACCAACTGGATGGGGCAGGGCTGAAACCCGAGATGTCTCCAGAGAGATTCGAACGGTACCGGTCGACGGACGGTCATCCGACCCACAAAAACGGAGGATTTATATACACTGTCGGCCATGCCATGAAGTACATGTCTCACAACGACACGGAGGACTCGTCGGATTCACCGGCGGATCGAGTTCTTCGAGGGCACATTAGACAGCACTGACGAAATAGAGTCAGTACGTATTTTCGACACGACGCTGCGTGACGGCGAGCAGTCGCCACGGACGTCGTTCGACTACAATGATAAGCGCGCCATCGCCGAGCTGCTCGACGAGATGGGTACCCACGTCATCGAGGCTGGGTTCCCCGTCAACTCCGAGCCGGAGTTCGAGGCGGTCTCGGACATTGCGGCCTCAACCGATGCGACGACCTGTGGCCTCGCCCGGGTCGTCGACAAGGACGTCGAGGCGGCGATTGACGCGGGCGTGGATATGGTTCACGTCTTCGTGAGCACAAGCGACGTGCAGCTCCAGGACTCGATGCACGCGAGCCGCGACGAGGCAATCGATCGCGCGGTCCACTGCGTCGAGATGGTACGGGACGCTGGGCTGGAGGTCATGTTCTCACCGATGGACGCCACCCGGACCAACGAGGCGTTCCTCATCAAGGTAGTCGAGGCAGTCACCGAGGCTGGCGTCGACTGGATCAACATCCCCGACACCTGCGGTGTCGCAACCCCCTCGCGGTTTGCGAAGCTCATCGAGGTAGTCGGCGAACACACCGACGCACGGATCGATGTCCACACCCACGACGACTTCGGGCTGGCCAGCGCAAATGCCCTCTCGGGCTTCGAGGCCGGTGCCCATCAGGCACAGGTCTCGGTCAACGGGATCGGCGAGCGCGCCGGCAACGCGGCCTACGAAGAGGTCGTCATGTCGGCCGAGAGCCTCTACAACGTCGACACCGGGATCGATACAACCCGGATCACGGAGTTGGCTCGCTTGGTCGAAGAGAAGTCGGACATCCCGATTCCGGTCAATAAGGCGGTTGTCGGCCGCAACGCGTTCGCCCACGAGAGTGGGATTCACGCCGCTGGCGTGATGGAAAACACCGACACGTTCGAACCCGGCGTGATGACCCCCGAGATGGTCGGGGCCTCCCGAGAGTTCGTCCTCGGCAAACACACCGGGACCCACTCGGTGCGCAAACGGCTGGAGGAGGCTGGCTACGCGCCAACTGACTCCGAAGTGCGGGCGGTCACCAAGCTCGTCAAGGAGTTCGGTGCTGAAAAGCAGAAAGTCACCGACACTGTCATCGAGCGGTTTGCCGACGAGGTTGGTGTTCAGCGGGAGCCCGAGGAGGTCCGGACCTGATGGCCTCTCCCGGGACAGCTTTTACCGGTGAGCAACAGCAGTATCCCGAGGCTCGTCTAACGCGTAAGTATTATAATGACAGACCGTGTTCCATCGGGTACAATGCGACAGCGCACCTCAACTCGCGGTCTTCGGTCCCGTCGAGCGGTCGCTGTCGACGTCCTCGGTATTGTAGGGGCCTAAGCCCCACATACACCTTTTACCACCGAGACGAGCCGAGTTTCCAGCCGACCACCCAGTTGGTGGTCAGTTCCCAACATAACCCGAGCCGACAGCATATGACCAGATTCACACACACATCACAGCCCGGACGCACAGCCAGCGGATCGAAACTGACACCTACTCCAGCGGGAGGAGCCTATACATGAGCGACTCCGCACAGACTACTCCCGACACCGATGCTGACTCCGAGGCGTCGACGGCAGCTGACGACGCCCACGAACAGGAGCCCGTCACTGACGGCTCGTCGTCGGTCGTTCGCGCCCTCGAAAACGCCGGCGTCGAACACGCCTTCGGCGTTCAGGGCGGCGCAATCATGCCGATCTACGACGCGCTGTGGAACTCCGATATCGAACACATCACGATGGCCCACGAACAGGGTGCCTCCCACGCCGCCGACGCCTACGGTGTCGTCGCTGGCTCGGCGGGCATCTGTCTCGCCACGTCGGGGCCGGGCGCGACGAACCTCGTCACCGGGATCGCGGACGCCAACATGGATTCGGACGCGATGGTCGCACTCACTGGCCAGGTGCCGAGCGATATGGTCGGCTCCGACGCGTTCCAAGAGACCGACACCACCGGCGTCACGATGCCGATCACCAAACACAACTGGTTTGCGAACTCCGCCGACACCATCGGCAACACGGTTGGCAACGCGCTTGCGCTGGCCGAATCCGGTCGACCGGGGCCGACGCTTGTCGACCTGCCGAAAGACGTGAGCTTCGAGGAGACCGATGTCGAACCGGGCGAGCCACAGGTTCCGGCTGGCTCCGAGCCGCCGACCGAGGCCGACGCCGAGCAGATCGACGAGGCCGCCCGCGCAATCGAGCGCGCAGAGAAACCGCTTCTCCTGCTCGGTGGCGGCGTGATGAAGGCCAACGCCTGCGAGACCGCCCGCGCCTTCGCGCGCGATCACGGTATCCCGGTCGTCACAACCATGCCCGGTATCGGCACGTTCCCCGAGGACGACGAGCTGTGTCTCTCGTGGGCGGGCATGCACGGCACCGGTTACGCCAACATGGCGATCACCCATACCGACTGTCTGATCGGTGTCGGTACGCGGTTCGACGACCGACTCACCGGTGGGATCGACACCTTCGCGCCCGAAGCGGAGGTCGTCCACGTCGACATCGATGCCGCCGAAATCAGCAAGAATATTCACGCCGACTACCCCTGTATCGGGGATGCTGGCACGGTCCTCGATCAGCTGACTGACGAGATGGAGCACAACCCGGATGCCCGCGAATGGCGCGAGCAGTGTCTGACGTGGCAAGACGAGTATCCGATGGATTACCCGGTCGACGAGAACGCTCCCCTGCGACCGGAGTTCATCGTCGAAGCCTTCGACGAGGCAACCGACGACAACACCATCGTGACATCTGGTGTCGGCCAACACCAGATGTGGGCCGCCCAGTACTGGGAGTTCACCCAGCCCCGGACGTGGGTTTCCTCCCACGGACTGGGGACGATGGGGTATGGGCTTCCGGCAACTATCGGCGCGCGGTTTGCGGCCGACGACGACCAAGACATCGTCTGTTTCGACGGCGATGGCTCGTTCCTCATGACGCTGCAGGAGCTTTCGGTCGCGGTCCGCGAGGATCTGGATATCACGATTGCAGTGCTCAACAACGAGTACGTCGGGATGGTCCGGCAGTGGCAGGACGCCTTCTTCGATGGCCGCCACATGGCCTCGGAGTACAACTGGATGCCGGAGTTCGACAAACTGGCCCAGGCCTTCGGCGCACAGGGCTGGCGCGTCGACAACTACGACGAGGTCGCCCCCGCCGTCGAAGAGGCACTCGCCTACGACGGCCCCTCGGTGATCGACTTCCATATCGACCCCGAAGCGAACGTCTACCCGATGGTCGCCAGCGGCGCACCAAATGGCAAATTTGCACTCTCGGAGGATCAGCTATGAGTCAGAACGAGCAGGGTCTCGAAGGCCCACGACCTGAAGAACGACCACACCCAGATGGACGGCGCAATAGCCAAGGAATTCGGATCGACCCCGAGGTCGAAGCCGAGCCTGACAGCCGGACCGCGATGGTGTCGGCGCTGGTCGAACACGAACCGGGCGTGTTGGCCCGTGTCTCGGGACTGTTCAGCCGTCGACAGTTCAACATCGAGAGCCTCACCGTCGGCCCAACGACGGTCGACGGCAACGCCCGAATCACGCTGATCGTCGAAGAGACCGAGCCCGGCATCGATCAGGTCAAAAAACAGCTGGCAAAGCTCAAGCCGGTGATCTCGGTGGGCGAACTCGAAGAGCGCGCGATTCGCTCCGAACTCGTGCTCCTGAAGGTCAACGGCGGCGAGCCGGACAAGGTCCAGGCGATCACCGAGATGTACGACGGGACAACGCTGGATGCTGGTCCGCGAACGATCACTGTCCAGTTGACCGGCAAACACGACGAGATCGAAGACGCACTCGACGCCTACCGGCAGTTCGGCATCATCGAGATCGCCCGGACGGGGCCAACCGCGCTTTCGCGCGGTGATCGGCCCACAACCCCCGGCGAGAAGCCCGCTGCGGAGGCAACGGCGGTCGGCGTCGAGCCAGACGGCGGCAGTGAACAGACCGGCGAAAGCGAGAGCCAAGCCGAAACCACCAACTAACAGCGGAGTAATTTACACATACATGGCAGACGAACTCGACGCGACAATCTACTACGACGACGACGCAGACAGCACGTATCTCGACGACACGACGGTTGCGGTCCTCGGCTACGGCAGCCAGGGCCACGCCCACGCCCAGAACCTCAACGACAGCGGTGTCGACGTGGTTGTCGGGCTCCGAAAGGGCTCGTCGTCACGCAAAGCCGCGAAAGCAGACGGACTCGATGTCCTGACCCCGGTCAAAGCCGCCGCACAGGCCGAGGTCGTCTCGATTCTGGTCCCTGACACGGTTCAGGCAACCGTCTACGATCAGATCAAAGACGAACTCGACGAGGGAGATACCCTCCAGTTCGCCCACGGCTTCAACATCCACTACAGCCAAATCGAGCCACGAGACGATATCGACGTGACGCTCGTCGCCCCGAAATCGCCGGGCCACCTGGTCCGCCGGAACTACGAGGCCGACGAGGGAACGCCCGGACTGGTCGCGGTCTACCAGGACGTCACCGGCGACGCCAAAGAGCGCGCGCTGGCCTACGCAAAAGGAATCGGCTGTACCCGTGCAGGCACCATCGAGACCACGTTCCGCGAGGAGACCGAAACCGACCTATTCGGTGAACAGGCCGTCCTCTGTGGCGGCGTCACCAGCCTCGTCAAACAGGCCTACGAGACGCTCGTCGAAGCAGGCTACAGCGAGGAGATGGCCTACTTCGAGTGTATGAACGAACTCAAACTGATTGTCGACCTCATGTACGAGGGCGGACTCAGCGAAATGTGGGATTCAGTCTCTGATACCGCCGAGTACGGCGGTCTCACCCGCGGCGACCGCGTCGTCGACGAACACGCACGCGAGCAGATGGAGCAGGTTCTCGAAGAGGTCCAAGACGGCACGTTTGCCCGCCAGTGGATTCTGGAGAACCAGGCCGGTCGACCAGGCTACAACCAGATTCGAGACGCCGAGAAGAACCACGAGATCGAAGCCGTCGGCAAGGAGCTTCGCGGCCTGTTCTCGTGGGCCGACGAGGAATAGATATATGACAGACGACCAGACGATGAGCGAAACCGATCACACTCATCCACACACCGGCGATACGTTTGGGTCGGTCTACCGGCGCGGGCCGGTGGCCGCCGACGGTGGCACGGATGCGGCGACAGACAAATCAACCGTTGAGGACGTAGAGACGCCTACAATGAAAGACGTCGACCACACCTCAACGGCTGGCACGGTACGACACATCTGGGATCGCGGGACCCAGAACGGAGCACACAGATGAGCAAGGGAACACTGTACGACAAGGTATGGGAGCAACACAAGGTAACTGAACTGCCGACCGGACAGACACAACTGTTCGTCGGCCTTCACCTCATTCACGAGGTGACGAGTCCACAGGCCTTCGGCATGCTCCGCGAGCGCGGACTCGATGTCGCCTACCCGAAGCTCACCCACGCAACTGTCGACCACATCGTTCCGACCGCCGACCAGTCCCGTCCCTACGGCGACGATGCGGCCGAAACGATGATGGCCGAACTCGAAGAAAATGTCCGTGACTCGGGCATCGTCTTCGACGACCCCAACACCGGCAACCAGGGAATCGTCCACGTTATCGGACCCGAGCAGGGAATCACCCAGCCCGGGATGACGATTGTCTGCGGTGACAGCCACACGTCGACCCACGGCGCGTTCGGCGCGCTTGCGTTCGGGATCGGCACCAGCCAGATCCGCGATGTCCTCGCGACGGGGACGATTGCGATGGAGAAACAGAAGGTCCGCAAGATCGAAGTGACTGGTGAACTCGGTGAGGGCGTCACGGCCAAGGACATCATCCTCACGATCATCCGGAAACTCGGTACCGACGGCGGCGTCGGCTACGTCTACGAGTACGCCGGCGAGGCCATCGAGAACCTCGGGATGGAAGGCCGCATGAGCATCTGTAACATGTCCATCGAGGGCGGTGCTCGCGCGGGCTACGTCAACCCCGACGAGACCACCTACGAGTGGCTCGAACAAACTGACGCGTTCAAAGACGAACCCGAGCGATTCGCGGAACTCAAAGAGTACTGGGAGTCGATCAGCAGCGATGACGACGCTGAGTACGACGATGTCGTCACCATCGATGGTTCGGAAATCGAGCCGGTCGTCACCTGGGGAACGACTCCCGGTCAGGGGATCGGCATCTCCGAACAGATTCCGGAGCCAGAAACGCTGTCGAAGGAAAAACAGGAGACCGCCCGTGGCTCGATGAAACACATGCGCGTCGAGCCCGGCGAGTCGATGGAGGGCTACCCAATCGATGTCGCCTTCCTCGGTTCCTGTACGAACGCCCGATTGCCAGATCTGCGCGCAGCCGCCGAACTGGTCGAAGGTCGAGAGGTCGACCCAGACGTCCGAGCGATGGTCGTCCCCGGCAGCCAGCGCGTCAAAGCCGCCGCTGAGAAAGAGGGTCTCGACGAGATCTTCAAGGAGGCTGGCTTCGACTGGCGCGGTGCTGGCTGTTCGATGTGTCTCGGCATGAACGAGGATCAGCTGGAAGGCGACGAAGCCTGTGCCTCGTCGTCGAACCGGAACTTCGTCGGTCGACAGGGCTCGAAGGATGGCCGAACGATCCTGATGAGTCCGATCATGGTCGTGGCCGCCGCGGTGACCGGCGAGGTCACTGACGTCCGCGAACTCGAGGAGGTGGTCGCCGCATGAGCGACGGACCAGCAGAGATCGTTACGTCCGTTTCGGGAACCGGTGTTCCGGTCCGCGGCAACGATATCGACACCGACCAGGTCATCCCGGCGCGGTTCATGAAGGTCGTCACCTTCGAAGGCCTCGGCGAGTTCGCCTTCTTCGACCTCCGGTTCGATGACGACGACAACGAGAAGGACCATCCGTTTAACGAGCCGCAGTTCCAGAACGCGAACGTGCTGGCGGTCAACAACAACTTCGGCTGTGGCTCCTCCCGCGAGCACGCCCCACAGGCGCTGATGCGCTGGGGGATCGACGCCATCGTCGGCGAGAGCTTCGCCGAGATTTTCGCGGGCAACTGCCTGGCACTCGGCATTCCGACGGTGACGGTTTCGCCCGATGAGGCCGAAGCCCTGCAGGACTTCATCGATGAGAACCCTGATGCTGAAATCGACGTCGACGTCGAAAACGAGACCGTCTCCTACGGCGAGACGGTCGTCGAGGCGACGGTCGACGATGCCCAGCGAAAGGCGCTGGTCGAGGGTGTCTGGGATACGACCGCGCTGATGAAGTCGAACGCGAACACGGTTCGTGAGAAGGCCAAGTCGCTGCCGTACGTTCGGGACAGCGAGATTCCGGCCGACGACTGAGAACTGACCACCTGCTGCGGCTCTCAGCTACTCGGTCGACACATCGACATTCTCTTTATATTCCTCCGTAGAGAGTACTCCATGAGTGAACGTATCGCCGTCATCGAAGGCGACGGCATTGGACAGGAGGTTATTCCGGCAGCTATCGACGTTCTCGAATCGCTCGATCTCGATTTTGAATTCGTCGAGGGCGAGGCGGGCGACGCAGTCAAAGAGGCAACGGGCGAGGCACTCCCACAGTCGACCTACGACCTCGCGGCCGACGCCGACGCCACCCTCTTTGGAGCCGCTGGCGAGACCGCCGCCGACGTAATCCTCCCGCTCCGGGATGCCGTCGACTCCTTTGTCAACATCCGACCCGCGAAAGCCTATCCCGGCGTCGACGCCGTCCGCCCCGAAACCGATCTGGTCTTTCTCCGTGAGAACACCGAGGGCGTTTACTCGGGCCACGAGGACGACCTCTCGGATGACCTGTCGACGCTCACGCGCGTCGTCACCACCTCGGCCTCGGAAAAACTCGCTCACTTCGCCTGCGACTACGTCGAGGATAGCGACGACCACGACGACTTCAGCGTCGTCCACAAGGCCAACGTGATGCGGAAAACCGACGGCCGGTTCCGCGATGCTGTTGTTGGCGTCGCAGAAGAGCAGGGCGTCGACACCGACGAGGTGCTGATGGATGCCTTTGCAACGCACGTCTGTCTTGATCCCGAGCAGTTCGACGTGATCGTCTGTCCGAACCTCGCGGGCGATGTGTTGTCTGATCTCGCAGCTGGCCTCGTCGGTGGGCTCGGCCTGCTGCCATCCGCAAATATCGGCGACGACAACGCCCTGTTCGAGCCGGTCCACGGCACCGCACCCGACATTGCGGGCCAGGGCATCGCCAACCCGACCGCAACGATCCTCTCGGCGGCTTTGATGTTGGACCATCTCGGCTACACCGAGGAGGCCGACCGGGTCGAAACCGCTGTCGAAAGTGTGCTGGCTGAGGGCCCACGAACGGGCGATCTCGGCGGCGACGCCGACACCGACGAGGTTACGGCCGCAATTGTCGACCGACTGTAAAATCGTCGACCGACAGTAGCCGATCTCGTGGCGTCGGTTTCAGTGGTAAGTATACGAGAGGTTCACCACAATTATATTACTGTTTGTTGTGAATGATCATATACAATGGAGGTCACGTACAACTCGACTGTCGACGGGCTTCGAGAGACGCTCGCGTCGACGGCGAGTTCGGATTCCGTCGAGGGAATCTTGCTGTTGGCGGCCCCTGACGAGGAGTTGTTGTCCGACGACTTCGAGTCAGTACTCCGGGCTCTCGACGTGCCCATCTTCGGCGGCATCTTCCCGGAGATCCTGTATCAGGGCGACCGGAAAGACACCGGCGCACTGACCGTTGGGCTGTCGACCACACCGGATGTCACCACCGTCACGGACCTCAGCGATCCCACGACAACGTTCAGGGACGAACTCGATCCGGATCTCCCCGCCAAGGGGTACGAAACGGCGTTCGTCTTCGTCGACACCTACGCCACCAACGTCGAGGAGTTCATCGAGGCCCTGTTCCGAACCTACAGCGTCGAGTTGAACTTCCTTGGAGGAGGCGCTGGCACGGTGGACGGCGACCAACGACCCGTGTTGTTCACCAACGAGGGCGTGATCGAAGACGGGGCCGTCATCGCAACGCTCAGAGAGCCGATCAAAATCGGCGTCAACCACGGTTGGCAGGAGATTGCCGGCCCATTTAGAGTGACCGAAGCCGAGGGGTCGACGCTCAGTACGCTCGACGGAAAACCCGCCTTTTCGGTCTACGGTGAGGCTATCGGCGAGGCCGCAGGCGAAACTGTCACGAAAAAGAACTTCTTCGAGAGCGCGAAATCCTATCCGTTCGGTATCAGCCGGATGGCTGCCGAGCAGATCGTTCGTGATCCCTACCGCGTGGCCGCGGATGGTTCGATGACCTGTTTCGGTGAGATGCCGGAAGGTGAGTTCGTCACGGTGTTGCAGGGCGATCCCGATTCGCTTGTCGCGGCGGCCCAAGCGGCCCACGACCACGCGCTGAGTGGGGCACGGCGGCCCGACGCGCTCTGCGTGTTCGACTGCGTGTCGCGGATGTTATATCTCGATGAGGAGTTCGACCGTGAACTGGACGCCGTTCGGTCCGAAACGCTACCGCTGTTTGGTGCTCTGACAATCGGTGAGATCGCCAACGATGGGTCGGGGCATCTGGACTACTACAACAAAACAGCCGTCGTTGGGGCACTCTCGGACGTATGATCGACAGACAGCAACGGATTCAGGCACTGTACGAGATCTCGCTGTCAATCGGGCCGAAGGAGACGCTCAAAGCGACCGCCGACAACGCACTCTCTGGCTATTTGAAGAAACTGAACTGTTCGGTCGGGACGATATTCCAGCGGACGCTCAACGACGATGACGTTCGATACGACATCACAGCGACGATTCCTGCGTCTCCACACGGCAACGACACGTTGATGGCTGCAATCGATCACCTTCCCGGAACGGTCGACGACCACCGGTCGTTCATCGAGGCGCTTCCGATTTCGGGCGAGACCGACAACGGTGCCCACTACTATCTGATGGAACTGCCGGAGTTCGGCGTGCTCGTGCTCGGCAAACGCGGCGGCGAGATCGACGAGATCACCCAATCGGCACTCAAACCGCTCAACGAGAAACTGGCCGAAGCCTGTCGGAGCCAGCTCGTCGAAGGCCAGCTCCGCACCGAACGGAACCGGTTCGAAGCCGTGTTCGATGCGATTCCGGAGCCGGTGGTCAACACGGTGATCGAACACGGCGAGGAGCGCGTCAAACGGGTCAACAGACCGTTCGAGAACACGTTCGGCTACACCGAACAGACGGCCCGTGACCGGCCAATCACCGATCTCATCATCCCCGAGGGAACTGATGGGGACATCTCACCGACCAGTCTCCACGACGGATCGGAGCCACGAGAGGTCCGGTGTGAGACCGCCACCGGTATCGGCGAGTTCCTGTTTCGCCGGGTGCCGGTCGACTCCCAAGGGTCCAGAGAGTATATCCATCTCTACGTCGACATCACGAGCCAAAAGAAGCGCCAACAGGAGTTAGAGCGTTACGAGCGGCTCGTCGAGAACCTCCCGATTGGCGTCTTCCGGACGACACCGGGTCCCAAAGGAGAGTTTCGACTCGTCAATCAGGGGTTCGTCGACATCTTCGAGGGCGACTCCAGCGCCGACTTCGAGGGGCTGTCGGTCGCCGATATCTACGTCGACCCAACGGATCGCGAGCGGTTCAGCAACCAGCTGTTGGAACAGGGATCGGTCGACGGGGTCGAACTCCAGCTCCAGACGGTCGACGGCAACCCAATCTGGTGTGAGATCTCCGGCATCGCCGTCGAAGAAGACGGCGAAACGGTATTCGAGTTGGCGCTTCAGAACATCACCGAGCGGAAGGAGCGCCAACAGCAGTTGGCCGTGCTCAACCGGGTGTTGCGGCACAACCTCCGCAACGGGATGAACGTTATTCGGGGCAACACCTCGCTGCTCAGTGCCGAAATCGACGACGGGACGCTCCAAACACACGTCACCGCAATCGAACAACGCGTCGAGAACTTAGAGCAGCTCAGCGAGAAGGCCGGCACCGTTCGGTCGTTGTTCGATCAGGGCCGAGAGGTCAACGTCACCTGTGACGTGGGCGAACTCCTCTCGGAGCTCAAAAGCGAGTTCGAAGAGCGCCATCCCACGGCGGGACTGACAATCGAACCGTTCGAACCGGTTGCGGTCCGGGCCGACGTCCGCCTGAAAATGGCGCTGTTGGAGATCGTCGACAACGCCGTCGTCCACAACAATCAGGCGGTGCCGGCGATCAGCGTCGCTGTCGGTCGTTCCGAAACCAAGGGGTCCGACGACTGGGTCGACATCACGATCACCGACAACGGTCCCGGGATTCCGGACGACGAGCGGCGGGCTATCGAAACCGGCGAGGAGACGCCGCTCCAGCACGGCACCGGGCTGGGATTGTGGCTCGTCTACTGGACCGTCTCGCTGCTCGGCGGCGAGATTACGATAGCCGACCACGATGCTGGCACGCGAATCATCCTGACGCTCCCACGTGCCTCGGCCCATCAGTCGACTCACGCGGCGAACGTCGACTCACACTAACTGACGTGTTCTCAGTATGTGAACTGCCAGTCGACCTAAGAGGTCCGAAACCGTACTGTCGGCATGGTCCAGATCGAACTCGACGAGGCGACTGTCGACCGGCTCGACCAGCTTCGTCAGGACGACGAAACGTACGACGAGATCGTCACCGAACTCATCAACATCTTCGAGACCGAGGAGCTTACCATGTTCAGAAGCGGCGACCTCTGAGTGTGCTTATCGACCTCTCCCCCGATCAGCTTTCACGATAGGCGGCTCTGGCCTGCTCGAAGCTCCCGCTGTCTTCGAGATGCGCCTGCAGAGCCTCGGCGTACTCCTGTGTGAGTCCCTCTGCCGCCGCTAGCTTCTCGGCGTCGACCTCATCTTCGTCACTGTCCTCACCGCCGAATCCGAGTGCCCGCTTAATCGATTCAAGAATACCGCCACCCGATTGCTGACTGTCACCGCCGGGCTGGCCAGCCATTGAGGCCGTTTGAGCGCGGATACTCGCAAGCTCCGGAATGATCGCCGCCACGCTGTCGGTGTCGGCGACGATCCGTGCGGCTTCGGGGTCGTCGGCGTTCTCCATGTCGAGGTCAGTTGCGGTCATGATCAGGTCCCATTCGGCATTGCTGAACTGCGAGGCCGCCACGCGGTCGCTGAACTGTTGGTCGACGGCCATTCGCTCGCCGATGATCGCATCCGTCCAGTGGCTCATGGGCACGGCTACGAACCCCCAGCGTTTCAGCCTACGGGATCGCAGTCGTCGACCTGAAAAGCATGACTCTTTGGTACTGAGTTCCTACGCCGTCTATGGACGAAGCTCCGCGTCGACGTGCCGTGCTCACAGCCGCTGCCAGTGGGATTGCGGCCGCAACCGCAGGCTGTCTCGGCGGCGACGGCGGGACCACCGAACAGTGGCTGAGCAACGCGAACAACTACGATGGCATGGTCGACCGGACGGGCCAAGAGACAGTGACCGTCGCCGTGGGAGCCGTCGACGGCTTGTCTTTCGATCCGGCAGCAGTTCGTGTCACAACGGGGACAGAGGTTCTGTGGGAGTGGACCAGCTTCGGCGGTGGCCACAACGTTGCCGAGGAAAACGGCGTCTTCGAAAGTGAGATCCAGTCCGGAGAGGGCGAGACGTTCTCCCACACGTTCACCGATTCTGGACAGTATCGGTACGTCTGTACGCCCCATCAGACACAGGGTATGCTCGGCGTCGTCGAAGTCGTCGACGAGTAGCCACTGACTAATCTATTTTCTAGCGTCGCAACTCGGCAAACCCGTCCCCACAAACTCCGTCACCTACCGGTAGCTGTGCGCGCCCATCAGCTATCGAGACCGGATCGGTTGCGAGATCACCTGCAAGCAGTGAGCCAGTTGCCAGCCCACAGGCAGTCACAGCAGGAATCGCGGCCGCCGTGTGGACGGCCGCCGTTCTGGCAACCACACCGTCGACTGTCGTCGTCACGCCTGGCTCGACACCCGCGGCTCGGGCGGTGGCTGCGGCCTCAACAGTCCGACGTGGGCCACCGACTGCCATCGGTTTGAGCACCGCGACATCGGCCGCCCCCGACGCAAGCACCGCCGAAAGCGACCGCTCGGCCAGCGATTCGTCGACTGCGATGTCGACACCGTGGCCGCGGAGTTCGGCAAGCCCCTCGATGTCGTCGGCTGGAAGCGGCTGTTCGAGATACTCGATGTCGACTACCGCGAGCTGGTCGACCATCGCTCGCGCCGTCGAGCGATCCCACCCACCGTTGACGTCTAGGCGGAGGCTAACACCGTCGTCGACCGCCTCACGGACTGCCTGAACCCGCCTGAGATCCTGATCCGGCTCGCGTGCGCCAACTTTGAGTTTGAGCCAGTCGAACCCCTCGTCGACAGCGGTAGTAGCCGCATGCACTGTCTCCGCGACAGTTCCGTCGCCGATGGTTGCGTTGACAGGGACCGAGTCGGGAAGCGGGCGGTCGGCATCGAACACACCCTCACGGAGCACCGCGGCCAGCGGTCGGTTGTCGCGCCGGGCAATTGCATCGAGGTGGGCGAGTTCGACCGCGTGGGCGGCCGCCGGCGTGTCGGTTGGATCCGGCGGCTCGGTCTCCGAGTCGGTCGACTGAGCAACGGTCTCAAGTGCAGTCCGACAGGCATCGTAGGATTCCGTCCAGCCGGGTAGTGGGGTCGCCTCGCCGAGACCCGAGACGCCATCCTGTTGGATGCCGACAAGAAACCCCCGACGCTCGGTGATCTGTCCAGCAGCGGTCGTCAGCGGCGAGTCGAGCCGGAGCGAAAACGCGTCGACCCACATTAGAATGCCAACCCGAGCCCGAACAGCAGCGAGTAGGCCGCCAGCAGTTTCCCTGCCGTTTCGAGCGCCGGATTGAGTGCCGTGCCAGCGGTCTGGTTCCAGACCGTCCGTGTGACCTGTCCCGAAATCGGGATCGTAAGCAGTGGGAGCAGTACTGTCGACCCAAAGCCTTCGGCCAGCCAGAGCCAAACCGGGATCAGGTAAGCAAGCGTTGCAAGCCCGGCAAACTGGAGTCGACTGAACCGGTAGCCGAACCGAACTGCGAGAGTGTGTTTGCCGGTCGTGGCGTCCTCCTTCCGATCACGGATGTTATTGACGACCAGAATGTTCGTCGACAGGGCCGCCACCGGCAGGCTAGCGAGAAACGCCGTCCACGTGATCGTATTTGGAGGGATTGTGGTCGACAGTGGCGCAGCGAGAACGGCAGTAGCCTGTACATAATAGGTCCCCATGACGGCGATCACGCCGAAGAAGACGAAGACGAACAGATCGCCGAGTCCGTGGTAGCCCAGCGGGTAGGGACCGCCGGTGTAGGCGATGCCTGAAAGAACTGATAGGAGGCCAATAACCAAGATGGGGAGGCCACCGACGTAGACGAGGTAGCTGCCGACGCCGATGGCGGCGGCGAACGTAAGGTACATCGCCCGTTTGACGCTCTTGGGTGCGATCAGCCCCGACTGGGTGACGCGGGTGAACCCTTCGCGGGCGTCGGTATCCGCGCCCTGTATGGCGTCGTAGTAGTCGTTGGCGAAGTTAGTGCCGATCTGGATGAGTGCCGCGCCGACGAACGCCGCCAGCGTCGGCAACAGTGCGAAGATGCCGTCGTGCCACGCGAGCCCAGCACCGACGACGACGGGTGCCGCGGCCGCTGGCAGCGTCTGAGGTCTGGCTGCCAGCACCCACGCACGGGTTTGTGAGAGTTCCGTCCCGCTCATTGGTGTCGTTCAGGCTGCCGAGGGAGTGAATCTTCGGGTTCGTCGACGAGATCTCCGAGAAGTCGCCTCAACATGAAAATATTTACTCGAAGTACAATAAATTTTCTCTACCAGGCGTTTATGCGGGGTATGACGCCTGTCGACGAACGCCAGTACTATTTACCGTTAGGAATAGATACCGGAGTATGGTCAGCTACGACGAACTCCACGATCCGAACGCGGAGTACACGATGCGGGAACTTTCCTCGGAAACGATGGGTGTTACCGGCGAGCGCGGCGGCGGCCGCGACGTCGAGATTACCGACGTACAGACGACGATGGTCGACGGCAACTTCCCGTGGACGCTCGTCCGGATCTACACCGACGCGGACGTCGTCGGCACCGGCGAAGCCTACTGGGGCGCGGGCGTCCCGGAACTCATCGAGCGGATGAAACCGTTCGTCATCGGCGAGAACCCGCTGGACATCGACCGCCTCTACGAACATCTCGTCCAGAAGATGTCCGGCGAGGGATCAGTTGAGGGCGTCACCGTCACCGCCATCTCCGGTATCGAGATCGCGCTCCACGATCTGGCGGGCAAGATCCTCGGCGTTCCGGCCTACCAGCTGCTCGGCGGCAAGTACCGCGATCAGGTCCGGGTCTACTGTGACTGCCACACCGCCGACGAGGCCGACCCGCAGGCCTGCGCCGACGAGGCCGAGCGCGTCGTCGAGGAACTGGGGTACGACGCCCTGAAGTTCGACCTCGACGTCCCCTCGGGGCTCGAAAAGGACCGCGCCAACCGCCATCTCCGACCCGGCGAGATCCGCCACAAAGCCGAGATCGTCGAGGCCGTCACCGAGCGCGTCAAGGACCGGGCCGACGTGGCCTTCGACTGCCACTGGACGTTCTCCGGTGGGAGTGCCAAGCGGCTCGCGGCCGAACTCGAAGAGTACGACGTCTGGTGGCTCGAAGACCCCGTCCCGCCGGAGAACCTCGAAGTCCAAGAGGAAGTCACCAAATCCACGATCACCCCGATCACTGTCGGCGAGAACCGCTACCGCGTCACCGAGGAGCGTCGACTCATCGAGAACCAAGCCGTCGACATCATTGCCCCAGACCTGCCGAAGGTCGGCGGAATGCGCGAGACCCGCAAAATCGCCGATGTCGCCAACCAGTACTACATCCCCGTGGCGATGCACAACGTCTCTTCGCCGGTGGCGACGATGGCCTCGGCCCACGTCGGCGCGGCGATCCCCAACTCGCTGGCTGTCGAGTACCACAGCTACGAACTCGGCTGGTGGGAGGATCTGGTCGAGGAGGACGTCATCGAGGACGGCTACATCGAGATCCCTGAAAAGCCGGGTCTCGGCGTGACCCTCGACATGGATGCCGTCGAGGAACACATGGTCGACGGCGAAACGCTGTTCGATGAGGCATAGCCTCATCGAGCCAGCAAATCTCCGATTTGCGCTGTTCGACTGAGCGTAGCGAAGTCGTGCTGGAAAATCTTTGATTTTCCCTGTTCGACGAGGCGTAAGCTTCGTCAAGCCAGCGGAGCTTTGCTCCGCGCTGTTTGACGAAGCCGAAACACGATCAGATACCGTAAGTCGACCATCTGTGTCGACCGGTCCTGTCCGATACGACGTGGATCTGTGTTCGCTGTCGGTGCCGCGTTTGGCGGTTGTGTACCACTCATACATCGCAGAAATACATATATAATTGAGAGACACATACGGATGCATATGCCACCACTCGAACTGTACGACCGGCCGGATTGTCCGTATTCGAAACGCGTGCGACGTGTCCTCGATGTGCTCTCGGTCGACTACGAGGAGGTCGTCGTCCCCGAGTCGAGGGACGACCGGAACGAACTCGAATCGATTACCGGCCAGCGTGGCGTCCCGGTGTTGGTCGACGACACCCACTCTGACGGCTTCATTGCTGACAGCGGTGAGATCTCGACGTATCTCAAAGACAACTACAGTTCCTAAGAGCGGTCGACGGTTTCTATCCGGACTACTGTTTGGCACGATTCACAATGAGCGGCGGCTGTCAGTCGAATTAATAATAAGGTCTATTATTCGACGCACCATGTGTTAATATATGACCGTTGTCAGCGTTTCGATGCCGGAAGATCTACTCAGCCGAATCGACTCCTTTGCCGATGAACACGGCTACACAGGGCGAAGCGAGGTCGTCCGCGAGGCCGCCCGGAACCTGTTGGGCGAGTTCGAGGACAAGCGACTCGAAGACCGAGATCTGATCTCGATTGTGACGGTGATGTTCAACTACGAGACGACCACTGTCGAGGAACGCATGATGCATCTGCGGCACGAACACGAAGAACTCGTTTCGTCGAACTTCCACAGCCACGTCGGCAACCACTACTGTATGGAACTGTTCGTCCTCGAAGGCCGATTGGACGAGATTTCGACGTTCGTCGGCAAGATCCGGGCCACCAAGGACACGCTGACAGTCGACTACTCGGTGATGCCGGTCGACGATTTTAGTTCGCTCGAAAACCTCGGCTGACCGGCTCCCACGGTCCGATCAGTCGATATACCGCTCGGCAATGTACACCGAGAACCCCGCGAGTCCGAGGCCGAAGAGAATGTCGACGGCCCAGTGGATACCGAGGTACATCGTTGAGATGATGATGCTGGCCGCGAGGACGGTCGCGATGCCGAGCCATATCGGATAGTCCTCGCGTGTTTTGTAGGCGAACAGCGCGACGGTCGCCGAAAGCGAGGTGTGCAGCGACGGGAAGACGTTGGTGCGGCTGTTGACCTCACTGGTGAGTAACTCGTTTGCAGTTCCCGAGTTCGTCACACTGTACAGGAGGTTCTCATAGACAACTGCGCCTGCATCTACCCCTAAATACCAGTTTCGTGGACCGTACGCAACAAAGAGAATGTACAACGTTAAGCCGATGAAATAGTTGATACTGTAGGCGACGACGAGCCGCTGGAAGTGCTTGCGATCCGACAGCGCGATGTACGCCAAAACCGGGAAGACGAGCACGAAGACGTAGCCATAGACGTAGACGGATGAAAAGTACGTCGTCAGTGCGTCGGATTTGAAGGATTGAATCGCAGCGACGATACCAGCGTCGTACTCCGCCAGCAAGTACGTGATTTCGAAGCCGATCTGCCAGGAGAGATCCTGAGCCGAGTCACGGATAACCGAGTTGAGTATCAGCACGGCGGTGAGGACCGCCAGATAGGGAGCCGAGTCACGGAGACGTGGCTGTAGTTCCGTGCGGAGTTCCATGAGCCGGTTCCGGCCGACAATGGTAACTGCACCGATGAGACAGAGTGTCGCAACGACGGCTGTGACTTCCACGAGGATTGCACGTAACATAGTTATATTTTTGAAATAAGTTCGGTATCGCTGTTGTACTCGTAGCCGAGCGAGCGGAACCGGTCACGTACGTCTTCGACCGACAGCTCACCATCAGTGCCGAGAAACGGGACCGTCGGATCAGTGTCTGTGTCCTCGTCCCACTGGAGGGAGTCGGCAAGCCAGTCGGTCCCGGCAAGCGGACTCGCTGCCGGCGAGGCATAGCCATCGAAGTTCTCTTGAGCGAGTGTCGACTTGTCGACGAGCTGGGCGACAAGCTGTCGAACGTCCGGATCCCGAAGCGGCTCTCGACGAGTATTGAAGCCGAGATGATAAAACGCGTTTGACCGATTCTCGATAAGTTCGATATCGGAGCTATTGTCGGCAATCGACGCGATCTGCGGACTCACAGGCCCCAGCGTGGCGTCGACACTGCCCGAGGCGAGTAGGCCGACAACCGCGGTCGTCGACACCGACTCCAGCGTGACCGTCTCGAACGGCGGGCGGCCACCATACGGTTCTGGCGGCGGCGCGAGGTCGCTGTCAGCTGTCAGCTGCGAATCGGTTTGTGGGGCAGTGCTGTTGGTCGTCGTGTTCGTCGTGTTCGTCGTGTTCGTTGTGTTCGTCTTGTTTGTCGTGTTTGTCTTGTTTGTCGTGTTTGTCGTCGACGCGGTGCTGTCATCGTCGCCGCCGAAAAACGGGAACGACCACCCGTTTTCGTTCGAATCGCCAGTCCCGTCTGGGGTCGACGTCTCTGACGGCCAGAGGAAGTGATCGTCGAACAGGGAGAACTCGACAACGCTGCTGTCTGCGGTTTCGAACTGGAGTGGCCCGCTCCCGATTGCCGCGCTGTTGTTCGTCGTGAGTGCCTCGGTCGTCGGGCCTGCGCGACTCGACGGTCGGCCGATTTGTGTCCGCGGCTCCCAGATGTCTTCACGCAAAATTGGGACGGTGAGGGCTCGCTGGGCGACAGCCCGCGTGGTATCGGTAAACGTGAGCCGCAGTCGCCGGGAGTTTTTCACCGTCACCTCGTCGACAACTGAGACCTCCCCACCGAACCGTTCCGAGGGGATCGGTTTGCTCGCCGCTCCGAGCGAGGTGTCCTGGAGGAACTCGTAGGTAAAGCCGACATCGAAGGCCGACAGCTGCTTGCCGTCGTGCCACAGCAACTCGTCCCGGAGCCTGATTTCGACCTCAGGTGTGTCCGTGCCGTCGACCCAGCTAATCTCGCGAGCGAGCCACGGAACGTACTCCGAGCCCTGTTCGAGAGCGACCGAATCGTAGACGAGATCGAGCAGCGACTGCTCGCCCTGATAGGTCGACACAATCGGGTTCCGGTTCGAGGTGAGTCGGTCGTTGGCGGTCGCAAGTCGGAGCGTGGGTTGTTCGTTGTCGCCTCCCTCTAACAACAGGAGGTTGTGTGGCCGTGTCGGTTCTCCAAGCGCGGGATCACGCTCCTCGGGATCCCAGCCCGTAAACCGGTCGGTCCGAACCCCCGTGAGCAGGTCCGGAAAGACAACTGGCGATATCGGTTGGGAGCGGGCGAGTTCCTCTTGGAGTGCCGTCACGTCCTGTTGTCGCTTATCTCCTGTGTGTGAGCGTTGGGCCGCCAGAAGGGTATCACAAGTTTGATTGGTAAACCCAAAGGGGTTCTGCCAGCCGTTTTCAGTTGTGTACGCCGAGTTGAATAATGGATACAGTGCGTCAGGATCGGGTGGGCGTGCGAAGGGGGCCTGTCCAACGTAGATGTCGAAGTCGTGGTTCAACAGCACCTGTTGGGTGAACTGTCCGATACTGACCAGACTCAGGCGGACATTGATGCCGACCGCTTCGAGGTTCGACCGCAGCTGTTGAGCGATTTGAATCCCAAAGGGGTCGCTGTCGGCAGGCAGCACCTTGATATCGAGCGAGAGCTGTGATCGCTCGGAATCGTCGCCAATGTTCTGAAATTGGCCCACACAGCCTGCTGTCGAGACTGTCGAGGCCGCGGCTCCAGCAATTACTGCACGGCGGGAGAGCGACGAAGATGTATTGGGGGGAGTCATCAAATATGGCGAAATCTGTTCGTCATGTATTGTTCGCAGGTAGATATAATAAGACTACGATCATAACCCTGCAGTGGTATCGGTTCTCAAAGATAGCCGAACAGCGGGAGTCCAAGCCCGACAAACCAGCCGAGACAGGCGATCACGATCAGTGGCGGATCCGACTCCGTGACCGTTCCCTCCTCGCCGAATCGTCCCGAATTGTGTGAGTTCACGACCCCGACTGCGAGCAGACCCAACGTGAATAGCAGGCCAAGTCGATGTAAGATAAGCTGGAGCGGCACCGTGCCGACATCGATGGCGGCGAAATCGTAGACGAAGCCGGCACCCAGCCCAGCAACTGTAAATCCAAACGCCCCCTGCGGGCGGAGCCGCGGGGCCAGTAGGGCAACAAGAGTTGGTGGACCAAGGGCGATAAGGGGGTACAACAGCCCCGCAAACAGCTGTGGTGACTGGGTTGGAATCGCCGTTTCGAGTGCGATTCCGGCGATCCGAACCCCAAGTAGAAGCCCGGCCAACGCTCCCGCCAGCAGGAACCCGTATCGGTTTCTGATCGCCGCACGGCTGAGATCATGCCCGGCACGCCGGAGTTGCTGCCGGCTCTGTGGGGCGAGGATCGTCGACAGCAAGAGGCCAACAGTGAGTTGGATCTCGGTGATCCAGCCGTCGTTCCAGCCCCCAGTGGTGCCGTAGTAGGTCCGACTCACTCCGTCGACGAACGGCTGGTCGATAAACGTCCGCTCGATGAGCCGCGAGGAGTCGTGAATGTCGGTCACGGTGTGTCGGAGCCGGAACCAATCGAAGTACTCCTCGTGAACTTGGATGGCTGTCCACTCGCCGGATGGAGGGCTGTAGGCTCGGATATGGGACCGCGAGCCGAGATAGGAGCCGGTGTGGAGTTGGTAGCTCTCGTCGACCCACTGCTGTTGGCCGTCATCGAGTCGTTGGTCGACGTAGCTGTAGCGCGTCGACCCGGCCGCATCGTCCCAGTCGACGCCGTCGTCGACGACATAGCTCTCGGCGTCGGCGTCGGTCTCGGAGTCGTTGACCGGCTCCCAATCTAGATTCGCGGAGTCGACGAGCGCAGTTCGCGTCCGATCCGGCGGGCCGTAGATGATGACGTTGACCGCGAGTGTCCGCCCACTGGCCGACGCCGAACGACTGGTGTAGGGCCACAGATAGCTTCCGTTGTCGACGGGCTGGATGAGTTGTGACTCCCGCACTGTCGAGACACCGTCTCCGGGTTCGTCTACGGTCGTTCCGATACCGGTGGCTACGACGTAGGAGCCAGCCAGCAACACCAGCAGGACGCTGAGTATCGTGCGCCGACGGTTCATCTGAATTGTATACAGGGGTACCTCTCAAAAAGCATGTTGTTCAGTCTGCTGACACCTGATCAACGATATACTAATTCGTGGACAATCAGCTGTCGACGCCTCGTAGACGTGTAATTTCGATAACCAAGTTTTGTCTACCTGTATACATCAGCGTAGGTTTATGTCTTCGCAGTAATTGATACGAATGTGGCGTTATCATTGATACTTCAGGGGATTCCAACCAGTGTAGATGGCATTCTCACACAGTACGGCGGGGCATTGCTATCGGTCGCGGTTACAGCACTCACGTTCATCATTGCGTTTTTCGTCATTTACCGAATCGGAAAGTCGGTCCTCGTTCGGGCGACGAAACGAGCGCTCAACGCACGTGAGTTCTCCACGGCGGTCGTCAGTCTCGGATCGAGTATTGCCGGGATTGTCGCGCTGTTCGGCGCGGTGGCAATCGCGGCGACCGTCGCCGGGTTTCCGGCGATCCTCACGGCGTTCGCAACGATCTCCGGTGCGCTTGCACTGGGCTTTGCGTTCGCCGCGGGCGATATCATCGAGAACTTCGTCGCGGGCATCTTCATTCTCAAGGACAAGCCGTTTACCGTCGGTGACCACATCCAGTGGAGTGGCAACGACGGGATCGTCCGCGAGATCAACCTCCGGGTCACGAAACTCGATACGTTCAACAACGAACAGGTCACGGTGCCGAACAGCGATCTGGCCAACTCCGTCGTGATGAATCCGGTCGCCAACGAGACGCGCCGGGTGCCGTTCGACTTCGGCATCGAGTACGACGCTGACATCGAGTTGGCTCGTGACATCATCATCGACGAAGCAAACAAGATCGATGGCATTCTCGCTGACCCAGCACCGACCGCACCTGTTACCGGGCTCGCAGACTCGGCGGTCGTCCTCAACGGTCGCGTCTGGATCAACCCACGCGAGACGGGTGCCGGTGGCGTGAAAACGAAGTGGGTCGAGGCTGTCAAAAACCGCTTCGATGCAGAGGGAGTCGGGATGCCGTACCCGCACACGGAACTCACTGGATCGGTCGAAGTCGACTCCGCGGAGTTCGAGCCGACCGGGCCAGTCACCAACGACTAACGCGAGAGTCAGTCTCGCTGGATTCTTTTTATATTGGGTTACGACCGAGCACGTCGACAGCACCAGCTCCTCGCGTACTGTAAGGTTCAAATGGGATGGGAACAGACCACTCGGTATGAATGGCAATCGGTTCGGTCGACTTTTTCAGGTGACGACCTACGGCGAGAGCCACGGCGAGGCGATGGGCGTCACTGTCAGTGGCTGTCCAGCAGGGCTTGAACTGGACGAAGACGACATTCAGGCGGAACTCGACCGGCGGAAACCCGGCCAGTCGATGATCACAACCTCTCGTGGGGAGCCGGATGCAGTCAAGATCAACTCTGGAACCCAAGACGGCTACACGACCGGCACTCCCATCGGGATGGTCATCGAAAACAAGGACGCCCAATCGGGCAAGTACGAACCGTACGTCACCGCGCCGCGGCCCTCACACGGCGACTTCACGTACTCCGCGAAATTCGGGACCCGAAACTGGGGTGGCGGTGGCCGATCCTCTGCACGGGAGACGGTGAACTGGGTCGCCGCCGGGGCGATTGCCAAGCAGATCAACGAAGCCCACGGCATCGAGGTCAAGGCCCACGTCAACCAGATCGGCGACGTGAAAGCTGGCGACGTGACGTGGGAAGACATGCTCGAACACACCGAGGACAACGAGATCCGGTGTGCTGACCCCGAAGCCGCTGAGGAGATGCGAGATCTCGCGGATAAATACCAGCAGGAGGGTGACTCCATCGGTGGCTCGATCTACTTCGAGGCCCGCGGGGTTCCCCGCGGTCTGGGATCGCCCCGATTTGATTCGTTCCCCTCGCGGCTCGGCCAAGCGATGTTCTCGGTTCCGGCCTGTACCCACGTCGAGTTCGGCCTCGGCAAGGAGGCCCGCGAATGGACCGGCAGCGACCGCAACGAGGACTGGGCGTTCGACGACAACGGCGACCCGGTTCCGAAGGGCAACAAACACGGTGGCCTGCAGGGCGGGATCACCACCGGCCAGCCGATCTGGGGCGAGGCGACGTGGCACGCGCCGACGTCGATTCCGAAAAAACAGGAGACCGTCGACTGGGAGACCGGCGAGTCCAAAGAGATCCAAGTGGTTGGTCGACACGACCCTGTCCTCCCGCCACGCGGCGTCCCGGTCGTCGAGGCCATGCTGAATCTGCTGATCGTCGACTTCATGCTGCTGTCGGGGCAGATTAATCCCGACCGACTCGACGGCGACGTCGGCGAGTACGATACGGACTACCACCCACGCAGTCCGGGCAATATGGACTGAGGGTCGACTGTCGGACTCGAATTTCGTTCCTCTTTGTCACTGCTTGATCGACTGCCGCTGTCGAGTTTATATCTATTTTCAAGCGATCGGTCGACAGTGTTCCCACGCTCGGGGTTGTAACTCTCAAGAAAGTTGCCTCCACGGCGTCGTTTCGGTCGCCATCGACGGCTCTCGGCGACATTTGTTCTCGGAAACGGTCTGTGGTACAGCCGAATGGGGTGTCGACCTTCACTTGACAATTTTGAGACATTTATTTGGAGCTTATCTGTGACTAATCTGACCCGTTCTGTACCGCCTCGGCTCAATTTGACGTGTCGACGGCCAGATTCGGTGGGAATTCGTATGACATTCACTATCGTAATTAAGTATAGTTAAACTCAATGTGCCATTACATTCTGTATATCTGCACAGACACGACTAACCACTGGACATTTATTCAACAAACTAAATCTTTCATTATTGTTCCTTGTCAATCCATAGCAAACTCTTTTACCCCGGACTGGCAAACAACGCCTACGAGTGGCCCAGAGGGGCCGTGAGATCAAATTATGACTGACAACGAACTTATCTGGCGAATTGCAGGAGGTTCCGGTGACGGAATTGCCTCAACAAGCCAGAACTTCGCCAAAGCACTGATGCGTTCAGGGCTGGACGTATTCACGCATCGACACTATCCATCGCGGATTCGCGGTGGTCACACCTATACCGAAATTCGTGCCGCCTCGGAGACGGTGAAATCCCGTGGTGACGGCTACAACTTCCTGCTCGCGCTGGGTGACTCCTTTGCGCGCAACCCGAAGGAAGGCTCCGTCTACGGCAACGAGGAGATCAAACCGCTCTCGGAGAACCTCGACGAACTCCGCGAGGGCGGCGTCATCATCTACGATTCCGGGCTTCTCGACGCCTCGGAGATCGAAAACTTCGACGAGCGCGTCGAGGAGAACAACTGGCACGTCTACGATCTCGATCTCCGAACGATGGCCCGCGAACAGGGCCGCGAGGTCATGCGCAACACCGCCGGTGTCGGCGCGACCTGCGCGCTCGCAGGCATCGAACTCCAGTGGATCGAAGACCTCATGACCGAGGCGATGCCGGAGAAGATTCTCGACCCCAACCTCGAGATTCTCCACAACGCCTACGAGATGGTCAACGAGGAGTACGACGTCGACGCCCACGACATCAAGGTTCCCGAGGGCAGCCACGATGAAGAGCAGGTCCTACTGTCGGGCTCCGATACAATCGCCTACGGCTCGATTGACGAGGGCTGTCGGTTCATCGCGGGCTACCCGATGACCCCGTGGACCGAAGTGTTCACCATCATGGCCCAGAACCTGCCCGAACTGGGCGGGATCTCCGAGCAGGTCGAAGACGAGATCGCCGCAGCCGCACTCGCCATCGGTGCCAGCCACGCTGGTGCGAAGGCGATGTCCGGGTCGTCCGGTGGCGGTTTCGCCCTGATGAGCGAACCGCTCGGTCTCGCAGAGATGACCGAGACGCCGCTGGTCCTCATCGAGGCCATGCGCGCGGGACCATGTACGGGGATGCCGACGAAGCCCGAACAGGGCGACCTCGAACACGTGCTGTACACCTCACAGGGTGACTCCCAGCGCGTCGTCTTCGCCCCCGGCACCGTCGCCGAGGCCTACACCCAGACCCGCCGAGCGTTCCAGATCGCCTACGAGTACCAGATCCCAGTGATCGTGCTCTACGATCAGAAGCTCGGCGGCGAACTGATGAACGTCGACGCCTCGGTCTTCGACGAAGCACCGAACCCATCGCTGGGTTCGACGCTCACCGAAGCCGAGCTCGAAGACGCACCACACGACCAGAGTGGGAAGTACAGTCGCTTCCAGCACGACGTCGACAATGGCGTCAGCCCGCGGTCGATCCCCGGCCAGAAGGGCGGTCGCTTCCTCGCAACCGGTAACGAGCACACGCCGGAGGGACACATCGAAGAGTCCCCGGAAAACCGTGTCGCTCAGATGGACCGCCGCGAGCAGAAGCTCAACGCCATCGCTGACGACCTGACCTCTCAGGACGAGAGTCACCAGACCTACAACGGTCCCGACGAGGCGACCTACGGGCTGATGACCTTCGGCAGTTCGCAGGGAACCGTCGAAGAGGCTGTCGACCGACTCAACGATCAGGGTTACTCGGTCAAATCCCTCGGTGTCTCGGATATGGCACCGTACCCAGTTGAGGAAGTCACGGCGTTCATCGAGAGCGTCGACGAGGTGCTCGTCGTCGAGATGAACGCCTCCGCACAGTTCCGCGGACTAACCCAGAAAGAACTGGGTCAGTACGGCGAGAAACTATCGAGCTTGCTCAAGTACAACGGCAACCCCTTCGAGCCAGCCGACATTGTCGAGGGCTTTACCACGACAATCGTCGAGGACGAAGAGCTAACTGGCATCGAGACCAAGTTCGTACCAGCCGCAGGTGACTAACTATGAGTGCATTTTCAGCAATCGGTGAAGGACGCGAGATCGAACAGGACGAGTACACGCCGGGGCTCGAACCCCAGGCGACTTGGTGTCCCGGCTGTGGTGACTTCGGTGTCCTGAAGGCACTGAAGGGCGCCGCCCAGGAACTCGGCAAATCCCCCGAAGAGATGCTGCTCACGACGGGGATCGGCTGTTCAGGCAAACTCAACAGCTACTTCGACAGCTACGGGTTCCATACGATCCACGGTCGTTCGCTGCCGGTCGCGCGAGCGGCCAAACTCGCCAATCCCGGCGTCGAAGTGATCGCCGCGGGTGGCGACGGTGACGGCTACGGGATCGGTGGCAACCACTTCATGCACACCGCCCGCGAGAACCACGACATGACCTACATCGTGTTCAACAACGAGATCTTCGGCCTCACGAAGGGCCAGACCTCGCCAACGAGCCCGAAAGGTCACAAGTCGAAGACCCAGCCACACGGCAGCGCCAAAGAGCCGCTTCGCCCGCTCTCGTTGAGTCTAACCTCGGGTGCCTCCTACGTCGCCCGGACGGCCGCCGTCAACCCGAACCAGGCCAAAGAGATCATCATCGAGGCGATGGAGCACGACGGCTTTGCGCACATCGACTTCCTCACCCAGTGTCCGACCTGGAACAAGGACGCCCGTCAGTACGTCCCGTACATCGACGTCAACGAGTCCGACGACTACGACTTCGACCCAACGGACCGACGTGAGGCATCCGAGATGATGACCGAAACCGAGGAAGCCCTCCACGAGGGCAAGGTCCTCACCGGTCGGTTCTACGTCGACGAGGATCGACCATCCTACGGTCAAGAAAAGCGCGCAATCGGCGAAATGCCCGAGGAACCACTGGCAGAGCGCTACTTCGACGACGACTACGAGTGGGAACGGTCGGCTGACCTGTTCCTCGACAAACACAAATAGAGCGGGTCGACCGCTCCGGTTTGCTGTACCGAAAGCGTTTTTCTGTTCGCAAGATATTTTTTTGTTGGAGCAAAACAGTTACTCATGAGCACTACCGCAACGGAGGATCGTATTCTCTCTGTGCTGGAAGACGACGCACAGGCCTCCTACTCCGAGATTGCCGACCGTGCGGAGGTCTCGAAGCCGACGGTTCGCAAATACATTCAGAAACTGGAGTCCGAGGGCGTGATCGTCGGCTACTCGGCCGACGTCGACCCGAAAAAACTCTCCTCGCAGACGATTGCCCTCGTTGGCATCGACGTCGCCAGCGAACTGTATGTCGAAGCCACCCGCGCGCTCAAATCGCTGGCTGCTGTCGAATCGCTCTACACCTCGTCGGGCGACCATATGCTAATGGCCGAGGTCCGTGCCCAAGACGGCGACTCGTTGGGCGATGTGATCAGCGATGACATCCTCCAGATCGAGGGAGTGACCGCGGCCCATCCCTCCTTCCTGCAGGAACGGTTGAAGTAGTCTCGCCGCCCACCTCTCTTCAGTTGCACTCGATTACTTGTTTAAGCGCAGTTGTCTCGGAAACTGTGTCGACACCTAAAAATAGGTCGCAATGAGATCTCACTGCGCTGGCGTCGACATCCCTTTGTACGCCAGTACGACACCGCCGACGAAGACAGCCGTAGCCAGATAGATCGGTCCGAGATGAGTCACCCAGTCGTGGGCGAAGCCACCGATGTAGTGCATCGGCAGTGCGATTGCCAGTCCGGTGACTGCGGTGATGACGGCGGTGGCCCATGCCCACCGGAGTCGCTGGCGGACCCCGAACCACGAGAGAGCGGTCACGGCGATTCCGGTCGAGATAATGAACGCCGCTGTGGCGACATGGAGGTGGCTAATGTAGAACGCAACCGTGGGGTCCAGTTGGGCGGGCGTCATGCCACCGAGATGGCTCACACCGAGTTCAAATCCGCCACCAACGAAGTTCAACACGAGAAAGACGATCCCGTAGCCGATGAACGCGACACCGGCAAGCGCCATCAACAACGCACCGTTCCAGAGCGTTGAACCGAACTCGACTGCTTGTTCCTGTTGTACTGATTGTTGTGTCGACATGTGATTACCTCCGTTTCTGGTGTGTTGGCACCACAGCTACCGCTGTGTTGGTCCACACTCCATGTGCAATGATACCATGGGTCGTATTTGGTGTTCCGAATATGTCGGTATTATAAACGGAGCTGAGAACCTGTTCGGAGTATCGAAGCTCAATACACCAGTACAGCAGCAGTAGATGGCGACCAAGTAGTATGGCCGTTCCAGACTGGTTCGGATACGAGAGGTTCTGTCGCAGATTGACTGCAGACGGTTATCCAAGCCGGTCGACAAACCGGTCAAACGCCCCACTCTCGGCATGGACGTGGGCGTAGGTTCCCAGTGATTCGTATTCGAGCAGGCCGTCATGATCTCCATCGATTCCGTCGCCGCGGACAGTTTTAAAGCCGAATCGGGCATCGTTGTCGACCGACGCCGTCGAGTAGTGGAACTCGTGGCCCCGGATCGTCTCTCCCGACCGTGCAGTCAGCGTGCCCGACGTGGCTTCGAGTTCGACGTGATCCAGTGCCTGATACCGATCACACATCGTTACGTCCGCCGGGAGAATACCGGCCATCGCATACATCTGGTCCTCGACAGTCGTCAGCGACTGACTCATCGCCATGAGGCCGCCACATTCGCCGAAGACCGGCAGGCCGTCGCTGGCCAACTCGCCGAGGTCCGAGAGTGTGTCCGTCGACGCCAACTCCTCGGCATGGAGTTCGGGGTAGCCACCCGGCAGATACACCCCATCGCAGTCCGGCACTGGGTCGCCAGCAATGGGTGAAAAAGTCCGTACAGTAGCCTGCTCGCGGAGTCGTTCAATGGTGGCTGGATACCGAAAACAGAAGGCGGCGTCGCTGGCGACCGCGACTGTTGGACCCGCTTTGCCGCGCGGTGAGGGCTCGGGGTCGACTTGCGGTGGTTGGCGTGCCACGTCGACCAGTCGGTCGGTTTTGAGATGTTCGGCGGCCGCCGAGAGTGCCTCGTGGGGAAGCGCGGCTTCCGCGCCCATCTCCAGTCCGAGATGGCGGTCGGGGATTTCGAGATCGCCGGACGGTGGAATCCGCCCGAAGTAGGTCATGCTCTCGGGGAGCGCATCACGAATGCCCTGCTGGTGTCGACCACCATGGGCACGCTGAGCGATGACCCCTGCCACATCGATATCGCGGTCAATCGTCTCGGCGTACTCCCGGAAGCCGTAGGCGGTGGCGGCGACGCTCTCCATGCCTGCTTTGGCGTCGACAACCAAGACGACCGGCAGATCGAGGGCTTCGGCGACCATCGCCGTACTTGAGCCGTCGCCGTCGTACAGTCCCATCACACCCTCAACGACACAGATGTCGCCCTCGCCGCGGGCGTAGTTGCGAGCCAATCCGTCGTCGCCTTCGAGCCACAGATCGAGTGTTCGAGAGGGTCGACCGGCGACGGCCTCGTGATGACTGGGGTCGATGAAGTCGGGACCTGCTTTTGCTGGCTGGACCGCGTAGCCAGCCTCATCGAGGGCGCGGATGATCGCCAGCGTGGCGACCGTTTTGCCGACGCCGGAGCTGACGCCCCCAAGGACGAATCCCTTCATTGGTCGCCCCCTGAGTCGCTCTGCGGTTCAGTCCGTCGAACAGCCAGCACCGAGAGGTCCGAAAACGGCGTGTCGTCGACTCCCGAGCCACCGGCGTGTTCCGACAGCTCTGCCAACGAGAACCGAGAGATTGACTCGTCGTCGTGGGTGAGTTGTTCGAGGACCAGCGCCTCCAGATCGGGGTCGGCTCCGTGGTCCAGCAGATGCGCCGCAATATCGCCGGGCATCCAGTCAAATGGTCGCGGAAGCACAAGCAGATGTCGACTTCCGACTTTATTTATAAGTCGATCCAGTCCCGGCGTGATGTCTCCGCTTTTATGAAGCGTGACGAACTCGGTGTCCTCCATCGGCGTCCGGGCACGACTCGCGGCCATCTGGAGCGAGGAGATTCCTGGAATCACGCGGACGGGGGTGTCGACAACCCCCTGTACTTTGCCGACGAACTGGTAGCCCGAGTGGTTCGGATCGCCCATCAACACCGCCGTCCCCTGCTCACCGTTGGCCACGCGATCCGCAAAGGTGGTTAGGGCCTCTCTTTCGTCTCGGTAGCCACAGGTTAACAAGTCGGCGTCGGTGAGATCAGCGATGAAGTCGACCACTGTCGAAAAGCCGACGACGACATCGGCTTCCTCGATAGCTCTGCGGCCGCGGGGCGTGAGATACTCCAGATTTCCGGGGCCGATACCGACCGCGTACACTGGCGAGTCGACTGAGTCCGGATCGGCTTCAGCCGCGGCTGCCGCAACTGTTGCCGGATCGGGACCCGAATCAAGGTCGTAGTCGCTCACTGGTCGACCTCGATATCGACGCCGAGATCAAGATCCAGTTCACCGGTTCGGACGTCTTTGGCGACGTGAATCAGTTCGTTCGTGAGCGCGGCGGCCAGTCCACTGCCGCCACGTCGACCGACGTTCGTGATCGCGGGCACGTCGTACTCTTCGGCAACCTCGCGGATTCGCTCGCGGCTCTCGACGGCCTTCACGAAACCGACCGGTGTAGCGACGATCACCGCCGGGCGAGTGCCGTTTTCGATACAATCCGCGAGCGCGAACGCCGCGGTTGGGGCGTTGCCGATCACCGCGATTGCGTCGTCGTAGACGCTCTGTTTGTCGAGTTCGAGGACAGAGGCCGCAGTGCGGGTCATCCCTGTTTTCTTGGCGAGTTCCGCACCGTTGCCGATTGCCTTGCGTTTCTCGCAGTTGTGACCCCGCCCCGTGACGCCAGCTTTCGACATCGTGATGTCGGTGACGATTGTCGACTCCCGAAGCACTGCGTTAGCTCCGGCCCGAATCGGAGCCTCGTCGTCCGGCTCGCCTGCCTCGTCGGTGCCGGTAAACCGCAGGAGGTGCTGAAACTCGATATCGCCCATCGAGTGGACCGATTTTTGGCGAAAGCGGTCGGCCAGCGTCTCGTCGGGAACGAACTGCCGAACGATGTCCATGCTCGTCTCCGCAATGTCCATCGCCTCTTGGGTCGTCGCGCCGAGATCGGCGTACTCCTCTTCGAAATCGTCGTCGGATTCGGTTTCTTGCTCAGTCATCGGATACCTCCGCAGCCGGGGTACTGGCACGTGCTTCGAGATCACCCTCGACGCTGAGGTTGATATCTCGGAGCTGGTCGACCGTCTCTTCGTCGGCCTCCCAGAGGCCGCGCTCGATGGCCTCCAGAAGGGTATCAGAAATCGATTCGAGCGCCCACGGGTTCACCTCCCGCATCCACTCTTGTCGGTGCTCGTCGAAGGCGAATTTGTCAGCCACATCCTCCCAGAGCGTGTCGCTGATGACGCCGGTGGTGGCATCCCACCCCATGACGACGTCGACCGTCGTCGAGAGGTCTCCGGCTCCCTTGTAGCCGTGTTCCTCCATCGAATCGAGCCACTCTGGGTTGAGCACGCGTGCTCGCATTGCCTTGCGAACTTTTTCCTCGTTGGTGTACACCGAGACGTTTTCGGGGTCCGAGGAGTCGCCGACATAGGAGGCTGGCTCGCTGCCGGAGATTCCCGAGACGGCGGAGATGAAGCCACCGTGGAAGGCATACCAGTCCGACGAATCGAGTTCGTCCTGTTCCATCGTGTCCTCGATTTTGACCGTCGCGTCGACACTCGACAGTCGCCGCTCGAAGCTATCGTGGGCCTCGCTCACTTTCCCGCGTTTGCCCATCGCGTAGCCGCCCCACTGGACATACACGTCGGCGAGATCGGATCGGTCCTCCCAGTTGCCCTCGTCGACGGCCTTGTTCGTCCCCGCGCCGTAGCCGCCGGGCCGGGTGGTAAACACGCGGTTGGTCGCCGCGCTTTTGGCTTCCGTGGCATCCATGCCGTTGGCCTCCAGTTCCTCGGCTTCCTCCTCGACGTGCTTTTTGATGTAGTTCATCTCGTGTGGCTCGTCGAGGTCGACCACTGCCGAGACGGCGTCGTGGATAACACCCGCCGCGGCGGGGAACGCATCCCGGAACAGTCCCGAGACGCGGGTCGTCACGTCGATTCGTGGTCGACCCAACTCGTCGAGCGGAATCGGGTCGACATCGTCAATCCGACCCGCTTCGGTCCACTCGGGTTTGACGCCCATCATGGCCAACACCTGGCCGATGGTCTCACCTTTGGTTCTGACTGTGGGTGTCCCCCATGCGACGACGCCGATTTCCTCGGGGTAGGCGTCGTGTTCGTCGTGATGGCGGTCAAGCACGCCCTCGGCGACATTGCGGCCGACCTGCCACGCGTATTTGGCGGGCACTTTCCGCGGGTCGAGCGTGTAGAAGTTTCGGGCCGTCGGTAGGAGGTCGACACCTCCACGCGTTGGCGCACCGGAACCGCCCGGTGGGACGTATTCGCCACTCAGGGCGTCGGCGGTTCGAGGGATCTCGTCTTCGGCACCTTGGACTCTGGGTGCGGCTTCCTCACAAATGAACGCCAGTGCCTCCCGGAGGTCGTTGTGTGCGCCGGACTTTGCTCGGCCATCGCCCAGCGTGTCGATGTCGACCACGAGCAGATTGACGTTGACCTCGTCATCTGGCCCCGCCTCTCGCTCCGAATCAGGCACGTCGAACTCGTGTTCTGCAAGGGTGTTGATAAGGTCGAGGCTCGTCTCGTGGACGTGGTCGGCGGCCTCGGCGTAGGTCATGCCCAACGCCTCGTCGTACTCGCCGGGAGCATTGCGCAGGCGGTCGTAGTCGACGCCTAACACACCTGCAACGCTCTCTCGGAGGCTCGGCGCGTCGCCGTTTTCGAGTCGCGTGAGTGCGACCAGATACTCCACGAGGCGGTCGTCGACCGGCGGTTCGCTCATCGTGTGCAGCCCCAGCCGAATCTGAGTCGTTTTGACATCCGTGAGATACTCGTGGATACGTTCGACCAGTTCGTCGATAGCGAGGTCCTCGCCGTCGACTGCGCCCTCAGCCAGCGTCGACCCCGTTTCGTCGGGCCCACGGACCTCCATCTGCTGGTCGATGGTGCCTGTCGTTCCGAGTTCGACTGCGAGATCGAGTTCGTCGACGCGGCTTCGGATGAGGTCTTCGAGATGGTCGCCGTCATCCTCGCGAGCGTCTTCCATTCCGGCCTCGCGGTACTGATTGGCGAGTTCTTCGAGGTCGGCCAGCTCGTCGTAGGTGCCGGCGTTGCTCATGACCGGTGTGAGGTAGTCGACAATCGCGGCGTAGGATCGTCGCTTGGCTTGGGTTCCCTCGCCGGGATTGTTAACGATGTATGGGTAGACGTTCGGCAGGTCGCCGATCAGTTGGTCCGGCGCGCTTGCACCGTTGAGACCCACCGTCTTGCCCGGCAGCCATTCGAGCGAGCCGTGCGTGCCGAGATGGACGACTGCGTCGGCTTCGAAGGAGTTGCGGAGCCACGCGTAGAAGGCGTAGTAGTCGTGTGGCGGCTGGAGATCCGAATCGTGGTAGACCTTCGAGGGGTCCATCCCGAACCCTCGCGGTGGCTGAACCGTGACGAGAACGTTGCCGAACTCGGCTCCCGGAATCGCAAAGGGTCGCTCCGGTGGCTCGCCCCATTCGTCGACGATATTATCCTGAAACCGCTCGTCGGCCTGTTCGAACCACTCGGCGTACTGGTCGGTGGAAACAACGTCGACCGACCGCTCTCGCACGTCTTCGGGCGCAACCCAGCGGTTGTCGAGGGTGAGTTGGCTCGTGAGCGTGTTTATAAGCGTCTGGCCGGAGTCCGGTACAGCACCGCCGAGATCGTAGTTTCGTGTGTCGAGTTCTTTTAAAAGATTGACCGTACTTTCGGGGGAGTCGAGGCCGAAGGCGGTCCCGATCCCGTCATCACTCGGCGGGTAGTTGTGGAGGACGACCGCGACCTGCTTGTCTTCGTTCGGCGTGTGTTGGAGATTGGCCCAGTTGACCGCGAGTCGGGCGGCGTGGTCGACCCGATCCTGGATGGGGAAATGCTGTTTCGGCGCGCTGCCGATCCCCGCGTCGTCGTCCATTCGCTCCTTGCCCGAAATCGGGTGGGTGATCACGTTCCCGTCGAATTCGGGGAGGGCGACAGACAAGGCGAGTTCGAAGCCCATCACGCCCGTATCGCTGGACTCGTAGCGCGAGCGCGAGCGCATGGTCGTAATCGTCTGGAGGACGGGGACGCCAAGCCGGTCGAGAAAGACGTCTTCGGCGCTGTCGCCTTCATCGCTGGCCGACCGACCGCGTTCGTCCATCGAGAGTGAGAACATAAACGAGGAGAGAACCGCGTCGACAATCGGCTCGTCATCCTGCAGGAGCCAGTTGTCGGTTATCCACTCTGCGTTCTCCTGGCCCTCCTCATCGGCAGCCGGATTGCAGAAGATCGGCAGTGCGTTTGCACCCTGTGATTCGAGGGCGCGAACTTGGGCGTCGACGTAGCGGGTGTTCTCGTGGGTCCAGTGGGATTCATAAAACCAGACCGCCACGGTCGGCGCGTCGGGATCGAAGCTGTCGAGTAGTTCCTCGTAGCCGATTCCGGGATGGTCGGGGTGATAGACACCCTCTGTTGGGAGTTCGGTCGGCGTATCATAGACCATCGAATCCAGGTCGTCGGTCCCGTACTCGATGGCCAGAAACCGACAACAGTTCTCGATGTTTATCGTGCCGCCGCGTTCGAGGTATTCATAAACGAGATCTCGGTCCGAATCGGCGACGGAGGTGTCTTCGAAGGCGAACGCATCGCCGGTCGCCTTGACGATCAGGGGGACGCCCATCTCCCGCAAGCGTTCGACGGCGTACTCGTAGCCGGGCATGCTGTCCTCGCCGCCGTGGAGCCAGAAACAGACCGCCGCGGCGTCCTCGCAGTCGTCGACGAAGTCTTCAACGTCGGTCTGCTCGTCGAGATCGCTTTCGGAGCGGACGACGAGTTCGATACCATCGAGTCGGCCCGCCGCCCGCTGGACGGAGCCGAGTTCGTTTTCAGTTGCCGTGTAGAGGCCGATCCGTGTCATATTTATAAACCACTATTGTATTAGCGCAAGTATGGTTGCAGATCCCGCGAGCAAAAAGCCGTCGACAGTGTCCTTCCCCGCGATTGTCGGCCAGCCGGATCTCAAACAGGTCCTGCTGCTTGCTGCGGCCCACGATGACCTCAGTGGCGCCGTGATTTCGGGCGAGAAGGGGACCGCCAAGTCGACCGCGGTTCGGGGGCTGGTCGACCTCCTTGGCGACCAGCGGGTGGTCGCCGACTGCCCCTACGGCTGCGATCCTGACGACCGTGGTGGGCAGTGTGCCGAGTGCCAAGCGCGGCCAACAGCGGAGTTGCCGGTCGAGACGCGGTCCGTCCCGCTGGTGACGCTGCCGCTGGGTGCAACGCGGGATCGCGTGGTTGGGACGCTCTCAATCGAGGATGCGATGGCTGGCGAAGCGGAGTTCGATCCGGGTCTGCTCGCCCGCGCGAATCGTGGGATTCTGTACGTCGACGAAATTAATCTCTTAGACGACCACTTGGTCGACGTCCTGCTCGATGCGGCCGCAAGCGGTGTCAACACGGTCGAACGCGATGGAATCAGCGTCTCCCATCCCGCGGAGTTCACCATTATTGGGACGATGAACCCCGAGGAGGGCGAGCTGCGGCCCCAGCTCAGAGACCGGTTCGATCTGCAGGCAACCGTGACTGGGAGCCAAGAGATTGACGACCGTGTCGAGATCATCGACCGTGCGCTCGGTGCTGACGACGAGGCGGCCACCGAGAAGTTCAGCGAGGAGATCGACGTCCTCCGCGAGTCGATCCAAGACGCCCGCGAGTCAGTCGACAGCGTCTCATTGCCCGCGGAATTTAAACGGACAATTGCGGAGCTCTGTACCGACGCCGAGGTCGACGGCCACCGTGCCGATATTGCGACTGCCCGGGCGGCTTTGGCATTGGCCGCGCTGGATGGTCGACCGAAAGTCATCGAATCGGATATTCAGGAGGCCGCCAGCTACACCCTGCCACACCGCCTCCAGAGCCAGCCCTTCGAGGAGCCACCCGATCCCGAGGAGCTACTGGACGACCATTTTGATAACGAGGACGGCGACGATGAAGACGACTCGGAGTCGACAGATGACTCGGAACCAGCCGATGACAACAGCGAGTCGACTGGTGAAGGGTCCGATGACGAGTCGACTGACGGAAACGGCGATGAGTCGACCGAGGCCGATGAGGAATCGGATAAGGAATCGAATGAGGGCGGTGACGAGGGAAACGAGAACGATGGGGCCAGCGACAGCCCAGCGGTAGGTGACCGAAACGGCGGAGGGAGTGACCCCGAGTCGACCGACATGTCGCAGGGCGACCCTGCCGATGAGGGCGACGAGGAGCAGGCTCCCGACGAGGGAGACGAGGAAACCGAGGGAACACCCCTCATCCCCGGCCAGCAGCGCGCAGCTATCGGTGAGGGTGCGGCTCCCGACATCGACGACCCGGAGAGACAAACCGACGAGTCAGCCGCGTCGGGTCGACGCGGCCGGAGCCAGCAGGCTGGCGGCCGTGGCACCCGCATCCACACCGAGCAGGCCACCGGCGAGGACGGGGTCGACGCCGCGGCCTCGGTCCGGGCCGCCGCGACCAGCGGCCACGACCGGGTCGAACGCGACGACCTCCGCCAGTCGGTCCGGGAGCGCGAGACCGCCGCAACCATTGTGTTCGCGGTCGACGCCAGTGCCTCGATGCGTCCGGCGATGGAGGCCGCCAAAGGGGTGGTTCTCGACCTGCTTCGGGATGCCTACCAGCAGCGCGACGAGGTGGCCTTTGTTGCGTTCGGTGGCGAGGAGAGCGAGGTGCTACTGCCGCCGACCCGGAGCGTCTCGCTGGCGGCTCGACATTTAAAAACCCTGCCGACCGGCGACCGGACGCCGCTACCGGACGGACTTATAAACGCTCGACAGGTTCTCGATAGCACTGATAGCTCGTTTGGCGTGGTCGTGCTGGTAACTGACGGTCGAGCGAACGTCGCCGAGGGAAGTCCGACCGAGGCCACTCGGCAGGCTGCTCAGCGGTTGGCCGCCAGCGGCGCGCAGGTGGTGATCGTCGACGCGGGCAGCAACGGGCGCAGCGGGCTGCTTCCGCTCATTGCCGAGGAAACCGACGGCCAGACCGTTCCACTGTCGAAACTCAGCCCGGATACGGTTTCGGCTGCGGTGGGGCGGGCGACATCGGACCACTCCTGAGACAGTCGACTGTTCCGGTGGGTCGATCATTTCTTGTATCGGTGGCCGGGAGTCCTCACCAATGGCACCCCAACGCTACGACCGCCTCCATCGGCTCTACGAGGAGTTCGATACCGAGACGCTGCAGGCCCACCAGCGCTTTGTCGACCTGTTTCCGCCGGTCGACTCGCCGGTCGCACTCTCCCACTGGGAGGAAGCCTCCGAGGAACTCGGTCGACTGAAAGCCGAGATCGCCGCCAGTTTCACTGCCGGTGACGATGTCACCGCGGGCGAGACGTTCGCCGAGATCGCCGCCCGCGCGGATCACGATCAGGCGTTTACCGCACTTGATCTCGACAGCAGCTACGACCGTGCGGTCAACGCGCTCGTCTTGGACGTCGACGAAACGCTCCGGTCGGCCGGCGGGACCGACAACGAAATCCCACGGGAGACGCTCCACGCCCTCGTCGAGTTCCACGAGGCCGGGGTGCCGATCATCATCTGTACGGGCCAGACGCTCGAAAACGTCAAGGGGTTCATGATTCAGGGACTGGGCAGCGAAATCGTCCACTCCGGCGAACTGAGCATCGTCTACGAAGCCGGAACGGGCGTGTTTACACCCGGCCACGGCTCGGAGACCAAACAGCTGCTGTACGAAGGGCTTGACGACGACATCCAGGCAATCTTCGATTCGGTTCGGAGTCGCGTGCTGCCCGAGGCACCCCCAGAGCTCCGCCGCGGCTGTCACCTGCAGGGCAACGAGTTCAACATCACGCTCAAGCCGAACTTCGAGACCGGCAGCCAGCGCGCAGCGAGTGTGATCGACGCCGGGCTCGTCTATCTGATCGATCTGCTGGCGAAGGCCGTCGGCATCACCGTCGACACTGAGGCTGTCGACGGTAGCCACTCGCTACCGGCGGTAGCCCGCGCCTACTACGCCGACGCGGACCCCGAAATCCACGACGTGTTGGCGAGCGAAGACGCGCTGCCCGACTGTTCGGTGAACGATATCCCCGAGACCCTCCGGTCGACGTTCGACCGAATCGATGTCGCCTACTACCACGCCGATGCCGCCGAGATCGGCTCGCTGGAACTCAACAAGGCCGCCGGTGTCGAGGCCGCACTGGACGTGGTCGACGTCGACGATCCGTTCGTGCTCGTGATGGGCGACAGCAAATCCGATCTGCGGGTGATGGAATGGGTCGCAGCCGACAACTGCGGGCTGAGTGCGGCTCCCGACCATTCCTCAGCGGGTGTGCTCGACCACGTTCGGTCGACAGATGGACTCGTCTTCGACCGCGGCGCATCCGCAGCGATGTTACAGACGATCTATGTCTACAACCTGCTTACTGAACTCGACTGAGGCTTCGAGTGGGCTTGAATGGATCGCACAGTCGATGCGACAGGTAGCGGGCAGTCGACGGGCTCTCGGTGAGTGGTCACTGCGGGATTGATGGGCGTGTTTCGGGATTGTCGAGGAGAATCCGAAACAGCTTCTGTTCGGCGAGGCGGAGATGCTGATGGAAGGTTGCCGGTGAGACATCCATCGCGTTGGCGAGATCTTTACCAGAACTGTTCCGTGGCCACTCGAAAAAGCCCGCAAAGTAGGCGGCTTCGAGGCTGGCACGCTGTTTGTCGGTCAGTGCTTCGGTCCACGTGCTGATGATCTGCTCCGGGTTGGTCTCGGATCGTTTGACCTGTCGACGGGCGACAGGACGAGTGGTCGGATACCGTTCACGAATCCGGTTGAGTACCCCTCTGACATCCGTCGACTGTGGCAGATGGATCGTCATTCGGAAATCAGTGTCCTCAATGATTGCCTGTTTGATCGAGCCCCCCGCATCAGCGACGAGTGAGGTGACTGGCGGCTCCGTGATACGGAGTTCGAACCGCACCTCCGTCTCGGACGCCGAGAGCACGGTACACGACTCCCACGAGGGATGCCGTGCTTCGAGCGTTTCGAGCACGGCCATCAGCTCCGGCGTTGTTCGGCCGTACTGGAGATAGCTGTCACCGTCGACCGGCACCACATGGTCGAACGTAATCGTGCCAGAGAGCTCGGGAACATCGAACGCCGCAAACACGTCTCGGATCTCGAATTCGAGTTCAGTGACCGCATCGCTCATCAGTGCTTGTTTACGTTCGACCGCGGCGATTGCGTGGCCGATGATCTCGCCCAACTGCTCGATGATGGCCTGTTTTTCGTCCACAAAGGCGTCGGCGATATCCGAGTACAGCCCGAGAACCCCGTACAACGTTCCGTTATAGGTGATCGGGATCACGGCTACCGACTGGTAGCCTCGCTCGTTGGCAATGGGTCGCCATGGCTCGAAGGCCGGGTCGGTGAACACGTTCTGTGAGACCTGTATCTCTTGGGTCAGTACCGCCTTTCCTGCGGGCCCCTGACTCATCGGATTCGAGGGGTCGACCGAGATCGTCATATTGTCGAGATAGCCTTCGATGCCCGCCTCTGCGCGGAGCTCTAGCTCCTGTGTGCGAGCGTTGACCTCGCCGATCCACGCGAACAGGTAGGAGCCACACGAGGCAAGCGACTCACAGACCAACTGTTCGATCTCGTGGCGCGTCGACTGGTCGAGAATCCCATTGGTAACCTCTCGGACGACCGTGTTCACTTCGTTGAGCGCAGCCAGTTTCGTCCGTTTGGTTTTGAGTCGTTTCTCCCATGCTTTCCGTTCGCTCACGTCCCGCACAATGCCAACTCGCTCCCACTGGTCGCCGGTCGGGAGCAGTGCTAACGTCGCTTCGACAACCCGAGTCTCACCGTCAGCCGTCCTGATTTCGGCCTCTATCGATGGGAAGTCGACGCTGCCCGTTGCCATTTCTGCCTCCAACTCCACGACGTCCGAGCGTACCCCCTCGTCGACCACTAAGGAGGTCTGCGCACCGATGAGTTGCTCGCGATCATACCCCGTCAGCTCACAGTAGGCCTCGTTGACCATCGTAAACCGGCCCTCGGGGCCGATCGTATACACACCATCGTTGACTGTCTCGATGATCCGCTCGTACTGCTGGAGCTCTTGGGTGCGGTCGTGGCGGTCGATAGCCGAGGCCAGAACGTTGGCCATGCTCTGGACGAAGTTGGCATCGTCCTCGGCAAACGCTCGACTGCGCGTGTCGTGGACGCCGAGGATGCCCCACGGGTTCTCGATACAGCCGATACTGACGCTAATGCCGCTTGTCACGTCGTGGGAAGTCAGCAGCTCCGGTCCGCTGAACCGCGTTTCGGTGTCGAGATCGTCGACGATCACCGGCTCCTCGGTCGACAGTGTATAGCCAGCCTGCGAGTTCGTGTTCGATTCGACAGTCGCAGTCCCGGCGATACCGTCCTGCCAGCCGACACCCTGTCGGAGCAGTAGCTCCTCGCGGTCAAGATCGAGATCCAGAACCTTGCAGTACGCACAGTCGAGCGTCGACCCGACGAGCCGGGCGGCATCCAGCATGAGGTCGTCGAGGTCGTCGGATTCGAGCGCTAGCTGGCCGAGCCTTGCGACGGCAGCCTGCTGGTTCGCGCGGCGTTCGAGTTCGGCACCGGCGGTGTCGACTGGCCGGACTGTGCCGACGAGTTCGCCGTTATCGCCGGCTGTGGCTCGGGAAACGACCGCAAGCGAGAGCTGACAGGCAATCGGCTCGTCGCCCCCGGTTTGCACACTCACCGCAAGCGTTGTCTGCTCGCCCTGGGGACGCGTTCGGAGCGCACGAACGACTGCCGCCACGTTGTCGGCCTTACTTTCGACAACGAACGCCGACAGCTGACGTCCGACCAGCTCTTGGCGCTTCCTGCCGGTCAGAATCTCGAAGCGGCTGTTTGCGGCGCTAATCCTGCCATCGCTGTCGAGTTTGAAGACGGCCTCGTCGACCAGTTCCGCCAACACTGCCGAGCCGTCGACTGCCTGCTGGGCGTCGTCGGCTCTCGTCATCCGGAATCTTTCTCCATACTCGTCCATCAGACGCTAATTGTCGCCCAACGGTAATAGGCGCACGTATAGTATGGTTACCAGTCGTATTGGTGGTGTATTCGGACAAATCAGACTTGATTGAAATCTGTTTGGTCTGTCCCAATGTAGGTGAATTGACCGCGTTTCTGGTCGGCTGTTCTCGGCCACGGAGTGTCGACCGCTCAGTGGTCGACCGACGCTGGCGGCCACCCAAAGCCTCTGGGAGCCTCCGGCGGCGAAAGCGGACTACGTGGTAGTTCGGCGTCGAGTGCGGGGACGTTGTACGCCGCCGGGGCGATATCGTTCGGGGCCTCGGGATAGAACAGCGAGGCGATGAGATGGAGCTGTTGGCGACCGACACCGAGTTCGAACTGACCGCCGCCATACATGCGAATCCCGTGGCTGGTGCAGTACTCAATGGTCGCCAACAGCGAGGCCAGCGAGCCGAACCGCGAGGGTTTGATGTTGAGCCAGTCGGGGGCGAACGGGAGCGACTGGACGTCGTCGACGCCGTGAATCGGCGCGTCCCACGAGACCTGCTCGCGGTGACCATCGAACAGCGGTTCGGTCTCGGCGGTCAGTGCAGGGTCTTCGATAATCGCGTTCGGGAACGATTCGAGCAGTCGACTGTATAGCTCCGGGTCAGGCTCTTGGTCGACCTCCGTCCCCTCGTAGTGGCCCTTGAGATCCAGGATTCGAACCCGACCGGTGTCGGCTACCTCCCCGATTAGCTCGGCGGTCCACTCGTTGGTGGGATCGAGTTTGAATTCGAGGGCGGCGTTGCGACCGAGCAGCGTTTCGATTCTGTCGGTCGACGGCGGACTCCCCAACCGGGTGCTGACGATGAACTCCACGGAGTCATACTGCCGGTCGAGTACGCTGGCGAGATCCGTGTCGGCCTGCCGGAGGGCGAGATCGAGAGCTGCGCTTTCGAACCCCCACCGCCGGTAGTTGCGAAAGGCGTCCTGATCGGGGGTTCGGCCGTGAAACAGATCCCGCTCGGCGAGCGTCTCCGAAAACGAGTCGACGGTGTATGTTCCAGCCAGATCGAACGAGGGCGCGGCCGCCTGTAGCGCATCGTGGTCGGCGGTCTCGTAGGTCACGTCCTCGCCGCGACCGGTCTCACCGTCGCCGTGAAGACTGATGACCGTTGTCGTCCGGGTAAAATCGCTGGTCGTCTCCCGCTCGTGGCGGCTGTAGTCGACCGCGTCGACGTCGAGCGACAGATCCGCAACTCGGTCGTAGAGTGACATACACCCCTCAACACGCGGCTAACGCAAATAGCTCGGGGGCCCAAACTGATAGCCCATAGCTCAGGGCCACAAACCGATGGCCCTGTCGACTATCATACACTAGCTGACAAGACAGAAAAAGTGTTATTATGGATGGCATGAAAGGAATGCCATGGAGATTTTGGAGGGCAACCAAATCGAGTGTAGCAAATGTGAGGACGTGATCGATCTCGAAGACGCAGTCGGTCTCGACAAGGATTCGAGCACGATGTTCAAACCGCTCTGTACGGACTGTCTGGAAGACATTGGCGTTCCACAGGGGTTCACACTCGAACGCGACATCACCTACTTCGCCCGGCAGTAGTTCGGCTGTTTGGCTGAGTCGAGACTCCATTATCTCGGACTGTCGTCCCGTCGACGCCAGCACCGACCCCGGCCCATATCGAAGGGACAGTCGACAGATTTGATACATACTTGCCAAGAGGGAGGCGTTACGTTGATACGCCCGGACACGAAAGTAGTGGTACCGAATGCGGCGAGAACAGTTTGACCTTGACGTTCGAAACCATGAGTGGGTCGACACCGACAACGATCCTCGCCAGCCGCTGGCTCGGATCTCGGTCACCGGCACTACTGAACAGCTCCAGTCCCGACTGAAAGGCGCAGACGGCGACCGCCTCTCTGCGGATATGATCGACGTCGCCTTCCGGCTCACCGAGTCCATGGATGACGATCCGACCGCCGATGGCGTCGTCAGCGTCGCCAACCGACTGACCGGCGATTTCATCTTCGAAACCAACGAGGACGCCGACGACGTCTTCCAGTTTATCCATGCCGCCCGCGAGTACGGCCGGGAAACCAACACCAGCGACCGCTACCGGATCGAAATCGTCGTCGACGGCGAGACGGTTACCTACGACAAAGGGACCTTCCTCGTCTACGACGAAGAGGGTGATCTCCTGCGCGCACAGAGTCTGATTCCCTCGGGCGTCGAACTCTGAATCGGTCGTAGCCGCACCGTCATCGAACCGAACCGGTCGACATTTATTCCGTCCTCAGATACCAGCTACCGTGAAAAACGTTACCGACCGCACGAGCAATCCGTTCGGGATGGAGCCATCGTGTGGCCAGTTTGTCCCCGGCTACGGTGACGCAAACGCCGCCTTCCACGTCATCGGCGACCATCCGGGCGTCCACGGCGGTGCCGAAAGCGGCGTGCCGTTTACCGATCTCGATTCAGCCATGCGGCTTCAGGAGGTCCTCCGGACGACTGGGCTGCTTCGAACCACCGGCTCGGAGCCAATCGTCGACGAGACGTTCTTTTCGTATCTCCATATGTGCGTCCCCAATCCCGGTGGGGACCCCACCGAGGCCGAGTACACCGATATGGAGCGGTTTTTCGACGCCGAACTGCGGGCCATCGCCGCCCACGTCCTGTTTCCGGTCGGCGAGCGAGCCACACGGCACGTCCTCGAAGAGTACACCGCTCAGGCATGGAAGACGACCGTCGACATGGACCGGCTCCACGCCACCGAACTCCGCGGCAGCGGCTGGCTCGTGATCCCGATCAAAGAGCCCACCGACTGGTCGGATGAGGACGAAACCCGACTCGGCGAGGCGATCCGAGAGCTTCGGTCGACTGACTTCCGACGGGAAACCGACCTCGGGCGTTTTATTGCCGGCAGCGACCCCTACTACGTCCGGTGACCGTGGCCAAACGGACAAATGTCCGATAACCAACGCTCGAATCGGTGATGCGTTGAAATATGCCACATATATCCACGACCCAGACAGAATCAGTGCGTACAATGGTCGAATTTAGTGTAACACAAGCCTTTTTGACGACATACGTTCGATACTCTGGTGGCGTGCTGACGCGGCTACGTCAGGTGCGCCGATACGCTGTGGACTAGTGCTCCCACAGTGGCTTGGTCAGTCACACGGCCCGCAGTTGTGGGTGCCGTCTCGTGGTCCCGACGGGTTTTCGACCCGTCAGCCCCCACCCTGGGCACCCCAACTGCGGCTGTTGGCTGCGACGCAGACCTGCTTGTTTCGATCCAAACTCGGTGAGTGGTAGCGACAGAATTTCTGACTCCAGTCGACCACCCACTGGCTCCACCGACCGGTCGCCACTGTCGACCCTGAAATATCGACTCACCAAGTCGTTATAACCCATACAGTCAGTCCAACTACCATACAACGCCGTTTCAGGTCGACCGTCCGTGTCTGTCCTGACTGTCTAATTGAGCATATAAAAATTTACTCACAAACGAATAACTCTTTTACCGTCGACCGAGTACGATGATTCAATGAAAGCAATTGGCGTCAGAGAGGGTGCAGAGCGGGCTGAGCTCTTGGAGATTCCCAAACCGGAACCCGACTCGGGCGAGGCACTGATTCGGACGCTTCGGGTGGGCGTCGACGGCACCGACCACGAAGTGATCTCAGGGGCCCACGGCGGCGCGCCCGACGGCGAGGACTACCTGATTCTCGGCCACGAGGCAGTCGGCGTCGTCGAGGACCCCAACGATACAGACCTCGCTGTCGGTGACGTGGTTGTCCCGACAGTGCGTCGACCACCCAACGGCTCGAACAGATATTTCGACAACGAGGAACCGGATATGGCCCCCGAAGGCCAGTACTACGAACGTGGTATCGTGGGCGCACACGGCTTCATGGCCGAATACTTCACCAGCCCCGAATCAAAACTCGTCAGCCTGCCGCCCGAACTCGCCGAACTCGGCTTTCTGGTCGAACCGATTTCGATCACCGAAAAAGCGGTCGAACACGCGATGGCCAGTCGGTCGGCCTTCGAGTGGAGCCCCGAATCCGCTCTCGTGTTGGGCAACGGGAGTCTGGGGCTGCTGACGCTGGCGATGTTCGAACAGCGCTTCGACCGGACCTACTGTCTGGGTCGACGCGAACGGCCCGATCCGACCATCGACATCATCGAATCGCTCGACAGCACCTACATCAACAGCAACGACACTCCCGTGCCGGAGATCCCAGAGCAGTACGAGGCCCCGGATCTGATCTACGAAGCCACCGGCTACGCCAAACATCCCTTCGAGTCGATTGAGGCACTCGCACCCAACGGCGTGCTTGCGGCGCTGGGCGTCCCCGGTGACTGGACCTTCGAAATCAACGGCGGCAAACTCCACCGCGAGCTCGTGTTGCACAACAAGGCTATCGTCGGCAGCGTCAACTCCAACGTCAGCCAGTTCGAGGCCGCCGTCGACTCGCTTTCGTCGCTTTCTGACTCGTTCATTTCGGATCTCGTCACTGGCATTTACGAACTCGACGAGTTCGAAGGGGCGTTTGTGGACGACGACACGACTATAAAAAACGCGGTCCAATTCAGTACATATGAAAAACGTTGACACGCTCATCGAAAGCGCAGCCGAGTTGGCCGAGCGAGGACTCTCGAAGGGAGAAATTGCGGACGAACTGAACGTCTCGCGCGAGACTGCAAGCTGGCTGGTCGAACGCAGCGGCACCACGAGCGAGCCCGAACCGCGAATCACTGAGGCGACGAGTCCACAGGATATCCACGTCGACTGGAAAGATATCGGTCGGGACAGCAACCGGCTGACACACGTGAGCCAAGCGATGGCCGACATCATCTCGAAAGAGGGCAAGAATGTCAGGCTCACGGTCGGTATTGAGAAGGCAGGCGTCCCGCTGGCGACAATCGTCGCCCGTGAACTCGACACCGATCTGAGCGCCTACGCCCCGGCCAAACACCAGTGGGATGAGGGCGACATCGACGACCTCGGCGGTGGCTTTTCGCGGAACTTCTCGCCGATCAACGATCAGGAATGCTACATCGTCGACGATACGATCACCTCGGGGACGACCCTTCGAGAGACGATCAAGGCGATCCGCGCCCGGGGTGGCGAACCCGTCGGCTGTGTGGTGCTAGTCGACAAACAGGGACTGGAAGAGATCGACGGCGTCCCGGTGTACTCGCTGATCAACGTCGTCAGCGTCGGCCGCGAGGAGTAGCGGCGACGCCTATCGCGACGGGAGCCACCGAGGGACGCAATACCTTTCCGGACACGGCTCCTACTACAGGTATGACATTCCAGCCCGACAGCGATCTCGACGCCGAGTCGGTCGAAAAGCAGGTCGACGAGACACTCGACTCCAACGACGTCGTCCTCTTCATGAAGGGGAACCGACTGATGCCGCAGTGTGGCTACTCCTCGAAAGCCGTCGAACTCATCGGCAGCCACGTCGAGGAGTTCGAAACGGTCGACGTCCTCCCCGCACTCGACGAGTATCGAGCCGCACTCGAAGCCCACAGCGGCTGGGAGACGATCCCACAGACCTACGTCGACGGCGAGTTTATCGGCGGCAGCGACATTCTCGAAGAGCTTGAGGAACGCGGCGAACTCGAAACCGAACTCACAGCTTGAGCGCGGTCGACCCTCACAGTTCAGTGAGAGTCTGTACCAAGAGAACTAGTACAGTATTCTCACCAGATATAAATAATCACCGTCCCCTACTGACAGTAGGTATCGGCGCAGCCGCGGGGAAGTACTCGTCAACCTAATCCACTATGACAGGTCGCGTATTCCGTCTCCACTCGACGCTTGAACTGCCACTCGAAGACGTCCACTCGTATTTCGACGAGGACCCGGATCTCCCCGAGGAGATCGAGGACGTCGACATCACTCGACGCAACAACACGCTGATCATCAAGGCCGTCGCCACTGATGAGAGTCTCAGCAAGTACACGCCAACCGCCCAGCTGAAGGCCAGCGTGACCGAGACACGGGTCTACGAGGAAGAGCCACCGCGAGCCGGTGGCCCGCGCTGGGGCGACGAGGAAGAAGAGGAGATCCCCTCCGAACTCGTCGAGTTCGCCTGTTTCAAGGGCGACCGCGAGACCGTCCTCCAAAACACCGCCGTCCAGTACGCGATGTTCCTCGTGCTCAGAGAGATCGCACTGCTCTCCGAGAAGGGAACCCTGACCGCGATCACCGAACACGACGGTGATCTGGAAGCCACACGCATCGTCGAGGGTGAAAAGCGGTCGGCGACCGTCGAGGTCGTCGAGAACCCACGGAAAAACAACTCCGGTAAGACGGGCGTCGACTGGCGGGACAACGAGTTCATCTCGGACTAGGTGCGTACTGAGCGCGGACTGACCGCGGACTGACGCTTCCTGTGGAGTAGGTATCGGCACTCCGACCGCTGCTGTCGGCCACATTTTTAGATCGTCGACCACGTGCTTCTCCCGGAGCAGCGTCACTGTCGGCGGCGAACTACTATCATTTATCATTAGTAACTGCTCTCCAAACTTGGTGAGACTTTTACCAGTGGGTGCATCTACCATATGGTATGAAATTACACAATCGGGGCGTGCGCCAAGACGTCCGTGAACTGGGTGCGTTGCTCGGGGACGTACTCAAAGAACAGACGTCGACCGAATCCTTCGAAACCGTCGAGGAGCTCCGGAAGAACGCGATTGCCTACCGAGAGGGCGATATCGACTCCCGCGAGGAGCTTCGCAACACCTTCGAACAGCTGTCGGCCAGCGAGGAAGGCGACGTGGCGCGGGCGTTTACCACGTACTTCGAACTCATCAATCTCGCTGAGGAGCGCGAGCGGGTCCGCGCAGTCCGCAAAGGTTCCCAAGCGGGCACGCTCGATGACAGCCTTGAAGACACCATCGAAGAGCTCTCGGAGGCCGGAGCCGACAGCGAACTCGTCAAAAGCGTCCTCGACGACGTGCTCATCGAGCCGACGTTCACCGCCCACCCGACCGAGGCCCGCCGCGGCACGGTCAAAGCAAAACTCCGCTCGATTGCGGACCACCTCGAAACGCTTGACTCCCAATCGCTGACCGACCGCGAATCCAACTCGGTCTGGAAGGATATCAACGCCGAAGTAACGAGTCTCTGGCAGACGCGACAGGTTCGACAGCGGCCGCCCGAACCACAGGACGAGGCCCGAAACATTCAGTGGTACCTCGAAAACACGCTGTTCGATGTTACCGGCGAGGTCTACTCCGAGTTCGAGGACGTCGTCACCGACGAGTACCCCGACATCGACCTACCGAAGCTCTTCGAGTTCCGCTCGTGGGCCGGCAGCGACCGAGACGGCAACCCATACGTGACCGTCGACGTCACCCAAGACACCCTCGAACGCCAGCGAGAGATCGTCCTCGAACGCTACCGCACGCTTCTCAAAGAGCTGTCTGCGGTCCTGAGTCAGGACGGCGACCGTTATCCGACGACTGGGGCTTTCCAAGCCTCTCTCGATGCTGACTTCGAAGACTTCCCGATGATCACCGGGGAGGCCGAGGAACGCTATCCGGACGAGCCATACCGCCAGAAGCTGCGGCTCATGCGGGAACGACTCAACCGCATTAGTGACGTTCGCCCCGGCGGCTACGACGAGGACGATCAACTCCTCGAAGATCTCGAAACCATCGATTCCAGCCTTCGGGCCTACGGCGGCAGCGACATCGCCGAAGCCTTCGTCGAACCCCTGCTCCGCCAAGTCAGCACCTTCGGCTTCTCACTGGCGAGCCTCGATCTACGGGACCACCGGATTCAGCACACCAAGGCCATCGACGAGGCACTCGCCGAGGAAGGCATCGAATACCGTGACCTCGACGAAGACGAGCGCGTCGACCTCCTAACTAATGCGATCCTGCAGGACGAGCCGCTGATCGACCCCGAGAACCCCGGCGATGTCTCCGAAGTGGCCGAGAAAGTGCTCACGCGGTTTGCCGCACTCGGCGACTGGCAAAACGAGTTCGGCGTCGAAGCCATCGACACCTACTGTATCTCGATGACCGAGGAGCCGAGCCACGTGCTCGAAGTGCTGTTCCTCGCCGACCAGGTCGGCGCAGTCTCGCTGCCGGACCACGCCGGTCTCGATGTGGTGCCGCTGCTGGAAACCGAGTCGGCGCTCAACGGTGCCGACCGGATCATGGGGACGCTGTTCGAAAACGAGGCCTACAAACAGGTTCTCGAAGCCCGTGGCAACACCCAGGAGATCATGCTGGGCTACTCCGACTCCAACAAGGAAAACGGCTTCCTCGCGGCCAACTGGGACCTCTATAAGAACCAGAAACGCCTCGCCGAAATCACCAACGATTACGACGTGACGATGCGGCTGTTCCACGGTCGCGGTGGCTCTATCTCCCGCGGTGGCGGCCCGATGAACAAGGCACTGCTGGCGCTGCCGAATGAGACCGTCACCGGTCAGGTCAAGTTCACAGAGCAGGGCGAAGCGATTGCCGAGAAGTACGGCAACGAACGGATCGCCGAGCGGAATCTCGAACAGATGCTCGACGCCCAGATCCGTGCCCGCCACAACGCACTCAACGAGCCGGTCGAAGAGGTGCCCGACGAGTGGGCCGAAGCGATGAACACGATGGCCGCCGCGGCGCGGTCGGCCTACCGTGACCTGCTCGAAACTGATGGCTTCGTCAGCTACTTCGAGCAGGCCACGCCCATTACGGTCATCGAGGATCTCAACCTCGGCTCGCGTCCGGCCTCGCGGTCGGATGATCGCTCGGTCGAGGACCTGCGGGCGATCCCGTGGGTGTTCTCGTGGACCCAGTCGCGGTGTATTCTCCCCGGCTGGTTCTCGCTTGCGGCCGGCGTCGAGGCCTACCTCGACGATGGCGGCGACATGGAGACGCTCCAAGAGATGTACGACGAGTGGGCGTTCTTCCAGACCACCTTCGACCGGGCGGCGCTGTCTTTGACCCGGACAGATCTCGAAATCGCCGACGAGTACGCTGCGTTGGCCGACACGGAACTCCGCGAGGAGTTCCAACCGCGAATCGAAGGTGAGTACGAGACGGCCGTCGACCTCACTGCCGAGATCACTGGTCGCGAGGACCTGCTTCGCCGCGACTGGCTCGACGAGAGTCTCGAACGCCGGAACCCCTACGTCGACCCACTCAACCTGCTGCAGACCCACCTGCTGAGTCAGACCCACCTGACCGAAGCCGAGGAACGCACCCTCCGGCTCACCGTCAATGGGATCGCAGCCGGCATGAAAAACACCGGATAGCTGGCCGTCCGAGGGATTTCGTTCGCTCCTCTCAGTCCGACCCCCGCGACAGATAGGTAATACCGTCGGGATGGGTCCGGACATCGATGCGGTCGACTTCTTGGCGGGCGTTCATATCGATCACCGAGACGTCGTTGGTTTTGTTGTTCGTAATGTAGGCCATCGAGCCGTCGGTGTTGAACACGACCTCGCTCGGCCAGATGCCGACCGGAATACGTTCGACCTCCCACGGTCGACCGGTGCCGTTGCGGTGGAACCGTGTCTCGATGACCGAGACATCGTTCGACATCCGGTTGGGAACCAACGCGACGCTGGCATCCGGCGAAAAGACGATCCCCATCGGCGCGTCGCCGAGTCCCGTTTTGTAGATGATTTCGTGGTGCTCCGGGTCGTGGACGGTCAGTCGACTCTCGTTTTGGATCGTCACATAGACGTTTTCGGTATTGGGGTTGACCGCCACACCTTCGGGCCCGTCGCCGACCGGGACGTCGACTGAGATCCGACGCTCCTCACAGTCGATGATCGTGAGTGTGTTGCCACTGCTGTTTGTGACGTAGGCCAGCGACTCGTCGCCGCTCAACGAGAGGGAATTCGACTGGGACTGGTGGGTCGGAATCACATCCAGCAGTTCGTCTGTTTCAATATCGAACACGAACACCCGGCTGTTGTTCCGCGAGACGACCCAGATTTCGGTCGACTGCTCGCGGACCGCAATCCCACGTGGGCCGTCGAACAGATCGTGTTCGACCTGAGCAGTCACCGAATAGCTCTCGTTGTCGATAATATTCAGCGCATCACCCTGCGAGCAGGTAACGTAGCTTTTGGCACCGTCAGGCGAAGTTTCTATCGTCCACGGGCCGAAATCCGTCTCGATTTCGGTGACCGTCTCGCCGGATTCGGGGTCGACAACTGAGACGCAGTCGTCGTCCCGGTTGAGTACGAGCAGTCGGTCATCCATATCACAGTCAGGGGTCGCCACGCTAAAGCCTGTTAGCACCGTCCGGCTCCCGAGACAGTCCACTCAAAACGCGTTAGGCTGACCGCGCCGCAGCAGCCGCCTCGCCCATGATTTCGATGGCCTCACGCAGCGTCTCCTCGTCGGTCGCATACGAGATCCGCGCCATCCCCTCGCCGCCCTCGCCGAAGGCTTCGCCCGGCACCACGATCACACCCCGGTCGATACATTCGTCGACGAATCCCTCGGGCACCTTCGGCATCGCATAGAACGCGCCGTGGGGGGTCGGACAGTCGATGCCATGATCAGCTAATCCATCGAGCAGGATATCCCGTCGACGTTTGAACGAGTCGGTCATCTCCTCGACGATCTCCTGTGGCCCAGTGAGCGCGGCCTCAGCGGCGTACTGGGCGGGAGCGCTGGCGCAGGCTTGGGCGTACTGGTGGACCCGGAGCATGCGCTCTGTGCGCTCGGTGGAGCCGGTAACCCAGCCGAGTCGCCAGCCGGTCATCGAGTACAGTTTCGAACAGGAGTTGACGACAACCACGTTGTCGCTGTCGGCGTACTCGATTGGCGAGTGGTGGTCGCCCTCGAAGACGGTGTACTCGTAGACCTCGTCGGAGACACACAGAACGTCGTGTTCGTCGGCAATGCGGGCGAACTCTTTGATGTCCTGCTCGCTTGCGACCGCGCCGGTCGGATTGGCAGGCGAGTTGACGATGAACGCCGCGGTGTCGTCGGTGATCGCCTTCTCGACTGCAGCGGGGTCGACCGTTAGATCCTCGCGGAGGTCGACTGGGACTGGCTCACCGTCAGCGAGTTTCGTGAGGGCGTCATACGAGACGAACCCCGGATCTGGAATAATGACCTCTTGGCCCGCATCAACATGGGCTTCGAGAGCGATGTGCAGGGCTTCGCTGGCTCCTGAGGTGGCGATCACGTCGGCTGGGTCGACGTCGATGCCTTGATCTCGCTGGTGTTTGTCGGCGATTGCCTCGCGGAGCGGTTCGATCCCCTTGTTGCCCGTGTAGCCGTCGGCCTTGCCTGATTCGATGGCGTCGACGGCGGCCTGTCGGGCATGCTCTGGCGTTGGGAAATCCGGCTGGCCCAAGCCGAGGTTGATGGCGTCTTCGCTGGCGGCTTCGAACACTTCGCGGATGCCACTGATCGAGATGCGCTCGACACGTGAGGAGAACTCTGTCATACTCCCTATGCTCTCGGCCGACAGGATAGCTTTTGTTACATTCGATGGGCGACCCAGTACCGGGTCGCTCGTTCGAACTGTCTGGGAACGGCGGGGCCACGTTTGGACTCCTCGTCGAACCTCCGTTGAGCGCCTGTTTGTCTCTGAGGCACGTACCGAAGGCAGCGTAACAGTAGTATATGTTCAGAAGTTAGTAGGTAGGGCTGTGCAAGATACAGAGGGTATCTAAAGCAAGGTGTCGATTCTCTCTTACAATGGTCGCTACTGTTCTGTAAGTGCGTATACTGTGCCATTGGAAGTCCCAATGTAGAGAGTCTCGTCGACCACCACCGTCGACCACACCCAGCGATCTCCCGTCTCGAAGCGCCAGTGTTCGGTGCCGTTACGTGGATCTAGGGCGTAGACGGTGCCCTCCATATCGCCGACGTAGACCGCATTGGTTGTCACTGCGAGCGGCGATCCGACATCGGTCTCGAAGAACCACCGTTCAGTGCCGTCGCTCGCGGCCAGCGCGTAGACGCCGTGGCCAGTCCCTGCATAGACGGTATCGTCCAGTACGGCTAGTTCACTTATACCGGACCTGAGAACCCCCCTATCCAGATCGAACGTCCACCGGTCGGTACCGTCGGCGGCATCCACTGCCCAAACCTCCCCACTCAGTTTGAAGTAGACAGTCTCATCGGCCACCGCTGGCGTTGGGCCGCCCAAATAGCGTAGCTCGCGGGACCACTGTTCGGTGCCGTCGGTGGCGTCCAGTGCATACAACAGCCCGTCGCCGCCCCCGACGTAGACGATGCCGTCGCCCACTGCTGGTGACGGCGTCACGTATGCGCCGGTATCGAAGCGCCACTGTTCGGTGCCGTCGTTCGCAGTCAACGCACACAGATTTCCGCCGCCGCGTCCGACGTAGACGGTGCCGTCGACGACCGCCGGCGACGAGGCGATCCTTCCATCGACTGCAACCGACCACTGTTCGGACCCATCACTTGCAGCGAGGGCGTAGATCGCGTTGTCGTGACTCACGACGTAAACGGTGTCGTCGTCGACAACGAGCCACTCCGCGGGATTCTCGTCTATTTCGACGGCCCACTGTTCGGTGACCGAGTCAGTTGGGCCGGTCGCGTCGGGCGGTCCACCGGTCCGGGCGGGGGTGTATCGGAACATCGGCGCGCCGGTGGGGCCGGCGGTTCTTTCGGTCCCTGTCCCGTCGTCAGTGGCGCGCATACACCCGGCAAGACTGGCTACTCCGGCTCCTCCGACGAACTGGAGGTATCGGCGTCGTGATGCGGGGATACCCATACAAATAATCTACCAATGACATGAATAAGGGTGTCGAACTACTGGTTTTTGACCGACGTGCGCCTTCGATTTTGCATGTGAATTACACCACTATTCGAATATTGATACTTGATTCTCGCAGAGTTGCGTCTCTCAACAGTGGTTCCTAAAATACCGTTATCTGCAGATTCACTTACTGGAAGACGAATTCAACCAGGAGAGACGTGACGACACTGCACTCCTCGTCGACGAAGCATTCGAAGACGTAGTGGAATTCGTCGAAGCCCAAGGCTGGGAGTACGAAGCCGACGACCACGGGCAACTCCAAGAGTAGCTGTTATCTCAGTTCATCACTGAACCGGTACCCACTATCGGTAGGTGCTCTACGGTATGGAACTCCTCGGTTTTGCGAGTACGCGACCCACACAGAGAATCGCCCCTTCGAAACGCTCAGTAGCGTCGACTCACTATCGTCAGTCATGACACGGGCTGGACTCCGGTATGCTGCAGGAGCCCTCGCGGTTGCGGTGGCCGCGATTCATCTCTACTGGGCGTTTCCACGGCTATTGACACAGATACAGGCCGGAATGGTGCCGGACCCACGGCCACTGCTGTTTATCGGCTCCGGCGTGGCGATCCTGTTCGGCATCGCCCAGATTCTCGACGGCCGGAACCCCAAGCCGATCTATCTCGCTGGGCTCGGGCTGATGATCGTCTACCTCGGGGGGTACGTTGCGTGGCACGCCTACTCGGGCCACGGCGGCTTCTTTTGGCCGTGGGCCCCCGCACCGATCACCCACGACCAGTCGACGGTCAGTCTCGTCGCCGAGCATCTGTTGGCCAGCCCACTCGACATGGTCTCGAAGCTGCTCGAACTCCTGTTGGCTGGTCTCCTCGTGGTCCTCTATCGCGGCGAGCCACAGTCGACCGACGACGGCATCAAGGCTGTTGTCGACACGTAGTTATTTATCAGTGCTACAGAACAATTATGCATAGATGTCGTATTCGCTACTGAGTTGGGAGCTGTCGCCATGAGCCGACCGAAATCGCTGTTCGGCCGCATTCAACAGTACGAGACGCACCTCATCGAGGACCTGTTCATGTCGGGGCTGATTTTCGCGATTATCTCGATGGTCTGGGCTCGCGCACCGGCTGCGTGGCCCCAAATCATCTACTATTTCGCTCTCGTCGTCTGTCTGTTCGGCTATTTCAAATACGTGAGTCCGCCGCCAACCGAGCCCGCTGTCGACTCGTAGCGCTCCGTCCTTCCTGCAGTGTGAGCCAATGATTATCCCACACTGAGGGTCCCAGACGCCGATATGTGGGGTGTATTGCTGAGCCGCAGTTTGCCGTCAGTGAGTCGAACGCTTGAAACCCGTCGACTGCCTCTATGGGCCATATGGTAGACCACGAGCTCCGCAAGGAGGCCCACGATCTCGACGTCACCGTCTGGGTCGGCAAGAGCGGTATCAACTCAGTAATAGATGAGCTTCACGACCAGCTCCAGAGTCGCAAACTGGTGAAAGTCAAGTTCCTGCGAGCGGCCCGCGGGAGCCAAGAGACCGACGAGCTGGCCGAAGAACTGGCTGAGATGGTGAACGCCGAACTGGTCGAAACGCGGGGTAACACAGCCGTTCTTACATGACTGCCACAGCGCCATCGGGAGCGGGGACGCCGCTCGGTGATCTGCTGACAAACGTTGGCGTTCCAGCGGGTGGTACAATCGGGGCGGCACTGACGTTCGTCATCTCATTGTTGCTAGTGTATGCGGTCGGCAAACTCATCCTGTTACCACTGTTCGGTCGCATGCTGACCAGCCGTGGTCTCGAAACACACGCCAGGCGACCGCTCAAAAAGATCGCCCACATCGTCATGGTGTTTCTCGCCGTCTCGGTTGCCTTCGGGCTGGCCGGTTTCGGCAACTTTCTCACCTCGCTGGCGACGATTGCAGCCGCAGCCACACTCGCGGTCGGCTTTGCGATGCAGGACGTGCTCAAGAACTTCGTTGCTGGCGTCTTCATCTTCACCGACAAGCCGTTCAAGATCGGCGACTGGATCGAGTGGGAAGAGTACTCCGGTGTCGTCGAAGACATCAGTTTTCGGGTCACTCGCGTGCGGACGTTCGACAACGAACTGCTGACAGTGCCGAACTCGACGCTCACCGAGGACGTGGTGAAAAACCCCGTCGACGGCGAGAAACTCCGACTCCAATTCCTGTTCGGGATCGGCTACGATGACGACATCGACAGGGCCACAGAAATCATTATTGCGGAGGCCGAAAACCATCCCGATGTTCTCGACGACCCAGCGCCATCGGTTCGGTTGACCGAGTTAGCCGACTCGTCTGTCGGTCTCAAGTCGCGGATCTGGATCAGCCAGCCGAAGCGGTCGGACTTCGTGCGGACCCGCGCCGAGTACGTCAAGGCTGTCAAACAGCGGTTCGACGAGGCGGGCATCGACATCCCGTACCCACAGCGGGAACTCTCCGGCGACATCGAGATGGCCGCCCCGCCAGAAATCGTCGACGCCTCGGAGTAATCGCAGAGACGCGTTTCGGGTCGACGTGATCGGTCCGAACACGGATTGCTGACCCAGTAACGCTAGTGTAACCACGTGACATCGGTGTCAGCGAGCGCTTAACATGGTCTTGGTGCTACATACAGTACAGTCACCGATGTCCCAAGAGAAATCCACCTACGCGGCTGATACCGAAATCGACACAACGCTCGACGAACTGCCGGACGACGAGACGCTCGACGCGACCGTCGAAAACCTGCGGGCCAACGGCTTCGAGGTTGTCGTTGCCGACTCGTCCACAGAAGCCCTTGAGGCAGTACAGTCGCAGATCCCCGACGGCGTCTCGGTGATGAACGGTCACTCGACGACGCTCGAAGAGATTGGCTTCGTCGAGTATCTCTCGGAGGCCGACCACGGATGGGAGAGTCTGGCCGACGAAATCTGGGGTATTGACGATGACGCAGAGCGTCAAGCCGCTCGTCGACAGTCCCAGACTGCTGACTACTTCCTCGGCGGGATCAACGCCATCGCCCAGACTGGCGAACTCGTGGCGGCCGACCGCTCCGGCAGTCGGATCGGTGCCTATCCGTTCGCTGCGAGCAACGTCGTCATTGTCAGTGGCGCGAACAAGATCGTGTCGACGCTTTCGGATGCGCTTGATCGGCTCGAATCGGTGGCCTATCCGCTCGAAAACGAACGAGCGAAAGAGGCCTACGGAGTTGAGTCGGAGATCGCCAAACAACTCATCTTCCGACAGGAACTCGACGAGGGCCGAACGACAGTTGTACTGGTCCGCGAGCAGTTAGGGTACTAACTCGCCCACGTCTTGGCGAGCTGTTTTCTACGTTCCAGCACACCGTCTGGTCCACCACGGATATGCGATAGCACCGAGTTGCACACCGACTATTCAATCTGGAAATCGTGGTGTGAGAAGCGCGTGCTGAACGGGGCCGAAACCATTCAGACGCGGAACCGTACCTCGATCTCGTCCGGCCCGCTGACCGAGAACCCCTCGTCCGTCTCAGTTACCGGATACCCACTGTCCGCCGTTCGGTCTCGGATCTCCGCGAGGGATGCTGTGTCGGGAACTACCAGTTCGAACCACGACAACCCGCTGCCGTCGACTGGCCCCGAGCGCTGATTCCACGTGTTTGCGCCGAGATGGTGGTGATAGCCACCGGCCGAGACGAAGCGTGCCTCGGGCATCGACGCTTGCAGCTCAAAGCCGATGAGATCCACGTAGAACTCGCTGAACGCAGCAAGCGAGGAGACTTCGAGATGGACGTGTCCGACATCCGTCCCAGCAGGGACCGTCGACTGGCCCGTGGCTGCGGCTTTCACCGGGTCAAGATCGAGGCGGTAGGTACCCATCTGAATCGTCCCGTCGTCGCTGCGAGGCCACTGCTCACGCGGGTAATCTCGGTAGATCTCGATACCATTGCCCGCCGGGTCAGTCAGATACAGCGCCTCACTGACGCCGTGATCGGATGCGCCGGCGAGTTGCCAGTGATTCTGCACTCGGGCCAACGCATCACCCAGCGCCTCGCGCGAGGGAACTCTGAACGCGTTGTGGAAAAGCCCCGCACCCGAGCGGTGTCGTTCGGGGGCGGTTTCATCGCCTTCCAAGACGAGCAGCGGTGTGTCCGCACTCCCGAGCACCGAACGCGTCTCGGAGTGGTTTAGCACACTGAGTCCGACAACATCCCGATAGAACTCGGTCATCTCGTCGACGTCGGTAACACGGAGGGCGGTCCGTCCAAGATGCGTTGCCTGCGGGAGCGCGTCCGGATTCGTGTGGGTAGTCATTGTGGGTCCCGTAGCGGTCGACGGGGCGCGGGTTCGACCATGTGCTACTGCTGGGGGCTACGAATTCCTAACGGTTGTGATTGCTACGCATTCACAACCCGTTGGGGTCGACCTGCCCCGCCAGCCACCGGACTCCAACAGCCGCGATAACCGCCACCAGCGCGTAGCCACCGACAGCCGCGAACGTTGTGGTGGTCGCACTCCCAATCGCCAGCAGTGCCGCCATGTTCGCCGGGGCGCTGGGGAGGAACGAGGCCGCCGCGAACAGTAGCAGCACACCGACCGAAAACAGCAGTTGTGCCGACCGACGATCCGACGCCAGCAGCGCGGTGGCGACCGCGAAGGCGACCACGATCACCGTCGAGGCGGTCACGAGCCCAAACAGCCAGCCGCCGTTGGCGATACTCACGCCGTTCAGCGAGAGCAACGCCAGCCACGTCATCGCCTGCAGCGGGGCGATGGCGATCATGGCGAGGGCTTTGCCGTCGACAATTTGGGTCAGCGAGACCGGCGCGACCCGAAGCAACTCAAGGGTGCCGCGGTCGACCTCCTCGGTGATCGAGTCGACGGCGATAGAGCCACTGATAAACACCGGCAAAAACACCAGCAGTGGCAGCAGGATGGTGTAGGTGAAATCAAAGTACGGGTTGCCGCCGCGGTCCGGTGGGAGTTCGAGCGGGACCACTGAGAGCGACGCCGACCGGTCGACTCGCTGTTGGCGTTCGAGCGCCCGGAGGGCGCTTTGGCTCTCGGAGACCACAAGCGTCGTTTCGATTGATCCCTCTGGGGCGGTCAACACCACGTCGATCCGGTCGTTCTGGACCGATGTTTCGAACACCGCCTGTGCCCGCCTCTCGTCGAAGGCTTCGAACGCGGCCGCCGAGGAGTTGTATGCGGTCCCGCTGATCGCATCTTCCTCGTCCAGCGCCGTCAGCATCTCCTCGCTCGCGTCGCCGGTCACGGCGGCCTCGATCTGGTAGCCGTCGACGCTTCCCGGATCGTACAGCGAGACGAGCCCGACGACGAGGAATCCCGAGAAGCCAGCGACGAACAGCTGGATCACCAGCGCGAGGATGATGGTCTTCTCGCGGCCGAGTACCCACAGCTCTCGTTTGGCAATCGTGAGCCGCTGGTTGCGGAGCCATGCTCGCAATCGCTGGCCGAGACCCTGCTCAGCCATAGATGCTCACCACCCCGAAGTTGTAGGCGGCGTGAACCACCGTCGCCACCAGCATGGCGAGGAGATACCACCGCAGATTCTTCTTTGCACCTAGCGCGGAGATGGCCGCCGTCACGGCGTGCAACACCAGCGGCGCAAAGAAGAGCACCGCTGTCGCCGACGGTGTCACCCCCGAAGGCGTCAGCGTTGCCTGTCCCAACACGAGTTCCGGGAGCCCAACCACCTGCGCGATGACGGTGAACTTCTCGCCGACGAAGAAGCCGAGCCCCGAAAGTCCGCCCAACAGCAGGGCCATCTTCGTCGACCGACCGAACCGATCACTCTCGAAGCCGGCGTAGATGTGGATACTTTTGGCGACTTCCTCGATGGCCGCGATGACCACGAGAATCAGCGGCACCGAGAGGTCGACCGGCATGACGAACAGCACCGCAATCGCCAGCAGTTCGGCGATGAAGACAAACGGGATCGTCAGCGCCGAGGCGACCGCGACCGATTTTGGCCCGCGAAGCCGGGCATCGATTGCATCGAGGAACTTGAGCGGCACCGGCTTCTGGGTGAACATATCCTCCTCGCGGTAGACGCCGACCCCGAGCAGAAAGAGGATCGCAGAGCCGAGATAGAAGGGTGCAGTCGAGAAGATGTACCCTCCGAGACCGACCGTTTCGCCCTGAAGCTCCATCACGACAATCGAGAGCGGCGAGATGAGCGCGATTGGCGTGACGTTCGTGAAGATCGCCGGGACGAAGACGTAGCTCGTCAGCGCCACCGAGACGGTGACGGTGACGAAGGTGAGTTCCTTAAACGAGCGGGCGAACATCGCGCCGACGAACGTCGACGCGAGGAACGCCAGCGCAACCGGGAGGACGGCCGCCACCGAGAGGATACCCCCGTCGACGCCGTAACTGACCCCACTGATGGCGACGACTGCCGCCACGAGATACGGTAGGGTTTTGCCGGCGACGATATCCAGTCGCTTGATAGGTGCGACCAACAGGAGTTCACCGCGGCGGTTGATCCGCTCGTTGAGGATCGTCCCGCCGTAGGCTTGGATAATGAAGTTCATCGGCACGAGGAAGACGAACGCCAACACGAGGGACTGAAACGGGAACGGCGGGCTGATCTCGGCCGGTGAGCCGCTTGCGGAGCCGCTGCCGAGTAGCCGATCAAGCAGCGATCTGTCGTCATCAGCCAACTCGGGATCGTCCTGTCGACTGTCTCGGTTCGGGTCGTCGCTCCCAGTCGACCCCTCATCGCTGCCGGTCGACCCATCTTCGCCATCGGTCGACGAGTCGGTACTCCCTTCGGCATCCGTGCTCCCACTGTCGTCGTCAGTCGACCCCTGTGTGCTGTCGCCACCGTCGACACGCCGGTTTTGCCCACCCGTGACGAGTGACTCTTGGGTTCTGTACTGGAGTCGAACGTTCACCGGGTAGGCGGCAGTCGCGTTGGATTCGAGTGCCATCAGCCGGTCGTTGTACCCCTGCACAGCCGATCTGAAGGCGGTGAGTGCCGCGGTTCCCTTTTCAGTGGGTGCGTGGGCGACAGACACCGTCGACGGGCTGAGCGCGCCGACGTCGACCGCTCCCTCGCTGACTCCCCCGACGGCAAGCGAGACGGTGTTACTGCCGCCCGATGGAGAGACGATGAGATCGAGTTCGCCGGTTGTGAGTTTCTCGCGGTCGGGTTCCCGTGGGGCGAGTGCGGGGTGGCGGTCGACCACGTCATGGTAGGGGCTGTCGGCCTCAACGCCGACACGATAGATGTCTTGGGTCGGCGAGAGTTCCCCGAGACCGAAGACGAGACCCGCACCGGCGACCCCACCGGCAAACAGCAGGAGGACGACTGCGATCACCACTGTCTGGCGGTCGAGACTCGTCGACCCCATGCTGACCTCCCACCGTGCGATACGCCAGATCTGGCGGAGACGGCTCCTGACGCTCACTGTGGCTCCTCCGGTTCAACTGGTGGCTCTTCGACTGGTGGTTCTGTTTCGGTGGCGGTCGCGGTTCGTGCTCCGGCCATCTGTCGACCCGTGATGTCCAAGAACAGCTCTTCGAGGCTCGGCTCGTGGGTTCGGATGTCGACGACCGAGCCACCCGCAGTTTCGGCGTCGTCCTGCAGTGATTCGACCGCGTCCATCGTGTCGACTATCGCTCGCCGTCGACCATCGCTCGTGGGTTCTGTTTCGGGGAGATCGATATCCGTATACACGTGGTAGGTCGTCTCGCCGTACTCTGCGCGGATGTCGTCGACCGTCCCCCGAGCGACGATCCGCCCCTCGTTCATGATAATGATCCGGTCGCAGACGCTCTCGACGTGGTAGAGGTTGTGAGCGCTGAAGATCACCGTCTTGTCATCGTCCCGGAGTTCGCGGGTGAATTCGAGCACCGAGTTCGTGGTGAGGGGATCGAGTCCACTTGCCGGCTCGTCGTAGATCAGGACGTCAGGATCATTGATCAGCGAGCGGGCGATGGCGACCTTGCGTTTCATCCCTTTCGACATGTCGCCGATGCGTCGGTCGCGGTACTCCAGTTCGAGTCGGTCGAGGGTTTCGGCGATTCGGTCGTTGGCCGTCGACCGTGGCACATCATATAAATCGGCAAAAAAGCGGAGGTATGATTTGGGGGTCATATCCTCGTATAAGGGCGATTCCTCGGGCAGAAAGCCGAGGCGGTGGCGCATCGCCGAGTCCTCGGCGTCGAACCCCGCGACTTCGGCGCTGCCCGTCGTCGGCTCGATCAGCCCGGCGAGCATTTTTAACGTCGTCGTCTTTCCAGCCCCGTTCGGCCCGACGACGCCGAAGATTTCGCCCGTTTCGACTTCGAAGGAGCTGTCGACGACGGCGGCAAAATCACCGTAGGTCTTCCGTAAGCCCGAGACCCGTATCATACCGAACCTGTTGTCTATGAGTACAAAAACGCACGGCCTGAAATACAGCGACTGATAGCCAGACTCAATCGGGGCGGTCGAACGCGAACCGATCCGCGGTTGAGGCGTACTGACTTCCGGCCAGTCGACCCACCGTGTCGAGTTTCTCGATGTCGAGTTTTCCCTCGGTGAGGGCACTGTCGTCGACGTGGGCATGGACGACCTCGCCGAGAATGAGGACGCTGCCGCCGACCTCGATCCAGTCGTAGAGGTCGCACTCGAAGGCGACCTTCGCGGCGGCGACGCGAGGCGGGTCGACCAACACGGAGTCGGCTCGGTCGATCTCAACCGCATCGAACTCGCTTTCGCCCGGTCCGAGCGTCGCGCTCGTGGCGTTCATCTGCTCGACCAGCTCCCGTGTCACCGTGTTGACGACGAACTGTTCGGTCTCCCGGACGTTCCGCGGCGTATCTTTTAACTCGCCACTGCCGACCGGCGCGAACATCACGACCGGCGGGTCGACGGCGACGACGTTAAAAAAGCTGTACGGCGCGAGGTTGTCGACGCCCTCGGTGCTCGTGGTGCTGATCCAGCCGATTGGGCGCGGGGTAACGGCGGTCGACAGCAGTCGATAGGCAGAGCCGAACTCGTCGGGGGTTCCATCGCGAGTCGTCACACCCGACACGAGGCGTCCACTCCATATATCAGTTCGCGGATACTGATGTCACTAGATAACACCGATGTCACTGGATACTACCGACGACAATCTTGTGTGGGGCCGATGACTGACCAGCGACTGGCAGGCGAGTCGACGGGTCGGGTCGTCGGCGTCGACGGCTGTGCCGGTGGCTGGTTCGCAGTCTGGACCGAGCCGGACGAGCACGGATTTGAGAGTGGCCTCTACGTCGACATTTCGGCGCTGTTTGAGGCCCACGGTGATGCCGACCGTCTGCTCGTCGACATTCCGATTGGGCTCGAATCGTCGACCGCTCGGGACTGCGACCGGATCGCTCGGCGTCGACTCGGCGCGCGTGGAACCTCTGTGTTTCCGGCTCCCTGCCGAGCTGTTGTCGAATACCGCCAGCAGGAGGGCGAGGCGGCCACCTACGAGCGGGCGAACGAGATGCAGCGCGAGCAACTCAACTCGGGGATCTCGCGGCAGGCATGGAACATCACGCCGAAGATTGCGGCGATGGATACGTATCTACGAGCGGATTCTCCGGCAGTCGACGTCTACGAGAGCCACCCGGAGCTTTGTTTTGCGGCCCTTAACGACGGCTACCCCATTCCCCAGCCGAAATCCAGTCAGCGGGGCCGTGCGGCGCGGTTCGGGGTGTTTGCTGAGTGGACTGCGGGCTGGCAGTCGTGTTACGAGGACGCGCTTGCGGCGTACTATCGGAAGGATGTCGCCCGAGATGATATCGTCGACGCGATGATCCTGTGTGCTGCTGGCCAGCAGCCGCTGGCGTCAGTGCCGGCAGAGCCGCCGGTCGACAAGCGTGGGGTACCGATGCAGATCGTCGCTCCAGCAATCGAGCCTTCGTGGGCACAGTACACCACGCTTGCTGAGCGGTGAGACAGCGCCACGCCTGAGACACCTCCGGACAGGAGTAGTGGGGTATTACTGCACGCGGAGTTCGGTCTCTTCGACGGCCTCGCTCAACAGGGCCTTAATTTGGTCGACCGTCTCGCCGCCCTCCGAGGCGTTTTCCATCAGCACCGTCTCGCTGGGGAACAGATGCTCGCCCAGCACCAGCCCGTACTCCCGGGCTGTCGAACCCGTCATCGTCAGATAGACGCCAAGTCCACTGTCGGCGATTGCGGCCTCCTCTTCGGCGTCCTCGCTCGGATAGACGAACTCGATGTCGTCGGTAACATCCGTGCCCAAGACCGCTTCAATAAGTCGTTCGTATCGGGGCGAGATACAGAGCGGTCCCGTGTGGGCGTCGACGAACGCGCGGTCAAGATCTGCGCCGTTGAGCAGTTCCGGCATCGCCATCAGCGTGTGGTAGACTGTGTCGCCGAGGCCAGTCACCACACGAACGTCGGTGTCTTTCGGATTGATCCGCTGGTTGATCTCGGCCAGCGAGCCCAACCCCTCAGGTTGGAGTTCGACGACCTCTTCGAGGACCAGATCGGCGCTGTCGAAGCCGAGAGCGAACTCGTGGGTTCGGAGCGCGCGGAACGGCTCCTCGCGGCCGATCAGTTGGAGTTTGGTGTCGCCGCAGTCGACGGTCGCGCTGTCGAAGACGACGCGTCGCGGAAAGCCATCGCGGCTATCGCGCAGGAGGGTGTACTCGGGGGCTTCGGGGTCGGTGGGGTCGCTGTAGTCAGCAAGTCGTTCGTAGGGACCATGCTCGGGTTCGGTGGTGCCTTTGGTGATCGCTTTCTCGTAGCGGAGTGTCGAACTCACGGAATCAGCCAGTGCCTCGCAGTCTGCAACCGTTGCGAGTCGTTCGAGCACCGCTTCGAGCGGTCGACCCTTCCTGGGAACCGCCACCGGAACCGTTCGGCTCATTACCGGAGTGTCGGAACCACCTCCTAAACAGATTCCGTTTCGCTGGCTGTGCGTCAGTGGCTGACACCCGGCTTCGGTCGCGGCCACAGTCGCGATGACAACTCAGTTGTCGCCGTCGCCGCCGCCCATGCCGCCACCGCCGACACCGCCGAAGGCACTACTGAGTTGGTTGCGGAACTGTTCGAGAGCCTCGATTTCGGCCTCTAGCTCCTCGATGCGGTCGGTGAGTGCGTCGACCTCCCCGGCGTCGGCCGCGGTTTTGCTCCGTTCGTCGACGTCTGCGACCGTCTCTTCGAGATCGTCGATATCGGCTCGAAGCCGCCGCTTGATAGATCGAATGGAGTCGTCGAGGGCTTCCATGTCGTCTTGGACGTCCACAATGTCGTCGTCCATCCCACCGATATCGGCATTGAGGTCTCCGACTCTCGCGTTGAGGTCGTCGACCGTCTCGCCGATGTCGCTGATGTTGTCGAAGGCGTGGTCGAGATCCGTATCCAGATCCGCGACGGCTTCGGTGGCCTCCTCGGCCTCTGCGGTCGCAGTCTCTGCGGTGTTGGCTGCCTCGCTCGCGGTGGATTCGGCACCCTCGGCGGTCTCGGTTGCGGTCTCGACGTCTCTGGAGAGCTTCGAGACCGACGAATCGAGATCGTCGACTCTTGCTGCGGCGTCGTCGGCTGTGTTTTCGGTCTCTTGGATGCGCCTGTTGATGTCGTCGACCGACTCCTCGTTGCCGGCCACCCGCTCGTCGAGTGCTTCGAGATCACGTTCGACCGTATTGACGCCGGTTCGGACCGTCGCCAGATCCGCGCTGAGATCAGCGCGCTCGGCGGCTGCCGAATCGAGGTCGACGGTGATCTCGTCGAGTTCCGAGGAGAGTTCCTCAACATCCGACCGCAGGTCGCCGAAGATCTCCGTTGCGGTGCCGTTTTCGTCGATGAACTCTTCGAGGGCGTCAGTGTACGCCGAGAGATCCTCAACCTGCGACTGGACCCGGCTGAGTCGGACCTCGACGCTCCGTGGGACGCCCGATCCGAGTTCTTTTTTCAGCAGCGCGCGGTCTTCCTCCGAGACGTTGCCGTTTCGGAGTTCGGCGGCGAGGACGGCAGCGATACCGCCCTCCACGGCCACGACCGACGAGGAGTCCTCGTCGTCGCCATCTGCTGTGGCGCTGACTGCCGATTCGAGATCGTCGTTGACTGCTCGGGGGCTTGTTGTCACTGGCTCAGTGGTGGCTTCTGGGTCCGGCTCGGTATCGTCGACGGTGGTCGGCTCGTCTGCCTCCGGCTGTTCGTCCGTCTCCGGCTGGTCATCCGTCTTCGGCTGTTCGTCCGTCTCCGGCTGGTCATCTATTTCGGGCTGCTCGTCCGTCTCCGGCTGGTCATCTATTTCGGGCTGCTCGTCCGTCTCCGGCTGGTCGTCGATCTCCTCATCGTCGACTGCCGGGTCAGCCTCATCGGTGGCGTCGGGTTCGGCCTCAGGTACGGCCGACTCCTCGCTGTCGGCGGCCGCAGTATCGGCGGATTCGATGTCGACAGCCGCGCCGTCTCCATCGCCATTCACGGCTGACGGATCGGCGGGTTCGACGTCTTCCGACTCCATTTCAGGGGCCAGTTCGCCGAGATCAGCCTCGGCCGACGCGCCACCGGTCGCACCCGCAAGCGGGTCGTCGGCGTCGGTACCGAGTGGGTCCGCGGGCTCCTCGCCGTCGACGCCCGGCAGCGAGCTTCGGTCACCCGAGAGCACGTCGCGGACGAGTTGGCTGTTGTCGGGACCGAGCACACCCTCGATGTCGGCGGCCTCCTCCTGTTCGCGGGGCGACAGCTCCTTGAGTTTCGGCTCGATGAGGAACTCGGAGAGATCGCTCGTGTCGTCGGTTCGAATCCCGTAGACGGTTTTGACTGTCTCGCCCGGATCGATATCCCGTTCGAACTCGACGCGGTGATCTTTGTAGGCCGTCCAGCGGTCGCTCTCGAAGTCGGGGTGGAACCCGACTCGTTCCATCGGGAACGATTCGGGGATCTCATCGGTCAACCGCACGTGGGTTGGCTCCGATTTCGTCGACTCAAGCAGAAAAACAACCGCTGGGACGGGGAACTCATCGGCAGTGACAGTTTTGTCGACGGTGATCCCGTCTTTCGAGACTGTCACAGACTCGTTGCTGTTTGACCCCTGGCTCATAAAAGGGTGTTTCACACCAGCATCTTAAATTGTACGGGCCAGTTTTCGTGTTTGATAGTCAACTACTCTCCAACTGACATGAGTGAAGGTTATATGAAATTTATTTACTCTGACTATAAATATTTAATTTGTATTTTGTAGAACCGCGAACAATCCGTTCATGTTCGATTGTTCGAGGTGACTCAGAATGGCACTGTTACAAACTCCCACGCCTCGATGCAGGTCGACGCCCTGTCCGACCTCGAAGAAGGCTGTCGCTGGCTACTGTGGACCAAATAAAAATTGTCGTCGATAGGATGCCGACTTAGCAGTAGTCCGCCACGTTGACCGTGTCCGACCGGGCTTCTTGTCGACGCTGTTCGCGCTCGATCTGCTTGCGGACCGCTCGGGCATACGGCGTGTCCTGTCGCATCGCCTGTCGTCGACAGCGGTCCTGTGTCATCCAGATGTGCCGGTCTTCATCTGTTGTTTCCGGGTCCCAAAACCACGTGGGAAATTGGTAATCTGTTGTCATTGTTGGTTCCTCCTACATACTGTAGGATGGTTGTCTGCGATTCGTGTTTGTCTACACCATGGTATGCGATGCCATGATACTTAAATTGACCGTTCATATTCTTAACATACAATCTTGTTACAAAATGTTTCGCTAAAACAAATATAAGGAATTATTTGTCCAGTTAGGTTGCTGGAATGTTGAAATACAGCGTCACAGACAGATTCGTCATGAACGTTTTAGATGGGTATCGGAGCCAGCACACGATCACCCGATGGCAGCTACTTACAGGTCGACGCGGTCGCCGATCTCGGCGATGTCGAGTCGCTGTGGGTACTCGTAGGACTGTGCGTGGTGGTGGAGCGCGGTCGGATCGGCGGTCATCCCTTTCCACATGTCCCAGTGGCTCGGCAGCAGGCGGTCGAGCTGGAGATCCGAGGCGGATTTGATCGTCTCGTTTTCGGTGGCGTACCACTTGGTTCGGACCGGCTCGCGGGTCTCCTTGTCGGGAATGTTGCCAATCGCGCCGAATGCGAGAATACCGAGATCGATATCGTAGTTCTCGCCGTGGTCGACAAAGCTGCTCGACGGTTTGCTGTCGCCCGCGTGGAAAATCGTTCCCGACTCGTGTTGGATCATGTAGCCGACCGGGTGGGTCGAGTCGGCGTCTTCGGTCTCGACGACGTCAATCGTGAACTCGCCGATGTCGAGGCTGTTGCCCTCGGTGACTTCGGTGAACTGCTCCTCGCTCACGTCGTAGGTTTCGAGCCACTCCTCGTCGTCGAAGGCGACCGCGAGGCTGTCGTCGGGCGCGTAGAAGTCGACACCTGTGTTTTCGAGAATCGGACCCTGACTCGGGCCGTGAGTGTGGTCGGTGTGTTCGTGGGTTGCGAGGACGGCGTCGACCGCGTCTTCGGTCACGTCTTCGGGGTCGAACGGGACCGGAACCATGCGGATGGTTCGCGGTGGGTCGCCCAGTCCGACGTAGGGGTCGATCCACAGCGTCGTGCCTTCGCTGCCTTTGATCACGAAGCCGTTACAGCCCAAATACCAGAGTGAGACGGTTTCGGGGTCGGCATCCGCAACCGCCTTCGGGAGCCAGTCGCCCCAGTCGCTTACTGTCATGACCGAGAATGCGGACCGACCACTCCTAAACGTTACTTACTCAGAGCCAGTCGGCCTCGGGGTCGACGTAGCCTTCGGGCCGGTCGCCCGCGAGGACGGCCAGAATGTCGGTGGCGATCCATCTGTTGAGTTCCGTGACCGACTCCTCCGAGTAGAAGGCGGCATGCGGTGTCAAGATTACCTCGTCGCGGTCGGCCAGCGGCGAGTCGGTCAGCGGTTCGTCTTCGATCACGTCGAGGGCGGCCGCGGCGATCTCATCGTTCCGCAGTGCCCATGCGAGGGCCTCCTCGTCGACGATCCCACCGCGACCGACGTTGACCACCACTGCGGTCTCGCTCATCCGCTCGAAGGCCTCGCGGTCGAACAAATGACGGGTCTCGTCGGTCAGCGGCGCGTGGATCGAGACGTGGTCGGCCTCCGCCAACAGGTCGTCGAAGCCGACCTTCTCGACGCCGTACTCTGCCATTGCCTCGCTGTCGACGAAGGGGTCGGTCGCGACGAGTCGACAGTCGAAGCCCGCGAGTTTCTCGGCGGTCGCTTTTGCCAACTGGCCGAACGAGAGAAAGCCCACGGTTTCGCCAGCCAACCGGTGGATCGGCTGGCCGTCGGTCCAACTCCACTGGCCGCGCTTTACTGCGCGGTCGTAGACGTTGAGTCGACGCACCGAGGCCAATAGCAGCGAGACGGCATGCGTCGAGACCTCCTCCCGGCAGTACTCCGGCACGTTGGTAACGGTCACGCCGTGGGCCGCCGCCGCCGGAATGTCGACCCCGTCGACGCCGACCCCTGCGCGGGCAACGATTTCGAGTCGGTCACACTGCTCGAACACCGCGGCCGGAACCGGCGTGTTAACGTCGACGACGAGCGCCTCGGCGTCGCCCACGGCGTCGATGATATCCTCGGTCGTCTCCAACGCAGCCGAGTCGACTGTTGCCCGCTCACCGAGCACCGACGCCAGCGTCTCGGTCCGAATCATCGCGTCGTCGCTCACGACTACTCTTGCCATAGTTGATAGATCAGTCCACGGGGTAATCAATCACCCCCGGATTCCCACGTACTGAGATGGTTGTCTCGTGGGACCACCACTCACAGACGACTGGTCGGTAGCAAATACCATTTGTTACCATCTGCTACCAAAATATGTCATTTGGTGGTATTTGCTGTCTGTTCGATCAGTAACGGTTTGGTGCGGGCCAGTCGACCACTCACCATGCGAATCAGCGTGATTGGAAGCGGTTCGGAACTCGACGCGTCGACGGCGGAAGATGCCGAGGCAGTAGGTCGACTCCTCGCAGAGCGAGGTCATACCGTCGTCTGCGGCGGGATGGGTGGCGTGATGAAAGCGGTTTGTCGGGGCGCGAGCGAGGCGGGCGGCGAGACGATTGGGATTTTGCCGGTCGACGACCCTTCGGCGGCCAACGAGTGGGTCTCAACCCCGATTGCGACCGGGATGGGCCACGCCCGAAACGTTCTCGTTCCACTCAATGGCGAGGCGGTAATCGCCATCTCTGGAAGCGGTGGAACGCTCTCAGAGATCGGGTTTGCGAACGTCTACGACCGGCCAGTGGCCGGACTCCGAACCCACGACCTGCCGTGGATCGAAGCGGTTGCGACGCCAAGCGAGGCCGTCGACTACGTCGAGTCGTCGACCGAGTCGTAGCACGCGACCGTCTTTCAGCACTGAGAATCGGAGCAACAGACTTAGGCCCGAATACTCACTGCTCCGAGTATGCAGCGACGCACATATCTTGGGCTTGCGGCGACGGGTGTGATTGGGTCGGTGGCTGGCTGTACCTCGGCAGCCAATGGCAGTGAGTATCCACCGTATCCGGATGCTGAGACGATTGAGTTGTCAGGGGATGGACCCGATACCACAGAGCGCTTCGAGATCACGCAGGATGGGCCGACGCTCGTCGACGCCGAGCATATGGGATCGGACAACTTCATCGTCGTTCTCGACGATCCTGATATCGAAACGGACGACGAGACCAACGAGTCCAACGAGTCCAACGTGACAACTGAGTCTACAGAGACGAACGAGTCGACGGACGAAGCCGAACCCGACCCGGTGGTTGCCTCCGTCGTGGATGCGATCGGTCCCTACGATGGGCGGTCACTGCTGCCGGTTTCGACGGGCTCGTACGTACTCAGCGTACTGGAGGCGGATGCCGAATGGACGGCGACGATCTACGATCTCCCGTCGTACGAGGACGGTGTGGGTATCGACCTTCCCCTCAAACGTGAAAGCGAGCAGTACGATGTGATCGGCCCGATCAACTTCGGCGAACAGACAGAGACGGAGTTCAGTTTCTCGGCAACGGGCCCCGGTCTCCACAGGGTCTTCCTCACCGACCGCGACGGGGCTGATTCGCTCACGGTCGCCCAGTTCAACGGCGAAGATGAGCAGACCGTGACCCGCCCGATATCGGGCGTAGGGTATGTCGAAATCCTCTCGAACCGCTCGTGGACGTTTGAACTGTCGACCTAAGTATACTGACCTCAGCATACCGACCTAAGGGCTACCGAACGCGCTCTAACAGATCGTCGATGGCGTCGACGGCTGGCTCAGTCGCCCGTTCCTCACGGGCGGCCTGCCGCAACGCGTCGAACCGCTCGGCCAGTTCGGCCACCGTCTCGCTATCAAGGGTTCGGGGATCGAGCACCGGCACCCCCTCCAACTCTTTTGGCTCGATTTTGTCCATGCCCGACGAATAGGTCCGTCCTGACCGCCGGACGACCTCGCTTGCGAACCCACTATTCAAGTAGGCCAACAGCGCTTTTTGTTCCGATTCGCTGAGGTCGACGTCGAAATAGATCCCGTGGAGGTTGCTCAGCGTTCGGGCGTCGGTCTCGTTTTTGATGAAGCGGCTTCCACCGCGGCTCATATAAGTAAAGACGACCGGCGGTGGATCACGGCGGTCGACCACGTACCACGGCGTCCGATGCTCGGCGAGATAGCCACTGTGGGCCCCGATATCCTCGCTGCAACCGTGGCGAAGGTAGTCGACGATTCCTTCGGTCTCGCCACCCGGTTGGGCACGATCCTCGTAGGCTGCGAGCGTGCTGTTGCCCTCGATCTCGGTCGACTGGAGTGCGCTTGCGATTTCGGAATCCAGAGCCGTCAGGTGATACAGTACCCAGACTTCCTCGCCAGCCTCGCGGTCGACGGTCCAGTCGTCGACGGTGTACTCATAGCCGGGAACGTGTCGGGCGTTGCGGATGATCTTCGAAAGATATCGTTCGTCGATGTTCCACGCCGCAACGTCCTCAGCTGTGAGACAGTAGTAGTCGTTCTGGCCGGTGGCGATGCCGCGGGTGACGGTTGCGAGGTCCGATAGGGCAACGAGATCGGTCGTATCGATATTGAGGGGGTCGAAGAGGCCAGTCCACTTGTCGCTTGGCTCCAGTTCGGTCTGCGGGACGACGTTGACGAAACCCCAGTCAGTCTCGCCCTCCTGCTCACCACGAATTGCGGCCAGCAACTCGGCTTCGCTGGGGTCGCCGTCGACGCGAATCATTCGTGTCAGGTCGCTGGCCTCGCCGTCGGGTTTTTCCAGAAAGCTTACCAGACTCGTGGTCAGTGCTTCATCGAATTTTGAACTGTCGTCGCGGTCGAACAGCACGAGCGCCCTGATGTCGAACGCCTCGACCAGAAACCGTTTGAGGGATTCGCCGTAGCCGGTTTCGAGGAACTCGCTGGGAGTGATAAACGAGAGTCGACCGCCCGGTTTGAGGAACGCAGCGGCGTGGTAGTAGAAGTAGGCGTACATCGGTGACAGCGCGCTGATGGTCTGACCGGTCTCGCGTTCGGCTTGGTCGTTGATACGCTGCTTGTAGTCGGCATCGAGTTCGTGATGCCGCGAGTAGGGTGGGTTCGAGATGATCGCGTCGACTGCACCGTTTTCGATCTCGTTCGGTTCGACAGAGAGAAAGTCATCGATCCGGAGGCTGTGTGGCTCGCCATGATTTAAAAGGGCCAGCGAGGTCGCGGCCATCACAAGCGACAGTTCATTGAGGTCGACGCCGTGGATGTCAGTCAGCGGTGGCTGGTCGACGTGTTGTTGTTTCGTCTGGTAGGCCGCCGCCGCCAGCGCGCCAGCGCCCATCCCCGGATCGAGGACGGTTTCGGTGCCGTCCTGAATCAGCCATTCAGCCATCAGCGAGGCGATCGTCAGCGGGGTTCTGAACTGGCCGAGTTTGCGGCGGGCCGACTGCGGCGTCAGGGATTCAAACAGGTGGCCAATCATCTCGGCCGGTTCGTCGGCCGCAATGAGGCTGTGGCGAGCATCGAGGAGGTCTGCGAGGGCGTCAGCGTCGACCACTCCGGCCACCCTATCGAGGACGTACGGTGCAAACGCCGAGTCGTCGGTTTCGGCATGGGCCTTTTTAAAGGCCGTCTGGGGGTCTGCGGGGAGTTCGGGCAGTCGACCCTGCTGGTGGTATCGCTCGTAGAGGGTCGCCTTGAGCACCGTGTTGAAGGAGGCTTGGCGGGCGACGATTTTGTGGGGGTTGTCGAGTCGGTCGAGACCCTGAAGTTCACACCATGCGTCGACCTCGCGGTCGAGCGAGGGGTCGACAGTCTCCGTGAGTCGACTGTGGATGCGACTCGCGGCGGTTTTGAGGACTGTCTCAGGTGTGGTCGACGGGCTCATTCGTTGGTGAATAGTCGGGTATCGTATCAAAAGAGCGTTCGCATAACAAGACTGTGACGGGCAAAACAGTAAGGTATCTTGACGATAATTCGAGTGGTGGTGACAATCGATGAGTGAGACCGACTTTGTAACGCGGATCGAAGTGGCGGCTGTGCAGACACAGATGGGTGAGTACAACGACGTTGCGGTCGAAATCTACCCCAGTTGGGTCAAAATTGAAGACGATCCCGGTACGCACTGGATTCCACGGGAGAAGGTTACTGAGGTCTTCGATCAGGAATAATTCCCAGAGCGATTTTACGGCTCACGACGTTGTTCGTTGCAAAATAGCCCGGGCGGATTCGAACCACGGTCGCTCCTTTCAGTCGCTCCCTGTTCCGAATCCGCAGAGCGATATTCGCCGCTCGCAGTATTGCTTGCGGCAGAATAGTCCCGGGCGGATTCGAACCGCCGTCATAGGCTCCAAAGGCCCATATGATTGGCCACTACACCACGGGACTCCGTCTACAGTTCGGACCGCCGATTTACATAGTCCTTTCTTTTCACGCTCCGGTCGACACCCACCCACAGTCTTAGGCTCACAGCCACCAATCACCACCCATGGACCCCCGGTGTCCCGACTGCGGCGTCAGCCTCGAACGGTCGACACCCATGACGGCCCTCGACCGCGAGAAAATCAAACTCCGAACTGATGAGCCGCGAAAGGGAATCCTCGGCTCGCTCGGCGCGAAAGAAACGGTCGACGTCTTCGGCTACATCTGCCCCGAATGTGGACTCGTTCGGTGGTATGCAGATGTCGACGACAACTGAACCCACAGCACATTTAATGTCGTCTCCTGTGGGTGACGTATGGGATTCAAACGCGTTGGCGTCCTCTTGGTGGGCGTTGGCCTCTGTCTGTCGCTGTTTTCGGCGGTCGCCTTCGGCACCGTCTCCGCAAGCACCGAAGCCCTCTGCGAGGATCACGAGCCCGACTACAGCCTCGCTGGCGTCGACGGTCTCTCGGTCCAGTACTCCGATGGCTGTAACGAAAAGACCGTCAACCCACTGGTCACCGGCGGTGGACTCCTCACGGTCGCTGGCCTCGCTGTCGGTCTCGGCGGCGTCCTCCAAGACCGGTCGACCGAAGACTAAACCCTAACCACCCTACTTTACCAGCGTCACCCGCACCGGTGACCGAAAAACGACTCCTTCGGCCACACTGCCAACGAGATTTCGCGATTCACGATCTCGGCCATGACTGCCGAGGACAATGTGTTCAATGTCGTTGTCTTCGACGTAGTTGACGATCTCTCGACTTGGTCGACCAACCCGCGTCTCAGTATCTAACTCGATATCCTCATCAGTCTGCTCGCGGGCCGTCTCGAACAACTCCTCGGCGTACTCCTCGGCGCGGTCGTACCACGCCTCGCTGCCGTGCTGGGGCGTGTCGTAGGCCTCGACACCCAGCGACACGTAACTGTACCCCGGTTCGGTCGGGTCGATGACGTGCAGCAGATGGATCTCAGCGTCGGGGTAGTCGTCAAGCGCCACCGAGAGGGCGTTGTTCCCGAGCGGTGAGCCATCGAGGGGGACCAGTATCTGTCGAACCATACTCTGTTTTTCGCGCCGACACCCCAAAAGGCACAGTTCAATCAGCACTGAGAGTCCGGTTTACTGGACAGTCGACCAACCCTGAATCGCACCGAATGGACGGCTTTAAGCATGACAACCGAGGTCATACTGACGTATGAAACTCCACGAGTATCAGGCGAAGGAAATCTTTGCAGACGCAGGGATTCCAGTCCCTGCATCTCAACTCGCAGACAGTGTCGAGGGTGTACTCGACGCTGTCCGCGAGATTGGGTATCCAGCAGCTATCAAGGCACAGGTCCACGTCGGCGGCCGCGGCAAGGCCGGCGGCATCAAGATCGCAACCAACGAAGACGAGGCCCGCGAGGCAGCCGAATCGATCCTCGGCATGGATCTCAAAGGCTACCACGTCAACGAAGTGCTCGTCGAGCAGGGCGTCGACTTCGTCGACGAGTACTACGTCGGCGTGACGATGGACCGCAGCGAGGGCGAAGCCGTCGCCATGGTCTCCACCAAGGGTGGCGTCGACATCGAGCAGGTCGCCGAAGAAGACCCTGAGGCCATCGCACAGGAACACATCGACCCCGCATTTGGCCTGCACCCATATCAGGCCCGAAAAGTCGTCTACGATGCTGGTGTGCCCGCAGAGTACGCCCGCGATGTCACCGCGATCCTCTCGAAACTCTACGATCTCTACGAGGACAACGACGCCAGCGACATCGAGGTCAACCCGGTGATGATCACTGCCGACGACGACGTGATCGCCGCCGACGCCGTCATGAACATCGACGAGGACGCGCTGTTCCGGCACTCGGACCTCGCGGAGATGGAAAAGGACGCCTACCAGAACGACCTCGAACGAAAAGCTGGCGAGTACGGCTTCGACTACGTTCGACTCTCAGGGAATACAGGCATCATCGGCAACGGTGCCGGACTCGTGATGACCACCCTCGATCTGGTCGACTACTACGGCGGGACGCCCGCGAACTTCCTCGATATCGGCGGCGGCGCGAAGGCCCAGCGCGTGGCCAACGCGCTGGATGTCGTCTTCTCCGACGAGAACGTCGACAGCGTCGTCTTCAACATCTTCGGTGGGATCACCCGCGGCGACGAAGTAGCGAAAGGAATCAACGAAGCACTCGAACAGTTCGACGAGATTCCCAAACCGGTCGTTGTTCGACTGGCCGGAACCAACGCCAAAGAAGGGATGGAGATCCTGAACACCGACCTCGTGCAGGTCGAAGCAACCCTAGAGTCAGCGGTCCAGCGTGCGGTTAAAAACGCCGAAGAGGTGGCACAATGAGCATTTTCGTTGACGACGACACCAGAGTAGTAGTGCAGGGAATCACCGGCGGCGAGGGCAAGTTCCACACCGAGCAGATGCTGGAGTACGGCACCAACGTCGTCGCTGGCGCGGTCCCCGGCAAGGGCGGCCAAGAGGTCGCAGGCGTCCCCGTCTACGACACCGTCTACGAGGCCGTCGAAGCCGAAGACGCCGACGCCTCGGTCGTGTTCGTCCCGCCAGCATTCGCGGGCGACGCGATCTTCGAGGCCCTCGACACGAACCTCGATCTCGTCGTTGCGATCACCGAGGGTGTCCCAACGCAGGATATGGCCAAAGTGAACAAACGACTCAGTGAGGTCGACACCAAACTGCTCGGCCCGAACTGTCCGGGCATCATCACCCCTGGCGAGGCCAAACTCGGCATTCTCCCCGGCAACATCTTCGAGTCAGGGAATGTGGGTCTGGTCTCCCGGTCTGGTACCCTGACCTACCAAGTCGTCTCGAATCTCACCGAGCGCGGCATTGGCCAGACGACCGCGATTGGAATCGGTGGCGACCCGATTATCGGAACGTCGTTCATCGACGCCCTCGAAGCCTTCGAGGCCGACCCCGACACCGAAGCAGTCGTGATGTGCGGCGAGATCGGTGGCGAGGACGAAGAGCAGGCAGCAAAGTACATCGCCGAGAACATGGACACCCCGGTTGCTGGCTTCATCGCCGGGCGGACCGCACCGCCAGGAAAGCGCATGGGCCACGCTGGCGCTATCGTCTCGGGTTCGGGTACCGGCACCGCAGAGTCGAAGATCAACGCACTCAACGATGCAGGCGTTCCGGTCGGCGACACCCCCGAAGAGGTCGCTGACGCCATCGAAGACTTCCTGTAGCGGTACACTACCCCGTTTTACCGACTCAGTCGACATCACCAGCTATACCGGGCGTGCGGCCAGTATCTCTTCATGGTCGCAATTATCGGTTCTCTTGTTGCGTTCGTCATCGCGCTGCTGATTGGTGGATTGGCCATCTACATCAGCGCCCGACTCCTGATTGACGTCGACGACTACAGTCACGCCGTCGTCACGGCGGTCCTTGGCGCAGTCGGCTGGGCGCTCACGTCGTGGATTCCGCTCATTGGGCCCGTCATCGCACTGATCGTCTGGGTCGGCGTCATCAACTGGCGCTACCCCGGCGGCTGGACGAAGGCCGCGATCATCGGACTCGGTGCGTGGCTCTCCGCACTCGTCATCCTGTTCGTCGTGAACTCGATCCTCGGCCTCGGCATCGGTGCGTTCGGCGTTCCCGGCGTTTAAAAACGTAGTCGGTGACTACTCACGATTTTAAACAGGTAGTCGACGGCTATGCTCGGTCTTTAAACAGGTAGTCGACGGCTACTGCCGGTCCAAAGATAGCGTTGAAGATATAATATCACGGTTCACTGCTCACCCAACAGGCTTCAGACATTTCTTCACTTCGTTCAGTCATGTCTGAAATCGCGCGAACTCGCTCCGCTCGTTCGCTGACTTCTGCAACTCCTTCGCGCTGCTCAGTCGTGGCGGAAGGCGCGTGAGTTCACTTCGTTCACTCACTGCTTTCCGACACGCTTTCGCTTCGCTCAATCGTGTCGGAAACAACGCATCCCGGTAAACACCATCGCCATCCCGTGTTCGTCGGCCGCCTCGATCACGTCCTCGTCGTTCACCGAGCCACCGGGCTGAATCACGGCCTCGATTCCGGCCTCTGCGGCGGCCTCGATTCCATCCGGGAACGGGAAGAAGGCATCCGACCCCATCACGGCACCCTCGGCACTCTTGCCTTCGGCGTCACGCCCTGCTTTCTTGCCAGCCAGTTCAACAGCGTCGACACGCGACACTTGGCCCACACCGAGGCCAACCGTCTCGGTCCCCGATGCAAACACGATCCCATTCGATTTGACGTGTTTGAGCGTCTGCCACGTGAACTTCATCGTCTTCAGTTCCGCGTCGGTTGGCTCCCGCTCGGTGACGACCTCGAACTCCTCTATCGACGGCGATGCCAGATCTCGCTCTTGGACGAGTCGACCACCAACAATCGGTTTTTCGGTGAGGCGCTCACTAATCTCGCCGAGTTCGCCGACGTCGAGCACGCGGAGGTTCTTTTTATCGGTCAGCACGTCAAGTGCAGCGTCGGTATACCCCGGCGCAACGACGACCTCTTTGAACGAGTCGACGACCTGCTCGGCGGTTTCGGCATCACATTCGCGGTTGAGCGCGACGACGCCACCGAAGGCGCTTTTGGGGTCGGTTCGGAGGGCCTTGTCGTAGGCTTCTGACAGTGAGTCGGCGGTCGCACAGCCCGCCGGGTTGGTGTGTTTGATCACCGCTGCGGCTGGCTCGTCGAACTCCTTGATCAGGTTGAGCGCGCCGTCAGCATCGTTGTAGTTGTTGTACGACAGCGCTTTCGCGCCTTCGTTGAGCTGCGGCGCAGAGACGACGTTGGCTTCCTCGCAGGTACCGTCGGCGTACACGGCACCGTCCTGATGGGGATTCTCGCCGTATCGCAGCGTATTCGAGAGGTCGTCAGAGACCAGTCGACGCTGTGGGAAGTCCCCGCCAGTGTCGCCCTCGATTTCGACCGTCTCGGCGTCGGTGTCGACGCTTACACGATCCTCGGCGACCCATCGGATGGCTCGGGGATAGGCCGTGAACTCGGCATCGTACAGCACACGCTTTTTGAGATCGTCCGTCTCGTCGTCCTCGTAGACCGGGACGGCCTCTTGGGTGACGATGGGTCCGGCGTCGACCTCCTCGGTGACGACGTGGACCGTACAGCCGGTCATCCTCGCTCCGGAGTCCAAGACCTGCTCGTGGGCGTCCATGCCGGGGAACGCAGGCAGGAGGGAGGGATGGATGTTCAGCGTGGTTGGTGCGTTGTCGACGAACGCCTCGGTCAGCACACGCATGTAGCCATCCAGACAGACGATATCGAAATCGTAGCTGTCGAGTGTTTCGAGGATACGCTCTTCGTGGGACTCGCGGGACTCACCCTCATCGCGGGTGACGACCTCGGTTGGGATACCGCGCTCGGAGGCCCCTTCGAGAACCGGTGCACCGTCTTCGTTTGTGAGAACGATAGACAGCTCCGCACCGCCCGGCATCCGGTCGGCGATATGCAGCAGATTTCGGCCGCGATTGCTCGCTAAGCCAGCGATTTTGACCATATGTGAGCCACCCGTGGCGACCGAAAAACAGTTGCGGTCGACTGCGACCTGTACGTGTTTGTGGATAGATAGCGCACTGAACACCGCCGAACGCTGGAAAATATGCACGAGGCTGAGGGTTGCTTTCGACATTCTTTTGGGAGTACCACCACCTGACTCAGCCATGACTGAACTTCCGCGATCCGACCCACTGGCGGCGGTCTCGCCGCTCGACGGTCGGTACGCCCGCCGGACGGCCCCACTCTCACCGTACGCCAGCGAATCCGGTCTCATGCGCGCTCGTGTCCACGTAGAGGCTGACTACCTGCTCGCCCTCGCCGATCTCGATGCCGTCCCAATCGAGTTGAGCGACGCCGAGTCGACCACCCTCCGTGAGACCTACGAGAGCTTCAAGGCCGAGGACGCCCGACTGATCAAAGAACTCGAAGTCGACGGCGCCGCCGGGTACACAGCGACTAACCACGACGTCAAAGCGGTCGAATACTTCCTCCGCATCAAGCTGGACGACTCGGAGGCTGTCGACGACGCCGAACGACTCTACCCGTGGATTCATTTCGGCCTCACCAGCGAGGACGTCAACAATCTCGCTCACAGACTGCTGGTCAAACCGGCTGTTGAGACCGTGCTCGTCCCCACGCTGCAGGATCTCCGCGACGAACTGGTCGACCTCGCCCACGAACACAGCGACCTCTCGATGCTGGCCCGGACCCATGGCCAGCCCGCGACGCCGACCACGTTCGGCAAGGAGATGGCCGTCTACGCCTCCCGGCTCGGCAAGGCCATCGGGCGTGTGCAGGCCACCACTGACGACCTCTCGGGCAAACTCGCAGGGGCTTCTGGGACCTACGCGGCCCACCACGCCGCCTATCCCGATGTCGACTGGCAGGCCTTTTCGGAATCCTTTGTCACCGACCTCGGTCTCGACCACACCGAACTCGCCACGCAGGTCAACCCCTGTGACGATCTGAGCGCGGTATTCGACGCCCTGCGCGGCGTTAATAACGTTCTAACAGATATGGATCGGGATATGTGGCTCTACATCTCGGATCGCTATCTCGGTCAACAGACCGTCAAAGGCGAAACCGGCTCGTCGACGATGCCCCACAAGGTCAACCCCATCGACTTCGAGAACAGCGAGGGCAACCTCTCGAAAGCCAACTCGGATCTCACGTTCCTCGCTGACTACATCACAACCTCTCGACTCCAGCGGGATCTCTCGGATTCGACGGTCAAACGCAACATCGGTGCGGCCTTCGGTCACTGTCTGATCGGGTATAAAAAGGCCCAAGCCGGATTGGACAAGATCGTCCCCAACGAGCAGGTAATGACCGAGGAGCTGGAGGCCACCCCCGAGATCATCGGTGAGGCGGTTCAGACGATCCTCCGACGAGAGGGCGACACCGACGCCTACGAGCGTGTCAAGGACCTCACTCGCGGCAAACACGTGACAATCGAAGACTTCTACGACCTCTTTGAGTCGCTTGATGTCGACGAGTCAGTTCGTGAGGAACTGCTCGCACTGACGCCGACCGGCTACACTGGCGTTGCCGACGAGTTGGTCGACCAAGTCGACGACTGATCGTAGTCGGTGACTAACGGGAGTAGAGATCAAGTAACGCAGGTGTCGACTTTTAGAAAACGACTACTCAGTAGCGTCGCGAACCGGTCACTCCGAATCCTTGGCGTGGGCGACGATAACGGGTGAGTCGGCCTCTCGCTGGACGTGTTTTGTGGTTGAGCCAAAGACGAACCGTTCGAGCGGGCCGACCGTCGGCGCCCCCATGACAGTGAGATCGTAGTAACTCGACTGCTCGGTGATTGCCTCGGTTGCATCCGACGCTTCGTAGAGCCAGGTGTCGACGCGCTCGGCGTCCTCCTCGGAGATGGTGGCCAGCGCCGAGTTCAGTACGGTCTTCCCCCGGTCGTGGCTCTCGTCGTCGTCGGATTCGATCACGTGAAACAGGTCGACTGCGGCATCGTTGGCGCGGGCGACCGCAACCGCGGTTTCGACGGCCAACTGGCTGTGGTGGCCGCCCGCAATCGGGACCAGAATCGAGGCAATCCGGTCGGTGGTCCCCCGACCGTCGACGGTGAGGACATCAGTTTTCGAGGAAAGTCGCTCGGCGCAATCCGAGAACAGTTCGCCGATCAGATGCTGTTTGGCGTCCCGTTCGATAACGAGCGCCGAGGGCTTGTGCTGGCTGACCACCGGGTCAAGCGACAGTTCGGTTTCGACTGGTGACGTCTGCGAGCAGTGACCGTCACGATGGCTTTCGGGAAGCGAGTCTGGGTTGTCGGCCGTGTCAGCCACTTCAGCCTCGGCGCTGACAAGCAGGTCACACTCTCGGCTCGTGGCGAGTGCATGGGCGACCGACGCAGCGCGGCGATAGGTCGTCTCCTCGCTGATCGGACCGAGTAAACAGGGACCAATCCGCGGATACTCCTCTGTGATTGATCCGGTTTCGGATACGCCGATCATTAGTATACACCATCCTGTGTGCTGATGTGGTATAAAGAACAGTGATATTGGACTGAGTGGTATGTATCGCGTTATTTTTCGATGATACTTTCTTCGACCGCCTCACCGAAGTGTCGGGCCACGTCTTCGTAGTAGACCAGCATCTCGTCGCCGGGTTCGAGGTCGGTGACGGCTTTTCGACCCTCACTGGTTGCGACCTTGATCGTCTCGGCGTTCTGGAGCAGTGTCTCGATCCGGTCGCCGTCGACGTCGAGTTCGATCCGGAACATCGGTCGTTTTTCGATCTTCACGCGGCCGACAATCGCCTCGCGCGTGTTGCCCTCGGTGTCGACGACCTGGACCTCGTCGCCGCTTTTGAGTTCGGCGAGATACTTCGTACCGCCGTCGGGCGTGCGAACGTAGGCGTGGACCGCGCCGGCGTTGACTCTAAACGGTCGGGAGGCGACGTACGGCGACTGGGCGGTTTCGGCGTGGACAAAGAACAGCCCGCGGGACATCGAACCGATCAACATCCCCTCGTCGTGGTCCATCAGGCTTCCCGTGTCGATACAGACGCGGTCGGCCATTCCGGTTCGTTCGACCTCCAAGACTTCGCCGTACTGCAGATCGAGTGTTTCGCGCTCGGCGGCATCGCGGACTTCGACAGTCTCGCGGATCTCGTCGGGATTGTCTGTGTCGAGCAGGACGCCATCAGAGCCGATTTCGAGCGTTTCGAAGGCGGTCTGTGCCTCGGAGGCGGTTGTCACACCAGCCAAGAGATCGGTTTCCTCGCCAATTCGGGCGATCAGGTTTTCGAGGGGGATAATCGTCCAATCCTCGCCGATGACGATGGTGTAGTCGGCATCGAGGGCCGCGGCCTCGGCGAAGGCCTCGTAGTCCTGATCGAAGATCCGAACGTAGGCTCCCTGTGCCCGATCATCGCTGTGTCGAAGTGTCGTCAGATCAGCGGAGCCCGAGAAGTCGGAGGGGAGGTCGACTGTCCCGTCGCCCTCGCCGTCTTTGCCCACGAAGTAGGCATCGGCTACTGCGGTCTCGGTTTCGGCCTCGTCGACCATGTCGGCGTCCGAGCGGAATGCGGCGACGTTGATGTCGCCGAGCTCCCGGACGCGCCCCACGTCGTGTTCGTCGACGAGGATCCAGTCGACGCCCGCCTCGATTGCGGTGGTGATTCGTTGCTTGCGAGTCTCCCAGTCGCCGACCGTGTCGTCGGCCTTCAGCCAAACCGTTCGCGTCATTACCTGTTGGTCAAAGCCGGACGGCTTGAACGTGACGGAACGACAGTCTCGTCAGTAGCAAAATCAGGCTTCGACAGTAAGTCCGGCCGCAGCAAGTGCGTCCTCAGCGTCGTGGTCGTCGTGAACAATCGCTGCTACTGCACGCGTGATCGCCTCGGGATCTTCGTGTTGGAAGATCGACCGTCCCATCGAGACACCCGATGCACCGGCATCCATCGCCCCACGGACCATTTCGGCGGTTTCGAAGTCCGTCCCGCGGCTCCCGCCAGCGATGACGATTGGGAGGTTCGTCGAATCACAGACGTGCTGGAAGCTCTCGGCGTCACCGCTGTAGCCGGTTTTCACCACATCCGCGCCGAGTTCTTCGGCGAGTCGGACCGCATGACCGAGATACTCCGGCTCGTCGCCTTCGATGCCCGGTCCGCGAGCGTAGGCCATCGCGAGGACGGGGAGTCCGTAGCGGGCAGCCTCACTGGTGAGTTCGGCGAGATCTTCGATCTGCTTGGGCTCGTAGTTGGAGCCGACGTTGATATGGAACGAAACGGCGTCGGCACCTGCGCGGATCGCCTCCTCGATGTTGCAGGTGACGCGTTTGTCGTTTTCGTCGGGCCCAATCGAGGTCGAGGCGTTCATGTGGACGATATAGCCGCTCCCGTTTTTGTGCGGGTGGACGCGGTCGGCGACGCCCTTCTGGGTGAGGACGGCGTCAGCGCCGCCGCTCGTGATACTGTCGACCGTTCCTTCGAGATCTTTGAGGCCATTGACCGCCCCGAGTGTGATCCCGTGATCCATTGGGACGATCAGGTAGCGACCGTCTGTGGAGATGCGTTCGAGTCGTGCGCTGAGTCCTGCGGACATAGTTGTTGTGTCACTCTCTGTCAGTAGTGGGCTATGTAGCTTGCGACTCCGACACCGTCTCAGACGGTGTCAACGTCCGGCGACTGACGCGCCGCACCCTCGTGTGTGCCGTCTGCGAGTTCGCGAGCCTTCATTTCGAGTTGTGCGGCGGTCTCGTCGACCGGCCGGTCGGAGTCGGCTCCCTCCGCGACGATGTCGACTAAGGCAGAGCCGACGATAATTCCGTCGGCTCCATTGGCGACGATCCGCGCGGCTTGATCGCCCGAGGAGATCCCGAAGCCGACCGCTTTCGGGACGTCCCATTCGGAGAGCCGCGCTAAACTCTGGGAGGTCTGGTCCGAGACATCCGTTTTCGCGCCGGTCGTTCCGAGTCGCGCCTGTACGTAGACGTAGCCCGAAACGCGGTCCATCATCCCTTCGAGTCGCTCGCCTTCCGTGGTCGGAGCGACAATAAAGACCAGATCCAGTCCGTGTTTGTCACACGCCTCACGGAGCGGGTCAGCCTCCTCTGCCGGGAGATCAGGGACGACAAAGCCAGAAATCCCGACCTCGGCGGCCCGCTTGACAAAGGCTTCGGGACCGGCCTCACCGCCACGGGAGCGACCGTATTGGTAAATGAGGTTATAATATGTCATACAGACGAGTGGCACGTCGACATCCAACTCCTCGACGAACTCGAAAAACTTCGAGGGCGTCATCCCGCCTTTCAGTGCACGGACAATCGCATTCTGGATCGTCGGCCCCTCAGCGATGGGCTCCGAAAAGGGAAGCCCGAGTTCGATGATATCCGCGCCGCCCTCGGCGAGTGCCTCGACATACGCTTTGGAGGCCTCATACGATGGATCGCCAACTGCGAGATACGGAATAAAGGCGGGGCCGTCGGCAAACGCCGCGGCGATAGCCTCGTTTTCGGCCATTTAAATCCCCTCCGAGAACATCGACATATCCGGCGCATTCGGAATCTCGCGGGCTTCCGTTTCCTCAATGGCCGACTGCAGGTCTTTGTCGCCGCGTCCCGAGACGTTGATGACCACGCTGCCCGAAAGCTCCTCGTAGTTTTCTTCGAGATACCCAAAGGCGTGGGCAGTTTCGAGGGCCGGAATAATCCCCTCGGTTTGGGAAAGTCGGTGGAACCCTTCGAGTGCCGCGTCGTCGTCGACCGTGACGGGCGTCACGCGATCCGTATCAACCAGATACGCCAACTCCGGGCCGACGCCAGCGTAATCAAGCCCCGACGAAATGCTGTGAGACTCCATAATCTGGCCGTAGGTGTCTTGGAGAAGCTTCGTGCGCGCACCATGCAGCACGCCCTCGTCGCCGGTCGAAAGCGACGCGGAGTTCGGCGCGACGCCCTCTTCTTCGTCGACCGCGAGCGACGAGCCACCGGCCTCGACTGCATAGAGGTCGACCGACTCGTCGTCGACGAAGTTGGCAAACGTCCCCATCGTGTTCGAGCCGCCGCCCGCACACGCGATGACTGAGTCTGGTAGCCCACCGATCTTCTCGTGGGCCTGCTCGCGAGCCTCTTCGGAGATCACGGCCTGGAAGTCCCGAACCATCGCCGGGAACGGGTGGGGGCCGACGACCGATCCGATGACGTAGTGGGTCGTCTCGACGCTTGCGGCCCAGTCGCGCATCGTCTCCGAAATCGCTTCCTTGAGCGTGCCCCGGCCCGCCGTAACCGGTTTGACGTCCGAGCCGTTGAGCTTCATCCGGAACACGTTGGGTCGCTGGCGATTGATGTCGCGTTCGCCCATATAAATGGTACAGGGCATATCCAGATGCGCCGCGGCCATCGCGGTCGCGGTGCCGTGTTGGCCCGCGCCGGTCTCGGCGATGATCCGGTCTTTGCCCATATATTTGGCAAGGAGGACCTGCCCAAGGGCGTTGTTGAGTTTGTGTGCCCCACCGTGGAGCAAGTCCTCACGCTTGAGGTATACATCGAGATCGTAGCGCTCGGAGAGTCGGTCCGCGTGCTGGAGCGGGGTGGGTCGACCGCCGAAATCCGCCAGTCGCTGGCGGAACTCGTCCATGAACCCATCCTCATTCTCCAACACATACCGCTGGTAGGCATCCTCTAACTCCCCGATTGCGGGCATCAGTGCCTCGGGTACGTACTGTCCGCCGTAGTCGCCGAATTTGCCGTCAGTGCTCATTGTGTCTCACTTCGTGTAAACCGCTCAGTGTTCGTCTGTGGATCGCCATCCATGATGGCAGTTCCGATGAGCAGTCCATCGGCCCCTGCCTCACCCATTCGCTGCACGTCTTCGACCGTCGACACACCACTCTCCGCGATCAGCGTCACGTCGTCTGGAACCTGCGGAGCCAGTTCCTCGAACGTTGCGAGGTCGACTTCCAGTTGGCCGAGATCCCGGTTGTTGATCCCGATTATCGACGCGCCTGCGTCGACTGCCGCATCGAGTTCGTCCTCTGTGTGAACTTCGACGAGTGGCTGGAAGCCACGATCCTCGGCTGCCCGCAGCATGGGTTCGAGGTCGTCGCCGAGGAACCGCGCGATCAGGAGGATCACGTCGCTTTCGACGGCATCGAGGTGGGCCTCTCGCAGCAGGAAATCCTTGCGGAGGACTGGGACGTCGACCGCCGCCCGAATGCGTTCGAGGTTCTCGACTGAGCCGCCGAAATGGTCCGGTTCGGTGAGTACTGACAGTGCAGCGGCCCCACCCTCGACCATCGCTTTGGCGAGGTCGACCGGATCGTTCCTGTTGGTTCCCTCAGTCGTCGGACTGGTCGGTTTGACCTCCGCGATAATCGGCACGCGCCCCTCAGATTCGGCAGCCGCGAAGGCTTCGGGAAGGGACCGTGGGTCGATTGTGAGACGACCCTCGCCACCGTCTCGCTCGGCGGCCGAATCGAGAATTCCCCGGACTGCTGGTGCCAACTCATCCGCAGTATAGTTCATCTATGTACACTGATGTACGTATGTGTTCATAATACTTGCGCCCTGAGACAGAACCCTTGAAGGCACCCGGGGCGTGAGCAGAACTATGACTACCGCAGGCATCTTTGCACGACGGTTCGATGCTATCGATACCGTGGTGCAACTAGGAGTTGCAAGCGGTCGGGCGATCAACGTCTCGTTTCCGGAAGATATCCCGGAAGACGCTGAGACGGACCACGAACTGCTTGATGCGGTCGAGGCGTTTCTCGACGGCGACCCGACTGCGGTCAACGAGGCCGAGATCGGGCTGACGGTGCCGACCGACCAGCGAGCGGTGCTCGAAGCTCTCGACTCGGTATCACCGGGGTCGACGGTAACCGTCTCACGACTCGCGCGGATCGCGGGACTCGATCCCAGCGACGAGGGGGATATCGCCACGGTTCGGGACGCGCTCCGCAACAACCCGCTGCCGATCTTTTTGCCGGATCACCGCGTTCGCGACGGGCAGGGCGCAACCCCACCACAGGTCGCCGCGGCGCTGCGTCGACTCGAAAACGACTCTTAGTCGTCGAGGTATCTCGACATCCCGAGTGCACCGAACAGGAAGAAGGCCGCCCCAACTGGGCCATCGAACTCGAAGGCAAACTGAAACTCGATACTGACGAGTGTACTCCCGAGGATCATACTGATCGCGGCGGCTGCGACGGTGAGATTTCGCTCGGGAATCCGAAACAGCGTCAGCGCGACGAAGGCAACGGTGCCACCGATAACCAAGGTCGGCACCAGCGGATGGCTCGCTCCGATATCCAAGATGACGAGAATACAGCCAACGGCGATCATCCCGGTCGCCACTAACAGCGGGATATCATCGGGGTCGACTGCGAACAGCCCCTCGGTATCCATGCCGCCGACAAAGACGTCATCCCTCTTGAATCTACGGTTCAAATTACCATTGCTGAGAGCCCTTTAGGCCATCTCCGGGCCTTCGTGGACGACGAACTCCGCAGCGTTGACAACGTAGTGCGCCACGATCACGACGACCAAACTCTCGGTGAGTACGAAGGCAGCCGCCAACCCGAGACTGAGCAGCCCGGTGACGACGATTCCCAGCCGACCCTGTGCACCATGGCCAAGCGCGAACGCGACCGAGGAGCCAACAGCAAGGAGCCACGGCGAGACTCCAAATCCGGCGTGGACGACGCCGATCAGTGCCCCCCGGAATAGCAGTTCCTCGAATCCCGCGATAATGGGGAGGACGACGACCAACAAAATCGCCCACCCGGCGGCCGTCTCCGGTGTGAGAGCCTCTCGAAGCGTGCTCGGCGTCGACAGTCCCTGCCAGCGGGCGACTCTACCCGCCGCCTCGTTGAGTCCGTACAACACGACGCCGACGGCGACGCCAGTACCGACTGCTCCGACTGTCAGGGTCTCCGAGGAGAGACCGAACGCTCGGGCCGGAACTTGGGTATACCACGCCATCGCAAGAAGCAGGACTCCGAACAGTCCCTGTGAAAAAACAACGTTCGCCAACAGCGCGGGCGTCGACAGTGGGGGTGCATCCGGCGTTCTGGTCGACTCGGCTGGTTGTGTGATCGGTGCTTCGTCGGCGTCGACTGACTCACCCTCGACATGAACTGGCTCCTCGGTGTCGAATCGATCCCGCTCGCTGTCGCTTGCGTCAGTCTCGGTATCAAATAGCGTCTCGTCGCTCACACCTCCGTCAACCTCATCTGTCACCTCGGGCGAGTCGGTCGACTTCGGTTCGGACAGTGCCGCCTCATCCAACTCAGTCGCCGAGGCACGTGCTAACACAAGTAGCAACACGAGAATAATACCGACAGCGCCGGAAAATGTTGCCCAGTCAGCCATACGGAGCGGCTGTTACTGCGGGCTTGGACTGGATGGACCGGCGACGTTCCCGTCTTGGAGCGCCGAGCCGGTAATGGATTTGAGCCGGGCGATCAGCGAATCCTTCTCGCCTTCGCCTTCGAGGGCGACTTCGAGGACTTCGCTGATGTGACTGACAGGGATGATCTCGATCATCTCTCTGTACTCGTCTTCGATCATCACGTCCTGTTCGTTCGCCTTCGGAATGATGACCGTCTTACAGCCGGCCTTGGCAGCGGCCTCGATCTTGTGGGTCACCCCACCGACCGGTAGCACGTCACCGCGAACCGACAGCGAGCCGGTCATCGCCAAATTCTGACTGACACCGACGTCTTCCAGCGCCGAGATGACCGCCGTCGCAACCGTAATCGACGCCGAATCGCCGTCGACACCGGACTGGCCGGTCTGGACGAACTGGATGTGAACGTCCTTCTCGGCGAGGTTCTGATCCGAGAACTTCTTGATGATTGCCGAGACGTTCTGCACGGATTCCTCGGCCATCTCCTTGAGTTGGCCGGTCGCGATGACTTGGCCGGGGCCCTGTGATGGCGTCACTTCGGCCATCACCGGGAGCATGATGCCGGAGTCCTCGCCCATCACGGCGAGGCCGTTGACACGGCCGACTTGGTAACCGTCCGAGACCTGCAACTCGTAGTCTTTGCGGCGCTCGATGAACTCGTCGGCCAACTGCTGTTCAATCGACCGTGAGCGTTCTTTGGCCTGCAGGACGTGGTCTCGCGTCGTGAACTCGGCGTCCTCGGCGCGTGCGATGTCGCCTGCGACACGCACCAGTCCACCGAGATCACGGAACTTGAGCGTGAGGTGGCCTTTTCGACCAGCACGCCGGCGAGCTTCGAGGATGATCTCCTCGATGGCTTCGTCGTCGAACTGCGGCAGTCGACCGTCGTTGGCGACCTCCTGGGCCACGAACCGGACGTACTTCCGGCGCATCTCGGGGGTGTCCTCGATGGTGTCCTCCATGTACACTTCGTAGCCGTACCCCTTGATCCGCGAGCGAAGCGCGGGGTGCATGTTCTCCATCGCATCGAGGTTCCCGGCGGCGATCATGATGAAGTCCGTCGGGACGGGCTCGGTCTGGACCATCGCACCCGAGGAGCGCTCGGACTGGCCCGTGATCGAGAACTCGCCCTCCTGAATCGCGGTCATCAGGTGCTGCTGGGAGCGAATGTCGAGGGTGTTGATCTCGTCGATGAACAGCACACCCTTGTTCGCCTTGTGGATGGCACCGGGCTCAACGCGGTCGTGGCTCGGTGTCTCCATCCCACCGGACTGGAAGGGGTCGTGTCGAACGTCGCCCAGCAGTGCGCCGGCGTGACCACCGGTTGCGTCGCGGAACGGCGCGGTGGTGGTATCGGAGTTGTTGACGAGCAAGTTCGGCACCATCGCGTCGCTGCCGCGGGATGCGTAGCGGAAGGCGAGATAGATGATCCCGGCTGCTAGGATGCCCAAGAGGATCTGGCCGGCGATGATGAGCGCGTAGCCCAACACGACGGCGATGATGATCCACATCAGGAAGGTCCGCATCTGGTTTCGCTTGCGGGCTTCTTCCTTGTGGGCGTCGACGATCTGTTCGCCTTTGCCGGCTGGCACAGTGCGAACTTTCGGCTTGTTGCCGTCGTCGGGATTGTGGTAGATCAGGACGTCCTGCAACTCCTCTTTGGGGAGGAGTTCGGTCATCGCCTTGGCCAGCATCGATTTGCCGGTCCCGGGCGAGCCGATCATCATCACGTGGCGGCGCTGTTTGGCCGCTTTGATGATGACGTCGCGGGCGTGTTCTTGACCGATGACCTGATCCACGAGTCGCTCGGGGATCGACACGTCCTCGGTCGAGTCGATCAGGAGGCCGCCCAGCAGGTCGTCTTTGTCGACATCGTCGGCGATTGGGGCGTCGACCTCGACATCGCTGCCGAGTTCCTCAATCGACGGTGGGTCATCGTCGTCGTTGGTCTCCGACGGTGTGTTCGCGCGTGACCGGGAGTCGCCGCCAGAAGGTCCTGACTCGAACAGTTCGTCGTCGGTCAGCACCGCTTCCGGTTGCGATGGCTCATCGTCCGCCGACTGCTGGTCGTCGACTGGGTCACCGGCCGACTCCTCGGTGAGTTGCTGCCCGTCGTCGTGCCCGTTGTCGACCGACTGGTCGTCGGTGGTGGACGGTTTCTCGTCGTTCACCCCTGAATCGGGGGGACCGTCGTCAGTGTCCGTATCGTTACTCATAGAGAACTCTTTCGCTGTCAGAAAAGACGAACTGGCGATTGATATACTTTCTCCCATTCACCAACACTGCCACTACACCATAATCACCGGATACAGACGCTCTCAATCCGTAATAACTGAATCGTGGAAACTCGCCGTATTTATAAATAGCGCCGTGGTATGAGGCGGTATGCGAGGGTTCTATATCGGTCGGTTTCAGCCCTATCACGACGGTCACCACCACATGGTCGAGGAGATCGCCGACCAAGTCGACGAACTCGTCCTCGGCATCGGGAGTGCGGGCGATTCCCACAGTCGACGGAACCCGTTTACAGCGGGCGAACGCGTGATGATGGTCACCAAATCGGTCGCCGAGTTCGATATACCGACCTACGTGGTGCCCATCGAGGACCTCGAACGTAACTCGGTGTGGGTGAGCCACGTCCAGAGCATGTCCCCAGCGTTCGATGTCGCCTTCTCCAACAATCCACTCGTGATTCGGCTGTTCGAGGAGGCTGGCGTCGAGGTCCGACAGTCACCGATGTTCCACCGCGAGGTGCTCGAAGGGACCGAACTCAGAGAGCGAATGATTGACGGCGGTGACTGGGAATCGCTGGTCCCCGATCCGGCCGCAGCGGTCATCAGAGAGTGTGGCGGCGACAAACGCATCCAGCAGGTCACCGATTCTGATGGGGCAACTCACACCGGTCGATGATTACACTCGCCTCCGATTTCGGATCGCCGTATCCCGCCGCGATGAAGGGCGTGATACTCTCGCGGACAGAGACAGAGTTGGTCGACATTAGTCACGACCTGCCGCGACAGGACCCGCGTCCGGCGGCCTTCTGGCTCCGCGAAACGGTTCCTTATTTTCCACCAGCCGTCCACCTCGCGGTGGTCGATCCGGGTGTCGGTACCGACCGACGAGCAATCGTGATCCGTGTTGGTGACCATGCGCTGGTCGCCCCCGATAACGGTCTGCTTCGGCCGGTCGTCCGTCGACTCGCCGAAGAGGCCGACTCACCGGTGATCTCGGCCTACGAAATCACGGTCGACGATCCGGCCTCGTCGACGTTCCACGGTCGGGACGTGTTTGCGCCGGCAGCCGCCGAGATCCACGAAATCGGCGTCGACCGACTCGCCGACCTCGACATGCTCTCGCCTATCGACCTCACGTCCTGCGTCGACCTCTCATTCCCCGAGCCAACCATCGAGGGCGAGATCATCCACGGCGAGGTCCTCGTTGTCGACGACTTCGGCAACGTGATTACGAACGTTCCGGGCGAGCTGCTCGCAGACGCCGAGCAAGCTACCGTTGCCGGTGTCACCGTGCCGTATGTCGACACGTTCGACCGCGTCGACGCCGGCGAGAAACTGCTTACGGTCGGGAGTCACGGCTACGTCGAGTGCGACGTGAATCAGGGCCGAGGTGACGAGGCGTTCGGACTCGCCGCCGGTGATGCTGTGCGGATCGTAGTCGACGGCACGACAGCCCCCGAGTAGCGACAGCAGCCGAGGGCGGCACGTTCTTTCGGCTGGCGACCCAAACGTGGGTATGCATGTCGTTGTCCTCGGTGCTGGCTACGCTGGTGTGACACTTACTCGCAAGCTCGAAGCCTCGTTGCCACCCGAAGCGACGCTCACACTCGTCGACGAAAGCGACACCCACCTCGTCCAACACGAGGTCCACCGCGTCATTCGGCGGCCTTCGATCACCGACACCATCGAGGTCCCATTGGAGTCGCTGTTTGATCGCGCCGAAATCGTCACTGGGCGTATCGAGGACGTCGACACCGACACCAATAGTGTGGTCCTCGACAGTGGCGAGACGCTTGAGTACGACTACGCCGGGCTCTGTCTGGGTGCCGAAACCGCCTTTTATGACCTGCCGGGGATCGAAGCCCACGGTGTGCCACTCAAGTCGGTCAGTGACGCCGAGAGGGTCCGACAGCAGGCCCTCGACGCCATCGACTCCGGCGAGCAGTCGACGTTCGTCGTCGGTGGCGCAGGCCTCTCAGGCGTCCAAGTCGCCGGAGAGTTGGCAACCCTCGCCGAGGAGGAAGACGCAGCCGACCGGATCGACGTAATCCTCCTCGAACAGTTGGCGTCGGTTGCCCCGGCGTTCCCCGAGGCATTTCAGCAGGCGGTTGCCGACGAACTCACTGAGCGAGACATCGAGATTCGAACTGAGACCGCGGTCAGCGAGGCCACCGAGTCGACCATCGAGACTCGCCACGAGTCGACTGGCGAGACACACTCAATCAACTCTAATCTCTTTGTCTGGACCGGCGGCATCGGCGGCTCGGCGGCGATGGCTGGCGATCGCCCGGTCGTCCAAAGTGACCTCCGGCTAACGAAGTCGACGTTCGCACTTGGCGATGCCGCGAAAATTGTCGACGCCGACGGCGAGGCGGTCCCGGCCAGCGCGTCGGCAGCGATTCGGTCGGCCAACGTGGCGGCGAAGAACATCTCCCAACTCGTAGAGTGGGAGCTATCGGACCGTGAGGGGTTCGAACCACGGCTAAAACAGTTCAGATTCGACGTGCCGGGCTGGATCGTCTCGGTCGGCGACGGTGCGATCGCACAGGTCGGCCCGAAGGTCGTGACCGGGACGGCAGCGAAGGCGCTGAAGGCCAGCGTCGGCGCGGGCTATCTGAGTTCGGTACGAGCCATTCGGCAGGCGACGGAGTTGGTGGGCGAGGAGCTCAACGCCTGAGAGCCGACCCGTAATCGCTTACCTTTATTTCCTGCATCGATGGTCAGTAAGCGACACATGACGATTATATAAGGGCCTTCACGATTCCAGATTGGTGAGAATTCGAGGTTATTTGATGTATATATACTCCGTTTGTACACCTGTAATGGCTACATCAGAGATACAACTCCGAAGCACTATCGGGGGATTCACCGCGACTGGTCGACTGCACACGCTGAGCGTCTGGTTCATTCTCGCGCTCAGACTCATGATCGGGATCGCCTTTTTCCAGAGCGGTCTCGACAAGGTGCTTTCGGGGGAGTTTAGCGCCTCGGGCTACCTGCTGAACGCCCCGGCATCCAACGGGAGCCCCGCAGCCGACCTGTTTGCCGCAATGGGGCAGACCACATGGTTCGTCGAGTTCGTGAACGTCGCCGTGCCGTGGGGTGAGGTCCTCATTGGTCTCGGCGTGATCCTCGGCGCATTCACCCGACTCGCCGCCTTCTGGGGCGCGTTCATGATGCTGTTGTTCTACCTCGGCAACTGGGACATTGCCCATGGGTACATCAACGGCGACTTCGCCTACATGCTCGTGTTCCTCTCGGTGGCCGCCTTCGGTGCGGGTCGCATCCTCGGCCTCGACACCTACATCGAGGCTTACGAGATCGGTGGCGAACCTCTCACCGAGCGCTATCCGTGGATGCGGTACTTCCTCGGCTGACCACGAACAATCCCACACTAATTTTTGAGGAGTCGACAAGCGACGGTGTTGTGGGCGATGAACTCAACGACTGAACAACGACTGAACAGAGTCGACTACTGTGTCTCTGGTTCGTAGCGATGGACGTCGTCGACTGAGGGCGCGCCGATGGCGAGCACCTCAACAGGGCTGTCTGCACCACTGGGATTGAACGCTCGGTGGGGATTTTCCGGTTCGACAATGAACAGGTCGCCCTCGTCGATGACGTACTCTTTGTCTGGCGTGTCGACGTGTAGTTCGCCCCGTATTACGTAGAAGGCTTCCTCCTGTTCGTCGTGGTAATGGTATTTAAGCGGAATCTGTTCGCCCGGTGCTGCAGTCACGTGATTGAGGCCAAGCGTGTCGAGGCCGAAAGTTCGCCCAATCGACCGAAACTCACCGTCGGCTCTGTCGGCTGGCTCAATGCTATCCGGATCTACGACGTGATAACTCATCCTAAGAGGTCTAATTGATTGTGGACATATATAGTTCAGCAGGCGGAATCCGGAGCCGGAGCGCATTTATCGCCCGCCAGTCGACTGCCCACAGTGACAGTCCGGCTCGAATACGACGAGGGCACGCTCCGCATCGAGAGCGACCGCGAGAGCGATCCACCCCTCAGTGGCCTGCCGGGCGTCGAACCTGACCCCCGCAGCGACATGTCCCGCGCACCCGCCCAGTTCTACGCGCCGATCCGCGATGTTCTCCGTGAACTCGACGCTGACGTAGCGGACGCTGTGCTCACCCCCGAGCCACTGGCCCTCGCAACCTCCTACGAACTTCGCGACTACCAGCAGGACGCGCTCGACGCGTGGGTCGACAGCAACCGCCGCGGCGTACTCGAACTCCCAACGGGAGCCGGGAAAACCGTCATCGCGCTCGCCGCGATTGCCGACGCCGGAACGCCAACCCTGATCGTCGTCCCGACAATCGACCTGCTCGAACAGTGGCAGCGCGAACTCGAAACCGAGTTCGACGTGCCGATTGGTCGACTCGGCGGCGGCGAACAACGAGTAGAGGACGTAACCGTCGCTACGTACGATTCGGCGTACCTCCGAGCCGATGAACTCGGCGACCGATTTGGTCTCGTGGTCTTCGACGAGGTCCACCACCTCGGAGCCGAAGGATACCAAGACATTGCGCGACTGATGGCCGCGCCGGACCGCCTCGGCCTGACAGCCACCTTCGAGCGACCCGACGGCGCACACGAGGCGATCCGTGATCTCGTTGGGCCACGCGTGTTCCAGATTGCGGTCGACGAGCTGGCGGGCGACCATCTCGCCCCCTACGAAATTCGACGAATCGAGGTCGAACTCACCCCCGAGGAGCGCGCTGAGTACGACGATGTTCAGGGAATATTTGTCGACTACGTCCGCAAATCGAATATCAGCTTCAACAGCGGGAGTGACTACCTCCAGTTGGTCAAGCGCTCGGGCAACGACCCCGCCGCAAGGGAGGCCTTGCTGGCCAAACAGCGGGCCCGCGAGTTGATGATGAATGCCGAAAACAAACGCCACCAGTTGGCCCGAATTTTTGACCGTCATAAGGAGGATCGGATCATCGTCTTCACCGCCCACACGGAACTCGTCTACCGACTCTCCGAGCGATTTCTGCTACCAGCGATCACCAACGAGACCGGCGCAGCCGAACGCCGCGAGATCCTCGAACGGTTTCGGGACGGAACCTACAGCCGAATCGTCGCGGCCAACGTGCTCGATGAGGGCGTCGACGTCCCCGATGCCAACGTGGCAGTCGTCCTTTCCGGCAGCGGCAGCCAACGGGAGTTCACCCAGCGACTCGGGCGGATTCTGCGGCCGAAAGACGACGGCGGCCGGGCCATTCTCTACGAACTCGTGAGTGCGGAGACTGCTGAGGAGCGAGTGGCAGCGCGTCGACGGTGAGTCGTCACGCCGACAGCGAGGCCGCTGCCTCGTGACGCTAAGCCGCGGTCGAGATAGACCTTCCTCGGGGTGTTTATAAGTAGTCGCTTGCTAACGATACGCTGTGCTGACGAAGGACCTCCTCCGTGTCTCCCGGCGCGGCGGCAGCTACCGCCCGGAGTTCATCGGCCATGAGATACGGCCACTGGCCGTTCAACTGATCGAGATTTATAAGAATCACGTCGACCAATCACACCGAGCAGTCGACGAGGCCGTCGAGGCTATCGAACGTGAGGAGTCCGATTTTAAACTGGTCCGCGGGCTTGCCGCCCTGCTCGACCGCGAGGCGACCTTCGAGACGGTTGCACCGCTGCCACCCGAGCGAACCCGCCGTCGGGCCTTCGAGGCCGCCGAGACGGTCGGTGTCGCAACCAGCGAGGGGCGCAAGCAGGCTATCGAGATCGCTGCAGAGGGACTAGCGGTCGACACCGATGCTGTCGAAAAGTCGCTGTACGCCGACCGCGACTGCAACCAACGACTCACCGAATTCGATTGCCGGTGGGACCCAGAGACGCTCATCGAGCAGTACAACCTCTCGCTGGCCCAGACCGCGCTGTTCGACGCCACCGAAGTCCGGATTACGAGCGACGATCCACGTGGACTCATCTCGGCAATCAAACGACTCCGGCTGATGTACGAGATCGAACGCACGGAGTCCGAGGGGTCGACCCAACGAACCGTTGTCGTCACTGGGCCGGACCGACTCTTTCGGCGGACCCGGCGGTACGGAACCGCCTTCGCCCGACTGCTCCGGTCGGTCGCCACGAGTAGCGAGTGGGAGCTCCGAGCAACTGTTGACGACCGCGGCACCGAACGCGAGTTGGTGCTGACCGACCGCGATGTCTCAGTGCCGGGCGTCGACCCAATTGCCGAGCCAAGCTACGACAGCGGCGTCGAGGCCGACTTCGCTGCCCGCTTTTCAAACCTTGACCTCGACTGGGAGCTACACCGCGAGCCTGACCTCTTGGAGACCGGAACAAGCGTAATGATCCCCGATTTCGCCTTCGACTACCGCTATGCCGACTTCCGGGTCTATTTTGAGGTCATGGGCTTTTGGACACCGGCGTACGTCGACAAGAAGCTCGGCCAACTCGAAGCAGTCGAAGATGTCGACCTCATTGTCGCCGTCGACGATTCGCTGGGTGTCGGTGAGGAGATTACAGCCGCCGACCATCGGGCAGTTCCCTACAGCGGGTCGGTCCGCCTCAAGGATGTTGTCGACGTGCTTCGGGAGTACGAAACTGACCTTCTTGAGGCGGCCAGCGCTGATTTGCCCGAGTCGTTTACCCCTGTTGCAGATGTGACAACCATCGAGGCCGTCGCTGCGGAGTACGGTGTGTCGACTGACGCGCTTGCAGGGCGGGCGTTTCCGGACCACGAGCGTCTCGGGGAGCTGTTGGTTCGACCCACTGTGCTTGCCGATGTTAGTGAGCGGCTAACGGAGGGGATGTCGCTCACTGAGGCCGAATCCGTGCTCTCGGAGTACGGATTGACTGACACCAGTGCCGTATTATCAGCGGTCGACTACCGGGTTGTCTGGGAGGGTCTGACCGGTGGTACGTTGGAAAAACGGTAACCGGTAGCTGACTGTCCGCGTACTGCCACGGGACTTTTGCTGGTTGGGCTCCTCTGTTAGCTATGGTCCTCAAACAACTGTTCGCCTCGAAATGGTCGCGGCTGTTTAGTCTCGTCTCGGTGTTGATTAACGGGATTCGGGCACTGCTGAGTGGCAACCGACGCGTTGGTGCGCTGTTGGTTGGGGTCGCACTACTGGCCTACCGATGGTCGCCGCTTGGCATCGTGGTCACGATACTAATGTCCCTGTATGGTGATGAAATCCGCAACTGGGCGATGGATCAACCCGAACGACAGCCCTGATTTATAGCGTCGACAGCGCTTCTTGGTTGCCTTTCGGCACCGTCGACCGCAGTTCGTCGTACAGATACAGCCCAACCCCAACCGGTTCGCGCTCGCCAGCGAACTGGTGGGCAGCGATCAGATACCCCCAGTCGCCGTCCCAGTCGACATCTTGATCGTTGCCGCGGGCGAACTGCGCGGCCTCCTCAGCCGAGAGGTCGACGACGTTTTTCGTCGCGTGCTTGCCGAACCGCTGGACTGCGCTGTGGGTCGGTTTCCAGTGTTCTTGGCGAGTGCGGAGCACGGTCATCCCGAGTCCCTCGATACGAATCGGACTCGGCATGTCGTCTGCAAAGATCCATATTTTCCCTTTGCCTTTTTCCCAGAACGTGAACGACTCGAAGACGGCTGGCTCGATACCGAACCGTTCTTCGAAGAAGTCGACCACTTCCTCGCGGGAGGCCCGACCTGTCACCTCTCGGTCGTCGGGTGTGGCAGGCAGTCGACCGAACCGCTGGCCGACGTTGTCCCGCAGGTCCTCATTTTCGCTGGCTTCGTCACCAACATCGCTCATGCGGTCACCTCCAGTTTCGCACAGTAGAAGCCGCCGGTATCGTTAAGATGTGGATAGATCCGATGGGTGTTTTCGACGCTCGAATCGTAGGTTTCGTCCTCCCACTCAGTAACCCCCGGCCGCGATTCGATTGGGCAGTCGAACTCGACGACTTCACAGCCCTCTGTGTCGAGGACGTGGTCGACCACGGCCTCGTTTTCTTCGGGCGCGAACGTACAGGTAGAGTAGACAACCGTCCCGCCGGGTTTGGTCGCCTGAACCGCCCGCGAGAGGATTCCCTTTTGAATGGCCGACACGCTGTGGACGTGTTCGAGTGTCCACTGGTCGAGCGTATCGGGGTTCTTCCGAACCGTTCCCTCACAGGAACAGGGCGCGTCGACCAGCGCCCGGTCGAACTCGTCGAACCCGAACGGTTTCAGCGAGAAGTTTCGGCCGTCCTGCTGGGTCACGACGAGATTCGTGATCCCGAGTCGTTCGGCATTGTGCCGAAGCGCCGAGAGTCGACCGAGGTTGTTGTCGTTGCCAATGACGACCCCGGTGTCGTCCATCATCGCCGACAACTGAGTGGTCTTACTGCCGGGTGCTGCACAGCTATCCCATACCTTCTCGCCGGGTTGGGGGTTGAGCGCAATGGCTGGGAGTGCCGAGACCTCTTCCTGGCCGTGGAGCCAGCCATGGAAGTAGGGCCACGACGTGCCCGGGCCGCGTTCGTCGAGTCGCAGGATTTCGTCGTTCCAGTCGACCGTCTCGTAGCCGACGCCCTCCTCGTCAAGCCCAGCACGCACACGTTCTGGTGTCGCGTTGATCGTGTTGACGCGGACGACCGACGGCAGCGGTCGCTCACAGGCGGCAAAAAACGCCTCGCGGTCCTCGACCAGCGGGGCATACCGCTCTAACGGATTCATAGACTCTCTTCTCAGCGCCTCCGTTAGTCGGTTTCGGAGCGTGGCTCCGGCCCAGTCGACCAGTAGCCACCGACTACTACTGGACACCAATCGTTAGGTGCTGGCACACGTAGCTTAACCTATGGCACAAATTGACATTGTCGACGAACAGGTGTCGCTTGAAAGGCCGGTCCTGATCGAAGGCTTCCCCGGCGTGGGGTTGGTCGGGAAGATGGCAGGCGACCACCTGATCGATGCCTTCGATATGGACCACTATGCCAACGTCTTCTGTGAGAGTATTCCGCCGGTAGCAACCTACCAGAAGGACAACCGAGAGCTGGTGACGCCAGTTCGACTCTACGTCGACGCCGAGCGGGAGCTGCTGGTACTCCAGAGCGATGTCCCAATCGGGCCGGAAGGAGCCACAGAGTTCGGCAACTGTGTCGCCGGCTGGTTCGCCGAAACCGAGATCCTGCCGGTCTACATCTCTGGACTGCCGCGGCAGACCGAGGAGACACCTGCACTGTACGGTGTGTCGACTGATGGTACTGCTGGTGAACGACTCACCGAGGCAGGGGTCGACCAACCGGCCGAGATGGGACTCATTTCGGGACCGACCGGCGCGCTGTTGGCGCATGCAACCGAACACGACCACACTGCGGTTGGACTCATCGTCGAGTCGAACCCACAGCTCCCGGATCCAATCGCCTCGCAGGTCGTCATCGAGCAGGGTATTGAGCCTCTTGCGGACATCTCAGTACCAACTGAGAATCTGTCGACCCGTGCCGAGGAGATCGAGGAGGCACGCCAACAGCTGATCCAGCGGATGCAGCAAGCCAACGACGACAGCAGCCGCGCCCAGCCACTCCGAATGTATCAGTAGAGGCGTCGATAGTAGGTGTCCGTTTGCCATCCGTTTCTGAACTCTTAAGCCGCCGAAGCGACTGTACGGGAATATGAGCGAGGACCCAGCAGCGGTCGACGAATCGGCGTCCAAAAGCGACGACTCGGAGCCCGAAGAAGCCGAGACTGCTGGCACTGATCTGTTTGAGGAGGAAGAAGAAGAGGAAGAGGAATTCTTCGACGATGAGCAGAATGTCGAGGAACTCAAAGCCGAACTCGAAGCCAAAGACGCTGAGATCGAGGACCTCACCGACAAGCTCAGCCGGTCGCGGGCCGACTTCCAGAACTACAAAAAGCGGATGCAGAACAAACAGGAGGAGATGCAGGCCCGCGCGACCGAGGATCTCGTCTCCCGATTCACCAAGATCCGAGAGAACCTCGTCCGGGCACTCGATCAAGATCAGGATGCGGATATTCGACCGGGCATCCAGTCGACGCTCGACGAGTTGGATGCTATTCTCGACGAGGAAAACGTCGAGATCATCTCGCCGGAACCGGGCGAGGCAGTCGACCCCCAGCGTCACGAAGTGATGATGAACGTCGCAAGCGATCAGCCCGATGGCACGGTCGCCGACGTCTATCAAGCAGGCTACGAGATGGCGGGCAAAGTCTTGCAGGCCGCACAGGTCACCGTCAGCAGTGACGACGCCTGAGCAAGCAGTGGGTGAGTAAGTCGGTAACATTGCGGTCGTACAAAGAAACGTCGACCGGATCGATTTCTTCAGCCGCTAATCGCAAGACAGCGGCGACCCCTGCTGTCCGTTTGCGTCGGGCTGTCTAGTAACCTTTAACCGAGACAAGCCGGTAATTGGGGCCAACATGGCTAGCGAGAAGATTCTCGGAATTGACCTTGGGACCACGAACAGCGCGTTCGCGGTAATGGAGGGTGGAGAGCCGGAGATCATCGTCAACTCGGAGGGTAACCGAACGACCCCGTCGGTTGTCGCGTTCTCCGATGACGACGAACGGCTTGTCGGCAAGCCAGCCAAAAACCAGGCTGTACAGAACCCTGATAAAACGATCCAATCGATCAAACGCCACATGGGCGAGGAGGGGTACGAGGTTGAGGTTGAGGGCGAATCCTACACCCCCGAACAGATCTCGGCGATGATCCTCCAGAAGATCAAACGCGACGCCGAGGAGTATCTCGGCCACGATGTCGAGAAGGCCGTCATTACGGTTCCGGCCTACTTCAACGACAAACAGCGACAGGCAACGAAAAACGCCGGTCAGATCGCCGGCTTCGAGGTCGAACGCATCGTCAACGAGCCGACCGCAGCCTCGATGGCCTACGGCCTCGACGACGAATCCGATCAGACAGTTCTCGTCTACGATCTGGGTGGCGGCACGTTCGATGTGTCGGTCCTCGAACTCGGCGGCGGCGTCTACGATGTTGTCGCAACCAACGGTGACAACGATCTCGGTGGCGACGACTGGGACCAGGCGATCATCGATCATCTCGCCACAGAGTTCAAAAACGATCACGGCATCGAACTCCGCGACGACCGACAGGCACTCCAGCGACTCAAGGAAGCCGCCGAAGAGGCCAAGATCGAACTCTCCTCGCGGAAAGAGGCGAAAATCAATCTGCCGTTCATCACAGCGACTGACTCCGGCCCGGTCCACCTCGAAACCTCGATCACCCGCGCAACCTTCGAGAAGATTACCTCGGATCTGATCGAGCGAACCGTCGGCCCGACAGAGCAGGCCATCGAAGACGCCGGGATCTCCGACAGCGACATTGACGAGGTCATCCTCGTCGGTGGTTCGACCCGGATGCCACAGGTCGCTGACAAGGTCGAAGAGATCATCGGTCAAGAGCCAAAGAAGAACGTCAACCCCGACGAAGCCGTCGCCCTCGGTGCAGCGATTCAGGGCGGCGTCCTCGCAGGCGACGTCGACGACATCGTGCTGCTCGACGTGACCCCACTGAGCCTCGGTATCGAGGTCAAAGGCGGGCTCTTCGAGCGACTCATCGACAAGAACACGACGATCCCGACCGACGCCGCGAAGGTGTTCACCACCGCGGCGGACAACCAGACCTCGGTGCAGATCCGGGTGTTCCAAGGCGAACGCGAGATCGCCAACGAGAACGAACTGCTCGGGGAGTTCATGCTGACCGGCATCCCACCGTCACCGGCCGGCATGCCGCAGATCGAAGTCGAGTTCTCGATTGACGCCGACGGCATCGTCAACGTCTCGGCGGAGGATCAGGGCTCGGGCAACGCCGAGTCGATCACCATCGAGGGCGGTGCTGGACTCTCCGACGAGGAAGTCGACCGCATGCAGGAAGAAGCAGAGGAACACGCCGAAGAGGACCAAGAGCGCCGCGAGCGCATCGAGGCACGCAACGACGCCGAGGGCGCAGTCCAGCGCGCCGAGTCGCTCCTCGAAGAGAACGAAGAGGCCGTCGACGACGATCTCGAAGCCGGTATTCGAGACGCCATGGACGACGTCGAGGACGTGCTCGAAGACGAGGACGCCGACACCGAAGAGCTTCACGACGTGACCGAGGAACTCACCGAAGAGCTTCAAGAGATCGGCAAGCAGATGTACGAAGGACAGGCCCAACAGGCTCAGGCCGGTGCTGGCGGTGCCGGTGCCGCGGGTGGTCCTGAGGGCGGCTTCGGTCCGGGCGGTCCCGACGGCGCGGCTGGCGAAGGCGACGAGTACGTCGACGCCGACTTCGAGGATGCGGACGAAGAAAAAGACGACGAGTAGTCGACGCTGACGGTCGGTTGCAGTCGCTGCGTTTTGTTCTCGTATATATACTGGCCTGTCGACAGATCACCGAAACGGACATCTGACCTTTGGTCTCGGCGACCGAACACAGGGACATGTCCGCCAGTCGACCGAACGTCCTCCTACTTTTGACCGACCAAGAGCGTGCCGACCTCGTGGCTCCCGACGGGCTACCGGTCGACACGCCGAATATCGACCGCCTCCGCGAGGAGGGAATGTGGTTCGAGTCGGCCTACACGCCGACGAGCATCTGTACGAGTGCCCGTGCCTCATTGTTAACCGGCCTCTATTCGCATGCTCACGGCCTGCTTAACAACAGCCACGAGGCGGATGCGATCCGAACCGATCTCCCCGAGGAGCTGCCGACGCTCGGTGAACTCCTCGCAGAGAGTGGCTACACCAACACCTATCTCGGGAAATGGCACGTCAGCCACAATCACACGCCCGGTGATTTCGGGTTTCGGTACTTCGGGGGGAGCGACTATCACCACGACAACTTCGATGTGGCGTTCGAACACTTCCGGGAGTCACAGGGAATCAGGGTCCCCGAAGTCGATGTCGAAGATAAAATCTATGCCGGTGAGGGTGACGACACCACCCTCATCGCAGGCACTGATCCAGTGCCAGTCGAGGCCTCGCGGCCCTACTTTCTGGCCGAACGGACGATCAACGCGCTGGAACGCTGGGTCGACGACGACCGGCAACCCTGTTTCCACCGCACCGACTTCCTCGGTCCACACCACCCGTATGTCGTCCCCGAACCCTACGCGTCGATGTACGAGCCGACCGAGATCGAGCCGTGGTCAAACTACGCCGAAACCTTCGAGAGCAAGCCGCGTGTCCACGAGCAGTATCTTCACTACCGGGGCGTAGAGGGCTTCGAGTGGGAGACGTGGGCCGAAGCCATCGCGAAGTATTTCGGCTTCATGACGCTGATCGACGACCAGATCGGCCGGATTCTCGACGCCCTCGACGATCTCGGCATGGCAGACAAGACGGCTGTCGTCCATACCTCGGATCACGGCGATCTCACGGGGTCACACCGCCTGTTCAACAAGGGGCCGATGATGTACGACGAAACCTACCGAATCCCCCTCGTCGTTCGGTGGCCGGGTGTCGTCGACCCCGGCAGCCAGTCGACCGACTTCGTCCGTCTCCACGATCTGATGCCGACGTTTCTCGATTGGGCCGGTATCGAACCTCCTGAGGGGATCCACGCCCGGAGTATACAGCCCCTACTAATGGGCGACCTCCCGGATGACTGGCCAGCGTCGACCTACGCCCAGTACCATGGCGACGAGTTCGGCCTCTACTCACAGCGGATGGTCCGAACTGAGGAGTACAAGTTCATATATAATGGGCCGGATCGAAACGAACTGTACGATCTGACGGCAGATCCCCACGAACTCCGGAATCTCGCCGACCATCCGGCGTATGCGGACGTGCAACGGGAGATGGAGGGTCGGCTGGTCGACTGGATGGACGAGGTCGACGATTCGCTCCGGCGGTGGGTGCCGAAAACACTGCAATAACTGGGGTTCGGTCACCAACTGAACGGTCGACAGTAGCATCCGCGGATGTGACTGGAAAGCAGGATATCAGGAATTGTGTACAGTATCTGACCGAGTTATCTACCGTCTACCCGTCAGTAGGCGTAGTTATCTTGCAGAAGATACTGGCCGAAGACACCCTCTCGGAGACAGTCTCACCTGTTTGTACGGTCGAAAAATCGATAGAATCGGTACGTCTCGGTAGTAGGTATATCTACTACCCACTTATTCTAGTAGTGATTTTATAAAATCCTGTAGGTGACTGATTACAATAGGGTTATCCAGTGGAGTATCCGGTACTCTTCGGCCCGAAAACGGCTGGGAGGACCAACCATGTCCGACGAACGAAAGCTATCCAGACGAGCGAGCCTCCGAGGAATCGTAGCGACCGGCGCAATCATCAGCGGTACCAGCCTCAGTGCCGGGACGGTCAGCGCGAGCGAAAAAAAGGTCGACAGCATCAAAGAAATCGATTTCAAGGACTGTCATTCGATGGCCGTACACCTCAAAGACGGCCATGAAACGGTCCCAATCACGATTAGGGCCTACAACGACGACAGCGAGCGAATCGAAAACATCCAGCAGACGATCAAGAAAAAAGAGCTGCTGCCGTACGAATTGTGGAAGGAGATCCACGACGGCAACGACCACGAGGACGATCTCGACGATTACGACGACCACGACGACAAAAAGAAAGACGACGACCACGACGAGAAGTGTCTCTGCGGTGAGCACGATGATGACGACCACAAAAAGAAAGGCGACCACGACCGCAAATACGTCTGGACGTTCGACATCTACCAGTTCTACGACCACGCTATCGACGCCGACGACAAGATCCTCTCGGTAAAAGTCGGCGACAAGCGGATCAAAAACACCAACGACTGCGCCAAGAAATACTCCAACGACTACGACAAGAAGGGCGATATCGACACCGACGACATCGGCCTCGTGGCGATCTGTGTCAATAGCGACACCAACACCGCACGCTACCGCGTCGACAACTGGAACAAAAAGGCGGTCACGGTCCAGTACGACGTCTACAACACCGACCGTGGCGGCGAGATGATGGTCGAACCCAAGAGCACGACCTACTTCGATGTCGAGGCGAGTGGCTCGGGTGGCGAAGCGACCGTCCGACTGTTCTACGAGGGCGAGGAGATCGACGTCAAAGCCAGCAACACCGAGCGCGACTGCCTCGCCGAGAACGATGTCGCGTTTAGCGTGAACGATATCGACTTCTCGAAACGGAAAATCGAGTTCTATCTCCACGACGGAACCGACTTCGACCGGACGTTCAACTACTACAACTATGAGACTGGAGCCGCGGGGACGATCACGGTTCACGACGACCCTGCCAGTGCCGAAACGTTCTGGGTGGACGCACCGCGCTGCAAGGCATCGGTCACACTGTTCTACCAGGGCCACGTTGTCGGCAAGGCCAAAAACGACAGTGATCTCGACGGGCCAGTAGTCAACAAAACCCAACAGGAGAGCTACGAGACGATCCAAGAGGCGGTCGACGACGCCAACGAGGGCGATACGATCATCGTCTGCGAGGACCAGGAACCCGACGGGACGGTTGTGGTCGACGTAGAGAACCTCACGATAGAAGGGTTCGAAAAACCGGTTGTCGAGGTGAACGCCAGTTCTGCATTCAGCATTGAGGCCGACGGCGTAACAGTTGACGGCCTCGAAATACGAAATCCGGCAAGTGGGATCTCGGCTACCCCGGGCGACTTCAGTGGGGCCGTCGGGATAACTGTCAGTGCCGGAAGTGAGGACGCGTGTATACAAAACAATGTGATCACCGAGATTGGAACAGAGAACGACGACGCGAACGCAATCGGAGTTCTGGCGAATGACGGCACCAGCGGGATCAAGATCAAGAACAACAAAATCACCAACCTCGAAGGGACTGACGAAGACCAAGGTGCTGTGCAAGCGATCCTGATCGACGAATCGGGCACACCGATCACCGACGTGAAGGTCAAAGACAATACGATCAGCGACCTGCTCGACACGCGCTCGACAGTTGCTGTCCGATTCAATGGCGACGTTTCCGGTGACATTACTGACAACGACATCAGCGATCTGAACACCGAAGGAACGATTCCCGGTTCAGGTGGCGATCCCGGTGGCTTCACGCAGGTTATTTCGCTGGCTCGAGGCGGCGCTAGTACTAACGGTCCTTCGAATGTCACCATCGAAGACAACTCCATTTCTGACATCGAGACGACGACTCCGGACAACTTCTTTGCACCGACCCATATCATCGTCGGAGCAGATGCGGACGCAGCGACGATTACCATCGAATCGAACGACTTCTCCGGAGACAGTACTGACGACGACGAATTCTACGTCATCGACGAGACTGGCGATCTCGATCTGAATACTGTGCTGGATGACAACAGCTTCAATCCGCCCGGAGATGTCACTTCGTTCAACGGTGGCGCAATCGTGAGAGACGACTAGACGAGAATTCACGAACTCCCGACACCACACGATACCGATGGTGTCACTCCCTCCGGGTTTCTTTTGATGGCAGAGATCACAAACGACTCGTGTCGAACTCAGTGCAGTAGCGGAGGGATCACGGCATCCCGCTGACTGTGTCTGGATGTGTTCTATCTATTGATGTATTATTAGTTACCTCCGCAACACATCCTTCGAAAGACGAACGCTCACGCCCGACGAGGATATCATCGCCTTCCTCTACGCGGATACGCTGGGTAGCATCAGCCGAATTGCTCAGCTCTCCGATGTGGGGTATGCTACTGTCGACACGACCATCCGCAGGTCGAAGCCGCTTGTGATCGCGGTTTCGACCTTGTCTGGACACGTATCCAAGAAGATGGTGACAGTCCTCCCCAGATCGACGAAACGGGCCAGCAACGTTCTGGCTTCAAGCGACAGACGCCGACGCGAGACGGTCTGTTCGACGGCTCGGGCGAACCGGGGAGATCACGCTGGAAACGTACAGCAGGCGAGACAGTGATACTCGTTGGACGTGTCGAGAGACACTCCGCGTGATTCGTGGAGCGTGATGCACAACCTGACGAACTGGGACGGACGCTTGATGAGGTAGAGATCCTCTCAGGGATGATTGATGAACGGTGGTCTGGCGGGGAGCGCGGCTACGCGCCACCCGTTTATCACACCGAAAAGGTCGTTCCACACTCCGAAGACATCGAAGCGAAAAGTCGAACTCCGTCGACTATCGGTGACTCAGGCGAGCCCCGACAACCAGTGCAAACATCGCCACAACCGTTCCGACGATGCCGAAGCCGGGGGCTTCGTCGGCTGTCGCAGAGCCATCGTCTCCGTCCGTCTCGTTCGCATCAGTGCCGTTGCCTGCTGTCGTTTCGTTCGTGTCGACACCTGTTGCAGTCTCGTTTTCGGCTGGATTGTCCGAGGCGAGCTGCAACACGACGACGACCTGTCCGTGTGATTCTGATTCGCGGTAGGTCCAGCCGCCGCCGGTCTCCTCGTAGGAGGTTGCAGCCTCGAGTGGATCGATATCCGTCTCCCACGTACTGGTTTTTTCGATGTAGCCGACAACTTCGATCCGATCCGCGTGGTCGCCGTCGACATTGGCTTCGCCGTACGAGATCTCCGCGTCGACGGCCGGGCCGTGGAACTCGATACAGTGGCTATCCATGTAGCCATCACCTTGGCCGATGTCGTCGGCAGTGCCGAACTGATCGGAGTCGAGCGGTCGGTCGTAGTGGTCGGTGAGCGGATACTCGACGGTCATCGGATCGGCACCGCTGTGCCACTCCAGAGTCTCGCCGGTCGGAATCGTGACGGTCGTGTTCGGAACTGTCTCGCCAACGATTGGCTCGCCCGCCTCGTTGAGCAGGACCGTGCAGATCTTTCCCGATCCATCGCCGAGATACGGATCACGATACTCGTCGCGGGGGTTGACGTAGCTCACCCAGCGGCCGTCGCTGGCCTCCGCCTCGAAATACTCGTCGCCGGGCTCGGGCGCCGGCTGACTGTATGCTGCTTCGGTTACTGAACTATTGGCTTCCTGCGCAGCGACGGCTGCAGGAGTACTGATACTGCCGATGAGACAGACACACAACAGAACGGTGAGAACGATCCGGCTGCGGTGCAAGCCTCGTGAGTGTTGCTGTGACATTGTTGTCGTTCGTAGTGTCACTCGACGTACGCCGACACAGCAGTGAGGAAGGTCGACGGTGAATCGAGAGTGACAATCCCACTGCTGGCTACACCGGTCGATCATTTAGGTATACTCTGGATAACCGACACAATAGCTGGCTCACCTGTCGCAGCGTCCGATACTCGCGGCAGTAAACAGTGTCTACCCTAGCGTAGCCGCCTCCTACCACTCGTATGCGGTCGAAAACTGTACCAACACGACTGGCAACTCGGGTTAGAGATAGCCCAAATCAGCAAGCCGCTGTTCGGTCGACGCACTCATCGCCACGCTGGTCTGGGTCGTGTGATCTCGTTCGACAGTCCCCAGCCAGTCATCGAGTTTGGTGTCGAGTCGAGCGACAAGCGCCGGTCGCTGGTCGACCCGGTTCTGTCGTTCACTGCTCGCGGCAGGATACAGCCATTGACTGCCATCCGACCCCCTGATGTAGGTCGCTTGGTTGGTTCGAACCGAACGAAGTGACCGGTCGAAGGCTTTCACGCGGTCAGGGAGCTCGCCGAACCGGGCTTCCAGCGAGTCGACGGATGGCTGGGGCTGAACGTGTTCGGCGTAGACGGCTTCACGAGGAGGCGTGGTCGACTGCGGGTGAAACGATTGGCCCTGCAGTTGCGTGAGGAGTTCAGGGGCCGAAATCCCGGTTTCGTCCAGCAGGGTCGGAACCAGATCCAGCAGTTGGACGAGCGACTCCTGTTGGCCACCACCTGAAAACGCCCCGCCGGAGATAACCAGCGGCACGTGGACGACCGTCTCGTGGAGGTTGTACTGGTGACCAAAAAAGCCGTACTCGCCGATGTTTTCGCCATGGTCACCAAGCACGACGAAAATCGTGTTCTCCCACTCACCGGCAGCCTGTAGCGACTCCCGGAGTCGACCGATCTGGGCGTCGACGTAGGCGAGTTCCCCCTGATACAGCCCGCGGAGCAGTTCACACTCTCGATCTGTGAGTTCGTAGTCGCCAACATCGAAGGCCCGAGGATCCTGTCGAAGCTGGATTGCCTCCTCAACCGCCGATGACGAGAGGAACTGTTCAGCGTACTCTCGGGGTGGATCGTACTCGATGTGGGGTTCGATGTAGTTACAGAACAGAAAAAACGGCTGGTCGTCCCCGTTTGTTTTTCGCCTAGTGAGCCAGGTGTCGACCCAATCGGTCGTCCGGGCGGCACCGTCGTCGTCACAGAGATATCGTTCGTAGGCAACGTTGGCGAGTGTGATCGCTGGATTGCCCGCCAGTAGCTGCTCTCTAAGTGACGTTAGTCGCTCACTAACACCGCTAGCACGGACGACCGCACCGGTGTCGACCTCGCTTTGGATGTACTGCCAGCCCTTCCGAAACTGATCGAAGCCGCGGTCGAAGCCGAACTCGCCGGTGATCCAGCAGTTGTTCGAGACGCCGACCGTCTCGTAGCCAGCCGACTGGAAGGCTTCCGGCAGTGTTTCGTGGTCGGCATCGAGATAGGTGTGGCCGCCGTGGGCACCGTGGGCGGCGGTATACTGGCCGGTGAACAGTGAGGCGTGTGCAGGGAGTGTCCACGGAGCACTCGTGTAGGCGTGAGTGAACTCGGTTCCGGAGCCTGCCAGCGACGCCAGCGTCGGGGTAATAGCGGACGTTGCGGGCACCGTTTCTCTGGCGCGGGCCGTATCCATGACGACGAGAACAATGTTTGGCGCGTCCCCGTCGCCGAGATCATGGGGTTCAGATGTATCGTCCGAGTGGCTGTCGGGAGACATGTTGATTCTACTACGCCAACTCGCGGGAAGGCAGTAGTTGCCGAACGCTTGCGGTATGTTCTTGATACAGTCCTGTTGTCACTCTCCCCCGGTCTCTCACAATCAGTATTTACCGAGAGCGAACAGACAGTCCTGTAATGCGTGCGTTTCGTCTTGCCTACGATGGTCGCCCTTTTTATGGCTTTCAGCGACAGCCCGACGTTCCAACCGTCGAGGACACGCTGTTCGACGCTCTTCGGTCACTGTCGGTGCTGTCGACTGACGCCAGTCGACCAGTGGGGTATGCGGCGGCGGGCCGAACTGACACCGGGGTGTCGGCAGTCGCCCAGACGGTCGCGTTTGACGCCCCGGAATGGCTCAAGCCACGCGTGCTCAACAGCGAACTCCCCGGCACGATCCGGGCGTGGGCCAGCGCCGATGTCGACGACGACTTTCATGCGACTCACCACGCGGTCCGCCGGGAATACAGCTACCGGCTATATGCGCCACAGCATGAGGCCCAAAGTTTTGACGGTCGACCGCCAGTCGACGCGGATCGGGCAGCAGCCGCGCTTACGGCACTCTGTGGCAGCCACGATTTCCACAACCTGACCCCGGACGACGAGGGGACCCGACGCGGGCTCTCGGGCTGGGTCGACCGCGATGGCGAGTTTTTGCTCATCGAGTTCGCGGCTGGTGGCTTCGCCCGCGAACTCGTCCGTCGACTCGTCTCGGTGATTCGACTCGTGGGAACTGGCCACCGAGATGTTGCATGGATCGAGAATCTCCTCGGCCCCGAGCCAGTCGAACAGCGTCCACCTGCGGCGCCACCCGAGCCACTGTTGCTTTCGGATGTTCGGTATCCGGGCGTCGACTTCGAGCGAGACCCGGAAGCCGCCGAGAGTGGGGCCGTCGCCTTCGGCGAGCGGGCCATTGAATCGCAGGCCCGGTCACGTGTCTCGCGGGCAGTCGTCGACCGACTCCGCGGTGGCGACCAGTAACAAGATTTACACGCGCTCTCGGCCTTCGGTCGGCCATGAGTACGGTTCCCGAACGATCTGAGCTGGCCGAACAACACAAATGGGCACTCGAAAGCATCTTCGAGTCCGACGAGGCGTGGCGCGAACAGTTCGAGACGGTTTCGGATCGCGTCGACGAACTCACTGCCTACGAGGGCCGAGTCACCGAAAGCCCGGAAACGCTGCTCGAACTGCTTGAACTCCGGGAAGAGATTATGCGAGAGGTCTCCCAGCTCGCAGTGTATGCCAACCTTCGAGCCAGTGAAGACACCAGAAATCAGGAGTATCAGGCACTCTCAGGGAAGGCCCAAGCACTCTCCTCGGAGGCCTCAAGCGCGACTTCCTACATCGAGCCAGAACTGCAGGAACTGACAGAGGCTGATATCGAGGAATTTGTCGACAGCGAGCCGGAACTCGCCAACTACGACCAGTTTTTCGACGATGTCCTGCGAGCGAAACCACACACTCGCTCAGCAGAGGTCGAAGAACTGCTGGCCGAACTGGGTGAAGTCACCAGTTCGCCCAGCGAAATCTACTCCATGTTGGCGGATGCGGATATGACGTTCCCGACCGTCGAAGACCCCGACGGCGATGAGATCGAGATTAGCCAAGGGAACTTTACGAAGCTCCTGAAACACGAGGACAGAGCGTTCCGGAAGCTGGTCCACGAGGAGTATTACGACGAGTGGGAAGGCGTGCGAAATACGGTCGGCACCTCGCTTAAAAAGCAGGTCCGAAAGGACGTCAAAGTCGCCCGGGCCCGTCACTACGAGACGGCCCGCGAGGCCGCCCTTGACGGCCCGAACGTCCCGGTCGAAGTGTATGACACCCTCGTCGACACCGTTCGGGACAATCTCCCCAAACTTCACCGCCACGCTGAGCTTAAACAGGAGTCTCTCGGCGTCGACGAACTCCAGCCGTGGGATCTGTACATGTCGCTCACTGGTGAGGAGGGACCGGATATCGAGTACGAACAGGCCAAATCCTGGATCATCGAGGCGGTCGCACCGTTAGGCGAGGCCTATCAAAAGCGGATGGCCGAAGGACTGGAGAGCCGATGGGTCGACGTCTACGAAAATCGCGGCAAGCGGTCGGGGGCCTTTTCGTCGGGAACCTACGACACCCAACCGTTCATCCTGATGAACTATCAGGACGACATCTCGTCGATGTACACACTGGCCCACGAGCTGGGTCACTCGATGCATTCGGAGCTGTCGGCCGAGGCCCAGCCATGGCACGATGCAGGCTACGAAATCTTCGTCGCCGAGGTCGCGTCGACGGTTAATGAGACGCTCCTGACCCACCATCTGCTGGAGACCGTCGACGACGACGAACTCCGCCTGCACGTGCTCGATGAGTATCTCGAACGGTTCCGGTCGACGCTGTTCCGCCAGACGATGTTCGCGGAGTTCGAACAGCAAATTCACGAACACGCCGAGGCCGACCAGCCGCTGACACCCGACGTGTTCGACGAGCTGTACGGCGATCTCAAATCGAGCTACTACGAGCCGGCGTCAGTCGACGACCACATTCAGCGGGAGTGGCAGCGGATTCCCCACTTCTATTACAACTTCTACGTCTACCAGTATGCGACCGGGATTTCGGCGGCGGTCGCGATTGTCGAGGGAATTCGGCAGGACGGCGAGGCTGGCGAGGAATCTGCGGCGGCCTACCGCGAGATGCTGCGTGCCGGTGGGAGCGTCTACCCCATCGAGGCGCTCGAACTCGCAGGCATCGATATGACGACCCCCGACCCAATCGAGTCGGCGCTCTCGGTGTACGGCGACTATCTCGACCGGGTTGCGGCATTGTTGTAGTCAGAGGAGTCGACGACTGTCGTTGGTTACGGGACGTCGGCCCAACAGTTGCCCGAGACCAAAGGCCCATTTACGTCCGGTTCCAACCACTGACAACAAATGTCACGTAGCCCGTCGCTTCCGGACCGCCCACGGCTGGACCTAGACCCCGAGATGTCGACTGCCGAGCGGCTCGATGCGATCCGTAAGCACTTCTTTCGGCTTGTCGAGGTCAACGACGAACTCGACGACCGGCTCACCGACGCCAGCGACCGCCGCAACGATCTCCAAGAGGAGGTCTCCCAACTTAAGGACCACAACGAGGCGCTCAAAACCTCGGCGCTCTATATCGCCAGCGTCGAAGAGCTAACTGACGACCAGAGTCTCGTTATCAAACAGCACGGCAACAATCAGGAGGTGCTGACCGAGGTCTCCCCGCAGCTCTACGAGGAGATTGAATCGGGCGACCGCGTTGCGATCAACGAATCGTTCGGCGTCCAGATGGTGCTGGACGACGAAACCGACTCACGGGCACAGGCGATGGAGGTCACCGAGTCGCCCGACGTCCGCTACGAGGATATCGGTGGGATCGATGATCAGGTCCGGGAGGTCCGGGAGGCCGTCGAGGACCCAATCGACAACCCCGAGCAGTTCGAACAGGTCGGTATCGAGCCGCCGTCGGGCGTCCTCCTCCACGGTCCACCGGGCACCGGCAAAACGATGCTGGCGAAGGCCGTCGCCAACGAAAGCGATGCGACGTTCATCAAGATGACCGGCTCCGAGCTGGTTCAGAAATTCATCGGCGAAGGTGCGCGGCTGGTCCGGGATCTGTTCCAGCTGGCGGCCGAAGAGGAGCCGGCGGTCGTCTTCATCGACGAGATCGACGCCATCGCCTCCCGGCGCACTGATTCAAAGACCTCCGGGGACGCCGAGGTCCAGCGAACGATGATGCAACTGCTCTCGGAGATGGATGGCTTCGACGACCGCGGCGAGATCCGCATTATGGCGGCGACCAACCGCTTCGACATGCTGGACGAGGCCATCCTGCGTCCCGGCCGATTTGATCGGCTTATCGAAGTACCGAAGCCCGGCGTCGAGGGCCGGGAGAAAATACTCGAAATCCACAGTCGAGAGATCAACGTCGACCCCGAGATCGACTTCGCCGAACTTGCCGAGGAACTCGACGACTACAGTGGCGCGGACATCGAGAGCCTCGTGACCGAGGCCGGGATGTTCGCGATCCGCAACGACCGGACGACGGTCACCCGCGAGGATATCGACTACGCCCGCGAGAAACTCTCCCGTGGCGAGACCGAACACGGCGTCGTTCGCTACCAGTACTAGTTCCAGTTCCGACTGCAATTCGTAACCGATTACCGCCCCGACCGCCGTTTCTCAGTAATGACCACTATTCACGTCGCAGGTGGGGTGGGTGTCGCGCCGACCGAGATGTCGGCCTACGATGCCGCGCTTGCCGACGCGAATCTGCATAACTACAACCTGATCACGGTCTCGTCGGTGATTCCAGCCGACGGCCAGCTTGCGGTCGTCGACGAGGCCCCCGACCTCGGCCCAGCGGGGAACCAACTCACGGTCGTTCAGGGGAAAATCGTCGCTGGACCTGACACCGACACAGAGTCGATTACGACTGGCATTGGCTGGGCGACCGGTCCCGGTCCCGGACTGTTTTACGAGGCCTCGGGGACCGACCGCGAGGCAGTCGCCGAGGAGATTCGTCAGGGGCTGGCGGCCGGCTGTGAACTCCGCGAGTGGACGTTCACCGAGCAAGATCAGAAGCTGTCGACTGCCGAGCCGGTCGACGGGAGCTACACGGCCGCAGTTGTGCTGGCGGCCTACGGTGACAGCGAGCCGATCCTGTAGGGCGGCTGTGGTCGCTGAAACGGTCGTCTGCCCCCGGCGACGCCTTTTTACGACCACCACACCAATACTGAGTAACGATCATATGAATGGAAACTACACGGGGTCCGGGGGACCGCCGGTTGGTGGGGACCAGTCGCCGAACGCCGAAGAGCTGTCGGGTGGGCAGAAAGACGCCCTCCGACATGCCGTTGCCGGCATCGTCGACGAGACACAGTCGTATCTCCCAGAGGGGTACCATGTCGGCTCCGAGCTGACCTCCGGCAGCGGTGCGACCGCGACGGTGGCGGTCGATCCGCCGGCGGGTCACCCGGTAACGGCGGGCTACTCACCGACGCCCGAAGATCTGGAATCCGGACTTGACGTCGACACACAGCAAGAGGTCGCACAGGGACTTGCGGCCAGTGCTGTGATGCAGGTGATGGACGCTGTCGGTGACAACATTACGCCAACAGCCCGATAGCAGTTTTTAGGCTCGTTCGAGAACAGCTATTTCAATCAGCCTGATGTGACCGTTCGTGGAGTCGTGGCTCTCGACTGTTGGATCTAGACATAATCCGTGCGACTGCGTACACACTGTAGCCAATAAGTCCCGCAGCGATAGCTGCGCCGAGAGCGACGCCGACGAACTGCGGGACTGAGAACAAGAAGACACTGCTGAGGCCTGCCAACAGTGCGAGCGGTATCGCTGCCAGTAGGAGATCAAACTGTGAGGGCCGTCGATCACCGTCTGCCGTCTCAACTTGTGAGTGGTTCCGACTCATCCGCTATCTCTCTAATTATATTTAATTAGCCGTTCCACTTATATTCTTACATATTACGGTAGTCGTGTCTGTCATCACGAACAGAGTGTGTCGACTGTAATCGAGACTGTCACAAGTATTCGAGACGGCCGAAACCCACCGAGGTGGGTGTGAACAGTGGTTGGTCAGTCAGGGTCCGATTCGCCCACGACAAAAATAGGTTAGATTTACTTATATGTCTGGATAGAATCAGCGACTCTACTTCCCCCAGAACGGGTCGCGTTTCCGGCGCTTGTTGAGATAGCCGGAGAGTGCCTCCAGTTCGTCGGCCGGAATATCGTCCGACAGCTCCTGTTCAAGGATTTTAGCGTGTTTTTCGGGCAGGTCGACCCACAGCTCGTCGCCTTCCTCGATCTGTCGACCCACGGTCGGCCCATCAATCGCGATACTCACTCGCTGGCCAGCCCGTGCCTCCGAGACGTCTTCGCCCTGCAACTGGATCCCCGAGAGTTCGCCCACACGGTTCGGCTCGTTGTTCTCGAATTTGGCGACGTTGGTGTTGTTTTTGACCGTCCCGGACATGATCTCGACGCCGACGACCGCCGGATCGGACTGCCGGAAGGTGTGGTCCTGCAGAATTTGGAACCGGGCGGGCCGGATGATCTTGTCGAGAATCGTCTCCTGTTGGGACCGCTTCATCTCCTCGACGTACTCGTCGTACTCCTCGACGAGTTGGTAGATGACGTCATCGTCGAACAGTCGCACGTCGGACTGTTCGAGTTCGCGTTCGGCGTTCGGCAGTACGTCGACGTTGAACCCCAGAATCGTTTTGTTCTCGACCTCGCGGGCGGTGCCGGCGACCGCAACGTCGCGGGGTGCGATGTCGCCGACCTCCGCGCGGAGGATCGGGATCTCGGCCTCTTCGAGGGCGTTGGCCATCGCTTCGAGGCTGCCGAGGGTGTCGGCCTTGACGACGACGCCCTCCTCTTGGGTGTCGACCTCGATCTCTGCGAGTTCGGCTTTGACTTCGGCGATAACCTCGTCCTCAGAGCGGTCACGGACGACGCGAACGGGCGCGCCGGCGATTGCCTTATCGAGATCCGGCGCGGCGATCTTGACACCCGCGGCCGCGCCGACCGATTCGACGCGCTCGAAGCGTTTTTCGACCCGAATTTCCGCATTGGGCCGCGGCTGTAGGAGCGCCCGAACCTCGGTGACGATTGGCTCGTCGCTCGCGCCGACGACGATGGTATCGCCCTCGCGGATGATGCCATCGTAGACCACGACATCGAGGGTTGCGCCGAACCCCTGTTGATCTTTGACTTCGAGGACGGTTCCCTCGCCGGGGCCCTCGACATCGATCTCCATTTCGGCTTTCATGAACCGCTGGGAGAGCCCCATCAGCACGGCGAGGATGTCCGGAACGCCCTCGCCGGTGAGCGCCGAACAGGGGACGACGCCGATGTTGTTCTGGAAGTTCTGGACGCGCCAGTAGAAATCCGCCGAGAAATCCCGATCCGAGAGTTGGCCGATGAGTTCGTAGAGGTTCTCGTCAAGTCGACTGCGGGCCGAATCGCTTTGGCCGTCGTAGCTGGGCTTGATCGGCGAATCCTCAACTGGGTTCCAGCCCGGTGTCGTGTCGACCTTGTTGGCGGCGACAACGAAGGGGGTGCCGGTTCGCTGGAGGATGTCGATTGCCTCCTCGGTCTGGGGTTGGAACCCGTCGTTGACGTCGACGACAAGGATCGCGATATCCGCAAGGGCACCGCCACGCGCTCGGAGCGTCGAAAACGAGTGGTGCCCCGGCGTGTCGATAAACAGCAGTCCGGGGAGATCGAAATCGGTGGGTTGGACGAGACTCCCGGCCATCTCGGAGATGGTTTCGAGGGGGACCGCCGTTGCACCGATATGTTGGGTAATCGCCCCGGCTTCGCCGTCGCTGACCGCCGAGCCGCGGATCTTGTCGAGTAAACTGGTCTTGCCGTGGTCGACGTGGCCGAGGACGGCGACGATGGGTGTACGTAACGAGTTGGCTTGATCAGACATGGAATAAAACCTCAAAAGGTCGCTTTATGAGAGTTCAGTGTGGCGTTGGTGTTAAGTGTTTCAACTTTCGGTCCACGGCGCGGCGCGATGTGGTCGGTGCCGTTAGTTGTGTGGATGGAACCGTCGGACTGCCCCTTCGACGGCCTCGTGTCGACCGAGGAACGTGACGTGATCGCCGTAGTCGAGTTCCTCGTCAGCGGAGGGAACGTGTGTTTCCTCACCCCGGCCGATGACAGCGATGATACAGCCATCCGGGATCGCACTGTTGACCTCACGTATCGTCTGGCCGACGAGATCGTCGGCGGTGAGTTCGATCTCTTGGACGTCGTGGCCCTCGCCGAGTTTGGTCATCCAGTGGGCGAGTTCCGGCCGTTCGATCTCGTTGTCGATCGACCACGCGGTCGCCTCGGAGGCACTGATTGCGGTCACGTCCAGCGATTCGAACGTTTGGACGTTTTCGGGTTCGTTGACCCGCGCCAACACGTTCTCGATACCGAACTTGGTGCGGGCGATCTGGGCCACAAGCAGGTTGGTATCGTCATCACCAGTGACCGCAACCACTCGTTTTGCATTTCCGGTTCCGACCGCTTCGAGCACGTCGGTTTCGGTCCCGTCGCCCTGTCGGGCCGTGTGGCCTGCTTTTTGGAGTTGGTCGACAGTCTCCTGATCGGTATCGAGGATGACGACGTTTTCGCCACGGTTCTCCAGTCGTTCGGCGAGCATGCGGCCGACGCGGCCGCCGCCGATGAGGATTGTGCGCATAGGGATGACGTTGAGTGCGGTTGCGATCTGGCGGGCGAGTCCGGCCTGGAGGATGACAGTCACGAGAATGACCAAAAAGACGGTTCCGGCGAGGATTTGGGCCTCGTCGAACTGTCCGGCTCCCTGGAGCTCAATCGCAAAGAGGGTGGCAATGCTGGCGGGGATGATTCCACGCGGGCCGACGAGACTCACGAACACCATCTCGTTGCGGCTGAACTGTGGATCGCGTGCCGAAAGCAGGACGACAAGTGGGCGAATGACGAGTGTGACGACGACAACAACACCGATTCCGCCGATGCCGAGGCCCAACAGCGCGTCGAACTCGATCAGCGCGGCCAGTGCGATGAACACGATCGCTAGGACGATCAGTGTCAGATCCCGGTTGAAGTCGTGGATCGACTCGCGGTGTGGGAGGTCCATGTTGCCCATGATAAGTCCGGCAGCAGCCACTGCTGCAACACCCGTTTCCGGAAACAGTGCCTCCGAAACCCCGTAGGCGAGAATCACCGCCGACAGCACGACGAGCCGGGCGACACGGGGGGCGTCATCGGCCGGGATCGTCATCCAGACGAGCAGCGCCCGGATACTGATGGCGACCGCAGCACCGACACCGACGCCAACGGCCAGTCGGGCCAGAAAGCCGCCGGGGAGCGCCAGTGGCATCGACTCGACGACTAGCGTCTCGAAGACGACGATAGCGAGGATCGCCGCAGTCACATCGTTGAAAATCCCCTCGGCCTCGAAGGTGGTCTCGACATGTTCACGGACCGTAATCACGTCCAAAATCGGCGTGATGACGGTCGGTCCGGTTGCGATCAAAAGCGAGCCGATGAGCAACGAGAGCCCCCAGTCGGTCCCGAGAAACACCCGGACGGCCAGTGCCGTGCCGAGGAACATCACCAGCGCACCGACTGTCGTCAGTCCGGTGATGGCTTTCGGGGCCAACTGGAGTTTCTTTCGGCGGAGCTGAAAGGCTCCATCGAAGACGATGATCGCCACACTGAGCCCGACGATCGTCGACAGTCCCTCCCCGAACGTCTCGGATGTCACAAGCCCCAGTCCGGACGGCCCGAGTCCGACACCAATCAGAATGAGAAACAGGGCACTCGGGATTTTGAGGCGTTTGGCGACCACTTGGGCCCCGATGCCGAGGGCCAAAATAATCGCGGTGACGGTGAGCACACTGGAGGACACGGACATTACAATAGACGCGTGGAGTACTGATAACAACTTGGTAGGTTCGAAGAGCGACAGACAGTCGTCAGACGGTCCCCGTGGTGTTTATATAATTCCGTCCGGTTAGCAGAGGTATGGTAGACATACTCGCCGAAAACCTCTCCGGGAAAGCGGTGATGGGGACGGATGGCACCGAACTCGGTGATCTGTACAACATTACGATGGAGATGAAGACGGGCGGGCTTCGCAGCCTGCTTGTCGTTCCCAACGAGGGGATTTCGGCCCACGCTGTCGGCTTCGATACCGACGAGGCCGGTCGACTCAAGATCCCTATCAGTGGTGTTCAGGCCGTCAAAGACTACATCGTCGTCTCTCGCTAACGAATGGAAATCCTCGACACGTCGGCTTTTATTCACGAGTATCACACTGACGACGAGACGGCCTCCGTTCCGCAGGTCCACGAGGAACTGGAAGGCGAACACGCCTTCCGGTTCGACGCCGAGGAGGGTGCCGGAATGCATATCCACATTCCCGCCGATGGCACCACCGAGAAAGTCCAACGCGTCGCCACCGAAACCGGCGACGCCGACGAACTCTCGGAGACCGACTTGCTTTTGGTTTCGGCCGCGTTCGAACTCGACGGCACGCTCGTCACCGACGACTACGCGATGCAGAACGTCGCCGAGCGACTGAACGTCTCGGTCCAAGTCATCGCCCGCGACGGCATTACCGAACAGCGCGACTGGCAGTTCCAGTGTGCCGGCTGTGGCCGCACCTTCGACGACGACCACGAGCGGTGCCCGATCTGTGGCAGCGACCTTACACGCAAAAACCCGGCCTAACTGTCGCTGTTTACAGGAGGCCGATTTCGCCCAGATACAGCAGTGCGAACAGTGTCCCGTTGTAGCTGCCGTGAATCACGGACGGAACCACGATGTTTTGGGTGTAGTCGTACAGATAGCCAAGCACGAGACCGAGCACTCCTGCCAGCAGTGCATACGAGAGTTGGGCACCGAACCCGCCGCTCACCGCGGGAATATGGATCAGCCCGAACAGCACGGTGGCGAGGATAATCGCCGGCCAGCGTCCCCACGATTCTCTGAGCCGACCCTGTACGGCGCCTCGAAACAAGAGTTCCTCGGCGGGACCCACCAACAGCAGTGAGACGGGGACCATAAGCAGATAGTAGAGCGGATCGCCGACGCCCGCGGTCACTGCCTGATTGGCACCCGGCGAGAAGTTCGCCCACTGGAGCAGTTGGTTGATCACATACTGTCCACCCAACAGGACGAGTGTGCCGCCGACGATAACTCCGACACTGCGAGGGGTGGGAAGCATCAGCCTGACCAGCCTGTCGGTGTCGACGACCCGCAGATACAGCGCGACAACACCAATTATCGTTAGGAGTTGGATGGCTGTTTGGGTGATCCCGACGATATTGGTCGAGACCACCGAGCCGACGAGTGATATCACCAGTGGGTCGGTGGCTGCTTTGGTGATATTCGCTGCCAAATAGGCACCGAAGATAACGAGAATAGCTTCACCGATGTGTTGGAGTCGACGGCCGGTCGGTGCTGACTGCGCCATTACTGCCGCTGTCTACGACCGGGCGACTGTTAGAGACACCGATTTGGCTGATCCACCCCTCAAACGACAGAAAGGGATAACCCGCGCCGATAGCAATGACACCTATGAGCGACGCCGAGCTACGAGCGGCCGCCGAGACGGCACTCACCCAGTGTCTCAATCTCGGCCCAGCCGAGACCTGTCTGATTGTCACCGACGACAAACGCGAACGAATTGGCGAGACCCTCTACACTGTCGCCAGCGAGATCACCGACGACCCAGTGATCGTCCGCTACCCACCCGGAGAACAGCACGGTACCGAGCCACCCGAACCTATCGCAGCAGCCCTCCGCGAGGCCGATGTCTTCCTCGCACCGACGACAAAGAGTTTGAGTCATACCCGCGCCCGCGGGGCCGCCTGCGAGGCCGGTGCCCGCGGTGCAACCCTACCCGGAATCACCGAATCAGTGTTCACGAAGGGATTGGACGCCGACTACGAGGCTATCGACGCCCACTCGCAGGCCATGCACGAACAGGTGGTTGAGGCCGACGAGATCCGGGTCACCTCGCCACAGGGCACCGATATCACGTTCCAGATCGGCGACCGTGAGTGGCTCCTCGACACCGGAATCGTCCACGAGGCGGGTGGGTTCTCGAACCTCCCGGCGGGCGAAATCTTCGTCAGCCCAGAGAGTGCAACCGGCACCTACGTTGTCGACGGGACGATGCGACCCCACGGCCTGCTCGATGCCGACCAGCGACTCCGGTTCGAGGTCGAAGACGGCTACGTGACCGAGATTTCGGACGACGAAATCCGCGAGCAGATCGAGACCGCCGCCGAAGCGGCCGGGCAAGCGGCCTACAATCTCGCCGAGTTGGGAATCGGAACGAATGTCGGGGTCGACGACCTCGTCGGATCGGTTCTCTTGGACGAGAAGGCCGCCGGGACCGTCCACATTGCTATCGGTGACAACGCCTCAATTGGCGGCGAAACCGATGCGCCGCTTCATCTGGACGGGATTCTGCGGGAGCCGACTGTCTTTGCGGATGGCGTCGAACTGGAACTACCGGCGTAGTCGGTGGCTACTGCTGGAGTAGTCGACCCCTACTCCACGAGTAGCCGTCGACTACGGTAGCCAGCCACATACCGCCGCTACAAGCACGACTTTTTACCCACAGCCCTCGGAGGACGACCTATGAGCGATACAGACGCCGGCGACAGAGTGGCACTCACCTGCCCCTCCTGTTCGCCACGCGAGGAAACGGTCCACGAGGTGCTGAAACCCGGCGGCGACGTCACTGTCCGCTGTACTGACTGTAGTCACGTTCACAAAACCCAGATCGAATCGACCTCGACGGTCGACAAAAAGGTCATCGTCTCCCAAGACGGCGAATCCTTTAGCACGCAACTCCAGGCCGAACCCGACGAAACCGTCGAAGTTGGCGACGAGTTCATCGTCGACACCCCCGAGGCAATCTTGCAGGTCCGTGTCACCGGTCTCGAACTGCTGGATAGCGACGCTCGCTTCGAGAGCGCGATCATGGAAGACGTCGAAACCGTCTGGACGCGCGCGATCGACAATGTTGGCGTCAACGTAACCCTCCACCCAAAAGACGGCTCCCGTGACGATACCCGGAGTCTGAAGGTCAACGTCCCCGGCGACTACGAGTTCACCGTTGGCGACACCGACAGCTTCGGTGACGACGAGTTCACGATTACCGGCATTATCGTCCGCGACGACGCCGATGGTTACCGCTTCGACAAGTTCGACGAGCGTGGCGATATGGTGTACGCCAAGGACATCAAACGCATCTACGGTACTGACGAAACGACCAGCGCGTGGTCGGCCTGGTAGTGCGGTTCGACCCGCTTTCTGCGGCCAGATATCGACTAGTCGAACGCACGATTCAAGCCCGTCGACCCCGGAGTGTGGATAATGGATCGTGAAACACTCCGGGCGGACATGCTCGACGGGCTGGAGTACAGCCTCGACCAGCCGCTCGGAGCCGACATTGTCGACGCCCTCAAGAAGGTCCCTCGACACGAATTCACCAACCCTGAGGCCGCCAACAACGCCGACAGCTCCGACTCGCGCATTCTCCAGCCGGAGCTGGTGGCACGGCTCCTGATCGCGCTGGATGCTCAGTCAGGCGATGAGACGCTGATCGTCGGCTCGGGGGTCGGATACACCGCCGCCGCACTCGCCGAAATCGTCGGCGGTCGACACGTCCACGCTATCGATCTCGACCGCCAACTCGTCTCGCTGGCCCGCCAGAACCTCCAGTCGACGGGCTACGACCACGTCTTGGTCGACCGCCGAGACGGAGCCAACGGCTACCCCGAGTACGCCCCGTTTGACCGTATTTTGGTCGAGAGTTCGGTCATCGAGCCACCGCGCGCGCTGGTCGACCAACTCGCTCCCGGTGGTCGACTGGTCATCCCACAGGGCACGACCAGTCAAACGCTCGTAGCCTTTGAGCGCGATCCCAAGAGTCGGACCGTCGAGACGGCTGCCGAATTCGGCCCAGTGCGGTTCCGACCGATGTTGGTCGACGGCGAGCAGGCAAGCACCCCGGTTCGCAACCGCACCGAACGCGAGGACAGCGAGTTCGACGAGCAGGGCTACTTCGCGCCGTCGGGCTGGGAATACGAGTGGCTCGATTGGGACGAACGGTTGTAAGCGACACACTCAGGAATTAGGGGTCCAAATAAGGGAATATGGCTGACTCAGCACAACCGCCGGGCGACGAACGCGTCGACCCCTCGTCCGGAGAGCGGGCCGCAGATGTTGATTTTGGGGAGCTCACACTGAAAGAGCGGATCGCACTCGCAACCGCCCAACGGCCCGCCCTCGGTCTGTTTCTCGTCCTCTTTAGCCTGTTTGCCTTCACGTTCTTCATCGCGCTTGCGCTGGTCTATCCCACCGTCGCCGGCCTGTTTATTCTCGTGACGCTGGTGGTCACCCTGCTCGGCGTTGGTGGGTTTCTTATACTGCGTCGACTTGACCGAATGTGAGTCGACGGAAGGTCGACTGTTCTAAGTAAATATAATTAAGTAGTGCCCGGAGCGGGATTTGAACCTCAGTCGTTTCGCTCTCTGCGTTCGCTTCACTCCTTGGTTCAAATCCGCAGACAGTCGTTTCTCGGATTTAGAACTAGTCGCGACACGGTAAACCGGTCGCTCATGAAAGTTGAATCCGAGAAAACGCCCGGAGCGGGATTTGAACCCGCGTCACAACCGTGACAGGGTTGTATGATGGGCCACTACACCATCCGGGCTTCCTGCAACCATTCGTATCCGGGGCAGACGTTTAAGGCTTATTAGTTGCCCCCGCCCCGTCGTGCGATACCGTGCCACTGGCCGGTCGACGGATCGACCACGTTGTCCGGTCGCTGGTCGACTGGCCGGAGCGGGATTTGAACTTCGGTCGCTCTGCTCACTACGTTCGCGTCGCTCCTTAGTTCAAATCCCTCAGTGAGTCGTTTTACCGACTCACGGTGTTGCTGAGTACACGCTACGCTCACGGCTACGCCGTTCGCTGTCGTGGCGCGTAGCGCCACGCAAACGCGCTGCTCAGCGTTATTGTTCGTCGGAAAAAGCGCCCGGAGCGGGATTTGAACCCGCGTCACAACCGTGACAGGGTTGTATGATGGGCCACTACACCATCCGGGCGAACCGTACTACAACGTCTCCCCGAGACACAAATAAGGCTTCCTTTTTGAAGGCCGCGTGGTATCCGGTACCGAACAGGCCCAAAAGCATATAGTAGTCGACAGCCTGCCATACAGTATCACGCCCTCCTGCGGTCGGTGAGCCGCTGGTGTCGGGCGAAGTTGGCAACTGTTAAATGGCTCGGCTTTCTAACTCGCTGTAGTATCTCGTGACAGTAGCTTCTTCCCACCAACAGATAACTCACCCATGGTAGATGTCAGCCAACACGAACTTGTCCCAGACCATATCATCCTCGATGAGCCCGAAATCGAATCGGTTCTCGAGGAGTATGATCTCAGCCGTACCGACTTACCGAAAATTAAAACCAATGATCCAGCACTTCCCGACGACGCCACACCGGGCGACGTCCTCAAAATCGTCCGCGACTCACGTACAACCGAAACCGCAATCTCATACCGACTGGTGATCGAATGAACCGGCAAGACCGACGCACGATCTCCCGGGAGTATTTCGAGGAAGACCGACTCGCAGAACACCACTTCCGCTCGTTCAACGCCTTTCTCGACAAGGGCATGCAGCAGGTCGTCGACGAAAAAGAGACCATCGACACCGACATCGGCGACAAGGAGGGCCAAGAGCCCGTCTACGTCGAACTCGGTGACATCCGCATCCTCACGCCGCGTGTGCGAGAGGCCGACGGCTCCGAAGAACTCCTGTACCCACAGGAAGCGCGACTCCGGAATATCACCTACGCAGCCCCCGTTTTCATGGAGATGTCGATCATCCGCGGTGGCGAAGACGAACCCGAAACGGTCGTCGACTCCACCGAAACCAAGGTCGGCCGCATGCCGATCATGGTCGGCTCCCAGAACTGTAACATTCAGGGCTTCTCGGATCAGGAACTGATCGAGATCGGTGAAGACCCCGTCGACCCCGGTGGCTACTTCATCGTCAACGGCTCCGAGCGCGTGCTGATGACCAGCGAGGACCTCGCCCCGAACAAGATTCTGGCCGAACACGATACGAAATACGGCGACGATATTCAGGTCGCCAAAACGTTTAGCCAGCGTCGTGGCTACCGCGCACTCGTTCTCTGTGAGCGCAACCGCGAAGGCCTGCTCGAAGTCAGCTTCCCATCCGTTTCGGGCAGCGTCGACTTCGTCACACTCGTCCGGGCACTCGGGCTCGAATCCGACCAGGAGATCGTCCACCGTGTGTCGGAAGACCCCGAGATCGTCAAATTCATGCTGGAGAATCTGGAGGAAGCCGAAGTCCAGACCACCGAGGAAGCAATCGAAACCCTCGGAAAACGTGTTGCCTCCGGGCAAGGCAAAAACTACCAGCTCAAACGCGCCAACTACGTCATTGATCGATATCTCCTGCCACACCTCCACGAGGAGGGTGCCGAAGACGAGGAGATCCGCATCAACAAGGCCTACTACCTCTGCCGAATGGCCGAAGCCTGCTTTGAGCTCGCTCTCGACCGACGCGAGGCCGACGACAAGGACCACTACGCCAACAAGCGGCTGAAGGTCTCGGGCGATCTGATGACCGACCTGTTCCGGACAGCCCTCAACAAGCTCTCCCGGGACGTGAAATATCAGCTCGAACGCGCCAACATGCGAAACCGTGATCTCTCGGTCGGCACCGTCGTCCGTTCCGACGTGCTCACCGAGCGACTCGAACACCCGATTGCCACTGGTAATTGGGTCGGTGGCCGCTCCGGCGTGAGCCAGCTGGTCGACCGAACTGACTACATGGGGGTTCTGTCCCACCTGCGCCGACTTCGCTCGCCGCTGAGTCGCTCGCAGCCGCACTTCGAGGCACGGGATCTGCACGCGACCCAGTGGGGTCGCATCTGTCCCTCCGAGACGCCGGAGGGGCCAAACTGTGGTTTGGTGAAGAACTTCGCTCAGGCAATGGAGCTGAGCCAGGATATCGAGGACGAACAGGGACTGAAACGAGAGCTGTCGTCGATGGGAGTCGAGGGGATCCCCGGCATTGACAGTATTGAACGAACCACCCCGGCGGACGACTAACAATGGCTCAGGCACGAGAAGCGAAAGTATACGTCAACGGTAGTCTGGTTGGAACCCACCCGGACCCCGAACAGCTCGCCGAACAGATCCGAGAAGCCCGCCGCCGCGGCGACGTCTCGGACATGGTCAACGTCTCGGTCCGTGGTCGGACCCAAGAGGTCATCATCAACGCCGATGCTGGCCGGGCCCGCCGCCCACTGATCGTCGTCGAAAACGGCGAACCGCTCCTCGGTGACGAGGAAATCGAGGCCGTCGACGAGGGCGACCTCGAATTCGAGGACCTCGTCGACCGCGGCTACGTCGAGTTCATCGACGCCGAAGAGGAAGAAGACATCCTGATCGGTGTCGACGAAGATGACCTCACCGACAAGCACACCCACCTCGAAATCGATCCGTCGCTGATCTTCGGGATCGGTGCAGGGATGATTCCGTATCCGGAACACAACGCCAGTCCCCGGATTACGATGGGCGCAGGGATGATGAAACAGTCGCTGGGGCTGCCATCCGCCAACTACCGGATCCGACCCGACACGCGTCAGCACCTCCTGCACTACCCGCAGCTCTCGATGGTCAAAACCCAGACCACCGATCAGATCAACTACGACGAGCGACCCGCCGCCCAGAACTTCACGGTCGCCGTCATGAGCTACGAAGGGTTCAATATCGAGGACGCACTCGTGATGAACCAAGGCTCGGTCGACCGCGCGCTCATGCGGTCGCACTTCTTCCGCACCTACGAGGGCGAGGAACGACGCTACCCCGGCGGTCAGGAAGACCACTTCGAGATTCCAAGTCAGGATGTCCGCGGCGCACGCGGGGAAGACGCCTACACGCATCTCGACGACGACGGGCTCGTCAACCCCGAGACGGTTGTCGACGAGAATTCGGTCCTGCTCGGCAAGACCAGCCCACCGCGGTTCCTCGAAGAACCCGACGATATGGGCGGTCTTAGCCCGCAGAAGCGGCGTGAGACTTCGGTGACGATGCGTTCGGGCGAGGACGGCGTCGTCGACACGGTCACGCTGATGGAGGGCGAAGACGGCTCGAAGCTCTCGAAGGTCAAAGTTCGAGACGAGCGAATCCCAGAGCTTGGTGACAAGTTCGCCTCCCGGCACGGCCAGAAGGGTGTTGTGGGCCACTTGGCACCACAGGAAGATATGCCGTTTACCGAGGAAGGACTCGTTCCCGACCTCGTGCTGAACCCACACGCACTCCCATCGCGGATGACTGTGGGCCACGTGCTGGAAATGCTCGGCGGGAAGGTTGGTGCGCTCGAAGGACGGCGCGTCGACGGGACGCCGTTCCAGGGCGAAGACGAAGAGGAACTCCGTGGCGCACTCGAAGACCACGGCTTCAAATCCTCCGGCAAGGAGGTCATGTATTCGGGTGTGACGGGTGAGAAAATCGACGCCGAGATTTTCGTCGGCACGATTTTCTACCACAAACTCTACCACATGGTCTCGAACAAGCTGCACGCCCGCTCCCGCGGGCCTGTGCAGGTGCTGACCCGCCAGCCGACCGAGGGGCGTGCCCGTGAGGGTGGGCTCCGTGTCGGTGAGATGGAGCGGGATACCATCATCGGTCACGGTGCGGCGATGGTGCTCAACGAACGCCTGCTGGATTCCTCGGACAAAGAGACGGTGTACGTCTCGGCCGATACAGGCATGATCGCGGTCCAGGACCGCGAACAGCGCCGTGTCTACGATCAGGTGACCGGCAGCGAGGACAACATCCACGAACTCGAAGTCAGTTACGCGTTCAAACTCCTCCTGGACGAACTGATGGCGCTCGGCATTCGACCAACACTCGAACTTGAGGACGCAGTCTAAGGGCTCACACACAATGTCAATGCAAACACCAAAACAGCTCGGTGGGATCCGGTTCGGTCTGATGGATCCCGAGACGTACCGCGACATGTCGGCCACGAAAGTGATTACGGCCGACACCTACGACGACGACGGCTACCCCATCGACATGGGGCTGATGGACCCCCGACTCGGCGTCATCGACCCCGGTCTCGAATGCCGAACCTGCGGCCAGCACTCGGGTTCGTGTCCCGGCCACTTCGGCCACATCGAACTCGCCGCGCCGGTCATCCACGTCGGCTTCACGACGCTGATGCGTCGACTCCTGCGGGCGACCTGTCGGGAGTGCGGCGGACTGACGCTGACCGAAGACAAAAAAGAGCAGTTCCGCGAGAACCTCGTTCGCGCGGAGGAACTCGGCAAAGACCCCGACACGGTGCTCAAAAACGCCGTTCGAGAGGCACGGAAATCCAACACCTGTCCACACTGTGGCAACCCACAGGCCGACATCAAACACGAGAAGCCGACGACCTACTACGAGGTCGAAGACGTGCTGGCCTCGGAGTACTCCGAAGTCATCGCCGAGGCAATGCAGCCCGACGAGGATGACGAAGACGACGAGGGGATCAGTCCCTCGGAGTTGGCCGACCAGACCGGCATCTCGCTGGAACGGATCAACCAGATCCTCGGCGGCGAGTTCCGCCCGCTCGACGAGGACCGACGGGCCCTCGAAAAGGCACTCGACGTCGACTTGACGGAAGAAGATATGAACAAACTGATGCCCTCGGATATTCGCGACTGGTTCGAGGACATCCCGGATTCGGATATCGAAGTACTGGGCATCGACTCGGAGAACTCCCGGCCGGAGTGGATGATCATGACCGTGCTGCCGGTGCCGCCGGTCACAGCCCGCCCATCGATCACCCTCGACAACGGCCAGCGCTCCGAGGACGACCTCACGCACAAGCTGGTCGACATCATCCGCATCAACCAGCGGTTCATGGAGAACCGCGAGGCAGGAGCCCCACAGCTGATTATCGAGGACCTCTGGGAGCTGCTGCAGTACCACGTGACGACCTTCGTGGACAACGAGATTTCCGGAACTCCACCGGCCCGACACCGCTCGGGTCGACCCCTCAAAACCCTCAGCCAGCGCTTAAAAGGCAAAGAGGGGCGGTTCCGCGGCTCGCTGTCGGGGAAACGCGTCAACTTCTCGGCGCGTACCGTCATTAGCCCCGACCCGACGCTGAGCCTCAACGAGGTCGGGATTCCGGACCGCGTGGCCAGCGAGATGACGATCACGATCAACGTCACCGACCGCAACACCGAAGAGGCCCGCCAGTACGTCGCCAACGGCCCCGAGAAACATCCCGGTGCCAACTACGTCAAACGGCCCGACGGTCGACGGCTGAAGGTCACGCCGAAGAACTGCGAAGAACTATCGACAAAAATCGAGGAAGGCTGGGAGGTCAACCGCCACCTCGTCGACGGCGACATCGTGATCTTCAACCGCCAGCCGTCGCTGCACCGAATGAGTATTATGGCCCACGAGGTCGTCGTGATGCCGTACAAGACCTTCCGGCTCAACACGGTTGTCTGTCCGCCGTACAACGCTGACTTCGACGGCGACGAGATGAACCTCCACGCCCTCCAGACCGAGGAGTCCCGTGCCGAGGCCCGTGTGCTCATGCGCGTCCAAGAGCAGATCCTCTCGCCGCGCTTCGGCGAGAACATCATCGGGGCGATTCAGGACCACATTTCGGGGACCTACCTGCTGACCAACGACAATCCCCACTTCACCGAGACACAGGCACTCGACCTGCTCCGAGCGACCCGCGTCGACGAGTTACCCGACCCCGACGGCGAGGACGAGACCGGTCCCTACTGGACCGGTCGGACCGTCTTCTCGCTGCTCCTTCCGGACGGCCTGAATCTCGAGTTCACCTCGTCGACCGGCGGCGACGTGATCATCGAGGACGGCGTGCTGCTCGAAGGGACGATCGACGAGGACGCTGTCGGCGCCTTCGGCGGCGAGATCGTCGACACTATCGTCAAACAGTACTCGGAGACACGCGCGCGAGTGTTCATTAATGAGGTCGCCGCGCTGGCGATGCGGGCGATCATGCACTTCGGGTTCTCGATCGGGATCGACGACGAGTCGATTCCACCCGTTGCGGACGAGCAGGTCGACGAGGCAATCGACAGCGCCTACGACCGAATCGAAGAGCTGATCGACACCTACGAGGCCGGCGAACTCGAATCGCTCCCCGGCCGAACGGTCGACGAGACGCTCGAAATGAAGATCATGCAGACGCTCGGCAAAGCTCGGGACTCCGCCGGTGAGATCGCCGACGACCACTTCGCCGATGACAACCCGGCAGTCATCATGGCCCGTTCCGGGGCTCGGGGTTCGATGCTCAACCTCACCCAGATGGCCGGCTGTGTCGGCCAGCAGGCAGTCCGTGGCGAACGAATCAATCGGGGTTACGAGGATCGAACCCTCGCCCACTACGAGCCGAACGATCTGTCCGCGGAGGCCCACGGCTTCGTCGAGAACTCCTACCGAAGCGGTCTCACCCCGCGTGAGTTCTTCTTCCACGCGATGGGTGGCCGCGAGGGGCTCGTCGATACGGCAGTCCGGACGTCGAAATCCGGGTACCTGCAGCGCCGACTGATCAACGCGCTGTCTGAACTCGAAGCCCAGTACGACGGTACCGTGCGGGACACCTCTGGAACGGTTATCCAGTTCGAGTTCGGTGAGGACGGTACCTCGCCGGTGCGTGTCTCTTCCGACGAGGACTTCGATATCGACGTCGAGGGAATTACGGATCGCGTTGTCGACGCGGAGTTCGGCAGCGAGAGCGAAAAGGAGGCGTTCCTCGGTCGGCGCGAGCCGCCGACGAACCTCTCAGAGCGTAGTGAGCCGCGGTTCGAGGAGGTGGAATCCGATGACTGAAGCAAAGTACGATCCGATGGCTGCCTACAGCCACATTACCGACGATATCGAAGCAATCGTCGAAGACACGGTGCTGCCACGCCGACTCAAGGATCGGGTCTACGACACCATCGAAGACCACGAGGGCGTGACGACCGAGCAGGCGACCGACATCGCCCGTGGGGTCGAATCACAGTACACCGACACGCGCGTCGACCCACTCGAACCTGTGGGTACTGTCTCGGCCCAGTCGATTGGTGAGCCCGGAACGCAGATGACGATGAACACGTTCCACTATGCGGGGGTCGCAGAGATTGACGTGACCCAAGGGCTGCCACGACTCATCGAGCTTGTGGACGCCCGGAAGACGCCGGATACGCCGATGATGACGGTGTATCTCGAAGACGAGTACGCCGAAAAACGAGAGAAGGCCCACGAGGTCGTCTGGGCACTCGAAGCAACCGACATCCTGTCGCTCGGCGATGTCTCGACCAACGTCGCGGACATGCTCGTCCGGATCGACCTCAACGAGGAGACGCTGCTCGAACGGTGGCCAACGGTCGACTCCGCAAACACCGTCGCCACTGAGATTTCCGAAACCATCGAGGACAAACTCGGTGTTTCGACCCGGCAGAGCGGGATGGCAATCGAGTTCGGTCCCAACGAACCGAGCTACCGAGAACTGCTCCAGCTCGTCGAACAGCTCCGAGAGATCGTCTTCAAGGGGATCGAAGAGATCAGCCGCGTCGTGATCCGGAAAGAGGAGTTAGAGGACGGCGAGGAGTTCGTCCTCTACACCGAGGGATCGGCGTTCGGCGACGTGCTCCACATCGAGGGCGTCGACGCCAGCCGCTCTACGTGTAACAACATCCACGAGATCCGTGCGGAACTCGGCGTCGAGGCCGCCCGCGAGGCGATCATCAACGAGACGATTGACACGCTCCGCGAGCAGGGTCTCGACGACGTGAACATTCGGCACCTGATGCTGGTCGCCGACATCATGACCAACGAAGGGACGATTGAGTCGATTGGTCGACACGGAATTTCGGGCTCGAAGGACTCGGTGCTGGCGCGTGCGGCCTTCGAGGTGACGGTCAACCACCTGCTGGACGCCGCGGTTCACGGCCAGAGCGACGATCTCAACGGCATCATCGAGAACGTCATCGCTGGCAAACCGATTGCACTGGGCACCGGCGACGTCAAACTCCGCATGGGATCGATTGACGCCAACCCGGCCGACGACTGACCATGAAAGTCACGCTCTCCGACGAGGCACGACGGTATATGGGGCTGTTCGACGAGGAGACCGACGTCAGCCCCAACGACTGTCTCGTCGAGAGCGACCGTGTGGTGTTTCTGATCCCGGCCGGTGAGATGGCCGACGCTATCGGTCCCGACGGGCGGATCGTCCGTCGTGTCGAGGAGAAAATCGGCCGGACAGTCGACCTCGTTGAGGACGCCGAGACACCCGCAGCGTTCGTCGAAAACGCACTCGCCCCCGCAGTCGTTCGCGGGGTGACGATCTCCGAACAGGGCGACCGGGTCGCCTACGTCGAGGTGGTCGACGCCGACCGTGGGGTCGCTATCGGCTCGAACGGCCAACATATCGAGACGGCGCGTCGACTGGCCCGTCGACAACACGATATCGACGACATTCAGTTGACGTAGCTTCTCACAACAGTCAACTGACACAGACAGTCGACGTTCTGTTCTTTGAGACTGTCGACTAGCTGTAAGCGGCTTTCCGTCCGTTTTGTGCGCTCCGAGTCGGTTTCACTCCGTTTTATCTCACACTGGGAAACAGTCTCAGATTCGATTAGCGACCCCTAAGAAGCGATTTGCGTGGGTTTCGCTGAGTCCAAAGAGGGATGCTTAAGTATCCGCATCCGAAACGAGAGGCTACATGGCCAACGGCAAATATGCCGCCCGGAAGCTCAAGAAAGACCGGCAGAAGCGACGCTGGTCGGACTCCGAGTACGCTCGACGAGAGCGCGGGCTCAAAAAGAAGTCAGACCCACTCGAAGGCGCACCGCAGGGACGCGGCATCGTCCTCGAAAAGGTCGGTATCGAAGCAAAGCAGCCGAACTCCGCGATCCGAAAATGTGTTCGGGTCCAGCTCATCAAGAACGGCAAGCAGGTCACCGCCTTCTGTCCCGGTGACGGTGCGATCTCGTTCATCGACGAACACGACGAGGTCACGATTGCCGGAATCGGTGGCGCGAAGGGTCGTGCGATGGGCGACCTTTCGGGTGTCAACTACAAGGTCGAGAAGGTCAACGGTGTCTCGATGATCGAACTCGTCCGCGGTAACGCAGAGAAACCGGTGCGATAATGTCGGAAAGCGAAGCCGACACTCCGGACGAAGATGTCGAAGAGGACGTCGACGCCGAAACAGAAGCTGCCGAAGTCGACGCCGACGCTGAAGCCGAAGAAGAGTCCGCCGTTGAGGGCGCACTCCTCTTTGGTGTCTGGGAAGTCTCGGACATCGAGTACGACGACCCCAGCACCCAGCGCTATCTCAACGTGACGCCGATTGCCCACACGATGGGTCGACACGCCTCGAAACAGTTCGAGAAAAGCGAGATCTCGATTGTCGAGCGACTCATCAACCGGTTGATGCAGACCGAAGAAAACACGGGCAAAAAGCAGCGGGCGACCAAGATCGTCCAAGAAGCCTTCGAGCAGATCCACGAGCGGACTGACGAGAACCCAGTTCAGGTACTCGTCACCGCCGTCGAGAACGCCGCCCCGCGTGAGGAGACCGTCCGCCTCAAGTACGGTGGCATCTCGGTGCCCAAGGCCGTCGACGTCGCCCCACAGCGCCGTGTCGACGAGGCCCTGAAGTTCCTCGCCGTTGGGACAAAAAACGCCAGCTACAAATCGAAAACGACTGCTGCCGAGGCACTCGCCCAGCAGATCATCGGTGCAGCCAGCTACGACGTCCAGACGTACGCGATCTCCCAGAAGGAAGAGCGCGAACGCGTTGCAGCTGCAGCCCGCTAACGCTGTTTTCGGTTTTCATTTTCGAAGAATCAAAATCAGAGCAACTGCTATCGAGCTTCGTCTATTCGACGTCGAGGCAGTTCAGGTTCGGTCGACAACGTCGACTGTGTTTTCTACCACAAACTCTGTACCATCGCCGGCGGTCTGAGAGCAGTAGAAAATGGAGTGGCCGGTAGAAATTCGTGCGGTTGTGAGTCGAAAAGCCGTTTCCCCGACTATACCACGAGGTACTCTTCGAGGTGGTCGCGGTCCGCAAGCGTAGCCCCATCGAGTTCGTCGACCATCCGGCCGTGGTCCATCGCATAACAGCGCTCGGCGAGCCCCTGAATCACAGACAAGTTCTGCTCGACGAACAAAATCGTCGTGCCAAACTCCTCGTTGATCCGCTTGAGGTCCTCGGTAATAGATTGCACAATCGACGGTTGGACACCCTCGGATGGTTCGTCGACCAACAACAGATCGGGATCACCGACGAGTGCACGGCCAATTGCCAGCATCTGCTGTTGGCCGCCGCTCATAGTTCCAGCATCCTGATCGGCTCGTTCTTCGAGGATCGGGAAGTAGTCGTATACGCGGTCGTAGAGCGTCTCTTCGCCGGTTCCGATTCCTTCACCGATCATGAGGTTCTGCTCGACAGTCAGCCCTGCAAAAACGTCTCGGCCCTGTGGAACGTAGCCGATTCCTCGGCGGGCGTGAACGTCGGCCGATTCGGCAGTTACATCCTCACCGTTGAACTGCACGGTTCCGGCTTCAGGTTCTAACAACCCCATGACTGCTTTCAGCAGCGTTGTTTTACCGACACCGTTGCGGCCGACGATCCCGACGATTTCGCCCTCCTCGACCGTACAGTCGACATCGTGGAGAATCGGCGTACCATCATAGCCTGCATTCAGCCCCGTAATTTCGAGACTCATGCGTTCTCCCCCAAGTAGATCCGGCGGACGGCCTCGTCGGTCTCGATCTCCTCGATCGGTCCCTGTCGGAAGACAGCCCCTTGATTCAACACGGTGACCTGCTCGGAGATCTCACGGACAAACTCCATGTCGTGTTCGACGACGAGAAACGCCATCCCATCGTCGTGCAGCGAGGTGATCAAATCAGCCACGTCAGCCGTTTCGTCGACCGACATGCCTGCGACCGGCTCGTCGAGCAACATCAGCTCGGGATCGAGCGTGATCGCCATGCCGATCTCAAGGCGCTGTTGTTGGCCGTGCGAGAGATCACCGGCCGGCGTGTCGGCCTGCTCGGTGAGTGCGATCTGTTCGAGCGTTTCGGCCATTACACGGTCGACATTGCGGTCGGTCCGCTGGAGCGGTACCTGGAGGTTCCGCTTGACAGAAAGGTTCTCGTAGACGTGCGGCGACTGGAACTTGACGCTGAGGCCGGTGTCGATCCGCTCGTGTGGATCGAGCCCGGTGAGGTCGTTCCCATCAAAGTAGATGTCGCCCTCGCTCGGCGAGAGTTTGCCTGTAATCAGATTGAGCAGTGTGCTCTTGCCAGCCCCATTTGGACCGATCAGACACCGGATTTCGCCCCGGTTGACTTCGAAGTCGACATCGTCGACGGCGGTCAGCCCGCCGAATTTCTTGGTCAGCTGTCGGGTCGCCAAAATGACGTTTGTGCCGGAGCCAGTCGTGGCGACCGCCGGTTTCTGTCGTGCGTTAATGTCTTCAGGTGCGCTCATTTGACTGAGTCCTCCGTTGGGCTACCGGTGGGCGACTGACTCGATCGCCGGTCCAGCAGCGTGTCTTTGAGATCGTTGAGTGTCGGTGCGATTCCGGCTGGCATGTACAGGATGACTCCTAGCAGGAGCCCCCCGACAATGACCAGTGCCCATTCGGGACCGACTGGGCCGATTCCGCTTGACAGCCCGGTTCGCATCCGCTCGATGAGAAGTGTTGCACCGATTGCACCCAGCAGCGACTGGCGGCCACCGATACTCACCCAAACGACCGGGAGAGCTGCGAAGGCGATACTGAATACACTGGGGTCGACGTAGTTGCCCCAACTGGCGTAGAAGACGCCACCGAGAGCAGCCAGTCCGCCACCGATAGTGAAGACGACGAGTTTGATGAACGGGACGTTGTAGCCGAACATCGCGGTTCGTTCCTCGTCTTCGCGGACCGCAACCATCGTCATCCCGAAGGAACTGTTCAACAGGACGCGAAGCCCCAGATAGGTTCCGACGAGTACGAACAGCGCCGCGTAATAGAAGCCAACCGTCTGGAAGACGATCCCGGCCCCGCCGATTCCGAATGTGAGGTTCGGAATATTTGTCATCCCGTTGAACCCGCCGAGTCGAGCAGCTCCGATGGCCCACTCGCTACCAGCGGTCTGGCCCATAAACGTGTTCAATACAAGCGCGACGACAAGCGTCATGATCGTGACGTAGACGTCACGGACACCCCCGTAGAACATGAAGTAGCCCAAGATTGCGGCCGCCAGTGTGCCGACGACAACCGCGCCGAACAACGCGGCCGTCGCGCCGGTCATCGACGCAAAGTTGATGCCGATAATGCCGAACGTGTAGGCCGAGACGCCGAAAAACGCCACCTGCCCGAAACTCAGCACACCGCAGTAGCCCCAGACGAAACTGAGGCTGATTGCGAGAAAGGCGAGCCCGAAGTACCGGGAAGTCTGTAAGGCGGTGTACGGGTCGGTCACCTGGGGGTAGACCGCAAGCGCCACAACGGCGACGGCAAAGGCGACCCAAAACGGTGTGGAGTTGCCCAGTGTGTTCGGCCCTTCGAACAGCCCGCGAACGCGCGAAAGCACCCCTTCGGCGCTCATTCTTCGGCCCTCCGGCGTTGCCGCCACGATTCAACGTAGCCGGTGATCCCCTCCGGCAGCAGTCGAAGGGCGACAATTGCGACCGACAACATCAGCATCTGGCCGAAAAAGGTGTCGACGAAGAAGCTCCCCGTGGCGTTGAATAGACTGAGGACGCCCGCCGCCGACAGTGTGCCGATGATGACCGATGGCCCGCCGACGACGACGGCAACGAACGCCTCGACGAGGAAGGTTCCCCCACGGTTTGGAGTGATCGACCCTAACGACGGTGCCGAGAGCGCGCCCGTCAGCCCGGCCAGCGCCGAGCCGATAGCGAACGTCACGACGTACATCCGGTCGGTGTCGATCCCCATCGCCCGAGCGGTTTCAGGGTCCTTGATGGTCGCGCGTGCTTTGACGCCGAACTCGGTTCGGGTAAACAGCACGTACAGCCCAGCGAGGACGAAGATGGCGATCATCGGCAGGAGGATGCTTCGGTACACTGACGAGGAAAACGGTCCGTAGTCGACGTTCCCCAGGGGTGTCGAGATACTATCGAGACTCGACCCGAAGACGATCAACAGCAACTGTGCGACGATGAGGCTGAGTCCCCAGGTGGCGACCATCGAATCGAGCAGTCGATCATAGAAGTGCCGGACGATCGTTCGCTCGATGATGATTCCGAACACAGTTGTGACAAGGACGCCGATGATCATTGCAATCGGCAGTGGGATCCCAGCGTGGTACGGCAGTGCAGTGCCGTAGACACCGATCAGGATGAACTCGCCGTGGGCGAGGTTGATCACACCCATCATCCCGAAGATGATGGCCAGTCCCACTGTCGCCAGCACGATGAAGCCGAAGCTATTGAGAAACTGGAAGAACAGTGCTCCGAGGCTGGCGACCGACAACTGCAATGGCGTCGCTACCGCGTCAATCACGGCGTCCCGACCTCCAATGGCTTGGTGGTTGTATGCATGTGCTCATTGGTTCTCTTTAGACGTCGTAGACGTCGCTTGGGACGTACTGGGTCGTCTTGTCTTCCTCGCGGAGGTCACAGCCTGCACCACCTTCGACCTCTTCGCGGAGGAAGCTCGGTCCGATACGTTCGTTGTTGGTGAACGAAATCTCGTGGTTCTCGTCGGCATGAGCGACACGCATTTCGTGTTCCATGTGGTGGGTCGCCCCGTCGAGGGTGAGTTCGCCCGATGGTGCACTGATATCCCGACCCTGCTCGAGCACTTCGATCACCGCTTCCTGATCGAAGGTGCCTGCCTCCTCGACGGCTTCAGCCCAGAGGTACACCGAGAAGTAGTTGTTCTGTGCCTCTTGGTTGAGGTAGTTTGCGTCGGGCCACCGGGTATAGAAGTCCTCGACGAAGTTCTCGCCTTCCCGGAGATCACCCAACTCCTCCATGTAGCTGACGCCGCAGTAGACGTCGGTCAGCGCCGGTGGATCGTAGCGTTTGTGCTCAAAGCCTTGAGCCATCGCCGTCGACGTTCCGACCGGAATCGTCAGGTCGTTGGTCGCCCGCTGATCGTAGAAGTTCTCGTGGTTCGCACCGACGAGCATCGACATGATAAAGTCGGGATCCTCCTGTTGGATCCGGTTGATCACCGACGAAAAGTCAGTCTCACTGAGTGGGATGTACTCCTCGCCGACGATGTTGTAGTCGTTCTCCTGTGCGAGGACGTTGACCCAATCTCCGGAGAGTTGGCCGAAGTTGTAGTCGGCAGCAACAATGTAGATATCCTCGCCGTACTGGTCGGCGAGATATGGTGTGACAATACCTAACTGTTGGCGAGCGGTCGCGCCGACCGGGAAGATAGTATTGTCACAGACGCCACCCTCGTACTGCGTCGTGTAGAAATAGAGCTGCTCGTTCTCGTTGATGATCGGACGGATCGCCTCGCGGGTCGCACTCGAATAGCCCGCCCACAGGGCGTCGACCTCGTCCTGTAGAATCAGTCGTTCGGTCAGTTCTTGATAGCGCTGGTTGTCGGACTGTGGATCGGGGTCGACGATCTCGACCTGCTCGCCGAGAATACCACCCTCTTCGTTGATCTCTTCGATTGCCAAGCGGGTTGCCTGCCACTTCGAGGTGCCGTTGAGCTGGAAGTTTCCGGAGCGATCTTCGAGAATTCCGACCGTCGGACCATCACTGCCGCCGCTACCGCCCGAACAGCCAGCAAGCGAAATTCCGAGTCCAGTAGCACCTGCTGCCAACACTGATCGACGGGAGACGTTATTGTAGCTCATTGAGTACCCTCAACTATTTCGGCGAAATTGTGTGCATGTGCAACTTGGTCAGCTGTTTTCTGCATCGTACGTCTACTCATTTCAACAACGATGCGAAGGTGAGGGTATTTGATAAATGTTTTCAAAATATACGGTACAATAGAATATATAGTAGAATGCAATCAAATGTGTCATTATACCCTTATATATTGGACATATATTCTCTGTATCTGGCAGAGGTGTGTGAGAAATATAAAGGTGGTTACTAACCGACCTTTCTTTGTTAGCTTCTACAATTATTCTGTGTTCGTAGAGAGGTGATGTAGTATTACCAGTCAAGCTAGTTTTGATCCGTCTACCGGTCTGCCTCGACGACAGTGAGTTTGACGGCATGAACTCCTTTTAAAGGCTGGAGCCGCGCGACGAGCTGTTCGATCCGGCTCCCCGTACCGTCGACAGCGATCGATTCGAGACAGAAGTGGGCGCTCAGGTGGACGTGGTGGACCGCGATGATCGTGTCGACGAAATCGTGCTGGAGGGCCGACATTTCGTCGGTCACGCCGTGCTGGTCGTGGTCGTAGAGCACCACGACGGTTCCACTAAGCGTCCCCGAAAGCCCGGTCTGCTGATTGAACTCGGTGACAAACGCCCGAAGGGCGTCTCGGGTTGCCTCCGACCGACTATCGTAATCGCCAGTCTCGACTACGGTATCCAGTTCGGCGAGGAGATCAGGCGGTAGTGTGACGCTCATCCGGTCGACATCGTTGGCCATAGGATCGTGTTTTCATCTGCCCATTTAATCGTTTGTAGGAGCGATGGATGCGCAGTATCTCTCCAGATAGTATTACGATTTAGACCAAAAGTATTATCATGTGCCTGAATAACAGATTTCGTATCAATGCATATTCCCGATGGATTCCTCGACCCGTGGGTTGCCGGGCTGTTTTGGCTCGGCTCCGGTGTGGCGATCGGTGTGGCTGTTCGCCGTGCCCGCACCAAACTCGGTGACAAACGAACCCCACTACTGGGTGTCGTTGCAGCCGGTGTCTTCGCCGCCCAAATGCTCAACTGGCCGATTCCCGGCGGTACAAGTGCTCATTTCGTCGGCGGCGCGTTCGCCGGAATCCTCCTCGGGCCCTCGCTGGGAATCCTCGCGATGACAGCAGTCGTCACGATTCAGGCACTTGTCTTCGGCGACGGTGGGATCATCGCCCTCGGTGGCAATCTGTTTGCGATGGCGGTCGTCGACGTGCTCGTGGGCTACGTCCTGTTCAGTGCGTTCAGACGCGTCCACGAAACCGGCGCGGCGTTTCTCGGCGGCTGGGCGGCGATCACGGTCTCGGCGCTCGTGGTCGGTGCTGGTGTCGGCGTCTCGTCGGCGTTTGCCTACGAGTTGGGCACGACGATCCCGATCATGGTCGTCGGACACGCCGTCTTAGGGCTGATCGAAGGTGCGATCACGGCGGTCGTCTACGGCTATGTGGTGTCGACCCGTCCTGATCTGATCTGTGGCCGCTTCACAGGTGAGACAGTCGTCCCAGAGGTTAGCGCATGAGTGTCCAGTCGACCGAGCCATGGATCAAAGGGGCGTTGCTGGGTATTCTCGTGCTCGTCGTCTTGGCTCCCCTCTTCGGGTGGGCCTCAGGTGCAGTCGGTTACGCCGAACCGCTCGAAAACGCGGCCGAAGCAACCGGTGGGGCTGAGGCTGCCACCACCACCCTCCCCGGACTGTTTCCTGACTACTCCGTACCGGGACTCAGCACGTCAGTTGGCACACTCGTTTCTGCAATTGTCGGAACTGGTCTCACACTGCTGATTGCGGTTGGGACTGGTCGACTGCTCGAACCGTGACCGGAACTGTTGCTGATTCGGCCGAAACTATCTCGGGGCACCTCCGGCGATTTTTCACAGCCGAGCAGATTGCCGCCGAAAATGGCCTGCTTCAGCAGCGCGATCCGCGTGTCTCGCTTTTGTCTATCGCCGGACTCGCACTGGCGGTCATGCTCTCTCGAAGGCTCGCGGTTGTCTGTCTGTTTGCTGGCGTGACGCTGCTGTTAGCACGGCTCTCGAAAGTTCCACTCCGTCGACTGCTCGGGCGGTCGGCAGTCGTCCCACTTTTTTCGGGGTTGATTGTCCTTCCACAGATCGTGTTACTCCCTGGCGAAGCGCTCGTCGGGGCATATGGTTTCACGATTACTGATGCCGGTCTCGGCTATCTCCTGTTTTTCACCTTGCGCGTCGGTGTCGGTGTCGCACTGCTGTCGTTGCTCGTGTTGACAACACCGTTTTCAGCGATTGTCGCTGCAATGAGTTCGCTTCGAATTCCAGTTGCCCTCGTCTGGGTGATCGCCATTACCTATCGATATCTGTTTTTGTTTTTCGACGAACTCCAACGGCTGGTGTTGGCTCGAAACAGCCGGTCGACTGGCTCGAAGAGTTACCGTGCAGGATGGGATGATCTCCGGCGAATCGCCGGGACGTTCCTGCTCCGGACGCTCGATCGTGGAGAGCGTGTTGGTAGAGGGATGCGAGCTCGTGGCGGGGCTCGACCACCGTCGCCCTACAGCCAGTCGACAGCTCTCGACATCTCGGATTATGCCCTCCTCTCGGGAGCCTGCCTCGCGATTGTCGGCTCGGGGGTTGTTCGATGGGGCCTGTAATTGAGGCCCGTGGACTGACACACGAGTATCCTGACGGAACACGAGCACTCTCAGATCTGGATCTGACTGTTGAGACTGGCGAACAGATCGCGGTAATTGGAGCCAACGGTTCTGGCAAGAGTACACTCCAACTCGTTCTCGGCGGGTTGATCGAACCGACCGCGGGCTCGGTCGAGTACTTCGGTGAGACGAGCGACGCCGAAGCCGTCCGTGAGCGCCTGGGTGTGCTCCTACAAGATCCCGACGATTACCTGTTTAATACGACCGTTCGCGAGGATATCCAGTACGGTCCCGCACAGCTGGGTCTTTCCCAGGCGGTCGCCGAGCGCCGTACCGAGGAGCTTGCCTCAACCCTTGGCCTCGCTGAACTACTGGATCGGCCGCCGTTCCGGCTTTCGGGCGGGGAAAAACAGCGAGCTGCGGTAGCGAGCGTCCTTTCGTTTGCACCGGAGGTGCTGTTGGTCGACGAGCCACTGGGTGCAGTGGATGCCCACTATCGGGTGAAAATCCTCGACCTGTTGGCGAACCATGCCGGGACGACACTTGTGTTTACACCGACACTGGAGTACGTTCCCGAGATCGCCAACCGAGTCATCTGTATTAGTCGAGAGGGAACAATCGTCGCCGATGGGGACGTTCGGGACGTCCTCACTGACCAGTCATTGTTGGAACGCCACGGCTTGCGACCACCACCGACCGTCCAGCTGTTCGACGGAATCGTCGACCGCGAACAGCTCCCACTGACTGTCTCAGAAGCTCGCCAGTATCTAACTGAAAAATAGAACTCTCTGCTCAAACAGCTATTTTCTCTGCTGGCAGTAGTCATTATAACGAACCTGTTTTCATTATTTGTTGGGTCGGAAGTTATGATTGTCAAAAATAACAACAGGATATCCATGGAATCCTATTTTTTATTTTATTACCTGGATTTTTTGCATTGTTTATCTCTTTTTGGAGTACTATTGCAGTAGAAGAAAGGTTTTTATCATGTTTGGTTCAACAACGTACTGTTATGGTTGTTTATTCCAAACGAATACACGATACCTTTTTTGAGGTGTTGAGCCAATGAGTGGGCTCGTTCCAGGTGAACTTCTAACTGCAGACGAGCCGGTCGAAATCAACGCTGACCGGGAGACCGCAAGCGTCACCGTCGAGAACACGGGCGACCGACCTTCGCAGGTTGGGTCACATTTCCACTTTTTCGAGTGCAATCCAGCGCTCGATTTCGACCGCGAGACGGCTTTCGGGATGCGGCTCGATATCCCCGCAGGGACCGCGATCCGGTTCGAACCGGGCTGTGAGGAGGACGTCGACCTCGTCGCTTATGGCGGGAACCGAATCATGAAGGGGATGGGTGGCTTGGTCGAAGGCGACCTCGACGACGAGAAGGTTCGAGAGGCGGCCTTCGAACGGGCCCGCGAGGCGGGCTATATGGAGGTCGACGAATGAGCCGCGAACTCTCCCGAGAGGCCTACACGAGCCTCTTTGGGGCGACCAAGGGCGACCGGGTTCGACTCGGTGATACGAACCTGTTGGCCGAGATAGAACACGATCATACCACCTACGGCGACGAGGCGGTCTTCGGTGGTGGCAAGACGATGCGCGATGGGATGGGGATGCAGCCGGGAACCACCCAGGCAGAAGGTGCTCTCGACTACGTCTACACGAACGTCGTCCTCATTGATCCGGTCCTCGGCGTTCAGAAGGGCGACCTCGGTGTTCGGAACGGTGAAGTCGCTGGCTTCGGCAAGGCTGGGAATCCCGATACGATGGACGGCGTCGACGAGAATCTCGTCATCGGTGTGAGCACCGACACCGTCCCGGCTGATGGCCTCATTGCGACGCCCGGTGCGCTCGACATTCACGTTCACTTCAACAGCAAGGAACTGTTCGAACACGCGCTGGCAAGCGGTGTCACGACAATGATGGGCGGCGGCTTCGGTGGCGGAGCAACCACCTGTACACCCGGCCCCGAGAACATCAAACGGTTCCTCCAGGCCGCAGAGGAGTACCCGATGAACGTCGGCTTCTACGCCAAGGGCAACAGCAGCCAGCCCGAGCCGATCATCGAACAGATCGAGGCCGGAGCCTGCGGGCTCAAACTCCACGAGGACTGGGGGTCGACGCCTGCAGTGATCGACACCGCACTCACTGTTGCCGATGAGGAAGACGTGCAGGTCTGTATCCACACCGACACGCTCAACGAGTCGGGCTTCGTCGAGGACACCTTCGACGCTATTGACGGCCGAACGATCCACACTTTCCACATTGAGGGAGCTGGCGGGGGCCACGCGCCCGACGTGCTCGAACTGATCGGCCACGAGCATATGCTGCCGTCGTCTACGAATCCCTCGATGCCGTACACCACGAACACGTTCGACGAACACCTCGATATGGTGATGGTGTGTCACCACCTGAACCCCGACGTGCCGGAGGACGTTGCGTTCGCCGAGTCACGGATCCGCTCGGAAACAATCGCCGCCGAAGACGTGCTCCACGACATGGGCGCAATCAGTATGATGACCTCCGATTCGCAGGCAATGGGACGGATGGCGGAAGTCATCTGTCGGACGTGGCAGACCGCCCACAAAATGAAAGCCCAGCGCGGCCCGCTGCCGGGCGACGAAGGGATGGGTGCGGACAACAGCCGGATCCAGCGATACATCGCAAAATACACGCTCAACCCCGCGAAGGTCGCCGGAATCGACCAGTATATCGGCTCGCTCGAAACGGGCAAGATGGCGGACATCGCACTCTGGGAGCCGGCGTTCTTCGGCATCAAACCCAAGTACGTCATCAAAAACGGGTTCCCGGTTCACTCCGAGATGGGCGAGGCCAACGGCTCGCTGATGACCTGCGAGCCCGTGATGCAGCGCTCGCGCGAAGGCGCGGTCGGCAAGGCGAAAAACGCCCTGAGCACGACGTTCGTCAGCCAGGCCGCCTACGAGAATGGTATCGGCGAGGAGCTGGATCTCGATTCAACCGTCCGACCCGTCGAGGGGACCCGCGACGTGGGCAAATCAGATATGCTCCACAACGACTACTGTCCCGACGATATCGAGATCGACGCCCAGACGTTCGAGGTCGAGGTCGACGGCGAACACGTCACCTGTGAACCGGCCGAGGAACTCCCACTCGCACAGAGGTATACACTATGAAACTTTCACCCAAGGACAACGAACGACTCACCATCTTTATGGCCGCAGAGCTGGCCAGACGACGGAAAGACCGCGGCATCGAACTCAACCACCCCGAGACGGTCGCCTACATCTCCGATTGGGTCTGCGAACGCGCCCGCGAAGGGATGAGTGTCGCCGAGATCCGCAAGGAGGCGACGGGCCTACTGAGCCGAGAGGACGTCATGGAGGGCGTCCCCGAGATGGTTGGGATGATTCAGGTTGAACCGACGTTCCCTGATGGCACCAAACTCGTGACTGTTCACGATCCGATTCGGGCCGACAGTGAGGAGCAACTCAACTGATGGGATACAGAGACGTCGCCAAAGTCGGCCTCGGTGGGCCGGTCGGCTCGGGCAAAACGGCAATGGTCAAACAGCTAGTGCCACGGCTCGACGACGCCGGCTACAACGTCGGCGTGATAGCCAACGATATCATGACCCAGGCCGACGCCGAGCAGCTCCAAGCATCGTTCGCGGGTCGACTCGACGAAGACCTCATCGCAGGTGTCGAAACAGGAGCCTGTCCACACACGGGCATCCGTGAGGACCCCTCGATGAACCTCGCGAAAATTGACGAGTTCACCGAGGCCCATCCCGAGTTGGATGTTGTCCTCATCGAATCCGGCGGTGACAACCTCGCGGCGACGTTCAATCCCGAACTCGCCGACTACTTCGTGTTCGTCATCTCGGTGGCCGAGGGTGATGACATCCCAGCCAAGCGCGGGCCAGGCGTCACCCAGGCGGATCTGCTCGTGATCAACAAAAAGGATCTCGCACCCTACGTCGACGCCGATCTCGATCTGATGGAACGCGATTCCGACAGGGTCCGCGGCGAGGAGCCGACCATCTTCACGAACTGCAAGACCGAAGAGGGAATCGACGAGGTGGTCGACCTGATCGAACGGAGCGTTCTGTTCGCGTGAGCACGAACACCGATTCCGTCGCGGTTCCGCCAGCCTTCCGGGAGTACGGCGAGCAACATCTCCCCCAATCTCCGGCGTTCGGTCACGGCAAAAACGGGATCGCTGAACTAGTGGTTGCCCGTGAGGGCGACAACCCGACCCGGTTGCTGTCGGATTACGTGAAGGTTCCGTACCATCTGACCGGAACCTTAGATAGCGATCCGGCACCGGGACTGACGACGATCTGCTTGCAGGACCCGACCGGGGCGGTTACCCAAGGCGATCGTCACACGCTCTCGGTCGAGGCGAGATCCGATGCACGCGCACACGTAACGAATCAAAGCGCGACAAAGGTCCAAAGTATGAAGGCCAGCTACGCGCATCTGGATGTCACACTCGTCGCCAACTCGGGGGCGTATCTCGAATATCTGCCGGGACCGACGATCCTCAACGAGAACGCCCGGTGTCTCCAGACCACGTCGGTCGAGATGGCCGACGACGCGACCGTCATCGTCGGCGACGTGTTCGTGCCGAACGGCCTCACTGACCACGAGCCGTTTAGTTTCGATCACCATCACAGTCGACTGGAGGCCTCGGTCGATGATTCGTTAGTCTGTGCAGACGCGGTCGACCTCCGGCCCGGCAAGCGTGACCCACGCGATCCGGCAACTGTCGGCGACTTTGGTGTCATTGGGACGCTCTACGTTTTCGCACCCAGCTGCGAGGAGATCGACGACCTTGCAGACGCGATTCACGACCGGCTTGCCGAGATTCCGGACGTTCACGGCGGAACATCGCTTTTAAAAGACGGCGCCGGCCTGACGGTTCGCGTGCTCGGCGACCGGAGCGCCGACGTGACGACAGCAGTCGAGTCGGCGTGGGACGAGAGTCGACGGAGCCTGCTCGGTGTCGGCGCACCGATTGGAGGCGACAAGCGATGAAACGTGTCGACGGAATCATTGGCAACCAAAACGAGGATCCAGAACTCGCCGAGACAGTCGACGCCCACGAGGCCAAAGGCACCCTCGAACGGGTCATCCTCGATAACACCGAACGCCGGAAATCGCGGCTTCGCGTCGAGACCGACGTCGGGACGGATCTCGGAATCCTCGTCGACCAGCCGGAACTGTCGGCTGGTGACGTGCTTCTCGTTGAGGACGACTTCGCAGTAATCGTCGAGTTCGAAGCCCGCGAAGCGTTCGTAATCGAACTCCCGGAGCCGACGGCCGCGACACTGATGACGACGGTCGAACTCGGCCATAGAGTTGGCAACCAACACTGGGATATTGCGGTCGACGGCAGGACGATTTATATTCCAGTCGAAGCCGACAAGGCGATCATCGAGGACGTTCTCGGACCATATCTCCCAGCAGACGCCGAGACGCGCTACGAAATTGTCGATGCCGACCGGTTTGTCGACGGCGACCAGACGGTCGACCACGGCCATGGGGCAGACCACGATCACAACCACAGCCACGATTCAGATCACGGCCACGAGCACGATCATGACTCGGACCACAGCCGTGACCACGAATCGGAGTCTGGGCATAGTCACGAGCACAACCACTCTCACGAGGGAGGCCACCAGCATGACTGAGCCTGGGGCCTTTCTCACTGCCCTGCGGCTCTCAGATTCGATGCTTCCTGTCGGAACCTATACCGCCTCCTACGGTGTCGAGCAGTACATCAACGAGGGGTATGTCGACACGGCCGACGAGCTCGGCGAGCTTATCGAAGGCTATCTTCGAGGCGTCATCGGCCCAGCTGAGATCGTTGCACTTGGCCACGCCCACCGTTCTGCGGCAGCCGGAGATCTCGATGGGATTCTCGCGGCTGACGAACGACTCGGGGCCGCGACTCTCCCTGCCGAGTTTCGAGAGAGCTCGGAGAAGGCTGGGGCGAAACTACTCGATCTGTTGGCCCACACCGACGATGGGCCGTTTTCCGAGGCTAGTCTAGATGGCATCGTCGAAGAGTACAACACGGCACTCGACAACAATCGAACGGCTGGCCACTACCCGGTCATCCTCGGGATGGTTTGTCAGCGTGCCGGAATCAGCTGTACGGAGGCGGCGTTGGTCAGCGCCTACTCGACGGTGACTGGGCTGCTTGGGGCCGCCCAGCGACTCGGTCGGTTTGGCCATACAGACATCCAGTCGGAACTCGCATCGCTGTTTCCGGTAATCGAGGAGATCTGCGAGCAGTATCACAATGCCGACCTTGGGGCGATGTATTCGTTCGCTCCACTGGCTGACGTGATGGGAATGACCCACGAGCGGGCAGACCGTCGACTCTTTATGAGTTAAGCAGTCTGTTTCGGCTGCTTTTCGACATACAGATTTTCGACATACAGATACTACTCCGCGGTCGCATACGCCCGCGTGACGTCGACCAATGTTTTCCGGTACTCGCTTTCGGAGGGATCTTCGCCGAGCGATTTGAATCGGGTTTTGAACGCCGCCAGGTCGACTGCCGGGGCGTCGTCGCCTGCAGCGTGGGCCAAATCGTAGAGCCGGTGGCTCTTGTCGATGAGACTGTGGCGTTCGACGAGTGCCAGCGCAAAGGCTGCGTTGACCGCGGTGATCTCGGGATCTGAACCCGCCGTTTCAAGCTGGGATCCGGGGCGACTATCTTCGATTGGTCGGTCGGCGAGTGCCGAGGCGAGTTGGGCCGCAAAGAAATCGATGAGTTTCGTTGCCGGAGCGATATCCAACGTGATATCGTCGGCGTAGATGTCTTTCATGTGGTTGGCGATCTGATAGCAGTGGCTGAGTTTGCGGCGTTCGACCGACTTGCCAGCCAATGCGAGAAACAGCGCCTCCTCGGTCGACTGCATATGCGAGGCATGCTGCTGTTCGTACCGGGCCATATGGGCGTACTCGTGTAAGGCCAGTTCTCGGGCCATCACGCTGGTTGCGGCCTGCCGAGAAATGTTGAGGACGTGTCGGTCGGGATAGTGGGCCGCCCAGGTACGCTGGTCGGGGTCCTCGCGGATATCGACGTCGACCGGCCGAGAGAGATCGTATTCGGTTTCGAGGAGTTCGGCCGCACTCAAAAACGGATCGGGGGCGACAGCACCCTGCACGCGAACATCCATGTGTATTACTACCACGGGAGCGAGGCATATGGCTTTTTCGCGCAAAGGGGTCTTCGTCTCGAACTGTCGACGAGTCGCTCAGAACAGCACTCGTTCGAGGAGTCGGCGCACGAGTGGTGGACGCTGAGACTCATGAGGATAGACAGTAACAGCCGTACAGCCTGGACTCGGGACCGTCGGTCGGTCATCGAACAGGGCGTCTCGAAGTCTGTGGTCGCTGCCGCGACGAACAAGGAGATCGGGACGCTGTGTCTGTCCACCATCGGTTCGGATCGGCTCTGCGGTGACTGGGACCGACAGTAGCTCCGAGAGCTCCGACTGGTAGTCATCGATGGTTTGTGTGTACTGGTCAGTATTTGCGTTGCCAGCCGGATACCACAGCGAAATCGCGCCGTCGTTTGCAGCCGCGACAGCCTCACCAACTGTCACTGCGAGTGGAGCGTATGGGCCACCATCGCCCGAAAGAATAACGCGCTTTGGACGGCCGTAGCCGAGGTTATCTATGAGCAGGACATCACACGGGGCGTGCCGAACAACCCAATCGATCGGGTCGCCGACCAGCCGCGACCGAAGCCGAAGTGGCTCGTGTTCGGCTAGTATTGTGTCTACCCCACGATGGTCGGCGAAGTTAACAATCGCGTGTTTCGTGTCGTGGCTGACGATCTCGTCGGCCTCGATGTCGACACCGTACTCGGCTTCGAGCTCGGTGATCCGTGTTTCGAAGGAGCGATCAGATGACGACTGAATAGTTGCATTTTCCGTGAGTGGTGCCTGGTCAGGAATCTCCTCGAACCGAACGACGACGACACGACCGTCGTTCGGACGAACGATGTCTGCGGCCAGCGCGACCAGTGATCGCTCGCGTGTCTCGTCGACGTCCTTCGTGAGCGCAACGAGGACCTCTTGGGTGTCGTCTTCGGTGACCGCGGCAACGTCCGTCAGTGCGTTTCGACCGACCTGTCGACGGATTGCATCGCTTGCGGCACCGTCCCGATTAACTCGGGCACGAACGTAGACGAAGTACCAAAGAATACTCCCAAGAATGATAACAAGCGCGCCAACGAGTGCGACCGCCCCCATCTGTGTCAGGAGGAGCGCCCCCGTGATTGCACCGAAAATCTGCATCCAGGGATACAACGGCGAGGTGAACTCCGGTTCGTACTCCATGCTCCCCTCGCGGAAGGCGATGAGTGCGATATTGATTAGGCCGAACACCATAATCTGGAACGCACTCGCCAGTTTTGCGATTTCTAAGATCGGGACGAACGCGATGAGGACCAGCAGTACCGCACCCGTGAGCGTAATCGAGGTGACAGGGGTTCCGAACCGCTCGCTGACCGTCGACAACGATGGCGGTGCCAGCTGATCCCGACTCATCGCAAACGGATACCGCGACGACGAGAGGATTCCAGCATTCGCCGTCGAGATAAGTGCGAGAATGGCCGCTATAATAACCGCAGCAACACCAACCTGTCCGAGTGTTGCTTCGGCAGCGACTGCAACCGGTGTCAGCGAACCGGCGACGCTTCCGGGGTCCGTGACACCAACCAGGACGGCAACGATTGCGACATACAGGACAGTGGTAAATGCCAGCGAGCCCAGGATCCCAAGGGGGATGTTTCGGCCCGGATCTTCGATCTCCTCGGCGACGCTTGCGACCTTCGTCACGCCAGCATAGGAGACGAATACGAGCCCGGTTGCAGCCAGTAGGCCACCGAGACCGTCAGCGAAGAAGTTCGCGTAGTTGGTCGACTGGACACTGGGTGCGCTCCCGGCGGCAAACCAGCCGAGTGCTGCCAGCATGACGACGACGATGACAAGTTGGAGTCGACCGGTCTGTTTGGCTCCGAAGATGTTCACTAAAATGAGGACCGTTGCAAGGCCCAGTGCGACTGGCTTCAGTGGGAGATCAAAAATCAAAAGCAGATAGGGAACACCGCCAACGAGTGCGAGTGCCCCTTTGAACGAGAGCGAAAACCACGTCCCAACGCCAGCAATAGTTCCAAGCAGGGGACCCATGCCACGTTCGATGTAAATGTAGGTACCTCCGGCCTCCGGCATCGCGGTCGCCATCTCTGATTTCGAGAGCGCTGCTGGAACCACGAGGAGTCCCGCGAGGAGATAGGCGACGATGACAGCTGGCCCGGCGATTTCGAGCGCCAATGCCGGCAGGATGAAAATACCACTACCGATCATTGCACCGATACTGATCGCGAGGACCGAGGGGAGACCGAGGTCTCGTTCGAGTTCTTTCATTGTATGAGTGGTCTGGCAGAGACTGCGTTCGTGAGCAAGTTGTATGACGGAACAATATAAAGTAGCTGATTCAATTGACGATCCGTCAAAATATAACGCATATATATCGCCTAGTGTCATCAATAGTGGTCGGTAGCTCTCGGTAACTCTGTGTCCAAATCCAGTCAACACGGAAATGACGCTGTCGACGGTTGGTGTCGACAAGGTGTTGGCTCAATCCAGACAGAAGAAGACTGATAGTTCCGCCAGATGCTATAGATATACAATATGAAAAACGGCACTTTGGATGCGATCGATAAGCATATTCTGTACTATCTCCAGCAGGACGCCAGAGGAACCTCTTCGAGCGATATTGCAGAGAAACTCGATCTCTCAGCAAGTACCGTTCGGACACGGCTCAACAAACTGGAGTCCAGCGGCATCATTCGCGGATACCATCTCGATATCGACTATGATCTAGCGGGCTATCCCCTCTATACAAAGATTATCTGTACGGCACCCATCCCAGATCGGGATAGCCTCGCGAATCGGGCTCGAAAGATCCATGGGGTCACTGCTGTCCGCGAGATCATGACCGGCGAGAATAACGTCTATGTGAACGCGATCGGCAAAAATCACGATGACCTCAACCGAATCACCGAAGATCTAGATTCGCTTGGATTGGATATTGTCGACGAAAAGCTCATTCGAGACGAGTATGTCTGTCCGTATCATGGCTTTCTTGACGAAGGAAAAGAACCTGAGCCAGAGACCGACAAGAGTCATACTGACTGATAGTATATAGAAATACATACATTACTCGATGGTGACATTAAAATATGACATTAGTTGTTCCATACGATAACAGTGAGCTATCCAAGACAGCACTTATTCGTGCAGCACAGTTCAGTACGGTGTTCGATCAACGTGTTGTTGCGGTGAGTGTCGTTCCGAGAAACAATACAACATATGCCAGGGAGCGTGACTGGATCGGTTCGAACGAGCGTTTCGATACCGAGGCGGTCGTCACAACGCTTCGAGAGTCCGTTGCAAAGATCGCTCCTGAGGCAACATTCGATCACATCTCTGTTGGTCGAGATGCTCCCTCTGGGACGATTGCGAACAAAATCCGCCGCTTTGCACGCCAGAACGATGCAAGTATCGTATTTGTTGGTAGTGAAAACGCAGGGCGAATTGTCGGCACACTCACTGTCGGTTCTTCGGTAACCACCGACCGATCCTACGAAACGATGATCATTCCACATGCCAAACCAGTCAAAATCAAAGAGCTCGAAACTGCACTGCCGACGCCACCCGAAATCCAGTAGGTGTCGACTGTCGTTATATTGACGCTCAGTACACCCTTTCGATACGACTCTGTAGTGTGTCATACTGTTTCACAGTGAGTTGTCGGTATTCAGCCGTTGTGCGGTCATACTCGGCCGAATCACTGCAGGCCGAAACACTATGCTTTTCACCCTCCTACCGGTAGCACCCTGTATAATGGGCCGACGAAAAAAGATCGTTCAAGAATGTGAACGGCTGATGGACAACCCGGAGCACATCCGGAACATCGCCATTGCCGCTCACGTCGACCACGGCAAGACAACGCTTTCTGACAATCTCCTCGCAGGCGCAGGCATGATCTCCAACGAGACAGCCGGCCAGCAGCTCGCGATGGATACCAAAGAGGACGAACAGGAACGTGGGATCACCATCGATGCAGCAAACGTTTCGATGACCCACGAGTACGAGGACACCAACCACCTCATCAACCTGATCGATACCCCGGGCCACGTCGACTTCGGCGGCGACGTAACCCGAGCCATGCGCGCAGTTGACGGCGCGCTCGTGGTTGTCGACGCAGTCGAAGGCGCAATGCCACAGACAGAAACTGTCCTTCGACAGGCACTCCGAGAGGGTGTCAAACCAGCACTGTTCATCAACAAGGTCGACCGCCTCATCAACGAGCTTCAGGAAGGACCTGAAGAGATGCAGGAACGACTGATGTCGGTTATCCACGACGTGAACGAACTCATCCGTGGGATGACCGAAGAGAAGGATTACGACTGGACCGTCTCGGTCGAAGGCGGCACCGTCGGCTTCGGTTCGGCGCTCTACAAATGGGGTGTCTCGATGCCGTCGATGCAGCGCACCGGCATCGACTTCGGCGACATCATGGAGCTCGAACGCAGTGGCGAGGAAGGCCGCGATGAGCTGCAGGAACGAACTCCATTGTCGAACGTCGTCCTCGACATGGTCGCCGAGCACTTCCCGAACCCTGTGGACGCCCAGCCCCGTCGTATCCCGACGGTATGGCGTGGCGACGCCGACTCGGAGATTGCCAAAACAATGCGATTTGTCGACGAAGACGGCGAAGTCGTCTTCATGTCGACCGATATCTCGATGGACCCACACGCTGGCGAAATCGCTACGGGTCGACTGTTCTCCGGAACGATTGAAAAAGGTCAGAATCTCTATGTCTCCGGGACGGCGGGCACCAACCGTGTCCAGTCGGTCGGGATCTTCATGGGTGGCGAACGCGAGGAAGTCGAAAAGGTACCCGCAGGCAACATCGCCGCGGTCACCGGCCTCAAGGACGCCATCGCTGGCTCTACTGTCTCCTCCGTCGAGATGACACCGTTCGAGTCCATCGAACACATCTCCGAGCCGGTCATTACGAAATCCGTCGAGGCAAAGAGCATGGACGACCTGCCGAAGCTCATCAAGACGCTCCAGCAGGTCGCCAAAGAGGACCCAACCATTCGCATCGAGATCAACGAGGACACTGGCGAGCACCTGATCAGCGGACAGGGTGAACTCCACCTCGAAGTCATCACCCACCGTATCCGCGACAACCAGGGTATTCAGGTCCACACCGGTGAGCCGATTGTCGTGTTCCGCGAGCAGCCTCAGGAGAAATCCCGCGAAGTCGAGGGTGTCTCGCCGAACAACCACAACAAGTTCTACATCACCGCCGAACCCCTTGACCAAGACATCGTCGACTCGATCAAGCTCGGCGAGGCCTCGATGGATATGCCCGAACTGGAACGCCGTGAGGCACTTCAGGAGGCAGGGATGGACAAAGACGACTCCCAGCTTGTCGAACACATGTTCAAAACGAACATCCTGCTCGACGAGACAAAGGGTATCCAGCACCTCAACGAGACGATGGAACTGGTCATCGAGGGGCTCGAAGATGCCCTCGAAGACGGTCCACTCGCGGCCGAACCCGTTCAGGGTGCCCTGTTCCGACTCCACGACGCCAAACTCCACGAGGATACGATCCACCGTGGTCCCGCACAGGTCATTCCGGCAACGCGGGATGCAGTCCACCGCTCGCTGATCGACGCCGAGATTAGGCTGCTCGAACCGATCCAGAACGTCCGTATCGACGTTCCATCCGAGTACATGGGCTCGGCTTCCGGCGAGATTCAGGGCCGCCGTGGCACTGTCGACGACATGTTCCAGGAGGGCGACCTCATGGTGATCGAAGGCATCGCGCCTGTCGAAGAGATGATCGGTTTCTCCTCGGACGTTCGATCCGCGACCGAGGGCCGTGCGTCGTGGAACACCGAGAACGCTGGCTTCCGTGTGCTGGTGGACAACCTCCAGACCGAGAAGATCGGCGAGATCCGCGAGCGCAAAGGGATGAAGCAGGAACTGCCGCCGAGCATCGACTACATCTAACTCGACGCTCGCGGTTCACGGTCTGCAGTCCAGCACTGACTGGCAGTAGTCAGTGCCTACCTGTCGGTAGGCGGTATTTTCTGGTTTTATAAGTTGATTCACATCAGCAGTCGCTCTGGATGCCGTCGACAGCCCGAGTCGGGCCTTCGATGAACTCTTATACCTGCTGAAACAGGGTCAATATATATGCGGACGGGAACGATAGCCGAAGTCCGACGGGACAGCATCGCACGACAGAGCACCTGCTGTCGGTCGGACACAACACGACGCTCGTCCCGCTCGGAGGTGGCTCTATGAGCGACACCGGCGGCGAGGTCCAGACCCACACGGTTCGGCTCGAACTCGTCGACGAGCCGGGCGAGCTGCTCCGCGCGCTCCAACCGATCTCCGAGGCGGGTGGCAATCTGCTGTCGATCTACCACGAACGCGGGAACCTCACGCCGCGGGGTCATATCCCGGTCGAGGTCGACATCTCGTGTGCCCCCAATCGGTTCGACAATATCGTCGACTCGCTACGGGATGCCGGTGTCAACGTCATTCAAGCCGGTACCGAGCGGTACGACGAGGAACTGGTCGTGGTTCTGGTCGGCCATCTCGTCGACACTGATCTCTCGGACACGCTCAGACAGATCGAATCCTGCGCCAACGCCTCGCTGACCGATCTCTCATTGTCGGCTCCGCGGGGTCGCGACGAGACATCCAGTGCTCGAATCCGACTCAAGACGCGGTCGGGGACCAACGGCGACGCGCTGGCAAAACTCCGGGAGATTGCTGAGGACAAGGAGCTGCAGGTCATCGAACCACTCACGGAGGCAAGCCAATGAGCGGCGCTCGACTCGCCGTGTTGGGTGCTGGTGCGGTCGGCCGCTCGGTGGTCGAACTCGCCGAGGAGTACGGCCACACCGTTACCGCGGTTGCGGACTCCTCGTCGGCCATCGTCGACCCAGAAGGTGTCGACGCCGAGGCCGTCCTCCAGCGCAAATCCGACGAGGGCGTCGTTGGTGACAACGACCCATCCGAGGCGTTAGGCGCTGCCTACGACGTGTTAGTCGAGGTCACACCGACGACACTCGGTGACGCCGAACCCGGCTTCTCGCACGTCAAGCATGGGCTCGAACGCGACAAACACGTCGTGCTGGCCAACAAGGGACCGGTTGCCGAGCGGTACGGCGAGCTGCGGGAGCTTGAGGCCGACAGCGAAGGGAAGATTCGATTCGAGGCGACCGTCGGCGGTGCGATTCCGATCCTCTCTACTATCGAGGATTTCGGACCGACCCATATTACCGCCGCACGTGGCGTCCTCAACGGGACGGCCAACTTCATCCTCTCGCGGATGGCCGCCGAGGGACTCGACTACGAACACGTGCTGGCCGAAGCCCAGGATCTCGGCGTCGCCGAGGCCGATCCGACGTTCGACGTCGAGGGGATCGACGCCGCGCTCAAGTTCGTCATTCTCTCGAACGTTCTAGCCGACGGCGATCAGGAGTTCACCCTCGAAGATGCAGCCGTCGACGGAATCACGGAGATTCCGGGAACCGCACTCGATCTCGCCGCCGAGGACGGCCGGACGATCCGCCTCATCGGTGAGTCGACGCCTGAGGGCGTCAGCGTCGCTCCACGGCTCGTTCCCGCCGACGGGCCACTGTCAGTGACGGGAACGCTCAACATCGTCCAACTGGAGACCACCCACGCCGGCCGACTGAACATCAGTGGTCGAGGTGCGGGCGGTCCCGAGACGGCGACCGCGGTACTGTCGGATGTGAGTCGACTGGTCGAGTAAGCTGCGGTTCGAAGCGTGGCGTCGACTGTTTTCCGTTCGGACGCTACTGTAGATGACTGGCTCTGTCGCTATCGTGTTGACTTGTATTGGACGTACTTTCGCTCTGATGAGGTGGAGAAATCAGTTCCCGGCGGACTGGCTGTCACTGTTTGGGCTGTCACTATTTGGGTTGTCACTGTTTGGGCTATCACTGCTTGGGCTGTCACTGTTGGGGCCGTCTCGGTTCCCACCGTTCTGCTGGCTGTCGCGGTCGGTACCACGCTCGGGGTTGTTCGTTTGGGAATCGCTGGGAGAGCGATCACCGGTGGATGCTCCATTATTGCTGGATGTTCTCTCATCGCTAGGTGACCCATCATCGCTTGGAGCCCCGGTGTCGCTTGCCGCTCGGTCACCGTTCGCGTTTCCCTCCGATATCGTCTCTCCCGTGTCGTCGACTGTGCTTGCCCCGGGACGGTCCTCACTGTCAGGTTCGTCTCCAGCGGGGCGTTCGTCAGGCACGCCTCCGGGACGGTCACCGGCAGCTGCACCGCCATTGGCGACTGTACCCCCACCGGCGGCCGCACCGTTCCCGTTTCGACCGCCGATCTCTCGTGCGATTTCGGCGGTCTCCGGGCCACCGAGTTCGCTGGCATCGGTGCGGAGCTCATCGAGGGCCGTCACGCTGATGTCGCGTTCGTTGAGGACGGCATCGGGAAGCTGGCGGGCGGTCGCTCCGGCTTGTGCTGCCGACCGTTCAGTACCTGATTTTTCGGCCGCGACCGTTGCCACCCTCGCACGGTAGGTTCCCTCGCTGATGTTTCCGGCATCTCGGGCCGCTCGGAGCTCATCGAGCTCGGCTCTGTGTTCCGAGAGCCGGCGTTCGATCTCGTCGCGTCGATCGGCGACGATATCGGCCCGCTGTTCGTCACTGTCGGCGTTTCGGAGTCGCACCTCGTAGGTCCGCTCCGAGAGATTGCCGTCGACGGCCGCCTGTTGGACGCCGACTGTCCCCGCCAGCCGTTCACCGGGGGCGATTGAACTGTTCGCCCCGGTGGTCGTCTCGGTCTGTGCGGCGGTGGCTGCCGAGACTCCAAGCGGCACTGCCAGTAGCGCGCCGGCAACTGCAACCGTCATGAGTATCGCCCCGATCCGTTTCATCATAGCTCCACGTTTGTCCTGTATCATGATATATACTGGCAGTGTTATCGTCCATTTTCCCCGTTTTTCGATCACTTTTTATCCCGCCGCAGTCTGCCGATTAGCCGCCTGTTACCTGTCGCTCACTCGTTGATCTCGCCCAAATCGTCTTCGGGCGTTGTGAGAACGTTTTCGCGGCCGATCCGGAACGACTCGATGGTTCCCGCTTCGCGCATCCCGCTTACCACCTTGCTGGTCTTGGCGTCTGTCCAGTCGAGTTCCTCGACAGCCGTTTGCTGTTTCATCCGGCCGCCGTTGGCTTCGAGCAGCTGCATGACCTGCTCCTCGTTGCTCAACAGCGACGTGTCCGGTTCGGAATCTGCCGACTCAGTCTCCGATGACTGGTCGGTCTCTGCTGACTCAGTCGACTCCAGCTCGGCTGTATCGTCCGTCTCCTCGGGGGCATCGGCCGCGTCAGTCGTCGATGCGGCCGCCGACTTGGTCGCCGTCGCGTCGGCGTTGGGGGTCGGTGTGCCGTCCGCCGAATCGGTCGTGGTCGCAGTCGACCGTCGACGGTAGAGCCAGCCACCGAGGCCCGCGAGGACGACAAGGATGCCTAACACACCGGCAATCGGTCCGAGACCGATTCCGGCTGGGGCGACGACGACGCGTGGTTCGCCGTCGACGAACTCGGTGTTGGCACCCTGCCAGATGACTGCGGTATCGCGTCGGTCGTCAGGCTCCGGGGTTACTGACTGCGGCTCGTACTCCGCGGGCCAACTGACGAGGAGCCGGGTTCCGTCATCGAGATACAGCCCCTCGATGGCATCGCCGGCGTGGAGTTTCTCGCCCTCGACGCGGGCGAAGCCGGTCCACTCGAAGGAGTAGCTGACGACCCCGTACTCGCGGCCGAGGGTCTGTCGCTCGGTGGCGACGGTGAAATTCGAGGCCGTCATTTCTCTGCCGGTCGACGCGCGGGCGGCGTCGACTGTGCCGTTGATACTGTCGGCGAACGATCCCGTGAAGTTGGCCGGATTTGCTTGAATATCGTCCTGTAACGACTCGAAGGCCGCCGTTCGGTCGTCGGTTTCGAGCGCACTCCAGAACTCGATGGTCCACGTCGCCGAACCGTCTTCGTGGAGATCGATCCCGATCCGCACGGTATCGGTTTCGAGATCTATCTGTTGGAGGAGCGGCGACTCCGATTGGGCGTCGACGGGGTCGGCGAGGAGTGTCATCCCGCCGAGAGCCGTGACTGCAACCACGAGACAGATGACCAGCAGTCCGCGACGGCCAGCGTTCATTACACAGGCTACATTCACGGAGGGTTAAAAGTAGTCCGTGGTAGGGTGGCGGGGAGCTACCGGCGATTCAGTTGGTGTCGACCAGCAGGATACTCGTGCTGTGTGTGTCACTTGCTCGCACAAACCGCAAGAGGGCGCGGGGCTTGTTGGGCAGACGTATCGAAATGGTTTTACGGCAATCAGTCAAAAGAATCCCCACAGAGCGCCTTAGCGCGTTACTTACCATGAGTGAGAAACCGCACCAGAACTTGGCCATCATTGGCCACGTCGACCACGGCAAAAGCACGCTCGTCGGACGCCTCCTGTACGAGACAGGATCCGTCCCCGAGCACGTGATTGAACAGCACAAAGAAGAAGCCGAAGAGAAAGGCAAGGGTGGATTCGAGTTCGCCTACGTGATGGACAACCTCGCAGAGGAGCGAGAGCGTGGTGTCACCATCGACATCGCCCATCAGGAATTCGACACGGACAAATACTACTTCACGATTGTAGACTGTCCAGGCCACCGGGACTTCGTCAAGAACATGATCACCGGTGCCTCGCAGGCTGACAACGCGGTGCTCGTCGTCGCAGCCGACGACGGTGTCGCCCCGCAGACCCGCGAGCACGTGTTCCTCGCCCGAACGCTCGGTATCAACGAGCTCATCATCGGTGTCAACAAGATGGACCTTGTTGATTACAAAGAAGACAGCTACAACGATGTCAAAGAGGAGGTCACGCAGCTCCTCAAACAGGTCCGTTTCCAGACCGACAACGCAGAGTTCATCCCGATCTCGGCGTTCGAGGGTGACAACATCTCGGAGCGCTCCGAGGAAACTGACTGGTACGACGGTCACACCCTCCTCGAAGCACTGAACGACCTGCCGGAAGTCGAGCCGCCGACAGACGCGCCGCTCCGACTCCCAATTCAGGACGTTTACACGATCTCCGGCATCGGTACGGTCCCAGTGGGACGTATCGAGACCGGAACGCTCGAAGCAGGTAACAACGTCTCCTTCCAGCCATCGGACGTCGGTGGCGAAGTCAAGACCGTCGAGATGCACCACGAAGAGGTGCCAAGCGCCGGTCCCGGTGACAACGTCGGATTCAACGTCCGTGGCATCGGCAAGGACGACATCCGCCGCGGTGACGTCTGTGGGCCGGCCGACGACCCACCAAGCGTTGCCGAGACGTTCCAGGCTCAGCTCGTCGTGATGCAGCACCCATCGGTGATTACGGCTGGCTACACGCCTGTCTTCCACGCCCACACCGCACAGGTCGCCTGTACGATCGAGTCCATCGATCAGAAGCTCGACCCCGCCACGGGTGAGGTCGCAGAAGAAGAGCCTGACTTCATCAAGTCCGGCGACGCCGCAATCGTGACCGTTCGGCCACAGAAACCGCTCAGCATCGAGCCATCCGGCGAGATCCCTGAACTCGGCAGCTTCGCTGTCCGTGACATGGGTCAGACCATCGCAGCAGGCAAAGTGCTCGAAGTCAACGAGCGATAATGCAGCAAGCACGCGTCCGCCTCGCTGGCACGCACCCCGAGGATCTCGACAACATCTGTGACGATGTCCGAGAGATCGCAGACAAGACCGGTGTCACGCTGAGTGGCCCGATCCCTCTGCCGACCAAGAAGCTCAACATCCCATCGCGGAAGTCGCCAGACGGCGAAGGGACCGCCACGTGGGAGCACTGGGAGATGCGCGTTCACAAACGGCTCATCGATCTGGATGCCGACGAACGTGCGCTCCGTCAGCTCATGCGTGTGCAGGTTCCGAACGACGTGAGCATCGAGATCGTCCTCGAAGACTAAGACGGATCGTCTATTCGGGACTGATCTCCCGTACCGAGCGGTCGCGGCTCGTTCGTCGATCTGCGACCGAACTCCGCGGCGCTAAGGCGTCCCGCGCCTCACTATTCCGTTTTGTTTTGATACTCGTGAGCTGCTGGTGTATACGAGGTCGGTGTGTCGATTGGTGATTCTTGATTTGGAGTGTCGACTGTAAACGACCAGAAAGCCCTCGATGCTCTCGCCGTTTCATCCGCCAGGAATGCAGTTTATCAGCCGCCATCGGGCGGGATTGAAAGGGTCGACTGGGTCCGGGCTTTCTGGGCGTTTACGTTCACATGCCTAGAGTAGGTACTTTCTCCTGAGCCACAGGGTTGTTTTTGAGGCTGGTCGACCAACCCAGTGTATGACGCGGAGTCCTACGCTGGAGACGCTTGGTCTCTTCCTGATCGTCTTTGCCCTCCAAGGTGTCGCTGCGCTCGTCGGCCTTGTCGGGCTGTTCGTGCTCGCGCCGCCGCTGACCACCAGCCCGTGGACCATCGTGACGAGTGTGTACGCCCACGCCTCAATTGGCCATCTGCTTTCGAACAGCCTCGCGCTGCTGCTCGGCGGGCTGCTGGTCGAGCGCCGGACCACTCGCTGGCAGTTCCACCTGTTTTTCCTCACGGTTGGTGCGCTGGCGGGGATCACACAGGTCGTGCTGAGTGGCGTGATCGGTCCGGCCACGGCGGTGCTGGGCGCGAGCGGGGCGGTGTTCGGGCTGTTCGGCTACCTGCTGGCCGGGAACGTCGTGACGGCGTCGCTGTTGGATCGTGTGCGACTCTCGCCGCGGGCGCAGTTCGGGTTGTTCGCGCTGGCGGCGCTTGTGGTGACAGTGGCGACTGGTCGACCGGGCGTCGCGCTGGTGGCCCACTTTACCGGACTCCTGCTCGGGTTGCTGGCTGGCGCGGCTGGCGTGTTGGACCGGTAGGGCGAAACAGAAACTACAAGTGCGGGAGTCGACTTCTTTCGGGTGCGGGCTCGTAGATCAGCGGTAGATCGCTTCCTTCGCAAGGAAGAGGCCCTGGGTTCAAATCCCAGCGAGTCCATCTAAATTCTATCCGACTCCATAGAATCAGAGGACGACGGCTTGACATTGCTATCTACGTTTCTGATAGTTAGTATCGTAATTTTGGCCGTCTATTAGTGACTTTTTGTCGGAATCGCCCCAGAAGTCGGTCGCACACTACGGCTGTGGCTGAGGACATAGATTCTAAGATACTACACTCTTATGCAGGATTACTAACCAAATTTCTAATAGGTGGTCTGATGGTATTATCTTTAATTAATTGTTTTTATCATGATTATTTGAATTATCGTTGTTTTCTTTTCCATTCTCTTCAATAATGTTTGATATTCTCACATTTACATACTCTGGAACCCAATCGTTTGACGCCTCTGTACCAATAGAAAATATTGATGGAGCAAACGATCTAGTAAATGTTAAAATAATTATGCATAATAACGAACTATTGTTAGTCAAGATACTGTTCCATCGACGATATGCTCTGATATTTTCTACAGACGTCTCATCCTCTATTCTCTGGTCAGAATATCGTATGCGCTTATTAATATTCTGAATAGCTTTCCTATTGTAACGCAGTAAGAGAATATAAAAATTCCAAATTACATACAATATGACTCCCGAGATCCCCAGAATAAAAATTGGAGAGGATATTGTAGAAATGGTAGTTACTATGTTTTCTTCAGATACTCCTAGACCAAAATGTGCAATAAGTCCTGCTGTTGCAACAATCAACATAACAGCCCTTTTTCTAACCGAAATCCAGTCTATCAGATTGAAAATCAAACTGTGAGGATCAAATCTTTCGGCTCTTCGACCGGCTTCTTTAGCATTTTTTCGTTCTTGTTCAATAGACTCTTTGGAACTTAAGCGATCTAAAGTGGCCATATTAAATGATTTCTTTGATACTTCTAAAATAGCGGTACGCACCGCTAAGAAGTCAGATATATCCAATTCACCCCACAGTCTTGGAGTTGTCACAACTTGGAATAATGTAGTTCTTCATTAAGAGGGTTTGGGGCTTTTGGGATTAGATTATATGGTCGTTACAAAATATAGCAACTCGTTTCTATTTCAGTCTATAGTTAGTAACCTGTTTGGGAGTGCTATCCTCTCACGATTGAAAGCCCGCGGGCTCATGCGACACAAACAGCCATTCTGGGTAATCACCGACGTCGACGACCGGATCCGGAGCGCGTACGAACGCCATCGATACCACGAAACTGCAGACGAGCAGTACGGTGCGGAAGCCCTCGAAACCCTCAGCCCGACGAGATGGAGTCCGTGCAGTGACGGCGGTCGACGACCCGAAACAGCGCTGACCTGATTCTACTCAGAAAGAAATGCCCGCCGCAACTGATCGATGTACCCCGGTTCCCACCCCTTCGTCTCACAGTAGTACGTCAACACAGCGTCGACATACTCACGACTCACAACCTCGTAGTCGGCCAGCACACACAGTAGATGCGGCGTCGTAAACAGCCGGTTCCGGTCTGCAAGTGCCAGCGAGACGAACAGGTAGTTGGTCGTGTTGAACTCGTCGGTCACGAACATCGCCGCCTCCAGTTCGTTCGCAAGCCAGATGCCATGTGATTCGCCCTGATCCAACCCGTAGTTGAGGGGCTCTGCGATGGCTCCGTCGACATCGTGGGTCGTCAGATAGTTAGCGGCCTGCAACACCAGCTCCGCGGCCGCCGCGAGGAGATCATCACCACCAGTCGCGTCGGTCACCTCGCCGAGTACGCTGTCCGGAACGTGGACATCGTATACGGACAGCACTGTCTTCAACGGATCTGCGCCAGTTGGGGCCATCGGGCGGCTGTCGACGACTGGCGTCGCAAGGTTCAGCAGGACGTTCGTGTCGACGACGATGGTGGCCTGCTTATCCATGCGTCTCTGCGTCCGTCGACTCCTCGGGTGTCCACTCCGGAACGTCACCCTCGTAGAACTCCTTGTCGGTCGGCAGCGAGCCCGCCAACTGCGGCTCTGGCGGCTCCCGGTCCAGCGACTCTCGAAGGAGCTTCATCCGCATTGCTGCCTCGGTGCCGAGCACCGATTCGACGACATCGAACGCGACCTCCTCGGCGTAGTAGGCGTCAGCCAGTCGACCGCGGAATGTCCGATCACTCGCCACCTCCTCGATCTCGCTTTGCAACGCCTCGGTGAGGAGTTGCGTCCTAGAAACGCCACGAAGGTCGGCGATGGTGTCGGCCTGCTCAACCAGCGACGATGGCGCATTGAAGTCGACGCGGGTTTTGTCCTCTGCAACCATAGTCATGTGTAGATCTTACACACAAATAGCTCTGGTGGTGAGAATCGGTCGGAAGCATTGGGCCGATACACCCCATCTCACCGACACGATTACCTGCTGATTGCAGACGAAAACTGCTTAAAAAGACGTAGCTACCCATCCAGTCGACCAGCCAAGAAGACCCACTCCTCATTGCCATCCAAATTCACAGTACCGGTCCAGTTGTCGGTGATCGTGAACCCAGCAGCCGCCAACTGCCCTCGCGTCGCGCCCGCACCAGCGATCTGCCACTGCATTTCGACACCGGTATCGAGCCAGTCCGGATTCGTCCCACGCCAGTCGACAGTCCCCGCTGTGACGAGCACCCGCCCGCCGGGACGCAACACACGCGCGAACTCATCAATGACCGCCTGCTGCTCCGCGGCTAGAATATGAATCAGCGAATGGTACGCCGTCACCGCATCGAACCCACCAGCACTGAACGGGAGCGCCGCCATATCACCCTGCACGACTGCCGCAGGCGGGGCGATGTCGACTGCCCCGCGGAGCTGTCCCCGCGAGAAATCAACCCCAACGGTGCGCACCTCGCGGCCCACTGGCAGGCCCTACCCGGCATCCAGAACCTGCGCTGATTCCCCGACCGAATCGAGACACTGGGCGCAGATGTCGAGTCTCGGACCCTCCGTCGACCGTGCGGCGGTATACGCCGCCGCGACCTCGTCGTACCCCCGACGAACAGCGTCCGATAGAAACGACGGGCACGAATTGACTATTCTGAGAGACAATTGTATCGGTAGAATATATCCCTTCCAAAATTCGACGACAAGAATCGTGTCCGAGATCATCTCGGGAACCAGCCCAAAGTACACCGTGATCCGGGAAGGTAATTATTCAATAACTTATTAAGCCTCGTAGAACATCACTCTAGTATACCATGAGCCAGAAAGCCCGCGAAATAATGCTTGAAGACGAGCGTGAGAATTACGACGCATACGTCGCAATGGGCGAAGTCCAGCTCATCGAGGACGAACTCGACGGCTCGGCTGACTCAATCCAGCTTTCCCAATAATTCTTCGAACCGTTTGTGGCTCGGCTGTTTGTACTCGTAGTTAGAGACGCCGTAGAACACCTCCACAAAATAGCGCTGCCAGTTCTGAAACAGCTCGTCGCGTCTCCACAGCGTATCAAACCGAACGTCGACAATAAACCGCCGGAGTAGCTTCGAGCGAAAAATAGCGATCTGATACCGATCTCCGGACCATTCAATTCGATTAATTCCATTTAGAACGAGTGCTGTATTGAGCGTCGACATCGCTGTACGATGATTTGCATCAGGAAAGAAATGAAGGCCAGCAATCGCTCGGACCCAATGTGCACATTGGTCGACTAACGGTTCTGCATCCGGAAATTCGGTCATAACGCGGTTCAGATCACCGTTTCGAACACTACTAATCGAGTTGTTCACCGCCTGTCGAGATCCGTTGTTGAGATCATATCGATGATCACGATTCGTCAAATAGCGACGATTTCTCCATTTGATATCCTCTGGATCGATTTCTTGAAAATTAGAGAGGTGCTTCTGGGTTGCAGGTAAGTGTCCAACGAATCCAGAAACACCGTATTTCGACTCAGTATAGCTGACGCCCGTCTCAGAGAGGGCAAAGATATCTTCAGTACAGCTGAATAACAGATCGTTGCGTTCCAACTCCCAGCAGTTGGTACGGATCACATTTTCACGGTATTGGTTTTGACTGATGTCTTTCGGAGAGGAGGCACCGTGGCGAAATAACCAGAGAAGAATTGTCTGTTCGTGTGAGCTCATACTGTAGTCAACCAAACTCGGCGAGAAAATGGTTCTTTCGTCCACCACATCTAGGACCCACCCTCACGCGAAGCGAGACCCATGGGCGCAGGTAGTCCGTCCCAGACACTTGGTCGACCGTGCGGCGGCATATGCCTCGGCCATATCGCCGTATCCCCGGCGAACGGTGTCTTTGTCGACCAGTGGCGATTCGTACAGCAATAGTGGTCCCGTATTGAGTACCGACGGCAGCTCACAGTCGACTGGCTCTCACGGAGAGACTCCACCCTCAACGCGCACTCGGAACACTGGTTCGGGCGTCGACTCCTCGGAGACCGTCTACCGAGAGCCATACCGGAACCCCAGCACCTCTCACTCCGAGGGAGTCTGCTGGTCCACAAGCGCCTCGACAGCCACGACCAGCCGATACAGTAGATACACCACCCACATGCCAATCACGAACTTCCAGAAGCCGATTATCAGCGCCACCGATCGGCTGATCACCACTAGCCCCGTGGCAATGCACAGCAACCCCACCGCCACCATACCGGGGACCGTCGACACGTCCTCCCGAAATCGTTCAGAGACCATTGCCCGAAGACATTCGTAGCCTAACAAATAACCACGGTATACTGACCGTCGACACTCCCACCACCAACGACTCACCGATACTCTGGGTCAGTCGACCACTCATCGAATCCGAATTAGCATTACCCCGCTCCTCGCCGACAGCCCACGTAATGCGCTATCTCGAAATCACGATCCCGGAGGGTCGACGGGACGCGGTCCTCGGCGTTCTCGACGACGCGGGAATCAACTACGTGATGAGCGACGAGACTAGCAATGAGAACTACAGCGACGTGGTCCGGTTCCCACTGCCGAACCGTGCGGTCGAGCCGATCTTGGACAAACTGGCAGCCGCCGACATCCCCGAGTCGCGCGTGATCATCATCAACGCCGAAACCGTCATTTCCGAGGAGTTCGGCGCGGTCCGCGAGCAGTACAGCCAAGGCGGAGCCAAGGGCGAACGCACCTCGCGGCAGGTCCTCCGAGCGAAGGCCGACGAGTTCACCCCATCGCTGTCGATCTACGTCATCATGCTCCTCATCAGCGCCGCGGTCGCCACCGCAGGGCTCTTGGGAGACTCCCCGGCAGTCGTCGTCGGCTCGATGGTGATCGCACCCCTGCTCGGCCCCGCGCTGGCAGCCAGCATCGGCATTGTCACCGGCGACGACGAGCTCCGGCGGGAGGGGTTCCAGTACCAGATCCTCGGCGTCGCGGTCGTCATCGGTGCCTCCATCGGTCTCGGCCTGCTGGCCCGACTCGCCGGCCTCGAACCGGGTGGCGTCGACATCGTGCTGGTCGCGGAACTCGAAGAACGCGTCTCGCCGACGCTGTTCTCGGTTCTCGTCGCCCTCGGCGCTGGCGTCGCGGGCATCCTGAGTCTGACCCGTGGCTTCTCGGAGGCGATTGTTGGTGTCATGATCGCGGCGGCGCTCATCCCACCCTCCGCAGCCGTCGGCATCACGGCGGCATGGGGGGAGTACGGCGCGGCACTCGGCGCGTTCATGCTCGTGATCATCAACCTGCTATCGATCAACGCCGCCGCGCTCGTCACCCTCTGGATCGCGGGCTACCGACCGCAGGGACTGTTTGACGTCTCACCCACGCGCCGGTCGACCTACACCTATGCGACGATCTTCGGTGTTGGCCTCCTCTTGCTTTCGGTGCCGCTGGTCGGGATCACGCTCAACGAGTTCGAGACGACCCAGTTGGAAGCCTCCGCGGAGGGGGCGGTCGCTGGCGTGATTTCGGGGCCAGCCTACGACGCGGTGATCGAATACGAAGTGGAGATCATCCGTGAGGACGGTTACCCGATCCGGTCGGTCGACCGGGTGGTCGTCACGATCCGCGGGCTCGATCCCGGACCGGACGCGGAACTCACAGATCGGATCTACGAGTCGATGGCCGCCGAACTCGACGAACCGGTACTGGTCGAAGTCCAGTACATCGTCGCTGAGGAACGCGGCCAGCGTTCGACTGAGGAGGTCATTCCGGAGCCGCCGACCGGCTAATCGTTACTTCCCCAACAGTCGAAGCACGACCGATGCGAGCAGGACGACGATTGAGGCGATCATCGCAAACGGCGGTATGGGAATGAAAAACAGGACGATGCCGAGCAGAAAGCCAATCGTGCTGGGTCTGACCATGGAGAGTCGACCGCGAGCAGACCCCTAACGACTGTGGCCCACAGGTCGACAGTCTCGATTTCTTAGGCGTCGACGCCGTGAACTCGCTCGCGGTCGTCGTCGTCAAGTTCCGCGATTTCGGCCTCCGAGAGCACCTCCAGGCCGCGGTTGTTGATCGCGTGGGGATCGAGATGGGTCTCCTGCATGAACTGCTTGTAAAGCCGTTCGACAGTCTCGCCGTCTTTCTGTTTGTCCGAGGCTCGATCACAGAGTTCCAGCAGGGTTTCGGGCACCTCGTTTTCGGCGACGATCCAGTGGTTGATCAGGTCCGAGAGTCGACGGATCGGACTGGTGAAATGCCCATAAATATCGAAGTTCAGCGCGTGATGGCCACCGAATGGGTCGTTCATGTAGCGGGCCCGTGGCATTACCTTGAGAACGGCGCGCTGGATCTTGTTGAGCATCCGCCCGGGTGACTCTTCGAGGGCGGCGTTGACCGCCTTCCGTGGGTCGTCCCACGAGCCACCGGGGATGGAGACGCTGTCGAGTTCTTGAATCTCCCGAAGGGCCTTGTTCCACTGTTCGGGCGTCGGCTGTGGGTGGACACGGTACATCGCTTCGACACCACGGCCCCACATCAGTTCGTGGGTGACGGCCTTGTTGGCCTTCAGCATACACTCCTCGACGATGGTGTGGGCCCGATCCCGTGCCGGATTGAGCACGAGCGAACCGTCTTCCTTCCGCTGTTGGTGGAGCTGTTCGGCCAACTCGAAGACCAGCGAACACTCCTCGTGGAGCGGCGTGCCTTCCTCCTCAAGACGGTTCTCGGCCTGCGTGTAGGTCATTCGTTCGTCGCTGTGGATCACCGATTTGTAGATGTCGACCTCCTCGAACGAGAGCGTCTCGCGGTCGATTGTCATCTCGACGGTGTGGGCCAGTCGGTCTTCGTTGGGAACCAGTGAACAGACTGTCTCGGCCAAAATGGGAGGCAGCATATGAACCGTATAGGCTGGGAGATAGATGGTATTACAGCGTTTGAGTGCCTCGGCCCACATCTCCGAGCCGGGATGGACGTAGTGACTCACGTCGGCAATGTGAACCCACAGCGTGTAGTGTTCCTCGTCTTCGTCGATGCTGATCGCATCGTCGAAGTCCTGGGCGTCGGCGGGATCGGTCGTCCATGTCGTCAGCTCGCGTAGGTCTCGCCGCTCGTCGAGTTCGGATTCGATCTCATCGTAGACGTCCTCGGTTCGCTTGCGGGCCTCGACCAACACGTCGCTGGGGAACTCGTCGCGGAGTTCGAACTCTTCGAAGAGGTCCTCGCGTTTGGCGGCTAACTGATCGGCAATATCCTCGGTCACCCGGACCGGGCCTTGATCCTCGGCAGTCCCGGTTTGGACGGTGTCATCTGACATGTGTTGGCTAATGAGGGTTGGATAGAAAGACGTGTCGGGCCGGTGTCGGTGGCCGCGGTTCGGCTGTCGACCTCAGGTCTCAGATTCGTCGGTCGAACTGGGGTCGTCGGCGGAGCCGGGATCGTCGACGGCCTGGAGATAGCGTGTGAGGAACTCCGTTCGTGAGAGTCCGTCGGCCTCGATGTTCGCAAGCGTCGATTCGAGATCGCCGCGGGGTTGGTGACAGAGCTCCCGAAAACAGTCTTTGCAGAAATGCTCGAACTCCTTGTCGTGGCGCTCCCAGCGGTTGCCCTCTTTGTCGTACTCACGCGCCTCCGAGCGTGGCACAGCGTCTCCACAGGCCGGACAGGTGACCGTGTTACCACCCCGGTTACTCCGGGTACTCCACATAATAGTTAGCCTAATGGCACCGACCCACTTAGCGTTTGTTCCCCGCGTCTGACGGGTGTACGACGGCGCTTTCGGCGATTCGTCTCGTCGACTGACCATTTCTAAACGATTAATACTAATTGAACCCCACGACCCACAGCGAGAACGGTCACTTTATTCAGTGGGCGGGCTTCGAGTTGCGTATGCAGGTCAAATCGAGACACCACCTCCGCAGCGACGCCATCTCCGCGTTGCAGGAGTCGCTGGCCGACTCGTTCGGCTCCGAACTCGCAGGCGACAGCTACGAACTGGTCGAATTAAGCGAGACGAAATTCGATGTCGTCCTCGTCGACGGCGAGCAACTCGTCGCCTATCTCGACGACGAACCGTTCCTCACCGTACAGGGCGCAAACGAGTACCCGCCCACGAAATCGGTCGTCACCGTCGACGCCGGTGCCGTTTCGTTTGTCTCTAACGGCGCGGACGTGATGCGGCCCGGCATCGTCGAAGCCGACGACGAGATCGAAGCCGGCGATCTGGTCGCAATCGCTGAAGAAACCCACGGCAAAATCCTCGGTATCGGTCGCGCGCTCGAAGACAGCGACGCAATGGTCGGCGACTCGGGGAAAGTCGTCGACTCGATCCACCACGTCGGCGACGATCTCTATACCTTTTCAGTCTAGTTTTCTAGCGACTCGGTTTCGTCTATTCGGGCCCCAGCGATTCGATTTCGTCGGCTGTCGCATACTCGTCTAAACTCTGTTCATAGCCCAGCAGTGCGGCCTCGTAGGTCGTCCGAAGATCCGCGACGGGAGTTTCGCTGGCGTCGACGCGCAGATCGTTGTAAAACCGCCGGTAACCCTGCTCCTCGGTCGTCACGACCTTCAGTGCGGCACTACCGACCGACAGCGATTCGCGTTTGTCGCCGCCCGCCTCAATACCAGCCGCGAGCGCGTCGACCAGTCGCTCGGCAAGTGGGGCCTCGCCGAAGGCATCCGACTCGTAGGTTGAGGCCGTTGCATCGAGCACCGCTTCGTCAGTCAGCAGGTTGCCAGCGACAGTACACTGGCCCGTGTCGCGGTGGCCCGCGTGGTCGTTGCACTGGCTGCCGGTGAAGACGACGCTTCCCTCGGTGTCGACGCCGTGGACCTGCCGGTTTCGGCGGTTGTCATCGGCGTTGAGCAGGGCCTCAACTGCGTCATCAATGGCGAGGCCGTCATCGAGATACGACAGCGTGCGCTCGCCGAGGGTCTCGCTGACGTGGCTCTGGACCGCGACCGCACCGGCTTCGGAGACGAACGGACAGAGCGCGCCGACCCCCGGCAGGCGAGTCGTGACGGCAACGCCGAACCGATACTGTCGACTGTCGTCGGCGTCTTGGTAGGGCTCGCGCACGCAGAGACTGAACGTCATACTGAGACCATTCGGTTACGTGGTGAAACCCCTTTGGTAGCCCGAACAGCAAACGTCTGACGTAAGAACTAATGTTCGACCCCTCTGCACACAGTGTATGGGTATCATGAGTAAGATTCTCGGCGGCACCGACCAGCGAAACGCCGAGGATTACGTCGAACTGGATCTCGATAGTTTCGAAACCGCGGCCGCAGACAGCGCAGGCCCCGCCCTCCGCATCGCCGAAGTCGCGGGTCGACAGGACGTGATTCCGATCAAAGACGCCGTCTATGACGGTGATCTCGTCATCGCGGACATCACGCGACACAGCACCAAAGACCGCACTGTCGAGCAGATCATCGACGAACTCCGACAGGTCGCCGAAGAGGTCAACGGGGACATCGTCCAGAAAGGCGACGACCAGCTTATTATCACGCCGACCGGGATCAAGATCTCCCGCGAAAAACTCTAAGGCTCGTTAGGGCCGCCGTCAGCGAGTTCCGCTGACTGGGCCTGCTTTCCGGCGTCGACGGCGCGGTACTCCGAGCGGTAGGTCCAGATTTTCCGGAGCAAAAAGAGGCCGAAGATCCCGTCGAAGATGATAACGAAGACGAAAAACGAGGCGAGCTGTGGGAGACCACTCAGCGAGATAATATACGAGCCGATTCCGACCGTCGAGTTGTAGGTCGCGTGGATGAGTGCTGCAAGGAGGAGTCCCTTGACAATAATTGGCCCACGATTTTCGGGGTTGAACTTGGCCAAGCCGAGATAGTAGCCGGCGATAGCCGAGTAGATGACGTGGCCGGGGCCTGCGAGTGCCCGCACGGCCGTGATATCGCCCCCGGCGAGGATCGCGCCAAACCCAATCGAGAGCTCGGCCAGCTCACCGGCTTCTTCGAGTTGAGTGACGATATACAGCGCGTTTTCGATGGTGGCGAATCCGAGCCCGGAGATCGCGCCGTACACAGCACCGTCGACGACCGAGTCGAATCGGTCGTCATTGTAGGCATATAGCCGGACGGCCAGCAGTTTCACCGTCTCCTCGCCGGGACCGACGATGAGGAAATAAAACAGGATGAGTCCGACGAACCCCAGCGGGGCGAACAGGTCCCGGGCGTAGGTGTTGATGACGGCAGCGAACGTCGCAAACAGGATCGAGAGGATGAATGTCGTCACCAAAAGCGATAGCGGCTCCCGTGTCGTCACGTCGGAGCGATAGACATAGATCGTCAGTCCGAGGGCCGGAATAACCGACAGCAGTGTCAGGAGGCCGATTGCGGGATCGGTGAAGGCCGCCAGTCCACCAATCGCCACGAGAATCCCCAGCGCGAGCAGGATAACGAACCATTTGGCCGTCCGTGTCAACAGCCAGTAGAGCGCGACCGCCACGCCGTCGACTGAGGTTCGCTCCTCCCAGGTCGCCACGTCGTAGAGATCGCGGCTCTCGTCGGCCGCGGACTCGACCGGATCCCGTTGGTCGCTCATGGAGGCGATTCAACGGCCGGTAACTAAGCTTTTCTCGATGCGAGATCCGGCTCGAACAGTGAGCTTTCAAAAGCACCGGGCCCGAACCCACAGCCATGCATTTCGATCCACGAACACAGCAGGCACTCCGGGCGGTCGGGCTCGACACCGACGAGATCCGAGACGCCTCCGAGCGCGTCGTCGAAGCGGTCGCAGCCGATGCCGACCGACTCGAAGCGTTCTTCGAAGGGACCGATACCATCTACTCGGATATGGATACCGCCCACAGCGCCAGCGAAATCCAAACACACACCGTCGACTTCATCGACCTTTACACTCACGCGGCTGATCTCCGGGGCTACCTTCGATTTGACTCGTGGGGCGTCCCAATCGAGGGCGGTCGCGTGCTGAACGACGCGGTCGTGGAACTCAGTCTCGGCGACACGGTCAACAGTCGGGTTCGGTTCGCCCACGACGAGTCGGAGCTTCAGTGAGGGGTCGACGATGAGCGACGACGCTCCCACTACCGCCGACAGCACCGATGCCAGCGACAGCGAGGACCACCGTGTTCGACTCCGCGGGATCTACACGACTGCACTCACCCAGCGCTGTCTCTCGGCTGGCTGGACGGTCGTTCAGGCCTCAGATCCGATCAAACGCCGCTTCGAGGCATCCTTCGAGACGGATGCCCACGACGTAGAGATCGCCACGACCGACGACCGCCAAGGGGTCGGTATCCACGGTCGACCCGACGTAGTTGCGGCCGCTACCGACCTGATCGACTCAGTCGGTATCGACACCCTCTCGTGGTCCGATCCGGCTCCGGAGGGAGCGATCTTCGATGGCCGAGTCACCGAAACTCGCGGCCGTGGGGCGGTCGTCGACCTCGGCAATTGCGAGGGATTTCTCCCGTTTCGAGGGGTCGACGCCCGCGTCGATACCGGCGACATGGTCCGCGTTCGCGTCACAGACACTGCCCCGCCGTGGGATGATGATCGACCCCTGCTGTCGACGACTATCGAGATCTCGGGAAGCCTCGTGACACTGATTCCCGAATCCGGCGATCCGACCGTCGACACACGCGACGAATCCGCCGCCCGCGAACTCATCGGGATGACCGACCTGCTGGGCGTCGAGGCCCCGGATGGCTGGCGAATCCGCTGGGATCACGCCGCCACCGAAGCCGCGATGGAGGCGCTCGAACCCGCCTTGGATCGCACCGCCAGCCGCGCGGCCGAGATCACGACTGCACTCGACAGCGCGGAGATCGAGGGCGGTGTCGACGCCGCGGGCGAGACCTCCGGACAGCTTGCCGCCCCTGCTGGCGGCGCGTGGCTCTGGTTCGGCCGCGAGTCCCGGTTTGCCCTCGACGAGATCAGGAGTGAAGTCACGACGACGATGCCGGGCCACCACCGGATCAAGGCCGGATCGTCGACTGCGAGTTCGGGCGTCGACTTCGTCGAAGCCCTCTGTGCGCTGGATGAAGCGGCGTTCCCGTTCGAAACTGTCGTCGACATCTTTGGGCCAGCAGTTGGCGACGCGGTCGAAATCGCCCATGGCAAACCGGCTGGCCACTGTATCAGTCTCGGCAAGGGGACTGTCACCGACCGCGACGCCGACAGCATCACGCTCCGCCGGGAGCTATCGGGTGGTGGCCAGTATGACGGACTGGGAGTCCCCCGAGAGCGAGGTGATACGGCCACCACGACGTTCCGCGAGGGTCGCTGGTGGTATCCGACGGTGTACCGCGACAGTGAGGGGTCGGTGAAGGGGACCTACGTCAACATCTGTACGCCGGTCGAATGTTTCCCCCGCTCGGTTCGGTACGTCGACCTCCACGTCGACGTGCTCAAACACGCCGATGGGACGGTCGAACGAGTTGATGACGACGAACTGGATGCGGCGGTCGACGAGGGCAATCTGAGCGAGCCACTCGCCGAGAAAGCGCGGTCGGTGGCTTCGGCGCTGGAAAACGCGTTCTGAGTGAGTTGGCCGTCCAACTCTAGGAGCACTGGGAGTTCGAGCCAGCGACATCTGATCTTCATCGATTGAGTGTTACCGCTTCACCGGGGCCGGTGAGAGCGAGATGTCGACGTGAAAACGTCGAGAGACATTTCGGCGTTTGCACCTGAAAAGCTAATTGAGAACGATTCAGAAGACGATATTATCGTGATGGTGTGGCACCGAGATAACGAGGATGCACTGATTCTGTTAGGCTGGGAGTGGGTTCGGAGTCTATCGACGAAAGTCGAGATGGAGGAGAAGTATTCCGGTGAAACGCCTGCGAAGTTGGAACCAATCTCGGTGAATCCGATGAACGAACTGATCGACATTGGACCGAACACGGCCCACCTGAATCAGATGCCGGAAAATCCGTTCACGCCGGGTGATCGAGTAGTGAAGAAGGAGGGTCACAGTGGAGATCCCGCGGTCGTGATCGAGGTGCTTCCCCCGGAGGCAGAAGCGAACATCTACGGGAATGCAATGGAAGATGAGGGAGTGAATGTTGCATTCCCCTCGCATTTAGATGAGGGGCCGGGCGATTGGGAGTCAATTCATGTCGCTAAATTGGCCTCGTACTGCGACGATCAGGACATCAAACAGTACACGTACAAACACTCGAATTTAGAATTTGCAGAGTAGACGATGGCATCGCACTACCAATTCCAGCAGTTGGACGTCGACGCCGGGTACATCGAACAGCGCTGCGAGCAGCTAGTCGAGCGGGAATTAATTGAGCCGGTCGTCGAGGGCAGAGATATGTACGTGATTATGAGTGGGTGCTGACGTACATCGGGTGGAGATCTCGATGCAGTCTATCTGCAACGGTACCAAAGTTGATTAAATTCAATTCTCATGCATATGTTGATATATCTCAGATATGGTCCCTTCGATTCTATATAACATCCTCTCAGCTTCTCTCTTGTTAGGATCATCTTCTGGGTGACTGACTGAATTTCTTTTAGCTTTTAGATAGTCTAAATTAGACAATAACACTGGCCTATCTGAGGAATCTTGATAATGATCCTCAAGTTCGCTAATTACTTGCCCCCATGTTCTATCTTTTATTTGTCTGTCTGTATCATATTCGTACCAGTCGCGGAGACAGTATTCTACGGCTCGCAGCGAAAGCATTACTGAGGCGGTTGTTGAATTAACAGATAGA